>LAHS01000014.1_pt1 | contig 130386 bp, 124 predicted proteins | sample 329651 | NCBI WGS metagenome assembly LAHS01 (sample SAMN03275699, study PRJNA271635) | activated sludge metagenome | isolation source: sample C-1 Sludge from hydrolytic chamber (first chamber) of Anaerobic...
TGAGAAATGCGACATAGCCGAGTCTGAATTGGTGCTGTTGCTTGAACCTGTAAAAGAATAGTCGTATGGAATATATAGATTTCAAGAAATTGATAGATGCCCTAACTGCCAAGCCTAAAGAAACGGAATGGCTGGAGTTCAAGCACAATTTTCATTCAAAGGAGGAGATTGGTGAAAGAATCTCAGCCTTGTCTAATAGTGCCTATTTGTGCAACATGCCATTTGGCTATATTGTATTTGGTGTTGATGATGAAAGCCATGATATAATTGGCACCGACCTATATGGCAAGCAGAAAATGGTTGGCAATGAAGAACTTGAATCTTGGTTGTCAACTCGTTTGAATCCTCGTATTGACTTCGAGATTATTGACGATTTCGATTATGAGGAGAAAGGTCATGTTTGTATATTTAAGATTCCTGCCACGACTAATCGCCCGGTAAGTTTCTTACATGAGGCATACATCAGAGTTGGCACGATTACTCGCAAGTTGAAGGATTTCCCTGCAAAAGAGGCTAAGATTTGGAAAGGAGGTCAGAAACCTTTGGAAAAGATTGTCTTGAAGAAAGGCTTATCGGGACAGGATGTTTTCTCTTATCTTAGTGCAGAGACCTACTTTGACATGATGCATTTGCCACTTCCACAAGATACTAATGGCATCTTGGACAGATTTTTGTCAGAAAACCTTATTGTAAAAGATGAGGTTGGCTACAGCATCACCGAACTTGGAGCTATCCTGTTTGCCAAACATCTTTCTGATTTCGATGGACTGAAACGTAAAATGGTCAGAGTAATTGTCTATAAAGGTAAAAGCAAGATTGAAACAATTCGTGAACAAACTTTCGATAAGGGCTACGCCATAGGCTTTGAAGAAATGGTTGCATGGATAAACAGCCAACTTCCTGCTAATGAAGAGATAGGCTTGGCTCTAAGAAAAGATGCTCGTATGTACCCAGAAATAGCGATTCGTGAGTTGACAGCAAACATGATTATCCATCAAGATTTTGCAGAGCAGGGTTTTCCTATGATAGAAATCTATTCTGATCGTATTGAGTTCTCTAATCCAGGACAACCACTTATCAGCATAGAACGTTTCATAGACGAATATCAGTCAAGGAACGATTCTCTTGCTGACATCATGCGTAGAATGGGTATTTGTGAGGAGAAAGGCAGTGGCATGGATAAAACTATCTTCTATGTGGAGTTATATCAGTTGCCACCTGTCCGCTTTCAGCTTCAAGAAACCCGAACCACTGCGACAGTATTTTCTTATCGAAAATTTGCAGACTTGGATAAGTCAGAGCGAGTAAGAGCCTGTTACCAACACGCTTGTCTAAAATACGTTTCAAACGAGAAGATGAATAATCAATCTCTTCGTGCTCGTTTGGGTATTGAAGACAAAAACTACCCAATGGCATCAAGGATAATCAAAGATACCTTGGAAGCTAAGTTGATAAAGGAAGAAAAACTCAGAGGGTAGCAATAGGCATAACTATATCCCATATTGGGCATAAGTTATGTAACTACCATGTAACTAGCATGTAACTGAAAGGCTCAGAAAAGCATCAAAGTTAGCTCAAACCCCTTTATAATGGGGCATAAAGCATATAACTACCATGTAACTGGCATGTAACTGAGCTATGAAAGGTGAACTTAAATTAAGGATTAAAAATGATAACGACAATAAATAACAAACATAAGAAACTCAATGTCCCAAATCTCAGATTCCCTGAGTTTTTGGGGGAGTGGGAGAAGAAATCTTTAGGAGAAATTGGAGATTCTTTTATTGGACTTACATATAGACCTACAGATGTCGTTTCTGAAGGTGGTCTTATCGTATTCCGTTCTTCAAATATACAGAACGGATGCATTGATTATATGGATATTGTAAGGGTCAATAAGAATGTAAAGGAGAAACTTATTACCAAGAAAGACGATTTGCTTATATGTGCAAGAAACGGCAGCGCACGTCTTATTGGGAAAAATGCAATATTACATGAAACAGATTCCAATCAGACATTTGGTGCATTTATGATGGTGTTTCGTTCTGACAAAAATCACTTTGTTCATCAGTTACTGAACACAAGACGATATTCTTCACAGGTTTCTGAAAATTTGGGAGCAAGAATAAACCAAATAACTTCTTCGGATTTATCATCTTTTGAATTTTTCTTTCCAAAAGAAAATAGTGAGATGAATAAAATAGCTGCATTATTGGATTTGATTGACGAGCGCATTGCGACCCAAAACAAAATCATTGACAAGTTGCAGTCCTTAATCAAGGGAATTAGAAACGATGTTTTTGGAAAACTTAGGAAGAATATTGGCTTTAATGCAGTAGTTGGCGATGTTCTTGACTATGAACAACCACAATCATACATTGTTGAAGATACAGAATATACAAATGAGGGGATTCCAGTGCTAACAGCAAACAAAGCATTTGTTTTGGGCTATACATTAGAAACAGATGGAATATATGACAAGGGTGATTGCATCATATTTGATGACTTTACTCTTGATTGCAAATATGTTGATTTTCCTTTTAAGATAAAATCATCTGCTATAAAAATTCTAACGGCAAAGAATAAGGAACTCTTACGTTATACGTTTGAGTTTTTGAAGAATCTTGATTTGTCAACAGAGGAACATAAAAGACATTATATTGCAGAGACGCAAAATCAAGAATTCATTTTGCCAACCGAACAAATTGTTAAAACAATAGCCCACATATTTTCGACATTATCTTTACGAATGGAAACTGCTGTAAAGCAGAGAGACGTATTTGAAAAACAAAAGCAGTATCTGCTTCGTCAGATGTTCATATAAACATCTGAAGGAGCAAGTATTGCTTCTGTTTATTGTAAAGGTCACTCAATGCAAGTTGGGTTGATAGTTTCCTTTCAAATGACATCATTAAGTTCGCTATATGATTTTGTTTGCTATTATTGGGTATTGGTGTTTTCAAATCTGCAAGAGTAGACAATACAATATATGGGGTATTACTTGAACTTTTTTCTATTGCAATTCTTTTGGGAAGCAAGACTTTTAAAGCCCATTTCACATATTGGATATTCATAGAAAAATGATCTAAAACATAAGTTCTTTGATAGGCATTAAACTTGCCCTTATAGTAATTTATATATCCCAAGTTGGCACCATTTCCTGATATCAATAGGGCTTCTGTATCAAAAGCATAACTGTCAATATTAAACGGCCGTTCTGCACATGTAAAGAATGGATATTGTCCATTTTCAACTTGTGCATTAGCGTCAAGTTTTCCAGTTGTTATTTTGCAAATATCGCCCAGTCTTACATATTCCCAGCCATTGATAAGTTCTCTGATACAATGTTGTGCAATTCCCTTGATTAAGGACTGCAACTTGTCAATGATTTTGTTTTGAGTAGCGATGCGCTCGTCAAGGAGTGACAAAAGTTTGGCTATTTTCTTCTGCTCCTCTAAACATGGATTGATGGTCTTTACCCCTTTCAAATGTTCGCTATAAAGATGCACTACAGACACACCTTGCGCAACTTTGGCAATGTCATACTTGCGTCTGCCATTCAACTGATAGCTCATGAATGCACCATCATATCCATGCAAACGTATAATGTTTAAGTCACCACCCAAAAGAATATTATCTTTTAGGATACAACGAGCGGTGGCTATATCCTCTGCAGTTTCGCCAGAGCAAGGGATTATAACGTCATTAGCTTTGCTTCTTACCAATTTGGTATTGTTGATGTTTGTTTTGCTAATAACTTCTCTTATTGTTTCCGATTTGTACTTTGTGTAAAGCTCTCCATATAAAATACAAGGCTCACCATCATCAGACAGTTGGTCTTTGGATATACCAGTACCTTTATACAAATCTGCAATGTCTGCCAGTCGTTCTTCTTCCCATTCCCCCTGAAACTCTGGGAATCTGAGATTTGGGACATCAGAGGTCTATTTTCTCTAATTATTATGTACACCTTCAAAATTAAGGATTACAATGACAACAAAAACAATTAGAGAAATTGCGTTGGCTTGGAAGAGTGACAAGCAACGCTATGTTAAGCAGTCCACATACGCTGCTTATGTGTTAATTCTGGAGAATCACATTCTGCCATCGTTTGGCGATTGTGAGGCTCTGAGTGAGAAACTTGTGCAGGAGTTTGTTTTGCAGAAACTCAATGGCGGTCTAAGCATTAAGACGGTGAAGGACATCCTGATTGTCCTGAAAATGGTGATGAAGTTCGGAGTAAAGAACGAATGGATGAGCTATTGCGAGTGGGACATCAAGTACCCTACGACAGAGACTAATAAGGAAATTGAGGTGCTGACGGTGGCACACCACAAGAAGATCCTCGATTTCATCAAACAGAACTTCACATTCCGCAACCTCGGTATCTATATCAGTCTGACCACAGGCTTGCGTATCGGAGAGATTTGCGGCTTGAAATGGTCGGACATCAATACCGACAACGGCACAATAACCGTAAACCGTACAATTGAGCGCATCTACATTGTGGAGGGTGAACGCAAGCACACAGAGTTGGTCATCAACACACCAAAGACCAAGAACTCATGCCGTGAGATACCGATGAACAAAGAACTTCTGGTTATGGTAAAACCTCTGAAAAAGGTGGTAAACACAGACTTTTATGTACTGACCAACGAGGAGAAACCGACAGAGCCACGCACCTATCGCAACTACTATCATCGGTTGATGAAGCGTCTTGACATTCCTCGGCTGAAATATCACGGACTCCGCCACAGCTTTGCCACACGCTGCATTGAAAGCAACTGCGACTACAAGACTGTAAGCGTATTGCTCGGTCATGCCAACATTACAACAACCCTTAATCTCTATGTTCATCCAAACATTGAGCAAAAGAAAAAGTGCATCACCAAGATGTTCAAGTCTCTTGGAAAATAGGGAAGAAAAGTAGCATAGACTATAAAGGCAAAAGGATGAGGTGATTCCACATCACCCCATCCTCCGCTTATTTGTCAATGTATGATGCTACAAAATAGACAATCGAGATGACCGTATAAAGGAAACACGGCAAGAAAATCCAAAGCAAAGCCTTTACCCAACCATTTGACAACCACACACCTTCATTCCTTGACATCATATTAGACATATCATAGAAATGACGAGTGAGAATATCTTTATTCTCCTTTCGGTGGTCTTCAAGAAGTTTGGACTCGTTTTCAATGAGTTTCTTCCTGTTGTTGATTGCCTGTTCCATATCGGCATCATCAACCTTAGCTTTGACAGTTATGTCTTTTACTTTGCCGATGTAGGCTTCAATAGCTTTGGTGACAGTATTCGCTTTATCTGAGGCTTCACTCAATTTGTCTTTTGCTTCATGCATGGAAGCAGTAGCCATTTCAACGCCACTTTTTGCCAAAGTCAAACTATTACCAGCATCCTTGTAGGCTTGAAGCTGTTGGTCAAACTTGTCCGAAGCCTTGTCTGTTTCGATATTCTTGTCAATCGAGTTCTCGAAAGAGCCGAAATCCATATCCGAGATTTTACTTTTACCTATTGGCATAATGTCAGTGCTGTTGGTTGAACATTCGGTTATCTGCCATATCCTTGCTTCTTGCGAGGTCTGCACAGGCGATTAGCCATCATAGCGCAGCGATACGCCCAAGACAGTTCATCCTCGTCCTTGTCTCGTCCCCAACCAGAGGTTGCACCACCTCCGCCACCGCCAGACTGGGCGGCAATGGTTGTGGCAGCATCAATGTATTCAGCAAAGAGAAGAATGGCGGTCTTCTGCACATCACCAATCCTGGCAAACACATTGTCGGAATCCAAAGCAATATTCTTGTCGATGACATCCAGACAATTCTGAGGAATATCAACAGGATAATGATGAAACTCGTCCGTATAAAAGTCGAAGTGACGTATCTTTGGAGTGTTGTCCGCTGTGGGCATGGGTTTGGGTGCAGTCATAATCTTTGGCTGTTGGGTATTCTTTGTTGGAGTTGAAACTGGTTTCTCCAATTCTTGATGATGCAGTTTTGCCCAAGTACCTTCAATCTTTGAGGGCATCAGACAACGACCTTTGCCAAGTTCCGAGGACTTATAAATGGAATTGCCTCGTTTAATGGCATATCCACGCACTTGTCCTTTGCTGTCGGATTGTAGTTTGACATCATACCCCATTTGCGTGAGGCATTTTGTGTATAGTCCCCAATCAAAGTACGGCATCTTCGCCAAAACGGAAAGACAATCTTTGGTTATCGCTTCCTTATTTTGGCGGCTTACCTCTTGTGCATCTTTCCATCCACGCTGTTGCCCAACCTTGGCGGCAGCAGCCATCGCTCGCTCATAGATATAATGAGCATCATTCACGTTGCCCTTTATGTCTATGCGGTTCGCATCAATGTGAAGGTGCATAATGCCACTCTTGCTGTCACGATGAAGTGCAACTACATACTGGCTGTCTTTGAGGTTGGTTGCCTTTGCACTCTTGCGCTTCGACTTGGCGGAAAGGTCAACAGCATCGAACTCACGGATAAAGTCATTCGCCAACCTCTGCCAGTCCTTCATCGTCCAACCTTGCGTTTCCTCCGAGGTTGGGGAAACCTCAATGCGTATCATGTTCCGTTTGAGCGGATGATAACGGTTCAATCTGTCCTCATACTTCTTCTGCAAGGCAAGCATTCTTGCCCACATTGCCGTTGGGGAAATATCATCGGGCAAGAGATTGGTCTTTACAATCTCTGCCTTGTCCTTATCTACTGAGTAACGTATGGCATTTGCGCCATGACTTATTACCTTTGCTTTTGCTATCATATATGTCGTATGTTCTATTGTGTTAAGTATTTCTCTATCTCAATCATACGGTTCAAGATCACCTCTGCGCTTGTTCTCCATCGTTTCATAAAGATTTCGCTACGGAGAATGTTCTCACGTTCCGTAAGCGGACGTCCTTTGAGAAAGCCGAACAATTTCTGTATATCGCCCCTGGCATCCGAAAGGCTGTTCAAAGCCTCCATTTCTTTGTCAGTCAAGCGTTGTTTGGGATATTTGCCCTCCAACCGCTTGCGTGCGTATGCGCTTGTGGTCAGTCCGCAAAGGGACGCATATTCCGCTATTTCCTTATGAAGCTGCGGTGTCAGCCTTACTATCAGGCGGCTCGTGTATTTCGGTGCCTCCTTTTCTATATTTTTCTTATTCATACCAAGTATTGCTTCTATAAAAGTGTGCAACCCAATGCGAGCTTGCGAGCGTTCAAGAAGTCCATTGGCATACGGACAAACGAAGTGCGTTTGTATGACATTGGTATTTCTTGCATAGCACCGCTATCAGAGTTTACGCACAAGCACGCTACGCATTGGGGGTGCACCAGCTCACAGACTTGTTGTATAACGATTTTAAATTACCCAAGCAACAGCAATTGTGGGGCATCCTCCGCTTCCATCTGTTCTTTGAAGAATTGCCTTCTGGCTTCTGCCTCCAGTTCCATGTCAGAGACGCTTGGTGGTGGAACATCTTCCTCCTCGCCATTATCGCCATTTCCTGAAGTTAGGGAAGAAAAGGAACTGTTGGCAAGTTGTGTTGGAGAAGTACCGCCATTTTGATGGGTGGATCCTCCTTGTTAGGGAATGCGGTTGTGGAAGTCATAGTATTAGACTTGCCAGAATGGTCTCTTTGGTTGATGGGAACATAGTGAGGATTGACATATTTCTTGCCGTCAACAATCCATGCAGAAATGCATAGCAATGTGTGAACACTTCCTCGTCTTGTCTGTACAGAAGAAAGAATGCCCAATTTGTTCATGTGGTCAAGCATCTTGGAGACGGTTTTTCGGTCACACTTCCATAGTTTGGATAGAGCCACCTCTGACATGTTCACCTCCCACAATTCTGTTGTGGACTCCCCAACCTCATTTGATGTTTCAATCTGTCGTGTCACAATCTGAATGAGTTGATAAAGGCATGAAAGGCGATTGATGCCAGCCGTGCCACCCATCAGATAGTTCACTTGTTCGTTACTCAGGATAATGCTATTGAAAATATTACTGTTCATCGTTGTTTATTTTTGTTGTGTGAATCTTTTCTTGCTGTTATGCGGAAAACACTCTGCCGTCAAAAGAGAAACTATCGCCTCATGCCGAAACCTCTCTCTGGCATATAATACTCCTTGTCGTATGCGATATGGTCAAGCACACGTTGCAGTCGGTCAAGTTGGGGACTGTCAAGCACTTGTATGGCATTGATGGTAATTTTCTGTGATGCAATTCTTCGATGCTCACAGTTTCTTTCCGACATGGTTCCGTCACCGTCAGCATAGACCGAGTGAAGATAGTTATTGACTGCTTCCGTCTGTTCCTTGCTTGGGTAAGCAGCAGGGAAGCGGTCGGAAATGTAGTCTACCATATTGCTGACCGCATTAGCCAACAGATGGTCACGTTTTTGCAGACTGTTTACAAGTTCATCTTTCGTCATGATGCTATGGTCTATTGTTCATTTCATTCAGACGGTTTGCAGCCTCCAGTCTTATCTCCTCCTCCGACATGGCTCTTGCTCCTCGCACCCAGTCAAGCAATGCTTTCTTCTCAAAGAAGATAAGCTTGCCAGCAGGTTTGAAGTACGGCAACTGGTTAAGATGCGTCATCTTGTAGAGCGTACTCTTGGCAATGCCGAGAAAGGCGGATGCCTCTTCAAGGTTCAACACTTCCTTTGTCATATAGCAAAGGTTCTCCAACTTGTTCACTCTCGACTGAAGCTCCACTATCTTGCGCTCATGGTCGAGGTTCATCTTTAATGCGTTCTTTTCTGTCATAAATCTGATATTTTGTTTATTTCGTTGTCGATTTCGGCTGCAAAGGTATATTGTTGCCAATGATATTCAAGCAGCCGTTATGGTTTATTAAAAGTGCTGATTTTCAATTCTTTGGTTCTATTTTACCATGCTGTAACGTGGCAGATTGGTCGGACACTCACCTGAAATTCAGCATCTTCAAATATCTATCGTTCAAACACTCCCGAAGTCAAGAATTGGACAATAGGGGTGGCAAATCTTTGGTTCTATTGCCAGTTCTCGTTTTTGAAAATGTCTAACAGAGTGCAAAACAAAATTTAACACCCAATTTTCGCAAGTCATGCTGTTTGAGGTCAAAATCGCTTGCAATAACCACATTTAGGGTACAATGGTAGGAAAATGAGTTGTGAATGAGAGAAATAGGGATTTCCCCTCGTTTTTCAAGGGACAAATTTGTACCTTTGCAAACGAAACAGAGGTATTCCACAAGGGATATTTCGAGCAAAGTGTTCTTGACTTTATTTTTCCGTGGTTTTGTCCCGTTTTTGTCCCTCGCTGATTTTGTATCACGAGACAAGAATTTATAAATAACTGATTTACAGCGATTAAAGCCGTATCTTGAAGAATTGGTAACGGCAACCACCAGTAACCACCAAAACGGCCCTTGTGAACCAGTGAATGTCGCATCGGTTAGAAACTCATTGGTCTGAAAAATCACGTCATCTATCTCTTCTTCAAGGAGATTGATGCCAAAGTCGGATAAGATATTACTCGTATCTGCCATAGTCGTTTACTTTTGATGTTTACGCTTAGTATTCATTTTTCTCATTGATTTTGTCCCGTTTTTGTCCCGCCGTTCGTTCTTTGACCTATTTCTTTCCAACGTCCACGAGCTCCATCAGCAATGCTTTGCTTATCTGCGGTACGGTAAGAACCATTCGTTGCAAGCAATTCTTTGGTCTTCGCTACATTGTTCATTTGCACCAGGCGCTTGATAAGAATTTCGTTCTGAGCATACACATCTTTATAGATGCTCAAATACATTTTCTTTCGCTGTGCATTGGGCATATAGGCTTCCTTAGTGGACTTGATAGCGCATTGAAAGACGTTATAGTATTCCGTCCATCGTTGCTTCTCATAATAGTCACCACCAGCAGGAATAATTCGATCAATGTTCTTCTGGAAATCTTCCATCTTGCCATTGATTTTAGAGCCTTCGGCCAGCCATGCCACATCCACCGTGCGGTCGGTCACATTCAAAGCTTCAATCTTAGCTCTTGCAGTAAGAGCAGAATCGATGGCCTCCGCTTCGTCCACTTGGTTATAGAGTGCAATACTCGCTGCGGTTCGGAACGACTGTTTGTTCTTTGTGGCGGCAGACTTCTTATAGCTTCGATGAAGCAGGGTGTAATAGAGTTCCGGAGTCAATGCTCCGCTTCCCAATTCCATCACTGTCACTTGATTCTTCTTGGAGGAATCATGGTTATATGTTACTCTTTGAGCAAAGGCTGCATGGCTTATTGCAGTCATTATCAATGCCACGCATAGTATTTTCTTTATTGCTTTCATTGTTGTAGTATTTTAGTCCATACTAATATCCTAATTTGCCAGCCACACGCCATCTGCTAAAAGCATCTTCAACCATTTGCTGTTTGGTCTTGGTGCGATAAACCTTCTCTTTCCAGTAACCAATGCGAAGCTGAACGTAACGCCATGTCTCGAAGTAGGAGCGATTCAAATGCCTTTCAATATTGTCCAATCCATTATTGATGGATTCTAGTACCATCAACAAATCAGAAGTAGAGCAGGCAGCAGCTCCGGTAGCATAGAGCACCAAATCGCTTACCGACTTATACAGGTGTTCACCTTCCTCTGCTATGTTTTCAATGGCTCGCTTGTTGATGCCTATGATGATGGTATCGGCCAATTCCACATGGTGGCGCTTGAGCACTTTCTCGTTGTAATCATTCAAGAGCTTCTTATAGTCCTTGATGCGGTCACTCACTCCTTCATAAGTGGAGTATACATTCAGACTTGTACGAAGCGATTGATAGAGTACGTCAATCACATCAAAGGCACGTGTGTACTTGTCAAGGTCCACGTTCAGTTCCTTGTATTTCACGGTTTCCTTGCTGCTGTATTCGTGTAGCAGCTTATTGCTATACTCAAGCGTACTTCTAGCCAAGAGCAGACTGCGCTGCTTCTTATGGTCGTTGATATAAGCCTCAATACTGGGCACATCAAAGCTCCATTGCGCGTGTGCTTCTTGCTGATAGCCAATGAATACTTCCATTAGTATAATAGCACGCACTACTTTCCTAATCTTAGCATTTACGTATTCCATTGCTTATTCCTCCTCGTCGTATTTACCGTTATAGCTGTCAGAATGCATACTGTTTGCGGCCTTTCTTAGCCAGCGTTTTCTGCATTGTTCTACCAAAGTGAGCCGTCGGCCTTGGTCGTCGTTTATGTGAGGCGCTACGGATTTGAGCACGTCAATAATGCTACGTTTGTAGTGCATCATCTTCTCCAGCGACACCAAGTCGGCATAGATTTTTGTAATACGACTATCCACTTGTCTGGCAATCTCCAATCGGTCGCTTTGCCAAAGCAAGTGATAGGTGTCCGGTGTTCCGTCATTTTCTGTCGGAGCCGTTTTTGCGTATTCAGTCGTTATCTTACAGGAAGGATATTCCTGAGCGATTTCAGAGATTCGTTTGTTTACTTCGTCAGCCTTTTCCTTATCACTCTTATTCGGGTCAAGCGTCATCACTTCTACCACAGAGGTGCTGGTGTATTCCGACGTGAGTTCCCAACTGATTTGTAGAATGGCTCGATGTATCTTAATACCCAAGAAGTACTTCGGTTTGCGTACAATGCTCAGGGTGGCTTTGAAGGTAATCACGCCATTGATGTTGGGCATGGTAGCCTTGCGCACATAGGTATAGCCTTCCCAAGCTCCTGGGCCTTGCCATGTGAGATTGTAAGCGGTCTTACAATCTTGCATGATGGCCGGAATGCGGTAGTAGTCATCAGTGGCCACAGCATTGTCTTCTGCTGCATCGGTTTTGGCTTGCTCCAACTCAGCCTGCTTCTGTTGAACCTCAGCTAAGTCCTTTTTGAGCTGAGCTATTTTGGCATTATTGGCCTCAATCAATTTTACGTTGTAAGGGCCTAAGGTCGGGTTATGGTGCATTTGCTCAATCAGTCTTTGGTTGTCAGCTTCCAATGTGGCAATTTCTGAATTGATTTGCTCAACCTGCGCCTTGTATTCGGCTTCTAGCTTCGCCAATTCTTCCTGACTGCTTGAACTTTCGGTAACGGTCGTGCGCATCGCACATTCTTTACTGTGCCCATTAAGTGAACCACCGCATTCACGACACTTGTACTGAGTACTGCCGCTTCCCAAAGAAACGCCATCACTGCAGGTGACACTGATGGTTACGCTTTCGCAACCTTTCAGTTTGCCGGCATCGGTAGCCTGATAATAGTTTCTGCTATCGGAACCTATATAATAGGTATAGCCTTCTTCGTTGTCATTAAATTCAGAGAGTCGAGCATTCAACTGGGCTTTGAAGGTATTCAAGTCCATGCTATAGGAATCGAACACTTCTTCGTACACTTCTTCCACATGGTTCCAAGATTTGGTCACATGGATTTCGTATGCATATGACTTCTGAGTTTGCTTTCCCTTACGACTGATGATGTAAGCCTTGAGGTAGTAGTTTATATAATAGGTGAAGCCATCATTCTGCTTATTCAGCATGGCCACTCTGCTACGTGACCAACCGGCATAGCGTTCAGAGTTGCTCAGGATTTGTTCGCGTTGCGCAGAACTTGGAGAGAAATTCGGGTCGCTGGTGGCAAAGCGGGTCCACTCGCCACCGTTGATCACACTGTTATCATCGGTCGGAGGATAGTAATCGCAAAGCGTTTCTGTACCTTGGTCTCTGCGAGCAATGTACCACCGTTGGGTATAGTAGTTACCTGCGGTTTCACTCAGATAGTCCGTCATCCATGAGGTCAGATTGTAGTTAGCAAAGTTGAATAGGCCAGCGACATTGTCTTTACCACCAATCATTCCCAACAAAGTATTGCCCACGCTCTTGTCAAGTTGTTCAAAGAGCGAGGAGTAGTTATCTACGATATTCACGGCTGCACCCAACTTACCATTGATCAAGTCGTGAAACTGACTACTCTGCAGAAAAGCGTCTCCAATGTTACTCACACCTGCAGAAGCCAAGTTCACGCCCGTTTTATAGAGGTTGTCTATATCCGATTTTAGGTTATCCACCGTAAAGTTGCCCGGCACCTTTGACAGGTCATCGAGCATTCTTTGCCAATCTACATTACCTATCTCTGATAGTTTGAGGATAGAAGTTATCTCATCCTTGATTTGCAAGAATGCAATGTCTGAGAAAGTAAGGGAAGAATTAGTCACGACGCTCTCGAACTGCATACACAGGCTCTTGGTGTCGTCGCATATCTTCACGAGATAGCTTCCCCAGTACAAGGCGGTTTGTGGGCTTTTGAGCATCATGCCGGCTACCGTCCAAATCTTTGGCATAATTTTTCTGCTGACCATGTTGTAGATACGGCGGTAGTAATAGTTTTCGGTACTGCTGCTCCAAACACCCAATTCAGTAAGCGCTTTGCGGTCGAGGAACTTGGAGGCAAAGATGCCTGCCGTAGCTACCTCGGCCGCATTGTAGTGCTTCAAGATGTTTTGCACCTGCTCATTATAGTATGCCTCGGTAGCAGCCTCGGTATTGTAGGCAGCAGCCATCGCTGCGACAGTCTTTTTGTCGTAGTTCACGCTGTAATACTGCGCTTGAGCGGTTTGCCCAAGGCAGAAAAGGAATAGGACGATAAGTAGGTGTATCTTGTTCATTGAGTTCTTAGTTATTGGGAAATTTGGATGGTATTACGATGTTCAAACATGTATTTCTCTGCTGCCACACAACTTTCAGCAGCAGTAAAAACGAACACTTCATGAATGGCCATCGCATCAAACATGGCCTTCTTCATACGACCTGCTTTGGAATAAAACAACCGGATGTACCAAGGTTGAGACAAGTAAGCTTCTCTGGCACTGGTGTACATTTGCCAGCCAAAGTCATTCAGCTTTTGGCCGCCAACAGGCTTTGCGTGAAAGTCACGCTTCAAACATTCTTTGAATAGTTCTTCATCGAAAAGGTTGGGGGCTTTCTTTGATGAAGAAGCTTCAGTTGATTGCGATAAGTTTTCTGCTTTCATTATACTTTTGTTTTACGGGTTGATAAATTCAATACGTGTCCTGCTTGATTCACCTTTTGGGCAAAAGGCAGAGACTTAGATATTCCGGAAGCATCCCAGTCACGGCAGTAAGCCTCGATGGCTTCTTGGTGAGAGCATTGCAACTCAGATTTGTAGAGCTTCAAAGCCTCCTTCTCGGCGCGTTCAGTGGTGTAGGTCATGTAGCATTCATGCGGTTCCTCCACACCATACACATTGCTGGTACTTCCTCGACGGATAAACACTTCTCGGAAGAAGCTACGGCCTTCTTTATTCTCCAGTCGGTTGATGGTGAAGATTTTCTTGCAATCCACATCGGTCAAACCAAGGATAGATTTGATGGTATCAAAGCGTTCTTTGAACTTGCTTTGGTCAAGTAGCATCACCACGTCTGAGTTGTTGATGATGGCTTCCTTCACAATCTCACTACCTATGATGTCTTGGATTTCCTGAGTAACCACGCCCACACTGGCCCAGAACTTACGAGCTGTTTTATAGAGGTACTTGATGTACTCTGCCATCAGCGGACTGGCAATAGCTTTCCATGCCTCCTCGATGACCAACACCTTGCGGTTCTTCTTGATACGCATCTTCTGCAGGAACACATCCATGATGATGAGCGTCACAATGGGGAAGAGCAAAGGATCATCCTTGATGGCATCAATCTCGAAAACGATGAAGGTTTCATCAAACAGCGAGCTGTCCATGTTCTCGTTCAGGGTCTTATCGTGATTGCCGCCTCGATAGAAGTCTTTCATCATGTAGCGATAGGTGGATATATCAATACCACTAATACTGTTTTCACTACAGATGTCGGGAATACGCTGCACAGAGAACTCATAGAAGGTGTTGAACGAAAGGCTTTCAACTTTCAGCTCCTTACGACGTTGCTCTATCTGATTGATAGTGCGTTCCAAGCGTTCTTCACGCTCTTTCTCTGTTTCGTCAGGATTGTGATGGGCGTGGTTACGGTCGTCGATAATCAGACTCTTACGCAAATCCTCTCGCTGGGGAGGTGTGAAACCTGTGAACCCATTGAAATAGGTGTCGTAGTATTCCGTAATAACTTGGTCTATCAGGCGGTCTTCAGTTTTACTGACCGTTCCTTGAGAACCTTTCCAAATGAGCAACACCAAGTTTTTCAAGAAGCCTGTCTTCTCCACATTGAGTTCCTCACGGTTGATGCGGAAGGGATTCATGGTGATAGGCTTCTCTTCGGTATAGCTGATATACTTGCCGCCGACATACTCACAAAGTCCTTCGTAAGAGTTACCGGTATCGACCATGACAACATCTGTATTTTGCTCCCAAAGTTGGCGAACAACGCTATTCATGTGGAAGCTTTTGCCACTTCCAGAAGGACCCAAACAAAAGAAATTACTATTGTCTGTCAGCTTGTTACGTCCTTCCTTACCTGTAATATCAATGGCCACTGGAACACCTTGACGGTCGGTGTAGTATATCTTCAGCGGAGTGTCTTCACTGTGCTGAATCTTCTCCTTATACATCAGGCAGGAAGCAGCATCGCCCAACGTTAGGAAGCGGTCGTATTCATCACTCATGCCATAGCAGTTGCCGGGGAATGAGTTGACAAACAGTTCCAACTGGTTATAGGCGCGTTTGGAGATATGAATGCCCATACGTCCGAAACTGTTCTCCAAATGGTTGGTGCATTTCTGCAGGTCTGTATCGGGAGAAACAGCCACCACAAGGTTATAGTGGGTATAGACCAATTGCTTGTTTTCTCTGGCCACCACTTCTTGTACACGCTTGATGTCTTCCACCGCCATCTGATTGCTGGGGTTGGGCATACTGGCATGACGGTTTTTCTTTTTGTCAAGCAATGCCAACTCACGCTTTTGGTTGGGCATATAGACGATTTGGTTGTACACCACGACTTCTGCGCCTGGTATATTGTCCACCAATGATACGAGGTCAACAGGCATACTGGTGTTGTTCACCTCAATATTGGTAAAGGGACGGATAGCAGCAGGAAGGTTTGCGCAGTCCACATCCACAAGACTATAGACCTTGCAACGCTTATCGCCCATATCTATGGATTCTTCATCCACATTGAAGTTGCTCATCGACACAATTTTGTCTTTGAAGTTCATGGCAAAGAAGCGATCGACATACTCGCTGGCTTCCTGCTTATTCAAAAACTTGGCTGAAATGCCGGCATCTTTGAGTTGGTCTTGCACCTTGCGTATCTTCACCAAGAAGTCACGCCATTTCTTGTTATCAAATGAGAGCAAACGGCTCTTCTTAGATTCTTGCGTGATGGTGATGTAAGTGGCGCTATCGGTATATACTCGGCCCTTGAAGTAGCGGAAATAAGACTCAGAAAGAAACTCGTGTTTGTTTCCATCTTCATTCTTAAACTCCTTACGGCTGATAACATCTTGTTTGTGAATAGCGTAGCCCTCACCTAAAGTCTGGCCAATCGCTGTAAACAAGTTTGTAAACTCGTAGTAGCTATCAATGTTTGCAGAGTATTTCTGTACAGGATTTTCCATTCTTAGAATAGCGGAGTACTCACCGGACTTTGTGTAGAGTACACCAATTCCATCTGTTTCTTCTACAGAGAAATAGATGTCTTGAAAGATTTTCTTTCGCTTACCGCCTGTTCCGAAGGCATAGACTGATATGGCCATACCAATACAGGCTGCAACAAAGAAAAGTAGAATGTATATTACCATTGTATTGTTGTTTTAGAGTGAATCTTTGGTCATTGAATCCGTGAGGATAGGCTTATCGTTGATAAGGCTGTCTGTTGTTGCCGTATTTACTTTCTCTTGGTCGGCATTCTGATTACCAACATACTCATTGCCCATAAGCAACCAGTTCCTGCGAGCCTCTTCAGCCGCTCTAACTGCTTTCAACTTGGCCAGTTCATAGGGCTTCTCCTTACAGCCCAAACAAAGTATCGAGGTGAGCGCTACAGCTCCAATGACTAAAGTTCTATTCATTTTGATTTCTACAAATAAAGGTAGGCTCGTTCCCTTGGTTGGGTGAGCCTACCTACGTTCTACATTACTATTTAATCCACACGTTGGTCATGATGGTCTTTTGTTACATACGCTTGTTATAGGCATAAATAAAAACACCTTGGTCATCTTTCTTGGTGTGCAATCCTTTTCGCTGTTTGATGATGATGAGCGCAGCACCAATGGAAATGGAAGCGACCAAAGCTATTAATCCAGCGATAAATCCTATCAGACAGTAGGCTAAGATGAAGCCAACGATGGCTCCACCGATAGCCCCGGCTGCCCAATAGATGTAGCGCCCTTGAATACCCATGAACTCAAGGGGCTTTTGCAGTCCCTTGAATAGTGGGTAATCTGGGTAACGGATTTCCTGCTCTTGACTTGCCATTCATCCTTCATACTTAGTTAGTTACACCGAAGAACAAAGGCAGAGCCTGGGCAGCGGCAACGAGGAAGATACAAGCACCGACGATCATCATGATCTTCTTCTTGAAATCCTGTCAGTTCTTCATAAGTTACTGATATACAGTATGGTTTTGCGGATATAAAAGGCAGAAGAAACAAACTGGAAACAAAAATTTCAGAAACCCTAAAATGAAAACATCTGCTTAACAAATCTTAACGTGGAAAATAACGGCAATTTTCTGATTTTGGCATTTGAAGTTGTCACACAAAGCATCAAAATACACAAATTCTTCCATAAGGTTGCGTTATTAATTTATAAAATCGGCAAGAAGTGAGAAAAAATCACTATCTTTGCACCCAGTAATTAAAATTAATCATATGGAAGATGTAAACAGACTAAAGTTGGTACTTGTAGAAAAGAAAAGAACAAGTAAATGGCTTTCAGAGCAACTGGGAGTAAACCCATCAACGGTCAGTAAGTGGTGTACAAACACATCACAGCCAGACCTTGCCTGTATCGTCAAAATTGCAGAGCTTTTAGAGGTTGACATTCGCGAATTGTTCGTCAGTGAATACAAACAGTATCTTCTTTCCCAAGAATTAAAATAGTATTATGGCTAAAAATATGAAACTACAGGCCTTCCCTGAAGAAATCACCAAGGATGGTTTGAAGATATATGGTGAAACTTCGTTTGAAAACCAGATGGCCGTACTTAGTCACTATCTGCATAACAACGAGGTTAAGGTGACAAAGGAACAGAAAGAAGAAATTATTTCCTCTGTACGTGATTTCCTATCACGAAAACAATTTCGCCAAGAGATGGCAGAGGACTTATCCGACGAGGAAGTATGGAAGGTGGCAGAATCCCCTTTGCAATATAATATGTTCGATGACTTCTTTAAAATACCTTTTCCCGACCCCGAAAACCCCAAATTCACCTTCATTGATCTCTTCGCAGGCATGGGGGGATTCCGTATCGCCATGCAACAGCTTGGCGGAAAGTGTGTCTATTCTTCTGAGTTCAAGGCTGCAGCCCAGCAAGCATACCTCGCGAACTATGGCGAAATGCCATTTGGCGACATCACAAAGGAATCGACCAAAAGATATATTCCTGATAATTTTGATATTCTTTGCGCAGGCTTCCCATGTCAGGCGTTTTCAGCAGCGGGTGCAAGGAAGGGGTTTGCCGATGAAACTCGCGGTACGCTCTTTTTTGAAGTGGCTCGTATATTGAAGGAAAAACGCCCGAAGGGTTTCTTTCTCGAAAATGTGGAGGGGCTGGTTAACCACGATGGGGGGCGCACATTACGCATCATCCTCGATACGCTACGCAGTCTTGGTTACAAAGTCAATCACAGGGTGCTGGACGCTTCGGACTTCGGTGTGGCGCAAGCAAGACGGCGAATCTACATTGTGGGAACATTCGACAACGAGGTGTCGCTGGATGATTTTCCCGTGAGGAAAGCAACAGTTGGTGACGTGTTGGAGCAAGGCAAACCGCTCTCAGATAACCGCATTGCAAAACTACTGCTCAAAAGATTTTCCTTGGATGAACTCTATGGTAAATCAATTAAAGACAAACGTGGCGGGGATGACAACATTCACAGCTGGGATATTGGCATTAAAGGCGAAACCACCAAGGCGGAACGTACTCTGCTTGACAAGATGCTTACTGAGAGAAGAAAGAAGAAGTGGGCTGAACAATGGGGCATTGATTGGATGGACGGAATGCCACTCTCTCGCGAAATGATAGCCTCGTTCTACCAAGGTAAAGACCTTGACAAACTGCTTGAAAGCCTTGTGAAGAAACGCTATCTTGTGTATGAGCATCCAAAGAAGCGCGTTACGAAAAAAACAGAAGGTGGCGTGAGCTACAGCGTAAGAGAAGAGGATGAAAGTAAGCCACAGGGGTACAATATCGTAGCAGGAAAACTGAGCTTTGATATAAGCAAAATACTCGACCCCAATGATGTGGCCCCCACGCTTGTGGCAATGGATATGAACAAACTATATGTGGGTGACAACGGAGGTTTGCGACGGCTTACGCTGCGCGAGGGTTTGCGCCTGTTCGGCTATCCGGAAGAGTATGTTCTCGGCATGTCCGAAAGGGAGGGCTACGACCTATTGGGTAACACTGTGGTTGTGCCTGTAATCAAGGCTGTTGCCGAGCGACTTATCAACGTAATTAGAAAACAGAATAATTAACAACAAATAATATGAAACTAACAGCAGACCAAGTTTATCAGAAATTACTCGAAGACTTCAAAATATATGAAGTGCAGGGACAAATCAAGTTTTACCTCGGCGACGTTGATATTATTGTCAAAGCTCGTGACGTTGTGGGTAACATCATGCAAGAATGGCTGGAAGGTTGGCTCAAAAAGAACGACATAGAATACAGCCCGAACGACAACACACAGATGCCGCCCGATGTGTTTCTCAATCCAGATGACAAAACGAAAGACTTGCTGGAGGTTAAGGCTTTCAACTACGAAGCAACTCCAGGATTTGACATAGCCGACTTCAACGCTTTCCAGACAGAACTCATTCGCGAGCCCTACATGGTACATACAAAGTACATCATTTTCGGCTATGTGATGCAAGATGATGGTTTTGTAGTTATCAAGAAAATGTGGCTGAAGAATGTGTGGGAGATTTGCCGCCCGATGGAGAACTGGCCACTCAATCTGCAAGTGAAGAAGAACGTAGTCCATAAAATCCGCCCGGGCAAGTGGTACGCCGATGGAGAACGTAGCAAGTTCAAGCAATTTGCCTCTTTGGAGCATTTCATTTCGGCTATTGACGAAACCGTCTTTCGCAATCCTGATACGCGTAAGTTCAGCGGTGAGTGGTTGTCAAAGTTCACAAAGAGTTATCAGAAGCATTACGGCGTGAAACTCGACATTCCACGATGGAATGACATTGCAGAGGAATATGTGAACAAGAAAGAGAAGAAATAAAAAAGCAGTAATGGAAGTTCGCAACAAATTATGGGAGGAGTTCAAGCAGGCCAAGGCTAACGTGGTCTGCATACGCCGCTATAACAGCGTGCAACGACAGCTCAACAGCATTTACCAGATTTTTATTGCAGTTTGTGCAGCTGTCGGAACATTCTCTTTCGGATTCAGCGATAGAATCCCATTCTTCGCCTTGCTCTCCATCGCCGTTGTATCGCTTGTAAAAGCCATCTTCCCACAAATCATCCAGCCCGAACAAGAACTTTGTGAGCTTGACGGCATCATGGACTACTACAACTCGTTTATGAACAAGATGGAGGTGTTCTTCTATCAACTTGATAAGAATCTAAAAAACGATGACGAGGTGATGCAGGAACTCTTTGTGCTAAAGGAGGATGAGTGCAATAAACAGTCGAAGATGAACAGGCTGATACGATGGATTCCAAAGCGTATGCAGAAGAAGGTTGATGCAGAAGTGCAGACTTATATTGAAGAGGTATATTATAATATTTATAAGCAAGATGAGCAACAATAGAAGTTATTCGCCTGAGCACATGTATATCGGTGTAGGCGACGATGTGAAGAAGATTCAGGGGCAATTACCGTCAGCAGTAAAAACCCCTCCACCACCAAAACCGTCAAAGTGATATGACAAGTAACAATAATCAAACCCATCAGCGGGAGACACCATCGAGAGTGACTACGCCGCCACCTCCGCCACCGATTAGGAAATAATCATCTTATCAAGATTGATAACGGAACAAGCAAACCCACTGACAATCAGCAGTTATGCCAAAGGTCAGTGGGTTAATTGTTCCCAAATTGTGTCACAGGTGCCAAGATGGGAACATTAGATGTTTAGAACCAGTTGCACCATTTGCCAACCATCATGACTATGGCAGCGGTGAAGATGAAGAAGCCCAGAACAAAGAAGAACCAGAAGAACCATTGGGCATAGTGACCGAGGTAACAGCCATCATATTCCTTGTAGCGTTTCTGAACCTTCCTGCGTTCCTCGACAAACATGGCATTGACCTGACGGATATTCTCCTGCATCTTGCCGAGCATCCACTTGTGTTCCTGGTCGAATAGGTCTTGCATCTTCTGCCAGTCGGCATCAGCCACATTCACAGAGACCTTCAACTTGTCTGGAGTATCCTTCATCACATCGTCAATATGCGTATTGATGTTGTCAACCTTGCCCCGGATGTCTGTGACAGTGGAATCCAGTTTTCTTTCGGCACGGTCATACTGCTCGATAGCCCTCTCCAGTTCACAAGTGGCACTTGCCCAGTTAGCGGTTGCCTGGTCGATGTTCTCTCTTAATTTCCTCAATTCAGGCACACGACTGATGATGTCCTGTTCGGCATCCTTCTCTTGAATATCCTCATTGACTTCGCTCATCATTTCATCGAAGTCGGGCATATCCTCGTTATTTTTAGTTTTCCTAATTGACATATGGGATTGGTTTAACGATGGAAACCACGCTGCCGTGGCTTTGGTTTACACATAGAATGAGACATCTGGAGGCATCGACGGGCAAACATACGCTCGTCCTCATCATCCTTCTTGCCCCAGCCAGATTCAGGAGCGGAACCACCACCACCTCCGCAAGATTCAGACACGGACGTAGCAGCATCGATGTAGCCGACAAAAAGAAGCATCGCAACATGGGAAATGTTCTCAATGGTCGCTATCTCATTGTCCTCTGGCACCTGTGCCTCGTTGAGGAATATGTCCTTGACCGAGTTCGGAATCTCAACAGCCTTGCTGCCATCGGGTGTATTGATGTTGAAAGTAGTGAAGGAAGGCATTGGCTTCGGCTGGGCTACTTGCTGCACCTTGGTCTGGGTAGAAGTTGGCTTCGGAGCAACTGGACGTAACGGACGTTTGCTCGGTGTGACGGTCGGAGTTGCTGGCTTCACCCTGACCTGAGCAGGTTGCGGATGCAGCTTCTTCCATGTGGCTTCAAGCTGTGATGCCATGTATCTGCGACCGATTTCAGAAGCCTTGAAGACAGACGCATTCTTGCCGATGGTATAGCCGACAAGGTTCTTGTCCTTGTCGTACTTGGGCGTTACTTCATAGCCCTTCATACGAAGCAGATTGAAGTATCTTTCAATGTCAAACTCATCCATCTTTTGAAGGGTGTATTCGCAAAAGTCCTTAATCTCTTCCTGACGCATTTCACGTATCTTCTGAGGTTGCTTCCAGCCATGGCGCATATTGATGATTTCCGCAGCCATCATTGCCCTCTTGTGAATATCGTGAACATCGTTGGTGTTTCCTTCAAGGTCAACACGGCAGCAGTCCATGTGAAGATGCAGCGTCCCTGACTTGGAATCAGAGTGAAGTCCACCCACATTCATTGAATTGCGGAAATTGGTCTTCACCTCTTTCTCCATGCCTTTGGGGATGAGTCCTACAGCATCCAGAGTTTCCAACGCTTCATCCTGAAGGTCTGCCCAGTCCCTCATGGTGAAGTTTGCGGCCTCTTCCTTGGAGGGGGAGATCACAAACTGAACCATGAGGCGTTCCAACTTTCGTCCCACCGTCCTGTCTTGCTGATGGAGCTGGCAGTGATGCTTCATCATATACCAGATGGCAGTCGGTGAGATACCTTCCGGCATGTGGTTCACCTTGACCACTTTTGACTTCTCCTTCTCCAGTGCGTACCTCACGGCATTGCCGCCGTAGGGCACAACATTAGCAAGCATTATCATGGTTCGCTCCTTTCCTTGGTCAGCACAGGAGATGAGATATTCTCTTCTATGCTTTTCCAATGTTGGATGAGTTTTGTAACAGCACGAATCCACCATGTCATGAACTTCTCCGTCCTGAAGAGTTTCATCTTTTCCTCTGCCGTTTTCTTGGCGAGGACGTTGCTGATATTTATCAGGTCAGCCCTGGCATAGACAAGGGAGTTCAGGGCATCGACCTCTTCCTTGGTGAGCCTCTGGCGTGGGTGATGTTTCAAGCCAGTCTCAGTGAGATAGCGGTTAAGGCTGATGCCACATTCCTTGGCTCTGGCTTTGAGCTGTGCCCAGACTTCATCGGTACATCGGAACGAGTGTACCCTGGTCGGTGGTTTCTTGATGATATGTTTCTTCTTCATGTCAATGACTATTGATGATAGGGAAAGAATATAAAGCAGTTAAGAAGAAGGACAAGGTCTGCGAGCCTGCGAGTAGCCAGAGAAACTTTTAGGAGTGCAAAAACAGGGACACCTGATTTGTACTACAAAAGGATTTCTCGAAAAGTCCCTCTAAAATAGCGGGTCTTTTAACTCCGAAGTTCCCGTCTGGGCTTACAAGGTCGTTCCGTGTTACCCAGCATCCTGCATCGGCAAAGTTCCCTTGGGATGGATGGACGGTGAGGATGCAGCCATAGTCCTTCTGGGCTGTCATCTGTCGCTTTGGTTGCCGTTAGATGGGCTGTAGCCATTGGACTTCTGACTGTAGCCTCCATTGCCCTTGAACTGGATGCCGTCAGGCTGTGAAGGCTGCGCTCCTTGCTGTGCTGATGGTTCGTCGTTTCTTTTCCCTACATTCAGATTGCCTTCGGCTTCTGGATGCGAAGAAGGTACGCTGTCAGCCATATGGGAAATGCCGTTTGTGTGATTATCGGAAGAGTTGTCATCCGTTCCAGATTTACCCACATTGCCACTATCATTAGATTGTGGTGATGGCTGAGACACGCTGCCATCGGCAGAAGAAATCACGCCCTTGTTTCCTTCTTGGGAATTGTCGCTACCTGAGACTGAACTTTCCTTGCCGTTGTTCTTGTCCTCAGTCACCTCAATAGTGACGAGCTTTACAGGTGGAACGTCCGCATGGACGATTGCAGTCTTGTCGGCATTGGACTTCAGGGAATAGTAATTACCTCGGAACTTGCCATCCACATACCAGCCCGAAAGGGAATGAAGCGTATGGATGCGGTTTTCACCCACCTTCTGAGAAGAGGAAATACCCAGAGCCTCCATAGCATCCAGAATCTTCGGAACCGTCTTTCGGTCTTTGTTCCAGAGCTTTGCCAGTTGGGTGTTGTCAACCATGACCTGCCCGGGCAAGATTTCAACTTGTTGGGTCTTGCTTATCGGCACCAGTTTCTTTTCACGTTCAGCGAGAACCACAAGAGACGTGAAGCATTCCATGCGGTCAATCTTGTACTTCTTGCTGCGGAGATACTTCATCTGTTCCTCTGACAGCGTGAAGCAATAATGAATATTTTGTTCTACCATAACTTATGAAATTTGAAAATTATAACCATGAATATAATGAATGATTTTGCCAGTCAAAAGAAGAATATCATTGAATGAGTTCAACAAGGGATTTCTTCATGTCATCGTCAATGGCTCGGTAACGTTGGAAAGCAACGCTTCCGTTGGCATGACCAGACATAGAAGCCACTATATTCGGGTCTTTGACCTGACGGTAAAGATTACCGATAAAAGTTCTTCTGGCTAAGTGAGAAGTAGCCACATCGCAGATTGGTTTCTTCTCTTCCTGCCGTGTCCGTGGGTTAATCACGGTGACAACACGATTTACCCCGGCACGCTTCAAGAGCTTACGTATTGCCACGTTGAACTTGAAGTTAAAACGTCTGGGGAAAAGAGGTTCGTCCTCACCATGGTCATGGCCATTGACAATAGCCATCGCCTTGGGGATAAGAGGAACCCTTACAACAGCCCCTGACTTGCCCTTGGTCTTGATGGGGATATATTCCAGAACACCGTCAATGATGTTCTTGGGGGTGAAAGTCACAAGATCACCATGACGGCAGCCTACCATGCACTGGAACATGAACATGTCCCGATACTCTGCAAGTTCGGCATCATCCGACAGGTCGCAGGATAAAACTTGGTCACGCTCCTGAATGGTCAGGAAATAGGGTGTACCATAGAGAGCCTTGGGCATTTCATAGCCAAAGAAAGGGTCATTGGTGGTGACTCCCTGCTTGCGAACCCAGTTGCAGACTGTACGAAGCAAGGTCATGTTGGTGCAGATGGTATTCAATGAAATGGCATATTCATTGATAAGGAAACTCTCAAATTCACGAAGATCATCGGCTGTCATGCTGTCAATGTTCATCGTGAATCCGTTTCCCTTAGAGGTCTCAAAGTGAGTCACCTTGGCAATCAGGCATCGGGTGTTGCACTCCTGATGGCGGTCAAAGTGCTTGCTTTGAAGATATCTCTCTGCCCATACGACAAAAGATTTGCTTACCACCATGCCACTGCCCATCTGATAGGCACTGGGATGATGATAGGCAAAGATAAGTCGTTTGAGCCAGTCGGAGTTAGCTCCGATATAGTATTCCCTGGTTATGATGCCTGTAAGCTCCTTGACACTTGTATCAAAGAGGTTTCTGGCATCGTCATCCACCAGAGCGACACGGCTCTTGTAGCCCTGTCGGTCTTGGTTCCAGTGATTGGGATTGATTTGAAGTTCGCTTGCGCACTTGATATCAAGCCCTTTGTCACGGACACGGAAATAAACCGTAGCACGGCTTGTAAGGTCGTTCTTCGCGGCATCTTTCTGACGTAAATAGGCTGTTACTCTCATACAAAAGTCTTTGATAGGATGAAAGGGAAAGGAAAAGTTATCTCCTGAAGCCTCTTGACCTTGCAGGGGTATAGTCGTTTGCAATATCCCTCAACTGGTCTTCCAGCCACTTGTTGGCTTCCTTGGAGAGTGAAGGGATGGTCTCGATGCATATCTTCTGAACAAGCAGAACACGTCTGCCGATGGTGGCTTCATCATTGATGCCCTTGTTGGCACCAGACTTCTCACACAATTCATTAAACGCATCACGCATCTGGTAATAGCCTCGGTCTGTCTTGACGTAGGCAACGGCAAGACTGGCTACCTGAGCCACCTTGTCATTGTACTCTTGTTGGGTCATTTCTCCGTTCATACGCTCTTGGATTTAGCTGTTTGCAAGTTCGGTCATGTGCTGGGCTGCTGTCTCCTTGGTCTCAGTCTCGGACATGGTACGACTCTGGCGCATCCACTTCAGGAGTTCCGATTTCTCAAAGTAGATAAGCTTGCCGTTAGGACGATAGAAGGGAAGTTCGTGCTTATGGGTCATCTTGTAGAGACTGCTCTTTGAGATACCCATGAAGAGGGCTGCTTCCTCCAGTGTCAGCACCTCTTTGGCAACATTCAGAAGGTTCTCCAGAACCTCGATACGATGGTCATGTGACTCAACCTTCAAAAGAAGGGTTTCATTGTCGATAGTCTTATTCATTTTGTTGATATTTAGTATGTTAATAATATGTTTGCTGTTTGATTTGAGCCTGCAATCCCCTAAGACAGGTGTTTCTCCTGCCTGGAAAAGGAGCTGAAAAGTGATTATTCTTGGCTGACTCGCTTAGTCGTTATCCTGTATGTCTATGACTCTGCGAGGGTGCGTATTAGTCGCTGCCGTTCGCTTCGTCCTTGGAATCTTGGTATTCTCGGCATGTGGCTTGCGTGTCCTGAAAACGGTCTTGGTATTGTCAATCGCCTTGACTTTCTCTTCCGTCAGGACATCAGCATAGATGGCGGTGGATTTGAGTGACTTGTGACCCATCAGTTTCTTGGTGGTCTCGATGTCACCAGTAGCCGCCTGAATAAACGTGCCGAAGGTGTGTCTGGAGGTATGGAAGGAGATTTTCTTCTCGATACCTACCTTCTTGGCTATTCTTTTGAGGGCTGCATCCACATTGGCATGGGCAGGAAGGTGAAACACCTTGTCATCCCTTTGCTCTGGCATCCATGCAGCTGCGGTTGAGCAGATTGGCACGGCATTGAGTGCCTTGGTCTTCTTCTGGATGATGACGAGGGTGTTTGTCTGCTCGTTCTTCATGATGTTTGACCATCGCAAAGCCTTGATGTCGCTGATGCGAAGCCCAGTCAGGCAGGCAAAGCCAAAAGCCAGCTGGGTCTCCCTGACTCCGTTAGTCTCTTCCGATGCCATGAAGGATTTCAGTTCTTCAGGGGTGAGGAACTGCTTGTGAGTGTCCTTTGGCTTGGCGAAGTAGTCATCCTTCTCCAACTGGTAGAATGGGTTTGCATTCAGTTTCCCAGTCTTGACCGCCTTGTTGAACACGGCAACGATGCGTTGTTGTAGATTGTGCAGACTATTCTCGTTCAAAGGTCTGGCTTCCATGCGGACATACTTCTGAGGTACATAGTCATTCTTCAGCCAAGAAAAGAATGACTTGAACCACTCCTTATCAAACTTCCTCAGAGTGAAATGTGGTCTGCGCTTAGCCTTCAGGAACTCTTTCATACGCTCTTGAAGATAGCGGGTCTGTCTCACAACAGACTCGGTAAATACGGTGTTGTCGTTAGCCCAGTCGATATAGGTCTGAATCCAGTCCAGTACTTCGGGAGAGTCATCATCGGGAATCTCCTGCACGACCATCAAGTGACCTTTCTCTGGAATGGTCTCGGGGTGAAGGATGCGCTCGGCACGAATCTCCTGCGCACGTTTCAAGGTTTCCTGGTTCCTTGCCTTTATCTCGTCATTTATCTCAGGGAGTAAATAGAGGGAAAGGAACTCAAACTTGCGCTTGCCATTCTCATAGATGTCAAGATACAGGCTCTTGTTGTCGTTTTCGAGGTCTTTTTGTCTGAGTGTGATGGTCATATCTCTGAATGGATTATTTGTATATCAATGATTTACTTAAACATTCCGTCAATGAGGTTGATGGCTTCCTCCTTCTTCTTATCCACGATTTTAGCGTAGATTTCGGTGGTCTGGATATTGGTGTGTCCCATCAGTTTGCTTGTCGTGAACAGGTCTGCGCCAAGTGTCAGCATCATTGTGCCGAAGGTGTGACGTGAACAGTGGAAACTGATATGCTTCTCGACACCAGCTGCCTCTGCCCATTTACGGAGTGCCCTGCCTATAACGGTCTGAGTCGTTGGTATGTCAAAGAAGGGGATTTCTTTTCCCTTCGGTTTGGGTAGCCAGCGTTTCGCCTCTTCTGAGAGTGGAACGATGACGGGCTTCTCCGTCTTCTGCATTTCCATGTCGATATACTCGCCCTTGCCGTCTGGACTCTTGAAGATGTGCATTGGCGCAAGTCTATACATGTCGCTGAGTCTTAGCCCAGTGAAACAGGCAAAGATGAAGGCTTGCTTGACCTCTGGGCGGTAGCTGTCAGTTGCCATGAGCTTTCTCAGTTCCTCAATAGTGAGATACTCCTTCATTCCATCCTTGGGCTGAATACGCTCACGTGCTTCAAGTTCCTTCATGGGGTTGTTCCTGATGATGCCCTGACGGACTGCATTGTTAAGGGTAGTAGAGAACATTCCGAGATAGCGGCTTGCCGTGTTCTGGCTGATGGGTCTGGACTTGCCATGAATGATGTGTGAATTGGGGAAGTTGCGAAGGAACTTCACATAGCCACGGCAGAAGTCAGCATTGACCTCTTCAAGGGAAATGAAGGTCTGCTTGGTCTCTTCAAGGTATTTCTCCACGGTGTGAAGCATTTCCACACGGCAATGAAGGGTTGACTTCTTGATGTTGACTCCACCTTCACAATACCGCTTAATCCAGCCAGTCAGGAGCATAGAACCCTGCTTGACTGCTTCCCAGTCCTGAACACCATGACCGTGAAGTGCCTTGATACGTTCTGCCTTGATGCGTTCTGCAACTGCCATCGTTTCCTTGTTCTGCTCCTTGCAGATGGGATTGACCTCTGGGACGAGATAGAGTTTGAGGTATTCATACTTTCTCGTTCCCTTCCAGTAGATGTCGAGATAAATACTCTTGTTGCCATCTGCCAGAGATTTCAACCGAATCTTTATCGGTTCCTTCAGTTTAACTTGTTTCTTTGGTCTTGCCATATTGTTGTTATTTTATTTTGGTAACTTGCTCCTTCTGGTCGGGGTGAACAGTCGTTTATTGATTCTTGGAATGACTGGCTTTTCCCTTACTGACATCTCCTTTCAACTTCGCTATTTTGCCCCTGAAAAGTGATACAAAAATAGGAAAATCACTTGGAACATGAGAAACAAATCAGAAACAAAAATCATTCTATTAAATGTTTTTAAGAATCACATTTTCAAAAATCGGAAAATTAAAATATCTGCATAATGTATTGTGTAATAGTGAATTAAGTTTCATTTCCTTTCTTCTCGTTTCTTGACGATTTTGGAGGACTAAGATGTTCTTGACATCCTGCTCCTCGTTGTTCATGGCGATGTAAACGGAGATAGCACCGACTACAGCGACAACACCAGCGATTGCGTAACACAACTTAACTACGTAAGGCACGTACTTAGCAATCTCCTCTGTAACAGTAGAGAGGGCGTTAGTACCTGCGGTATAGTCACCCGCTGAGTTCTGTGCGAAGGTTGCTACAGTTCCGCAGAGCAGCATCATTGCTGCCATCTTCATGCGGTTTGGCTTGAGGAGGTTCTTTGCGAACATTTTGATTTTCTTCATTTGAATTTCTGAAGTTTGATTGTTTTACTAACATACATTTCACAAAATTTACACACGATATATTCTCGTCTGGCCAGTTGAGATTTCTTGCGTTATATGATACTGTAACCAAAGAATGCCGGGAACAATACATAAGCTCCAATCATGAAAAGACATGCGCCTATAAGCATCATGATGGACTTTGTTATGTCTCCTTCACCTGTCTGCATCTTGATGTAGATCTGCAATGCTCCAATAATAGCTACTAAAGCGGCTACTGCATAAGACAGGTAAACCACATAGAGCATCATGGTGACTGTATAGTCATGGGCATTTGAAAGAGCACTGGCTCCCCAGCTGTAGTCAACACCTCCGCATTTAGCAGAAGCCGACATTGGCAGGGAGAGAAATGCACCCGACAAAAGGACACCTAACAGATGATTGTTTTTAAAGATGGTCACGGACATTCTCTTTTTTGATATTTCTTGTATTCTTGTGTTTCTCGTTGATGAGCGCATAGAGGTCATCAGCGTACATTGAATATTGTGGCTCGGGTTCAATGTCTTCCAACCCGTATTCGTTTTCCTCGTTTAGTTCCTCGCTCGTGGTCTTCTCCTTTTCTAAAGGAACAGGATCTGGATCAACTGGAGTTTCATCCTCTTCTGGTTGAAGAACGAATGGACCTGTAGGATTTACAACACGAAGTCCGTCATCAGTGACAGTGTCAGTATAGGTCATTCTGCCACCTTCGGGATCTGGTTCCTCAATGATGACTTTCGGCTCTTCAATACCAGCACCAGTCATACCCTGCACATCGATGTCTTCCTCTTCGTTGTTCTGAGCATCAACAGGCTTGGCATGGAGGTCGAGTGTAACCATAACTGCAAAGTAGATTACATACCCGAATGTAAGTACAAAAGCAAATATTGCAAATGGGCTCATACTATTGTCTGATTTTATATTTTCATATTATAATTCATACTGACATGAACAATGAACTAAACGTCATCCGTGTCGATTTCGCTTGCAAAGTAACAGTGTTTTCTTGGATTGTGGATAATTTAATTGCTTTACAAGATTGATATTAAAGTAGTTTATATTTATAGTATGATAAATCAGCAAAAGTCATACTATTAAACTTATTGAAGTGCATAAACAGACAAGGGAGCCACTCTTCACAGAGAGACTCCCTACGTATGAAAAAAAAGTTTGTGTTCGTTCGTAATACAGCTATAATGCCATATTAGCTTTATTTGGATGCTTACTTGGTTCCTGAAAGAAAATCATTCAAATCACCATAGTCTTTATATCGGTATGATTCGTCAATAGCCATATCTGGATAGTATGCCATGATGGTCTTTGTAGTTGCTCTGCCTGCTTCATCGTTGTCAAGATAACAATGAATAGAATCATAATCTTTAAGGTAGGGAAGCAACAGTTTCACTTCACCAACTCCATTGAGAACAAAGAGATCACACGGCTTACCCACGCTGACACCTATATCAGGCATCCATGTTTCAAGTGTCATATAGGTCAGCATATCAAAGAAGCCTTCAAAGATACAACACTCTTTCTGTTGTGTTCCTGTAGGATGAACGACAGAAATGCTTTTCTTTCCTATACAACGCTTATTGAACTTATTGCGTGCTTCCATACCATTGGAGATATTCTCAAATGCTATGGCAAAGTAACTCTTGCCCCGAAGCGAATAGTGAACTTCCTTACAGTACCTCTGGGCAATGTTATAGTCAATTCGTCTTTGTAGCACATAATCTCTAAGACGAGGATGAGAAAGGGGAATTATCATCTCAACTACTGTTTCATGGTTGAGCTTTTCTTCGTTCTCAGCTTTTTTGCCCTCAATCCACTGACGTTTCTTTTCTTCCTCTTCGAGCCTTGCATTGTAGTCTTCATTGAACAGAAGTCCTAACTTCTTAATCTGCTGTTCAAGGTAGCCCAAGACTTGGTGCTCCGTCCATGTCAAATTGAGTTGTTCTACAAGGTTGATGAGGTTGCCGCCTTTGCCCGTGCCAAAGTCATGCCAAAGATTCTTGTCTGTATTGACTACAAATGATGGTGTAGCTTCAGAGCGTAGGGGAGAACAATAGAAGATATTTTTTCCTTTCTTGGCTCCATCGCCATAGCCATTCTCCTTCATCCAATTATAGATGCTGACTGATTTGATTTCGTCTATCGTCATATTCATTGATATTATAGCGCACGTGAACGCACGCAATTAGAAATATATATATACCCGTTAAACTTGTTAAACTTAAACCTGCAGTTACTGATCTGACTTATTGGTCGATTCACTTTCGATTTCTGAATCTATATCAGTGAGACTTCCTGATGCAGAAAAGTTCTCTGGATGATACTCGTAGCCATTCTTTCCTTTAACAATGATTCTTTTGGTTGAAAGAGCCTTGAGCAAGTCCTTTGCTCCGTTCCGTCCTCTTTTATATCCGGCTAAAGTATAACCATCAATCAAAAGAGAAACAAGATCATTATATCTATCAGGTTTGTTTTCATCGAAGATTTTCTTCAATACGCTCAGATGCACATTCTCTTCCAAAGCAGTCAGTGGCTTATCTTTGGGTTTAACCACTGTAACCTGGAACCCTGTTTCAAGTACTGGCAGAGCATTGTCATCAATATGAAAAGCAAATGATGTAAACTCCTTAGCACGCATATGCATCGGTCTAACTTCACTGATACTCTTGTCCTGACGATTTTTACTGATAATAAGAACTGTTTCAGCTTTATTCTCGAGCTCCGTACCTATATGACCTCGAGTATTACTGTCATTCTTGTTCTGATGGAGCACCGTGTGAATGTGCAAATCATAGAAACTTGTCCAAGCCATAAGGATTGTCATAACATCTGTGGCTTCCTTACCATTGTTGATGTCATACATAAGGTCTCTCAATCCGTCAATTATTACGAGTCCAACGCCTTCATGTTTACGTAGTGCGTAATCGATGAGTGCAATACGTAATGTTGGAGTGTACTCACGTAATCCCCAGAACTTCAAACGAGGATCATCAGCATCAAGTGAGAGTCCTGACAACTTGTATATACGCTCGATCACATTATGACAGTGAAAACGACTCTGTTCTGTGTCGAAATACAGAATGTTTCGCTTACCTTCAGGAAGGCTTGCTTTGTAGTTGAGGACTTTGGTATTGTTCACAGCTGCAGCAACCATGGCTGAGATGTTGAATGTCTTCTTGCTCTTTGCCTTACCCGTAGAAGCACTGAAATTGCCGAAGGTAGCAATGGTGCAGTCATCGACCCATAAGATCTGAGGAGGCACGTCAACACGATCAGTAGCTCTGACTTCTCCTTTGTTAAGATAAGCATCAAGCTCGTCGTCACTGAAATCCTCTTTATTGAGCATACTGACTTCAAGCGACTGCAACTTGGGTAGCTGTACCTTCTCTTTCTTTTCTACCTTATTTACTTTCTTTGCCATAGTTCTTATCCTTTTTTTTGTTCTTCAGGAAGTCCTTGATAGAGATTTCACATTTGTCAAGAAGCTCCACCAGGCGTGAGTCTGGGAGGTTCACGCCATCAATACTGTTCTTTTGATTTTTCTTCATTATCACTGGAGGCATTAAGTTCTGATTCATCGTATTCGTCCGACTCATCATTGATTTTAACGTGATGTTTCTTGATCCACTTGACTATTTCTTTCTTCTCGAAGTAAACCATTTTGCCTCTTGGCTTGTAGTGAGGGATCCTACCACTACTGGTAAGCTTGTAGAGAAGACTCTGAGAAATGTCTAAGTATTGACAAACTTCTTTAGCCGTCAACATCTCCTTTGAGGAATAAAGTGTTTCTTCAATATTCTTCAGACGACCATCGATAGCTTGTGGTTCTACGACCTCCATCTGCTTGAACTGCATTTCCAGAAGGTCAATTCGCTTCGCAAGGATAGCGACATCTATTTTATTCTTTGCCATTTATATATTCATTAAAAGTGAGACAATAAGGGAGCTACCCCCGAATTTGAACCGATTCGGCGGCAAAGGTAGCTCCATAAAACTACAAACAAATGAAGGGCGGCATGACAATAAAAATTATCATGCCAATTATCATGCTACACTTCCTTCATTTGATTGATTTACCTTCACATTACATACTTTCTTTCAGTTTAATTGTTAATTGCTTACACATACCATCCAAAGTGTCTGATCCTTGTTTGTAGTCCGACAGATAACTGCCAAGCATGTGAGCTGACAGAGGCTTGCCAGTAGCTGATGAAGATAACAATCTATTATCCGCTACCATCTTTTGCCAGGCATGAGGAAGGAATCCCTCATTTCTGAGAGAGTCGAGGAATTTGGCAATTCTCCTGTTTACTTTAGCTCTCAACGGCTGGGCAAGGGAACATGAGAACAGATTTCTAATATCAGCATCGTTCACAGGGTACATAAACAAATTAGCCTCATTCGCAAATTGCGAAATGAGGCTAATCTGATCATCGTTGAAACACGCAAGCACAGTTGGCTTCTTAATAACAAAATCATTTGTGTTGAACTCCTTATTCATCTGGACATAGTCTTCCTTTCCAAAAACATCCTGGGAGAAATACACATTTACAAGATCACGGCGAGACTCAAGAAGTTCTTTGAGTTCGCAGACATGCATGACATGAAGTCGTGTGTCGGCTTCATTCAAATTAAAGACTGGAAGATGATAGGAAAAGAATCGTTCGACAAAACGATCATAGGAAAATGTCCCATTAAGGATTTCCGACTTGTACTGTTCGAAGGCAGCACGATAAAGTTGCCACTGATCATCATCAGGCAACACATTCTTTTTAATTTCACCAAGGTTTGTACAACTTGGACAAAAAAAGAGAGAGCACGGTGAATTTACTTGTCCGTTTCATTTCTTTTTAAATTAAATAAAGATAAATAGAGGGAGAAAGACAGCAAAATAAAGCCCATGTAGATTCGTTTCCTTGTCCACATGGGCTTCCTGTGAAGCTTTTGCGTTCATCTTTTAAACGGTCTTTCATCTCAGTAAGAAAAATGCTTGTTTGCGACGCAAAGTTAATTTTTGATAGTGAAGCCTATCTGCACAGCAACAAAAAAATTAACTAAAGATGAACGTTATTATGCAAAAATGCCATGAATAGCATACAATTTTCGACAAAATGAAATAAACTTTCGTCTAATTCATTTGTGCGGAGGAGTCCTCTTAGGTCGTTTTCCCAAGGCTGCATTGATCTCTTCTATTGTTGGTGGAACTACGGATTCACGTCCACGCTCCATCCATTCAAGAATCTCATCCTTGAAGAAAAGACAGTTCTTTCCTCTACGAACATAGGGGATAAGACCGTTCTGGACATAATAGTAGATCGTTTGCTTTGATTTGCCAAGGAACTGAGATACCTCGTCAGTGCTCATTGGAATATGATCCGACGGAGTACTCTTGTTGGTGGATTTGCGTATGTCCTCACGAAGACTCGAGAGAGTTACTTCCAGTCTCTCTACTTTGTTGAGCATCTTAGACATAGCTGCTGGAAGATCATTGAAGGTAATACCTTCTGCTGTCAAATCTGTCTGCATAACTTTTGATATTATATGATTATTACTTTTGTTTGTTATATTTGAAACTGTAGTCGCTTCCTTCAGGAATATCGAGTTTAATCTGGCACTTGCCATCGTATCGTAATGTACGGCGAAGTGTTTCTATCTCGAAATTTGCTAATTCGTTGGGAAAACATAGCTTTAAGAAAACCGCTCTTTGCTGTCCATTCCAGCCAAGTCTCTCGCCAACATTCCATCCGTAATGGCGCAGATCAACTGAACTCAGTCTTCCATCAGTACAGACTGGAGCCAAAACAGACTTTGGAACATCATGTAATCTGATGTTCTGGCAGAGCAATTCCAGATTATCTATAGAAAGGAAAGGGGATAGGACATCACAAGTATAGTCGTAGATTGCCTTATACTTAGCTTCAAGAAGGTCGTTCTGCTTTTTGACATACAGGTCACGTATCTCCTGAGCTTTGTTGTTAACAGTTGGATGTGAAGACTGAATCGAATTAACATTGTTATTGATGATAATCTTCCGTCCAAAGGAATTGAAAAGTACAAATGCAATGCACACAGCAGTAATGCACAATATAATATAAGTTGTGCTCGATAAAGAGAAGAGTGTTTTGATACTATCCCCAGAATAGAACTCCTGGAATAGTATTGAAATCAGAAGCACCAAGATGGCGGTGCAGAGGTTGGAAAGCATGAGAATATAAAAATTCTCTCTAATCTTTTTAGTCATATTTACTGATGATTATTATCAATATTTTGACCGCAAAGTTAGAGAGAATTTCGTTATTTAGTATCAGTTTGTGCTTAAATAAAGACTTCCGTTAAGTATATTTATAATTCGGATAATCAGCACTTTACACGTTGTTTATCCTTCATTTAGTTTCATTTCTTTCACTTAAACTTAGTGTTCTGTTTTTGCATTGAAATGTATGCATGTTTCACTTGCTTCTACGTCCACGTTTAACATCTGTTAACGTAATTCTACTTGCTGCTTCACGAGTTTTTGGATCTGCATGGGCAACATAGATCTGAGTTGTAGCAACATTTCTATGATTAAGAAGGTGCTGTACTGTGAATATGTCAGAACCAAGTTCAAGCTGGAGAGATGCGTATGTATGACGGAATCCATGGAACGTGATATGCTTCTTGATACCTGCTTGTTCCATCCATGATGACATCTCCTTGAAAGTCATATTTCGTTTCAAGCCCTCAAAGACTTTCTCCGTCTTCTTTGGAAGAATAAGCTTATATGCCTCTTTGCTAATAGGAACTATGGTCTGACGTTTTGTCTTAACGCAGATAAAGTCCAGATACAATCCACCATCAGCATATGTACGGACATTTTCCCATTTTAGATTAAGAATGTCGCTGATACGAAGTCCGCACATACATGAGAATACTGCAGCCTTTCTTAGAACATCGTACTTACATGGTGTATTGTATAAAGCACGAACTTCATTTAACGTAAGACTTTCTTTTGTAGTTGGTACATAAGAGATGTTTTCCAATGTCTCGTTAATATTTTCCTTTATCCGTTTTTCTCGATAAGTAGTAGCAAGAACATTACGGAATACATTCCAGTAAGCAGCTGCAGAATTCTGAGAAATAAACCGCTTTTTGTTTTTAAGGTCTCTTGCATGAAGAAGATATTCCATGAACTTTCGACACAAAGGCAGATCTAATTCTTCAAAGCTACATGAACCACCACAGAACTTGACAAAGTGCTTATAAGAGGACATAGACTTAGTGTTGGATTTCCCAAGTTGTTCCTCAAAATAGGGCAGAAAGCTCTCCTTCATCCTGTCTTTGGAGAAGAAGCCATATCGCTCATTCAGCACTTCAACATAGACTTGGCTGCGAATAGTCTCTGCTTTTTCCATAATCTGACGGTTGTATTCCTTTTCAGCTGCAGTCTGTGGCTGAGCATAGATATACATACCAAGCGCACGGCGACGCCTAAGTTCCATAGTCTCTGGATCTCTATATCCTGGGTAAAACTCAAGGAAGAGAGATTTCAATCCGTTCCGTTTATCACGTGAACGTAAATTAACTGATTTACAACACTGCATAGTTGTGAGTTTTTATTTGTTATTATAATATTTTGGGTACAAAGTTCTATGATGATATAAAGCTGACATCAGTAATTACCAAATAATCAACAATAATCAGCACTATTTCATAGGTAACTCGTATTTTTCTGCTATTTTCTTCATGAGCGCATCGAACTCTTCTTTAAGAATGAAGACATACTGCCCCTGATGAATCTTTGAAACCTTATATTGTTTCGTATAGTAAAACACTCTGTCTTTACTCATGTTGTATGCACTCATTGCTTCACCAACGGAGTAATACTTTTCTCTGTCATCAAAGCAGAGTCCTTTTACCTTGTCAATATGATCCTTTGAATAGAACAGTTTACCAAACTCAGTTTTCGTTGGAATTTTGTGGCGATGGACAAACGAACGTCGTGCATCAGGGGTCATACCATATTCTTTCTGTACTTCTTCTGGTGTCATCCATTCTTTAATGCCATCAGCGCATTTGCGATTACCAAAGAAGTTATCAGCTGCTTCTTTTTCAAAGTACTTCCAACCCTTGACTTCTATTGCCGGCAATTTCTGCTCTCTACCAAGTTCAAGAACACGCTTTCTTGTTGCCTTATACTTTTCTGACAGTTCTTCTGCTGAGTAATAGCCTTCAGGGCTTTCTGGAGTCTCTCTTGGTTCCTCCTTAGGAGTAGGGGGAGTGCTTCCAATAAAGACCACATTGCCTTCTTCATCTCGCTCAGCATCCTTGAATCGTCCGTTCAACACCTTTTTATCAAACTCGCTCCTTGAGATCATGGTAAATTTACCACGCTTCTCTGTATGAAGTTTCTCATGTTTTATGAAATAGGAAATCCTGTCCTTTGTGAGTCCATATTTCTCAATCAGTTCAGCATAGGTGTACCAGTTTGGATCAACATCGTCACCCAAACGCTTATAGCTGTCTATATGAACCTTAGAATAGAATACCGAACGTCCACGAGTAACACGTGGAATATTGTTGTGATAAACAAAGGAAAGAACATTTTGTTTTGTCATATGCAGTTTTTCCATCAACTGCTGCACGGTATAGTAATTGTCGAGGTCAATCTCTTCAATAAGTTCTGCAAAGTATTTATCAACCGCTTTTCGGTTAAAGAAGATATTACGACCCTCGTAATGTTTGGTGATATTATGCACCTCGCAACGACGTAAAACTGCTTTCTTACAGATATGGTATTTCTCCGTGATTTGCTTCACGGTATAGAAATCCCCCTCGATGTCACACTTACGTCGATACTGTCTTTTCTTGTACGGATCATTTGACTCAAAGAAGGATTCTAAATCTTCCTGTCTTACATACGTACAATTTCCTATTTGCACAGCCTTGATGATGCCTTTTGCAAATAGTCTATAAATCGTTGCATGACTTACTTTAAGAATCATCTGAAGGTCTGCAACTTTAAGAAGCCGTAACTGTTGGGAAGTGTTAAAATCCTGATCTTGATTTTCTTGTTTCCAACTAGCTTCTCTTGCAGAACGCTTTTTTACCGATTCTTTTTGATGCTGTACCTTATGATTACATGCATTGCTGCAGTACAGCGATGTTATTTTGGTAGCTATGAATTCCTTTCCACAGCACCTACACTGCTTTATTATTCTCATATTTCAGGTCGCCATTTATTTCTATTTTTCGTCTCACGTTTTCTCACGTTTTCTCACGTATTCTCACTTATAGTGTCTTCAATAGAATCGCGAGTTATTATGAGGTCGTTAGACTTTCTCATATTCGTTTCCTCTATAGTATCGTGAGTCATTCGTGTGACAGATATTGGAGGGGTGCGAACGAATTTTGGGCCAAAAATAATAAGAATAACTGGTAATAACAAATACTGACCACGAAGTGTTAAAACGCAGAAAACCACCCTAAGTGGGTGGTTTTCAGACAGTTGGTGGTGGTTAGTGCAAGTTGCTGATAATCAGGCTATTTTCCGATGCAGAAGTGGGCGAAGATGTTGTTCAGCGTTTCTTGGGGGGTGATGCGGCCTTTGCCGGTTATGTCGGCAAGGTTGTCGAGGCAGGCCTTTAGGTCTTCTGACAACAGGTCGGCACTGAGATTGGCGTTAATGCCGGCAATTACGCGGGTAAGATTCTCGTGTGCCAACTTGAGTGCCTCGTAATGTCTGGCATTGGTCACGATGACGTCGTTCTCTGTTATTGCGGGTATGTTTGCGGCCTTATAGAGTGATTCTTCCAAGTTACTGATGCCGGTACCCAACTTTGCGCTGATTAGGAGAACTTCGTATTCCTGGCTCCGTATAGGTGTTTTGGCCTGATCTATCTTATTCTGGACGATAATGATTTTCTTTCCTTCGCAGTAAGTAACGATATCATGGAACGCGTCGTCTACAGTTTCGCCATCTGTCATGTACAGTACGATGGCTGCTTCCTGCAGTTTTTGGTAGCTGCGGCGGATGCCCAGCTGTTCTATCTGGTCGTCGGTATGGCGGATGCCTGCCGTATCGATGAAGCGAAAGGTGAGTCCGTGAATGTCTGTTGTGTCTTCGATGGTGTCGCGAGTAGTGCCGTGGATATTGCTCACGATGGCCTTGTCCTCGTGCAGAAGGCGGTTGAGCAGGGTGGATTTGCCCACGTTTGTCCTGCCGATTATGGCCACGGGAATGCCTGCTTTCACAGCCTGACCCACTTTAAAGGAATGAGCCAGAGATACGATGCGGTCGTCGATTCTGCTGGCAAGTTGCAGCAGCTCGTCCCTGTTGGCAAACTCCAGCTCTTCGTGGTCGCTGAAGTCTAATTCCAGTTCCAGCAGAGATGTTATGTTGAGAAACTGGTCGCGCAGAGTTGCAAGCTCGTTGGAAAAATGTCCCTTGAGCTGACTGAGTGCCAGCTTGTGAGTGGCTTGGTTTGTCGAAGAAACCAAATCGGCCACGGCTTCGGCCTGTGACAGGTCCATCTTCCCGTTCTGATATGCCCGCATTGTGTACTCGCCCGGCCTGGCTTGTCGGCATCCGGCATCAATGAGTGCTTGCAACGCCAAGCGCAGCACATAAGGTGAACCATGGAAACTAATCTCAGTGGCGTCTTCGCCCGTATAGCTGTGCGGTGTTCTGAATACACTCACCATCACTTCGTCGATGGGGTTATGACGGGTATCACTGAATACGCCGTAGTGCAGCGAATAGCCTTTGGCCTGGCTGATGTCCTTACTGAAGAGCTTGTTGGTTATCCGAATGGCATCTGGACCGGAAACCCTAACAATGCCCATGGCGCCACCAGAGGGTGTCGCCAAGGCACAGATAGTATCTGAATTTATCATTAAATTCGGTCGAGTACTTTAAGGATTAACGTGTCAATATCGTTCTTGTAATTCGATTCAGCTTTTTGAGCCACGCGGTTTGCAATGACCATGCAACAGGTCAGGGCATGATGCCCTAACAGCCGGGCCAGACCGGCGAGGGCCGAGCTTTCCATCTCGAAGTTCGTAATGTGCATGCCGTTGTACTCAAAGTTCTCTATCTTCTGGTTCTGCATGGGGTCGGCGAGCGGAATACGAAGCTCTCGGCCCTGCGGACCGAAGAAGCCGCCACAGGAAATGGTCACACCTCTCACCATGTCATCCTTGGCTATTCTGTCCAGCAGTTCTGCATCGTTGTCGATGACGTAGGGCTGGCACAGCAACGGATTCCACGACATGTGCTCCTTGAACTTGCCTTCAAAGTCCAAATCGCACGCCTCATTGCGGCCGGCATAGAAGTTGAGAAGCCCGTCGAAGCCTATGCTCTTGGCGCTGGCAACGAAAGTTCCCGTAGGCGTATAGGTCTGCAGACCGCCGCAAGTGCCGATGCGAACCAAGGTAAGCTGGCGTAGTTCTTCTTTTGTAGTGCGGGTCCGGAAGTCGATGTTGACCAATGCGTCGAGCTCGTTGACAACGATGTCAATGTTATCACACCCGATGCCGGTGCTCAAAGCAGTAATGCTTTTGCCTTTGTAGGTACCCGTTATGGCATGAAATTCACGGTTTGCAACCTCACACTCCTTGTTGTCAAAGTGCGAAGCAACGAGTGCCACGCGTCCCGGGTCGCCAACGAGAATAACTTTGTCGGCCAGCTGCTCCGGCTTGAGATGAAGGTGGAAAACACTTCCGTCTTCATTGATTATCAGTTCTGATTCTGCAAACTTCTTCATATCCAGTTTGATTTTATGGAGTTAATAATATGTTCTCTGCATTACGTATCTTCTTTTCCATTGAGTGGAGTTGAAGCCGTTGCTGCTCGATTTCTTTCTCTAAACGGATGATATCCTGCCGTATATCTTCTTTACCGCGAGCCGATGATCCGGCATAGGCATCGCGCAGGCCGTTGAGCTTGCGTTCTTTGTCAGTCAGTGAGGCCTTGATGCCCGTCATCTCCAGGTATGATTGCCTGTTTGTGGGAGAGCGGAAGTCGTCCAAACGCCTGTAGGTAACATTGTCATTGACCACAAAACGAATAAGTTCACGGTCTTCTACAGTCTGCGTCCGCTCTTTCATCTTGCGCAATCTCTCCATCGCTTTGTCTCTGTCTCCGAACTGCCAGGTCTCGCGTATGCTTGCAATGTTGGCATAGCTCTGCAGTTCCTTGTCCGTAATCTCGTCGCCATTGAAGTTCTGCCGAGGGTAAGTAGGCACAAAGGTATAGATGCACACCTTGTCTTCCGGCTGGTTGCGGTCACTTACAAGCCAGCCCAGTGTGTCCAAGTCGTCGTAGGCTATCAGGTAGTCATTGGCTTTTGAGTTGAAAGGCAGGCCGTAGTTCTCGGCAGAGTAGAACTTGCCCGTCTCGCTGTCGAACCGCGTAATGAAGATGTCGTAACCGCCTATGCTGTTTTCCCCCTGTGCTGCAAAGTAGAGTGTAACGCCATCGGCCGAAAGGAAGGGGTAGTTCTGTTTTTTCAGGTCATCGCCAAGTTCGTCTATCAACTTAGGCGAGCTCCACTCTTTCCCCAACAAATCCATGGTGTACAAGTCTCCTCCAGTTACCGTATCTGTAGTGGAGAAGTAGCACCGGTTCTTGAATTCGTTGAGATAGACCGATGCACCGGGCTGATTGTCCTTGTGGAAGAATTCTTCGTAGCCCATGAGGTAGCCCGATTCCTTGTTCAGTGGCACCTTGGAGAGGAAATCATCCTTGTCAACCACAACACTGTCAATGAACATCACCTTGGCCGTGGCCGACAGCATGCTCTTGTACATCCTTTCGCCCGGAGACTCTTCCTTGTGTACAACTTTCACCCTTCCCTTCCGCTTCTGGGCCTGAGTCGGAACGGCGAACAAGGCAAGTGCCAATAATGCTATCAAGTATTTCTTCATTTCTTCGTTATTTCATGAAAACCAGATACACTGCACAGATAATGAGGAAGAAAGCCAGAATGTGGTTCCAGTGCAAGTTCTGCCCTTGAAACATGATGTTTGCTATCATGGCGAATACGGCCAGGCTGATACATTCTTGTATGACTTTGAGTTGTACCAGCGTAAAAGGTCCTCCGTTTGCATTGAAGCCTAACCGGTTGGCCGGAACCTGGCAGCAGTATTCAAAAAAGGCTATTCCCCACGAGAAAGCGATGACGCCCAGCAATGGCCAGTCCTTGCTGATGCCTGCCTGCTGCAGGCGCAGGTGCCCATACCAAGCCAGTGTCATGAAGATGTTGCTGCAAACGAGCAGCAGGATTGTATATAAACCATTCATTATTCTTGCTTTTGATAGCGTTTCATCACGCAGTTGCCACTTGTGCCAACAGCTGTTGCGCCATATTGTTGGCTGCCCGGCGGCCGTCGCCCATGGCCAGTATCACCGTTGCACCGCCGCGTACGATGTCGCCGCCGGCGTAGATGGTTGGCTGTGAGCTTTGCATCTGGTCATTTACCACTATGGTGTTCTTCCTGCCCAGCTCCAGCCCTGAGATGCTCTTGGGTACCAACGGGTTGGGCGAAACACCCACCGCTACTATCACTTGGTCACAATCTACCGTAATGGTTTTGCCCGTAACGACAGGACTACGGCGTCCTGAAGCATCCGGCTCACCCAGTTCCATGACGTCCAGTACGGCAGCTTTCACGCATCCTTCCTCGTCTGCGAGATACTCCTTGGGATTGTGCAGCGTCATGAACCTGATGCCTTCCTCCTTGGCATGTTTCACTTCTTCCAGACGGGCGGGCATTTCGGCTTCGGAGCGTCTGTACACCAACATGACTTCTGCTCCCAGACGCTTGGCCGTACGGCATGAATCCATAGCCGTGTTGCCACCTCCCACCACAATCACTTTTTTGCCTATGTTGAGCGGAGTGTCGGTTTCTGGGTTGGCAGCATCCATCAGGTTCACGCGTGTAAGATATTCGTTGGACGACATGATGTTTATCAGGTTCTCTCCCGGTATGCCCATGAAGTTGGGCAGTCCGGCTCCGGAGCCTACGAAGATGCCCTTGAACCCCTGTGCCTCGAGTTGCTGTACCGAAATGGTTTTGCCCACAATGCAGTCGGTCTGGAAGTGAACGCCCATCTTGCGGAGGTTGTTCACCTCAACATCTACGATGTGGTTGGGCAGTCGGAACTCCGGAATACCGTATTTCAGTACGCCTCCTATCTCGTGCAGTGCCTCGAATACATAGACTTCGAAACCCTTCTTCACCATGTCGCCGGCAAAGCTGAGGCCTGCCGGGCCAGAACCGATGACGGCCACCTTGATGCCATTAGCCGGCTCAAGTTCGGGCAATGCCATCTGTCCACTCTCGCGTTCAAAGTCGGCAGCGAAACGTTCCAGATGGCCGATGGCCACGGATGGCTCGTTCATTTTCAGATGGATGCACCGGCTCTCGCATTGTTTCTCCTGCGGACAAACCCGACCGCACACAGCTGGCAGTGCCGAAGTGCTTTTCAGAACCTTGGCAGCAGCCAGGAACTGGCCGCGTTCTATGTTCTTGATGAACGAAGGTATGTTGATGTTTACAGGGCATCCCTCTACACAATTGGGCTTGGCACAGTCCAGGCAGCGTTTGGCTTCGCGCATGGCCATGTCGGGTGTAAGTCCTTGGTTCACCTCTTCAGTACGGGTGGTAGCCCTGTAAACGGGGTCGAGTTCCGGCATCTGTACCCGCTCTATGAGCTTGCGCTCCTTGGGGTTCATGCTCTTGCGAAGCTCCACTCGCCACGAGGCGTCTCTGTCGGTGAGTATATCTATGCTTTCGTCGATAGGAATTGCTTGCTGCGCAACGGCTTGCTCCTCTGTAGCAGCAGTGTTCTGCCTGTTTTCCGAGGCTGAATTATGCTGCTGGAAGTGTTCCAGTTCCTCTTTTTCAGCTCTTTTGAAGGTGCCCATCCGCTTGAACATCTCGTCCCAGTCCACCAAGTCGCCGTTAAACTCGGGGCCGTCGATGCAAACAAACTTGGTCTTGCCGCCTATCGTCAGCCGGCAGGCGCCGCACATGCCTGTACCGTCTACCATGATGGTGTTTAGGCTCACGTCGTTCGGAATGTTGTATTGATGGGCCAGGAGCGAGCAGAACTTCATCATGACAGGAGGCCCGATGGCCAACACCTTATCTATATGCTCGCGCTTGATAACTTCTTCCATACCCACCGTTATGACTCCTTTCTGGCCGTAGGAGCCGTCATCGGTCATAATGATGAGCTCATCAGAAAACCGCTTCACGTCATCTACCATGATGACCAGTTCCTTGGTGCGGCCTGCCAGAATGGAGATGACTTTGTTGCCTGCCTGTTTCAGAGCCGTCAGTATGGGCAGTATGGCAGCTATGCCGATACCGCCGCCGGCACACAGCACGGTGCCGTAGTTCTCTATCTTGGATGGATTACCGAGCGGGCCCACAATATCCTGTACGCTGTCGCCAGTCTGCAGGCTGCAGAACTTGATGGAGGAGAGGCCCACCTCCTGAATAACGAGTGTTAGCGTACCCTTCTCTGCATCGGATTTTGCGATGGTGTAGGGCACGCGCTCGCTGTTCTTGTCGACCCTGACGATAATGAAGTTGCCGGGTTTGCAGCTGCGTGCAATGAGTGGAGCCTCTACTTCGAAGCAGTAAACTTTCTCTGAGAACTGTTGCTTGTCGATAATCTTATACATAGTGTTTTTGCTCTTTGGGGTGATGGTGGGTTATAGTTTGACGGGCACGATGACTGGCCTGCAGAAAAAGAGTAAGGCTTTTGGCCAATGACGGCGGCACCTCTGCCGGCCTGCCATGAGCCAAAAGCCTGTATGGGTTTAGAAGTTTTTGTCGTCCAGAAGCTCGAAGCCGCAGTAGGGAACAAGCACTTTAGGCACGCGGATGCCCTCGGGCGTCTGGTTGTTCTCTATGATGGCAGCCACGATGCGGGGCAGAGCCAGAGCCGAACCGTTCAGCGTATGGCAGAGTTCTATCTTCTTGTCGTCGGCATGACGGTAGCGGCAGTGCAAGCGATTTGCTTGATAGCTCTCGAAGTTTGATACCGACGAAACCTCCAGCCAGCGCTGTTGGGCAGCGCTCCACACCTCGAAGTCGTAGCAAATACTCGACGTAAAACTCATGTCGCCGCCACAGAGGCGCAGGATGTGGTAGGGCAGTTCCAGCTTCTGGATCAGTCCCTCTACGTGCGTGAGCATCTCGTTGAGGCTCTCGTACGAATGCTGCGGCGTATCTATACGCACAATCTCTACCTTGTCAAACTGGTGCAGGCGGTTCAGTCCGCGTACATCCTTGCCGTAGCTTCCGGCCTCACGACGGAAGCAGGCAGAGTAGGCACAGCGCTTGATGGGCAAATCCTTCTCGTCCAGAATCTCGTCGCGGAAGATGTTGGTTACCGGAACTTCGGCAGTGGGGATGAGGTACAGGTCGTCAAGATTGGCGTGGTACATCTGTCCCTCCTTGTCGGGCAGCTGTCCGGTGCCCAGTCCCGAGGCCTGGTTCACCACGAAAGGAGGCTGAACCTCCAGGTAACCCGACTTGCGGGCTTCGTCCAGGAAGAAGGCCTCCAGCGCCCGCTGGAAGCGCGCCATCTTACCTATGTAGATGGGAAAGCCGGCTCCCGTAATCTTTACTCCTAAGTCAAAGTCCACCAGGTTGTATTTTTTCAGCAAGTCCCAGTGGCAGAGTGCGTCGGCTCCCAGTTCGGGCTTGTGGCCGCCCTCCTTAACAACCACGTTGTCGGAGGCATCCTTGCCCTCGGGTACCTGTTCGTTTGGGATGTTGGGGATGGTAAGTAGCACCTCGGTCATGTCCTGCTGTGCCTTCTCCATAATTTCCTGAATGGCTTTGTCGGCCGACTTCAGTTCGGCCACCCTGTTCTTTATTTCTTCTGCTTCTGCTTTCTTGCCTTCCTTCATCAAACCGCCAATCTGCTTTGAGAGTAGGTTCTGCTGCTGCTTGTTTGCGTCAAGTTTCTGCTGCGATTCGCGGCGAAGCCTGTCGTATTCCAATACCTTTTCCACAGCCTCTCTTGCACCGTCGAAATGCTTCTTTTCAAGGCCTTTAATCACACGTTCCGTTTCCTCACTGATGAGTTTTAGTGTAAGCATATCTTTTTTGTTTGATTCTTTTTCTTATTTGAGAGCAAAGATAATCATTTTTTTTCTCATACCGCGAGATTTACAGTATGATTTTTACCCGCCCCTCATTTTGGGCAGCCTGCCCGTTGGCCGTTACATCCGCTGCAGGCGGGGCTGAGGAGAAAGCAAAGATGCCAACTCTCCGGAGAGAATTGGCATCCTGTTATTTGTTTGGAATAAGTTTTTGTATGTTATGCTTCAGCTTTCTTGCTCTTTTCAGCATAGGCTTCGGGCGAAAGTACCGATACGGTACTCTTGTCGCGCTTGCCTTTGTGGAAATAAACAACGCCGTCGGTCAGGGCGTACAGTGTATCGTCCTTGCCCTGGGCAACATTCTCTCCGGGGAAGTGCTTGTTACCACGCTGGCGAACGATGATGTTGCCTGCGTTGATTTTCTGGCCACCCCAGATTTTAACGCCTAATCTTTGTGAAGCTGATTCGCGGCCGTTCTTAGAACTACCTACACCTTTCTTATGTGCCATTTCTGTTTCCTCCTGAATTTAAGCGATTACTTGTTTAACTTCAACCTCGGTGAACTGTGCACGGTGACCGTTCTTCTTGCGATAGTCCTTGCGGCGCTTCATCTTGAAGACAATAACCTTCTCACCCTTCACGAGTGGGTTTACAACCTCTACTAATACCTTGGCACCTTCTACAGTAGGTGCGCCCACTGTGACAGCTCCGTCGTTGTCAACGAGGAGAACCTTGTCAAACTCAACAGTCTTGCCGGCTTCCACATCCTTCAGATGGTGAACGAAGAGCTTCTTGCCCTGCTCAACCTTGAACTGCTGACCGTTAATTTCTACAATTGCGTACATTACTTTAATAATATAAACGGGTTTTTCCGCCAGGCGGTTGACTTCCTGTCAACGCTTGTTCAGGCCCGAACGGACTAAATCGGCTGCAAAATTACGAAATAAAAACGAGAGTTTCCAGCACCGAAGTTGATTTCTTTTCTGTTTTAAGACAGATTAACATACGCTGATTGCCGGGTGAATTCAATGAACACGTGCAAATGTAGTGAATTGACTGGAAGCGGCATTCTTTGAGCGCCTTAAAATGATTGATGGTGTTGCCTGCCGGCGTTTACGTCCACGTGGGCTGCCCGTTTCCGAGGGCGACTGGTGCAAGGCAAGGGGCAGAAGCAGTGAAATTCAAACGGCCACCTTGCCGTCGGTAACTTCCGTAAAGTGCTCTTGGCCCCACTGAATGAGCGAGGTTACGCTCGGCATGAGCGACTCTCCGAGCGGCGTAAGTGAGTATTCCACCCTCGGGGGGATTTCCGCAAACTGCTTGCGGGCTATCAGGTGGTTCTTCTCCAGCCGCTTCAAGGTCTGCGAGAGCATCTTTTGCGAGCAGTCGGTCATGAGCTTGTGCAGCTCGCTGAAGCGCATCGGGGCGGGATGATTGCGCCACAGGGCGTAGAGAACCAATAGCGACCACTTGTCGCCAAACCTGCTGATGACCTGCCGGATGGGGCAAGCCAGGTATTCTGCCAATATCTCTTTCATCGTTATAATTGTTTTGCACTGCAAAGATACGAATAGTTTCCGGAAGTAACCAATAACCGGAAAGGAAAAAACACCGAGCGTTAATCTTGGTTAATCGCACGTGGCAGGCCATCCGATACAGCCGCTATTCCTACCTCTTGGTAACCTGCTATCCCGGCAGATAGTTCTTGCACGGCCGAAATTTACATGCTATCTTTGCACCGTAAATAATCAACAAACCACATAACAAGTACAAATGATGAAGAAAATCGAGACTATCAAGACCGGAAAGAACTACTCCGCAGTGAGTGTAGGGCGTATGGATGAAATCATAGAGCACGAGTTGCCCATGGGCCCGGATGTAACCATCCACGGCAAAGTGTTCGTTGGCCAGGCCGTAGGGGCAACAGGCAGCGAGCTGAGTTTTCAGACCTTGGTGCCCGGACAGGACAGCGGCTTCCTCCACACGCATAAAACGCACGAGGAACTCTACATCATCCTCAAGGGCGAAGGCCAGTACCAGGTCGACGGCGAGGTGTTTCCCGTAAGCGAGGGAACCGTTGTCCGCGTGGCTCCCGATGGCAAGCGGGCGCTGAAGAACACCGGTAAGGCGAACCTGACCATGCTCTGCATACAGTACAAAGCCAACGTTTTTGGCGAGGCCGACAGCCCGATGACGGATGGCAACATACTGCAGGAGCCGCTGAAATGGTAAAAAGCAGATAAACGGAAGAACGAGACGGGGTGCCGAAAACAGCTTTTGGTGTCCCGTCTTTTTTTGTGTTCAGGCTACAGCCCGCCCCCGGCATGCCCCGCCGCAGTGCCACCCAAGGGGACGGAAGCATGCTTTCCGAAGTTTGAAAAAGCTGCAAACGCGGTCTTGAAGCTATGCTTCGCGAACTTTCGACACTTGTCGCACGATTGTGTGACAGGTGTCGAACGATTATGCGACACTTGTCGAAAGTTTGCGGCCTTCGGTTTTTGTGCCTCGGCACGATAGGTTTCAGATTGCAACCTCACACAAGATGCGCTTATCTGCATTGTCCCGAAGCCCATGTCGCATCTTGCTTGCCTGATTTCCGGCAGATAGTTTGCGGGTTCAGAAAAAATTGCAGAACTTTGCACCGTAGTTGTGCACGGGCGTGGTTTCGCGTTGCAGCCTGCCCTGCACATGACGGCGAAGACTTTGCTAAAACAATGATACAGCTGAAAGAGAACGGGGGCATTCCCCGCAGTATGATGATTCTGATGGCCGTTATGGCTGGGCTTACGGTGGCAAACCTCTACTATAACCAGCCATTACTGGAGCGCATACGCCATGACCTCGGCGTAAATGAAGTGCAGGCCAACCTCATCACGGTTTTTACTCAGGCAGGTTATGCCACAGGACTCTGCTTCCTTATCCCGTCGGGCGACCTGTATTCTCGCCGCCGACTTATCATCGGGAGCATGTCGATGGCAACTCTCATGGCTCTCGTCATAGCCTTTTCGGGCAACATCTACCTGATTTGGGCGGCTTCCATCCTTCTGGGAGCCTTCTCCGTGGTGCCTCAATTCTTCCTGCCTATTGCCACCCAATTCTCCAAACCGGAGAACAAGGCCCGCAACATGGGCTATGTATTGTCGGGATTGCTCATCGGCATTCTTGGTGCGCGGGTGGTTAGTGGCTTTGTGGGAGAGTGGTTAGGGTGGCGGGCCATGTTCCTCATAGCTGCCGGTGTCATGATATTGTGCCTGTTCACCACGTTACGAATGATGCCGGAAGTACAGCGCAACTTCGAGGGCAGCTATGCTTCGCTGATGCGGACGGTATTGCAGATATTCCTGACCCATCCGGTCATACGCCTGAACTCGGTCCGCGCAGCCTGCGGTTTTGGTAGTCTGCTCACTGTCTGGGCGTGTTTGGCCTTTCATCTTTCCCGGAATTTCGGTGCAGGTTCTGACATGGTAGGCCTGCTCGGACTATGTGGAGTGGCAGGAGCAATGGTGGCCAGCGGCTTGGGTAAATATGTACCTCGCTTCGGTACGCGCCGTATCTCTATGGCAGGAGCCGTTATCATGATAGTTGGATGGCTTGTTGCGCTGCTCTTTGGGAACAGCTATGCGGGCCTGATAGCATGTATCATCCTGCTCGATGTGGGTTTGCAGTGCCAGCAACTGAGCAATCAGAGCGCCAGCATAGCAGAGATACCGTCGGCAAGCAATCGGGTGAACACCATCTTTATGACCATTTATTTTACGGGAGGGTCGCTCGGAACGTTCCTGGCCGGCTGGGGCTGGGGCATTGCCGGGTGGCAGGGCGTGTGCATGGTGGGCCTGGCAATGGCCGGCATGAGCCTCTTCATCAGCTTGGCCACAAACAAGTAACGGCGCCGTTGCAATGCTCCGCCTTTGCTGCTGCCGGCGGAAAAACAGTTGTTTTTTAGTATGAAAGATGGGTGGAATTATCAGAATATTGCGTACTTTTGCAGCAGTATGCCCAAGAGTGCAGGTTGCACCCGGCCGTAAGATTATCAACATCATAACAATAAACATGGGAATTATGAAAAAAGTATTATTTGTAATTGGCTCGCTACGCAAGCAGAGCTTCAACAGACAGGTAAGTGAATACGTAAAAGTGCTGCTCGGAGACAGGGCAGAGATAACCGAACTGGAGTATGCCGACCTGCCGTTTGTTAATCAGGACACGGAGTTTCCAACCCCGGATACATTGACCCGTGTGCGGAAAGAGGTGCTCGGCACCGACCTCATCTGGGTTTTTACACCCGAGTATAATGCCAGTTATCCGGCAGCTGTCAAGAACCTGTTCGACTGGCTGTCTCGTCCCATGACGGCAGAGCCCAACAGTGCAACAGCCATTAAGGGCAAGAAGGTGGCCTTAACGGGCATTGGCGGCAGCAACCAGACCAAAGGTAGCCGTGAGAAACTTACCGCTTTGCTTAACTTCATAGGTGCCGTGGTAATGGAGAACCAGGTAGGTTTGGCCGTTAATGCAGAGGCCTGGACGAGCAACAAGGTTGTTCTCAGCGACGAGCAGAAAGCTATGCTGCGCAAGCAGGCGGAGGATATGCTGGCTGTTGTGGGCTAAAGCGAGATTAATTACTATCGTATGGCGGGCTGACGGTATCCAACTGTCGGCCCGTTTGCATTTCGCAGGCGGTTCTTTGGCAGTGCTCCGTGAACTTTCGACAGGTGTCGCACAATCTTTCGACAGGTGTCGCACGATCTTTCGACACTTGTCAAAAGTTCCAGAAGCATAGGTTTTGCGTTTCTTTTGGCGGTGTTTCTTCCTCCGTCCGCTTGGTTTTCATGGAGCTTATCATCACCTACCGGCCTCCTGTTTTTATGGGCAGAGAACTTTACCTAACTCTTTTGTACAAGTTCGCATTCTCAAATTTTAACGGCATAGCTATGGTTCCTCTCTTTGAAAAGGGAAGGTTAGGAGGGGATGATTTCTCCTGTAAAGTGGCAAGAAGCACTTGTTTGGTCATCCCCTCCTACGCCTCCCCTTTCTAAGGGGAGGATATCGGTTTGACTTGTCGCAATGTTTTAACTATTAACTTCTTATAATCAGCAGTCATGCAGCCGCGGTTCCTCCCCTTGGAAAGGGGAGGTTAGGAGGGGATGACCGTGCAAGCTGCCATCGCAAAGATACTTCCATGTACGCTATCTGCCACCATGTTTGCCCTTATCGCTGAATAGCAGTTGGGCGGAAAGATAGCAACGGGTCTGTCCAGGCTATCTGCGGGTCGCGGAGACGGAATGCTTTACCGTGCCTGCACCAAAGCAGTAAAGTTGCTGCCGGCGGCGGAAAAATAGTTGCTTTTTATCCTCCGGTAGCCCGTTTTTCAAAAGATTTTCCCTATCTTTGCAATCAATAAAGACAGTAAACATGAACATTTGCATTGTTGCAGGGGCACGCCCCAATTTCATTAAGGTAGCTCCCATCGTCAGAGCCATAGAGAAGACGCAGGCCGAAGGTCGCGCCATCAGCTACGAACTGGTGTATGCGGGGCGCGAAGACGACCCAACACTGGAGCCATCTCTGTTTGATGACCTCATGATAAGGCGTCCCGGAACCTATCTGGGGGTAGACTGCCGGAACCTGAACGAACTCACCGGGCAGGTGATGTCTAAGTTTGAGCTTTACCTGCAACAACATCCTACCGATGTGGTTATTGTGGTAGACGACCTTGCATCTACCATGGCGGCAGCCATTGTGACCAAGAAACAGGGCATTCTGCTGGCCCATCTGGTGGCCGGTACGCGCAGTTTCGACATCCGAATGCCCAAGGAAATCAACCGATTGGTTATCGACGGGCTCTCCGACCTGCTCTTTACGGCCGGCACGGGCAGCAACACCAACGCCTCGCGCGAGGGTGCCGAGCTGTCTAAAATCTACATGGTGGGCAACATACTCATGGACACGTTGCGCTTTAACTACAACCGCCTGCAGCGCCCCGCCATACTTGACAGGCTGCAGCTGGCTCCCGGCGGCTACCTTGCCTTTACCCTCAACCGCCGTGCCCTGATAGCCAACAGGGAGAACCTGGGCCGCATGTTGGACCGTATGTTGGACCAGGCAGCCGGCCTACCCATCATAGCACCGCTGCGAAAGGAGGCCGCACAAACGGTGAGTGAGCTGCTCGCCGCCCGCAATCAGGCCGTAGGCGAGGGCTCGCCGCTGGTACTCACGGAGCCACTCTCTTATCTGGAGTTCGGCTATCTGGTAGCCCACGCCAAGGGAGTTGTGACCGATTCGGGCAATGTAGCAGAGGAGGCGACCTTCAACAGCGTGCCCTGCATCACGCTGAACAGCTACACGGAGCACATTGAGACGGTTAAAACAGGCTCCAATGTGCTGGTGGGAGAGGACGCCGAGGTGCTGGGGCAGGCCGTGGCCGACATGGTGGCGGGCCGCTGGAAGAAGTGTGCCGTGCCCGAAAGGTGGGACGGCCGCAGCGCCGAACGCATCGTGCAGATACTTTTGGAACTTGAAAACGAACCATCAAAAAACTGATAAGGATGAAGAAGATTGCATTGATAACAGGAGCCACAAGCGGCATTGGCCAGGCTTGTGCGCGCCGTTTTGCCACTGGCGGCTATGACTTGATTATCACCGGGCGCAACAGAGAGAAGCTGGAAACCCTGCAGCAGGAACTGCGGACGGCGGGAGCTGACGTCTGCCTGTTATGTTTCGACGTACGCGATCGTGAGGCTTCGCGCGCTGCCGTGGCCTCGCTTGGCGGCAAGTGGTGCCAGGTAGACGTGCTCATCAACAACGCCGGGCTGGCCCGAGGGCTGGAGCCGGAGTACGAGGGCGACTTTACGGACTGGGACGAGATGATAGATACCAACGTCAAAGGGCTGCTCACCATGACCCGCCTCATCGTTCCGGGCATGGTGCAGCGTAACCGCGGCCACGTTATCAACATAGGCTCGGTGGCCGGCGACGCTGCTTACGCGGGCGGAAACGTGTACTGCGCCACCAAAGCTGCAGTGAAGGCAATAACCGACGGGTTGCGTATTGACTTGGTGAACACCCGCGTGAGGGTGACGAACCTGAAGCCCGGACTGGTTGAAACCAACTTCAGCAACGTGCGCTTCCATGGCGACGACGACCGTGCGGCCAATGTTTATCAGGGCATCCATCCGCTTACGGGCGACGATATAGCCGATGTTGCCTTCTATGCAGCTGCCGCTCCGGAGCACGTGCAGATAGCTGAAGTGCTCGTGCTGGCCACCCATCAGGCAAGCGGAACGGTCATCAGCCGCGATGAAAGCAGAACGGAGAGCCTCACTTAATGGCCAAACACGCTGACAATTATACATTCCTAACCTCCGGTCCGATACACAGGGTGATAGGTACCATGGCCGTGCCGACCATCATCAGCATGCTGATAACAAACCTGTACAGCATTGTTGACACTTTCTTCGTGGGTCAGCTCGATACGCAGTCAACTGCTGCAGTGGGCGTGGTGTTCTCCGTCATGTTCATCATTCAGGCCTTCGGCTTCCTCTTCGGGCACGGTAGCGGCAACTTCATAGCCCGCGAACTCGGTGCCAAACACCATGACAACGCCGTGAAGATGGCCTCAACGGGCTTCTTCTTTTCCCTCGCCATGGGCGTTGTCATCATGGTGCTGGGCTTGCTTTTCCTGCGTCCGCTCTCCATACTGTTGGGCTCCACGCCAACCATTTTGCCCTATACGGAGAAGTATCTGGGCATCGTTCTCCTGGGTGCACCTGTCATGACAGCCTCTCTGACCATGAATAATCAGATGCGGTTGCAGGGCAACGCCTCCTTTGCCATGTACGGTATCGTGACCGGGGCGGTGCTTAACGTGGCGCTCGACCCGCTGTTCATCTTCGTCTTCGGGCTCGGAGTGAGCGGTGCGGCGGTAGCTACGGTCGTGGGACAGGTTGTGAGTTTCTTCGTTCTGCTGTACATGAGCGGGCGCGGGGAGAACATTCCCATTCGCTGGAAACACTTCTCTCCGTCGTGGAAAGCTGCCAAGGAGATTTTCTACGGAGGCTCTCCATCGCTCTCGCGGCAAGGCTTGGGCAGCCTGGCTACAATTGTTCTGAACGTCGCGGCGGGAGCTTATGGCGACGCGGCCATAGCAGCCATGTCGATTGTGAACCGTATCTGCGTGTTCGTGATGTCCATTATCGTGGGCCTGGGGCAGGGCTTTCAGCCTTTCTGCGGCTTCTGTTTTGGTGCCGGCTTGTACCGGCGCCTGCGGCAGGGCTATTGGTTCACGGTGAAGTTAGGTACCGTTTTCATTCTCATTTTCACCACAGTAGGCTTCCTGCTTACCGACGAGCTCATCGTTGTTTTCCGCAACGACCCCGCCGTAGTGCAAGTAGGAGTGGTGGCGCTAAGGTGGCAATTAGCCACACTTCCATTGGTTCCGGCCGTCATGGTGAGCAATATGCTGCTGCAAACGTGCCGTAAACCGTGGCGTGCCAACCTGCTGGCAGCAGCCCGAAGGGGCATTTACTTTATCCCGCTGATGCTCATCCTGCCCCGCTACTTCGGCCTCCTGGGTGTGGAAATGTGCCAGGCATGGAGCGACGTGCTGGCTTTTCTGACTACCATTCCGGTGGTGTGGAGCTTCTTCCGCGAGCTGCGGCAACTGGAAAAAGCGGCATGAAGCGATGGTACCTGATAGGAATACTGATGCTGTTGTGCCTGCCTGCCAAGGCTGCCGACGGCGATTCGCTCCGCCACTGGGGCGTGAGTGCCGGGCTGAATCCCTCTGCCGTGGTGGGGCTCGACCGTTATGTGCGCAAGTGGCTCAGGCATCGGCGCTCGCTCTCGGTGGATATCAAGCTCGCAAGAACGGCTTTACCCGAGGATTCTGACGCCTTTGCAGCCGATTACAACTATCCGCTTGTAGGCCTGGGTGCGAGGTACAGCATGAACGATGTGACCATGCACCGCGACCAAGACCCAGACTGGGGGCTGCTGCAGCCCGTTGATTACCATTCCAGGTTGGGCAACATCGTGAGCTTCTACGGCTCATTTCAGCGGCCGCTCCTCCGTTCCCGCAGGTGGGAAGCAGGCTACGGGCTGGGCTTCGGCACAGCTTGGGCACACCGAAAGTACAGCCGCGGCGACAATATCGACAATGAGTTCATCGGCTCCCGCTGGCTTATCTACTTCTCGGCAGCCCTCTATGCCAAGTATCATTTTACCCGCGAGTGGGGTTTAAAGGCCGGAGTAGAGTTCTCGCACCACAGTAACGGGGCGCTGAACCGCCCGAACAAGGGGGCAAACTATCTGGGACCGGAGCTGGGAATAGTCTATGAACCTTATTATAATAAGGTAGTAGGCAAGCCGATGGCATCGCCTTTCGCCCCGTATTGGTACCTGCAAGTTACCGCGGGCATAGGAGCAAAGACGCTGAACGAGGACTGGCAGCTCACGCAGTTTGCCACTCAGCCCGGCAATCCCGACTATCGGCGCAGCCGGTTCCATGTCTATCCGGCGTACAGTGTACGTCTCGACGTGCTGTGCCGCTATGCCCGCAGGTGGGCATCGGGCGTGGGCATGGATGTGTTCTACGGCCCTTACGCCAACCACATTGCACGTTTGGATGCCGGAAAGGGGCTGAAACACAGCCCGTGGTCGGTGGGATTGTCGGCCAAACACAAGGCTTACTACCACCAACTGTCGCTCGACATGTCGCTGGGTTACTATCTTCTGCGCCGCATGGGCGACAATGCACGCCAGGTGGAGAAGCCCTACTACGAGCACATTGGCGTGCATTACACCTTCCGGAGGATGAAAGACATGAGCATAGGCATCAACATCAAGGCCCATCTCACCAAGGCCGACTTCACGGAAATAGTGGTGGGATGGCCTTTCAGATTATCATCAAAAACGAAATAGGATGGAAACGACATTGTATATCAAGAACATGGTGTGCGACCGTTGTAAGATGGCAGTCGACAAAACGCTGCGTGACGCGGGCCTGCAGCCCCTCTCCGTGGAGCTGGGTGTGGTGAAGCTGGAGCACGACATCACCGATACGAAGCGCTCGGAGCTGAAGGAAGAGCTGGAGAAACTTGGCTTCGAGCTGCTCGACGACCGCCGCCAGCAGACCATCGACCTCATCAAGAGTGCCATCATTCGCCTGGTTCATTACCGTGGCAACAGGTCGGCAGTCAACTTGAGCGACTATCTTGCCGCCGAACTCAAGAGCGATTACAGCGCGCTGAGCAAGCTCTTCAGCGAGTTCATGGGCAAAACCATCGAGCGCTACTACATCGAGCAGCGCATCGAGAGGGCAAAGGAACTCATCTTCTACGACGAACTCTCGCTCACCGAGATTGCCCTGCAGCTCAACTACTCCAGCGTGGCATACCTCTCGGCACAGTTCAAGAGCGTTACCGGAATGACGCCCACGCAGTTCAAACAGTTGCGGCACAAGCCCCTGAAGGCGCTCGACAAAATCTGAAACCATAATCTTGTAACTCTTATCCATCATTCCGTAACACCCTTATATCATAAAAGGTGTAACTTTGCCATTGACAAGTAGAAGAACAACTTTTAAACAGACAGAACAATGGAAAAGAAGACTTTTGAAGTATCGGGAATGAAGTGCGAACACTGCAAGGCCAATGTAGAGAATGCCCTCACGGCTCTTAACGGCGTAGTATCGGCCCAGGCCGACTTGGAAAAGCACCAGGTAACGGTTGCCTACGATGAAACAGCCGTACAGCCCGCGGCTTTCAAGCAGGCCGTTGACGACAGCGGCAGCTACGAACTCACGCTGTAAGGCCGTTCAGAACAGGTTTTCAGGATAATAAGAAGAAAGGAGTAACAGATGAAACAGACAATTCCCGTTGTCGGCATGGCCTGCTCGGCGTGCTCTGCCAACGTGGAGCGCAAGCTCAACTCGCTGCCGGGCATCCGCAGCGCAGCCGTGAGTCTGCCCGGCCGGAGTGCCCTGGTAGACTACGATACCGACCAAATAACGCTCGAAGACATGAAGCGCGAGGTGAACGCCATTGGCTACGACCTCGTCATAGAGGCCGACCGTTCGGCCGTGGAGATAGAGAAACGCGCCTATACCTTGTTGAAGCGCCGCACCATCCTGAGCTGGGTTTTCGCCCTGCTGGTCATGTCTGTCTCCATGGGATGGCTCCACGTGGGCAGCCGCAACATGGCCAACCAGCTCTCGTTGCTGCTTTCGCTGGCCAACATCGTGCTTTGCGGCTGGAGCTTCTACCGCGTTACGTGGCGCCAGCTGCGCCATGGAGCGGCCAACATGGACACCCTCGTGTGCCTCTCTACGGCCATCTCGTTCCTCTTCAGCGCGTTCAACACCTTCTGGGGCGATGCCGTCTGGGGCGCCCGCGGCATGGAGTGGCACACCTACTTCGATGCTTCGGTCATGATTATCACCTTCGTTCTCACCGGCCGATTGCTGGAGGAAAAGGCCAAGGACGGCACTGCATCCTCCATCCGGGCCCTGATGGGCATGGCTCCCAAGACCGCCCACGTGGTCAGTAGGGCAGAGAAACGCGATGCGGAGGGCAACATCACCGAGCCTGCCGTGATAGAGGAAGTGCCCATCAAGACCATAGCAGTGGGCGATGTGCTGGAAGTTCGCCCCGGCGAAAAGGTGCCCGTAGACGGCGAGGTTACGTGGGCAACCTCGTTCATGACGGCCGATGCGGCCTATGTTGACGAGAGCATGATTACCGGCGAGCCTACTCCGGCCGAGAAGAAGAAGGGCAGCAAGGTACTGGCCGGTACCATTCCGAGCCAGGGCAGGTTCCGGATGAGGGCGCGGCAGATAGGCGAGAACACGGCATTGGCACACATCATAGAGATGGTGCAGCAAGCTCAAGGCTCCAAGGCGCCCGTACAACGCATCGTCGACAAGGCCGCCCTGGTCTTCGTACCCACCGTGGCAGCCATTGCGGTGGTTACCTTTTTGGCCTGGTGGGCTATCGGAGGCAACGCCGCCCTGCCGCAAGCTATCCTGAGTGCCGTGGCCGTACTGGTCATTGCCTGCCCCTGCGCCATGGGCCTGGCCACGCCAACGGCACTGATGGTGGGCATAGGCAAGGCCGCCGAAAGGCAGTTACTCATCAAAGATGCTACCGCTCTGGAGAGCTTGCGCAAGGTAAACGTGCTGGTAACCGACAAGACCGGCACCCTGACTATTCCCAATCAGCGCATCGACTTTACCAAAGCCGACGACCTGCCACCCGAAGAACGCGAGACGCTGAAGCCCCATGTGGCCGACGCCATGCGCGAGTTACGGGCAATGGGCATCGAGGTCTACATGATGAGCGGCGACAAGGAAGAAGCCGCCCGCTACTGGGCAGAGAAGGCCGGCATAAGCCATTACCGGAGCAAAGTGCTGCCCACGGACAAGGAGAACCTTGTGCGCAGCCTGCAGAAGGAGGGCAAGAAGGTGGCTATGATAGGCGACGGCATCAACGATACGCAGGCTCTGGCGCTAGCCGATGTAAGCATCGCCATTGGCAAGGGCACCGATGTGGCCATGGACGTGGCACAGGTAACGCTCATGGGCGACGACCTCAGCGCCCTGCCTGCTGCCGTAAGGCTGAGCCGGCGCACGGTTCGAATGATATGGGAGAACCTCTTCTGGGCTTTCATCTACAACATCGTGTGCATCCCCCTGGCTGCGGGTGCGCTCTATCTCTTCGGCATCCACTTCCAGATAACGCCCATGTGGGCCAGCGCCCTGATGGCTTTCTCGAGCGTGAGTGTGGTGTTGAACAGCCTCCGACTCAAGTTTACGAAATAAGAAAAGGCCCGTGTCGATTGACGCGGGCCTTTTCTTTTATGGCTTGCCTGCCGTTCAGAGCGGCGGCAGGGGATAGTTGCGCCGGTCGAAGTAGTACGGAGCCTGATTGTCGTACCACACGCCCTGCACGCTCACCCCTAACGAGAAGTTCTTGTTGAAGTGGTAGGTTACGCCGCCGCCCGCCACCTTTGCGCCCGGCATGCCCATGCCGTAGCGGGTTGCGCCGATGCCCACAGGACTGCAGAAGCCCATGTACGCCGGCCCGTAACCCCAGTAACGGGAGCTTAGGCGGTCGTAGTTGCTGGCCAGCGAGAGCTGTCCGTAGGCGTAGGTCTCCCAGTGTTGGTCAATCCGATAGTCCAACATGGCGTACAGACCGGCGTCGCGATAGCTGTCGCCTCCCCAGTTCGTGTGGTTCAGATAGCCGCCCGCGGCGAGCCATAACTTGCCGTTACGGGTGAGGGGAGCCACGTAGGCGGCGCCGATGTTCTGTGAGAAACCGCCCCGGTGGGGTGCATGTTTGCCCAAGGTGGCAAAGGCTGAGAGCCCCACTTCTACGTTCAGTCCGCGGTGCAGGCCCCATGCGTAGCCGTAGGGGCTGTACTCCGGTGCCGTGGGCATGTAGCTCTGCGCCGTTGGAACGGGCGCTGCGGGCACGGAGTCGGTGCCGGCACGCCATTCGGCAGCCGGCATGGCGGGCTGCAAGGTGGCAGCAGTCGTGGCTGCGGTGTCGGCCACCATCTGCCGCCAGAGGGCTTTCTGCGCCTCCAGGTCGGCATGTTGGGCCAGCGCCGAGACGCCCGCAAGCAGGGTCGATGCGATGATACAGATTCTTCTCATAGCTGCAAATTTAAGCCAAATAGGCGTTACTGCCAAACTTTGAAAGCATTTTTTAAGTTACGAAAGATTAAATGCGGAAGAAGAGACGGGGCTTCAGAGCGGCGCAAGAGCTCATCGGCAGCCCTCCCGTTTGTCAAGAAAACATGCTGAAAAACAGTGCAGCATTCTCGTTCCAAATAGCAAACAAAAAGGCCTTTTGCGGCCTCCGTTCACCCCACTTACGGCCTCCGGAGTTGCTGAATAGGGTCTCCGGAACCTCAAAAGCTATCCTTCAGGCTCCTTAGAGCTATCCTTTTACACGCTTGGAGCTATGCTTTTAAGCGTAGTAAAGCCATCTCACTACGGCAGTGAGGCCATCTCACTACGATAATGAGGCCATCTCACTACGATAATGAGGCCATCTCACTACGATAATGAAGCCATCTCACTACAGTAGTGAAGCCATCTCACAGCAGCCTGGAAGTATGCTGAAAAGATAAAATACTGATGCTCAATGAGTTGCGAAAATGGCGATTTTAGCGCGTATTTGCGGCTGAACGGGCGGTTGCCGGCGAATACGCGAAACCTGAGAGGTGTTTTGTTAAAAAATTACAAGCCTTATTTCCTCCTCCCATTCGCCTGCTCTGCGGTTGCGGGAGCGGGTAGGCAAGCAGTCTGAATACGGCAGCAACAGGGGCCGCCGGCACGGCTTAAATCCTAAATAAACTGAATTTATTTTGCCGATAACGCATTTTGTACTATTTTTGTTGCAACCAAAAGCAATTTGAAATGAAGAAGACAATGATGATACTGTTGGCCGGCATGATGCTTGCTGCAATGCCGGCCGGAGCGCAGGTTAATGAAGCTGACAAGCAGCCGTCGCTCAAGGAGAAGGTAACGGGCCTGTGGAACAAGGCCAAGAAGGACGTGAAGACGACGGGAAAGAAGCTGGGCGAAGCCATCGGACTGAACGACTCGTCGGGCAATCCGCATGTAGACGACGTGAAGATAGACGGCCATTACTACATGCCTCTTTACACCGTAGAACTCTACAAGGGCGCCGACGGGCAGGAATTCAGGGACCAGTGCGAGGCCATGTTTAAGGAGCGCTACCCTTCGGCCACCGTTCAGACCGTGCGGCTGCCGCAAACCGACTGGTTTGTTGAGCCCGTGAAGCGCGACGGCAAGATAGTGGGCTACACCGAGACGCTGTACTGCTTCATCATCGCACGCGACGGCGGCGACGGCTACATCAATGCCAAATTCGCCTTCCAGCAGTACAAAGACGTGGGCCACGAGTACAACCACGTGGAGAGCAAGTGGCCGGCATGGGTGCGCACCGACGTGCTTACCAACGCTGTTTACGGGAAACTGAAGGACCGCTGACCCTTTCGCGGCCCGCGAAACCGGGCTGGCAGCCTGTCTGTATCAACTTAAACATCAAGCTATGAACTTTCTGAAAGCACTCTTCGGGAGCAAAAAAGAGAACCCGGAAGAAAAACGTAAAGAGGAAGAAGCCAAGAACTTCGACGTACTGAAGTATGACGGCGTGGCCGCACTGAAGACCAATCAGGTGGAATATGCCATCCGCTGCTTCAACCATGCACTGCATATCAAGGACGACCTGGAGGTGAGAGACTATCTCTCTCAGGCCCTGATACGCAACAGCGAGCTGCTGCCTGCCTACGAACAGCTGCAGAAACTGGCCGAAGCCCAGCCCGACAACGAGCAGATACTGCTGCGAATGGCCAACGTGGCCTACATGATGGAGGACTACGGAGCCATGGGCGACGCCTGCGAAAAGGCCATGCTCATCAACAAAGACGACCCGCAGGTGCTCTTTCTCTATGCCCGCGCCTGCATAGGACAGGGCGACCAGGTGAACGCCATAGCCATGCTTACCAAGGCGATAACGCTGAAGGCCGACTTTGCCGACGCCTATCTGCTGCGCGGAGAGACGCTGCTCAGGATGGGCGACGTGGCCGGAGCCGCCGAAGATGCCGACCTGCTGATGGGCAAAGTGCAGGATAACGAGGACGTGCTGCTGCTAAAGGCCCGCGTTGAGGAGGCCAAGGGCAACCACGACCGGGCAGTGGCTATATATAATAAGGTAATAGAGGTGAACCCTTTCTGCGTGAACGCGTTCCGCGAAAGGGGCGCTATCAGGAAGGCTCTTGGCGACCTCGAGGGGGCCGAGGAGGACATGAAGAGCGTGCTCGAGCTCTCACCCGCCGAGGCCGAAGGCAGCTCCGCCGCTGCCGAAGCAGATGGCATACAGCACAAAACGGAGCAGAAATACAAGGAGATGAACCCCTACGGCTTCTGAACCAGGCAGGGGCGGGAATGAGAAAAATACACGGACAGACAACATTTTCTTACCAAATGTTTGTTTGTTCCAAATAAATGTTATACTTTTGCCGCATCAACAAGAAACAAGCATACCATCATGAGTAACGTGTACGCATCTTACTTTTACTTTTATTTTTACTTTGCAAATAATTGTAAAGCGGGAAGTTGCGTGTCATTCAACTGATGGTTAACGAGTATGAGAATATACAAAACGGTCCCGCTTACAAAGAGCAGGGCCGTTTTTCGTTAGATATGAGAAATCATGAGAAGAGTAGCCATACAGGGTGAGTTGGGGTCTTTCCACGACATTGCAGCCCATGAGCATTTCCGGAACGAGCAGATACAGCTGATATGTTGCTCCACCTTCGAGGAAGTATTTGAGAACATCAAGCGCGACAGCACCGTTATCGGCATGCTGGCCATAGAGAACACCATCGCAGGGTCGCTGCTCCACAACTACGACCTCATGCGGTCCTCGGGCACAACCATCGTAGGCGAGCACAAGCTACACATACAGCACTGCATCTGCTGCTTGCCGGACGACGACTGGGCAACCGTTACCGAGGTGCATTCACACCCCGTAGCGCTGATGCAGTGCAGGGGTTTCTTGGCCAATCATCCCGACATGAAGGCCGTTGAGGCAGAGGACACGGCCGGCGCGGCACAGTATATCAGCTCGCACGCGTGCCGTGGCTGGGCTGCCATCTGCCACCCCGATGCCGCCCGCATGTACGGTCTCAAGGTGCTGGAGGACCACATCGAGGACAACAAACACAACTTTACGCGCTTCCTGGTGGTAAGTAATCCGCGCAAGGCCGACTTCCTCCGGCCGCTCGAAAAGTCGGACAAGGCCAGCTTGGTGTTCTCGTTGCCGCACGCGGAGGGCAGCCTTTCGAAGGTACTCACCATCCTTTCGTTCTACGACATCAACCTCACGAAGATACAGTCGCTGCCCATCATCGGGCATGAGTGGGAGTACCTGTTCTACGTGGATGTAACTTTCGATAACCTGACCCGCTACCGGCAGTCGATTGATGCCATCATCCCGCTCACCAGCGAGCTAAAGATACTGGGCGAATATCAGGAATAGAAGGCCTCTGGTACTACGTGATTAATAACCTGAAACATACATACAGACATGATACAACCTGCAAACAGACTCGATACAGTACAGGAATACTACTTCAGCCGCAAGCTGAAGGAAGTGGCAAAGATGAACGCCGCCGGGCAGAATGTTATCTCGCTGGCCATCGGCAGCCCCGACATGCCGCCCTCGGAGCAGACAGTCAGCAAGCTCTGCGAGGTGGCCCGCGACCCTTCGGCACATGGCTACCAGCCCACGATGGGCACTCCCGAGCTGCGTCGGGCTATGGCTTCGTTCTACCGCAAGTGGTATGGAGTGGAGCTGAACCCCGACTCTGAGATACAGCCGCTTATCGGCAGCAAGGAAGGAATACTGCATGTAACGCTCGCCTTCGTAAATCCGGGCGAGCAGGTGCTGGTTCCCAACCCCGGCTATCCTACCTACACGTCGCTCAGCAGGATACTGGGAGCGGAGGTGGTGAACTACAATCTGCGTGAAGACAACGGCTGGCAGCCCGACTTCCGTGAGCTGGAAAGCCTCGATTTGAGCCGTGTAAGGCTCATGTGGACCAACTATCCCAACATGCCTACGGGCGGTGATGCCCGCCGGGAGACGTACGAAAGGCTGGTGGAGTTTGCCAGAAGGCACAATATAGTTGTGGTGAACGACAATCCCTACAGCTTTATTCTGAACCCGAAGCCCATGTCCTTGCTCCAGATACCTGGCGCCAAGGACTGCTGCATAGAGTTCAACTCCATGTCGAAGAGCTTCAACATGCCCGGCTGGCGTGTGGGTCTGTGTGCCTCCAACGCCCGGTTCATCAGCTGGATACTGAAGATTAAGAGCAACATAGACAGCGGAATGTTCCGCGGCATACAGTTGGCAGCGGCCGAGGCTTACAACACCAACACCGCAGAGTGGCACCGGGAGTACAACATAGAGACCTATCAGCGCCGCCGCAACGTGGCCGAACAAATCATGAAAGCGCTGGGTTGCACCTACGACCCGGCACAAGTGGGCATGTTCCTGTGGGGCAAGATACCCGCCGGATATGCCGATGCGGAGGAACTGACGGAACGTGTACTGCACGAAGCCAGGGTATTCATCACTCCCGGATTTATCTTCGGTTCCAACGGCAGGCGGCATATACGCATCAGTCTTTGTGCCAAAGACGAGCTGATAGGTGAGGCCCTGGAGCGCATAAAGTCAGTTTTCAAGCAATCATAAATAAAGAACAAGATATGGAATTGGACCTTTTACCATTGAATTTACCGAGTGACAACGAACGCCCCATCGTCATTGCAGGCCCCTGTTCGGCCGAAACGGAGGAGCAAGTGATGACCACCGCCCGCCAACTGAGGCAGAAGGGGTGCCACATGTTCCGTGCAGGAGTGTGGAAACCACGTACCAAACCGGGTGGTTTCGAGGGCAACGGAGAGGCTGCCTTGCCTTGGATGAAGGCCGTGAAGGATGAAACCGGCATGCTTGTAGCTACCGAGGTGGCCAAGCCGGAGCATGTGGAACTCTGCCTGAAGTACGGTATCGACATCCTCTGGATAGGCGCCCGCACCGCTGCTAACCCCTTTGCGATGCAGGATTTGGCCGACTCACTCAAGGGAGTAGACGTTCCCGTGTTCGTCAAAAACCCCGTCAATCCCGACCTCGAGCTGTGGATAGGCGCCATGGAGCGCATCAACCAGGCCGGCGTTAAGCGCATGGCAGCCATTCACCGCGGCTTCTCAAGCTACGACAAGAAGATATATCGCAACCTGCCCATGTGGCAGATAGCGATGGAACTGCACCGTCGGGTGCCCAACCTGCCCATCATCTGCGACCCCAGTCACATCGGCGGGCGCCGCGAACTGATAGCTCCACTCTGCCAGCAGGCCATGGACTTGGGCTTCGACGGCCTCTTGGTAGAGAGCCACTGCTGCCCCGACGAGGCCTGGAGCGACGCCAAGCAGCAGGTTACACCCGATGTGCTGGACTACATCCTGAGCCTGCTCGTGGTGCGTGATGAGCACTCCACGACCGAAGGAATTACCCTCTTGCGCAAGCAAATAGACGAGCTGGACAACGAACTCATGGAGTTACTGGCCAAGCGCATGCGCGTTTGCCGCGAAATAGGCCAGTACAAGAAGGAGCACAACATGACGGTGTTCCAGGCAAACCGCTACAACGAGATACTCGAAAAGCGCGGCGCGCAGGGCTCGTTGCTGGGTATGGACGCCGAATTCATAGCCCGCGTGTTCGAAGGTGTGCATGAGGAGAGCGTCCGCCAGCAAATGAAAATCATCAATCAGTAAACAACAAAGACAGCAACCAGAAGCATTTAAAAGGGTGAGAATATTGATTTTGGGAGCAGGGAAGATGGGAAGTTTCTTCATCGACCTGCTGAGTTTTGACCACGAAGTGGCCGTTTTTGAGAAAGATGCGCGGCGTATGCGCTTCACGTACAACTGCCAGCGCTTTACCAAAGTTGAGGAGATAAAGGCTTTCAGGCCCGAACTGCTCATCAACGCCGTAACGGTCAAGTTCACCTTGTCGGCCTTTGAAGAGGTGCTGCCGTACCTGCCGGCCGAGTGCATCATCAGCGACATCAGCTCCGTAAAGACTGGCCTGAAAGCCTTCTACGAGCATTGCGGCCACCCGTACGTGAGCACCCATCCCATGTTTGGCCCCACTTTTGCCAACCTGAACCAGCTGAGCGAGGAGAACGCCATCATCATCAGCGAGGGCGACTACATGGGGCGCATCTTCTTCAAGGACCTTTACCGGAAGCTGGGGCTCAACATCTACGAGTACACCTTCGACGAGCACGACCGCACGGTGGCCTACTCGCTGAGCATTCCCTTCGTGAGCACGTTCGTGTTTGCTGCCGTGATGAAGCACCAGGACGCGCCCGGAACAACCTTCAAGCGGCACATGAAGATTGCCAAAGGCGTGCTGTCGGAAGACGACTACCTGCTGCAGGAAATCCTCTTCAACCCCTACACGCACGACCAAGTGGCCCAGATACGCACCGAACTCAAGCAACTGCTCGAAATCATAGACCGCAAAGACGCCGACGGAATGAAGGACTACCTGACTAAAATACGGAAACACGTAAGGGAATAGCACCCGAGGACAATAAAAAACAAGGGCCACCGTTGTGATGATGAACAATCAACTACGACGATGGCCCTTGTTTTATTGCTGCTTGATATCTTCACTTTCGTGGAGCTGAACTGCGAGAACATGTTCGATTGCGTGGACGACAGCCTCACGCAGGACGAGGAGTTCCTGCCCCAGAGCTACCACCACTGGACGCGTACCCGCTACTGGCGCAAGCTGAACCGCATAGGGCAGGAAATCATTTCGTGCGGAGCAGACGGCCGGGAGTGGGCTTTGCCCGATATGGTTGCACTCTGTGAGGTCGAAAACGACAGCGTGATGCGCGACCTGACCCGGCGCTCGCTGCTGCGCAAAGCTGGCTACGAGTACCTCATGACCAGCTCTCCCGACGTGCGAGGCATAGACGTTGCCCTGCTGTACTCACCCTTTACGTTCCTGCCCGTGAGCCATTACGCCCTGCGCGTGGAGCCCGTCAGGGGCATGCGGCCTACGCGCGACATCCTTTATGTGAAAGGAGTAGGGCGCAGCGGCGATACGCTCCACGTTTTCGTTGTCCACGCTCCGAGCCGTTCGGGCGGCGAGTTGGAAACGCGGCCGCACCGCATGCAGGTGTCAAGAAGGCTGTGCCAGTCGGTCGATTCCATCCGCCTTGCGGAGCCGGAGGCCAGGATTCTGGTTGCCGGCGACTTCAACGACGGTGCCGCCGACGCCTCTCTGCGCCATCTGGAGCTCCACGGCATGGTGCATGTTTCGGCCGGGGCACAGGGCAGCCACGGTGCCCGGGGCACCTATTGGTATAGGGGCGGGTGGGAAAGTATTGACCATGTGTTCTGCTCGCCACGCCTGGCAGCGCAGGTGAAGGATTGCAGGATAGGCGACGAACCTTTCCTGCTGACGGACGACGGGCGGTATGGAGGCCCCAAGCCCCGCCGCACCTACATCGGCCCACGTTATCAGGACGGGTTCAGCGACCATCTGCCGCTGATAGTAAAGTTCGGCTATTAGCCCTTCATCGCAGGCCCGCTGCAGTCTGCGCAGTGAGGTCATTTCAATCCGTTACATCCCTTTTTCGTTCGTTTCTGCTTCGCCCGGACTGCTCGTTTCAGCCTTTCCGGGTGTGGTAAAAGCCTCGCTCGGGGTGCCGGAGCTATGCTCCGGGAACTTTTGACACTTGTCGCACGATTATTCGACACTTGTCGCACGAGCATTCGACACTTGTCAAAAGTTCCAAAGCGGCCCCAGCAAGCCGACGAAAAGAGCCCCGCGTTAAATATATACAAAACAAGTTGGTTTTTCTTTCTTATTCATCTTATTATCAGTATCTTTGTAGGATATTACAAAAAGATTAAAAAAATCATGTTCGAAAATCTGAGTGACAGACTTGAACGCTCGTTTAAGATACTGAAAGGTGAAGGAAAAATCACCGAAATCAATGTTGCCGAAACGCTCAAAGACGTGCGCAGAGCCTTGCTGGATGCCGACGTCAACTACAAGGTTGCTAAGAGTTTTACCGATACGGTGAAGCAAAAAGCAATGGGAATGAACGTGCTTACGGCCGTTAAACCCGGGCAGCTGATGGTCAAAATCGTTCACGACGAACTGGCGGAGCTCATGGGCGGCGAGGCTGCTGACCTGAAGTTGGCGGGCCGCCCGGCCGTTATCCTGATGTCGGGACTGCAAGGTTCGGGCAAGACTACCTTCACCGGCAAGCTGGCTAACCTGCTCAAGACCAAGCAACACCGCAAACCACTGCTGGTGGCCTGCGACGTTTACCGCCCCGCTGCTATCCAGCAGCTCACGGTTGTGGGCGGACAAATAGGCGTGCCCGTGTACAGCGAGCCCGAGAACAAGAACGTGAACGAGATAGCCCGGCATGCCATCCAGGAGGCAAAGGCCAAGGGCAACGACGTTGTCATCATCGATACCGCGGGCCGACTGGCCGTAGACGAGCAGATGATGGACGAGATTGCCTCGCTCAAGGAGGCTGTAAATCCGGACGAGACGCTCTTTGTCGTCGACTCCATGACCGGCCAGGATGCCGTAAACACGGCCAAGGAATTCAACGACAGGCTCGACTTTGACGGCGTGGTGCTGACCAAACTCGACGGCGATACCCGCGGCGGAGCTGCACTGAGCATACGTACGGTGGTCACCAAGCCCATCAAGTTCATCGGTACCGGTGAGAAGATGGAGGCCATTGATGTGTTCCACCCTTCCCGAATGGCCGACCGCATCCTCGGAATGGGCGATGTCGTTACGCTGGTTGAGCGTGCCCAAGAGCAGTTCGACGAAGAGGAAGCCAAGCGACTGCAGAAGAAGATACAGAAAAACAAGTTCGACTTCAACGACTTCCTCGGCCAGATAGAGCAAATCAAGAAGATGGGCAACCTCAAAGACCTGGCCGGCATGATTCCCGGTGTAGGCAAGGCTATCAAGGATGTGGATATAGACGACAACGCCTTTAACGGCATAGAGGCCATCATCCGCAGCATGACACCCAAGGAACGCACCACCCCCGAGATACTTAACCAGAGCCGCAGGCTACGCATAGCCAAAGGTTCAGGCACCAGTATTCAGGAAGTAAACCGGCTCATCAAGCAGTTCGACCAGACCCGCAAGATGATGAAGATGGTTACAGGCAGCGGTATGCGCGGCATGATGGGTAGGATGAAAGGCATGCCCGGCATGCCCCAAATGTAAAGAACGACCGACATGGCATATCAACTCATAGACGGCAAGGCTACGGCTACGGCCATCAAGGCCCGGATAGCGGAAGAAGTAAGGCTCCTGGTGGCCGGCGGCGGCAAGCAACCTCACCTGGCTGCGGTGCTCGTTGGGCACGACGGGGGCTCGGAAACCTACGTGCGCAACAAGGTCATTGCCTGCGAGCAGTGCGGCTTCAAGTCGACGCTTATCAGGTTTGAGGCCGATGTTACGGAGGCTGAACTGCTGGCCTGTGTCGACAAACTGAACCGAGACGCAGACGTCGACGGCTTCATCGTGCAGCTTCCTCTGCCCGGTCACATCGACGAACAGAAGGTTATCATGGCCATAGACTACCGCAAGGACGTAGATGGATTTCATCCCGTAAACGTCGGTCGCATGGCTATCGGCCTGCCCTGTTTCATTTCCGCCACGCCGCTGGGCATCCTTACGCTGCTCAACCACTATCATATAGCGACCGGCGGAAAGAAGTGCGTGGTGCTTGGACGCTCCAACATCGTGGGCAAACCCATGGCTCAGCTCATGATGCAGAAGCACTACGGCGACGCCACCGTTACGGTGTGCCATTCTCACTCGGCAAACCTGAAGGAGGAATGTCGCCAGGCCGACATCATCATTGCAGCCATCGGCAAGCCCGACTTTGTAACTGCCGACATGGTGAAGGACGGAGCAGTCGTTATAGACGTAGGTACCACGCGCGTTGCCGACGCCACTCGCAAGAGCGGTTTCCGCCTGAACGGCGACGTGAAGTTCGACGAGGTTGCGCCCAAGTGCAGCTTTATAACCCCAGTTCCGGGCGGAGTGGGGCCCATGACCATCTGCTCGCTGATGCAAAATACATTGGCGGCAGGCCGGCATGAATACTATCAGTAATCAAGATTATCCGTAACCAATGACAGCAGAAGAATACTACAGGCTCGGTAATGAGCACCGGCGCAAAGGCGACTGGCAGCATGCCATCGACTGCTACATGGAAGCTATCGCCCTGGACCCTAACTCTCCGGCGGTTGAAGCAAAGGAAATGCTTGACAATATTCTGGATTTTTACGATAAGGATTCATACAATCCTTGAAAACAAAGACATTATGAGTAAGTTTAAGGGAGCTATTGTGGTGGACACCAACAGGTGTAAAGGATGCCAACTCTGCGTAGTTGCGTGTCCCAAGCATGTGATTGCACTGGCACAAAAGAAAGTAAACGTCCACGGCTATCCATACGTTGAGGCTGCCAAACCTGATGACTGTATTGGCTGTGCATCGTGTGGCATCGTTTGTCCCGATGGATGTATCACCGTTTATAAAAAGAATATGGAGGCTTAGAGACATGGCAGAACAGGAAGTAACATTAATGAAAGGCAACGAGGCCATAGCCAACGCTGCTATTCGTTGCGGTGCCGATGGCTTCTTCGGCTATCCTATCACTCCGCAAAGTGAGATTATTGAGACGCTGGCTTTGCTCAAGCCGTGGGAAACAACCGGCATGGTAGTGCTCCAGGCAGAGAGCGAGGTGGCAGCTATCAATATGATATATGGTGGTGCGGGCGCAGGTAAACGCGTCATGACCACATCCTCTTCGCCCGGCATTGCATTGATGCAGGAGGGCATCTCGTACATGGCAGGCGCCGAGATACCGGGAGTTTTCGTCAACGTACAGCGTGGCGGCCCCGGTCTGGGTACCATCCAGCCGAGCCAGAGCGACTATTTTCAGGCCACGCGCGGCGGCGGCAACGGCGACTACAACGTCATCGTACTGGCTCCCAACAGTGTTCAGGAGATGGCGGACTTCGTTGATTTGGCCTTTGAACTTGCCTTCAAATACCGCAATCCGGCCATGCTCCTCTCCGACGGAGTTATCGGGCAGATGATGGAAAAGGTGGTTCTGCCGCCTTTCAAGCCCCGTCGCACGGAGGCGGAAATCAAGAAAGAGTGCCCGTGGGCAACCATCGGCCGCACCAAAGGTCGTGAACCGAACATCCTGACCTCACTGGAATTGAAGTCGGAGGTCATGGAGGTGCGCAACCAACATCTGCAGGAGAAGTACAGACAGATAGAAGAAAACGAGGTGCGTTATGAAACCCAGCAGCTGGAAGATGCCGACTACATGATTGTGAGCTTCGGAAGTGCCGCCCGTATAGGCGAGAAAGCCGTTGAACTTGCACGTGAGAAAGGCATCAAGGTGGGGCTTTTCCGTCCCATCACGCTGTGGCCTTTCCCCAGCAAAGCAATCGTCCAGGCTGCCAAAGGCAAAAAAGGCATCCTGGTATCCGAAATCAATGCCGGCCAAATGGTGCAGGATGTACGCTTAGCCATGAATGGTGCATTGCCAGTTGAACACTTCGGCAGGCTGGGTGGTATAGTGCCCGAGCCCGAAGAAATAGTCGAGGCACTCAAGCAAAAGCTGATTAACAAATAGGAGGAACCAACAATGGCAAATGATATTATAGCACCAGAGAACCTGGTATATAAGAAACCTACGCTGATGAACGATACGGCCATGCACTACTGCCCGGGCTGTTCGCACGGCGTGGTGCACAAACTCGTGGCAGAAGTAATTGAGGAGATGGGCATGGAGGACAAAGCTGTGGGCGTTTGCCCGGTAGGCTGCGCCGTCTTTGCTTACCGCTATCTGGACATCGATTGGCAAGAAGCTGCCCACGGAAGAGCACCCGCCGTGGCAACCGGAATCAAACGTATGTGGCCCGACAGGCTTGTCTTTACCTACCAGGGTGACGGCGACCTGGCCTGCATCGGAACCGGAGAAACCATCCATGCACTCAACCGCGGCGAGAACATTCCTATCATCTTCATCAACAATGCCATATATGGAATGACGGGAGGACAGATGGCTCCCACCACTCTCATTGGCCAGAAGACCGCCACCTGCCCCTATGGACGCGACCCGCAGCTGCACGGCTATCCGCTCAACATTACCGAGCTGGCATCGCACCTGCGCGGAACATGCTACGTTACACGCCAGAGCGTGGAGACGGTAGGCTCCATCCAGAAGGCCAGGAAAGCCATCCGTAAGGCGTTCGAGGCCTCCATGCAGGGGCTCGGGTCAAGCCTGATAGAGATTGTTGCTACCTGCAACAGCGGCTGGAAGCTCTCTCCTGTAAAGGCCAACGAGTGGATGCAGGAGCACATGTTCAAAGAATATGTCAAGGGAGACCTCAAGGACACCACCGGCCTTTAGCGGCTCCGGCTTCGGAAAATCAACAGACAAGTAACAGGAAACCTTCTCTCTGGGAAGGCGACGTAAGGCTTTTAAATATGAAGACAGAAATAATCATTTCCGGTTTCGGTGGCCAGGGAGTTCTCTCCATGGGAAAGATACTGGCCTATTCGGGACTGATGGAAGACAAGGAAGTTACGTGGATGCCGGCCTATGGGCCCGAGCAGCGCGGCGGTACGGCCAACGTAACGGTGATAGTGAGCGATGAGCGCATCTCGTCGCCCATCCTGAGCAAGTTTGATGTGGCCATCGTGCTCAACCAACCCTCGCTCGATAAGTTCGAATCGAAGGTAAAACCGGGCGGTGTTCTTATTTACGACGGCTACGGCATCATCACTCCGCCAACGCGAAAGGACATCAACGTGTACCGCATTGACGCCATGGACAAGGCCGCCGAGATGAAGAATGCCAAGGTGTTCAACATGATTGTGCTCGGCGGACTGCTCAAAGTGTGCCCCGTAGTGAGCACCGACGGCCTCACGAAGGCACTCTACAAGAGCCTGCCGGAGCGCCATCACAACATGATTCCGCTGAACATGGAGGCTGTAAACGTAGGAATGGAAATAATCCAACAACAATAACAACTTGATTTTTTAACTCTCTAATTATGGGGTCGGCAGCAGTGATGCTCCTGGCCTTTTTTTATTTTCTCTTCCAAAGCCAGCCGGCAAGACACCCACTGACGGCGAACAGGCCGACGAGAACAAGTGAAACTTACAACCAAAAACCGAACATAAAAACCGAGAAACAATGAAAACAAAGCTTCTTACAGCAGCACTGGCCATGATGGCCGCAGCAGTCGGCGCACAGAAAAACTATCCCCAACCCATGCCCATGAAGCCTGAAATGACGGAATACTGGACACCACAGCCCCCTGTCATTACGCCCGGAGAGGATGCGGGAAGGGCTCCTGCCGACGCGCTCGTGCTCTTTGACGGCACCAATCTGTCGCAGTGGCAGAGCACCGACGGCAGTCAGGCCAAGTGGCGCGTGCATGACGGGGTGATGACAGTAGTCAAAGGAGCTGCCGCAGATATAGAGACAAAGGAGAAATTCGGCAGTTTCCAGCTCCACTTGGAGTGGATGGTGCCCATAAACATAACCGGCAGCAGCCAGGCACGCGGCAACAGCGGCGTCTATCTGCAGGGTATGTACGAGGTGCAGATACTCGACAGCTACCGCAACGACACCTATGTTAACGGCATGGCGGCATCGGTCTACAAACAAACACCGCCACTTGTCAATGCCATGCGCCGCCCGGGACAGTGGAATGTGTACGACATCATCTACACCGCGCCCGTATTCAAGGCCGACGGCACTTACCTCTACCGCCCCCGGGTAACCGTTATACAGAACGGGATAGTGGTGCAGAACCACACCGAAATTATGGGAACCACCGAATACATAGGCCTGCCGCAGGTGAAACCGCACGGTAACGGCCCCATTCTGCTGCAGGCTCACGGCGACGACAGCGCACCCATCAGCTTCCGCAACATCTGGATTCGCAGGCTGTAGCGGCCGCTTTTCCTGATCCGTTCAGCACCCGCATGCCCGGAAGATGCCAAGGACAGGCCTGCCGCATCATTCCGCCGGCCGGTAGTTGGCTATGGCCCACGTGCGCACCCGGTCGTGCATAACGGAGTCGGCCTGCCGCCTGTTCCTCACCACGGGGCGCGAGAAGCAGGCATCCATAAACCCCTTCATCCGGGCGGCAAGCACGTCGTTGCCCGTAGGTTTGGCGTTGCGCTGCCATACGGCTATCTCGTTGTCTATGGCCGTAGGGTTATACACGTAGTAGTTACGGGTGGAGTTGCCGTTCGCGTCAAGCGGAGCATCCATCGTTGCAACCGTTACCACCACCATGCCTGCCATTCCGCAGAGCATCAGCAGATCCTTCATTCCATTCTTGTTCATGTGCATTTCCTTTCTATGTTTGATGCAGCAAAGATAGCGCGAACCGTCTTCGCGTGCAATACCCCGCATCAAACTGACATACACCTGTTATGACAAACTGCTGAAATTCAATAGTTTACTATTTCCCCAAGCACTCGTTTTGACACAAACCGAATGTTCCCGGGGTGATTGAAAACGCGGAAAAGAAGTGTAAAAGCTATGCTTCGTGAACTTTTGACACTTGTCGCATGTGAATTCGACACTTGTCAAACGATCGTTTGACAAGTGTCAAAAGTTCCTGAAGATGCTTTGCAAGCCTGCCAGGCAGTGCCTTCTCACAGCTGCTTGCATCCGTTATTTAACGTAAGTTTGATGGGTTTAGAAGAATATCTGTATTTAGGAACTCACTGATAGTTTCTTTCATTGTATGGATTTCTATTTTGTTTTCGAGATAGTCTTTCTGTAATTCCAACTGTTCTTTCATGGCATAGTACAGCAATGGATTTTTCTTCCAGAAACTGTCTGGCACTCTGAGAACGGCATTCAGTAAGTCGCCCTCATAGAAATCACCAGCAGCAAGAATATTCTTTGCTAATATTTCTATAGCCAATGGTATTATGTATTCCAATCCAATGTTCTGGCTTACGAGAAAACGGCAATCTTCTATCGTGTATTCAGAAATTCTTGTATCCTGCAATTCATATAGATGCCTTATAGGATAAGAGTCGTCCGAAGTTGGTATATAGCCATTCCACCTCTCATTTAAAAGTGATGATAAGGTTTCAGACAGCAGCTTTTGAGGGGTTAAGTATTGTATAGCCTGTTCTGACAGGCTACTTGACAGTTTTGTCTTTTGACTCTTTTTAGTCTGTTCTTCCCGTAAGTATTTGGGCAATTTCTTTCTCTTCATGTTCTTCGTTATTCTTTTTAATTCTAAACTAACATGATTTCTACGAATGATATCACACCTAATCATAGTTATAATTGGTGAGGCTAAAATTACAAAAAGTTTTTGTTAATTAACAAATTGCAGCCTGTTATAATTTGTCGAACGCACGTTATTTATAGTTTTTGCCATAAATGTTTCTACTTGCGAAGGTCAATCTTTGCGCTGCTCGTTATGTTTCCTGCTGCTCTTTAAACTCCGCAACAAACTGCGTGATGGTGGTTCCGGTTAGTTGTTTGAAGAAGCGCGTCATGTGGTTGGGCTCTGAGAAATGCAGATGAGTGGCAATCTGCTTGATGTTCAAGCCGCTGAAGAGAACTTGGTTCTTGATTTCCTGCAGCATGCGTTGCTTCAGCAGGCGGGTAGCCGACAGGCCAAACTGGTTGGTAACGGCCTTATTGAGCGTTACCCGGCTAACTCTCAGCATGTCGGCATAGTCCTGCACGCGCAGGTTCTTGGTGATGTTGGCCTCCAAAAGTTGCTTGTACTGGTAGGCAAAGTTGTTGAGCGGCAACGTGAGCGGTAAGCTGTAGCGGGCGGCATAGAAGCGGTTGAGCTGCAGCAGGAACTGGTACAGATAGGCCAGAATCATGTGGTAGCTGTCGGCTACGGGCATGCGGAGTTCCTGACGTATGCGGGCAAGCAGCTGCAAAAAGGGTTGTTGCTCGGCCGCAGACATGCTGAAATAAAACGGTTTGTCGTTTTGGTAGCAGTACAAGAGGCGGTACATGAAGTATTTATCAGACAAGAAGTTGTTGATAAACTCCTCTTGGAAAATCAAGAACACGTAATCCGTCTGGCTGTAATCTACGTGCCATTCCTGCTGGTAGTAGGGCGAGATGATGAGCAACATGTCGTCGTGCAGGTCTACCCGGCGGTCGGAAACCAGCACGTGGCCCTTGGCTTTCCTGAAAAAGAAGAACTCGAAGAAGTCGGCCTTGTACCTCAACAGCTCGTTCTGCAGAATGTCTTTGTGGCTGCTCTCATCGGTGTTGAGCATGAAGTCGACCCCGCAAGAGGTCTTGGTGTACTTAACCAGCTGTATCTGGTTGGTGGTTTGTTCGGGAAAAATTCCCAGTTGGTCTTTATAGTTCATCTTCTCAAGAGTTGCGTATGTATGCTGCAGGCAAAGGTAACAATAAAAGTCAAGTTATCAAAATGGTACTTTTTATTTTTTCTTTGGTAGCCGCAAACCCATATTTTCTGTTTACCTTTGCACCCGATAAATGAAAGAAAAACGAAAGGAAAGAAAAGATGACAGCTATAGAATTGCTGAGAAAGAAGATTGATGAGGCCGAAGCCATTGTTGTAGGGGGCGCTTCGGGCATGTCGGCAGCCAGCGGCTTCCGCTTTTACTACATGGACGATGATGTCTACAAGCGGTTGGCCGGCAGCTTGAGAGAAAAATATCAGAAGTTTTCTATGTTCGATTTGTTCTACGATTTCCGCCTCCGACCGGGCGAGCGGTGGGCGTTGAACCTGCGCACTGCACATTATATATATGAGTCGAAGACAGGAGAAACCTACACGGACCTGACCCGGCTGCTGAAAGGAAAGAACTATTACGTGGCCACAACCAACCAGGATGCGCAGTTCTACCGTGTGTTTCCGGCAGAAAAAATAACGCGCATACAGGGCGACTGGCGCTATTTCCAGTGCTCGGAGCCCTGTCATGACGAGATATATGACAACAGGGACATGGTTTACGGGCTGATTGACAAGATAGAAAACGACTCATTGCCCGAGGAGTTGATACCCCGCTGCCCGCATTGTGGCCGCGAGCTGGCGCCCTGGGTGCGCAGCCGGGAGTTTCTGGAAGGCAGCTTTTACCAGCAGGAAATGGCACGTTACACCAGCTTCTTGCGTAACAGCGTGAGTAAGAATACGCTCTTCCTGGAGCTTGGAGTGGGCATGATGACCCCCATGTTCATCAAGGAACCCTTCATGAACATGGTCTATCAGTGGCCTCATGCTACCTATGCCGTCATCAATCCCAAAGATGCTTACGTGCCGAAGGAGATTGCCGGAAAGAGCATTGCTGTGGAGGAGGACATACGCCTGGCGCTGAAAGAACTGCTGGGAGAACCGGTTGAGGGAATGGAGAGCGATGTGGATTTTTCTCCGGCAAGGGTTTATTGAGCTTAAACAGTATGGAGATGAATACAGATATCAACGAGGCACGCCGGCTGATAGCCGGTGCCGATGCCCTGTTAATCAGTGCCAGTAACGGCTTGTCGATAGCAGAGGGCTACCACATATTTGCCGACAACGACATGTTCAGGCGCCAGTTCGGCGACTATCGCGAACGTTTTGGCGTGCGTAACGTCATCGAGGGAGCCTCGTATCCTTATCCTTCGGCCGCCGACCGCAAAGAGTTTTTCCGCCGTCTGTGCCAATATTGGGTCGACGATTACGTGCCCTCGGAGGTTATGCTCAACCTGAAGCGGCTGGCGGAGGGCAAAGACTACTTCGTAGTAACCAGCAATGGAGACCTGCATCTGGAAAAGGCAGGCTTTGCAGAGCAACGTGTTTTCGAGGTGGAAGGCACGTTCCGGGACGAGTTTGCGCCAGATGAGCAGGTGTTGATGCGTAAGAATGAGCTTTTCAGGCGGTTTATAGAGAAGTACCAAGGCAGCCCACTTGTTGTTCTGGAGCTTGGCATCGGCTCCCGTAACCGCCTCATCAAGCTGCCGCTGATGCAGTTCGTGGCGCAGCACCCCAACGTGAGATACATCACGCTGAACATGCCCGGAGAGATGAATGTGCCGGCTGAAATCCAGCAACAGAGCGTTGCACTGGCAGGCGATATTGCCGTTACCCTTAGAGAGCTGGCCGTATGACGAAGGAGAGACAGGGCTTTTTCCGCCCTCATGGCAAGGGTGAGCAAGCCTATCAGTCGTTTGTGCCCACGCCGCTGCAGCAAGTCGAGGTTGCCGTTGATGAGGAGATGCGCCGGCTTCTGCAGCAGGCACATCAGCAGATTGCGTCATTAAGCCAGAGCGAGGAGGCCATGCGGCAGGAAGTGGAGGCCTCGGTGCGGCTGGCATGGGGCGTACCGGAACCCTCGCCGTTCATGTTCGGCATGGCTCCTGCAGCCCAGGAGCGCGATGAACGCATGCTGATGGACGAGAAGCTGCTCTGCGAGGCCACCGCCTTTGGCGTGGAACGGCTGCATGTTCTGCCGCTCTCGGGGCGGTTGTTCAAAGACATTCATTATGTCATGATGCAGGGCGAGCACAATGAGAAGAAGTATCCCGGCGAGTTCCGGCATTCGCCCACGTGGATAGGTGATGTGGGTGACACGCTCTTCACGGCACCCTTTGTTACGCCTACAGGCGATGATTTCCTGACTGCTTTTGCCGATTTGGAGAACTATATCAATGAGGAAGACAATCAGGATGTGCTCATCAAGGCAGCACTCATACACTATCAGTTTGAAATGCTGCATCCTTTTATCGACGGGAATGGGCGTCTGGGCCGGCTCATCACTCAACTTTTTCTCATCGACCACGGTGTGCTTGAAGCCCCGTTGCTGCGGCAGTCGGTGTTTCTTAACCGGCATCAGTTTGAGTATTTTACAGGGTTGGCGTCGGTAGAATACTCTGGCAGATATGAAAAGTGGATAAAATTGTATGTAAAGGCGCTGTCTGCAAAAACATTCGCCGGCGCCCTTTCCGTGTAAATTCGCAAGCTGCAAGCTGCCAATAGGCAGCCCTATATATAATAAGGTGTAGCCGATGTGTTGTGTGCTGCTACCGCAAAACAGCCACGGCGGCCAGGAACGCGAGCAGAATGAGCTGGCTGGCGAGGGCGATAACGGCATCGTTGTAGCCCTGATGGCGGCGGAACAAGGCCAAGTAAAGGAAGTACATGACCAGACAGGGGCCAAAGATAATAATGTCCCAGCGCAGTTGCCAGTCGGTTTGCCAGAGCATGAAGACGAGCGGCAGAATGCCGAAGGCGAAGTAAAGGGCGCCGGTGAGATAGACGCGGGCATTGATTTTACCCTCGCGACCGGCAAATTGGAACGAGGGATAGAGCGTGAAGTAGCGGCTCGCTGTATCGGGTCGGAGCATCAGCACCAGCTGGCCGGCTATCATCCGGCTGAAAGGTATGCCCGCAAACAGTGCCAGCACGGCTATCTGTGTGGGCATGGAAGCAACCACCAGAACCAGCAGCGGAACTGTCAGTGTAATCAGATAACGGCCGTAAGAACCCAGCAGCTGTTCGCTGCCGGCAATGAAGAGGCGCTCGTACTGTAACCTGCCTGTCGCCATGGGTATCAATATGGCTATGGCAGCAACGACAAGCGGCGGTAAACTGCCGCCCAAGAAAAAGACTGACAGCGCCGAAAGACTGGCCGGTATCCACCCTGCAAGAGGCCAGTATTCTATCTTTCGGATTTTATATAGCGGTAAACTCATTGCTTTTTCTGCAAAATTAGCCATTTTTCCTCTATTTATCGTAATTTTCACTGCGTTTCTGCGGCAAAGTTGCAATTTTCGTGAAAAACATTTGGTGGTTATTAGTTTTTTTTATTTACTTTGCACCCGAAAAGATATAAAGATAACGAAAAAATACAATTTAATTTATTAATAAAAGAGAGACATGAAAAAGTTAGTTTTATTGTTTGCTGCCGCTGTGATGGCAGTATCTGCAAACGCACAGACTGTTACAGAAAGTAAGACTTTCGACAACTTCTACATTGGTATCAATGGAGGTGTTGCCACAAAGACTACCGGAAACAGCTGGATGGGCAACCTGAACCCTAACGCTGGTCTGCGTATCGGTCGTTGGTTCACTCCCGTATTCGGTCTGGCTGCCGAGAGCAACGCTTACTTCTCTAACAAGCCCTGGAATTCTACCGGCACAGCAGTACGCGCACTGAATACAAGCCTGCTTGCTACCGTGAACCTGAGCAACTGGTTCGGTGGCTACAAGGGCGAACCCCGTGCTTTCGAGGTTATTCCTGTTTACGGTCTGGGTTGGGGTCACACCTTTAACGCTCACGGTGCAAGGAACATCAACGCCCTGACTTCTAAGGCAGGTATCGACTTCGCATTCAATCTGGGTGCCGAGAAGGCATGGCAGGTATATGTTGAGCCTTCTGTAACTTGGGCACTCAACGGCACTGGCTACGAGGGCACACAGTACAACATCAACCGCAGCGCCGTTCAGTTAAACGCAGGTGTTGTGTATAAGTTCCGCAACTCTAACGGTACTCATAACTTCACTATCGCCCAGTTGCGCGATCAGGCAGAAATCGATGGCCTCAACGCCCAGATTAACGACCTGCGCAACGAACTGGCCAAGAAGCCTAAGGAGGTTGTGAAGGAAGTTGTTAAGGAAGCTCCGGCTCCTCAGGTAGTTAAGGTAGAGAACCTGGTATTCGTTACCTTCGCACAGGGCAAGTCTGCTCTTACTAAGGACGCAAAGAAAGCTCTCGATGCTGTTAAGGAAGGAAAGCACGTACAGATTGTTGGTACTGCATCTCCCGAGGGTTCTGCAGAGCTCAACCAGAAACTGTCGCAGTCTCGTGCTGACAACGTAGCTGAATATCTCAAAGGTCGTGGTGTCATCGTTGACGAAGCTACCGGTAAGGGTGTTCAGGGCGTAACTTCTAACCGTCTGGCTGTAGTTTACGTAAAGTAATCAACTGATAACAAAGATTTAATGATTATCCCCGGTGCTTCGGCATCGGGGATTTTTTTTGTTTTCATTTGCCGGTTCGTATCAAGAAGGAATTGTCCAACTGCTGTTTTAAAGTGTAGCTGAATATCTACTTTTATTTTAAAATTATTGGTAAATAAATAAAAAAGCAGTAACTTTGTAATCATTTTAAGCAGAATGATTTAAATTTAGGATATGAAACATGAGTTGAGAAGTGCTGTTTGCACGCAAGGCAGAAGAATGGCCGGCGCCCGTGCGCTATGGGTGGCCACGGGAATGAAACAGGAACAGTTTGGCAAACCCATTATAGCAGTAGTCAATTCGTTCACGCAGTTTGTGCCTGGACACACGCATCTGCATGAGATAGGGCAGATAGTGAAGCGTGAGATAGAGGCTATGGGCTGCTATGCAGCGGAGTTCAACACCATTGCCATTGACGATGGCATCGCCATGGGGCACGATGGCATGCTGTATTCGCTGCCCTCGCGCGACATTATTGCCGACTCCGTAGAGTACATGGTCAATGCTCACAAGGCCGATGCCATGATATGTATCTCCAACTGCGATAAGGTTACGCCCGGCATGCTGATGGCTGCCATGAGGCTGAACATACCTACCGTGTTCTGCTCCGGCGGCCCCATGGAGGCCGGCAAGTGGAAAGGAGAGAACGCCGACCTCATTACCGCAATGGTGAATGGCGGCGACGAGAGCGTGAGCGATGCCGACTTGAACCTCATCGAGCAGTGTGCCTGTCCGGGCTGCGGATGCTGTTCGGGCATGTTTACGGCCAATTCCATGAACTCGCTCACGGAGGCCATCGGTCTTGCCCTGCCCGGCAACGGCACCATTCTGGCTACTCACAAGAACCGCATCAGGCTCTTCAAGGATGCTGCCCGGCAGATTGTGAAGAATGCCTTGGCTTATTATGAAGACGGGGACGAGAGTGTACTGCCGCGCAACATTGCCACACGCGATGCTTTCCTCAATGCCATGACGCTCGATATCACCATGGGTGGCAGCACGAATACGGTGCTCCATCTGCTTGCAGTGGCGCAGGAAGGCGACGTGGAGTTTACCATGCAGGACATCGACAGGCTGAGCCGGAAGGTTCCCTGCCTGTGTAAGCTCTCGCCGAACACGCAGAAATACAGCGTGCAGGAGTGCAATCGCGCCGGCGGTATTCTCGGAATTCTGAACGAACTCGACCGTGGCGGGCTCATACACGGGTCGGTGAACCGTGTAGACGGCATGACGCTGGGCGATGCGATGCGCAAGTATGACATCACGCAGGCCAAGACCGACGCTGAGGCCGACCGTATCTATCACAGCGCCCCGGGCCATAAGTTCTCCATTCAGATGGGCAGTCAGGATGCGCAGTGGGAGAGTCTGGACACCGACCGCAGCTCCGGCTGCATACGCGATATGGCTCATGCCTATACCAAGGACGGCGGACTGGCCGTGCTCTTTGGCAACATTGCCCAGGACGGCTGCGTTGTCAAGACGGCCGGAGTGGATGTTTCGCTGTGGCATTTCAGCGGCCCGGCCGTGGTGTTCGATTCGCAGGAGGCCGCCTGTGACGGCATCCTGGACGGCCGGGTGAAGAGTGGCGACTGCGTGGTCATTACCCACGAGGGCCCCAAAGGCGGCCCCGGCATGCAGGAAATGCTCTATCCCACATCTTATATTAAGAGCCGCCATCTGGGCAAAGCGTGTGCCCTGATAACCGACGGGCGTTTCTCCGGAGGCACGAGTGGACTCAGCATCGGCCACATCTCGCCCGAGGCAGCTGCCGGAGGCAACATTGGCAAGATACAAGATGGCGACATCATTGAGATTGACATTCCCACGCGCAGCATCAATGTGAAGCTGAGCGACGACGAACTTGCCTCCCGGCCGCAGCGTCCCCTGACCCGCAACCGTGTGGTTTCAAAGGCTCTGTGGGCTTATGCCCAAAGTGTGAGCTCGGCAGATAAGGGCGGCGTGAGAGTGATAGACTGAATGCAAGCAAGCATTGAAACAGAAACAAAATAAAGAAAGAATTCATGTCAACAGACAAAAGAGACTCCTGGGGCGGCTGTCGGCTGGGCGAAACCTGTACGGGAGCTGAAATCCTGATGCGTTCCCTCTATCAGGAGAATGTGAAAACGATATTCGGATATCCCGGCGGAGCTATCATGCCGGTGTTTGATGCCCTTTATACATATACGCGAGAGGACAATGCCTGGTTCAATCATGTACTGGTTCGGCATGAGCAGGGTGCGGCTTTGGCAGCCGAAGGTTATGCCCGCGTGAGCGGTGAAGTGGGCGTTTGTCTCGTTACCTCGGGACCCGGAGCCACGAACACACTGACGGGCGTGGCCGATGCCATGATGGATTCAACCCCTATGGTCGTGATAGCAGGGCAGGTAGGTATCGGTGCTTTGGGCACGGATGCTTTCCAGGAAGTGGATTTGGTGAGCCTGGCACAGCCCATCTCCAAATGGAGTTACCAGATTAGGCGTGCCGAAGACGTGGCTTGGGCGGTTAGCCGGGCATTCTATATTGCCCGCAGCGGTCGTCCCGGCCCTGTGGTTCTCGACTTTCCCAAGAATGCGCAAGCCGGCACGTGTGTATGGAATCCGGGCAAGCTGAGCGGCATCCGCTCGTACATAGCCTATCCTAAACTCGACGAGGATGCCGTCAGGGCGGCTGCCGAACTTATCAACCAGGCTCGCAAGCCACTGGCTCTGGTGGGTCATGGAGTAGAGTTGGGCGGTGCTCATGAGGAGCTGAAAGAGTTCCTCGAGAAGGCTGATATCCCGGCAGGCCGAACCTTGCTCGGGCTTTCGGCATTGCCTTCCAACCACTATCTCAACGTGGGCATGCTCGGCATGCACGGCAACTACGCGCCCAATGTAAAGGAGCAGGAGTGTGATGTACTGATAGCAATCGGCATGCGGTTCGACGACCGCGTAACCGGACGCCTCGACAACTACGCCCGGCAGGCCAAAGTCATCCATCTGGACATAGACCCGGCCGAGATTGACAAGAACGTGAAGACCGACGTGTGCGTTATAGCAGACTGCAAGCAGAGCCTCCCAGCCATTACCGAACTGCTGGAGCAGGCCAGCCACAAGGAGTGGCGCGAGAGCTTCAGGCCACTCTATGAACAGGAAAAAACGGAGGTCATAGAGCCTTCCGTTCATCCTTCCGAGGGTCCACTGCTCATGGGCGAGGTGGTGAATGCCGTTGCCGAGGCCACGCAGGGCGACGCCGTGCTGGTTAACGACGTAGGACTGAACCAGATGTTCTCCTGCCGTTACTTCAAATTTCGACGTAAGTACAGCATCGTAACGAGTGGGGGACTGGGCACGATGGGCTTCGGCCTGCCTGCTGCCATTGGTGCCACCTTCGGCGTTCGGGCACGAACAGTGTGCCTGTTTACCGGCGACGGCGGCCTGCAGATGAACATCCAGGAGCTGGGAACCATCATGGAGCAGCAGTCGCCCGTAAAAATCATATTGCTGAACAACAACTACCTGGGCAATGTACGCCAGTGGCAAGACTTGATGTTCAACCACCGGCGCTCGTTTACGCGCATGCTCAACCCCCGATACGCGGAAATCTGCCACGCCTACGGCATCAGTTACGATGTTGCCACGAGCCGGGCCGACCTGCAGGCAAAGATTGAGAAGATGCTTTCCACCGACGGACCGTACCTGCTGGAATGTGCCGTGAAGGAAGAAGAGAACGTAACCCCGATGGTTACTCCCGGCAGTTCCATTGACGAAATGCAATTACACTTAGACATATAATGGACACACAAAAGAAGTTCTACACGCTGCTGGTATTCTCGGAGAACATTGCCGGCATCCTGAGTCAGATAACATCGGTCTTCACCCGCAGACAAATCAACATCGAGAGCCTGAACGTTTCGGCTTCGAGCATTGAGGGAATACACAAGTACACCATTACGGCATGGTGCACGCCCGACGAGGTCGTGAAGGTAACCAAGCAGATAGAGAAGAAGATAGACGTGGTGAAAGCCAACTACTACACCGACGATGAACTCTTCATCCACGAGGTGGCGCTGTACAAGATATCCACGCCGGTGCTGCTCGACAATTCCGAAGTGTCGCGTACCATCCGCAAGCACGATGCCCGCATGATGGAGGTTAACCCCACTTACAGCACCGTTCTGCTGGCCGGACTTACGGAAGAGATAGTAGACCTGTACAATCAGCTCAACGCGTTCAAGTGCCTGTTGCAGTACACACGCAGCGGGCGGATAGCCGTAACGCGCAGTACGGAGGAGTCGATTACCGATTTTCTGAACAAACAAGAAAATAAGGTGTGATGTTGCTGCGTTATGTCAACAGAACATCAACCAAACAACATGAACATGGAATTATTGAGTAAAGTAGGCCGCTACCCGTTCTTGGCCGAGCCGTTCCACTGCGATTTCCGCAATCGTCTCTTCATCGGGCACCTGGGAAACCACCTGCTTAATGCGGCCGATTTCCACAGCAACGACCGTGGTTACGGCATGACGTACCTCAACCCCATCCACAAAACGTGGGTGCTCTCGCGCCTGGCCATCGAGATGACGGAGATGCCGCTCTCTTACGACCGCTTCTTCGTGGAGACATGGGTTGAGGGCGCAATGAAGTTTTTTACGAGCAGAAACTTTGCTGTTACGGGAGCTGACGGCAAAGTGTATGGCTACGGCCGCAGTATCTGGGCCATGATAAACACCGACACCCGCCAGCCAACCGACATCCTGGCCATTCACGACGGCCTGATAACCCACTACGTCGAGACCGGGAAGGACTGCCCGATTGAGAAGTCATCTCGTGTGAAGATGGACGGGCAGGCCGAACACGTGCGTACCATCGGCACCCAATACAGCGATGTGGACATAAACGGCCACATCAACAGCGTGAAATACATCGAGCACATTCTCGATTTGTTCGACCTCAGCTGGTATCGCCAGTACTCGGTGCGCCGCTTCGAGATAGCCTACGTGGCCGAGAGCCATCAGGGCGACAAGCTCAACTTCTACCGCGAACAATCAGCAGCCGATGAATATTGCATCCGCGTAACCAAGACAACGCCCGGTGCGGACGACGAAGTGGAAGTTGTAAGAAGTAAGGTTAAATTCGTAAAAGAACGAATTTAAATTTGGCAGTCTGATTATAAATTATTACTTTTGCGCTTGCAATAGAGAAAATGTAGTATAATGACAGTTCCCCACGAACTGCAAACAAACAAATATAGCTTATGGCACAAATGAACTTTGGTGGCGTCATGGAGACAGTAGTCACCAACAACGAGTTTCCTTTGGAGAAAGCACGCGAAGTGCTAAAGGACGAAGTGATAGCCGTTATCGGCTACGGTATTCAGGGACCCGGCCAGGCCGGTAACCTGCGAGACAACGGTTTCAACGTAATAGTGGGCCAGCGCGAAGGTAAAACCTACGACAAGGCCGTAGCCGACGGGTGGGTTCCGGGCAAGACGCTCTTCTCCATCGAAGAGGCAGCCCGGCGCGGAACCATTGTCTGCATGTTGCTTTCAGACGCCGGACAGATTGCGGTGTGGCCTCGCATCAAGCCGCTTCTAACCCCCGGCAAGGCGCTGTACTACTCCCACGGCTTCGCCATCAACTGGAACGACCGCACGGGCGTGGTTCCTCCCAAGGACATCGACGTTATCATGGTAGCCCCCAAGGGCTCCGGAACCTCGCTGCGAAGCATGTTCCAGGAGGGGCGAGGCCTGAACTGCTCCTATGCCGTTTATCAGGATGCAACGGGCAAGGCCGAAGAACGGACCATCGCCTTCGGCATCGGCATCGGTGCCGGCTATCTGTTCAAGACCACCTTCCAGCGTGAAGCCACATCCGACCTTACAGGCGAGCGCGGTGCACTGATGGGGGCAATCGAGGGATTGCTCGAAGCACAGTACGAAGTGCTGCGCGAACACGGCCACTCACCATCCGAGGCATTCAACGAAACGGTAGAAGAACTCACCCAGAGCCTGATGCCTCTCTTTGCCGAGAAAGGCATGGACTGGATGTACGCCAACTGTTCTACCACCGCACAGCGTGGCGCACTGGACTGGGCTCCGCGCTTCCGCGAGGCCATCAAGCCGGTTATGGAGTGGCTCTACCTCTCCGTCAAGACCGGCAACGAGGCGCAGATATCCATCGACTCCAATTCTAAACCCGACTACCGCGAGGGCTTGAACAAGGAGCTGGAGGCCATGCACAACATGGAGATGTGGCGAACCGCCGAAACGGTGCGTAAACTCCGCCCCGAAAACAACTGATGTAAGCACAGGTTTACATATACAGCAACACGCAGGCGGGCTGGTTCCAAGATGGAGCCGGCCCGCCTCTTTTTCCGTTCTTTCACCGCTGCCAGCCTGCCGGATTTCCTTGTTTTTTATTTTACAAACGCCCTCTGTAGTTTCGCGTATTTGCCACCGGGCGGCCTGTTGCCCGCAAATACGCGCTAAAAACGCCTTGTTCATAACTGTTTGATTATCAATAGTTTGCTTTAAAAGCATACTTTCAGCTTGCACGGAGATGGTCTTTTAACTGTAAGGAGATGGTCTCTTTATGCTAAAGAGCTATGCTCCTTATGGTAAAAAGCATAGCTCCTTAGGCTTAAAAGGATAGCTTCAGCGGTCTTGAATGCCATCTTAGGCAACCTTGAAGGTATCAATTAAGGGGAAAAGAGGCTGCAAACGGGAACTTCGTTTGCTATTTGTGCCGAAATTGTTGCATGGATTTTAGGCATAAAAAGTTTACAAACGCTGCATCAACTTCTGCCATTCGGGAGGGTAGGCTGCGGTCTTTATCCAGGGTGACGGCGCAGGTACGAGGGGTTGATGCTGATGTAGCTGCCGTCAACCAGCACCGTTTCGTCGAACACCAGCTGCTCGATGGCGCTGTCGAGCTGGCGCGTGGGCAGGCCGAGCGAGTTGAGATGGGTTACGTGGTGGCGCTCGCCGTTGGAGAGCAGGCGTATGATTTCGCGCCGTGCGCCGGCCGTCCGTTGCTCCGAATGCTGGTTGGCCGACTGCTCCAGGCACACGTCACACTGTCCGCAGTCGGTGCTGCGGCTCTCGCCGAAGTACTTGAGCAGCTGCCGGCTGCGGCAAATATAGTCGGTGGTGGCATACTCCAGCATGGCGTGTATGCGCTTGGCGTACTGTTCGCGGCGGCGTTCGTACACCTCGGGCGGGATGATGAGCCGTTCGGCATCATCGCGGTCGCGCGTGTAAGTGATGTAGGGAGTCTTGCGGCGGGGCACGAAATGCAGGATGTGGTGCTGGCTGAGCGACTTGAGAATGAGGTAAACCTGCTGCTTGTCGAGACCCGACTGCTGGGCTATGAGTGCCTCGTCAATGTAGCCGTAGTCGGTAAACAGGCCGCCATAGTTGCGCAGCAGGGTGGTGATGACGGCGTCCTCGTGGGGCGAGAGCGTATCGAGCCGGTAGAGTTCGTTGCGCCCCAGGAGGAACATTACGCGCGCACTGGCGTCGGGATCCATCTCGTAATCCAGGTAGCCGGCGCGCTGCAGTATCTTCAGCGAGGCGTCTACCTGGATGGGGAAGTGCCTGAAGGTGCGGCTGAACTTGTCGATGTCGAACTCAAAAGTGTGCCCGCTGCCGCTTCCCACACCTATTTGGTAGTAGTAGGCCAGGTGCTCGTACACCTGCCGAATGTAGTCCTTGTCGGGAAAGTTGTCGCCTATGCGCTTGTTCAGCTTGCGCTCGTCGCCGTCGTTATACAGCAGTACGGCGTAGGCTTTGCGGCCATCACGGCCGGCGCGGCCTGCTTCCTGGAAGTAGGCTTCGATGGAGTCGGGGCAGTCGAAGTGAACAACCAGCCTCACGTCGGGCTTGTCGATGCCCATTCCGAAGGCGTTGGTGGCAACCATAATCCTTGCCTCGTCGGCCTGCCAGGCCTTCTGCCGCTCGTCTTTGATGGCGTGGTCGAGCCCCGCGTGGTAAAAGGTGGCGCTCATGCCGCCGGCATCCATCAGTTGTGCCAGCTCCTTGGCGTGGCGCCGGCTGCGCACGTAAACGATGGCAGAACCGCCGACGGAGTTCAGGATATGCACCAGTTCGGTGTACTTGTCGGTGGCCCGCCGCACGATGTAGGCCAGGTTCCGGCGCTCGAAACTCATGCGGAAGACGTTCTTCTGCCCAAATCCGAGGCGCTCCTGTATGTCGTCCACCACGTCGGGAGTTGCCGTTGCGGTTAGCGCCAGCACCGGAACGCCGGGCTTGAGCTTGCGTATGTCGGCTATCCGGAGGTACGAGGGGCGGAAGTCGTAGCCCCACTGGCTGATGCAGTGAGCCTCGTCTACGGTTATGAAACTTACGTTGATGTGGCGCAGTTTGGCTTGAAAAAGGTCGGAAGAGAGGCGCTCGGGCGAGACATAAAGTATCTTGACGCCGCCGAAAACGCAGTTTTCGAGTGTCTTGATGATTTCCTGCCGCGTCATGCCCGAGTAGATGGCGGCGGAGCGGATGCCCTGACGTTGGAGGTGGGCCACCTGGTCCTTCATCAGTGCTATGAGCGGCGTGATGACAATACACACGCCCTCGGCGGCCAGGGCGGGAACTTGAAAGGTGACGGACTTGCCTCCACCGGTTGGCATCAGGCCGAGCGTGTCGCGCCCGGAGCCAATGCTTTCGATGATGGAACGCTGGATACCGCGGAAGTCGGGGTATCCCCAGTACTGCCGCAATAGGTCAAGATACCTGTCACTCATCTTCTTCCGTGGGGCGGATGTCTTCTATCTGCAGCTGTATCTGGTTGTGTTTAAACACGTTGTCCTCAATGGTATAGGCGATGTCGAAGCTCCGCTTGGACTTGATGTAGCGGGCCGAAGCGCTCTGGCCGAAGGCGATGCCGTTTACAACGGTGCTCGACTTGGAGTCTACCAGTTCCAGCTTGATGTGTTCCTGCTCGCGTCCCACCACCTTGCTCGTGCCGTAGTCGTACACGCCCACGGTGCAGAAGAGCGGCTTGGCGTTGTCGGGGCCGAAGGGGGCAAAACGCTTCAAGTCGTTGTGAAGCCTGCGGGTGATGTCCTTGAAGTCGATAACGGCGTCGATGTTCAGGTTCGCTTCCGTCTGTTCGGGTTGTATGTGCTCCTCTACATACTGGTGGAAGCGGTTGCGGAACTCTGATACCTTGTTCCATTTCAGCGTGAGCCCGGCGGCGTAAGTGTGCCCGCCGAAGTTTACGAGCAGGTCTTGGCAGTCCTTGATGGCGGCATAGATGTCGAACCCCGTTACGCTTCGGGCCGAGCCGGTGGCAAATTCGCCGTCGCGAGTCAGTACCACCGTGGGCCGGAAATAGATTTCCGTGAGGCGCGAGGCCACAATGCCAATGACGCCTTTCTTCCAGTGTTCGTCGTACAGAACGATGGATGAGCGGTGCTTCTGGCTCTCCAGACGGGCCACAATCTGGTTGGCCTCCTCGGTCATCTGCTTGTCTATGTCCTTGCGTTGCTCGTTGTACTCGTTGATGTGGCGGGCCTTCTGCAGCGCCGCACTGTAGTCCTTCTCCACCAGTAGGTCAACGCTCTCCTTGCCGTTCTCCATCCTTCCCGAGGCGTTAATGCGCGGGCCAATCTTGAAAACGATGTCGCTCATGGAGATGTCGCGGCCGTTGAGTCCGCAAATGTCAATGATGGCTTTCAGTCCGAGGCTTGGGTTTTGGTTGAGTTGCTTGAGCCCGTGGAAGGCAAGAATGCGGTTCTCGTCGACAACGGGCACGATGTCGGCGGCAATGCTCACGGCACAGAAGTCGAGAAGTGGGATGAGGCGGGAGAACGGGATGCCGTTGTTCTTGGCGAACGCCTGCATGAACTTGAACCCTACTCCGCATCCGCTGAGGTGCTTGAAAGGGTAGGAGTCGTCCGGACGCTTTGGGTTTAGAACGGCAACGGCATCGGGCATCACGTCGTCGGGAACGTGATGGTCGCATATAATGAAGTCTATTCCCTGGCTCTTTGCGTAAGCTATCTGTTCAATAGCCTTGATGCCGCAGTCCAGGATGATAACTAATTTAACCCCGGTTTCCTTTGCGTACTCTATTCCTTTTTTGCTTACGCCATATCCCTCGTCATATCGGTCGGGGATGTAGTAGTCAATGTTGGAATAAAACTGCTGCAGAAACTTGTACACCAGCGCAACAGCAGTGCATCCGTCGACATCATAGTCGCCATAAACGAGTATGCGTTCCTTGTGCCCCATGGCGTCGTTCAGCCTGTCTACGGCTACATCCATGTCCTTCATCAGGAACGGATTGATGAGGTCGGCCAGTTGGGGACGGAAGAATCTCTTGGCTGCACTTTCCGTTGTAATGCCTCGGCGAATGAGCAGATGAGCCAGTATGGGGCTCATGCCGAGCTTTTCGCCAAGTTCGTTAGCTGCTTGTTTTTCTTCTGATGTAGGAGGTTCGTAATTCCATTTGAAGTGCATTTATGTTGTTTTTGTTTCTTCTTTACGAGGCGGAAGCGCAGCGGGGCACTGGTAATCCGTGCCCAAATTTACGAAATAAAAACGAAAAAAGCAGCAGTTCCAAATAGAAACTGCTGCTTTATTATTATTTTTTAATTCTTGGTTCTGCCAGCTTTCAGGGCGCTGTCAGATGCCGAGTTTCTTCCTGATGTCCTTTGGCACGGCGTTCTTGTTGACCATGTAGTCCATCGTGTTGGCTGCAACGAAGCTCTTGGTCATGTACCAGATGCCTTTGTACTTGCCCGTTTCGCCCCACGAGTTCTTAACCATGTAGTACTCTTTGCCGTTCTGGTCCTTGGCAATTCCATAGATGAGCATGCCGTGGTCGTCGGTAAGTTCCCAGCTGTCGAACCGCTCCTGGCGCAGCTTCTGGGTGGGTTTGAGCTCCGGAACGTTTACACCGAGCGAGTCGATGATGTTGGTACGCTTCTCTTTCGAGAGCTTCAGCCAGCGTGCCATGTCGCTTCCGGCGTAGCTTTCCATCTTCTTCGTGTCGTACGCATAGGCCAAACCGTCGCGGGTGAAGCCTTCTTCCGACACGTCGCCGCCCCATGCCACGGTGTATCCTTGTGCTATGGCATTGTCTATAATGCGCATCATGTCGTCCATGGGTACGTTGTGCGACAGCGGGTTACGCCAGTTGTCCTGCACCTCAACGGCAAAAGAAGTCCAGAAGGGATGGTGCGTATAGCTGGTAAAACTTACGTAGTCGTCCCAGTTGAGGCCCAGACTTGCGGCGAAAGACTGCGGGGTATAGGTCTTTCCCTGATAGGTGAAGCTCTCCGGGCACTTGCCCAGATAGGCGTCGAGGATGCCCTGGAGCCCCGGTTTCCACTGGTTTGAAATCTTCTGGGCCTTGTTTTTGGCCACTGCATCAACAAAGGGCGACATCACATCAAAGAACTCATTGAAGTTGTTCAGCGAGTCTCCATACAAGCTGCCAGGAAAAGGCATGGCCTCTTCAGGCACGATGCCGTAGTGCTGGATGCAGTAAAGCGGGTCGTAGGCACTGCCGCCCTGTGAGAACTGACAGTCTCCATGCAGGCGTACAACCTGAATGGCGCGATCCATATACGTTTTGTTTGCAACGAACGACTCACAGAGGTCGTAGGTCTTACCCGTTGCCTTGAGGATTTCGGACTCAAAGAAACTCAATGTAGAATAGTCCCAGCAGGTGCCCGAACGGCTCTGATCCTTGATGCTGGTAATCTTGTTTTCCTTTACAACTGTAAATACCGGCTCGTTCTGATTCTTCTTTTCCGTCTTCTCCTGAGCGTTTGCACCCGTTGCAACCAATGCAAGAAGTGCCATTAACAATAGTTTTCTCATTCTTTGTTATTGATTTATTAAAATATGTCTGTGTTTAGTTGTTCTCCATGAAAGCCTCAATATCTTTGGGATGATAGGGTATGCGTTCCTGGCCGATGAAGCGACAACCGTCCTTGGTGATGAGCACGTCGTCTTCGATGCGTATGCCTCCGAAGTCTTTGTAGGTTTCTAACAGGTCGAAGTTGAGGAACTCCGCGCAGTGCCCGGATGCCTTCCAGTCGTCTATCAGGGCGGGAATGAAGTAGATGCCCGGTTCGTCGGTCACCACGAAACCTTCCTCCAGACGCCGTCCCATGCGCAGACTGTTGGTTCCGAACTGCTCCAGATTGGGCCTTGTCTCTTCGTCGAAGCCCACGTTAATCTGGTCGAGGTTCTCCATGTCGTGCACGTCCATGCCCATCATGTGGCCCAGTCCGTGAGGCAGGAACATGGCATGAGCACCAGCTTTAACGGCCTCTGCCGTATCGCCTTTTGCCAGTCCGAGTTCCTTCAGCCGGTCAAACATCAGCCTGCACACGGCAAAATGCACGTCAGCATACTTCACTCCGGGCTTTGCCACCTCCAGAACATAGTCGTGGCAAGCCTCTACGATGGAGTAGATTTCGAGCTGCCGCTGGGTGAACTTACCGTTTACGGGGTAGGTGCGGGTGTTGTCAGAGCAGTAGTTGTTGATGTTCTCGGCGCCGGCATCGCACAACACGAGGCGCCCCGACTGCAGTTCAGTCATCGAGGGATTGCCGTGCATGATTTCTCCATGCTGCGAGAAGATGGTCGGGAAGCTAACCATGGCGCCGTAGGAGTTGGCTATACCGTCCACTTGTCCGCCTATGTACTTCTCCGTTACGCCCGATTTGGTAAGCCGCATGGCCGTGGTGTGCATCTTGTAGCCTATCCGCGCCGCCTTTTCCAGCTCCACAATCTCTTCCGGCTGCTTAGTTGAGCGCATCTTGACGATGGCCTTTATCAGTTCCATCGATGCGCTTTCCTTCTGCTGGTTGGGGTGAATGCCGAGCAAGTCGTAAACTTGCAGCTTGATGTCATGGCGGTAGGGAGGCAGGAAATGCACCTTGCGGTGCTTGCTCATGGCCTCGTTGCAGATGGCGGCAAGGGTCTTGGCGGGTGCCGAATGGGCCACGCCAACCTCTGCAGCCATGTCGCTAACGCTGTCTACCGAGCCATACCACACGATGTCCTCAATGTCTATATCGTCGCCAATGAGGGTTTCGGTGTCGTTGTCTACGTCGATGACGCCAACCAGTCCGTCTCTGTTCTGTCCGAAATAATAGAGGAACGAGGAGTCCTGACGGAAAGGATAGTAGCCGTTGTTAGGGAAATTGCAGGGTGAATTGTTGTTTCCAAACAGGATGATGACGCCGTTATTGACCAGTCTCTTGAGTTCTTGCCGCCGGCGTACATAGATTTCTTTATCAAACATAATCGGTTGATTTTAGATATTTGACGCAAAGTTACTAAATAATCGCCAAAAATTATTAACTTTGCAAGTAAATTTAATCATTCTCATGCAAATCGACAGAAACACGGGTCTTGTGCTCGAAGGTGGCGGAATGCGTGGTGTGTTCACGAGCGGAGTGCTCGACGCCTTCATGAAGTACGATGTGTACTTCGGCTATGTGGTAGCTGTATCGGCCGGCGCATGCAACGGCATGTCCTACATCAGCCGCCAGCCGCGCCGTGCCCGGATATCTAATATCGACTACCTGACCCGTTACAACTATATCGGTTTGCGCCATTTGGTCACCCAGGGGTGCATCTTCGACCAGAAACTGCTGTACGACAAGTTTCCCAACGAGTTCATTCCGTTCGACTTCGACACCTATTTTAAATACTCGGAGCATTTCGAGATGGTGACCACCAACTGCGATACGGGCCGCTCCATGTACCTAACGGAGACCTCCGACCACCAACGCGCGCTCGATATAGTTCGTGCATCGAGCAGCTTACCCTATGTTAGCAAGATTGTGCCGATAGACGGCATCCCGATGCTTGATGGCGGGATAGTGGACTCCATCCCCGTTATGCGTGCCATGGAGATGGGTCATCCGCACAACGTTCTGGTGTTGACGCGCAACAAAGGCTACCGAAGCCGCGAGCGCGACCACAAGGTTCCCCACTTCATCTACAAGAACTATCCGCGCCTGCGGGTTGCCTTGAGCCGTCGCATCAAGGCCTACAACGAGCAGCTGGACCTGGTAGACCGGCTCGAAGAGAGCGGACAAGTGCTGTGCATCCGCCCCCAGAAGCCCGTTGAAGTGGGCCGTATAGAGAAGGATGTCAACAAGCTCGAGGCCCTCTATGAGGAAGGCTACGAGCTGGGCGAGCAGTTCGTGATGCGCTACAACCTGCGCCGAAACTGATTGTTATTCGGCTGCAGCGGTCTCGGCAGGCTGCTCCAGGTAGTATTTAGGCGACTCGCCGTACCGGTTTGTCTCCTTTTTGCCGTCCATGAAGCAGAACACGACGATGGGCAGACCCGTTACTACGGCAACCAGCATGCTGACCACAGCCACCGGATTCTTATAGAAATCCATTATCGTATTTACATCCGGGTTTACCGATTGGGCTGCTTCCATTGCGCCGCTGGTAACGAACAGGATGCCTAAAACAATGCTGGCAACAAAGTTGATGAGCACCCACCACTTGCTGTGGCCGCGGTCCTGCAGTCGCCTTGCAGTTATTGAGAGGGCCAGCAGGCTGATGATACAGCTGATGATGAAGGTTACCGTAAGCGGCAGAAACAGCTCGAGAATGAAGTTGAACACGTAGGAGAACACGCAGAAGGCCAGAAAGAACCACCAGAACTCGGAGCGGCGGCTGCGCGAGTTGAAGTCTGTCAGCCGGCCCAAGGCCAGTTTCACTGCTTCGGTAAATCCCAGTCGGGGTCTTGCTTTGAATTGTTCCATGATGTTATGATTTAAAAATAAGGGTTGTTCACTTCTTCTTTTTCAGCAAATCGGGGCGCAACCTACGGGTGCGCTCGTAGCTTTGTTCCATCTCCCAGTCCTTTATCTTGGCTTCGTTACCGCTTAGCAAGATGTCCGGAACCATCCATCCCTTGTAGTTGGCCGGGCGTGTATAGATGGGTGCCGAGAGCATGTCGTCCTGGAAACTGTCCGAGAGTGCGCTCTGTTCGTCGCCCACCACGCCCGGCAGCAGTCTCGTCACGGCGTCGGCTATGATGGCTGCAGGCAGCTCGCCGCCCGTGAGCACGTAGTCGCCCACGCTGATTTCGCGCGTTATGAGATGATCTCTCACGCGCTGGTCTATGCCTTTGTAGTGGCCGCACAGTATGATGATGTTCTCTTTGAGCGACAGGTCATTGGCCATGTGCTGGTCAAACTGCTCGCCGTCGGGGGTGGTAAAAATCACTTCGTCGTAGTCTCTCTCGGCCTTCAGTGCGCTGATGCAGCGGTCTATAGGTTCCACCTGCATCACCATGCCGGCAAATCCACCGTAGGGATAGTCGTCTACACGGCGCCATTTGTCGAGCGTATAGTCGCGCAGGTTGTGCAGCTGAATGTCCACGAGGCCTTTCTTCTGGGCCCGTGCCAGGATGGATTCGCCGACAAAACCCTGCAGCATTTCCGGCAGTACGGTTATGATGTCTATTCTCATTCGTATCAAAACTCATGCACGCGGGCATCCTCCAGGTGTGCTTTCCTATAGCCCGGATGCGGTATTAATTATGCAAAGATAGTGTTTTTTATTCAATTCGTGCACTTTCGATGCCTGAAATAACAAATTCGGAAGATTTCTGCAGCCAAACTCAATGAGGTAGAATTAATTTTTGTACTTTTGCGGCTAAAATTCAAAACCACTGACATGAAGAAGCTGTTTACTGCAGCCTTGGCTGCTTTTCTCTGCATTCCGGCCCTTTGCCAGAACGTTCAACTGCATTACGATTTAGGCCACAGCCTGTACAAAGACCTCACCCCGCGGCAAAGCGTCACCACAACGGCAGAGCTGTTCAAACCCGACAAGTGGGGCAGTACCTACCTCTTTACCGACATTGATTACGAGAGCGACGGCGTGATGGGTGCCTACTGGGAGATAGCCCGCGAGTTCAACGTGAGCCGCAACAGGCAGTGGGCGGCGCACGTGGAGTACAACGGCGGCGCCACTACCGGCCGCACGGACGGTTCCTACTACGGTAACCGCTTCCAGCATGCCTTCCTGGCCGGCGGTGCATGGAACTGGCACAGCGCCGACTTTGCCCGTACGTTCTCCGTGCAGGCCTTGTACAAGTACTACTTCAAGAACAAGCATACGGATGCCCATCCCTTTAACGGCTTCCAGCTCACCACGGCCTGGGGCGTGAACTTTGCCGGGCAGCGCGGTACCTTCGCCGGTTTCTGCGACTTGTGGTACGACCCCAGCGTGCGCGGCAACCTCATCTTCGTGAGCGAACCGCAGCTTTGGTATAACCTGAACACCCTGAAAGGGTGGGAGGGCATTAACCTGAGCCTGGGCACCGAGGTTGAGATTTCCAACAACTTCGTGTGGAACGAGGTGGGCCGCAACGACAAGTTCTACGCCATCCCCACGCTTGCTGCCAAGTGGACGTTCTGAGAATTGATAATTGAGAATGGACAATTGACAATTATGATTAGTTCTAATTGATAATTGAGAATGGATAATTGAGAATTATGACTTGAGTTAATTGATAATTGAGAATGGATAATTGACAATTATGATTAGTTCTAATTGATAATTGAGAATGGACAATTGACAATTATGATTTGAGTTAATTGATAATTGAGAATGGATAATTGGCAATTATGATTTGCTTTGCGGACAGTGGAGCGCTTTGTGTCTGCTGTTGTGTAAGCTACGTGCAGGCTGTCCGGAGGTTCCGTTTTAAGAAACTTAGTTGCGTGTTGCATGTACCGCGAGGTCATGCAACACGTTTTTGTTATTATCGCCTCACCTTCCAATATGCCATCAACAGCGCCCTTGGAGCTATCCTTCAAGGCGCTTGAAGCATACGTTCAAGAGGCTTGAAGCATAGCTTTTACATCATTGGATGTAATCTTCTGATTTGCAATAACTTATCCATGCACTTGCTAAGACGGAGTAACAGCGCGTTTATTTTGCTGTAGCGGCTTTCCTGTTTGTTATTTCCTAATTATTAAAGACAGAGTAACAGAGTAGTTTTTTGTTTGCAGCAGGTTTGCTACTTAGCGGGAAAGAGTAAGTAACAGTTTGCAAAAAGTCAAACTGGTATCCTCCCCTTGGAAAGGGGAGGCGGAGGAGGGGATGACGTGATAGCATGAGTTGGCAATGCAGCTTACGAAATCATCCCCTCCTAATCTCCCCTTTCTAAGGGGAGTAACCGTTACTGCATGACCCCTGCCGGTTGATTGCTGATTATTAAAGACAGAGTAACAGCGTATTTATTTTGCTGCAGCAGCATTCCTGCCGGTTATTCCCTAACCAAATAAATCAGGCTCCGCAGCTGCGGGCTTGCCATCAGCAGAGGCGAAGCGGGCGACGAATTCGTCTTCGGAAATAATGGGGATGTTCAGCTGGTGGGCCTTCTGATTCTTGGAAGAGGTGGACTCTACGTCGTTGTTAATCAAGTAGTTGGTCGATTTGCTCACGCTTCCCGTCACCTTGCCGCCTTGACTTTCGATGTATGCTTTCAGCTCGTTGCGGTTCTTGTAATGGTGTACGTCGCCGGTGATGACGAAGGTCAGTCCCTCACACCGTGCCCCAGTGGGCTTGCTTTCGGCCTGGATGACGTGCAACTCGGGCAGCAGACGGTCTACTGTCCGCTGGTTCTGCTCGTCGTGGAACCAGCGAACAAAGGAGGCACTCTTCTCCGGTCCGATGCCTGAAATGACGGCGAAGTGGCTCTCGTCGGCCGTCTCGCGGGCCTCACGGATGAGGTCAGCCAGCTTGTAGACGGAGAGCAGGCGCTTGCAAACATCCACCCCGCACATGGGAATGGTGAGAGCATAGAGCAGTCGCTGCGCCTCCACCTGGCGTGAAGCCTCGATGGAGCGCATGATGTTGGCAACAGATTTCTCGCCAAAGCCCTCGAGCGAGGCCATGGCTGTGGCGTGCTGGCGCAGGCGGTAGATGTCGGCATACTCGCTCACCCAGCCCAGGTTGATGAATTTTGCTAAGGTCTGTTCCGATATTCCGTCAACATCCATGCCCGCTTTCGACACGAAACGAGCGAATTTCTTGAGCTGTTTGGCGGGGCAGGCGGCGTTGGTGCAGTGCAAGGTGCGCGTTCCGCTGGCGCCGCTTACACTTACTTTGGTGGCCTGTCCGCACACGGGGCAGTGCTCGGGTATCTCGAACAAGCCCACTGCCTGGCTCACCCGGATGACTTTGGGGATGATTTTGTTGGCCTTGATGACCTGCAGCACCGAGCCCGGACCGCCGATGCCGAGCCGTTGGCACTCGCTGATGTTGCACAACGAGGCCCGCTTCACGGTGGTTCCTTCGAGCTCCACGGGATCGAACACGGCCACAGGCGAGATGGTGGAGGCAGCGCACGACCATTCGATGTGGCTGAGCCGAGTCTCTGCACTCTCGTCTTGCCACTTGAAAGCGTAGCCTGCACGCGTGGCGTGGTGGCCGGTTACGGAGCCGGTTTGGGCGTAGGCGGTGTCGTCGTAGGTAATGACGAGGCCGTCTACGGGGTAGGGATTCACGCGGTCGGTTACCTTTCGGGTCCAGCGGTCAATCACTTCTTCGATGTTGTTCAGTGTAGGTTGCCGGATTAGTTCGTGCTCCACGGGGCCGAAACCTAACCTGCGGAGCCACTGCATGCGTGCACCCCAGGAGCTGATGTCCTCGTCGGTGTGCACAAGGGTGAACGGAATCCAGTGTATGTGGCGCGCTTTAACCTCCTGCGGGTTCTTGAGCGTGAGCGAACCCGAGGCCAGGTTGCGGGGGTTGGCGTACTCTTCGTCGCTCTCCATGTTGAACTGCTCGAAGTCTTCATACGATATCACGGCCTCGCCGCGGATAACAACGTGGCCGCCGTAGGCTATCTTTGGCAGTATGCCCTCTATGGCTCCGGCCAGGTGAGTGATGTTGGTGCCGATGTGGCCGTTGCCCCTCGTAACCACTTTGGTTAGTCTGCCGCTGTCGTAAGTCACAACAAGAGTGAGGCCGTCGAGCTTCCACGAGAGCCACACGGGGCGCATTTCGGCCCATTTCTCCAGGTCGGCCGGCAGCTTGGTCTTGGCCAGCGAGAGGGCTGCAAACTCGTGCTGCTCCTTCTGTCCGGCCAAGTTGTCTTCCGAAACCTTGTTGGTAGGCGAGTCGGGGAGCACCTCACCCGTCTCTGCTTCAAGTTGTTTCAACTGGTCGAACATCGAGTCCCACTCGTGGTCGCTCATGAGTTCCTCCCTGCCATTATAGTAGGCTTGCGATGCCTGGTTGAGTTTATCGACCAGTTGCTGCATCAGTACGATTTTGTCCATAGTCTTTAATGATGCTGCCCTGTGCGGGCTGCGGTTTTGGTTTTTATCTGTTATGCTTGCAAAAATAACAAAAAAGGTGCATAAAAGCGGGCAGGATGGAATAAATTTTCTAACTTTGCCCTGTCCGCCGGCTAATGTGAGGTTCGTTGTGGTGGACTTTTTAAAGTTAGAAAAGAATGATAGAGGTAACTGTATCGGATGAGATAGAGAGCGTGTGCCCGGGCTTTGTGGGCGCGTGTGTTGAGGCCCGCGTGGCTAACAGCAAGTATTCGGAAGGGTTGTGGCAGGAGATTGGCCGGCTCGGAGAACAATATCGCAGCGAGCTGACCACAGAAACACTGAAGCTGATGCCCGGCATCGAGGCCACGCGCAGGGTGTACCGGGCGTGCGGCAAGGACCCGTCGCGCTACCGTCCGGCATCTGAGGCGCTGATAAGGCGCCTGCTGCAGGGCAAGCAACTGTACCAAATAGACACGCTCGTAGACCTCATCAACCTGGCCAGTATCAAGTTCGGGTACAGCATCGGAGGCTTTGATGCCGACAAGTTCGTGGGCAGCAAGCTCACGCTGGGCATAGGCCGGGAGGGTGAACCCTATGAAGGCATCGGGCGGGGAATGATGAACATTGCCGGCCTACCGGTGTATCGGGACGGCGAGGGAGGTGTAGGTACGCCCACATCCGACCATGAACGCACCAAGATAAGCCTCGAAACCACCCACCTGGTGGTGCTTATCAATGGCTACGATGGCAACGAAGAGCGGGTGAGAGCCAATGCCGAGTACATCTTGGAGCTTGTCCGCAGGTTCTGTCAGGGCAGCAACGGCAGCTATTACGTGTACAGGTAAAGGGGCCGGCGGTTGTCAGATGAGCTGCAGGAGCTTGCGGTCGGCGTCGGTCCAGTTCAGCTTTTCCATCTCTGCCCGGGTGAGCCATTTGGCATCCAGATGCTCCAGCAGCTTGAAGTCGCCGTCACCTTTGCGGCACAGATAGCCCGTGAGCGTAATCCGGAGGTCGGGGTATTCGTGTTCGACCGTGCCGATGGGGCGGCCTACAAAGATGTCCCAGTCCATCTCCTCCTTGATTTCACGAATGAGCGTAGCGTAATCACATTCGCCTGCTTCAACCTTTCCGCCGGGGAACTCCCATCGTTCGGAATTATAGGACTCATGCGACCGGCATCTCTGCATGCACAAGTATCGGTCTTCGTCTTTTACAATGGCTGCCACGACTCTCACCGGTTCGCGGCCAAAAGTGTTTTTTTCCATAAATAAATCATTAATGGTGCGAATATACAAAAAATATAGTATCTTTGCTTCCCGTAATCTTCTTTTTTATTATTTATTCTATAATTCTGTGTTAACGTGAGTATTATAATAGGTATAGACGTAGGTATCAGCACCACCAAGATTGTTGGTATCAACGAAGAAGGCAAGGTGGTATCGCCCATCCGCATCAAGGCTACCGACCCGGTAACGTCGCTTTACGGCGCTTTCGGCAAGTATCTGTACGACAACAAGGTGAAGTTGGAAGACATAGAGCAGGTGATGATAACCGGCGTAGGTGCCGCTTACATCGACGCACCCATCTATGGACTGCCCACATCTAAGGCCGAAGAGTTCATTGCCGACGGCTTGGGAGCGCGTTATGAAACTGAGCTGGAAGACATGATTGTGGTGAGCATGGGCACAGGTACATCGCTCGTGCAGTGCAATGGCAACAATATACGCCACATAGGAGGTATCGGCGTGGGAGGCGGTACGCTGATGGGGCTTGCCCGCATCATGCTCAAGACGGACGATGTAAAGACCATCACCACGCTTGCCATGCAGGGCGACATCTCCAATATCGATGTCCGCATCGGCGACATCAGCCCCAATCCGCTGCCCGGACTTCCCAAGACAGCCACTGCCAGCTTGTTTGGAAACGCCAAGAGCAATGCTTCACGCGAGGATATTGCGCTGGGAATCATCACCACAGTGCTGCAAACCATCGGCTCAAGCACCATCCTCTCGGCTCTGGGAACAGGCATCCGAGAGTATGTACTCATCGGAAACCTGACCCTGCTACCGCAGTGCAAGGAGGTTTTTCCGGCCATGGAAAAACTCTACAAGGTACGTTTCATCATTCCGAAGTACAGCGAATTCTGCACTGCTATTGGTGCGGCGCTCTACTATCTCAATAATCGGAAGTCGGTTTAACGGGTCAGTTCCACCAGTCGAGCCATCTGTACGGGTATCCGTATCTGCTGAGGACACTTCGGCAGGCATGCCTCACAGTCCATACATTGGTCGGCCCGGCCGCTCTCTTCAATAGCTTTGCGGAAACCATTGACAAACTCCCGGCGGCGCTCTGCGTAGTCGGGAGCGTTCTTATCGGGCAGAGGAAGCACGTGGGAGTTCACTGCCTCGTTGTAATAAGCAAAGTTTTCGGGTATATGCACACCGTAAGGACAGGGCATGCAGTAGCGGCATGCGGTGCACGGAATGGTGGGATAGCCTGCCAGCGAGTCGGCTATTTTGGCCAACAGAGCCTTTTCCGCCTCCGTACAAGGGTCGAGTGGAGAGAACGTCTTGACGTTATCTTCCAAGTGTTCCATGTACGTCATGCCGCTGAGTGCAACGAGAATGTTGGGCAGAGTGCCAACCCAACGGAAGGCCCAAGAGGCAACACTCTTGCCTGGTCGTCGGCTTGTGAGCTGTTGGGCGAGCTCGTCAGGCAGCTTGGCCAGCCGGCTTCCGAGCAGTGGTTCCATCACCACGTTCTGTATTCCCAGCTTTTCACATTTGTTGTAGAGATACTCCGCGTCGGCATCTTCCTTGGAGAGAGAGGCATGACGCCAGTCAACATAGTTGAGTTCTATCTGCACGAAGTCGAATTGATACTTGTCGTTGTGGTCCAGTAGCCAGTCGAACACGGCCACGTCGCCGTGGTATGAGAAGCCCAGGTTGCGTATTCTGCCGGCTTTGCGCTCCTCAACGAGGAAGTCGAGCAGTCCGTTTTCGATGAATCGATGCTTCAAGTTTTCAATCCCACCGCCACCAACACTGTGCATGAGGTAGTAGTCTATGTGGTCAACTTGCAGGTTCTTGAACGAGTTGTGGTACATTTCCTTGGCCTTGTCGATGTTCCAGAGCCTTTGGTTTTGGTTCGACATCTTCGTTGCAACGAGGTATTTCTCGCGCGGATGTCTGTGCAGTGCGATGCCTGTAGCGGCCTCGCTCTTGCCTCCGCAATAAACGGGAGCCGTGTCAAAGTAGTTCACTCCGTGGGCAATGGCATAGTCCACTTCCTTATTCACCAGCTCTTGGTCAATCTGTCCGGCCTTCATCGGCAGGCGCATCATGCCGTAGCCGAGCAGGCTCACCTTGTCTCCGGTGTGGCGGTTCACCCTGTAAGTCATGTTGTTGTGGACCGACTGGCGGGGCGCTTTGCCGTCTTCCATCGGACCGGCAATTACCTTGAGAGGGTCAAGAGCCATCATGGCCATGGCCGAAGCGGAACCTACGCCCAGCTTCTTGATGAACTCTCTCCTGTTTAATCTCTTGTTTTGGTCCATAATGTTGATGTTTAGTTTTCAATCGCAAATATAATAAAAAACAATCATACCAAGTATATTTGCGCGGAATTTCTAATTTTTATTGTACCTTTGTGTCAGTTTACAACACAAAGAATACATGAAAACAATATCTATTCTCGCGTTTTTGGCGTTGTCATTCCCATTACATGCGCAGAAAAAACCACTCGACCACTCCGTTTACGACGGCTGGCAGAGCGTGCAGAATGCCACGATTTCGCGCAGCGGAAACATCCTGACATGGCAGGAAAACCCACAGGAAGGCGACGGCGTGCTCGTTATTCGCAACAACAAAAACGGCCGACAGCTCCGCCTGCCGCGCGGTTACAAGCAGCAGATAGTGAGCGGCGAGCAGTTCGTTGTCTGTCAGTTGAAGCCGCTCTACGAGCAGACAAGAAAGGCAAAAATCAAGAAAAAGAAGGACGACGACCTGCCGCAGGACTCCCTGGCCATAGTTAACTTGCGGACGTGGCAGGTGAGCAAGTTTGCCTCCGTTCCCTCCTACAAGCTCGGCAAGTATGCTGCAAGGGCCGTGGCCTTTATGAGCAGCGACACGACTCTTATTCCCAAGAAGGAGCGGAAGAAGAAAGACGTGGGCCGCCCCATGCTGGTTTACGAGTTCCTTACGAGCCGCACGGACACGTTGCGCCACGTTGATGCCTACGACATGGACCGTACGGGCAGCGTGATAGCCTACACCCGCAAGGAGCAGAAGAACAAGATGCTGCTCGGAACCTACGACATAGTACGCCATGAGTCGGCACTCGTGGGCGATACATTGGCCTTCTACTCGCTGCCCTCCTTCAATGAGCAGGGCTCGCAGATGCTGTATCTGGCCTCTGCCGACACCATGAAGACCGGCAACAAGCACTGTTCACTCTACCGTTACACCATGAACGGCAAGGCCGAAAGACTGGTCGACTCCGCCCGCATAGGCAATCTGCCCAAGGGATGGGGTATCAACGAATATGCTGCCCCGTCCTTCAGCCGCGACGGCAAGCGCATCTTTGCCGGCGTGGCACCGCTCATTGCGCCCGATGATACCACCAAGTACGACTTCGAGACGGCCCAACTTGACCTCTGGACCTATAACGAACCCCTGCTTCCTCCGGCTATGAAGGTGAACCTGAAACGGCTGCAAAGGCAGACGTGCCTGGCCGTTTACCGCGACGGAGCGCTGCAGCCGCTCACCACTTCGATGTTTGACGACGTCCGGCTCATCAACCGCGGCAACGCTCCCAAGGCCTTGTCGGTAGACCGCACGGAACGAATGGTGGAAACGCAGTGGAACTATCAGATACCCGAACGCGTGAGTCTGATTGACCTCAGCACCGGAACACGGCAGCTGGTAACTGAAAGCGTGGTGGAAAGAGTAACCGCCTCGCCCTCTGCCCGCTATGTGGCATACTTCGACATGAAGGCTTCCGTGTGGAAAGTCTTTGACTCCACAACCTCCTCTACGCGTGAACTGGGCACCCAGACGGGCGTAAACTTCTGGGATGAGGACGACGATCACCCCATGCTCAAGGAGCCTTACGGCCTGGCGGGGTGGACAGCAGGCGACGCCGACATCATTGTCTACGACCGTTACGACGTGTGGCGCCTGCCCGTTAACGGTGCTAAAGCCGTTTGCCTGACCAGGGGCGAGGGCCGCAGAGACAGCCTGACGTACCGTTATATCAATACGAAAGAGGCCGACGACGAACCCTTCATTGCCCCCGGCGAGGAGATGTTGCTCTCCGTTTTCGACAATGTAAGCAAGCGTAATGGCCTCGCCCTGACCACCACCGGCGGCAACCTGCGCCGCTGCACGCTCGAGGAATGGAGCTACCAGAACATCATCAAAGCCCACGATGCCCGCGTTTATGCCTATCTGCGGGGCAACTTCCAGCACCCCAACGACATCTACCTGACGCACAACAGCTTCAAGACACAGCAGCAACTTTCGGCCATCAACCCCCAGCAAAAGGACTACAACTGGGGCTCGGTGGAGCTTGTACACTGGACGGCCTACGACGGCAAGCGCCTTGATGGATTGCTCTACAAGCCCGAGAACTTTGACCCAACGAAGAAATACCCCGTGATGATCTACTTTTACGAGAAGCGTTCGGAGAGCCTGTACAGCTATATTGCACCGGCCCCCAGCCGCTCCATCATCAATATCTCGTTCTTCACGAGCCGCGGCTACCTGTGTTTTGTGCCCGACATTGTGTACACCGCCGGCCTTCCGGGCGAGTCGGCGTACAACTGCGTGGTAAGTGGAGCCGAGGCGTTGGCCCGCAATCCGTGGGTCGATAGAGCCAACATGGCCATTCAGGGACAAAGTTGGGGAGGCTACCAGGTGGCCTATCTCATCACCCGCACCAACCTATTCAAGGCTGCCGGGGCAGGAGCACCGGTATCGAACATGACGAGTGCCTTCGGCGGCATTCGCTGGGAGAGCGGACAGAGCAGGCAGGGACAGTACGAACAGGGCCAGAGCCGCATCGGCCGCAGCCTGTGGCAGGCTCCCGAGCTGTACCTTTCAAACTCGGCACTCTTCAGGCTTCCGCAGGTCGAAACACCCGTCCTCATCATGCACAACGATGCTGATGGCGCCGTACCATGGTACCAGGGCATCGAACTTTTCATGGGTTTGCGCCGCCTGGGCAAACCGGCATGGCTGCTGGAGTACAACAACGAGGCCCACAACCTCAAGGAGCGCCGCAACTGCAAGGACCTGTCGGTGCGCCTGCAGCAGTTCTTTGACTATGAGCTCAAGGGCGCGCCGCAGCCTGCCTGGATGAAGAACGGCATCCCGACACTGCTCAAGGGGCAGTATTTCGGGTTCGAGCATGCCGACTGAATGTAAAGAGGGTATGCCCGCCGGTGGTGGTGCATACCCTCTTAAAGGTTTGAATAATGGGTTCGGATGCCGGTACTATTCGTACCAAACCTCGCCACCCAGCATGGATACGAGTTCGGTCTGGTCGCTGCTACTTGCTTGGTAGGCAGCTAAGTCCTGATAGACCTCTTCTTTAATTCTACTTACTGCCATAGTTGTAAAGATTAAATGATTAGAATGTAGCTTTACCAGAAGCCCGTAGGCTTTCCGTTTCAGGATTCTTGGAATTGGAGTTTCCGCGAACCCTAACATTGCAAATATAGCGAAAAAATTGATGTGCATCAAGTCTGATGTGTTAAAATTATGTGAAAACTCCTGTTCTTTGTGTTTAATTAGCACTTGTTGGGAGCCTTTCAGACTTTGCTTCCCAAATTCTTCCTACGGGCCTTTTGTACTTTCACATATATTTAGTATTTTTACGCCCGCATACCAACCAAGCACCAGCAAACAATGACAAAACCATCGTGGTTAGAGAAAGAAAGGCTGTACAGCATCATCTTTGAGTCCGACACCAAGGCCGGCAAGAACTTCGACATTGCCCTCATCGTGACCATCATGCTCAGTCTTGTGGTCTCCTTTGTAGAGAGCATCCAGCACATAGCCCACACCTACAAGCTCATCTTGGAGGTTATGGAGTTCGTGCTCACGTTCCTCTTCACCATCGAGTACATCGCCCGGCTCTATTGCTCGCCCAACAAGCGGGAGTACGCCACGAGCTTCTTCGGCGTCATCGACCTGCTGGCCATCCTGCCGCCCTATCTTTCGGTCTTCTTTCCCGGTGCCCGTTACATGCTCATGCTGCGCTCTTTCCGCTTCATCCGCATCTTCCGTATCTTCCGCCTGTTCAACTTCATCAACGAAGGTTACATCCTCCTGCAGTCCATACGCAGGAGTCTGCGCAAGATACTGGTCTACTTTCTCTTCGTTCTCATACTCGTTACGTGCATCGGCACACTCATGTTCATCATCGAGAACGGCGTGCCCGGCTCCCAGTTTACGGACATCGGCACGTCCATCTACTGGGCTATCGTAACCATGACCACCGTGGGCTACGGCGACATTACGCCCGTTACGCCCGTTGGCAGGCTGCTCTCGGCCTTCGTCATGCTGCTGGGTTACACCATCATAGCGGTGCCCACGGGCATTGTGTCGGCTACTTTCATCGACGAGACCAACCGCCGCGTGGAGAACGGACGTTGCCCCCGCTGCGACGGAAAGGTTGATGCAAAGGACCGTTATTGCTCCCATTGCGGCGAAAAACTCTGATGGCAGATATCTTGACAAATACCTGCTGTGGTTTGGCGTATTTGCTGTCAGCCCGCCGCCCGGCTGCAAATACGCCAAAATAGGGCTGGTTTTAACAGGCTGGTTATCAGCAGTTTGTGTTTTCCTTACATTTTTCGGGCGCCTTGAAGCTGTCGTTCGGGGCTGTAGGAGCATGTTTTCAGCCCTGCCGGAGCTATGCTTCAGCAGGCTTGAAGCTATCCTTCAGCGGGCTTGGAGCTATGTTTCAGGGGTGGTGATGGCGGTTTTCGGGCCCGGCGGAGGGCAGAAACGGATCTCTTGTTTGCTGTTTGGGCCGGAAATGCTGCACTCATTTCAGGCATAAAATCAGGACAAATCCGCTGCTTTCTTTCCATCTGCCGGGCGCCCGAAGGCCTGCCATCACGCAATTACCCGCCGCCAGATGCAGCCGAACCGATATTTTTTTGTACTTTTGCTGCACCAACTAAACAACTGTCAATACTGTTAGCAAATGAAGAGACATTTTACTTTAGCCCTCGTGCTGCTGTTCGCCCTCGCCGTGAGTGCACAGCAGCTGTACGTGGGAACCTACAACATCAGGAACAATGCCAGCAACGACGACGAGCTTGAAGGTAACGGATGGAGCGTGAGGCAGCAGGTTGTTTGCGACCTGATTAACTTCGAGAGCCCCGATATCTTCGGTGTAGAGGAGGCGGTAGTGGGGCAGTTGCACGACATGCTGCGCCGCTGTACCGGGTATGGTTACCTCGGTGTGGGGCGCGACGACGGCCGTGAAGCGGGTGAATATTCGGCCATTTTCTACAAGAAAGACAAGTTCCGCCTGCTCCGTAGCGGCCACTTCTGGCTCAACGAGACGCCAGACAAGCCTGCTCTTGGGTGGGATGCGGCCTGCGTGCGCATTTGTACGTGGGGCGAATTCAAGGACCGCAGCACCCGTCTCAGGTTCTTTTTCTTCGCCCTCCACATGGATCATGTGGGCGTGGTGGCCCGCAGGGAGTCGGCCAAACTCATCGTGCAGAAGATAAAGGAGCTGGCCGGCACGCGCCCGGTTGTGGTGGTAGGCGACTTCAATGTAGACCAGCATGACGATATCTTCCAGGTTTTCGTGCAGTCGGGACTGCTCAAGGACAGCTACGTTCACGCCCGCCAGCGCTTTGCCGAGAACGGAACATTCAACGCATTCAGGCCCTCGCTGAAGTCCGACAGCCGCATTGACCACATCTTCGTGTCGCCTCGGTTCGAGGTGGAGCATTACGGCATCCTGACCAACATGTACTGGCAGCCCGTTTCAGGCAGCCCTGAAGTGAAGGGGAAGGATGCTCCGCAGGAGCTTGACTTCCGCCGCTGGAGAGTCCGCACGCCGTCGGATCACTATCCGGTCTTTGCCAAACTCAGGTATCGCAAGTAGCGCCTGCAGCCCTTTACCGTTGCCGCTGCGGCCCGTCTTGCGGCTTGCAGCAACGGCAAAGGGCAGGGTAGGGCCGGCTGCTGCGCGCAAATACGGATGCGGGGAACTCCCTCCGCGTGTCCTGCTCACAAACAGAAAGAATGAACAAAGCAGTTATCAGATTGAGGTTTCGTATGGTTTCCAACTTCTTGCGCGAGTTGGGAGCCCCGTTCGCCGCCTTGGTTATCCTTCTTGCTGCGGGCCTGGCGTACCTTTTCACCTATCTGCCCGAGGGCTCTCTGGCTGCTGTGGCGGCCTGCATCGTTGCCTTTACGCACTTTTCGAGAGGCGACAGAGATATGCTGAACATCCTGACCCGAGGCCGTGACAGATGGGTTTTGCTGACTGACTACAGCCTCATAGCCCTGCCGTTTTTTGTTGAGGGCGTGTTGTTAGGCCGGCTGAAAGACGTGGCCGGGTGTGCCCTTGTGCCCTTGCTGCTTGTGTGGCTGCCGTCAGCTCACGTAGACTTTCGTCTTCCCACGCACCCACTGCTGCTCCAAGGCAGCGTTTTCTACCTCGGCAGTCTGCGGGTGCTGCTTCTGCCTTACGTGCTTTTGGTGGCCGTGGCGGCCGTAGGCATCTGTTACAACAACATGAACCTGGCCCTGGTAAGCACCTTGGTGTTTGTCTTCCTGCTGGGCAATTTCCTTTTTCATGAGCTGCATCGGCCTCATCTTCTCTTCTATCCGGGCTTCAGCCGCATGGTGTTGCTCAATGCAAAGTATTCCTTCTTGAATGCCGTTGTGTTGCTTCTGCCTTTCGGAGTCGTGTTCTTCATGGCCTCGCGGACTGTGGGCGGCGTGCTTGATATAGTGGTCGGGTGGCTTGCGTGCAGCCTGTTTCTGCTGCAAGCGTACCTATTAAGGTTTACTGCTGCAAGCCTGTCGGTACTTCAGTGGCTGATTCTGTGGTTCCTGTTCCTTGTCGGTTGCGGCGCGCTGCTATGGCACGGGATGCTTGCAGTTCAGCTTTTCATCATTGTGGTGTTGCTTCTGCAAGCCAAAACCAGTACACAGAACATTTTTAATTGAGCAATATGGAACTGTCGAATATCACCAAACGCTACGGCAAACTGACCGTTCTGGCGGATGTGAGCATTGCTTTCGGGCCGGGAAAGATATACGGCATCATGGGCGAAAACGGCGCCGGAAAGAGCACCTTGTTTCGTTGCATGACGGGATTGGAGCCTTACGAGGGCGCTGTTTCGCAGGAGCCGGGCTCGCTCATCGGCTATCTCAGCGACACGCCCTACTTCTATCCCATGGTAACAGGGCGTGAGTTTGTGGATTTCAGCTTGCGGGCAAGAGGCCTGACCGTTGGCAATGAGGCCATAGAAGAGCTGAACCGCCAGTTCCGGTTGCCGCTGCAGAAGTATCCCAGCCTGTATTCTATGGGCATGAAGAAGCGGTTGATGCTCTTTATTCTCATGTTGCAGCATAACGACATCTACATCCTTGACGAGCCGTTCAACGGCCTCGACCTTTCCGGTTGCATCCTGCTGAAGAAGTGGATGCTGCAAATGAGGGGCGAGGGCAAGCTGCTTGTCCTCTCATCCCATATCATCTCATCGCTCACAGATGTCTGCGATGAGATTTATTACCTGCATCGAGGCCGGATAGCACGAACGTTCAAGACGGAGTCGACAGCCGAGATAGAAGCCGAAATTACCCGTATCCAGAGCCTGTAAGCCTGAATACGGGTAGCCGAAACCAACGGGAGCCGGGATGGAACAAACCACCCGGCTCCCGTTTTCTTCATCTTTTTCAGCCTTTCTTCATCAGGCAAAGAAGCCTATCTTGCCGATGAAGTAGAGCAGACAGTAGCCTAAGACCATGCTGATGATGCCCACCGTGAGACCTACCTTGAGCATGTCGTTCTGCTTAACCAGTCCTGTAGAGTAGGCAATGGCATTGGGAGGCGTGGAGATAGGCAGGCACATGGCGCTGGAAGCAGCAAGGGCAATGCCGATGATGACGGTAGAGGTGCCGCCGATGGAGCTGAGCTTGTCGCCCATGCCGGTACATACAACGGCCAGGATGGGCACCAGCAGGGCTGCCGTAGCAGTGTTGCTGATGAAGTTACTGAGGAAGTAACAGATGACGCCGGATATGAGCAGGATGGCCACTGGTGAGAACTGGCCGAACGGGATGCTCTCAATGGCGCGGTCGGCAAGCCCCGATCCGTTCATTCCTAAGCCCAAAGCGAAGCCTCCGGCCACCATCCAAATGACCGACCAGTCTATCTTCTGCAAGTCTTTACCGGTGATAACGCCGGTCAGAGCGAACACTCCCATGGGTATCATGGCCACGGTATTGGCGTCAACATGGGTGACACGGTCGAAGAGCCACATGAGAATAGTAACCACAAAGGTTCCCGATACCACCCACATACGCCACCCGTGGGCTACCTCGCCCTCAATCTTGAGCTCGATGGTTTTCTGGGTGAAGGGGAAAAAATGCAGGATTAAGCGCCAGCTGATGAACAGTACAAGCACAACGAGGGGGAACATCACGGCCATCCACTGGCCGAAGCTGACGTTCATACCCAGCTGTTCGTTGAGCGCCTGGAGGGCTATCGCGTTGGGTGGAGTGCCTATTGGGGTGGCCATACCGCCAATGTTGGCAGCCACGGGAATGCTCATGGTGAGGGCTATGCGCCCCTTGCCGTTGGCCGGCAGGGCTGCAAAGACGGGCGTGAGGAAGGTGAGCATCATGGCTGCTGTGGCCGTATTGCTCACGAACATGGAAAAGACACCCGTGATGAGCAGGAAACCCAGCAGCACGTTCTCGCTCTTATGGCCGAACGGACGGATGAGGTTCTTGGCCAACAGCACGTCGAGACCCGACTTGGTGGCCGCTATGGCCAGGATGAAACCGCCCAGGAAGAGCATGATGACGGGGTTGGCAAAGGTGGCCATGATATCCTTCGAGGCCAGTAACTCGCCGAACTGCTCGCCTTCACCCTTAAAGAACACGATCGCGTTGTTGGAGATCGTGAGGCACATAATGGTGATGATGGTCAACGAAGTGGCCCATGACGGGATGGCTTCGGTGAGCCACGAGAGGGTGGCAAACACGAAGATGGCGATAACGCGCTGCTGAACTACGGTGAGACCGTCGATGCCAAAGAAAGCTGTTGGCAAGTTCCAGATGACGGCAGTGATAATCACAATGGCGATGAGTTCCCATACTTTCTTCATCTCAATGTGATTGTTGAGTTGATTTGGATTTTCTTCCGACATGGTATTTGTTGTTTTTTATTGAGTTAGATTTTCGGAATGCAAATATAACAAAAACCGAACAATGCCGAAAAGAAAATAAGATAAATTAATCATTGGGGCGCACATACGGGGCCAGAAGCGGGTTCTCGGCCTCTCGAAACCGTCGATTGGGGGTGCCGGAGACGTGCTTCGGGAACTTTTGACAGGTGTCGCACGCTTGTGTGACACCTGTCGAATGATCGTGCGACACCTGTCAAAAGTTCCCGAACGTGGCATTCAGCACCCCTGCCGGCTGTTTTTTGCAACCGGAGTAACGGCAAAACGACTGCCCGGCAAGTGCCTGCCGAGCGGCGTTCGGTGTGTAATGGCGGAAATGAAGCAGCGTAAAGACATAAATAAATTTGCTTTTTCGGGAGAATTGCATTATCTTTGCATCGCAATAGGTTCATGCGATTGATTAAAAGGGAATCAGGTGCAAGACCTGAACTGTCCCGCAGCTGTAAAGGGCTCTTTATGGAGATGAACACAGGCCACTGTCCCTTTGGACGGGAAGGCGTTCATACTTGAGTCTCAAGTCAGAAGACCTGCCGTTGCCATTCATATACTTGCCCTTTTCGAGGAAGAAGGACAAGTGAGACAATAGTATCAATGACAATGGGCGAAACCATCTTTGCAGTGGTTGTATCGGCGCTGGCTCTGAATGTGAATGCGCAGAATGACACGCTTACCCGGCAGGTTCATGAGCTGGAGGGCGTAGAGGTGGTGTCGGCAAAAGCCGGCCGCAACATCACTTCGGCGGCTCCCCTGCAGCTCATCTCGAGCGAGAAAATGGAGCTGCTGGGCGTGCAGACCATGGCCGAAGCACTGAACCACATGGCCGGAATAGCCGTGAGAGACTACGGTGGAGCGGGCGGTATGAAGACCGTTTCGGTACGAGGCATAGGCTCGAGGCATACCTCCGTGATTTACGACGGTGTGGCTCTGAGCGACTGCCAGACAGGAGAAATTGACCTCTCTCGCTACTCGCTCGACAATGTACGCAACCTGCAGCTGGTCATAGGCGATGGTGACAACATCTTTGTACCCGCCCGCACCAACGCCGCTGCTGCCTATCTGGCCATAGAGAACATGCTGCCGCCCACGCAGAACCACCGCCCGCACGTCAAAGGGCGCCTCACCTACGGTGCGTGGAACACCGTGGCACCGTCGTTCTACTACGGCAGGAGCATCACGGACAGGGTGGCATTGTCGGTTCAGGGAGAGTTTCTGCATTCCGATAACGACTATCCCTTCAGGCTCTACAACGTGAGGCTGGTTACGCGCGAACATCGAACAAACAGCATGATGAACGCCGGGCACGCCGAAGGTAACGTGAACTGGCAAATCAACCGGCACGCTACGCTGAGCGGAAAGTTGTACTATTACGACAGTAACCGCGAGCTGCCGGGCATCGTTCATCTCTATACACACGCCAATGACGAGACACTACACGAGCGTAATGCCTTCGGTCAGCTGGGCTTTCGCACCAAACTGGGAGAGCAATGGTGGCTGATGCTGAACGCAAAGGTTAACTGGGCGCAGTCAGATTACCACAACGGCACGCCCGGAAGCTCACTGACAGACGCTGAATACAACCAGAGCGAGTTCTATACTACGGCCGCCCTGATGTACAGCCCATGCCCTTGGCTGGCGCTGGACTACTCGGCCGACTACTTTCTAAACCGGCTCAACAGCTCGCAGAGCTATTATCGCAAGCCCTCGCGGCACTCGTTGCTGCAGTCGGCAGCTGCCAAGGTACACACCGGGAGGTTCACGCTAACGGGCCGGCTGCTGTGGAGCAACTATCTGGAACATGTGGAAATGGGCGCCGCCGGCAGCAATGCACACAGGCTGTCGCCCTCGGTAAGCGCCTCGTACAGGCTGTTGGCAGGAGAGGAACTCTATCTGCGGGCTTTCTGGAAGAGCATCTTCCGCATGCCTACTTTCAACGAGTTGTACTACTACCACATAGGTCCGGCCACGCTGAAGCCGGAAAAGACGAGCCAGTGGAATGTGGGACTGACCTACCGGAAGGCGCTTCAGGCCGTGACCCTTGAGGCAACTGCCGACGTATATATTAATAAGGTGGAGGATAAAATCATCGCCATTCCGTTCAATATGTTCGTATGGCGCATGATGAACCTTGCCAAGGTGAGCACGCACGGCATAGACTTAACGGCCAACATGCGGTGGGCAGCTGCGCCTAAGCACACACTCGAATGGACGGGAAACTACAGCTGGCAGCGCGCCGAGAACCAAACAAACCGGCAATCGGCCAACTACGGCAACCAGATAGCTTACACCCCGGAGCACAGCTGCAGTGCTACAACCACATGGTTGAACCCCTGGCTCAACATGAGTTGTACCATCGACGCCCTGAGCCGGCGGTGGACAACCAACGAACATGCCCCCGGAACGCGCATGGCAGGCTACGGAGAGATGCACGTGAGTGCCTACCGAACGTTTGCCGTTGGCGCCACCAAGCTCACAGCTCGGGCCTCGCTGCTGAACGTAACCAATAAACAATACGACATTGTAGCCCACTATCCCATGCCCGGAAGGTCGTGGCGGGTGAGCCTCACGATAGAACTCTGACCGTTGAAATATAAAAGTTGAATAACTAAATTCAATAAGAAATGAAGAAGTATTTATCAAGTTTGATGCTCCTCGTTATGGGAGCACTGCTCTTTACGGCATGTGGAGACGATGATAACGATGGCCCCGGACCGGTTCCCCAGTACGAGAACGTGACCGATGGCGTGTTTGTAATCAACGAGGGAAACTATTTCGGGCAAGTTAATGGCTCGCTCGATTTCGTCAATTACAAATCAGGAACGGTTTCCCACAACGTATTCAGCACGGTCAACGGCCGCTCGCTGGGCGGTACACCCAACAGTGGAGTGACGTGCGGGCAGAACCTTTACATTGCTGCAAGTGACGAGAACCGGGTAGAGATTGTGAATACATCGACCTTTAAAGCCGAGGCTCCCGTTACTGTTCAGGCTCCCCGCGAGGTTTGCACCGATGGAGAATCGGTCTATGTTTCATCCTGGACCGGCCGTGTAACACGCATAGATGCCAGCACCCACGAAGTGGCAAGAACCTCGGAGGTGGTAGGCTCGCATCTTGAAGGCATCGTCGCGAGCGGCGGCTACGTGTATGTATGCAACTCGGCCGATGCTACCAAGAGCTATACTGACCCCGACTATTACCTGACAACAGTGGTTAAGCTCGACGCGAAGACACTGGCAAAGGTGTCGGAGATTTCGGTCACGCTCAATCCTACGCAGATACTGGCCTCCGGAAGAGACCTTTACGTGCTTAGCTCCGGCAATTATGGAGCCGTGCAGGCATGTGTGCAGAAGATTGAACCGGACAACAGTGACAAGGTAACGGAGATAGCAAAGGCCACGATGATGGCCATCGGCAACGGTAAACTTTATCTGGTGAATGCTCCCTACGGCTCTCCGGCAACCTACAAGGTCTACGATTTGAAGGAGAAAGACACCAATACGTTCATCACGGGCACCGAAATATTCAGCCCGTATGCCATAAACGTTGACGCCACAACGGGCGAGGTGTTCGTCTCTTCCTTGTCTAAAGACCCCGATACAGGCTATGCCAGCTACACGACCGACGGCAAACTCTATCGTTACAAGGCCGATGGTACGCCCGTGGCCGACTACACCATCGGCGTTAACCCGGGCACACTGGTGTTCAGCGTGCATCAGCAACTCGGCAAATAAGCGATGAACAGGCAGCTTGCTCTTTTCTTTCTGTGCACTGTCTTGTGGCTCTCTTCCTGCGGAGGCGGCACTTCCGCCGTCTCGCAGGAGGACGGCGATACCGTTGCCTTGCGTTATGCAGAGCACATATTGATGGTTAAATACCCGGGATATGTTAAGGTGGAGCTGGCCAACCCGTGGAAACCGGGCCGCATGCTGCACACTTACATCCTGGTACCCCGGCAAGACAAGCTGCCCGATGACCTGCCGCAGGGCACCGTGGTGCGTACACCGGTGGAGCGGAGCGTGGTGTTCAGCACGGCTCACTGCCAGCTGCTGTATTACCTCGGAGCACAGGATGCCATTGCGGGTGTATGCGATTTGAAGTACATTCTTATCCCCGACGTGCAGCGAAGAGCTGCCCTTTCCGCCTCGCCTGCCTCTGCCAGTCCCATTGTTGACTGCGGAGAAGGCCTTGCCCCCATGACAGAAAAGATAATAGACCTGCGTGCCGACGCCCTTCTGCTTTCGCCTTTTGAGAACAGCGGAGGCTATGGCAAGCTGGAAAAGACAGGGATTCCACTCATAGAAGCAGCCGACTACATGGAGACCTCGGCCCTGGGAAGGGCCGAATGGATGAAGTTCTACGGCATGCTCTACGGCAAGGAACGGCAGGCCGACTCGCTTTTCAACATCGTTGACAGCACCTACAACAGCCTGAAAGCCGTGGCCGCGAAACTGCCCAAGGGGCGTTCTGTCCTGACGGAGCGCAAGACCGGCAGCGTGTGGTACTGTCCAGGCGGCCGCAGCTCCATAGGTTTGCTGATTGCCGATGCCAACGGCAGCTACGCTTTCGGTGCCGACCGCCACAGCGGCTCGCTGCCTCTGCCCTTTGAGCAGGTGCTCGACGAGGCCGGCAACACCGATGTGTGGGCCTTCAAATTCAATGGAGAAAAGCCGATGACCCGTGCCGATTTGCTGGCCGAATACCACGGCTACGAGAGCATGAAGGCCTTCCGCACGGGCCAGATCTACGAATGCAACTGCACCGTTACACCCTACTTTGAGGAGACGAGCTTTCGTCCCGACTTTCTGCTGCGCGACTTTATCCAGCTTCTTCACCCCGGAACCAACCTGGGCGGACTGCGTTATTACCGTAAACTCTGAATGAACAAAGGCGTAAGATACTGCATCGGATTGGGGCTGACGATAGCCATGCTGTTCGTGCTGAACCTGATGACGGGGTCTGTTGATATCCCCGCTGCCGACATCTGGCACATTCTTACGGGCGAGGAAGCCGCGAGAGCCAGCTGGAAGTTCATCATCCTGGAGTCTCGGTTGCCGCAGGCACTCACCGCGACCCTGTGCGGAGCGGCCCTTGCCGTTAGCGGACTGATGCTGCAAACGGCCTTCCGCAACCCGCTGGCCGGCCCCGGCATCTTCGGTATCAGCAGCGGGGCAGGCCTCGGAGTGGCGTTGGTCATGCTGCTCATGGGCGGCAGCGTGACGGCCGGAAGCCTCACTCTGAGCGGCTATGCAGCCATTCTGCTGGCCGCCTTTGCAGGAGCAATGGCGGTTACGGCCGTTATCTTCCTTTTTTCAACCATCGTTCGCAACAGCGTCATGCTGCTTATCATCGGCATCATGACAGGCTACATCTCCAATTCCGTTATCTCCCTGCTCAACTTCTTCGCCACCCAGGAGGGCGTAAAGAGCTACCTGGTGTGGGGAATGGGCAACTTCGGCGGCGTGTCGCTGCAGCAGATGCCGGTCTTCGCGGCCGTTACGGGAGCGGGTATCGTGGCCTCGGCGCTGCTCATCAAGCCGCTCAATGCCCTGTTGTTGGGCGAACAGTACGCCGAAAACCTCGGCATCAACATCGTGAGTGTACGCAACCGGCTGCTCGTGGTAACAGGTATTCTCACCGCGGTAACCACGGCTTTCTGCGGTCCCGTGGCCTTCATCGGCCTTGCCGTGCCCCACATGGCGCGCCTGCTGCTTACCACCGGCAACCACCGACAGCTGCTGCCGGCCACGCTCCTCATGGGAGCAGCCGTGGCGCTGCTGTGCAACATGGTTTGTTATCTGCCCCGCGAGAACGGCATCATACCCCTTAACGCCGTGACGCCGATTATCGGAGCCCCGGTCATCATCTACGTGATTGCACGCAAAACACACTGAACAATGAGCAAGATATACACTAAATCGGGCGACGGAGGCACCACCGGCCTCTCTGGCGGAAGCCGGGTGAGCAAGCTCGACCTGCGCATCGAGGCCAACGGAGAGCTTGATGAACTGAACGCCCTGATAGGTCTGGTGCGGGCGTCGCTGTCCGGAAACGAAGAAACCTGCAGTTTGTTGAAAGCCATCCAGCAACTGCTGATGGCCGTGATGGCCCACGTTGCGGCATCGGGCAAGGGCGAACCGGATGGCTTGAGCGGCATGTGCAGCCGGCTGGAGGCCGAAATCGACCGGCTGGCAGCTGGCAACCGCTTCTGTTTCATGCTGCCGGGCGGGAGCCGCGAGGAGGCCTTGGTCCACGTTGCACGTGCCAAGGCGCGCACGGCCGAGAGGCGGTTGTGGGCCGTGAACGAACGCTATACGCTGGCTGCTGACGTGATGCAGTTCATGAACAGGCTGTCGGACTATCTCTTCGCACTGGCCATCGGCCTTGCCGAAGATACCGCCGCACGGCCGTGAGCGGAGCTGGAAGCAGTCCTGCCGCGGGCGTTCGTGCTGCCCGCATGGGGCTATGATTAATTTTGACAAACACCTTCTGTAGTTTCGCGTATTCGTAACGAAGCAGCCAGTTGGCTGCAAATACGCGAAAATAGGGGTTCTTTTATTTCGCTGATTATCAGCACTTTGTGTTTTTCTCCCGTTTTCCGGGCGCCCGAAAGGCAACTTTCGGGCCAATAAAAGCAGGTTTTTCGTCGGCTTGGAGCTGCCTTTCAGCAGTCTTGAAGCTATCATTCAGCAACCTTGGAGCTATGCTTTGGGGTGGCTGACTGTGGATTCCGGCCTTTTGTGGGCATGGGAGCAGGCTCTCCGGAGGCTGTTTGGAACGAAACGGCTGCGCCGTTTTCAGGCATAAAATCAGGACAAACAGGCTCTCCGTTCAGCTGCCCGGAAGGCGCCGTTTCAGATAATTCGCTGGTAAGCAAGCCGCTCCTCGCCGTTGAGCAGATGGATGATGCCGCAGTAGCTGAAGCCGTAGGAGGTGATGAGATGCTGCATGATGCGGTTGTTGGCATGGGTGTCGATGCGGATGTTGCGGGTCTGGGTGAAGCAGAAATCCATCATGGAGCGGAACACCCCGTGGCTCTCGGGCGTGCTGGCCACGCGGTGGATGACGTAGTAAGGCTGCTCGTCGTCGGTCCAGTGGCCGTTGTAAATGGTCTTGTAGGTAGGGTCGGGGCCTTTCACAAATGCGAAAGTGGCCACCACGCGGCCGTCTTCTTCGCCCACGTAGCTGGCACCGCAGCCTATATCGGCCAGTATCTGGTCGCGCGAGGGCTTGCCTTCGGGCCACTGATCAGGGTTGCCCGTGGAGCGCATAATGCTGCGGGCAGCGTCTATAATGGCCATAATACGGTCGGCATCGGCCGTGGTTGCGGGGCGTATGGACAGTGACATGGGCGGTAACGGTTTCTCTCCCGCAGTGCGGGAGGGCAGTGTTGGGATTTAATAAGCTGATTCGAACTGGCGCAGGAAGCGGCAGTCGTTCTCGGAGAACATGCGCAGGTCGCTCACTCTATACTTCAGGTTGGTGATGCGCTCCACACCCATTCCGAAGGCGTAGCCGCTGTACACGCTGCTGTCAATGCCGCAGGCTTCGAGTACGTTGGGGTCTACCATGCCGCAGCCCAGTATCTCCACCCAGCCTGTGTGCTTGCAGAAGCTGCATCCCTTGCCGCCGCAGATGTTGCAGGAGATGTCCATCTCGGCGCTTGGTTCGGTGAAGGGGAAGTAGCTGGGGCGCAGTCTTATCTTGGTATCGGGGCCGAACATCTCGCGTGCAAACGTGAGGAGCACCTGCTTGAGGTCGGTAAAACTCACGCCCTTGTCAACGTACAGGCCCTCTACCTGGTGGAAGAAGCAGTGGGCGCGGGCGCTGATGGCCTCGTTACGGTACACCCGCCCCGGGCAGATAACGCGTATGGGGGGCTGGTGAGTCTCCATGTAGTGGCTCTGGTCGTTGCTGGTGTGCGAGCGTAGCAGTATGTTCTTGGTTACGTCGTTGGGGTTCATCTCGACGAAGAACGTATCCTGCATGTCGCGTGCAGGATGGTCGGCAGCGAAGTTGAGCTTAGTAAATACGTGCAAATCGTCGTCAACCTCGGGTCCTTCTGCTAAGGTAAAGCCCATGCGGGAGAAGATGTTAATGATGTCGTTCTTGACGATTGTGAGCGGATGACGTGTGCCCAGGCGGATGGGATAGGGCGTGCGAGTGAGGTCCAAGTCGTCGTTTTCGGCGTCTGCAGTTTCGGCTTTCTCCCTGAGTTCGTTAATTTTAGCAATCGCGGTTTGCTTGAGTTCGTTTATTTTCATGCCCACCGTCTTCTTCTGGTCGGCTGCAATGGTGCGGAAATCGGCCATCAGGGCGTTTATTTCTCCTTTCTTGCTGAGGTACTTCAGCCGCAGTTTTTCAACCTCTTCGGCATTCTGTGCGGAGAGCTCACTTACTTCTTTGAGCAGTTCGTCTATTCTGTCAAGTATCATAGTCGTTTGTTACAAATTACCTGCAAAGGTAACATTTTTATGATAAAACCAAGAAGATATCGAAATAAAGTTGTATTTTTGCAGCAATTTGAGAGTCTTTATGGTTCATAGAAGAAATGTGATATGAAAAAAGGAGCTTTTTTTATACTCTTTCTGGTAGCGTGTACAGCCATCAGCTATACCACAACCGGTTGTACTGACAAGAAGCCCGCAGCCGACAGTGTGGCTGTAGATACCGGCCGGGTGGACTCGGTTGTGGAGGATACGATGGAGACCATCATCGAACAAACGCCCATGCCAAAGGCTGCCGACGAGCTTTTTGACGACTTCTTCTTCAACTTCTGCGGCAACCGGAAGCTGCAGCGCAGCCGCATCAGCTATCCTTTACCCGTCTATACCGACGGCAAAGTGAGCGGTAACATTGCCCGGAAAGAGTGGAAGATTGACCATTTCTTCATGAACCAGGGCTACTATACCCTCATTTTCGATAACCGCAAGCAGATGAACTTGATGAAGGACACTGCCGTGAACCATGTGGTGGTGGAGAAAATATACTTCAGCCAGAAGCGCGTGAAGCAGTATCTCTTCAACCGGGTGAACGGCCGGTGGATGCTTACTTCGCTCAATTTCAAGCCCATGTATCAAAATCAGAACGCCTCGTTCTGGCGCTTCTACGAGCGTTTTTCTACCGACAGTGCTTTCCAGGTTGAAAGTATGAACGACCTGGTGCAGTTCACCACCACCGATCCTGACGACGAGTTCCGCCAGATAGAGGGCTCCATGGCTCCCGAACAGTGGCCGTCGTTCAAGCCGGGGCTCATCCCTTCGGGCACCATTTACAACATCATCTACGGCCAGGAGTACCAGGAGAGCGGCCAGAAGATATTCGTCATTCGCGGTATTGCCAACGGACTGGAGGAGGAACTGGTGTTCCGTAAGCGCCAGGGACAATGGAAACTGATGAGTTTCAATGGCTGACAAGGCAACGGAATGATAGAACGCTACGACTATAATCTACTTAAACACAACACGTTCGGCATCAACGTAAAGTGCCGGAGATTTCTGGAATACGCCTCGACCCATGAGGCCGTGCAGCTTGTAGGCATGCTCTCTGAAGCCGACCGGCCGCTGCTCGTCATCGGCCAGGGCAGCAATCTGCTGCTTACTGGCGACTATCAAGGCACCGTCATCACTCCTCAAAACCGCTTCGAAGCAGAGGTACAGCCCCTGCCATCGGCCTCCGGGCAGGTACTTCTTAGGTGTTGGGCCGGCACTACGTTTGATGACGTGGTGGAGTTTGCCGTGAGCCACGGCCTGTATGGTGCCGAGAACCTCTCGCTCATACCGGGAGAGGTGGGCGCATCGGCCGTGCAGAACATCGGTGCCTATGGTGCCGAGGCTTGCGACATCATACAGGAAATCGAGGCGGTAGAGATAACCACGGGCCGCGTTCTTACCTTCAGCAATGCCGACTGCGCCTACAGCTACCGCCAGAGCAGGTTCAAACAAGACTGGAAGGACAGGTTCCTCATTACACATGTTACCTACCGGCTTTCGCGCACGTTTGCACCACGCCTGGATTACGGCTACATCAGGGCGCGGCTGGCAGAAAAGCAAATCGGCCATCCCACTGCCCGCGAGCTGCGCGAAACCATCATCGAGATACGCAGAGCCAAGCTGCCCGACCCCGAAAAGCAAGGAAACGCCGGCAGCTTTTTCATGAATCCCGTTGTTTCGCGGGCCAAGTACGAGGAGCTGGAAGCCCGTTTTCCGGGCCTGCCGCACTACACCGTAGACGCCGACCACGAGAAGATACCCGCCGGATGGATGATAGAACAGTGCGGATGGAAGGGCAGAAGCCTGGGACGGGCAGGCGTACACGACCGCCAGGCGTTGGTTCTTGTTAACCGGGGCGGGGCAACGGGGCAGGAAATCGTACAGTTGTGCGAAGCCGTGAAGCGGGATGTTTTCAGCAAATTCGGCATCGAAATCCATCCCGAAGTAAACATCAGGTAATTGAAAAGGAGAAGAACATGAAGCTTACTTTCTTGGGTACAGGCACGTCGGGCGGCGTTCCGTCGCTGGGATGCAGCTGCGGTGTGTGCCGTAGTACCGACCCTCACGACCGGCGATTGCGTACGGCAGCGTTGCTCGAGAGCGATACAACGAGGCTGCTCATAGACTGCGGCCCCGATATCCGCCAGCAGTTGCTGCCCTTACCGTTCCGTCAGCTGGACGGCGTGCTGCTTACACACATCCATTACGACCACGTGGCGGGCATAGACGACCTGCGTCCGTTCTGCATCTTCGGCGATATAAACATCTACGCCAATGCGAGTACGGTGCGCGGACTGAAGCAGACGATGCCTTATTGCTTCACGGAGAAGCTCTATCCCGGCGTTCCGCTGCTCAAGTTGCACGCCATTACGCCCCATCAGCAGCTGCACTTGGGCGATATAGACATCACCCCCATTGAGGTGATGCACGACTGGCTGCCCATCCTGGGCTACCGTTTTGGCTCGCTGGCCTATATCACCGACATGAAGACCATGGCCCCCACGGAGTACAAGTACCTACGGGGAGTGGAGACGCTGGTGGTTAATGCGCTGCGATGGGAGAAGCCCCACCACTCGCACATGCTTGTACCCGATGCCGTGAAGTTTGCCGAACGGGTAGGTGCCCGCCGCACTTACTTTGTGCACATGACTCATGAGATAGGCTTCCATGCCGAGGCCAACAGGCTGTTACCGGACGGAATGGAGTTTGCCTACGATGGGTTAACCATCGAGGTGTGAAGAGTCAGTGTAACTGACAAATCGGAACTAAAACGCCAGATTTTACTAAATAATGTTATAAAAATAGCTCAAAAAGAACGAAATGCTTGCAAACAATGAAATTTCTTCTTATCTTTGCAGCGTGTTTTTCATAGTATTAGATTTAAGGTTAACAAGGTTGGAGTACGGCGGTACTCCTTTTTTTATGCCCGTAAGTAAATGTCCAAAGGCACAGGAACGCAAGTTCGCAACCCCACCCAGACACTTTCTCCGCCCCAGCCCGAAACCTCTTTGGCGGCGGGCTTTCTGACATTGCCGTGAAAGAGCTATGCTTCAAGCCTCTTGAAGCTATCCTTCAGGCGCCTTGAACCTATGCTTCAAGAGGCTTGAAGCATAGCTCCTGTTTTGCAGTTGGTGCGGAGAGGGCACAAAAAAGGCATAGACTGTAATCTATGCCGGCTGTAGGTTCAACTTATTTCTTGAACTTCCTGTAGAGCTTCCAGGCCAGAATGATGCCGTCGAGTACGCCTGCCCCGGTGTTCATCAGGCTGTTGAAACGCCTGGACGGGGTAGAGGCCGACTTGAAGGCCACGGGCTGATGGAACAGGTTTGACCACAGGGAGCGAATCTTCTGGTCGTCTTTCTGAATGTCGGCGAGTAGCAGAGCCTTGCGGAGCCGTATCTCGTGAAGATTCTTATAGGGTGTTATCGGAGTTTCCAATGTGCAATTGATGATTTTGAAAGATTATTTACTGAGGAGCAGACTGGCCAGGAAATGCACCAGAGGTTTCTCTATCCACGGCTTGCGGAAGATGATGAAGAGAACGAGCACCACAAAGTAAAAGGCCGCAACGATGGCAAACGCCCCCACCAGTCCGGTCAGGGGAGCCAGTGCGTAGGCAACAGCAAAGCTCACGTAGATGAGCATCAGGATGAGCAGAAACGCCAGTACGCCTGCCATGATGAGTGCCGTGAGAACCCTGACAACCTTCTCCACCACGTCCAGCTTTACGTATTCGCTTTGCAAACCGATGTAATGTTTGATGACTTCTACCAGCTGTCCGATGGTTTCTATATTCTTGTCGTTACTGAACACGTTATGTATTTTGCTTGATTAAGAACTTGGGAAAGGCACAGGGAGGGCTGCCGCGGCCTCCCTCCCCGCGCCTGTAGCTTTCCGGCTGCGTTTACTCAGCGATGTTGGTAGCGGCGTCCTTGATGTCGTCTACCAAGTCGTTCACGTCTTTCTTCGACAGTTTGAGGTCGTGTTTCTTGCAGAAGTCGTCTACTGCATCAACAATCTTGTTGCGGGTGTCCGCACCTTTCTCGGGAGCCATGAGCAGCCCCAGGGCCGCTCCGGCAATGGCGCCACCTAAGAATGCGCCAATGTAACCTAATGTCTTCATAATCTTTCTTATTTTTAGAATTAAACAATTAGTTTCTTCGTCACCGTGTACCTTATTTAATATAACGGTGTCTTGAAGTGACAAATGTAGTAAAAGATATCTGAAGTACAACCAAATACGAAGCCATTTTTTGTTAAAATAGTTGTATTTCCTTGATTTAACAAACTTTATGCGGCAATTTTCTGCGAGTTTAGTAGATATTTTGTAATTTCGCACATTATAGTTATGATAACAAGTTTAATTTCTAATAACCTATTAAGAATTATGAAGAAATTTATGGTTTTGTGTGCAGTTTTCTGCGCAGCGTTAGTTTTAGCAAGTTGTGGTTCAAGTAAGGAGAGTGCTTACAAGAAAGCATACGAGAAGGCAAAAGCCCAGGAAACCACTCAGGTATCTCAGGAGCCGTCGGCCGATGCAGTGTCTGTTACTCCCATGGTTGAGCAGCCCGCCACCCAGACAACGGTGGTTGATAATGTGGACAACGCCACCTATCGCACCGAGGATGTTACCGTTGTAAACGGCAGCGGCCTCCAGCAGTTCAGCGTTGTGGTTGGTTCATTCTCCCTGAAGGCCAACGCCGAGGGTCTGCAGAACACGTTGAAGGGCTCCGGTCTTGATGCTCAGGTAGCCTACAACTCCGATCGCAACATGTATCGCGTCATAGCTTCGACCTTTGCCGATAAGGGTGCAGCTGTTCAGAGCCGCAATCAGCTCCGGGCAACTTATCCTGATGCTTGGTTGCTTTACAAGAAGTAAGCAGCGCGCTTGTGGCTACTGGCCGGGGTGGGTGAACCGTCTCCCGCTTCCGGGTACCATGAGTTAGCTGCCCATACCCATGCGAATACTTTCCATAGATTACGGCAAGAAACGTACGGGAATAGCAGTCACCGATCCATTGCAGCTCATAGCCAATGGATTGGCGACTGTTTCTACATCCCAGCTGTTCGACTTTCTGCGCGATTACGTAGGCCGTGAGCAGGTAGAGCGCATAGTCATAGGCAAGCCGATGCAGCCCAATGGCGCTCCCAGCGAGAACCTGCAGCGCGTAGAACAGTTTGTGAACAGGTGGCGCAAGGCCTGCCCCGCCATTCCCATTGAGTACTACGACGAGCGCTTTACGAGCGTGTTGGCTCACCGGGCGCTGCTGGACAGCGGGGTCAAGAAGAAGACCCGGCGCGAGAACAAGGGGCTGGTAGACGAGATAAGTGCCACCATCATCCTGCAGGACTGGATGTCGGCGCGCCGCTGACGGCCGTCTGTCGCTTTCGTGGTGACAAAGTCCGGCGCGGGCAGGTGCCGTGTTTCCGCGTTTCACAATTAAAAGAAAAGACTTAATTAGATGATTTTACCAATTTACGTTTACGGTCAGCCTGTTCTCCGCAAGGTAGCTCAGGACATCCCGACCGATTATCCCGGCTTGAAAGAACTTATCGACGACATGTTCGAAACGCTCACTAACAGCGAGGGCGTAGGGCTTGCCGCGCCCCAGATAGGTAAGCCCATCCGCCTGGTGGTGATGGATCTTGACGTGCTGAAGGACGAGTTTCCCGAGTACGCTGGCTTCCGTCATGTCTTCATCAACGCCCATATTATAGAGGCCGATGAGAACAGTCCAGCCGAAACTCTGGAGGAGGGATGCCTCTCCATACCCGGTTTACATGAGAATGTAACCCGCCCCACGCGCATCCATGTGCAGTATCTGGACGAGAACCTGCAGCCTCACGACGAGTGGGTAGAGGGCTATCTGGCCCGTGTCATGCAGCATGAGTTCGACCATCTGGACGGAGTAATGTACGTGGACCGCGTTTCGCCGCTCCGCAAACAGCTCATTCGCAACAAGCTGCGCGCCCTTACACAGGGCCGTTACCAATGTGCTTACCGCACTAAACCGCTCCGCAAGTAACATTCGTCCCATCGTTTAAGCCTCGCCAAGTCTCCCTCAAGGGATGCTGTCTGAACTGATTTCATGTGATGAAATACCGTTATCTGAAAATAGACATGCTGTACATTCCTTCTATGCGGGAGGTTTGGCGGGGCTTTCTTTTCTCCTTTTTCTTTCTCCTTCTTCCTTTTTCGGCCTCGGCGCAGTACAATGTCGACAAGCTGCTCACCAACGGCGAGGTGGCTCTTCATTACGAAGACTACGTGCTCTCCATACAGTATTTCAACCGCGCCATCGCCCTCAAGCCCTATCTTTACGAGCCCTGGCAGTACCGGGGCGTAGCGAAGTTCTATCTGGACGACTTTGTAGGCGCCGAAAGTGATGCCACGGAGGCTATCCGGCTCAATCCTTACATCGACGCACTCTACGACTTACGGGCTATTTCCCGCATCCGTCAGAAGAAGTTCTCCGATGCCATTGCCGACTATACCGCGGCCATCGGGCTCAATCCAGCAAGCCAGAACTTCTGGTTCAACCGTGCCATCTGCCGCATGAACGTGAAGGATTACAAGCAGGCTCACCTGGATGTAGACACCATTGTGAAGCGTTGGTCGAAGTTCTCGAATGCCTATTCGCTCAATGCCGAAATCTATCTGCAGGAGAAAGACACCACGATGGCGGCCCGATGGCTGGACAAGAGCCTGGCTCTTGACCCCTACGACGGCGACGCCTGGACAACGCGAGCCTACATCAGTCTGGCCCGCCGCCAGTGGAAAGATGCCGATGCGTTCCTGAGCAAGGCCATTCATCTAAAGCCCAAGCAGGCCGGCAACTACGTGAACCGGGCGCTGGCACGCTACAACATGAACAACCTAAGGGGCGCCATGGCCGATTACGATGCGGCCATAGACTTCGACCCCGACAACTTCCTGGCCCATTACAACCGCGGACAGCTGCGCATGCAGCTCGGTGATGATAACCGCGCCATTACCGATTTCGACTTCATCATCCGCCTGGAGCCGCAGAACTTCATGGCTATCTTTAACCGTGCGCTGCTCCATGACCGCACGGGAAACCTGCGGGCGGCCATCCGCGACTATACTACTGTTATCAACCAATTCCCCAACTTCTGGACCGGACTGTCTTATAGGGCCAGCTGTTACCGCCGGCTCGGCATGACCGCCAACGCCGAACTCGACGAGTTCCGCATCTTCAAGGCACAAATGAACAAGCATTTGGGCATCCAACCGCGCTGGAGTAAGAACAAACGCAAGCAAATACGCAAGCGGAGCGAGATAGATCTCGATAAGTACAACGAGCTGGTAGTGGAGGACAACAACGAAGTTGAGCACGAGTACAAGAGCGAATACCGCGGACGAGTGCAGAACCGGAACGTAGACGTGGCCTTCATGCCTATGTACACGCTCTCTTACTCCAAATATAGCAACGGCGTGGAGAGCTACCAGGCCTTCGATGCCGAGGTGGAATCGTTCAACAAGGACGCCCATCCGGCCCACCGTCTGTACGTGAACTGCAACCCGCCACAGCTCACGGAGGCCTCCTCGAAAGTGTATTTTGCCCTCATCGACAGCCTCTCTGCCCACATTGATGCCGCCCATGCGGTGGCTCAAACTGCCCGTTACCTGCTGCAAAGGGCCGTGGCCTACAGCGTGGTGCAGAACTACGATGCCGCCATCAACGACCTCACCACCTACCTGCAGATAGACAGCACGCTCTCCATGGTCTACTGGCAGCGGGCTGTCTTCCAGAGTGTGATGAACGAGTACAATGCCTCGCACGGCACGGATACGCGCCTCAAGGCGGCCAGTACCAAGTTCGATTTCGACAAGGCCATCGCTCTCAATCCCCGTAACGCCTACACCTATTATAATAGGGGCAACCTGCATGCTGCCGACAAGCAGTACTCGCTCGCCACGGACGACTACACCAAGGCCATTGCCCTGGATGCCAACCTGGCCGAGGCCTACTATAACCGCGGCTTGGCGAGAATATACAACGGCAACAAGGCAGAGGGAATACGCGACCTGAGCCGTGCCGGAGAGCTCGGAATCTACAGCGCCTACAGTGTCATCAAGCATTTTGCGGCCGATAAATAGTTTCTTTCTCTGCCAGAAATTGTACTCTCCGTTGCCGGCCACAGCCTCATTGCGGCCGGTATCTTGGCTCATTTCCTCATTCATTTTGTGCTGATGTAGGTTCTGTTCTGCATCCATCAGCATCCTTGAAGCTATGCTTCGCGAACTTTTGACAAGTGTCGCACGATTGTGTGACACCTGTCGAATGATCGTGCGACACTTGTCAAAAGTTCCTGCTCCTTATCTTCAACACCGCCGGAGCAAGTTTTTTACGCCCTTCATAATGCCGTTTTTTATATCCATTTGCTGTAGGTCTTTGCCTTGCAGCTTGTTAGTTACCTCGTTCCTCTGATTTATCATCCCCTCCTAACCTCCCTTTTCTAAGGGGAGGAACAGGTTAGCCATTCTCTCTTAGGTAGCACCTATATTCCTATTCA
>LAHS01000417.1_pt1 | contig 127878 bp, 117 predicted proteins | sample 329651 | NCBI WGS metagenome assembly LAHS01 (sample SAMN03275699, study PRJNA271635) | activated sludge metagenome | isolation source: sample C-1 Sludge from hydrolytic chamber (first chamber) of Anaerobic...
TAAAATAAGGAGGTCAAAGAGCTCACAGAAAACAGAAAATGATTAACTTTGCATCCGGAAGACTACTGTCAATCCAAAGTGCACTTAACAGAAAAACCTGACAACTATATTTCAACATAAGAAATATATTGTCAACCTAAAGAACATTTAACTACAAAAACTGTCAACTAAATCCAGGACAGGACAGGTTTCAAGAACTTGAAAGTATCATTCGGGAACTTTTGACAAGTGTCACACGATCGTGCGACACTTGTCACACATGAATTTGACACTTGTCAAATGTTCCTAAAGCACAGGTTTTACACCTGCCATTTATTCTTCTGATAATTAGATAGATATGGATATACAGTTTTATATGTGCGAGGTCGCTCACTTTGTTTTGGCAAATTATTCAATAACAGGCTTCCTGTCGAATAAAAAACCGGGTAGTCTGACAGGGGCTATCCGGAACAGTAATCTTTCGTCGGGGCGACAGGATTCGAACCTGCGGCCGCCTGGTCCCAAACCAGGAGCGCTACCGGGCTGCGCTACGCCCCGTTGCTAAGCGGGCCGAATGGTTTCGTCGGGGCGACAGGATTCGAACCTGCGGCCGCCTGGTCCCAAACCAGGAGCGCTACCGGGCTGCGCTACGCCCCGCTGAAAAATGCCATTCGCCTTTAGCGGTTGCAAAGGTAATGTATTTTGTTGATGTAGCCAAATAATACTTGCGTTTTTTTAGAAGCTACCTGAACGGGGCTGATGGCAGTTGAATTGTTGTTTTGGAGCCGGACAGTTGCCAGTAAGTGTACGATGAAAAGGCCGAAAATTGCCACTCCTTTTGCCTAATCTATCTCGTTCATTGGGACGCCATGAAAGCGGAAAAACAACTGGCAAAAGTTAGGCGGCAGTGGGTTTATGCCGCGAAAAAAGACCGTACCCTTTTACGGGCACGGCCTTATGCAGATTTGTTTCCCTGTGGAAACAGAAATAGTCGGACTTTACTTGATGATTCCTTGTTCTACAAAAACCTTCTTCAGTATCTGTACACCACGCTCAACCTGTTCTTCGGTGTGGCTTGCCATGAGGGCAAAACGAACCAGCGTGTCTTGTGGAGCGCAGGCGGGAGGAATAACCGGGTTGATGAATACGCCGGCCTCAAAAGCCAACTTTGTAACGAGGAAAGTCTTTTTGATGTCACGCACATAGAGCGGAATAATGGGGCTTTCGGTTTCTCCAATCTCAAAGCCTTCTTCGCGGAAACGCTTCAGGGCGTATTTGGTTACATCCCAGAGGTGCTCAATGCGCTTGGGCTCGTTCTGGATAATGTGCAGTGCTTCCAGTGCTGCAGCGGTGGCAGCAGGCGTATCGGATGCACTGAAGATGTAAGTGCGACAGGTGTGGCGCAGATAGTTAATGGTATCCTTGTCGGAAGCGATGAAACCACCGATGGAAGCAAGGCTCTTGGAGAATGTACCCATAATGAGGTCAATCTCGTCGGCCAGCCCGAAATGGTCGCAAACGCCACGCCCCTGCTTGCCGAAAACACCCAGACCATGAGCTTCGTCTACCATAATCGAGCAGTTGTACTTGTGCTTGAGCTTTACGATCTCGGGCAATTTGGCCAAATCTCCTTCCATAGAGAAAACACCGTCTACCACTATAAGCTTTACTGCATCATAGGGTAACTTCTGGAGTACGCGCTCCAAGTCTTCCATGTCGTTGTGTTTGTAGTGCAGCTGAGTGGCAAAACTGAGGCGGCGGCCGTCTACAATACTGGCATGGTCGCGGTCATCACAGATGATATAGTCGCCTCGGCCAACGATAACAGCCAATACTCCGGCGTTAACGGAGAAACCTGTTGAAAAGCAGAGAACATCGTCTTTGTGTTCAAATTCAGCCAATTCTTTTTCCAACTGTATATGCAAGTCGAGCGTACCATTGAGGAAACGGCTTCCTGCACAACCGGAACCATATTTGTCGAGGGCTTTATGAGCAGCTGCAATAACACGTTCGTCACCTGTCAGGCCTGTATAGGCATTGGAACCGAACATAAGAACCTTGTGGCCTTCCATTACTACTTCCGGGCCTTGTTTACTTGTAATTGCGCGAAAGTAGGGATAAACGCCAGCGTCCATATACTTCTGCGGCTCACGATAATTTTTGTACCTTTCTTGTAATTGTCCCATTATCTAATAGGTGTAGAAAAACTACTTTTTGTTTTGTTCAGGCTGCAAAGATACAAAAAAAAGTGTTATTAATTCTTTTTTTGCTAAGAAATAATGTGCAATGAGAAAATTTTCGGTTTAAAAACAGTATTTTAATAGGAAATTCTTATTTTTGCAAATGAAAGCGAATAAATGATAACGAAACGGTAATATGAAACGGAAAATAGTCTTCATAATGAATCCTATTTCTGGTACAACGAGTAAAGCTGGCATCCCGGAATTGATAGATCGAACCCTGGACAAGGAGAAGTTCGATTATGAAATTTATATGACGGAACGGCCGGGGCATGCTTCAGAAATTGCAATTGAAGCCAAAAAAGCCGGAGTAGATATCGTTGTAGCCGTGGGTGGGGACGGTACGGTCAACGAGGTGGCCCGTTCTATTGTTCATTCGCGCACAGCGCTGGGCATCATTCCTTGCGGTTCGGGCAACGGGTTGGCCCGGCATCTCATGATACCCATGAACTTACGAAAGGCTATTGAGATTATCAACGTGTGCGAAATCCATGCTTTAGACTTCGGTATTGTGTGTGGCCATCCATTTTTCTGTACCTGTGGCATGGGATTCGACGCTTTTGTAAGTCAGAAATTCGCCGAAGCCGGCAAGCGCGGGCCTATAACCTACGTGCAGAAAGTGTTGGAGGAAGGCGTCAGGTACAAGCCGGAGACCTACGAGCTGCAGGATGAAAACGGAACCAATCGTTACAAGGCTTTCTTGATTTCGTGTGCCAATGCCTCACAGTATGGCAACAATGCCTACATAGCCCCACAGGCTTCAATGCGTGACGGGTTGATGGATGTAATTATCATGGAGCCATTCGACATTCTGGAAGCGCCGCAGATAAGCATAGACATGTTTAACAAAACGCTGGACAAAAGCTCTAAAATCAAGACCTTCAAGTGCAAGAAGCTCCATATTCACCGAAAGAGTCCCGGCGTTATCCATTATGACGGAGACCCGGTAATGGCAGGCGAAGATGTTGATATTGAGATGCAGGAGAAGGGCATTTACATGATAGTAAACCCAGATGCCAACAAAAGGTTACGTCGTCCTAATGTTTTACAAAGTGCTGCTGCCGATTTATTCAATGAAATAAATGTGGTTAGGAGCGACATATCCAAGCAAGGGCGCCATATTATCGCGTTGAGCAAGGTGTTGCAACGTAAGTTGAACCTTTGAAACGGAAAATATCAGTTTTATTTCCTTACAAATTCAGTTCCTTGAGATGGGTGTTAAGAAGTGCTCGTTGGGGGTGAACAGAAGCACCGGATTGTACGTGCAGAATTGCCACTAACATCAAACCGCAGCTATGTCAGTTCATAGTTGGCATGATGAAGCTATGCTTTAGGCCTCTTGAAGCTATGCTTCAACAGTCTTGAATGATAGCATTAAGAACGTTGAAGCATAACTCCGGAAAGTACGAAAGGCAATAGTTGTGATAAGGTATTGTAAAACCGACATTTGTGGTGGGCAGTTAATGCAAAGCTACAGTAGAAGGAAAGCGTGCTAGGCACGGCAGGTTTCATGTTAGATAGAAATCCTTTGTCAGGTTTCGGTACCATTCCGACCGGGAGCCGTCGGCATTCAGAAGAGTGTGCGTTTCCTGTTCCGGACTTCCGGCAGAACTTCTTCTGAACGATAGCAGGACTCTTTTTGCAGCTTTTCTCGGCGTCGTTTTAACACAGCATCGCCTGTATTCAAAAAGTCCAGATATACAGCTTTCTGACAAGAAACTATCAAGTTCTTCTGTAGGTATAATGACACTGAATTCTCCATCGGCAGAAAGTAATTCTTTGACGCCTCTCAACAAGTCTCTGAACGGCAGGAAATCTGCATGCCGGGCCACGTTTCTCTTGTGGTCAGGATTATGCAAGCTGTTGACAAAAAACGGTGGATTGGAGACAATGGCATCGTAATGGCTTGCTTTTGTAGCCGGTTCTTTAAGAGCCGGAAATGCGTAATCTTGAAGTGAAATATTTTGAATTACAATGCGTTCCTTAAAGGGTGAGGCTGCAATGTTTTCCTGCGCTTGAAGACATGTGTCTGCATCTATATCAATGCCATCAATCTTGGCGTTGGCAAACCGTTGAGCCATAAAGAGCGCAATGAGGCCCGTACCGGTGCCAATGTCAAGTATCTGCTTGCCGCCATTAGCCCAGGCCCCTAACAGTACACCATCAGTGCCAACTTTCATGCCGCTTTTTTCTTGGTGTACTTGGAATTGCTTGAATGTAAAACTCTGTCCCGCCATGCCTTGAAAACGCCTGATACAGAAAAATATTTTATTCATTTTGCAGTTTTATAGGTCTGTTTCACCTTTTTCTCATTTTGTTATGTGCAAATCTTGATTAAAATAGTTATCTTTGCACATTAAAGACTGAAGAAGCATTGAAATAATGAATAAGAAATCAAATACAGCCATACAGATGATTGCCGATTATGATGGTGACATCTCAAACCTGTTCGAAGTGGATGTAAAGGGAAGTATTCCTGTACTTGCTACACGAAATCTGGTGCTCTTTCCAGGCGTCATCACGCCTGTTCTGATAGGACGGGAAGCGAGTTTGAGCTTAATCAAGAAGCTCCAGAAAGAAGATAATGCCATCTTTTCCGTATTCTGCCAGAAAGATTCCGATATAGATGAGCCGGTGAAGAAAGACTTGTACGAGGTAGGCGTGTATGCCAAACTGGTGAGAGTTCTTGAAATGCCAGGGCCCGGCAACAACGTTACGGCCATCATTCAGGGGCTCGGACGCTGCCTTATGGATAGCGTGGTGCGTAAGAAACCCTTTTTGCAAGCCACAACGATATCTATACCGGAGGATTTTCCACAATCGGGAGATAAGGAATTCAAGACCGCAGTAGACGATTTGCGCAAGCTGACTGTAGAATATATTTTGCAAAATGAAGACATTCCGGACGAAACTCAATATGCGTTGAGCAATATCCAGAACGACATCATTGCAATTGATTTCGTTTGTGCGAACATGCCTTTCAATATCTTGGACAAAATCAAGATGCTTCGTGCAGACACTATCTACGAGCGTGTTCTTGTTACGTTGAGGGTTCTCAACCGTGAGATTCAGCTGCTCAATCTCAAGCAAAGCATTCGGTCCAAGACGCGAGAAGACATTGATGAGCAGCAGAAAGAATACTTCCTCCAGCAACAGATAAAGAACATAAAGGAAGAACTGGGTGACGGAGATGGCTCTCCGGAACGCCACGAACTGGAGGAAGAGGCCAAGAAAAAGAAATGGCCGGAAGAGATAGAAAAGACTTTCAGGAAAGAGCTGGATAAGTTGGAAACGCTTAACCCGCAAAGTCCTGAATACAGTGTACAGCTCACTTATCTTCAGACACTTGTCGGATTGCCCTGGGGAGAGTACACAAAAGACAATCTGGACTTGAAAAGAGCGCAGGCTGTGCTTGACCATGACCATTATGGAATGGAGAAAGTAAAAGGGCGTATCTTGGAGTACATGGCTGTGCTACAGCTGCGCGGCGACCTGAAATCGCCCATCATTTGCCTTTATGGACCTCCGGGCGTAGGCAAAACCAGCCTTGGAAAGAGTATTGCTTCTGCCATGAAACGCCAGTATGTTCGCATTTCACTGGGCGGATTGCATGACGAAGCCGAAATCAGAGGCCATCGCCGCACCTACGTCGGCGCCATGCCTGGCCGCATCATCAAGAGCGTTCAGAAAGCCGGATCGTCAAACCCAGTGTTCATTTTGGATGAAATAGACAAGGTAACACAGAACACGTTGAACGGTGATCCGGCTTCGGCACTGCTTGAAGTGCTCGACCCAGAGCAGAACAACGCTTTCCATGACAATTATCTGGATGTTGATTACGATCTTTCCAAGGTACTGTTCATTGCTACGGCCAATGACTTGAACACAATTCCTCGGCCGTTGCTTGACCGCATGGAGATTATAGAATTGAGTGGATACATCACCGAGGAGAAAATCGAAATAGCTAGGCGCCACCTTGTTCCACGCGAACTTGAGAATACAGGACTTGATACCTACGAGCCAAAAATAAAGTTCACAAGGCCGGCTTTAGAGAAGATAATTGAGTCGTACACCCGTGAGAGCGGTGTTCGCCAGCTGGAAAAACAAATTAACAAGGCGTTACGCAAGATGGCTTTCAATAAGGCTATGGATGGCGAACTTAGCTATTCGAACGTTACGCCCAAAGAGTTGGAAAGCCTTCTCGGTAAGCCTCCATTCTACAGGGATATCTATCAGGGAAATGCTTATGCCGGAGTTGTAACTGGGTTGGCGTGGACAGTAGTCGGGGGGGAGATACTTTTCATCGAAACTTCACTGAGTAAAGGTCGTGGAGGGAAGCTGACGCTCACCGGAAATTTGGGTGATGTAATGAAAGAAAGTGCTGTTATAGCCTTGGAATACGTAAAAGCTCATGCAGAGAAATTAAAGGTTGACAGCAGAATATTCGAGCAGTACAACATTCATATCCATGTTCCAGAAGGCGCAACACCCAAAGACGGTCCTTCTGCCGGCATAACCATAGCAACATCTGTTGCCTCGGCGCTCACTCAACGCAAGGTTCGCAAGAACACTGCCATGACCGGAGAAATAACCCTTCGGGGCAAGGTACTCCCGGTGGGTGGCATCAAGGAGAAAATTCTTGCAGCCAAGCGGGCCGGCATTACCGATATTATGATGTGCAAGGAGAATCGGAAGGACATAGAGGAAATACCTGCCATCTATCTAAAAGGCGTGACTTTCCATTATGTTGAGAATGTGCAGGATGTGTGGGATTTCGCACTTACCGATGAATTAGTTGACAATCCTATCGCATTTAAACTTGAAGAAGAGCGGAAATGACATTCGAGTTACAGCACACTGACAAGGCTTCTGATGCACGCACCGGGCTCATTACCACTGATCACGGACAGATAAAGACTCCTATCTTTATGCCTGTTGGCACGTGTGGTTCTGTGAAAGGGGTTCATTTCAATGAACTCCGACAACAGGTTTTGGCACAGATTATCCTTGGGAATACTTATCATCTCTACCTGCGGCCGGGCTTGGAAGTTCTGCGGGCAGCAGGAGGTCTCCATCGTTTCAACGGATGGAATCGGCCTATTCTCACCGACAGCGGAGGCTTCCAGGTGTTTTCGCTGACCGGAATCAGGAAACTGACAGAGGCCGGATGCGAATTTCGTTCACACATAGATGGCAGTAAACACTTCTTTACTCCCGAAAACGTGATGGATACCGAGCGCATCATTGGTGCCGACATCATGATGGCTCTCGATGAGTGTCCGCCGGGCAAAAGCGACTATCAATATGCCAAAAAGAGTTTGGAAATGACTCAAAGATGGCTTGACAGATGCTTAAAGCGATTTGAGGAGACCGAACCGCTGTATGGATACCATCAAAGTCTTTTCCCGATAGTACAGGGATGTACGTTCAAGGACTTGAGACGTGAAGCGGCAAAATACGTAGCTGACAAGAATGCCGACGGCAATGCCATTGGTGGACTGGCCGTTGGTGAGCCTACGGAGGTAATGTATGAGATGATAGAAGTTGTCAATGAGATTCTTCCAAAGGACAAACCACGTTATTTGATGGGAGTAGGAACCCCGCAAAACATATTGGAAGCCATTGAGCGAGGTGTTGATATGTTTGACTGTGTGATGCCAACACGCAACGGGCGCAATGCTATGCTGTTCACGTATAACGGCACCATGAACATGCGAAACAAAAAGTGGGAGATGGACTTCAGCCCGATAGACGAAGAAGGTTGCGAGACTGATAAGGTATATACCAAGGCTTACCTTCACCATCTTTTCATGGCACAGGAGCTGTTGGCCATGCAGATAGCCAGTATCCATAACCTGGCGTTCTATCTCCGCTTGGTGACAGATGCACGGCAGCACATTGAACAAGGCGATTTTGTACAATGGAAATTCTCTGTCATCAATCAGCTTGGTCAGCGTATATAATGTTTTCAAAATCCAAGAAGCAGCAATGAACATCAAACAACTTCGACGTCATCCGCGGCGTTACAAGGTACTAAGGTGGTTGAGCCAACATCCTGTTTGGTTTCACCGCATGATGGGCTGGTTGTATCTTCATACGGCAGGGTTGCGCAATGCGTTGTTGTGGCTGAAAGGAAAGCTGGGATGGATGCAGAAACTCAATCCTTTCCGCCATTTGCAGATTATTGACTGGTACATCATCCGCAAGTTTATTGGCACCTACATCTATTCCATTGCGTTAATTATTTCCATCTCCATTGTCTTCGATGTCAACGAGAACCTTGCCAAATTCACGCAGTATCATGCGCCGGTGCATGCCATCATTTTTGATTATTACGCCAACTTTGTGCCTTACTTCGCGAACTTGTTCAGCCCCTTGTTCGTCTTTATTGCCGTTATCTTCTTTACTTCAAAGCTCGCAGGCAATTCGGAGATAATTGCAATGCTGGCCACCGGCATTTCGTTTAACAGGCTGATGCGGCCTTACATGTTCTCCTGCGTACTCATTTCGCTGCTCTCTTTCTATCTGAGTGCTTATGTCATCCCGCATGGAACCGTAGTCAGGCAGAACTTCGAGTCCCTGTATAAAAACAACAAGAAGAACACTTCGGCCGAAAACGTACAGCTCCAAGTAGACCAGGGTGTGATTGCCTACATTCAGCATTATGACAACAACCTGAAGAAAGGCTATGGTTTCCTTTTGGATAAGTTTGAAAACAAGAAGCTGGTGAGCCACATGACGGCCATGGAGGCACAGTATGATACCATTTCCGACAGCAAGTATCACTGGACTCTGCGCGACTGGAAGATACGGGAAATGCGTGGACTCCGCGAGCACATTACAAGCGGCGCCCAGAGAGATACCGTTATCCAGATAGAGCCTACAGACCTTGTATATTCCAAAGGGCAGCAGGAGACTTTCACAAGTCCCGAACTCCGCGATTACATCTCCAAACAAGTAAACCGCGGTTCCAGCAATGTGGTGCAGTATCAGGTTGAATACCATAAGCGCATAGCCTCGTCGTTTGCCTCGTTCATTCTTACCATCATCGGCTTGTCCTTGTCTTCCAAGAAGCGTAAAGGCGGCATGGGGATGTATCTGGGCATAGGTTTGGCTTTGAGTTTCACCTACATATTGCTGCAAACCATATCTTCCAGCTTCGCCATTCAGGCCAATTTCCCTCCAATGTTGGCTGCGTGGGTTCCCAATATCATCTTTGCCATTGTGGCGTATTTCTGCTACCGCAAGGCTCCAAGATAGTTTTATAAACAATGTGAGGAGGAAATAAATTTTGAATTATGTATTTTGATGAATTAGATTTAAATGATAACGTACTGGACGCGTTGTACGACATGCGCTTCGATGAATGTACTCCGGTACAGGAACAGTGTATTCCGGAAATTCTGAAAGGCAACGACGTGCTGGGAGTAGCCCAAACGGGTACCGGTAAAACGGCAGCATATCTGTTGCCCATCCTGTCAAAACTCGATGATGGAGGCTATCCCAAAGATGCCATTAACTGCATCATCATGTCGCCCACACGCGAACTTACCCAGCAAATTGACCAGGCCATGCAGGGCTTCGGCTATTATCTTCAGGGAGTGAGCAGCGTTGCCGTGTACGGCGGTAACGATGGCAACCGCTATGATCAGGAGATAAAGTCACTGCGTTTGGGTGCCGATGTGATTATTGCAACGCCCGGTCGTTTTATCTCTCACCTGAGTTTGGGCAATGTAGACATGAGCAAAGTCTCGTTCTTTGTTCTGGATGAGGCCGACCGCATGCTCGACATGGGCTTCTCGGAAGATATTCTCGCCATAGCCAAACACTTGCCCAGCACCTGTCAAACTATCATGTTCTCGGCCACTATGCCGGCAAAGATAGAGCAGCTGGCCAAGACTTTGCTCCACAATCCTGTTGAAATAAAGTTGGCAGTCAGCAAGCCTGCCGAGAAGATACAGCAGAGTGCCTATGTTTGTTATGAGCCGCAAAAGCTGGGGGTGCTGCGTGAACTGTTCAAACATCAGGACATGAAGCGCGTCATCATCTTCTCCGGAAAGAAGACCAAGGTAAAAGACATTAACCGTGCCTTGTGCAAAATGGGCGTGAACAGTGGTGAGATGCACTCTGACCTGACGCAGGCAGAGCGCGACGAAATGATGTTCAGGTTCAAGAGCGGCAAGCTGGATGTGTTGGTTGCAACCGACATTCTGGCCCGAGGCATTGACATCGACGACCTTGCCGTGGTCATTAACTACGATGTGCCCCACGATGTAGAGGACTATGTGCACCGCATAGGCCGCACGGCACGTGCCGACCGCGACGGTGCAGCCATTACTTTTGTGAACGAGGATGACATGTTCTACTTCCAGCAGATAGAGAAATTTCTGGAAAAAACGATAACCAAAACACCGCTTCCCGCAGAACTTGGCGACGGTCCCGAGTACAGGTCGCTTAGCAAACCGATGAGAGGTCAGCGCTTTTCGGGCAAATCTGCCAAAGGTGGTAAGGGCCGTGGAGCAAAAGGACATGACCATAAAGCAAGTGGACACCGCAGCAACAAGGGCACTGCAGCACCGCAGGAAGCAAAAGCCGGAATAACTGCAGACTCCGGTCAAGGGAACAGCCGCAAAGACAATAGACAGAACCGGCGACGGCGTTCGCGCCAGCGTGGAAAGAGAAACGAACGGAACGGCAATTCCGGAGGTCAAACCACAGCTACCAATGAAGCCACGGAATAAATACGAGAGGCTATTATATAATAAGGTATATACCTTGTTAAAAGGGAATCATCATGAGGTGGTTCCCTTTTTTATTTTCCGTTTCGTTCTCCTTGAAGCTCATTCTCTGCCACTGATACATAACCAGCAGCCTCACTTCTCCGGCCGTCTATGCTTTTGAGATAGCAAAATTGCGAGAAATATACTAATTCGTCAATATTTGTGCTGATTATCTAACAAAATCACACTAAATACGATATAAAAACTACTTTTTGTTTTGCAATTAGATAATTATGTGTACCTTTGCAACGTAGAGAAAGTTTAATCAACCGTAAAAGCAAAAGAAGTTATGAAAGCAACAACTGTTGTAGAGAATCTCCAGCGCAGATTCCCCAATGAGCCTGAGTACATTCAGGCAGTTAGTCAGGTATTAGGAACCATCGAGGATGAGTACAACAAGCATCCCGAATTTGAGAGAGCAAACCTTATTGAGCGTTTGTGCATCCCCGAGCGAATTATCCAGTTCCGCGTCAATTGGGTTGACGACAAGGGTAACGTGCAAACCAACATGGGCTATCGCGTCCAACACAACAATGCCATTGGTCCTTACAAGGGCGGTATCCGGTTCCACGCATCTGTGAACCAGTCTATTTTAAAGTTCCTTGCTTTTGAGCAAACATTCAAGAACTCATTGACAACGTTGCCCATGGGTGGTGCCAAGGGCGGTTCCGACTTTTCGCCACGAGGCAAGTCGAACGCCGAAGTTATGCGCTTTTGCCAGGCTTTTATGATAGAACTCTACCGCCACATCGGTCCCGATGAGGACGTTCCGGCCGGCGATATTGGCGTGGGTGGCCGCGAAGTAGGCTTCATGTTCGGCATGTACAAGAAGCTAACCCACCAGTTCAGCGGCATCCTGACAGGTAAAGGGCAGGAGTTCGGAGGCTCGCGCATACGCCCCGAAGCTACAGGTTACGGCAACATCTACTTCCTGCAGAACATGCTCAAGACCCGCAACATTGACCTCAAAGGCAAAACGGTGCTCGTTTCCGGTGCCGGCAATGTTGCCCAGTACACGATAGAAAAGCTCATTCAGCTCGGCGCAAAGCCGGTAACCTGTTCCGATTCCGACGGCTATATCTACGACCCCGACGGCATAGATGCAGAGAAACTTGCCTACATCATGGAGCTCAAGAACATTGAGCGCGGCCGCATACGCGAATATGCCGAGAAGTATGGCGTTAAATACGTAGAGGGTGCCAAGCCTTGGTTTGAGAAAGGTGACATAGCAACACCCTGCGCAACCCAGAACGAAATCAACGAAGAAGCAGCCAAGGCACTGGTCAGCAATGGCGTGATAGCCGTGAGCGAAGGTGCCAACATGCCTACTACCCCCGAAGCAACAAAGGTGTTCCAAGATGCCAAGATTCTCTACTGTCCGGGCAAGGCAAGCAATGCCGGCGGCGTAGCAGTATCCGGTCTTGAGATGACCCAGAACTCCGAGCGCCTGCGTTGGAGTAGGGAAGAGGTAGATGCAAAACTGCATGATATCATGAACGACATACATGCCAACTGCGTAAAGTACGGTACCGAGCCCGATGGCTACATCAACTACGTAAAAGGTGCCAACGTAGCCGGCTTCCTGAAGGTGGCCAAAGCAATGATGGCCCAGGGCATTATCTAAGTTCACCCACTTATTCAGGCAAAGGAGGGCAGGAGCGCACAGCTCTTGTCCTCTTTTTGTTTGCTGCCCCTCCCGCTCTTCTTTACCTCCTGAATAATGCCAAAAGCTATGCTTCGGGAACTTTTGACACTTGTCGCATGATTGTTCGACAAGTGTCGAACGAGTATTTGACAGGTGTCGAAAGTTCTGTTTTTTCATCCTTTTCTTTGTCAGTTCACCTAAATAAGCTATCTTTGCGGATATGTGGGGGATGTACTTTGCAAGAAGTTGCAAATACCCTGCAGAACAGATTACTAACCGACTCTAAACTAAAATTTTGATGAAACAATGAAAACAAGATGGATGATGTTGCTGCTGCCTGCGCTGCTCTTTGCGCTGGGTGTGCAGGCACAGCAAAACGTAGGATTTAAGGACGGTACCTTGGTATCTCCACAGGTGAATTCCGACAACAGCGTAACATTCAGGCTGAATGCTCCCAAGGCACAACAAGTAATGGTTCTTGGCGACTGGGAAGCCAACGACGGTAAGGGCAACATGGTAAAAGGTGCCGACGGCGTGTGGACGTACACTACACCCGTGCTGCCGTCGGAGATGTACACCTACAGGTTCAGCATCGACGGGGTAACGGGATTGGATCCTGCAAACCCCTTTACCAAAAGAGATGTGGGAACCATATTCAGCATGTTCTTCGTTGACGGCTATCCGGCAGACTTTTATCAGGTGCAGGACGTTCCCCACGGCACGGTGTTACAGCAGTGGTATCATTCGGATAAAGCGGGCACCGACCGCAGGTTAAGCGTCTATCTGCCGGCCGGCTATCAGACCGGAGGGCGCAGCTACCCCGTACTCTACCTGCTTCATGGCAGTGGGGGAGACGAAACGGCCTGGCTCGACCTGGGCATGACGGCCAGAATTATGGACAACCTGATAGCCCAGAAGAAAGCGGAACCCATGATAGTGGTCATTCCCAATGGCAACTTCGGTGTGCAGGCAGCAGCCGGTGAGACGAAAGATAACCTGCGCTTCCGTCCGGTAATGTCCAATCAGATAAAAGGCAACTACAAGAATGGTGACTATGAAATGGCTTTCCCCGAAATTATCAACTTCATTGAGCGTACCTACCGCGTGAAGGCTGATAAGGCACATCGTGCCGTAGCTGGTCTCTCCATGGGCGGTTTTCACACGCTCTACATCTCGGCCAACTATCCGGAGAAGTTCGATTACATGGGGTTGTTCTCTGCGGGCATCCGTTTCAGTGCCGACGATGCCGCTAACCCGGTCTATAACAATCTGGACCAGAAACTGCAAACACTGCAAACCGTGGGCTACAAACTTTACTGGATATCTATTGGCAAGGACGACTTTCTCTATAAAGCCAATCGTGAATACATGCAACAGCTTGATAAATTAGGTTTCAAGTACGAGTATCACGAGAGCACGCGCGGCCATTTGTGGTGCAATTGGCGGCAGTATCTGCTGCAGTTTGCACAGCGGCTGTTCAAAGAATGAACAAGAAAGGGCAGGAAACAAGCGGCAGCATGGGCTCAATTGCTTGTTTCCTGCCCTTCTGGTATGGCGGAGTTAGCTATTCGTGGTGGTAAGGCTCGCCCTTGATAATGGTGCAGGCGCGGTAAATCTGTTCGGTAAAGATGAGCCTAATCATCTGATGGCTGAAGGTCATCTTCGAGAGGCTGATTTTCTCATTGGCCCTGGCATATACGGAAGGCGAGAAACCGTAAGGGCCTCCTACAATGAAAACGAGGCGCTTGCAGCTGTTCTGTTTTTTCTGTATCCATACGGCAAAGTCAACACTTCTGAACTCGGTACCGTGCTCATCAAGCAGTACAACGGTATCGGATGGTGCCAGATGCTTCAGTATCAGTTCACCTTCCTTCTCTTTCTGCTGTTCTTCCGACAGGTTTCTGGTATTCTTCAGCTCGGGAATTACCGTGATGCCAAAAGGCATGTAGTGGCCTATACGCTCCGTATAGTCGGCTATTCCGGCAGCCAAATGCCTGTCCTGAGTCTTGCCTATGAGTATAAGCTCTGTTTTCATAGGCAGCTATTCTTCCTTATTTTTGGCCGCATAGATTGACTTACCCTTTGACAGAGGGCACAAGGTTTCATCCTTGTCTATGGGCTGATATTCGTTCTTGCGTTTCGGGTTCATGGGAAACCAGCCTTTCTCGACCCGCTTCTTCTGGGCAAAAAGTTCGCCGATAGACCACAGAAGACTGGCTCCGACGACGCCAATGAGGGAGGACAGTATCTCGTCGGCAATGCAAACGGAACCGCAAATGCAGATGATGCCGCCTGTCAGGAACACCCACCAGGGGCGCGTTCCGAAGCGGTACTCGGTCTTGATGACAATGGGGTGGAAGAAGCCTATGATAAGAAAGGTGGATATGGCGATGATGAGGCCTGTAAAATACATGATGACAAATAAATTGCTTAATGGTGAATATGCTGTTTACGGTGTGCAAAAATACAAAAAAATATCCAAAGCTGCACCCATTACCGATTTTTATTGTTATCTTTGCGATATATATCACTTAAACAAACAATTAATAGTATGGAAAATAAATCAGAGCTCATTGCCCAATGTGAGGCCAAGGCAAAACAATGGTTGTCTCCTTCTTTTGACGAAGAAACGCGCAGAGCCGTGCAGGAAATGCTGGATAAAGAAGACAAGACAGACTTGATAGAGTCTTTCTATCGGAGCTTGGAGTTCGGAACCGGAGGCCTGCGGGGCATAATGGGCGCCGGTACCAACCGCATGAACATCTATGTTGTAGGTATGGCTACTCAAGGCTTTGCCAACTATCTGAAAAAGAATTTCAAAGATAAAACGGATATCGCTGTGGTGGTTTGCCACGATTGCCGCAATAATTCACGGCTCTTTGCCGAGACCGTTGCCAACATATTCTCTGCAAACGGCATCAAGGCCTATCTGTTTGACGACATGCGCCCCACGCCGGAGTGCTCATTTGCCATCCGGCACTTGCATTGTCAAGCCGGTGTAAACGTAACGGCCAGCCACAACCCCAAAGAGTACAATGGCTATAAAGCCTATTGGGAGGATGGTGCCCAGGTTCTTGCTCCACACGATACGGGCATCATTGATGAGGTGAACAAGGTAAAAATAGAGGATGTTAAATTCGAGCCCAACAAGGAACTCATAGAGATAATAGGCGAGGACATTGACAAATTATATCTTGACCAAATTCACACGCTCAGCATTGACCCTGATGTAATCAGGAAGCAGCACGACCTGAAGATTGTATATACGCCCCTCCACGGAACCGGCATGACGCTAATCCCGCGCTCGCTCAAACTGTGGGGATTTGATAATGTGCACTGCGTAAAGGAACAAATGGTAAAGGATGGCAATTTCCCGACGGTTAAGAGTCCCAATCCGGAGAACGGTGAGGCGTTGGCTTTGGCCATACGCGATGCCAAAGAACTGGATGCGGATATCGTGATGGCCTCTGACCCTGATGCCGACCGTGTGGGCATGGCGTGCAAGAACGACAAGGGTGAGTGGGTACTCATCAACGGCAACCAGACCTGTTTGCTGTTCTTGTATTACATCATTACCAACCGCAAGGCCAAAGGCATGCTAAAGCCTACCGATTTCATTGTAAAAACGATTGTTACAACGGAAGTCATCAAGAAAGTAGCTGATAAGGCAGGCATCGAAATGCGTGACTGCTACACCGGTTTCAAATGGATTGCCCGCGAAATTCTTTTGTCTGAAGGCAAACAGCAGTATATAGGCGGCGGCGAAGAGAGCTACGGATTCCTGGCCGAAGATTTTGTTCGTGACAAAGATGCCGTATCAGCTATGTCGCTGTTGGCTGAAATCTGCGCGTGGGCAAAAGACAAAGGCAAGACCTTGTACGAAGTTTTGATGAATATTTATCTTGAGTACGGCTTCTCGAAAGAGTTTACCATCAATGTTGTAAGACCGGGTAAGACGGGTGCAGAGGAAATTCAGCAGATGATGACAAACTTCCGCAATAATCCTCCGAAGGAACTGGGTGGTTCTGAAATCTGTCTGTGGAAGGACTTCAGTACTTTGGAGCAAAAGGATGCTGCAGGTAATGTGTCAAAGATAGATATGCCTGCAACCAGCAATGTGCTTCAGTGGTTCTGCTCTGACGGTACAAAGGTAAGTGTCCGCCCGTCGGGCACGGAACCTAAAATAAAGTTCTATCTTGAGGTTAAGGGCCAGATGAAGTGCGCCGGATGCTATGAGCGTTGTGACAAAGAAGGTGCACTGAAGATAGCTGCAATTAAAGAGAGCTTGAACCTGAACTGACAGGGATGTATTGAAAATGCAATCTGAATAATAGAGAAAGGCCGGCCGCAGAGTCGGCCTTTCTGTGTTTACGGCTCTTTTTAAACATTCTGTAACTATGCTAACTTTGTAAAGATGTTTAGGTAGAGTTTACTAAATGTTAGACAGGTGCTCATGTCCACCAATCTGTTGAAGCAAACTTGAATGTCACATCTTTTAAAGCAAACAAAAAGTTTCTTAAATTATAGGAAATAAGGAGCTATTTTAATATAATTTAGATACTATCTTTCGCCTCTCTCTCCTAATTGTTGTACTTTTGCGTCAAAATAGAACATAAACTGAATAAATAATTATGGCAGAAGCTATTGATATCCGCGAATTAAACATCCGGATAGAACAACAGAGCGCGTTCATCAGCAATCTTGTGAGTGGAATGGATCGCGTCATTGTCGGACAGAAACATTTGGTAGACTCGTTACTCATTTCGCTGTTAAGCGATGGACACATCTTGCTGGAAGGAGTACCCGGTTTGGCCAAGACATTGGCTATAAAAACCTTGGCGCAACTCATTGCCGCAGATTATAACCGCATCCAGTTTACTCCGGATTTGCTGCCTGCCGATGTAATAGGTACCATGATTTACAGCCAGAAAGAAGAGAACTTTCTGGTAAAGAAAGGCCCGGTGTTTGCGAACTTCGTTTTGGCTGATGAGATAAACCGTGCTCCGGCAAAAGTTCAGAGCGCTCTTTTGGAAGCTATGCAGGAACACCAGGTAACCATTGGTGAGAATACTTTCAAGTTGCCTAACCCGTTCTTGGTTATGGCAACACAGAACCCAATAGAGCAGGAGGGTACATACCAGCTTCCTGAAGCTCAGGTGGACCGCTTTATGCTGAAAGTTGTCATAGGCTATCCTACCATCGAAGAGGAGAAACTCATCATTAGAGAGAATTTACAAGGCGAACTGCCGGTCGTAACTCCGGTTACCACCGCAGAGGAGATACTCAAAGCCCGCGAGGTGGTGAGCCAAGTATATATAGACGAAAAGATAGAGCAATACATTGCTGATATTGTTTTTGCCAGCCGCTATCCGGACCGTTACGAGATGGCAGAGCTGAAGGACATGATAACCTTTGGCGGTAGTCCGCGTGCAAGTATCAATCTGGCTAAAGCAGCCCGTGCCTTCGCTTTCATCAAACATCGTGGCTACGTGGTACCCGAAGATGTCCGGGCTGTTGCCCATGATGTGCTTCGCCATCGCATTGGCCTTTCGTACGAGGCAGAGGCAAGTAACGTGACTTCAGAAGAAATAGTCAGCAAAATAATCAATAAAGTCGAGGTTCCCTAAGTTTTGCCATGTGCATAGCAGTTTAAACGGGAAAAAACACTGAAGATTGGAAACTATTGATATTTTAAAGAAGGTTCGTAAGATAGAGATTAAAACCCGTGGTTTGAGTCAGAATATCTTTGCAGGTGAATACCATTCGGCATTCAAGGGACGCGGTATGGCCTTCTCAGAAGTGCGTGAGTATCAGTTTGGGGATGACGTGAGAGATATAGACTGGAATGTAACAGCCCGTTTTCACCGTCCATACATCAAAGTTTTTGAGGAGGAACGTGAACTCACGGTGATGTTGCTGATTGATGTTTCGGGATCTCTTGATTTCGGAACGACGCGCCAGATGAAGCGGGAATTGACAGCAGAAATAGCTGCTACGCTCGCTTTCAGCGCAATACAGAATAATGACAAGATTGGTGTCATATTCTTTTCAGACCGTATTGAAAAGTATATACCGCCAAAGAAAGGTCGAAAACATATCTTGTACATCATCAGGGAAATGCTCGATTTCCATCCAGAAAGCTACAAGACCGATATCGGTATGGCGATGGAATATCTGACCAGTGTTATGAAACGTCGGTGTACAGCTTTTGTATTGAGCGATTTCTACGATAATAAGAGTCTTGAGCCAACTTTCGATCACACATTTGAGATTGCCAACCGCAAACATGATGTAGTAGCCATCCAAGTGTACGACCCGCTGGCCAAAGAGTTGCCGAATATCGGACTGATGAAGGTACGAGATGCGGAAACAGGTCACGAAATGTTTATCGACACTTCAAGCAGCAAGCTGCGTAAAGCTCACACCCGTTACTGGATGCAGCGCCAGGAAACTCTCACAAGAACCTTTGCTAAGAGTAATGTTGACTGGGTTTCGGTAGCCACTAACGAAGATTATGCCAAATCTCTGCTTCTGCTGTTCAAGCAACGAGCATGAAATTTGTAAAGATGAATGCTAAGATGACAAACGACAAGTTGAAATATATATATCCATTTCTGCTTCTATGGGTGACTATACTTCCTTCGCTTGCTCAACCACGGGTAGAAGCAAGGATAGATTCTATTGCTATCATGATAGGGCAGCAGGCTCATCTTACGATTGATGTAATTGCCGGTAAAGGAGCTCAAGTTGTATTCCCGCAGTTTAAACCGTCGCAATATATCACTCAAGGCGTAGAGGTTCTTGAATCCACAGATCCTGTCACCACGCCCATGGATAATAACCAAGAGAAAGTAAGCAAGACATTTACCCTAACCAGCTTTGACGAGCATCTGTATCCGATTCCCGGCATGAAGGTCAAGGTTAACGGAAAGACAGTAGTCGGCAATCCCCTGGCCCTGAAAGTGGTTACGGTAGATGTAGACACGCTTCATCCGAACCAATTCTTTCCTCCCAAGGATGTACAGGATAACCCTTTCAAGTGGAGCGAGTGGAGTCTCTTGTTCTGGCTCAGCATGCTTCTGCTTTTACTTTGTTTGGTGTGCTACTATCTGTATGTTCGCCTACGGGAGAACAAACCGGTCATCACGCGTATCCGGATTGTAAAGAAGGTTCTGCCGCATCAGAAAGCGCTCTCTTCTATCGAAAAAATCAAATCAGAGCAGTTGCAGACTTCAGATGATCAGAAAACCTATTACACCAAACTAACAGATACGCTGCGTCAATACATTGACGAACGGTTCGGGTTCAAGGCTATGGAAATGACCTCTGCTGAAATCATAGACCGGTTGAAAGAAACGGGTGACCGGAAGATGATAGATGAACTGAAAAGTTTGTTCCAAACTGCGGATTTAGTTAAGTTTGCCAAATACTCAACTCTCATCAACGAAAATGACCTCAACCTGGTTAACGCTATAAACTTCATAGATGAGACAAAACTTGAAGGAGAACCGACCGAAGAAAAGGTAGTACCGAAGTTGAGTGAGGAGGATAAACGCTCCAAGAAAGAACGGAGAACCTTAAAAGTTGCAATTTACATATTGGGAAGCGTTATTGTGGCATTACTTGCTTACATCGCTTATCATGTGTATGGGCTAACCCTATAGTAATTCGACTGTTGCAGAACTTATGCAGCCATCGGAAAAAGAATATTAAATGTAAGAGATACAGTGGAATTTGCAAATAAAGAATATTTTCTCCTACTTCTATTGATAATACCTTATGTGTTATGGTATTTTCTATACAGAAAGAGAAGTGAGCCGACCATCAGGATGAGCGACACATACGCTTTTCGCGATGCGCCTAAGAGTTGGCGAATGCGTATCAGCAATCTTCCGATGTTGTTGAGATGCTTAACATATATTCTTGTTGTACTCATCCTCGCTCGGCCACAAACCCACAACGCATGGAACAAAAAGACTGTAGAGGGTATAGATATAATGTTGGCAATGGATGTTTCTACTTCCATGCTTGCCGAGGATTTGAAACCAAACAGAATGGAGGCTGCCAAAGATGTTGCAACTGAATTTATTTCGGGTAGGTCGAACGATAATATTGGTCTTACTATTTTTGCTGGCGAGGCTTTTACGCAATGTCCGATGACAACCGACCATGCCAGTTTGATAAGCCTGCTTCAGAATGTGCGAACTGATATTGCTGCCCGAGGACTCATTCAAGACGGTACCGCTGTTGGAATGGGATTGGCAAATGCTGTGAGCAGATTAAAAGGCAGTAAAGCCAAAAGTAAGGTCGTAATTCTTTTAACCGACGGAAGTAACAATATGGGTGATCTCTCGCCAATGACTGCAGCTCAGATAGCGAAAAGTCTTGGTATCAGAGTCTATACCATTGGAGTAGGTACAAACAAAGTTGCTCGTTATCCTATGCCTGTTGCCGGTGGCGTACAATATGTTAATATCCCGGTAGAAATCGATACGAAAACTTTGAGCGATATTGCAGCTACTACGCAAGGCAACTTTTACAGAGCTACCAACAATACCGAGCTGAAACAGATTTATAAAGATATTGATACGCTGGAAAAGACGAAGATGGATGTGAAGACTTTCTCCAAACGGTATGAGGCATATCAACCTTTTGCACTTGCCGCCATCTTTTGTTTGCTGTTAGAAATACTTCTCAGAAATACGGTTTTAAGGAGAATTCCATAATCCACTGATGTAATGCTTAGATTTGAAGACCCCATATATCTTTGGCTTTTGCTGATAATTCCAATTTTAGCCTTGGCAAGACTGGCAAGCTGGAGGACAAGACAAAAAAGACTGAAAAAACTCGGAAATATCGAGCTTTTGAAACAACTGATGCCTGATGTTTCCAAATATCGGCCAACAGTTAAGTTCTGGCTTATGCTGTCAGCTTTGGCATTGCTTATCATAATGTTGGCTCGTCCGCAGATGGGAACTACAATCAGTCACGAGAAACGGAATGGCATAGAAACCATCATCGCTCTTGATATATCCAACTCAATGAAAGCTGAAGATGTAGCTCCTTCCCGCCTTGACAAAAGTAAACTGCTTGTTGAGAATCTGGTAGATCACTTTACTAATGACAAAATAGGTCTTGTTGTTTTTGCTGGCGATGCTTTTGTTCAGTTACCGATAACCAGCGATTATGTTTCAGCCAAGATGTTCTTGCAAAACACAGAACCATCTTTGATAGAAACTCAGGGTACTGATATTGCTAAGGCTATTAATCTGTCAATGAAGAGCTTCACGCAAGAAGACAAGATAGGTAAGGCTATCATTGTCATAACTGATGGTGAAGACCATGAGGGTGGGGCTATTCAAGCGGCACAAGAAGCTAAAAAACGTGGCATCAATGTTTACATTCTGGGTGTTGGTGACCCTAAAGGTTCTCCTATACCGGATGCAGAAGGCGGCTATATGAAAGATAATTCCGGGCAGACGGTAATGACAACTCTCAACGAACAAATGTGTAAAGAGGTGGCTAAGGCTGGAAGTGGAAAATATATACACGTTGACAATACAAGCGATGCACAAGAGAAGTTGAATGATGAATTGACTAAACTCCAGACAGGTGAGTCGCAAAGTGTTATTTACAGTGCATACGATGAGCAGTTCCAGGCTGTGGGTATATTGGTTCTGCTCTTGCTCATCCTTGAGGTTTGCGTTTTGGAATCTAAGAATCCTCTTTTGAAAAACGTTAAGTTCTTCAATAAGAGAAAGTAAGACTTTAAAGAAATGTATAAAGAAATAAGATATATATTGGTAATATTGCTGTGCGTGTTCTGCTATCAGTCATACGCGCAGCGCGACCGCCAGTACATTCGTAATGGTAATAAACAGTACAGGATGCAAAATTATGCCAAAGCCGAAGTGCAATACAGGAAAGCCTTAACGGCAAATCCGCAGAATTCTCAAGCCATGTACAATTTGGGATGTGCTTTAATGATGCAACAAAAAGATTCGGCGGCAGTTATTCAATATAACAATGCTGGCAAGTTGGAAACTGGAAAGGGGCGTAAAGCAATGATTTATCACAACTTAGGGACAATTTTCCAGGCGCACCAGATGTATGCCCAAGCAATTCAAGCCTACCAAGAGAGCTTGCGCAACAATCCCAATGACAATGAGACCAGATACAATCTGGCTCTTTGCAAGCGTCAGCAGAAGAACGACAAGCAAAACAAGAACAATCAGAAGAAGCAAGATAACAAAGATAAAGATAAGGAAAAGAACAAGCAAAATCAAGATCAGAAGCAAAATCAGGAACAGCAACCAAAGGAGCAGATGAGCAAGGAAAATGCCGAACAACTGCTCAATGCTGCAGTGCAAGCAGAAAAAGCAACTCAGCAACGATTGAAAAAGAACATGCAACAACCTCGCAAGCGAAGTCTGCAAAAGAATTGGTAATGAACTGTTCCAATGAGTGAAGTGTTATCCAAAATGAAGGTGAATTAGAAAGAGACAGTATGAGACGATATATACTTTTCAGCATTTTGGTTTTTGTAGCCACGATGGCAGTTGCACAGAGTATTTCTGTGCAAGCACCTGACCATGTGGCTTTAGGAGAGAACTTTCGCCTCTCCTATACCATAAATACTCAGGATGTAGAAGATTTCAGAGCTGGTAGCATACCGTCAGCCATTGAGGTCATAGCAGGCCCCTATGAGTCAAGGCAATCAAGTTACCAGATGATTAACGGACACACGAGTTCTTCTTCTTCCATAACCTATACCTATACGCTTTATGCCGGCAAAAACGGAACATTCACCATTCCGGCAGCTCATGCCCGAGTTGCCGGCAAGCATGTATCATCGCAAGCAGTCAGGATTACTGTGTCTGGTTCCGCCCGCAATGCAAACAATGTTACGCCTAAAATGCACAATGACTACGACGAGCCTGACATGCGCAGCGAGGGTAGTCGCATTTCCGGTAACGATCTTTTTATTAAGGTAAGTGCCAATAAAAAGAGAGTGCATGAGCAAGAACCGGTGCTGTTGACTTACAAAGTGTACACTACGGTCAACTTGACTCAACTTGAAGGCAAGATGCCTGATCTAACGGGATTTCACACGCAAGAGGTGAAACTGCCTCAGCAAAAGAGCTTTCATATTGAACAGGTGAACGGCAGATCGTATAAGTGTGTAACATGGAGTCAGTACGTAATGTATCCGCAGATGACGGGCAGATTGACCATTCCAAGCATCACCTTTAAAGGAATTGTCGTCCAGCAAAACCGCTCTGTAGATCCGTTTGAAGCTTTCTTCAATGGAGGTTCCGGATACGTGGAGGTTCATCGCAACATTGTTGCGCCGGGATTAGATATCCAAGTGGATCCTCTTCCCAGTCGACCTTCAGGTTTCTCGGGTGGAGTAGGCAGATTTAATATTTCTGCCCAACTCAACAAAACCTCGGTAAAGGCCGGCGATCCTATTAGTCTGAGGGTTGTTATCGGTGGAACAGGTAATTTGAAACTTATCAAACAACCGGAAGTTGAGTTCCCCAAGGACTTTGATAAGTATGATGCCAAGGTAACTGACAAAACTAAGTTGACAGCTAATGGCATAGAAGGTAATATGGTGTATGATTTCCTGGCAGTCCCTCGTAATCAGGGCACTTTTACCATACCGGCTGTAAAGCTCACCTACTATGATACTGGTTCCAATACTTACAAGACGATCCAATCAAATTCATTTACTGTAAATGTTGCTAAAGGTGACGGAACGAGTGCGGCAGTATCCGATTATGCCGATAACAACAATAAGGATATACATGCCATCAAGGAAGGTAAAACTGAGCAGCATGCCATTGACGAATTCTTTTATGGCAGCACAGTCTACTGGATTGCTTTATTAGTGCTCTTGATAGCATTTATTACATTACTTATTATTTTCCGCCAGCGGGCCATCGACAACGCAGATATTGTGAAGATGCGTGGCAAAAAGGCTAATAGAGTTGCCACAAAGCGATTGAAAACCGCCAGCCGGTTAATGTTCGCAAACAAGCAAAATGAATTTTATGACGAAGTGATGAGAGCTTTGTGGGGATATGTCAGCGATAAACTGAACATGCCTGTAGAACAATTGTCGCGTGAGAATATTGCAGAAAATCTGCATCAGCATGCTGTTGATGAACAAACTATCACGAAGTTTCTCGGTGCGTTGGATGAGTGTGAATACGAACGCTATGCACCTGGCGATCCTTCGGGTAATATGAGTAAGACATTTGAAAGTGCAATGACAGCAATAGAAGAGATAGAAAATGTCATGAAGAATGGAAAACGAAAGGCGAGCCATCATGCTACGGGTATTTTTTTGTTGTTTCTGTTGTTTGTCTCTTTGCCCAGTTCGGCCATAACGAAAAGAGATGCAGACTTGGAATACAAGAAAGGCAACTATCAGCAAGCTATCAAAGATTATCAGGAATTGTTGAAAAAAGGCGTGAGTGCCGACCTTTATTATAATTTGGGTAATGCTTACTTTCGAAGCGACAATATCACACAAGCAGTTCTGGCTTATGAGCGTGCTCATTTGCTATCGCCGGGCGACGAGGATATAAGGTTCAATCTGGAGTTTGCGCGCAGCAAAACCATTGATAAAATAACCCCAGAGAGCGAGATGTTTTTTGTTACTTGGTACAGGGCTTTGGTAAATTACACAAGCGTAGACTGTTGGGCTACGGTTGCTATAGTCTCCATTGCTTTAGCTCTAATCCTAATGCTCGTCTATCTTTTCGCCACCCAGCTTGCCCTTCGTAAAGTCGGTTTCTTCGGTGCTTTACTATTTCTTTTGTTGTTTGCTGCCAGCAATCTCTTTGCCTATCAGCAGAAATCTACACTCGAAAACAGAAATGGAGCCATTGTGATAGCCCCTTCTGTCAATGTAAAGAAGACACCCGACATGAATGGAAGTGATGACTTTGTTTTGCACGAAGGCACTCGCGTCAGCGTGACCGACAAAAGCATGAAGCAATGGAGAGGCATTCGTTTGGACGACGGACGGGAAGGATGGCTTCTGACTAATCAGATAGAGGATATTTGACAGCATCTTGCAAACATTTAAAGCTGTAAAAATCAGATGGACTGGACCGCAATAGACAGTATAGACAGGACTGTATTGGAAGTTTTCAATGGGAGTGACTCTCTCTTTGTGGACAGCCTTGCCCAAATTCTGACATCCGGTTACACCTGGATTCCACTGTACGCAGCTTTATTCTATTTGATAGTAAAGAATAACGAAACAATGTTACAGATAGCCTTTGCTATCGGTGGAGCGGTGGCGTGTGTCATTTTAGCCGACCTTATGGCCGACGGCATCGTAAAACCTCTTGTAGGGCGGTGGAGGCCGAGCAATGACCCCATTATCAAATATACGATAGATATTGTGAACAACACCCGTGGTACAGATTACGGTTTCTTCTCCGCACATGCCGCCAACACAATGTCAATAGCATTGTTTTTCTGCTTATTGGTCCGTAACAGAATTTTTGCAGCCTGCATGATAACGTGGTCTGTAATCAGCTGTTGGACCCGCATGTACATGGGGCTGCACTATCCGGGCGATATCATCGTAGGCCTTGCATGGGGCAGTGCCGTTGCTTGTGGAGTTTATTACATATATCGCAAGCTATATTATAAGGTAAGTCCTAAAATCAATTATATTTCGTCACAATATACCTCTACAGGTTACAGCCTGGCAGATATTGATGTTGTGATTTGTACTTTTGCCTTTATTATGGTTTTGTCCATAATAGGTAGCATTATATACGTATAACCAGTGGAAACAAAAGATATTAAAATCAGCGATTACAGTTATCCATTGCCCGATGAGCGTATCGCGAAATTTCCGATTCCCGAGCGCGATCACAGCAAACTCCTGCTGTATAAACACGGCGTTGTTAGCGAAGATTTGTTCTACAATCTTCCCAATTACCTTCCTCGGCATGCGTTGATGGTGTTCAACAATACCAGGGTAATTCAGGCTCGCATTCATTTTCGCAAAGAAACCGGGGCGTTAATAGAAATATTCCTCATGGAGCCGGCCAATCCCGTTGACTATGAGCTGATGTTCCAAACCACAGGCCACTGTTCGTGGTTGTGCATGATTGGCAATTTAAAGAAATGGAAAGAAGGCTCGCTCGTGCGTGAATTCGAGATAAAGGGGAACCGTTTCCATCTTCGGGCCACACTCAATCATTCGCGAAGCGTACATGTATCTACCGGCACCAATTATTGGGTCGACTTTGATTGGAACAACACTTCCGTCAGCTTTGCAGAGATACTTGATGCTGTGGGCGAACTCCCCATACCCCCATATCTGAACAGGCAAACACAGGAGAGCGACAAAACAACCTACCAGACGGTGTACAGCAAGATTAAAGGATCTGTTGCTGCCCCAACCGCCGGGCTGCATTTTACCGACTCTGTACTTAAGAATATCGATGCACACGGTATCGAACGCGATGAGCTAACCCTGCATGTAGGCGCCGGAACCTTTAAACCTGTAAAGAGTGAAGAGATAGCCGGACATGAGATGCACTCTGAGTATATTGTCGTTCATCGGCATACATTCGAGAAACTGCTTGCCCACGACTGTCATGCCATTGCCGTGGGAACAACCAGCGTACGCACACTTGAGAGCCTCTATTACATGGGAGTGAAGTTGCAAATCAATCCCCAGGCATCCGAAGACGACCTGCACATCAACCAATGGGAGCCTTATGAGTTACAGCATGACGAAGCAGGATTGGCTATAGTTGGTGGCAGCGCAGTTACTCCATACACTGCAATCAGCAATATACTGGATTGGCTGACGCGAAATGACCTTGAAGCCTTACATTCCAGCACGCAGATAATTATCGCCCCAGGCTATGTGTACAAGATAGTCAACATGTTGATTACCAATTTCCACCAACCTCAAAGCACACTCTTGCTGCTTGTCAGCGCCTTTGTGAAGGGAGACTGGCGTAAGATATATGACTATGCGCTGGCTCATGACTTCCGTTTCTTGAGCTATGGCGACAGCAGTTTGCTGATACCCTGACGCATACGGGACGAACAAACATTACGGCATAGAACATACATAAAGAAAAACGAAAGATGAAAATAGGAGATAAGGTAAGATTTCTAAGCGAAACCGGCGGCGGTGTTGTGGCCGGCTTTCAGGGAAAAGGCATTGTACTGGTAGAGGATAAGGATGGTTTCCAGATTCCAACACCCGTCAACGATGTGGTGGTAGTGGGAGATTCTAACGAATATAACACTGCCAACATCGTAGCTTCCAAAACAGGTGCAGCTCAAAAAACGCCTTCTCCGTTCGCAAGAGATGGCAAGAGCATCAAGGCAATGATGTCCGAAGGGTATGACGAGACGGTAGATACAGCTGTTGATGCAGAGCCTGCCGACAGAGAAATTTCATTCCGGGCTCCGGTCGAAGAGCGGCAAGGTGGTAACCTGCTTAACTGCTATCTGGCCTTTGTACCTGTGGATGAAAAGAACCCAACCAATACGCGTTTTGAGTGTTATTTGGTAAACGACTGTAATTACTATCTGGATTACACCTACCTGTCGGCCGAAGGTGCAAGCTGGTCGCTTCGTTCCCACGGAGAGATTGAACCTAACACAAAGCTCTTTGTCGAAGAAATAGGACACGAGGATCTCAACGACATCAGACACGTGGCTGTCCATCTGTTGGCTTACAAGAAGGACAAGGCTTTTATCCAGAAGCCACCTGTGAGCGTAGAGTTTCGTATCGACGGCGTGAAATTCTACAAGTTGCACACGTTCCAGCCCACGGATTTCTTCGAAACTCCTGCCTTGCTGTTTACCGTTATAGAGAAAGACGTACCCGCACGTACACTGGTTATAGATGCAGACAAACTGAAGGCAGAGCTGTACAAGAAACCTGCTGAACCCAAGCCTGCCGAGAGCGACGATGCCGGAAGCCAATCCGGATATGTCAGCCGCTACGATGATGGCAAGCAGAAAGGCAACCCTTGGCTCGTCAAGAGGAAAGGAGATGAGGATATTGTTGTGGTAGACCTGCATATAGACACGTTGCTGGACAGCACGAGTGGCATGTCGCACATCGACATCCTTAACTATCAGCTCAAGGTTTTCCGCGATACGCTTGCCACGTATAAGAACAATAAAGGCCAGAAGATAGTCTTTATACACGGCAAGGGAGAAGGAGTGTTGCGCCATGCCATCGTCAACGAGCTTAATTACCGTTACAAGAAATACCAGTACCAGGATGCCAGTTTCCAGGAATATGGCTATGGTGCCACGCAGGTTACTGTCAGATAGCTTGCTTCAATCAATGTACTTAAACTACTTGTCATGAATTACGGATTTATTAAAGTGGCTGCAGCAGTGCCGAGTGTTAAGGTAGCCGACTGCAAATACAATTTGGAGCAAATAGAGTTGCTCGTGTCTCAGGCCGAAAAGCAGGCCGCAGAGATTGTGGTTTTCCCCGAACTTTCCGTTACGGGATACAGCTGCCAGGATTTGTTCCGGCAGAACCTCTTGCTCGATGCCTCCGAGACGGCAGTCATGATGCTGCTTGATTACACCCGCCATCTGGACGTTGTGTCGATAGTCGGCGTACCAATTGCCGTTGGAGATTTGCTGCTCAACAGTGCGGTTGTCATTCAGAAAGGCCAGATTCTGGGCATTGTTCCCAAAGAGTATCTGCCCAATTACAATGAGTTTTACGAGAAACGATGGTTCGCCTCGTCGCAGGATTTGCGCCCAACCGAAATAAGATATTGCGGCAGTACGGCCCTCATCACGCCCGAGCCGCAGCTTTTCAGGACGAGCCAGGGCGTTACTTTCGGCGTTGAAATATGCGAAGACGTGTGGGCACCCACTCCTCCGAGCAACCATTTGGCGCTGGCCGGAGCCGACCTCATCTTCAATCTCAGCGCAAGCAACGAACTCATTGGCAAGCACAAGTATCTGCAAACGCTGCTGGCCCAGCAGAGTGCCCGCACGATAACGGGCTACATCTATGCCGGCTGCGGCTTTGGAGAGAGCACGCAGGATGTTGTCTATGGCGGCAATGCCATGATATATGAGAATGGGATTTTGTTGGCAGAGGCCGAGCGTTTCTGTCTGGAGCCGCAACTCACGGCAGTGCAGATAGATGTGGAACGCCTGCGCAACGACCGGCGCAACAACACAACCTTCGTCAATGCACAGAGAAGGATGAGGAACGAGAACATCCACATCGTCAAGTGCCAGCAGGCTGTTGCCCCGACAGCAGATTTCGTGCTCGAACGTACGGTAAATCCGCATCCCTTTGTGCCACAATCTTCGGACATGAGTGCCGACTGCGAGGAAATATTCAACATTCAGGCAATGGGACTGGCCAAGCGTTTAGCCCACATCAACAGCAACAGGGTGATTATAGGTATCAGTGGTGGACTGGACTCCACACTCGCTCTGCTGGTGTGTATCAGGGCCTTCGACAAGCTAAAATTAGACCGAAAGGGCATTGTAGGCGTCACCATGCCCGGCTTTGGAACGACCGACAGGACTTACGAAAATGCCATCAGTCTCATGCAGACATTAGGTATCACGATGCGCGAAATCAATATTGCCAAGAGTGTTACCCAGCATTTTGAAGACATAGGCCATGATGCAAGCCTAAAGGATGTAACTTATGAGAACAGCCAGGCACGCGAACGCACCCAGATTTTGATGGATTTGAGTAACCAGATGGGCGGTTTGGTGATTGGTACGGGCGACTTGAGCGAGCTTGCTTTAGGGTGGTGCACCTACAATGGCGACCACATGAGCATGTATGCCGTGAACAGCAGCGTTCCCAAAACTCTCATCCGCTATCTGGTGCGCTATGCGGCCAAGCAGCTGCAAAGTGAAACAGAGCAGGTTGGCGGCCGCAAGGCGTCAGACATATTGCTTGATATAGTAGACACGCCCATCAGCCCCGAGTTAACGCCGGCCGATGAAAACGGGCAAATTCAGCAAAAAACAGAAGACCTCGTAGGCCCTTACGAGCTGCACGACTTCTTCCTCTACTATTTCTTGCGCTATGGTTTCCGCCCGCGCAAGATATTCATGCTTGCCCAGTCAGCATTCCGTCAAAATGACGTTAAATACGACGACGCCACCATCAAGCATTGGCTCAAGACCTTTGTACGCCGCTTCTTCAGTCAGCAGTTTAAGCGCAGCTGCCTGCCCGATGGCCCCAAAGTGGGCAACGTTACACTCTCGCCACGCGGCGATTGGCGCATGCCGAGCGACGCTGTAAGCAGAATGTGGACTGACGAATGCGATGCCTTAGGTTAGTATCACCCGCATGTAGGAAGCAAAAGAGAGCCGCCCCGCAATGGGAAACGGCTCTCTTTTGGTTTGCCCTCCATGCCAACAATAGCGGAACAAGGTAGAGTTTCAAGTCCTTCCCGGTAGTGGTAAACCGATTACCGGATAGTGGTAAAGACTTTACCAGGTAGTTGGTAAAGTGATTACCAGACACATGTAGAGGCATTACCAGATACATGTAGAGGCTTTACCAGATAGTGGTAAAGCGATTGTTAGATAGGTTTTATACGATTGTTAAGTAAGTATCTAAAGTAAGGAACAGCAATATACCGTTGCCGGAAATCACTTCAAGCAACTCGGAGAGAATGATTTGTCGTCGGCATTGGTATGCCGCTAAAGTCCAATTCGGAAACGTTGTGGCTCTTGACAATAACTTGGAGCAGGGGTGAATATAGCTCCATAGAGCGTTTATAAGATATTGATAATCAATACTTTTTTAGTTGTTTCTCGAATGCTTACTTCATTGCTTGCCCTACGGGTAACTATCCATACTATTTTGTCAGCAGCATCGGTAAGGACAAGTTGGTGACGTTTCTCGATTACATTCATCTTCAGGTCGGTCATGAAATCACTAACCAGCTTGCTACCCGTCATTCCGTAGGGTACAAAACGGTCGCCTTCTTTGGCATATCTGATGTGAAGCGGGAACTCAACCTTATCGGCATCCAGATGAATTTCGTCCGGACGCCTGGATAATTGATAATTTTTGCCGATTTCATCGATACGAACGTTGAATTTAATCTCATCGTTGAACCGGTAGCAACCAGCCTCTGGTATCGTTAGTTCGGGGCATAAAGGCGTTATGGGTTCCACTATCAGCTGGCCACGGTCTATCAGTGCCTCGTGTGAACCGGAGCTGTAAATGGTTCCCGAAGGTGCATCAAGGTTCTCGGCTATCTGCTGCGAGACCGAAGCAGGGAAGTGGAAATCTTTCAGCAGATACCATACATAATACTCGGGGGATGCAAATTTCCGGATATCGGCAATGCTAACCGAGAGGCTGTCGGCTCGGTTATCGGCTTGCACGTAATAGACAACGTGGCGTTTGATGTCTTTTTCGAGGCTGTCGGCTATAATCTTTTCAGCCTCCGACAAATGTTCAGCAGTTTTCAGGATATTGTCGATGGCTGCCGGAGCTATTTGCAGCAGTTGCGGTACGATGTTCAGACGGATTTTGTTGCGCTGTACATCGGTTGTCAGATTGCTGCTGTCGGTAACGTAATCTTGTTGAATGTCGTCCAAATAACTGGTTATCGCAGAACGGTTTACGCATAAGAGCGGGCGGAGAATATAGCCGTTCTTGGGTGCAATGCCCGTGAGTCCGTGGATTCCTGTTCCCCTGAGCAGGTTCAGGAGTATGGTTTCAACACTGTCGTCCTGGTGGTGGGCTACGCAAATACCATTAAACCCGAGGTCGTTGCGCAGCTGTTCAAAATACGTGTAACGCAGTTCGCGGGCTGCCATCTCTATGCTTACGTGATGAAGTTCGGCGTAAGTACGTGTATCGAAGTGGGCGATGTGCAGGCTTACTTGGAGGCGGTTGCAGAGCTGTTTGCAAAATGTCTCGTCTCTGGCTGACTCTTGCCCGCGCAAGTTAAAGTTGCAGTGAACCGCCTCTATCTGATAGCCCAGCTGCAGAAGGACGCGCAGCAATGCGACACTGTCGGCTCCGCCGGACAGGGCAACAAGGTATTTGCCCTTGTCATCCATTAACTCATGCCGGGTTATGAAATCAGATACGGTCTTATTCAACATAGAGTACGAGGCCCTTCAGATATTCGCCTTCGGGGTGATAAATGTTTATGGGATGGTCGGCAGGCTGGTGGAGCTGGTGCAGAATGCGGACTTTACGCTGCGCCTGGGCTGCTGCAGTGAACACGGCATTGCGGAATAGCTCCTTGGTAACAACTTGAGAGCAGCTGAAAGTGAACAGAATTCCGCCGTGCTTGATGCGCTGCAGACCTTTTACATTCAGCCGGGTGTATCCTTTGAGGGCATTGTGCAGGGCGCCGCGATGCTTGGCAAAGGCCGGCGGATCGAGTACCATCAAGTCGTATTTATCGTCGTTTTCATCGAGATATTTAAATGCGTCCTCGCAGAAAGCTGCGTGCCTGCCGTCGTTCGGAAAGTTCATGCCGACGTTGCTGTTTGTCAGTTCTATAGCTTTGGCACTGCTGTCAACGGAATGTACGAGACGGGCACCACCGCGCATGGCGTAGACCGAGAAGCCACCGGTGTAGCAGAACATGTTGAGAACGGAGCGACCTTTGGCGTAGGTTTCGAGCAGCAATCTGTTTTCTCGTTGGTCGACGAAGAAGCCGGTCTTCTGTCCTTTCAGCCAATCGATGCGGAACCGGAGCCCGTTTTCCGTCGCAATGTTATTGTCTGTGTGGCCGTAAATAAATCCGTTCTCCTGCCCCAAGTCGGCTTTAAAGGGTAGGGTGGTCTCACTCTTGTAGTAAACATTGTCGATTTTGCCGTCCATTACAGAGACCAGAGCGTTGCATATCTCCATCCGGCTCATGTGCATACCTACGCTGTGGGCCTGCATGACGGCTGTTTTTCCGTAGCAGTCGATGACAAGTCCCGGCAGGTTATCGCCCTCGCCGTGAACCAGCCGGTAAGTATCATTATCAGGATTGCAGGCTATTCCTACAGCCATGCGCACGTTCAACGCCGAGCGTATGCGCTTGTTCCAGAAGTTTTCGTCTATTGGTACATCGGTAAAGGACAGAACTCTGACAGCAATAGAACCTATCTGATAATGACCCACAGCAATAAAGTCACCGCCGGCAGTAATAACTCTTACCACTTCTCCCTCTTCAATGCCGTCGTCCATGTGGTGGATGGCGCCGGAGAAAATCCACGGATGAAAGCGTTTGAGACTTTCTTCTTTTCCTTTTTTCAGATATACCTGCATATACATGTGGCGTATAGATGGTTTCAATGATTTAAATCTGACAGATATTTACAGTTTGCACAACTCGGCCTCCTGAAGTTTCTGTGGCTCCTGCCGCATGCGCAGCTCATATTCCCCGGTGTTCTTCAGCCTCATTATCTCCTCATATAGGTTAATACATGTCCAGGCATCGGTTGCTGCATAGGCCTTCTGTTTGTCGGTCAGTATGTCTGCATCCCAGTTGGTCAGGCGCTGGCGCTTACTTATTTTCTGATGGAAGAGGTTGGCATAGAGCTTCTGTAAGGACAAATCTTGTATTCCGATGTCCCCAACCAAGTCCTGAAGGTCAACGAACTTGCCCGGAGTAAATGCTGCCCTGCGGTGGAGTGATAGCAAGTCGTCATGTAAAGAGAGACCAACCATAGGCACCTGCTTGTTTTCCAGCAGCCTGATAATGGCCGGCGTCATGCCCGTGTGGTTCAGGCGGAACAGGAAACAATTCTCACGATTGGACACCTGGAGTAGAGATACCTTGTAGTTTTGCCCTTTCTTAAAGGCCGGACGGGTCTCCGTGTCAATGCCTAAAATATCGCTTGTAAGCAGGTAATCAACCGCTTTCTCAGCTTCTTGAGGATTAATGACGACGATGATTTTTCCGGGGAAAAGTACCGTAGGTAATTCGTTTATGGCATGCTTGTCGAAAATATTGTATATGACTTTCTTCATTTCCCGTTATTGTTACAATTTGCAAAATTAGGAAAAAGTTGCGAAAATATGGCTGAATATGACTTTTTTACACTATTTTTGCATTTAAAATTGATAGTAAAGACAAATGGCAAGAAAGAAATCTGAGCGTAAACCGAAGAATGTAGGTGAAGCGGTCGGTTTTAAATCATATAATTTTAAAACGAACGAGAAGACTGATTTTATCCTTGGTCTTGTTCTCATGCTTGTTGCAATCTACATCATTATCGCAATGGTGTCGTTTCTTACAACAGGACAGGCAGACCAGAGCCTTCTTGAAAGTCTGCGACCCGGAGAATGGATGAATACGCATCAGGTTTTTACAAACTACTGCGGTTCGTTCGGAGCTATTCTTTCGTATTTCTTTCTCTATACAACTTTCGGTCTGCCATCGTTCCTTATACCGGCTTTTATTATCCTTGTAAGCCTTAAATTGATGCAGGCTTATACCAAGCTGAACCTCTGGAAGTGGTTTTTCGGCATGGCTTTGGTCATGGTGTGGAGCTCTATAACCTTTGCAAAGTTCCTTACTCCTGTCATGGGCGACCAAGTTTATAACCCTGGTGGCAATCATGGAGTGTTCTGTGTTCAGCATTTGGAGAACCTGGTGGGTCCTCCCGGACTTACTGCCATTCTGCTTTTGGTGGCCATAGCGTTCCTTACTTATTTGAGTGCAGAGACCATTACCGTAATACGCAAGGCTTTGAACCCCATCGGATACATATCTTCAAAGATAAAGATTTCGGTAACAACCGGCCCTGACAAGGACAGTTCTTCCGAGGATACAACGGATAATGCGGACACGGATCTGGCCGATGAGAAACCTGAAGCGTTGGAGTCTGAGAACGAAAGCATTGCTTCTACAGTCGTAGACCTAACGCCAGAACCAGTTCCTGCTAAGTCTTCGCATGAACCCATAGGCCTTTCCATAACTCCAGCGGCCCGGGAAGACAAGGCGGAAACCAACTCCGATGGTAAGCTAACTTCCGTGCAAGTGGCTTCCAATGAAGAAGAAGCGCATGGGAAGACACTCAACGCGGAAGATATATTGAAGACTCCAATCAATCCGTTAGAGCCTTTTACAAGATATAAGTACCCAACCATCGATTTGCTGAAGACTTACGACAACGACGGAAAGCCCGAAGTTGACATGGAGGAAATAAAGGCCAACAATGCGCATATTGTCGAAGTGCTCAGCAATTTCGGAGTAACCATCAAGGAAATAAAGGCCACCGTAGGCCCCACTATTACCTTGTATGAGATTACTCCCGGCCCTGGTGTCCGCATTTCCAAGATTAAGAACCTGGAAGATGATATCGCCTTGAGCCTCTCCGCATTGGGTATCAGAATCATAGCGCCCATTCCCGGCAAGGGTACTATCGGCATTGAGGTTCCTAACAAGAAGAAGAATATCGTGTCGATGGAGAGCGTTTTGAATACGAAGAAATTCAAGGAAACGAAAATGGACTTGCCTATTTCGCTGGGAAAAACCATTACCAACGAGGTATATATGGTTGACTTGGCCAAAATACCTCACTTGCTGGTAGCCGGTGCCACAGGTCAGGGTAAGTCGGTTGGCCTGAATGCCATCATTACCTCATTGTTGTACAAGAAGCACCCCAATGAGTTGAAGTTCGTCCTGATAGATCCCAAGAAGGTTGAATTCAGCATTTATAATAAGATAGCGCCCCATTTTATGGCTTGCTTACCTGAGAACGAGGACGAACCGATTATAACAGATGTGCAGAAAGTGGTGCGGACTTTGAACTCGCTTTGTAAGCTGATGGATCACCGCTACGACCTGTTGAAGATGGCGGGAGTAAACAAAATCAAGGATTATAACGACAAATTCATCCATCACAAGCTCGATTTAACCAAGGGACATGAATACATGCCCTACATTGTTGTTATCATTGACGAGTTCGGCGACTTGATTATGACGGCCGGCAAGGAGGTTGAACTTCCGATAGCCCGCATCGCCCAGCTGGCCCGTGCCGTGGGTATTCACATGGTGATTGCCACACAGCGACCCACTACTAACATCATTACGGGTACCATAAAAGCCAACTTCCCGGGGCGAATGGCGTTCCGCGTTGGTGCACAGATTGATTCCAGAACCATTCTTGACCGCAAGGGAGCTGAACGACTGATAGGGCGGGGCGACATGCTCTTCCTGAACGGTGGCGAACCTGTGCGCGTACAGTGTGCCTTTGTGGATACACCGGAAATAGAAACCATTTCTGATTACATTGAAAGTCAGCCCGGTCCGGTAGCTCCGGTTGAGTTACCGGAACCGTCGGACGATGGTCAAGGAGGCAATGGAGGTGGCGGTGCCAACATGAGCAACATTGATCCATATTTCGAAGAAGCAGCCCATGCCATCGTTGTTTCGCAGCAAGGCTCCACCAGTATGGTTCAGCGGCGCTTCTCGATAGGCTACAACAGAGCTGGCAGACTGATGGATCAGTTGGAAGCTGCAGGCATAGTAGGCTCTGCACAAGGCAGCAAACCGCGTGAAGTCCTTATACAAGATGAGAACTCACTCAATGAGCTATTGGCACGATTAAGAAGTTAAAGGATAAACATTAGATAATAGAAGGAAGAATAAAGGATTATGAAAAAGATTGTTTTAGCATCATTCATGCTGCTGCTTGCTCTCTGCAGCAATGCTCAGAACGCAACGCAGGCCAGGGCAGTGCTTGATAGAGCCGCATCTGTTGTTGGCCGTCAGGGAGGCGCCAGCGCCGATTTTAAGATAGCAAGTGCCAAATATGGCAATACTACCGGTACCATTTACATAAAGGGCAACAAGTTTCATGCCCGCACGCCGCAGGCTGTAGTCTGGTATAATGGCAAGACCCAGTGGACTTATATGAAGAATACTAATGAGGTAAACGTCTCCACTCCGTCCGAAGCTCAGAAGATGAGCATGAACCCCTACACCTTTATCACCATGTATAAGAATGGTTACAACCTGGGTGTCAAGACGCTCGGCTCCCGCTACCAGGTACATCTTACAGCCCAGAACCAGAAACGAAGCGTTCAGGAAATGTACATAATGGTGAATGTCAGGAGCTACGTTCCGACTGAAGTCAAGATGCGGCAAGGCAAAACATGGACAACCATTGCCATCAGTAACTTCAAGGCGAAGAACCAGTCGGATGGTTTATTCGTGTTCCGCTCCAAAGACTATCCCTCTGCAGAGGTGATAGACTTGCGGTAACGTTGCCTGCTGCGCCCATCAACTCCATAAAACAAGATGAAGCCTTTAGCCTTATTCAACGCGCTGCGCAGACATCGGAAGCTGGCCGAGAAGCGTGCCGTCAACTTTGAGCAGAACAAAACTGCCCGCTGGGTGGTTTACATTGCAGGGTCGCTCATGATAGTCTACCTCGTTTTTATAGCCATCATGTTTGCCCTGATAGCCAATGACAGCAGTGACGTTACGGCATTGGAGCTGATGTTCGGACTGGCTCCGTTCATCCTGCCGATTGATTTTGGTGTCCGCTTCATGGCGCAACAGACCCCCGCCCAGCTGATTAAGCCCTACGTCCTGCTGCCGATATCGCGCTATGCTTGCATCGATACGTTTATTGCCACATCCCTCTGGAACAGCGGATACTTGATTTGGCTTGCATTGTTCCTGCCTTATTGCCTGATGGCTGTCTTGTTCAGCTATGGCGTTTGGTGCACGGTGGGGTTCTTGCTCCTGTGGTGGCTGCTCATCATGTTAGACAGCCAGTGGTATTCCATTGTCCGTACACTCATAGTAGACAGCCAGTTGTGGTGGCTTCTTCCCATTGCCGTATATGCTCTCCTGGCTACTCCAATATTCTTGGGTCAGCATGCCGGCATTGAAAACTTAATGGAGCTGTGGTCTGGCATCGGTACAGCCATCGAGCATGGCAGCATTTTGCCTTTCCTTGTTGTATTCCTGCTGTTGGCTGGTGTTGTAGCCATTAACAGGCAGTTGCAGTACAAACACATTTGGAGAGAGCTGGCTCACGTTGATACCACCAAACTGCGGAGCGTCTCGAAGTTTGCTTTCTTAGACAAATATGGCATACAGGGCGAATACCTGAAACTTGAGATGAAGTCCATTCTCCGGAACAAGAACCCGCGCAAGAGTTTCATTTCAGCATTCATGATAGTGCTTCTGTTCAGCGTCCTGATAGTGTTTACCGATGTCTACGACGGGCAGTTCATGACCAACTTCTGGTGTATATACGACTATGTTGTCTTTGGCAGTGTGCTGCTGATTAAGATCATGAGCACCGAAGGCAATTATATTGACGGCCTGATGGTGCACAAGGAGAACATTCTCACCCTGTTCCATGCCAAGTACTGCTTCTATAGCGTCATGCTTCTTTTCCCTTTTGTGCTCATGCTACCAGTCGTTTTCTCGGGTAAGTGGAGCCTGCTGATGGTATTTTCCTATGGTGTTTTTACGGCTGGTTTCCAGTATTTCGTCCTCTTCCAGATGGCTGTGTACAACAAGCAGACCATCCCTCTTAACACCAAATTCATCAGCAAGAGCGGTATAGAGAACAACTATTTCCAGATAGTTGCACAGATGGTAGCGTTTATTGTGCCCGTGGCATTGGTATCAGTCCTGCAGAGCGTGGTGAGTCTCAACACGTCTTATATCATCATGTTGGCCGTAGGACTGCTGTTCATAGCCACCAACCGCCTGTGGCTTCGCAACATTTACGCTCGGATGATGGTACGCCGCTACGACAACATGGAATCGTTCAGAGCTTCAAGATAACTTAAAATACGAAAGAAATGAAATACTTTATCGTCAATAATGGCAAGCAGGAGGGTCCGTTTACTATCTATGAACTGAAGGACCGGCAGATAACATCCGACACGCTGGTGTGGGCTGAGGGAATGAAGGAGTGGACTCCGGCATGGGAAGTGAAGGAGTTGAGAGATTTGCTGTACGGCACTCGCGCCGCTACAACATCCGATGGTACAACTCCTCCGCCACCTCCAGAGCAGGCTGTGCCCCAAACCGCCCCGCAAACTCCACAGCAACCGGAGAACGCCAGTGAGCCACCAAGGAAGAAGAGCCATACGGGAAGAAAAATTGCCACAGCCTTCTGCTTCTTCCTCTTGTTTGCAGTATTGCTGTTGGCTTTTACCCGTCCCGACAGGAGAGAACACGAGGACGCCATCAAAAGGAACCTCTGGGCAGCCCTTGACAAAGTTCAGGACAACGGAACAGAGGGCGACATCTTCGATATAGGGTTCGGTATGGTGCGCAAGATGCTGGGACAACACATTATTGACGGCGCCCTTGACAACTTGCTGACCTATCATAACTATCTGCTGTTCTCCACAACCACGGCAGAGTTTGGCGGCCAGACACACACCGTTTCTTACGGTGTACTTGGCAAGGTCTTTACAGCCGACGATGAAGACATACTGAAAGCCTTGAAGAAAGCAGGCTTCACAAGCCGACAGGAGCAAACGACGGTGGCGCCCGTCCCTGATGACATGGCCCCGCAGGCTGAAGATACAACTGCCAACGCCGATATGGGCAATGCCGTCAAGGACCACATTGTGAACTCTGTAGGCAAGATAGTAAAGGAACAGGTAACGGCAAATACAGACAGTACCACGGGCAAGGGAGTAGGGAAGATAATAGACGATGTTGTCGACCTCATCAAAGGCAAATAGCTTTCGGCTGCCCGGCTGATTTCCGGATGCTTGAACCTTGTCTCTTGACCGGATAATATGAAACAGCCAAAAGGCGTACAGTTACCATGTGATTGCACGCCTTTTGGCATTCCACTTGTATCTTGTCGGGGTGCTGGAGATATCCTTCAGGAACTTTTGACAAGTGTCACACAACAATTCGACACTTGTCAAACAATCGTGCGACAAGTGTCAAAAGTTCCAACTGGCACTGAAACACACCGGAAAATGGACTGTAAAAAATCAGTTGAGTTCGCTTAATTCGAGCCATCTCATCGATTTTTCTTCGAGTATCTCCTGTATTTTGGGCAGCCGTTTGCTTTTCTCCGTGAGCACATCAATTGCAAGGTTTCCGCTGCACAAGTCTTCTTCTATTTGCCGTTGCTCCTTTTCCAGGGCTTCAATGTCCTTGGTCAGCTGCTCGAACTCCATCTTTTCCTTGAAGCTCATGCGTCTGCGGGTGTCGTGATGGTAGTCTTGTTTCTCTTTTGCCGTGCCGCTTTCTTTCTGCTTCTCGGCATCTTTGCTCTGCATGGCCGACCATTCACGATACTGAGTATAGTTGCCCGGAAAGTCTTTGATTGCTCCTTCGCCCTCGAATACCAGCAGATGGTCTACCACTTTATCCATGAAGTAACGGTCGTGGCTCACGATGATGACGCAGCCGGGGAAGTCCTGCAGGTATTCTTCCAGCACCTGCAGCGTCTGGATATCCAGGTCGTTGGTTGGCTCGTCGAGTACCAGAAAGTTGGGATTACGCATCAGTACCGTGCATAAGTACAGCTTGCGCTTCTCGCCACCGCTCAACTTGTAGACGTAATTGTGCTGTTCTTCGGGCGAGAAAAGGAAGTACTGGAGGAACTGAGTCGCACTCATGTGCTTTCCGTTCCCCAGGTCTATGTAGTCTGCTATGTCGGTAATGATGTCTATCACTTTCTGTTCTTCGTTGAAAGTGAGCCCTTCTTGCGAGAAATAACCAAAGCGCACGGTTTCGCCGATGTCGAACTTTCCGCTGTCGGGAGGTACCATTCCCAACAGCATCTTGATGAAGGTAGACTTGCCGGTGCCGTTGTTGCCAACGATGCCCATCTTCTCGAAGCGGGCAAAGTTGTAATAGAAATTGTTTAAAATGACTTTATCGTCAAACCGCTTGGATACATATTGGCACTCAAAAATCTTGGAACCGATGTACACATTGCCTGCTTTCAGGCGCATCTGGCGTTCCTCTATGCGCTGTTTTGCCTTGCTCTGCAGTTCGTAGAAGGCGTCTTCGCGGTATTTGGCCTTATGACCACGCGCCTGCGGCATGCGCCTCATCCATTCCAGCTCCGTTCGGTACAGGTTGTTGGCGCGGGCAATCTCGGCCCGTGCATTGTCTATGCGGGCCTGTCGTTTTTCCAGATAATAGCTGTAATTGCCCCTGTAAGTGTAGATGCTCTTGTTGTCCAACTCCAGTATCACGTTGCAGACGTGGTCCAGGAAGTAGCGGTCGTGCGTAACCATCAGCAGCGTTTTGTTGCCTCGGGCTAAATATCCTTCGAGCCATTCTATCATTTCAAGGTCCAAATGGTTGGTGGGTTCGTCGAGCATCAGCATGTCTGGCTCCGTTATCAGGGCGTTGGCAAGAGCCACGCGTTTCTGCTGTCCGCCGCTCAATTCGCCTATCGGTTGCTCCAAATTGTCAATTTTCAGCTGCGTGAGTATTTGCTTTGCCTTCAAGATCTTGTCCGGATTCCCCTCGTGGTTGAAACAAGCATCGAGCACGCTCTCCTGTGGGTTGAAGTGTGGAGACTGTTCCAGGAAACTTGTACGGATGCCGTTGCGATACACTATAGAGCCGTTGTCGGCGCTTTCTCTGCCGCAGAGAATGGAGAGGAGCGTCGATTTACCGGTGCCGTTCTGGGCTACGAGGCCTACTTTCTGCCGCTCGGCTATCGAAAAGGATATATCGCTGAAGAGCACGTCGGCTCCGAATGATTTGCTTAGATTTTGTACATCAAGATAAGGAATGCCTGCCATTGTTGCTTTAGGATATGTTTCAGGCGGTTAGGTAAAGCCCATACCGTCTGCGGAAATGCGGTTGGAAGAATGCCGGATGCAAGTTTTCCGAATGCTATTCTCCGCTCATTGAGTTGTAAATTTCCTGTATGTAATCGAGTATTTCGTCGCGGCCGGTCTTCTTTTCAGAGCTCGTAATAAAGTGTGGAGGCAATTCTTCCCAGCGGTCTTTCAGCTTGTCCAGCCATTTGTCTGCATTCTGTTTCGCTCTGCCTGCCGTGAGTTTGTCGGCTTTGGTAAACACAATACAGAACGGAATCTGGCTTTCTCCGAGCCAATCTACGAACTCGCGATCTATTTGCAGTTGCTCATGCCGTATGTCAATCAGTACAAACACATTCGCCAGTTGGGGCCTTTGGAGGAGATATCCGTCTATCATCTGCCTCAATTTTGCCATTACTGACTTGGAACGTTGTGCATAACCGTAGCCCGGGAGGTCGACCAGATACCACTCGTTGTTGATGATGAAATGGTTGATAAGCAGCGTTTTGCCCGGCGTAGATGACGTCTTGGCAAGTCCCTTGTGGTTGCAGAGCATGTTAATCAGGCTCGATTTGCCCACATTCGACCTTCCGATGAAAGCAAACTCCGGTTTATTATCTTTCGGACACTGGCTCACCGTGGGAGCTGACAGTACGAATTCTGACTTCTTGATTTCCATTGTTGTCGGTTTTATTTGCAAAGATAGTGCAAATAATTGGTTTACCGAAGCGTTTTGCTCCTGAATGACACAACTCCCGAAAGTTATCAACAAGAAAATTTGTGTAATCCGATGAGATTATTTACCTTTGCGAAAAAAGGGAGGTTTCCATGATTACACAAGACAATTTTAATATAGAATACATTGACCCAATAGAGGAGCAGCAAATAGATAAGTTTGTATGTGACGAGATGGGGCGCCAAATTCACCGGTACATCAAAGGCATGTCGGGCAGCAAGACCATGATGCTCAAGTTCGAGGAGAAGCTGTCCACGCTTTCTGTTCCTGAAAAGGAAGAAGCCATAGCTCGTTACATCGACCTGAACAGAAAAGTTCTTAACGGTTTGGACTTTAAATTGGTGCTCACAAGAGCAATGGCCAATTACACCGATACCTTCAGTTATCTGCTCGAACTGGTCAACAACAAGCGTAAGATGGTTTATTACCTGCATCGTATTCAGGACAAATATATTCAGTATCACGAAGTCTTTGAGGTAAACGGAAAGTTCGGGATTAAGGACCATAAAGGCGAAATTCTGGTTCATCCCGAGTACGAATTCCTCCGTACACCTTATATATATGTGGACGATTTGACCATGATGCCCATCATAGCCGAGAAGAACGGCAAGCTGGGACTCATACTGCCAGACCGCAATGACACAGTAGTAGCCGACTTCATTTACGACGATATCTCCCTTCGTGATGAGTATCCGTACTTCGAAGCCATAAAAGACGGGGCAACGGGGTTCATTGACCGCAACGGAGAATTTCACATCGGTACAGGCGATTGAACGTTTTTTAGACCGCTATCTACAATAAAGACCTCTTTGCCTTTTTGATTGCAGGCAAAGAGGTCTTTCTGTTTGGCACAGCCGGAGGCAATGTCTACGGTTTTGCCTCCGTACATTCATTGACCAGATAAGCTATTCCCATGTATGGTACACCGCCGTTTGTCTGGAGTCCTATTTCGCAAGTACGGCTGTTGGAATAGCCAACTTCTATTCCTTGTTCTTCTATTTGAGGCCGTAATTTGCGCAGAGCATAGCGATTAACCTCCGGATGTGAGAAGCCTTTGTCGCCTGCGAAGCCGCAACATCCTACGCCATCGGGCACCAGAACGTGCTTGGCACAGAGCTTTGCCAAGGCTACGAACTGGTCTGTGAGGCCCATTTCGCGGGTAGAACAGGTTATATGAATGGCTATCTTTCTGTCCGTTGGATGGAATACAAGCCTGTCTTTCAGAAACTCCATGATAAATTCTACCGGCTCGTAAAGCTTCATCTTGGTAAACACCCGACGCATACGATGCAGGCACGGGCTTTGATCACAGAGCACAGGGTAACGTCCCTGCTCTGATGCTTCCCATAAGGCGTGCTCCAGTTCGGCACTTTTTTTGTCCGCAACATCCATCATTCCCTTGCTTTCCCAAATCTGTCCGCAGCACATTTGCTTCATGTTTTGGGGGAAGATAACTTCGTATCCGCCCTTTTGGAGCAGCTGGCACATCTCATCAACCAAAGAGTTTTTAACCGGAGCACCTTTGGCCAGGCCCATTGTCTGGTTGATACAGCTGGGAAAGTAGACAACTTTCAGCTCAGATTGCGGTTGCTTTAAGTCGCTTGCTTTTGGCTGTTTTTCTTTCCGGGGCATAGCAGGAGTCCAAAGAGGAATGCCTACTTGGTGCAGCCCTTCGGTTACTTTGCTCATGGCCGAAGTGCCTAAAACAGTGTGACCGAAGTTAGCCAAATCCAGCACTCCACGCAATCCGCTCTTTATTCCGGCCATGTGTTCGCCTGCAAATTTGCCGACCCGGTAGGCTGCAGGGCGTTTCATCATGTTCATCTGCCTTATCATGTGGGTCAGATGTCCCGTGTTTATCTTCATCGGACACGAGGAGGCACACAGCCCATCGGATGCACAAGTCTGGTCACCGTAATACTCATACAGCTTCCGAAGCCGTTGCACCCGCTCCGGATCTTTACCTGTTGATTCAAGATTGCATATTTCACGCTGAACGACTATGCGCATACGCGACGACAAGGTGAGCCCGCAAGAGAAGCAGTTGATTTCGCAGAAGCCGCATTCTATACACTTGTTGGCAGCAGCCACGCCGTCGGTCATTTCCTTGGTCGACGAGAAATCCTCTCCTTCCTGCTTCAGATAATGACCTCCGTCGGGAATGTTGTCCGACTTATAGCTCAGCACTGGCAGCGGTTTGAGATGCCGGATAAAGCAATCGGGGTCGTCATTGAAGATAACTCCCGGGTTCAGCAAGCCTTCAGAGTCGAACACCTGCTTGAGTTCCTTCATAATCGCATAGGCCTCTTCGCCCCATTCATACTTCACGAACGGAGCCATATTGCGCCCCGTGCCGTGTTCGGCTTTCAGCGAACCGCCGTATTCTCCGATAACAAGATGTGCCACATCCTGCATCATGTTCTTGTATCGTGCCACTTCATCCGAGGTCTCGAAGCTCTGATTTAGAATGAAATGGTAATTGCCTTCGAAAGCATGACCGTAGATGCAGGCATCCGTGTAGCCGTGCGCTGCAATGAGCTTCTGGAGTTTTACGGTTGCTTCGGGCAGGTCTTCTATATGGAAAGCCACGTCTTCTATCAGACACGAAGTGCCCACAGGGCGTGTTCCGCCTACCGAGGGGAATATACCCGAGCGGATTGCCCAGTATTTTCCGTAGACCTTTGGATCCTCGGTAAATTCTGCAGGCTTATACAGATGGAAAGCACCGAGGCAAGTATTGATGGCCTCTATCTGTGCAAGAAGTTCTTCATGGCTGATAGCCTTGGTCTCAGTAAGTATGGCCGTAAGGTTATGATAGTCGCCCGGAGCCACGCCGGGGATGTTTCCTGCGTCTACTTCTTTCTTGTATCGCAGGTAAACCGGGTCGTCAACGCTGCTCAGCGACATGTAATCAAGCATTTCGGCACTCTTTACCATCAAGTCTTCCGCACTCATTTCCAGGTCGGCAGCCGATGCTTTCAGCTGCTTGAGTGCCACAACGGCTTCGCAACTTTCTTTCATTGTGAAGAAGTAGACCATGGCAGAAGCCCTGTAATCGTACTCTTTCAAGGTCTTCATCGTTACGCCGGCGAGGAATGCGAGCGTACCTTCGGAGCCCACCATACAGTGGGCTATGATGTCGAACGGGTCATGGTAAGCAACAAAGGGGCGAATGTTCAGCCCCGTAACGTTCTTGATACTGTACTTGTGTTTTATCAGTTCGCTTAACTCCTTGTTTGAGTTTACGTTATCTCTTATTCTTTCTATCTCTTGTACAAACTCTGGATGGCTCTGCCTGAAAGCAGCTTTGCTGTCCTCGTTGCCCGTATCCAGCAGCGTGCCATCGGTCAGAATGATGCGTGCGCTTATCAACATACGGTCGCTGTTGGCATGAACACCGCAGTTCATACCCGACGCATTGTTGCACACTATGCCGCCAACCATGGCACTGCCAATGGAGGCCGGGTCGGGCGGAAACACCCGGCCGTAAGGTTTCAGCAACTGGTTCACCTTTCCGCCTACAAGCCCCGGCTGCAGCGTAATGCTGTTATGGTCGGGTGCAATCTCGTATTTCTCCCAGTTCTTGCCGGCCACTATCAGGACTGAGTCGCTCACGCTTTGGCCTGAAAGCGATGTTCCGGCAGCGCGGAAAGTGAAAGGCAACTTGTGTGCCCGGCACGATTTTACGATCCGTGACAGCTGCTCTTCGCCGTCGGAACGGATAACCATCTTCGGTATCATGCGGTAGAAACTTGCATCCGTTCCCCATCCAAGCGTCCGCAACTCGTCAGTATAAATTTGTTGCTTGGGTATATAGCTGCTGACCTCAGCTAAAAACTCATCATAATTCTTAGGCTCCATAGGCTTGTATAGTCAATTAGTTCTCAGGTATTTACGGCTGGCAGAAGCTCTGCATGGGCAAAGTACAACCGGCCGAATGCAAATCTAACAAAAAAAGTTGGAATATCTTCCTGTTCAGAAAGAAAATATTTGCTTTTCGTCAGGCAAGCAGTTCTTCCGGTGCCCGTAAGTAGCCGGAAGGCCGGTTGGCAGCAACAGCTGCCGAAGTGCTGCCGGCAGTGCTACTTATGCCGCATGATGCGGTTCTTAATCTCTTCACGTTTCTGCTCTCGCAGCTTGTCATGGTTCTTCATGTCGAGGTAGGTTTTGAGGCCAAACCACACCAAAGCGATGGCCAGAAACAGGAAAACGGCTATGAGAACATAGAGTAGGGCGTGTGACATGTTATGAAGTTTTAGATGGTTAGGGTTGACAATAATTGGCCGCCAAGGGTGAACATGCTGACTTCTCCGCCCTGATAGGTGCACAGAGTGGGCGGATTGCCGCCTTTGGGAAAGGTTACAGAGCCGGTGTTACACACCACCCGGCTGCCGTAGCGGCAGAGTTCCCACAGGTGGGTGTGCCCGTAGAAGACGGTATCGAACTGTCCGGGCGGCAAAACTTCTTTGTTGTAGACGTGTCCATGGGTAAGCATGAGCTTCTTGCCTTCGTCTACCAGGAGCATGTAGTCCTGCAGCAAGGGGAAATCCAGCAGCATCTGGTCTACTTCCGAGTCGCAATTTCCCCTCACGGCCACAATCTGGTCGGACATAGCATTCAGTTGTTTGGCAATCTCCTTGGGGTTCAACCCATCGGGAATGGTGTTCCGCGGGCCGTAATTAAGTATGTCGCCTAAGATGCAGAGCATGTCACAACGCCGGTCGGCATAAAACTGCAAGGCGCTGTCCAGGGCGGGGAGCGACCCGTGTATATCGGAGATGATGAGGTATTTCATATTGTCTGTTTTCCTGCAAAGTTACAGTTTTTTGGCCGAAAACGCCGTTGAAAGGCACAGAAATCTTTGCTTTTGAAGCAGAAACAGCACCATTTTATTTGACTGCCGGAGGCTGCACCGTTGCCTCATGTAGGCCTTTTGTGGGCTTGGTTTGTACAAATAATGTCCCAAAAAGCATGCTTCGCAACGCTTGCAAACAGCGGATAAATGGGCTGAAACTTACCTGCAAGATTGTTGTTTGTGCCCTTTACCGCCCTTGAGAAACAGCTTTTGCCACCTTAAAGCTATCGTTCTGCAACGCCGAAAGTATGCTTCGGCAGGCATTTTTTTGCCGGTTTATGCGGTAAAATGATGCTTTCAAGGACTCCAACCGGTGCGTTTTTCAGTGCCATCTGTATGTTTCTTTTTGTAAATTACTGGTTTTCAGAACGTTGTGAAATATCAATAAATGTTATTATTTGCCGTTTCTCATCCGAAAGTTAACGCGAGTTTGCGTTGGCGAAAGCACTTTGTCAACATCGTTGAAGCCATTAATTATAGGATAAAAGGGCCGAGGAAAAACAAAAAATCCCGACAAGAAAGGCCGTGCTTTCTTGCCGGGAATATGGGATGTGAGATAGGGTAGGGACAATCGGGCTCGAACCGATGACCTCTGCAATGTGACTGCAGCGCTCTAAACCAACTGGGCTATGCCCCTATGTTTCGGATGCAAAAGTAACAAATAAATTGGTTTTGCCACAATAATTAATGTTAAATTACAGCCTGAGGGCTAAAAAGTGCTTCCTTGCCCGGACATTTCAGCCCGTTGGGAGCACATCAGCCGGTTTGCTACCGGTTAGAGGTTGAGCAGCTTACTGAAATCATCTATGATGTAGGTAGCCCCCGCCTGCTGCAGTTCTTGCAGGCTTCCGTTGCCATAAGTTACGCCGCAGGTTCTGCAACCGGCATTCTTTCCCATCAGGATATCATATTCCGTATCGCCAACTACGAGTGCATCCTGGGGCTTCAGCCCGAAGTGTTGCAGGGTTAGTTGTACCGGCTGGGCATCGGGTTTGGGGCGGGCAACGTCGTCAACGCCGAGCACCAGACTTACCAGTGGCCCCAACTGCAACTCCCGGACAAACTCCATGAGCGTATTGTGGCCTCTGCTGCTGGCTATCGTAAGGATGGTTCCGCGGCGGTGCAGCTGCCGCAGCGTCTCCATGACATGCGGAAAGAGGGGCACTGCTCCGGGCTCCCGGTTCTCTGAAAATATCCTTCGGTAGGTCGTTGCGCACCTTTCGGCCTCGCTGTCGGTAAGTGCTGGCACGGCTGCGGCAAAGCATCGGGCCAGCGGTAGTCCGATGGTACCTTGGCAAACTTGGCGTGAAGGCCGTTTCAACCCCATCTCATCAAAGGTTGCCATCATGGTGTCAATGATAAGGCGGTTAGTGTCGCCGAGGGTTCCGTCAAAGTCCAGGATGACCATCTTCATCATGCTGCTCAGCGAACGGAGAATACCACGGCAGCCGTCCTCTATCAGGTCGAGCGCCAACTCAAAGGCTTCGCCGTTGCCGTAGTATGGGTCGGGCACGGAATACATCCCCGCGTGCTCAGTGAAATAGTCGGCCATCTTATGTACCTTGCCTCTATCGGTCGCGGTGCGGGCCGCGTCCGTAATGGTACGATAGTTGTCGTTGTCCATGACGAAGATGTAATCAAAACGGTCGAAATCGGTCTTTGGGTTAAATTGGCGTGCTCTGTGGCTGATGTCGTAGCCGCGTTTTAGGCCGTGTTTCATCATCCGCTTGTCGGGCAGCTGACCCACATGCCAGTCTCCTATGCCGGCAGAATCAACCTCAAAACGGTCGGTCAAACCGTTTTGTTCTATCAGCTTCTGCATGATTGCATGTGCTCCGGGCGAGCGACATATATTACCTAAGCATATAAACAGAAGTTTCTGTTTCATAATGAGTTATTAAGAGGGTGCTTAAAACGTGCCCGATGGGGATCGGGCAGCATGTTACCAAAATCGTTTGTTCTCTGTGCTGTACTCGAAACCGGCAGCAGCAAGGCGCTCAACCAACGCAGTCTTGTCTACGTTATAGGCGTAGCAAATCTCTTCGAGGGTGTCGAACTCCTCGTCGCGCAGCAAAAAATTGATGGCCGAAACCAGCATCGGTATGTCTTTGGGCAGGTGTTCCATTTCTCTATTCGGTTGTTTTTGAGGTTCTTGTCAGTTCTATCGCTTCTTTTCCACTTAGCTTTTCAATCCTGAAATCCATCATGAGTACGTGGTTAAAGTCTTTCTGCACTTCGTGTCGGAATCCTTCTTCGTCGTTCGGGTTGTACCTTTCAGCAAGCAGTCTGAGCGTTTGCAACTTGCGTGCATCGTCTTCTATAATGGATATTCTGCCAAAAGCAATGACGCTGCGGAAATAGGTCGTAAACTCCTTAGGCTTCACGCAGTCCTGGTCAATGACACAAAACGAGGCCTTGTCGCACTGCCTGATGGCATCGACCTTGTGGCCCCGGAGGGCACTGTGGAAATATAGATGCCCGTCGCAATACACATAACTGAGAGGAACTGCATACGGATAATCATTCTCTCCCAAAAGAGCAAGCACGCCGGAGGTACCTTGGCGCAGCATTTCTTCACAAACTTCTTTGGGCAATTCCTGGCGTTTACGCCTCATGGGTCGAAAAACATTTTCTTTCATAACAGGTACAAAGGTAAGTATTCTCTTTCATTCTCCCAATAAAAACCGCTCAATACTTGGTTTTGGTAACGGGATACAGCTAAGCCGGAAGGGGAGAAAGACCCCCAGAATGAAGTTTTATGAAGATTTAGCTCGTAATTGAAAAAAAATATGTAAGTTTGTATTTCCAAGCGCGGGTCTTGCATCTTTGGCCGAAACAGAGGATGGGTGCCCGCTGAATGGCATACTAAACATAAGCAAAATATGGAATTTACTAACTTTAGTTTGATGGCTGCAAGTGGCGTTTATCGTGTCATGAAAGCACAAGCTGATGACCAGCCTGTGGTCATGAAAGGGTTAAGACAGGAATATCGTGAGCGTGGCCAGTACCAGAACTTGCTGAAGAAAGAGTTCGAACTGGTGCAGAAACTCGACAGTCCTTATATTATTAAGTATAAGGAATTTGTGGATTTGCCGGAATACGGGAAATGTATAGCAGCGGAATATGTAGATGGCCGTTCGCTTGCCGACTACTTGAAAGAAAACCATTCGGATGATGAAAAGCTGGCAATCGTGGTTCAGATTGCCGAAGGATTAAGGTACATACACGAGAAGAACATTGTGCACAGAAACCTGAAGCCTTCCAATATCCTGATAACCAAGCAAGGCAACAGGGTGAAACTGATTGATTTCAGAATGGCTTATGCCAACGATTTGCAAGTTCCTTTTAAGACTCCAAAGTACGTGGCGCCTGAACTGAAGGACGAAACGATAGCCGTCGACGGCCGTTCTGACCTCTTCTCGTTGGGAGCTATCATGAAAGACATGGGGCTTCCTAAATCCTATGACGCCATTATTGATAAATGTTGCAGCTACAGCAGGACCGACAGATACATGGATGTTGATGCCTTACTGGAAGCCCTGAACAGTGACCAGTCTCGTGGCGGTTTAAGTGCCAGATGGATACTTCTGGCTGCCTGCCTGCTTGCTGTCGTCGCCGGGTTGGTTTACTGGTTTACGACAAAAGACGGAAAAAGCCCGGAAGAAAAGCTGCAAACGGAAATAGTGGATTCTGCACAGACAGCTCCCAAAGAGCAGGTGGAACCTGACAAGAATGTTGCCACGGCACCGGCAGCTCCCGTAAATCCCAAGATGGCTTTCCTGGAGCAGGTAAAAACCCAGATGTTTGCTGATATCGACCATATCTACCAGCCTTACATCACGGCGGCACAGAGTGGAAATGCCGTTGACCAACGGGAACTCCGGAAGCGCATCAAGAGCTATTATCTCGGCATCCTGAAGACTTTCGGCACGATTGACAGTGAGCAGCGCGACGCTTTCGACAAGGTCTTTGCCGAATATAACCAACGGAAAGGACAGGAATTGCAGGGTTACATGAAATAAAACAGAGGGCTATGAAGTATATTTCGTGGGGTTTTATCGGCTGTGGTGAGGTGACGGAGAAAAAGTCGGGACCGGCTTTTAACGAGGTACCGGGCTCTCACGTAGAAGCCGTTATGGGTCGCAATGAAGAGAAGACACGCTTATATGCCACCCGACACCATATCAGGAAGTGGTACACTGATGCGCTCGAACTGATAAACGACCCTGATGTAAACGCCATCTACATAGCAACTCCGCCTTCCTCGCATGCCACTTTCGCCATCATGTCGATGCGGGCAGGAAAACCGGTGTACGTGGAAAAGCCGCTGGCTGCAAGTTACGAAGACTGCGCACGCATCAACCGTATCAGCGAGGAGACCAAGGTTCCCTGCTTTGTTGCCTATTATCGGCGTTACTTGCCTTACTTCCGCAGGGTCAAGGAAATTATCAACAACGGCACGCTTGGCCAGATAACGAATGTGCAGCTGCGGTATTCGGTTCCGCCGCGCGACTTGGATTATTCCTCCGGTCGCAATCTGCCGTGGCGCCTGCAGCCGGATATAGCAGGTGGCGGATACTTCTATGACCTGGCTCCACACCAGCTTGACTTGCTTCAGGAGTTCTTCGGAATTATCGTAAAGGCCCACGGTTATTGCTCTAACCGGGCTCACCTGTACGATGCCGAAGATACGATTAGCGCCTGTTTCAGGTTCGAAAGCGGCCTTGTTGGCAGCGGATCGTGGTGCTTTGTAGGCCATAAGAGCGCCCGTGAAGATGCCATCGAAGTGATAGGCGAGCGCGGTTCCATGACTTTCTCCGTATATACTTACAACCCCATCAGGGTAGTTACCAGCGAAGGAACTACGAACATAACGGTTCCCAATCCGCCCTACGTGCAGCTGCCCATCATCAAGAACGTGATAGAAGACCTGCAGGGATATGGCGTATGTGGATGTACAAGCGTGAGTGCAACGCCCGTAAATTGGGTAATGGACCGTATTTTGGGTAAGTTCTGACGATTACACATGGCGTTTCGGGATATAGTTAAGAGACATATCGACCACAAGAAGCGTGTCGCCCTCATGGCGATAGGCCTGTTTGCGCTCTGTGCCAGCGCCCAAGACTCTGTCCAACAGAAGAAAGGAATACTGCATGGCATCTACCGTTTTGTCAAGGAATTCAGCCGCGTAGATACCAATTACGTGGAACCGCAGCATTATAATTTCCAGCTGATGATGCAGAACACGAACACGTATGAGTTCTACGAAATAGCCAACAAGAATAACCAGAGCATCCTCTTTGCCCCCAAGCCGAGCATCAAGATTGGCCCTTATTTCGGCTGGAGATGGATTTTCCTGGGCTATACGCTCGACGTTTCGCACGTTCATCACGCCGACAACAAGCAAGACTTCAATATAAGTCTCTACAGTAACCAGATAGGAGTCGACTTCTTTTGGCGCGAAACGGGCAGCGGGTATAAGATAAAAAGCCTGAAATTGGGCGAAGACATTGACACGAGTCCTATCAAGGACACCGACTTCCCGGATATATCAGCAAGCATCAAGGGACTCAATCTCTATTATATCTTCAACCACAAGAAGTTCTCCTATCCCGCAGCATATAGCCAGAGTACGGTCCAACGGCGCAACGCAGGTTCGGCCTTGCTCGGCATAGGCTACACGCGGCACAGCCTAAAGATAGACTGGCAAAGGCTTGACGACCTGATAGAAAGGAAGCTGGGCACTGATGTAACCAGGCTTGCACTCGACAGCACGCTGCTCTTTGGCCGTATCCGCTATACCGACATTTCCGTTTCCGGCGGCTATAGTTACAACTGGGTGTTTGCTCACAACTGGCTCTTCAATGCTTCGTTGAGTCTGGCCGTAGGCTATAAGAATACGGATGCCGATATGAAAAAGGAGCACTCGACCTTCGAGGAGTTTGATTTTAAGAACTTCAACCTCGACGGCGTGACGCGTTTGGGCATTGTATGGAACAACACCAAGTGGTATGCTGGCGCCAGTGCCATATTCCACACCTATAATTATCGTAAGAGTCAGTTCCGCACAAACAGCACTTTCGGCAATGTGAACATCTACGTTGGTTTTAATTTTGACAGAAGATAAACACGCTAAAAAGCAGAAATACAATTACAAAGAACCATTCATCATGAAGTATTTATCAGTTTTGACAGCCGCAATCTGGATGACATGTCCGGTCGTGGCACAAGAAATCCAATACACGAAGACGGACAGCGTGAAGGTTGCCAGATTGCTGCAACAGGCGCAGGAACTGGATTCTGCGGAGAATGTAGTCATTTATTTTGCCCGTGAACTTAAGGGAATACCTTATGTGGCCAAAACTCTTGAAAAGAATGAGACCGAAAAACTGGTAGTCAATCTCCGCCAGTTGGACTGTACAACCTATGTGGAGAATGTACTGGCGCTTTCTTTATGCGCCAAGAACAACAGAAAGAGGTTCGAAGACTTCTGCACTTATCTGAGGCTCATCAGATACCGAAACGGCGAGGTCAGCTACGTCAACCGCCTGCACTACTTCACGGAATGGATTACAGACAACACCCGCATGGGGTATGTAGCCGAAGTTCAGGAACCCAATCCGCCCTTTACCGGCTTGCAGAAACTGATGATTAACTACATGAGTACCTATCCGCAATATTACCCGATGCTGCAGAAGAACCCGGCATGGATAAAGGGTATCAAGGCGATGGAAGACGAACTCAACGGCCAGGAGTACAGATACATCCCAAAGAACGAGATAGCCAACACGGCAATCTACCGCGAAACCATCCGCAGCGGCGATATCATTGCCATCATCACAAGCCGCAAGGGGCTCGACACCAGCCACATCGGCATCGCCGTTTGGCACAAGGACGGACTGCATCTGCTAAACGCAAGCTCCGTCAGGCACAAGGTGATAGAAGAGCCGATGTTGCTGCGCACCTACATGAACAGGCATCCCTCGCAGGTTGGAATAAGGATTATAAGAATCAGATAGCTGTGCTATGTGAAGTTTTAGCACATGGCCGAACAGCATTGTGACGCCTTCAGGACGACAGTGAGGCCATCTCACTTGGATAGTGAGACCATCTCACTACGATAGTGAAGCCATCTCCTTGCAAATCTAATGATTGCTTTTGTTCCCTCTCTTGGCATTAACGCCCATGCCGAATAAGGCAAAATCGGCTTTAACAGGGTCTGTAGGGAACACCGTTTTCATGACTTCGGTAAGTTTGAGCGCCGTTGCCATGGATGATGTGTGTGTGCTGATGAGCTGCAATTCGTTGGCTACCCGCAGCACGTGAGTATCCAACGGAATGATGAGCGACGACTTGAAAATGAACTTGCACCACAGTCCAAGGTCAACGGGAGAGTGGTCTCTCACCATCCATCTCATGTACATGCAAAGCCGTTTGCATGCTGACCGGGTATCTTTCGGTATGACCGACCCGATGTCCCACGCCGAGAAATACCGGCTCATGGCATGTATGGCTTCCGGTGCAGTATGACATTTTTCTGCCTGAAGATAGCTGCCCATGCTTCCATAGTCATTGAGAAGCCTTTGATAGGCGGCCAGCAACTGATGAATTACGTGGAAGGTGTACAGCCGATAGTAGCAGGCAGAGGTATCGGGAACATCGTGACGGAAGTCGCCACGCCTTATCCAGCCATCCACATTGCCTGCGGAGCACTCCAGCAGATACTGAATTTTAGGGAAAAACTGCTTCCTGCTGCCATAGCTTAGCGACGAGGCAAGAAAGGCGATGGCCTCTTGATTCAGTGCTCCCGCAACCTGGTGCATGAACCAACTGGGGTCATCGGCAAGAAAATCCGCCGTCTCATACTTATCTGCATACAAGCGGAGTAGGGCGGCAGTCGACTTTTCTATCACGAATTACCTCCGCTTTTCAGACTCTCCTTGAGCAATATTTCTGTCTCTTTGATGCTTCCGTCGTTAGGCGCAGGCGTAATGCCAAGGAGCCGGCAGATAAGTGCATAGACATTTACGTTGTGGAAATGGGGCACCGAAACATGATTGAAGTCGGGCCCAATGGCCCTGAAGAGCGCGTGCATGTCCTGCATTTCGGGGTCGTACCCATGCGTGCCGCCTGCATCGATGGTGTCTTCGATGATGTAATAGCCTACATCGGGCGTTGCCACCACATCGCCCACGCGGGGACTACTGCCGTAATGGAGGTAGGCGGGTATGTCGGCTTTCTTCCATACCTTAATGTGGTCAACGTGCGTAAGAGCCGCGTAAACGGAGTCGGCACAGCCTTCTGTAGTGTAGATGTTGGCCGGAACATTGCCGGATATCTTCCTAATCCATTCCTTTTTCAGATAAGGCATCACCGGTATCCGGTGCTCTTTGGCCACCCAGGCCATGCCATGGTCGGACAATATAATCAAGTTTACGTTGGCTGCAACGGGCAGTTGCCGTATTCGGTTATACAGGTTTTGCATCAGCGAGTCGATGATTTCCACCATCTTGCGGGTGTGCTTGCTGTGCGGACCGTACAGATGGCCGCTGGCATCGGGCTGGTCGAAGTAGGCCATAATCAGTTCCGGACGCGAGGAGGCTGGCTTTTCCAGCTCGCGTATGATGCCGTCAATGCGTTGGCTATAGTCCAGCCGGGGGAGTTCATCATATTTAAAGAACTTGTCGGGATAGCTTCCTTTGACTTTGACATCCGACCCCGGCCAATAGAATACAGCCGTGTGCAGGCCTTGTTTCTGGGCGGTAATCCAGACGGGTTCGCCCCCGTAGAACCTTGAATTCGTTTTTGTAGCCTTGGAACTCAGAGAGAAAGACTCCTTGGTGGCCGAGTCATAGAAGTCGTTTCCTACTATCCCGTGGTGGTCGGGATACAAACCAGTGGCCAGCGTATAGTGATTGGGGAATGTCTTTGACGGGAACGAGGGGATGAGACCTGACTCCACGCCTTGGCTGGCCATGTAATCAATGAAGGGAGTGTTGTATAGTTGAGGGTAGTCCCATCTGAAACCGTCCAGCGAAACGACCACAGTATAATGCTTGGCATGGAGGTTTGCTGCCAGCGCAAGCGTGATAATAAAAGCTAAAAACTTCTTCATAAGGCAAAGATACGGAAAGAATTGCAAAGTAAACCCTTGTTCCTGATAATTTTATAGGTTCATGATAAAGACGGGAGCATCTACCGAGCTAAGTTCCGGAGCATATCTGAAGCCTTGATAACTGAATGCCTCGAGACTCTCCGGCGTGCTTATTCTGTTTTTAATCACGTAACGTGTCATGGCTCCCCGACAGCTTTTGGCATATACAGATACCGCTTTCAGCTTGCTGCCGGCATTAACCAGGAATTGCGGTTGAATGATGCGGAGGCCCTTCTTTACGCGTTTCCAGTCGAAGAGCCTCTCCATCTCCTTGGTTGCCAAATGGAGCAGAATGCCGTCATCAGCCGTAACTGACTTGAGAAGTACGTCGGTCAGCAACCGTTGCCAGTAGGAGAACATGTCGTCGGTATGGGTAGATTGCAGCATGGATTTGCCCTCCAGCCTATACGGATGAATGTTGTCGAGCGGGCGTAACAATCCATAAAGGAACGAAGTGATGTGAAGGTGCGATTGTGCATAATCAAAATCGGGAGCTGTCAAGCTATCGGCCTGCAGGCATTTATAGGCTTGTCCGTAGTATGCCAGTATTGCCGGCAGCTTTTGACCTTCGTCCATGAACTGCATGTATCTCAGCTTATTCTCGGCTACTATTCTTCTGTTGCAATGCAAAACATCTGCTAAGTCTTCTATATCCATCATGGAGAGTTCTTTGGCAAACAATTCTGCAGCCGCATTGAATAGGGGAGTGGTGGCGCCGGAAACCCGGACAGGAGTACATGGTCTTGGCACAGGCTAATAATATCTGCATAGGTTGGGAATATGGATTATAGCTTCAAAATATCGTGATTGTGGCGTATTCGATAAACAAAAAAGAGACTTAGCCCTGTGAGCTTCGTCTCTATAAGTGGGTGGTGATGGATTCGAACCACCGAAGGCATAGCCAGCAGATTTACAGTCTGCCCCATTTGGCCACTCTGGTAACCACCCTGAAAGGTGGGCGTTGACGGATTCGAACCGCCGACCCTCTGCTTGTAAGGCAGATGCTCTAAACCAGCTGAGCTAAACGCCCTTACTTTCGTAAGCGGTTGCAAAGGTAACGGCTAATCTTAGAATACACAAATAAACATTCGTGTTTTTGCATATTTTAAGACTTTCTTAGCCCAAAATCTGCTTTGAGTGCTCTTTTACTTTGATTTCTTTGGGGGTGATGATGCGCTCAATTACTCCTTCCTCATTTGCTATGAAGGTTGTGCGGAACACGCCCATGTACGACCGCCCGTACATCTTCTTTTCACCGTACACGCCCAGTTGCTCAACCAACTTGTGGTCAACATCGGCAATCAGAGGGAACGGCAAGTTGTTCTTCTCAATGAACTTCTGGTGCGATTTCTCATCCTGAATGCTTACGCCAACGACCGCATAGCCCATACTCAAGAAGCGTTCGTAATTATCACGCAGGTCACATGCCTCGGCCGTGCAGCCGGATGTGGAGTCTTTAGGATAGGCATAGAGCACCAGTTTTTTGCCCTTAAAATCACTCAGTTTAATTTCTTGCCCGTTTTGGTCTTTCCCCAGGTACTCTGGTAACTTTTGTCCAACTTCCATGTTTCTATCTTTCTGTTATTTTCTATTAGGCTACAAATATACAATATTTTTGTCTTTCTTCAAAGTTTTGGGCTCTATGTTATGATAAATATTTCAGATGCAGTTGTATTTTTGCAACCTTATTTTCGTCTTGCGTACCACAGTCAATTGCCTAAAAGCTATGCTTCAGAAACTTTTGACAAGTGTCACACGATCGTTCGACACTTGTCACACGATTATGCGACAGGTGTCAAAACTTCCAATAGAGTTCTTGTCAAATTTCCATTTGCTCAAAATTTAAACCTCAATAACGAACGTTTGTATCTTTAAAAGCAAGCAATCAATTTCAGCCATTTTCCAAGTTGATTACTCGCGAATATCAACCTCATTTGGAACAGATAACGGCCAACATTCTTAAAGATGCCTTTTTTCAACATAATCAGTATTATGATAAATTAATAAAAATAAAAAGGAAGAGAGCACTTTTGTACCCTCTTCCTTTTATGATTATCAGAATGTGCAGATAAATCAGTTATTGACAGTGCCACCAACAATATCAAGCAATTCACTTGTAATGGCAGCCTGCCGACTTTTGTTGTATTGGAGATTGAGTTCTCTGATTAAGTCATCTGCATTGTCAGTTGCTGTTTGCATGGCTACCATTCGTGCTGCGTGTTCTGAAGCATTGCTATCTAACAAAGCTGTGTAAATCATCAGATTGAGCAATTTTGGTATCAAAGACTTCAGCACTGTTGGTAAATCAGGCTCGACGATAAAATCATCGTTCAACGGAACTATATTTTCTTTAGCCCGCTGCTTGTTTGCAGCTTTTTTGCGTAAATACTCTTGTGCCTTTGCTGTTACTACATTGCTTGACAAATCTCGGTCATTCGTATCGCCAATGCTCTCCGTAGACAAATCAATTGGAAGAAATTGTCGCCGCGTAAGAATTTGAGAACCAGCACTTTTAAAGTGATGATAAACAAGTTCAACTCTGTCTATTTCGCCACGATTATATCTGTCAGTGAGTTCCTGTGCTATATGGGCACAATCTCGCGCATTGGGTTTATCGGCCAATTCCAGAAAATCACCACCCGAAGGAATACCCAGTTTTTTTACCCTTTCGGCTACCTTTCTTCCTATCGGATAAATTACAAATTGGGTAATACCACTTGTTTTATACTCATTGATGATTTGAGTCATCAGCTTGAGCACATTGGCATTGAAGCCACCACATAAGGAACTGTTACTTGAGTACACGACCAAAGCTACTTTATGAACCTTGCGAGTGGGAGTATCAAAAGAAACATGAGCTTCTGGCGTGGAGACTAAGAAAGCCTTGAGAATGTGTTCTAACAGGTTTTCGTATGGCAGCATGTTCTGAATGGCAACCTGAGCATGGTGGAGTTTAGAGGACGCAACCATCTTCATGGCACTCGTTATTTTGCGAGTACTATTGACGCTGGCGATACGCTTCTTGATTTCTTTCAGTGATGCCATAAGTTGTTATGCTTTAAATTGTGCCACGATGCCCGACATCACTTCCTCTATGGTTTTAATGACTTCATCGGTAAGCTGGCCGGATGTAAGTGTTTCAATTACATCGGCATGCTGATTGCGCATTTGCTCAAGGAATTGATCTTGGCAGACTCTGACCTGTGTTACTGGAACATCGTGCATCAAACCGTGCACACCGCAGTACAGAATGGCTATCTGCTCACCTACAGGCATGGGATTGTATTGAGGCTGTATAAGCAACTGATTGTTCTTGCGCCCGCGGTCAATGGTCATGGCAGTTACGGGATCCATATCACTGGAGAATTTGGAGAAAGCCTCCAACTCTCGGTATTGTGCCATATCGATTTTGAGAGTACCGGCAACCTTCTTCATACTCTTGACTTGTGCTGATCCTCCTACACGCGAAACAGAAATTCCTACATTGATAGCAGGCCTGAAACCTTGGTTGAACAAGTCCGTTTCAAGGTATATCTGACCGTCAGTAATGGAAATCACGTTCGTGGGGATGTAAGCAGAAACGTCGCCTGCCTGTGTTTCAATTATTGGAAGCGCAGTCAGTGAGCCTCCGCCCTTAACATGACCCTTCATACATTCCGGCAGATCGTTCATGAGTTCTGCCACTTCCTGCTGATCGTTAATTCTGGCGGCACGCTCAAGCAAACGGGAATGGAGGAAGAACACATCGCCCGGGTAGGCTTCACGTCCGGACGGACGGCGCAAAATCAGGGAAACCTCACGGTAAGCCACAGCTTGTTTGGATAAATCATCATAGACCACGAGCGCAGAGTATCCCCTATCGCGAAAATATTCGCCGATAGCGGCGCCGGCAAAAGGTGCATAATATTGCATGGCGGCTGGGTCAGCAGCAGTTGCGCTTACTACGATAGTGTACGGCAAAGCTCCGTGCTCTTTCAGTGTCTGCACCAAAGTTGCAACAGTAGAAGCCTTCTGCCCTATTGCTACATAGATACAGTAAACCGGTTTTCCCTGCTCATAAAAACTCTTCTGGTTGATAATCGTGTCAACTGCTATTGCTGTCTTGCCCGTCTGCCTGTCGCCGATAATCAGCTCACGCTGTCCTCTGCCAATGGGAATCATTGAGTCTACGGCCTTAAGTCCGGTTTGCAGCGGCTCCTTTACGGGCTGACGATAAATAACTCCAGGAGCTTTGCGGTCAAGAGGCATCTCGAACGAGTTCTCCAAATCTATGTCTCCCTTTCCGTCGATAGGGTTGCCAAGAGGATTGACAACTCTGCCCAGAAAGTTATCATTTACCCTGATAGAGGCGATACGGTGGGTGCGTTTTACCTTCTGTCCCTCCTTTATACCGGCAGTTGGACCCAAAAGAATACAACCAACGTTGTCTTCCTCTAAGTTCATGACAATTGCCATTGTCCCATTTTCAAACTCCAGGAGTTCGTTTGCCTCTGCATTGCGAAGTCCATAGATTCGTGCAACACCGTCGCTGACAGTCAACACGGTTCCAACCTCTTCAAATTTCTCGTCAGAGGTGATGCCTCTAAGTTGTTGGAGCAGAACTTCTGAAACCTCGCTGGGTTTTATTTTGTCTGACATATTTCTTAATTTTAGTATTGAAATTCAGCAGGAAAAAGGATTGGTAATCCTTGCCTCCTGCTATTTCCTGTATTATTTCCTTAATTCTGTGAGTATGGAATGAAGCTGACTTTTGACACTTGCATCCATACGATAAGTATCATATTCGAGTATAAAGCCTCCAATAATATCGGGAGCGGTCTCGGTATTGAACTCCACAGTTCCCTGAGTTTTAGCCTCTACCATTTTGCGCATTTTCTCTTCTACTTCAGATGAGACGGCAACGGCAGTGATTAATTTCCCTCGTGTGATGTTGTTCTGTTTCCTATAGAGTGTGATGTATGCAGCTGCCATGAACTGAAAAAAGTTCTCCCTACCCTCTTTGAGAACGAGGGAGATAAACTTCTTCGTCAGATCCGACGGCTGTTGCCCACATGCAGTTTCAAGCAACTGTTGCTTCTTGCTATCCAACAGCATTGGGTTATCAATCGTGAACCTCAGCTCGGGCACCTTAAGATAGCAGGCACTAAGCGCCTGCATCTCTTGGTAAACTTGTTCATCGAGGTTAAGCTCCATTGCTGTTTTAAGAAGAGCACGGGCATAACGAACTGAAATTACACCAATATCCATAGGCTTAATTAGTCATTTTGTCAACAGAAACCTCATTCAGGAGTTTGTCAATCATATCCATTTGAGCACTGTCTTTTGACAGCTTCTCGCGAAGAATTTTCTCTGCTATTTGAATACTGAGTTCTGCTACCTGGGAACGGATGTCTCGGATAGCATTCTGCTTCTCCGACTCTATTTCCGCTTTTGCCTCACCAAGTAACCGTGCACTCTCGTCTTTCGCTTTATCCTGAGCCTTCTCCACGATAGCATCACGCGTTTCTGTAGCCTCTTTCAGTATCTGAGCCTGACGTTCACGCGCCTCTTGCAAGATGGATTCACCTTCTTTTTGGATGTTAGCCAATCGTTCGTTTGCTTCATGAGCCTTGCGGAGACTGTCGTCAATGTAGGCTTTACGGTCATTTGTCATTTTGACAATAACCGGGAACCCCCATTTCCACAAGATAGCAAGGACGATAAAGAAGACGACCGCCATCCAGAAGAACAATCCAAAATCGGGAGTTATTAATGACATGTTTCTTGTTTTAAATTTACGATCGAGAAGCCGGCATGAATGTTATATGCCTTTATTCTCATGATTTATTTAAACGAACAGGGCTAACAGTGCGATGATGGCAGCAAAGAAAGCCACACCTTCTACAAGAGCAGCTGCAACAATCATGGCCGAACGGAGGTCGCTGATTTTTTCCGGTTGGCGTGCCATGGCGTCCATTGCGTTACCGCCAATACGTCCAATACCAATACCTGCACCAATAGCAGCAATACCACCGCCGATGGCGGCACCTAATTTTGCAACTGCGTCAGCAGCTAATAATAATGATAACATAGTCTTAAAATTTTAATTGTTCTTTGTATATTATATTTCTGTTTTCCTTTTATTATATATTTAGTGTGAATGTTCTTCAGCTTCCCTTACGTGGGCCAACGAGATAAACACGGCGCTCAGCATGGTGAAAACCATAGCCTGGATATAACTCACCAGCACTTCGAGCAGCATCATGAATATACTCATAGCCACACTGACAACGGTCATGGCCGTGCCGAAAGCTGCATTGATAGCGAACATCACGAAGATAATACATGCAAAACTCAATGCGATAGCATGTCCGGCCATCATGTTGGCAAAGAGTCGAACCATCAACGCAAAAGGCTTGGTCAGTGTACTGAAGAACTCGATAACAGGCATCAAGGGCACAGGCACTTTCAACCAAGTGGGAACATCGCCCCAGAAGATATCTTTCCAATACGCCTTAGTACCGGTAACATTCGTTATCACGTAAGTGCACAGTGCCAAGAAGCAAGTGCAGGTGATGTTACCCGTCAGGTTACCGCCGCCAGGTGGAAACGGTACGATACCCATGATATTTGCTACAAAGATAAAGAAGAAACAGGTAAGTAGATAAGGAGCGTACTTATCCGACTCTTCGCCCAGTGTTGGTTTAATGATGTCATCATATACATTCATTACAAACATGTGCATCAACCCCGTAAATCCCTTTGGTGCAGGGTCATCAACCTTGTGTTTCCTGCACCATCTTGCCGGTATCAAGATACACAGCAAAAGGATAATGGCGTCTATGAAAAGCACCACAACGGTCTTGGTAATGGAAATGTCGAACGGCCGGACTTCCTTGCCGTTTATCGTCTCGCAAACTTTATGCTCGTTTTTCTCACTGCCCGAGATATAAAGTCCGTAGGGACCCGGGCGGTTTCCCTTTTCATCTGCTTCTTCGCTGAATTGCGAACTGCAGAAAGCATGCCATCCAGTAGAACTCTTTACTATCACTGGCAGGTGCAGAATGACTTTATGCGAACCTATATCCGTGATATGCCATTCGTAAGCATCCTTTATATGTCCCATCAGAATTCCCTGCAGGTCTATACCCTCTTTCTTTTCCTCAGCAGCATGTGCCGGAGAAGCTGTGAGAAGCACAAGCAGCAGACAGAGAATTTGCGTGATATGTTTCATTTCTTTTTATTGATAATATTTTTCTTTTCTACCCGAGCAAAGTATATGGCATCCAGCATGATGGTTGCTGCGTAGAAGATACTGAAGATGATTACAAAGCGAATAATGGCATCGCGGTTATCTTTCATCAGCATACAATACACAAGTACAACTACGGCGCCGAGTAAAAGGCGAATGACCATTGCAACGAGATAAAACCGCGTGAGAGCCGTGGGTGATGATTTTGCAGCACGGTGCCACGCTTCTCCATAGCCGAAAGACAGAACGAGTGAATAGACAGCACTCACCAGCAAAGCGTTTAACCCCGAAACATCCTGCATCAAGTTCATGGCAAAAAGAAGTATCAGCGAAATGGCGCAGATTACCCACAGCGACATTTTTTTATATCTCCGGGATACGGCCAAGATGATGTCACTTGCTGTTACTGCCATTTACGTCTCTATATTCTCTAACTTACCGTCAGACTTCTACGCAAAGACTGACCTCATTCTGTCTCACTTCCACAAATCCACCGGTAATTTGGAGTTGTTCTTTACCGCTGCTGGTGGCATATTCCACCACTCCTTTTTCCAAGCTGGAGATGATGGGAGCATGGTCGGTCAGAATCTCAAAAGCTCCGAGAGTTCCGGGAACCGATACGCTCTGTACTTCGCCGTCGAAGATAATCTTCTCCGGACTTACTACTTTTAACTTCAGCATATAATTGTTGCTTTCATATTATATTATGGTGAAGTGTGCCCTAACCCTTGGCTTGTTCAAGCAGTTTCTTTCCTTTTGCAATGGCATCGTCAATGGTACCAACATTCAGGAAAGCCTGCTCCGGCAGGTCATCCACTTCTCCGTCCATAATCATGTTGAAGCCTTTAATGGTATCTTCTATGCTTACCATTACTCCTGGCACACCGGTAAACTGCTCTGCAACGGCAAAGGGTTGCGAGAGGAAACGCTGTGCACGGCGGGCGCGTGCCACGGTTATCTTGTCTTCATCCGAGAGTTCGTCCATACCCAGAATGGCAATAATGTCCTGCAACTCGGCATATCGCTGCAGTAATTGCTTTACTCGCTGCGCACAGTCGTAATGTTCCTTGCCCACGATTAGCGGATCCAGTATTCGCGATGTGCTGCCCAGCGGATCTACAGCAGGGTAAATACCAAGCTCGGTAATCTTCCTGGACAATTCTGTCGTTGCATCCAGGTGGGTGAAAGTAGTTGCAGGAGCAGGGTCGGTCAAGTCGTCTGCAGGCACGTAAACAGCCTGCACGGATGTAATGGAGCCCTTTCTTGTCGATGTAATACGCTCTTGCATGGCACCCATTTCAGAAGCCAGAGTAGGCTGATAACCTACTGCAGAAGGCATACGGCCAAGCAATGCCGACACCTCCGAACCTGCCTGAGTGAAACGGAAAATATTATCAATGAAGAACATGATATCTGTCGACTCGCCGTTCTTGCCGCCATGATCGCGGAATTCCTCGGCTACTGTCAGTCCGGATAATGCCACCGATGCGCGTGCCCCCGGCGGTTCATTCATCTGACCGTAGACTAAAGTAGCCTGAGAGTTCTTCAGTTCCTCCGGATCTACGAGCGACAAATCCCATTTACCTTCCTCCATTGCCTTGCGGAACTTCTCGCCGTAACGTATAACTCCTGATTCGAGCATGTCGCGAATCAGGTCGTTGCCCTCGCGGGTGCGCTCCCCCACTCCGGCAAAAACAGAGTAACCGTCGTGTCCCTTGGCAATATTGTTAATCAATTCCATGATAAGTACGGTCTTGCCTACACCGGCACCACCGAACAATCCAATCTTGCCGCCTTTCATGTAGGGTTCCAGCAGGTCGATGACTTTGATGCCCGTAGCGAGCATCTCCTTGCGCGTTGACAGTTCGTCGAACTTCGGTGCCTCTCTGTGAATGGGGTATGCACCCTCCATGTTCAGCGGTTCCATGCCGTCGATGGGCTGGCCAATGACATTCATCATTCGCCCTTTGATTTGTTCACCGGCAGGCATTGTGATTGGACTTCCCGTAGGAATAACCTTCAAATCTCGCTGCAAACCGTCCGTATTATCCATGGCTACACACCTAACAGTGTCTTCACCGATATGTTGCTGTACCTCAATAACAAGTTCGCGGCCATCAGGACGTTCAACTTTCAGGGCTTCGTAAATCTTTGGAAGCACTTTTTCCGGATCCTGACCTTGTATATCGAAGTATACATCGATAACAGGACCGATTATCTGAGAGATGCGTCCGTTAATTTGTGACATAAGCTTATGTTTTTATTGTTAACTGATATGCTGTCTTTCTTGGCAGACAAAAATACTAATTAAATTTGAAATTAACAAATAAAACGGCATTTTTTCTGCGAGAATGAAACTTTCCTTTTTGTTTTCTTACCTTGTTTTATATGCTCAACTCGTCCAAGACTTTAATCAGTTTCTTGTCGAATGGCTTGTCCGAACGGATGGCTTCGCTCAGCGGAACGTACACCACTTCGTTGTTTCTTACGCCAACCATGATGTTGCGTTGCCCCTGGATGATGGCCTCAATAGCCCCTACTCCGGTACGTGATGCCAGGATGCGGTCGTGCGCCGATGGCCGGCCGCCACGCTGCAGGTGCCCTAAAATGGAAACGCGGACGTCGTATTCCGGGAATTCCTTGCGTACTCGTTCGGCGTAATAGAGTGCTCCACACTTGGGACTCTCTGACACTATCACGATACACGAACGCTTGGACTTGCGGATACCGCGCTCCATGAAGTGCGCCAACTGGTCCACATCCGTACTGTCTTCGGGTATGATGGCAGCTTCGGCACCGCAGGCTATGGCCGAATTCTGGGCCAGGAAGCCGGCATCTCGCCCCATTACTTCAACAAAGAATATGCGTTCGTGGCTCTGCGCCGTGTCTCTTATCCTGTCCACACACTCTACAATGGTGTTCAGCGTGGTGTCGTAGCCTATGGTGGAATCGGTTCCGTAGAGGTCGTTGTCTATAGTTCCGGGCAATCCGATACAGCAAACTTCGTATTCTCTGGCAAATTCCATGGCTCCTGTCAGCGAACCGTTTCCGCCTATAACCACCAAAGCATCTATCCCTTCTTTCACCATGTTGTAGTATGCCTTGCGCTTCCCTTCCTCCGTCATGAAGTCTTTGGAGCGGGCGGTCTTCAGGATGGTGCCGCCCTGCAGGATGATGCCACTCACGTTCTCGGTAGTAAAATCTATTATCTCGCCGTTGATGAGGCCGTCATAACCTCTGTAGATGCCTTTGATATTGAAGCCGTTGCAGATGCCGGCACGGGTCACGGCGCGTATTGCGGCATTCATGCCGGGAGCGTCACCGCCGGAAGTAAGAATTCCGATAGTTTTAATTTTTGCCATAATCTGATACTTTGTGTATCTTTTCTTGTTCTTATCAATTTAGTCGCAAAGATAACAAATAATCTTGATTAGGCAAGAAAGAATGACGAATTTTAGTTTGCTTTAACGTAAGATATTCTAATCATAAACTCGCAGCAATAACGTCTGCATGTGTTCCAGGTGTGCCGATGGCATCCAACTCATGCCTACCGGCAATTCTGCAACATGGCGACAAGGTGCTTGAATGTATCTTTCTGGAACTTTTGACAAGTGTCGCACGATTATGCGACAAGTGTCAAACGATTGTGCGACACTTGTCAAAAGTTCCAGAAGCATACCGACAGAAGCAAGAAAACGCGTATTTTGCGGCCTGCCAAAGCGCCTGAAAGAACTGTGACAGAAGGAAACGGATTTAAAAAAGTGCCGTTTCCGAAGAGCCTGACGGTCACGAAGCCTTAGCCGAAAAGTTTGCGCAGGCGGCGGATGCAGCGAAAGCGGCGGAGCGTAAAGTACAGTTCTTCTTCCAAGCGAAACAACAGCCAGCACGGTTTCAAGGGCATATAGCCGAATTTGTGCTTATTACGGTTCAGCCTGCTTGTTTCAATCGTTTGCCATACCCGGCGGATTTCTCCGAGCGCAAAGCTGTTTTCGTGCCGCGAAAACGCATGCCTGTGCTGGTAAAAAAACATGTAGGAGTCTACCACGTTGAGCCATCTCGTGTTTTCATATTTGCTTATCATGCTGTCAGTTACCCCCAATCGGATAAGCTGTTGCTTCATGCTCTCGTTGGCTTTCAGCTGGTTCAGTCGGCTTATGTCTGTTTTCCGGGTTGCAGAATTCATGTTCTGATAATAATAGTAAGTGCCCCGGCAGCATCTTACTTCGCGCGAATTGTAATAGTGTATCCGGGTAGTATTGTCGTCGCTGTAGCTCTTGCAGGTTTCATCGAATGGGAATTGGCGGTACAAAAAAGCCCTGGCAACGTACACGCCATGAATATTCCAGTCGATACTTTGTGCAAAGGCCTCCTCTCCTTCCATGCAGTCAAAATCCTGCATTGGGTAAGGAACGGCCTTTCCCGTGCCGTCCGTATTCACGACATGCAGCAGCACGCAGTCTGTGTGCGGATGCGCAGCAAAGGTACTCCACACCTGTTCCAGCGCATCATCGGCCAGCCAGTCGTCGCTGTCAAGAAAGGCAATGTACTCGCCCGTGGCATATTTTATCCCAACATTCCGTGCATGAGCCTGCCCCGTGTTTTCTTCAAGCCGGAGTGTCATTATCCGTTTGTCCTGCGAAGCATAGCGCTGCAGAATCTCCCAGGAACAATCTGCCGAGCAGTCGTCTATGCAGATGACCTGTAAATCTGTGTAGGTTTGCCTCAGAAGCGAGTCGAGACACCTTTTCAGATAGGCTTGCGCATTGTAGACTGCAACGAGTACGGTTATCATGGCTTGTTCTTTTTAATGCCCAATATCCACAGCGAGAACGCAGCACTGATGCAGAAAAGCCCAATGCCGCCTGCCCAGTAGTGCCAAGACAGGGCAGTACGCGTGAGCGCATAGGCCAACAAGCCGACAGAACACTGTGTCGCGGCATACTTGAGCACACCGACCGAGAGACGGTAACCGTACTTGTACCGCATGTAGAGGCACAAAACAATGAAGTCGGTTACGGCCAGAGCCGTCAGTGCAACGCCTATACCGAACAGTCCCTGGTGACGGTAGCCGGTTATGACAAGCAGCACCATGGCCATGTCATAAATGCCCTCCATGAGCAGATAGCTCCTGGAATCGCCGCGCGACAGCGGGATATACGCTATTGGCAGGTTAATGGCTCGCAGGTACATGGCCAGTACACTGACTTGAATCATGCCGAGTGCCGGCAGAAACTTGCCGCTATAGAGTAATGGCAGCAATATGGGCATACCAATGATGAAGACTATCAGAAGCGGTGAAACGACAAGGAGGCTGACTTCTATCTGCCGATTGACGATTTCGTTTAAGCGCTCCCGACTGGCTGCAGACAAGCGGGGAAAGTAGTCGGTCTCCATAGAAGAGAAGACAACTCCTGCGTATGTCATCACCATCATGTAAGCTGCATTGTACAGCCCTACCGTATCCAACGAGCCCGCTCGGTTAAGAAAAGACCGCACGACGAATTCGGCACCGCTCCCGAGGATGCCGGCCAGAACAAAAGCAATGCCCAGTTTAATCATGCCGTGGTCGTTTCTCAGAAATTGAAAGGACAGCGATATCCTGGGCGGAAACAGCTTGTAGCTGTAGCCAATGGTAAGCAACATCTGGAAAAATGCACCTATAAGGAGTGACGGAACGATGCCCTGCTCTCCGTACAATATATAAATAGGTATGCTGGTAACCAGCAGTCCAATGACATTATATACGGAGATGGCGGCCAGTTGCTTCAGTCTCCGGGCACTCTTCAGTATGGCTGTTTCGCCTGAAGTAACGGCCATCAGGCCAACAACTGGTGAAAGCAGAAAGTATTGCAGCGTGTGATTTTCGGCATTGAACGTCACCTGGTTAAGCAAAGGGCTCAGGAGCGCGCACAGCAACATGCCTGCCAGAGCGGTGACACAGCTCCACGAGCGTACGAGTTTAATGGTGTGCCGGGCTTCCTGTTCCCTGTCTGCCTCGAAATCAGGCGATAAGTTCTTGACTGCACTCATGGAGAGACCAAGGTTAGAGGAGTCGGAAACCAGCTTGATGGTGGAGTTGTAAAGAGAGATTAGCCCCATGCCGTGCGGGCCGAGTATCAGAGCAACCAGCTTGGTGCGTATCAGTCCAATCAATATATTCAGTCCCTGAACTCCTCCAAAGAGCCCGGTGTACTTCAAAATGTGTGAATATGAATCGTCTGTCCCTTTATTTTCCATCAACAAATAAACGCCAATTCCATCAAATTATTATAAAAAACACTTTCTCACCAGCCGGCTTCAAGAAACTTTCACTAAATTTGCAACAATGAAATTGTCTGTTATCATACCGGTTTATAATGTTGAACGCACCCTTTCAGCTTGCCTTGACAGTGTGTTGGGGCAATCGTACGCAGGCTGTGAACTTATCCTCGTAGACGACTGCTCGACAGATAACAGCTTCAATATCTGCAAGACTTACGCCGAACGGGAGCCCGGCATCGTCCTGAAACATCACGAGCAAAATCGCGGGCTTTCGGAGGCAAGAAACACAGGCATGGCTTCTGCCCAGGGTGATTACATCACTTTTGTGGACAGTGACGACAAGTTAGCTCCGGAAACATGGACAAGTCTGATGGCAATTCTCGACCTCCATCCCGATTATGACATACTGGAATACCCCGTCTCCGGGCTCGTCGAAGATGGAAACAGCAAACAGCTGATGCGCCTGCCGTGTGGAGTTTACGACGACATGGACAACTATTGGCTCGTGGCAAAGGCCTATGCGCACTGCTATGCGTGCAATAAGATATACAGGAAAAGGTTATTTGACGAGGTGAAATATCCCTCCGGACAGGTCTTTGAAGATGCAGCAACGATGCCGCTCCTGCTTAGGCAATGCAGGAAAGTTGCCATTACCGACAAAGGGAACTACCTTTATCGCAACAATCCGACGGGCTTGACGGCCCAAGCAGGCGGCCGGGAGCTGGCTTACTTGCTCAACATACACAACCAGGTGTTCCGTAATCAGTGGAACAAACATGGCCAAAATGCCGCTTATAGGCAACCTATGCGCGAGTATTATTCCTACATCCTCAACATAGCTCTGGATGTTCACCATCTTACGGGGACAGTTCCCGACGTGCCGGATGTTCCGTTGACCGGAACGATAAAACTCAATTTGAAACGACTGATAGGATTAAAACGCTTATGCCAGATACACAGAATGTTCAAGGAAACAAGTTGATAGCTTTCATCATCACGGCCTATAACCTGACCGGAAAGATGCTGGAAGAATGTCTGAACAGTATTACAGAATTGTCATTACGCCCTGAAGAGCGGGAGATTATACTTGTGGATGACGGTTCGGCCGTATCACCATTGTTGGAACTGGCTAAGTTTGCCGACGATATCGTCTATATCCGCCAGCCCAACAGGGGGCCTTCTGCAGCCAGAAATGCCGGTTTGCGGATGGCTACCGCCAAGTACGTGCACTTCATAGACGGCGATGATTACCTCATTAGGGTACCTTACGAGCATTGTGCAGACATCGTTCGCTATGAGAACCCGGACATCGTGCTGTTCAATCAGCCAGACTGCACGCGGGTTACCCCACCCTTCTCGGTCGTTGGTCCTGCCACCGGCAGCGAATACATGGGCAAACACAACATCTCAGTAACCGCATGGAGCTATATATTCAGGCGCGACAAGCTCGGTTCTCTCCGCTTTGAACCGGGATTGCTGCATGAAGACGAGCAATTTACTCCGCAGCTGCTGTTGCAGTGCGAGCGTGTGTTTGCCACCGATTGCAGGGCCTATTTTTACCGTGCACGTGCCAACTCACTGACGCGAAGCAAGGATATACACCACCATATCAAGCGGCTTGCCGACATCGAGCGTACCATCTACTACTTCCAAAGCATGCTCGGCTCGCTGCCTGATGCCTCAAGGAAGGCTCTGGAACGTAGGATAGCCCAGCTTACAATGGACTTTCTCTACAACACCATCAAGCTCACACACAGCTCCAGTAGGCTGGATGAAGCCATTAGCCGGTTGACGGCAAGAGGGCTGTTTCCCCTCCCCGACAAGCATTATACGCGCAATTACACTTTCTTCCGCAAAGCCATAAACAGCTCTGTGGGCAGAAAACTCCTGGTTTTAATGTGCAGATAAAGTGATGAAAATACTGCTGCTGGGCGAATACAGCAATGTGCACTGGACGCTGGCCGAGGCGCTTCGCGAGCTTGGACATGAGGTAACGGTCGTCTCTAACGGTGATTTCTGGAAGAACTATCCCCGAGATATCGACCTGTCAAGAACTCCCGGCCGCATTGGTGGCTTAAGGTATATGCTGCGATTGCTGCAAATGCGCCGCAGTCTGGTAGGGTATGACGTGGTACAACTCATCAATCCCATGTTTCTGGAACTCAAGGCAGAGAGGATTTTCCCCATTTACAAGTTCCTCCGCAGGCACAATCAGAAGATTGTACTCGGAGCTTTCGGCATGGATTACTATTGGGTTCACGAGAACATAACGCGTAAACCGCTCCGCTACAGCGACTTTAATATCGGCAACGAGTTGAGAAACAATTGCGACGCATGGAAGGAGCAACGCGATTGGATAGGTACTCTGAAAGGCAGACTGAACCAGTTTATTGCCAAAAACTGCGATTTCATCGTAACCGGTCTTTATGAATACGACGTCTGCTATCGCCCTCTGTTTCCCGACAAGACAACCTTCATCCCCTTCCCCATCAACTTGCATGACAAGCCTGATGTACATCACATGCGCCACAACGCCAAACTCCGCCTGTTTATTGGCATTAACAGCAACAGAAGCGAGTATAAAGGTACGGATATCATGCTGCAGGCAGCTCGCTATGTTGTTGCCAAACACCCTGATAAAGCGGAACTCGAAATAGCAGAAAATGTGCCATTTCATCGCTACCAAACGATGTTGGGCGGCAGCGATGTTATTCTGGACCAGCTTTACAGCTATACTCCTGCGATGAATGCTTTAGAAGCTATGAGCCAAGGAGTTATATGCGTGGGTGGAGGTGAGCCCGAAAGCTACGACCTACTGCATGAACAGGAGTTGCGACCGATAGTTAACGTGCGGCCTGACTATGACGATGTGGTGCGCCAACTGGAGTTTTTGGTACTTCATCCGGAAGAGGTAAGCCTGAAAAGTAAACAAAGCATTGAGTATGTTCGCCGTCATCATGATGCCGCAAAGGTTGCTCTGCAGTATGAGAAGCTGTACAGGCAACTGCCGAACGAATAACTCTGCAAACGGTGAATGGTGTAATGTAACGCAGTATGGCAGTAAAGAAAGAAATGAAATGCAGCTCTTGTGGCTATAAAGTAGATGTTTACGAAGGCAAAGGGTTATTCGGGCAACACATTGTACAGATGGCTTGCCCCGACTGTCACACCGTGCAGAACTTGGTTGTAGGCGGCGTGATAGGCGATGTAGCGCCGAGCTTCAACACCGAAGTAGGCCGACTTTGCCTGCGTTGTGGCAGTAGCAGGATAAGCAAGTGGAACGGTCACACTTGCCCTAAATGTGGCGGTGAAATGGAGGAAACTGGCAGTAGGGAGTTCTGGACATAAGTTGCGAGAGGCAACTTGTGAACTTGGAGAAATCGTCGAATGAAACATAAGGTGGCCTGACGGCTGTATTCACAGGTTCAACGATGCGCCTCCGGAACTTTCGACAAGTGTCGCATGATTATGTGACAAATGTCAAACGATCGTGCGACACTTGTCGAAAGTTCACGAAGCATAGCTTTTGGGCATTTGCCTGATGCTTTTTAAACATCAAATTGGACTTGATGATATACCCGTTTCTGCGTTCTGTATTTCTGTTTGACACAAAAAGAAAAGGCAGCCGGAAAGTCCCAACTGCCTTTTTTTGATTTTTTGACTGCGCTTCAGAAGATTACTTCTTGAAATAGCGGTTGTAGAGACCCATGAAACCTGCGGCATGACGGGCTTCGTCTTTTGCCATTTCGTGGATTGTGTCATGCACTGCATCCGAGCCTTCTTTCTTTGCCAGCTTGGCTATTTCAAACTTGTCGGCACACGCACTCTTCTCTGCAGCGATGCGAGCTTCGAGGTTGCTCTTTGTATCAGAGAGCACCTCGCCAAGCAGTTCAGCATAACGAGAAGCGTGATTAGCCTCCTCGTAAGCGTAATGTTCGAATGAACGGGCTATTTCGGGATAACCCTCACGGTCTGCCTGACGAGCCATTGCCAGGTACATACCTACTTCGCTGCATTCGCCGGCGAATGTGTTCTTGCAGTGCATGATGATTTCTTCGCTTACTTCATCTTTGTAGGCGCGGCGCAGATCATGAACAGTTGCAAACTCGGGCTCATCATCAAGAGCCATCTCCTTGAACTTGCTGGCCGGAGCCTTACAGATTGGACACTGGGCAGGAGGTTCTTCACCCTCGTGGATGTAACCACATACGGTGCAGATAAATTTCTTCTTCATAATGTTTTTGTATAAAATTAGACTGTAAAAAGTGAATGTTCTTAATTTACTTCGTTTACTTTTTCTTGCCTCATAGCACACTCGGTGCATGTTCCTTTATAATATAAATGAACTTCGTCGACAATGTTGTTACCTATGTTCTTTACGTCAACAACGGGTGCCTCTGCCTCCATCAAGTCAAGAACCTTACCGCAATGCTTGCAAAAGAAATGCACATGAGGTTCTGTATCGCCGTCGTAACAAATGTGGTGATCGTCGATTGTCAGCATTTGGGCTGCATGATGTTCTGACAAAATGCGCAAAGTGTTATATACTGTGGTGCGACTCAAGGTTGGTATCTTGGTATTCAACCCCCTGTAAACCTCTTCCACCGTGGGGTGAGTGTGGTGTGTGAGCAGATACTCCATGATGGCAAGGCGCTGTGCAGACGGACGGACGCCGTTTGCTATCAATCTTTCGTATGCCTCGTTTTCTTTCATCTTCTGTTCTGTTTATGGTTGCTTCCACCTCTTATGTTGCAAAGATAGAATTAAATTGGAATAATTTCACTGTCTTGTAGTACAAATTTCATTAAGCAACTGTAATTTATCCCGTATCTAAATAATGCAGTGACGGCAATCATCTGCTTATCTTGTAGGGACAAGTACCTTTTTATTAGCCGTTAGCTACCAATGCTATAAGTTCCTCGACATCTGCCAGGCTTTGTTCGCCTGATTGCATATTCTTGAGTGTAACCTTATGGGAGTTTATCTCGTTTTCGCCTGCCAAAGCTACGTGAGGTATGTGCTTGGCGTTGGCATAAGCCATCTGCTTCTTCATTTTAGCATTGTCCGGATACAGTTCTGCACGTATTCCAGCCTGACGGACCTTAGAGATAATGGGCAGACAGTAGGCTGCTTCGGTCTCGCCAAAGTTGATGAACAGAACCTGGGTGGTGTTTACTGCCTCGGTGGGATATAGGTTGAGCGCGTTCAGAACGTCGTAAATGCGGTCTGCTCCGAAGCTGATGCCGACGCCGCTCAGTCCCGGCATGCCGAAAATTCCGGTCAGGTTGTCGTAACGGCCGCCACCGGTGATACTGCCCATTGGCGTGTCGAGCGCCTTTACTTCAAAAATAGCGCCGGTGTAGTAATTCAGACCACGCGCCAGAGTAAGGTCGAACTGGATTTCGTTCTTCAGTCCCACGGCTTGTAGCGTGGAGAGAATGAACTTGGTTTCCTCTATACCTTTCAGGCCTACTTCGGAGTTCTTCAACACTCCGGATATGATAGACAGCTTCTCTTCGTTAGTTCCTTGGCATGAAATGATGGGCTGCAGCTTAGTTATAGCTTCTTCGGAGAGGCCGTCGGCACGCAGTTCTTCGTTCACCTGGGCTATTCCTATTTTCTCCAGTTTATCTATCGCAACCGTTATGTCGACTATTTTGTCGCTCGCACCTATAGTTTCTGCGATGCCTGTTAGTATCTTACGGTTGTTAATCTTTATCTGGACGCGTATTCCGAATTTAGAAAAGACGGTGTCAACAATCTGCATGAGCTCGACTTCATTAAGCAAGGAGTCGGATCCCACCACATCGGCATCACACTGGTAGAACTCTCTGTAGCGACCCTTCTGCGGCCTGTCGGCACGCCAAACAGGTTGAATTTGATAGCGCTTGAAGGGCATCTGAAGCTCGTCTCGGTGCATAACGACATAGCGGGCGAAAGGTACGGTGAGATCGTAGCGCAGCCCTTTCTCTGACAGTTTTGTTGCCAGATGGAGCGGGTTGCGATCTCTTAGTTCCTCGTCGGTTACTTTGTTCAGATAATCTCCTGAATTAAGAACCTTGAATAACAGTTTGTCGCCTTCCTCTCCATACTTACCCATCAACGTGTGCAGGGTTTCCATGGCAGGAGTTTCTATCTGTTGGAATCCGTAGAGGGCATACACATCCTTAATGGTGTTGAAGATATAGTTTCTTTTTGCCATCTCCTCTGGGCCAAAGTCTCTTGTACCCTTTGGGATGGATGGTTTCTGTGACATATTTGTTTACTATATATTAATAATCTATTTTTATTTGATGACAATGGTCTGTTCACGATCCGGGCCAATGGAAATAATGCAGATTGGAGTTTCCAGATAGTCTTCTAGAAATTTGACGTAGTTGTTGAAAGCCTCGGGGAACTGTTCTTGATGAGTAAACTTCGTCATATCAGTTTTCCATCCGGGGAACTCTTTGTAAACCGGTTCTACATCATCAATCTCATAAGGCAGTTCTGTAGTCAGGCTGCCGTCTTTCAGCTTATAGGCCACACAGGCTTTGATGGTTTCAAAGCTGTCGAGAACGTCGCTCTTCATCATAATCAACTTGGTTACGCCGTCAATCATAATGCTGTAGCGTAACTGCACCAGATCAATCCAGCCGCACCTGCGCTCGCGGCCTGTTACTGCCCCGTACTCGTGACCGATGTTACGAATGGCAGCGCCGGTTTCGTCAAAGAGCTCGGTTGGGAACGGACCGGCACCCACCCGGGTACAGTAGGCTTTCATTATTCCGAATACATTACCAATCTTATTGGGGCCGACTCCCAGCCCTGTACATGCGCCGGCACATATCGTATTGGAAGAAGTAACAAAAGGATAGCTGCCAAAATCGACATCCAACATGGTTCCCTGGGCTCCTTCGCAGAGAATGCTCTTGCCGCTGCGCAGCAGGTTGTTGAGTTCGTGTTCACTGTCTACCAACTGAAATTGACGAAGATATTCAACTCCTTGCATCCACTTCTGCTCCACTTCCTCAAATCCCTCGAAGTCTGACCAGCCAAGAGCCTTGAGCATTTGCATGTGGCGAGCCTTATGAGCTGCATACTTGTCGCTGAATCCATTGGTGATATCACCTACCCTAAGACCATTTCGGCTCACTTTGTCGGTATATGTCGGGCCGATGCCTTTTCCCGTAGTGCCAACCTTGTCTTTGCCTTTGGCAGCCTCGTAGGCACGATCCAATATTCTGTGTGTGGGCATGATGAGGTGGGCTTTTTTAGAGATATGAAGAATGGACTTAAGATCGTGGCCACTTTTTTCCAGTTCTTTGGCTTCTTCCATGAACAAGTCGGGTGCCAGAACCACACCATTACCGATGATGTTTGTTTTTCCGCCCTGAAAGATACCGGAAGGAATGCTGCGCAGAACATACTTATGACCTTGAAATTCCAGTGTATGACCGGCGTTAGGGCCTCCTTGAAAGCGTGCAACGACATCATAGTGAGGGGTCAGCACATCAACAACTTTGCCTTTACCTTCATCGCCCCACTGCAATCCGAGCAGGACATCAACTTTTCCTGTGTTCATTTCTATTGATTTATTAATATTTTCTTTTCACGAGAGTTTTCTTTCGCGTGAGTTTTGCTTGGCACGTACTGCATACGCCATAGACGTACAACACAAAGCCATCTTTGCGGAAACGCTTCAGTTTTGTGTCCTCTAAAGCCTGCAGAATATTTGGAGCCTCTATCTCAACAACCTTACCGCAAATCGTACAAATCTGATGACAATGGCTGTCCTTATTATAGCATGCTTCATACTTGGTGATGCCCTGAAGCCTGTGACAAATCACCAGACGCAGCTCCTGAAAGAGTTTCATCGTGTTGTAGAGGGTTGCACGGCTCACCAGAAAATTGTTTTCCTCTAATTGATGACTTAATTCTTTCAACGAAAAATGACCTTTCATGCTGTATACAGCTTTCAGTACAGCATACCTTTCCGGTGTCTTGCGATGGTTGTTTACCTCAAGATACGAGTCCAGAATTTGCCGCACGATTACAAAGATGTCATTCTTCATTTAGAAATTATACTTCTTAATGCACAAAATTACTACATTTTGGTCATATTTGAGCAATCAGAAATTGAAAAAAACTAAATAAAGCAGTTATTTTGATAAAATGGAGTGTAAAGGCCGACAGATTACAGTAAATCAAGTCCACAGCGCTTGCAGGCAGACTTTGCAACCCGCTCATACATCAAGCCAAGTTCCGAGAAGCGCAGCAAACTGTTGTAGGCAGCATGTTTCAACGATGTGCTTGTCCCTTGCAAGGCGACTGTTACCTGGTCAAGAAACTCGTTGATACCGCGTTCGTTGGGTTCTCTGCCACTCATGAAAAGGCGCGACAGGATGTTATAGGCAGTGATTTGTTGCAATTCCACATCTGATGCCATCCATTTGTATGCCAACATCGGGGCATAGTCCAAGTGCTGATAAAGATTGAAGGCTGCCATTTCGGCTAACTCAATAGTGTGCGTTTGCTCCATCCATATATCCACAACTTCAGCCGGCATCTGGTCAGCCGGCATAATGAGTGTGGCCAGAATCTTACATTCCCTGATGTCTTCTTTCCACAGTTCAATAGCCAATTCGTAGTTTTTGCCATACTTCTTGCTCATCTGCCGCAACTCAGGAACTGGGATGCCCCAATTGATTTTGTAATCTAAACCTTTGTTGCGCATGGATTGGGCAGTTGGTCCGCTCATCACGAAACGGAATGAACGCTTGATTTCCTGTACTTTTTCGTGTATATCTTCTGTCATAACAATCCGTATTCTTTGGAGTAACGCAACATTTGCTGTGTATATGTTTCCGTATAGTCCAGTTTGATATCGATTATCGTCCCATTCTTATCATAAACTGGAAGCATACGTGGATTGATAAAGCCCTTGTAAGGCGCAATGTTCAGTTTTGTGTATCGCATCTTCACTTCCTTATGTAACTCGGCATTGATTTTGATACCGTATCTCTCTACAAGCATGCGTGCAGCCTCAAAGTCGCCCTCACTCTTAATCCTCTGTATTTCTGCCAGCTCTTCTGCAAAGTATTTCCGAAGCATTTGGAAGTCATTGATTTGGACATACGATTTCCCGTTCGTGCCTTTTACTATCTCCACGGCACGGCTCTCTTTGCTTTTATCCAGCACCCAATAAGCTATCAGCGACCGGTTGCGCATGTGGGCTTCTTCTATCTGCTGACCTTCTTCAATGCGAACAAGTTGCGTCATCAGTCCGTTCATCATGTAGGTATAATATTGTGATTGATAAGCTTCTTTAGTTGGGACAAGCCCCAGTTCCAGCATCTTTTCATCAGCTATATAATAGAGACCGAACAAGTCTGCCCGAGCTTCCTCTATGGTACTGCCGTAGGCTTTCAGAGCATCAGGATCGGTGCCGGGCAGCAGTTGCCCGCTGCCATGACCCAAGCACTCGTGCAAATCAGTATGCAGGTCGTCGCAAAGCTCACCGTATTTGTTTATCAAATCAATGGTTTCAGAGTCTGCAACAAACTCTTCGAGGAAGCCGTTGCCCTTGGCAGCTTTGTTATATGCTTCGGTCAGATTTCCGATAGTAACGCTTTTAGAGCCATGCTGGGCCCTAATCCATTCTGCATTGGGCAGGTTGATGCCGATGGCGCTTGCCGGATATTCGTCTCCACCGAGCATGGCAGCGCATATAACATTGGCGGTAACTCCCCTTACTGTTTTCTTCTTGAAGCGGACGTCAACCGGACTGTGGTCTTCGAACCACTGTGCTTGTTCGCTGATGGTGCGGGTTCGACGGGTGGCATCAAGGTCTTTGTATTCTACAAGCCCTTCCCATGAACCTTTTATGCCCAATGGGTCACCATAAACTTCGATAAATCCATTGATAAAGTCAACCAGTCCGTCCTGTTCTTTCAGCCATTCGATGGAGTATTCATCAAACAGATGCAAATCACCTGTTTGATAATACTTTATCAAGAGGTTGATAATCTTTTCCTGCTGGGCGTTTTCACAAACTTCGGTGGCTTTGGTCAGCCAGCTTACTATTTGCTTAATGGCCTTGCCATACAGCCCGTCGGCAGTCCATTTCTCTTCAAATACTTTACCGTTGCGTTTAACCAGTTTGGAATTTAGGCCCCATGAGGGTTGGTTTGTGGTCGACAAATCCTTCTTTGCGGCATAATAATCCTCAACCTCCTGCTGGCTTACTCCTTCATAGAAATTGCATGCAGAGGTAATAACCAAGTCCTCTCCCGCCGTCTGGTTTACGCGTTTGGGCAACACATCGGCATCAAATATAACCGGAAAAATCCTGTCACACAGCTCATCGGCAGTCTCATTGCCATCCAATGGGAGCTTATCAGCTTTTATTCCGCAAACGGCATCGCGCAGGAAACGCTCCGAAAAACTGGGAATAAATTTCTCGCAACCATAATGATGATAGATACCATTGGAGAACCAAACCCGTTTCAGGTAAGTCTCCAAGGCCTTGAAATCATTTTGATTGCGAGAACCTTGATAGCCTTCGTACACAGCCTCCAGTGTTTTACGTATCAGGAGGTTGTAGCGACCAAACTGGTCAGTGGTAATGTCACGACCGCACAAGGTGGCCTTTGCAAGATAGTAGACGTATGCCTTTTGTTGTGTGGTAAGATTTTCAAAACCCTTCAGGCGATATCTTAACAGCTGAATGTCAGCAAAGCGCTCGTCCGAATAATTGAAATCTCCTTCTGTCATCTATCCGTTATGCTTCTGTTGTAGACTTTGCTTTGTTTTTCGAACCGGGTCTGCGGCCCCGTTTGTGCGGTTTCTCCGTAAGTGACGGGTGCTGTGCCAGGTGCCTTATCTTGTAGTCACGGGGCGTACAACCGTTCAATTTATAGAACGATGCGTAGAACGACTGGCGGTTCGAGAACCCTACCATATCCGAGATGTCTTCCATGTTAAGGCCCTGGTAGCGCTTGTCTACCAAGAGTGACATGGCCTCGCGAATACGATATTGGTTTACGAATGAGGTATAATTCATGTGAAATCTTACGTTCACCACAGCCGATATATAGCGGGTATTGGTGCCAAGATCTTCTGCCAAGCGCTTGGCAGAATAGTTCTTGTCTTTATATTTCTTGTGAATTAAGACAATGTCGTTGATTTTTTCCTCGAGTTCATCCATCAACTTCGGGCTTACCAGAGTACGGTAGGCGGCCTCTTTCTCTTTCTTCTCTGTTAAGTTATACTTTGCCATATAATAATGCTAAAAAACTGTATTCTTCCTTTTAACATGCAAAATTAAGGATTTATTTTTAATTCTTCAAGTTTTTACTTAACTTTTTTGCAAGAATAGTGTAACTTTGTGTCAAAATTAAAACAATGAACATAACTGACATTCTCAAGAAATATTATGGCTACTCATCCTTTCGGAACAATCAACAGCAAATTATCGGTGACATCATAGCCGGCAAAGACTGCATGGTACTCATGCCTACAGGCGGCGGAAAAAGCCTCTGTTACCAAATTCCTGCCCTCGCCTTGCCCGGTACGGCCGTAGTGGTTTCGCCGCTTATCAGCCTCATGCACGACCAAGTACAGGCGCTTGTGGCCAACGATATTCCGGCAGCAGCCCTGCACAGTGGCAACAGCATGAACGAGCGGGTTAGCATTCGGCGCAAGTGCCAGGCAGGAGACCTGAAGCTCATCTACGTTTCTCCCGAGACGTTGATAGCCGAATTGCCATTTCTTTTCAACGAAATAAAGATAAGCCTTTTTGCCATCGACGAAGCTCATTGCATCAGTCAGTGGGGGCACGACTTCCGTCCTGAATATTCGCAGTTGGGCATTTTGAAAGATACTTATCCCAATGTGCCCGTTGTGGCCTTAACGGCAACGGCCGACAAAATAACCCGCCAGGACATCATCCGGCAGCTGAAGCTGAACGGCAAGACCTATGTATCCTCGTTTGACCGCCCCAATCTCTCGCTTGCCGTGAACTACGAAACCCGAAAAGCGGCCAAACTGAAAATCATCAACCACTACATCCGTCTCCATCCAGGCGACGCCGGCATCATCTACTGCTTAAGCAGAAAGACCGCGGAAACCGTTGCCACCGAGCTTCTGCACGGCAATGTGAACGCCGCGGCCTATCATGCAGGCATGAGTGCAGCGGAGCGTACGCGGGTGCAGAACCTCTTCAAGGAAGACAAGTTGCAGGTTGTATGCGCCACGATAGCCTTTGGCATGGGGATTGACAAGAGCAACATTCGCTGGATAGTGCATTATAACTTGCCCAAAAGCATTGAGAGTTTCTATCAAGAAATAGGTCGCGCAGGCCGTGACGGAGCGCCGGCAGACACGCTGCTGTTCTACTCTTCCGGCGATATGTACCAGCTCTCGCGTTTTGCCGAGGACAGTGAACAGCGAACCATCAACATGGAGAAGCTGCAGCGCATGAAGGAGTATGCCACCGGCAGCGTATGCCGGCGGCGCATACTGCTGAATTATTTCGGCGAGCAATACAACCACGATTGCGGCAACTGCGATGTCTGTCTGCACCCGAAACAGATGATTGACGGTACCGAGATTGTGCAGAAGGCGCTCAGTGCGATAGCCCGAACCAACGAGCAAGCCAAAACCGGAACCATAATAGACATACTCTGCGGCCACCGGTCGCACACGGTAACCAGGTGCGCCTACGACAAATTGAAGACTTTCGGTGCCGGAAGAGACATTCACATGGCCGAGTGGCGCGACTACATGGTGCAGATGTTGCAGATGGGATTTTACGAGTTGCGCTACGATTTGGGCGGAATACTCAAACTGACTGATGCCGGACGCGATGTACTTTTTGGCCGCACGACGGCCAGACTTACCAAAGCAGCCGACAGCAAGCCACGCCCGGCCGGCATAGCCCAAGGTAACAACAGGGCTGCCAGGCGCAAAGAGACGTCGCAAAACCTGTTTCCCGAGGTTCATGTAACTAAACTCCAGCCTTCAAATCCATCACTCTCTCCCGCTTCCAAGAGCCTTTTCGAGGCCTTGCGCCAAGTGCGCACTGCGTTGGCTCAGGCTCAGGGACTGCCCGCCTACATCGTCTTCAGCGACAAGGTGTTACAGGAAATGGCCGTACGCAAGCCCAAGACTATGGACGAATTTCTGCAAGTGCCCGGCATTGGCGAGTTTAAAGCCAATAAATACGGTGCCATCTTTATGGCCAAAATAAAGGAGTTTACTCCCTGAACCCCAATGCCGCCGGCGTGACCAAAAACAAATTGCAGGCTTGCCACTAAGCAGTTCTCCACATTATTATATATGCTGGCACCGCACGGTGTCCGCAGCTTCTTGCCAATACTTTAGTCAGAACCGTCTGAATAATATGCCAAAGTCACCTTGACTGATGCCTTCTGGAACTTTTGACACTTGTCGAAAGATTGTGCGACAAGTGTCAAAAGTTTCCGAGTCACCCATTCAGCATGCTGCCAAAACAGTTTCAGGCAGCAGCGTAACCGCATTTCGTGCCCGGACTTGCTGCCTTTCCCCACAGAGATGACTTGAAACAGTCTGCTTATTTTCTTTTCCTTAGGAAAATGTTAACGCCTGCCCGTTTTGGTTAAAGCATGTTATAAGAGCATATATTTTCCCTTGGAAATTTGTTGGTAAAGTCAAAAAGAACTATATTTGCATTGTTTTCCAAAGGAAATAAATAACAACAACCATAACGATTGAATGTGATGAATGCTAAAGAGATTACTCATAAAGAGTTCGAGAAGTTGGTAGGTGCGGGCTCGCTCAAAGACTTTACGTTCGCAGGCAGCAAGCCGGCCATCGTAGATTTCTATGCTCCGTGGTGCAGTTACTGCACGGCTTTGGCTCCTGTCTTTGAAGAGTTGGCCGGTAAGTACGGCCAGGTTGCAGACTTTTACAAGGCCGACATTGAGGCAAGTCCGCAGCTGGAGAGCAAGTTCAACATCCGTACTATCCCCACACTGCTGTTTGCCCAGGCTGGTGCAGAGCCTGTTCTCATGCTCGGAACAATGAACCGGCAGCAGCTGGAAGAGAAGATAAAGGAAATATTCAAACTGTAAATGCAAAGCGCAATGAACGCAAATATAATTCTGACTGCCGCCTTAGGCTTGCTTACCTTTGGCTCATGCACACAGAAATCCGGCTCACCAAAGCCGGCTCAAGCACAAGTAACAACAACAAACAAAAAGGAGAATAAGAAAATGAAACCAACAGAACTTACCGTAGCGGAATTCAAGAAGAAAGTAATGGATTTCGAGAAGAACCCCGACAAGTGGGTGTTCGAGGGCGACAAGCCCGCCATCATCGATTTTTATGCAACCTGGTGCGGCCCCTGCAAGGCCACGGCTCCCATCCTGGAAGAACTGGCCGGCGATTACGAAGGCAAGCTCGACGTGTACAAAGTTGACGTTGACAAGCAGCAGGAGCTGGCTGCCCTCTTTGGCATACGTTCCATTCCGTCGTTGCTCTTCATACCTAAAGAGGGCAAACCGCAAATGCAAGTGGGCGCGCTTAATAAGGCGCAGTTTGAGCAAATAATCAAAGAGACACTCTTGAAATAAGCTCATGGACACCCAATGTATTTGTAGCATCAGAGACATATACAGGGCCATAGCCTCATTCGAAGCCGAACTTGAAAAAACAGTAGGCATCAACATGAATGAGGCTATGCTGCTGTGTGTGCTTTCAGAGAAAGCTAATCTCCTGTCGGGCGAGATTGCCGACGAGCTTGGTCTCACGCGCTCAAATGCCTCAAAGGTGATAGCTTCTCTCGAAAAATCGGCATGTATCAGGCGCAGGGCATGCAAGGAGGACAGCCGGTGCCAGCGTTTTAACCTGACAAAGAAGGGCCAGCAGCTCTTGGAACAGATACACGCGGGCTGTATTCAGCTGCCTGCAGAACTGCAGCCCCTCACTACCGGCCAAACATTACAGCATGGACAGGAATAAGGAAATTATCCGTACAAGCGTAGTGGGCATAGCAGCCAACGTGCTCCTGGCGGCCTTCAAGGCCGTTGTAGGACTGCTTGCAAGCTCTATAGCCATTGTCATGGATGCCGTAAACAACCTGAGCGACGCCCTGGCAAGTGTCATAACCATCGTTGGCACCAAGCTCTCGGAGCGGCATCCGGACAGGAAGCATCCGTTCGGATATGGCCGGATAGAGTACTTTTCGGCCATTATTATCTCCATCATCGTATTGATTGCGGGTGTAACATCATTTGTTGAGTCGGTTCAAAAGATTTTCAATCCCTCTACCCCCACCTACTCTACCCTCACGCTCACGGTTATCATTACCGCCGTTTTGGTAAAGCTGGTGCTCGGCAGGTATGTAAAGAACAAGGGAAAGGAGCTGCAGAGCGACTCTCTTATTGCCAGTGGAGCCGACGCTATATTTGATGCTTTCGTCACGATAGCCACTCTGCTCTCGGCTGTTGTCATGCTGGTGTGGCACGTTAACTTAGATGGCATCTTCGGAACGCTGATATCACTGGTTGTTGTCAAGGCCGGTGTTGACATGCTCAGTTCCCCGGTAAGCGAGCTGCTCGGCAAGAGCATTTCGGCCTCTTTTGTCCGTCAGATAAAAGAAGAGGTAATGAGTTTCGACGAGGTGAATGGAGTTTTCGACGTTACACTGAACTACTACGGCCCTCAGACCATTATAGGTTCGCTGCACATCAATGTACTCGACACCATGTCCGCTCGCCAGATACACCGCCTGACGCGCAAGATTACCGAGCAGCTGATGGAGAAACACGGCATTATAGCTACCGTTGGTATCTATGCAGTCAATACACAAGGAGAGTTGGCAGACATACAACAAAAGGTCATGAAGACCGTTTACGAGCACGAACACGTTGCAGAAGTGCATGCGTTTTACTTCTACGAGGACACCAAAGCGGTTACTCTGGACGTTGTACCGGATGATGAAGTGCACGACGATGCGGCCTTCATGGAGCATCTCACGGGCCATCTCAAGGCTGTTCTGCCCGCTTACAACTATCACCTACTGATAGATCACAACTACACGGAGTAGGTGCAAGCAGACGACTTGTGGCAGGCAGACCGAGAACTGAGGCCTTGAGGCGTCAGTCGTTTTCGTACATATCAGGCTGGAACTTGAGCTCCTGATAGGTACGGGCTATGTCTTCGCGGTCTATCTCGAAACTGCGGTCAATACTTCTCGGCTGGTCTTTCAGCGAATGAGCAAAGAGCCAGTCGTACGTTTTCTGCATATAAAACAGGCGAGCCAGCAGCCCGTGGCTGCCGCCTTTTACCCAGTCGTAACGCAGCAGCTTGTCGTTACCCGCCTTATGCAGTCCCTGCACCACGGCTTTCGACTCGTTTACGCCCACTGCCTTGTCAGCAGTTCCGTGGATAATCCACAGAGGTACGCGGCCTAAGTTTTGCTGGTTCTTCAGCGTGCAGCCACCGCACAGGGCCATGGCAGCGGCAATCTTGTAGGGATAAGTGCCAGCAAAGTCCAGCGTTCCGTAACCACCGAGGCTCATGCCGAGCACATATATACGCGACGCATCAACCCGGTAGTGAGCTTCCATCCATTGCAACATGTCGTTAATCTTAGCCGGATTCCACGCTCCACCTGGGTTTTGAGGTGCCACCACCAGCGCCGGAATAATCTTGCCTTTCTCGATTGCGTCCAGAGTTCCGTACCTCAGTACCCGGTCCAGGTTGTTACCGCAGAGGCTTGCACCGTGCAGAAAGATGATTAAAGGCAGCGGATGCCCCTCGGCATCGTAGTCGTCGGGAGTATAGACCCAGAAGTTGTACCCACCGGGCAGCACGCCCCGCTTGGCTTCAAAGTTGCCACCCTTGGCGTTCAGGCCGATACTCACCATCGTAAAAAGGACAAAAGCAACTATCTTCTTCATGCGTATAATCTTTGGAGTGAGTTACAAATATAAGTCAAAAGAATGTAAGACCCAAATCTGTTAGTCTTTTTTCACGCATCAGAGCGTGATGTCAACATAATTAACTTGCCCGATTTGCCAGTGTTAAAAACTTGCGTTATCTTTGCAATCCATAAATTAACAATGTTATATGAAAGTTCAGGAAATACCCGTTTTGCTGCTTACAGGCTATCTGGGCAGCGGCAAAACCACACTTGTAAACAGAATTCTGTCCAACAACAAGGGTATTAAATTCGCCGTCATAGTCAACGATATCGGCGAAGTAAACATCGATGCAAGCCTCATAGAGCAAGGAGGAATCGTTGGACAAAAGGACGACAGCCTGGTTGCCCTGCAGAACGGCTGCATCTGCTGCACCTTAAAAATGGACTTGGTCCAGCAGTTGAGCGAGATTACCCGCATGCAGCGCTTCGACTATATCGTCATCGAGGCCAGCGGCATCTGCGAACCTGCCCCCATTGCCCAAACCATCAGCACCTATCCTACCATGGGTCCGGAGTACATCAAAGGCGGAATAGCCAAGCTCGACAGCATCGTTACCATCGTTGATGCTGTCCGTATGCGCGATGAGTTTGCCAATGGCAACGACCTGAAGAAGCAGAACATAGAAGAGGACGACATCGAGAACCTCCTCATTCAGCAGATAGAGTTTTGCAACATCGTACTGCTCAACAAGGCTTCGGATATTGACAAGACCCACTTGGGCAAACTCCGCGGCATTATCCGCTCACTGCAGCCCAAGGCGGAGATTATAGAATGCGACTATGGCAACGTGGACTTGGACAAGATACTCAACACTCACACGTTCGATTTTGAGAAAGTTGCCACCTCGGCAGCTTGGATTGAAGCCGTTGAGGGCGATGAGGACCTGGAGAACGAGGAGTCAGGAGAGGCTTTGGAGTATGGCATCGAGACCTTTGTCTACACCCGCAGGCCGGCTTTCGACTTAAGTCGGTTCGACGAATTCGTGGCCACCAAATGGCCCAAGAGCGTTATTCGGTGCAAGGGCATCTGCTATTTCAGAGACGAGACCGAGACCTGCTACGTTTTCGAACAGGCCGGCAAGCAGGTCAACCTGCGTAATGCGGGGCAGTGGTTTGCCACCATGCCCAAGGATGAACTGGCCCAATTCATGGAAAAGAACCCATCAGTACGCAAGGATTGGGACGAGAACTACGGCGACCGCATGCAGAAGCTGGTCTTCATTGGGCAGCATCTCGACAAGCAGGCCATAGCTAACGAGCTGGATAAATGCCTGCGCGATTAATCCCAAAACAAGTAAAATCCCGGAACGACCTTTATCGTTCCGGGATTTTTCAGTTCCTCCCTACATGGTAGCCGGATAATATCTGTTAGCCAGAAGCCTGATGGCAGCCTCGTTGGGAATGAGCCCTCCCTGCTCTGTTATACTGATGAAGTTGCGCAGCTCATAGAAGTCACAGTTCCTGCATTCGTCAGGGTTCTCTATAATCACTTCGTTTATATCCGGCTGTATGGCCAGTTTGGCATTGTGGGGGAACAGGTCGCGATGCGCGATATAGTTCCAAATCAGTTCCGTTATATTCTTGGCATAAGCGCCAAAGTCTTTAAAATGACGATAATTCATAGGCACATTTCGTTGGTTCTACACCTAACAAACGCGCCCGCTCCTCCTTTTATTCTCTTTTGGGGTGCAACTTTAAAGTCTTTTTGTTGATTTTAAAGCGAGCTAAGAAAAGTGCATCATTTTAAGAAAATTTCCTAATCGGCAAAGTAGAATGTATGCACTACGAACCGTTTTCCATACGATACTTCTTGGCAAACAGTACTTTCAAGGCCGTTGAAGGATAGCTTCAAGGCCGTTGAATGGCACCTTCAAGGCTGTTGAATGGCACCTTCAAGGCCGTTGAATGGCACCTCCGGAAATGTTAGATTCCGCTTTCAAAAATTCAGGGGGATAAACTTGCGTGTGGCAATGGTATAAAGACACATTTACATAGCTGCCGAGCAACGCTGCCGGAAAGGCAGAACCCGCAGCAGAAAACGATGCAACAAAGTTGCCGGGTGCGGCATGGTTTGCCCGTAATGGTGCGGAGAAACCGGCTTACCCGGTGCTATTCGGCACCCGGAACTTCCTCAAAACTGTCGGCTTCGTCCTCTATGATGGTAGGCAGTACAAAGTAGTTTTCCCATTGCCTTACCTTGCGCTCCGAGCGTTCGGAGAGCTTTCCGGTTATGTATTGCTCCATCATGAGCGCTGCCAAGGGTGCAGCTAAGTCGGCTCCGAAGCCTCCGTTCTCAATGTAAACGGATATGGCAATCTGCGGAACGTCCATGGGAGCGAAGCCGATGAAGATGGAATGGTCTTCGCCGGGGTTCTCGGCCGTTCCTGTTTTGCCGCATATCGGGTAGTTGGGGGTGTCTATCATCTTGCAAGTTCCGCTGACTACGGCCTCCCGCATGCCTGCAATGACGGTTTCGAGCGATTGCGGCGTGGCCTTACACAGGTGCCTGGAGGTGTACGTACTGTCGAGCGGAGCGGCGGCAGTAGGCTGGTGGATGTGCGGAATGTAATAAAAGCCGCGATTGGCTATCATAGCTGCAAGGTTGCAGAGTTGCAGCGGCGTGGTCATAATTTCGCCCTGCCCCATTCCCAACCACATGATGGAAGTCTCGTTCCAACGGCCGTTGAATTGCTTTTCCAGCAACGAGGCATCGGGCACAAGGCCGCCCTGCTCGCCCGGAAGGTCGATACCCAGCGGCCGGCCCAACCCCATGCTGGCCATGTAGTCGTGCCAGGTATCTACCGCAACGAGCTTGTTTTTGTAGCGAGTACGGTTCTTTATCATGGCCATAAACGACTTGCAGAAATACGAGTTGCATGAGTGGGCTATGGCGCCGATGAGCTTGAGCGGAGAATGGTGTACATGGCAGCCTATGTGCAGGTTGTTTTTCCAGAAGCCTTTGCGGCAGGAGAACTGGGTCTCGGGGGTGATGATGTTCTCCGAAAGCAGTGTAAGCGTTTGGGCAGTCTTGAAGGTTGAGCCCGGCGAATACGCCACCTCGATGGCGCGGTTGATGGAGTCGGCCAAGGCCGTTCTGCTGACCATGCACTTTACTTCGCCGGTAGCGGGAACTATGGCCACAATGCTGCCTTGCTTGCCTTGCAGCAATCGCTGTCCCAAGGCCTGCAGACGGTAGTCTATGGTGAGCGGACCATCTTCCGGAAGCGGCTTTGCCGAAACGGGCAAAGCCAAGATTGCAACGAGCAGAATGGATAAAAAGCGGGTTCTATTCATAATCACACTTTGAACTTGCAAAGGTAATCATTTTTTCTGATACGGCCAAAAGGCACGCCGCCGGGCCGGCTTTTATCCCGCCATGGCCTCACTGTTGCATCAGTATTTGCTGTAATACAACGGCCTGGTTGTGGGCTGTGTCGTGGGCGGCATACAGCAGCGTGACGACGGGATGGGCCGAGAGCGCCTGCCTGAACTCGCCGAACTTGGGATTGGCAGCCAGCTCCGAACGGTAACGGGCTGCGAACTCGTCGAACCGTTCGGGTGCATGGCCAAACCATTTACGCAGTTCGGTGCCGGGTGCTATTTGTTTTGGCCACCAGTCAATGTGTGCTTTGTCCTTGCTCAAGCCACGCGGCCAGAGGCGGTCGACAAGCACTCTGTAGCCATCATCGGGTGCCGGTTCATCGTAAACTCGCTTGGTTTTTATCTGCATGTCAACGTAACTGTATGCTTGGCTTCCAACTGCAATGCGCGTGGAAACAAAATCTCATTTTCTACATAAATGTGTTCTTCCATATAAGCCCTGAACTGGCGGAGGGCATCGAGCACTTGCCGGTATTCTTCCTCACTGCCGGCAGGCGCCTGATAGCCGTTGGTGAGCTCTTCGATACGCTGGTGGCGGCTCAACTCGTCGCTGTGGTCTTCCATCATGGCGTGAATGGGAAACTCTATCGAACCGCAATGGAAAGGCTGTATCTTCTGGTTAAGTTCGGAGGCGGACCAGAGCTCGAGTATGTACGGAAAGAGCACATTCTCCTCTTTCTGGCAGTGGGTATCGAGGTCGTGAATGCTGTTACGGAAGTGGTCTGTTACCTTATCCAATTCGTGATGGCGCTCTCCCAAGGTCATGAGGCGTTTGAGCAGAAGCGCTCCATACTTGCGGGTGTTACGGTGATGGAACTTGAGTACGTAGTCTGTCAGTAAATCAAGGTCCCATGTTTGGAACGGAATGTTGCTTTGGTTCATGTTCTGTTTTGTTTTAAAATAACATGGCAAAGGTATTGTTTCTTGGGCATAGCGGGGGCAACAAATGTTACCAACAGGTGGTTAAAGTGCGTTAAAACGGCTGTTAGCGCACGGAATTTGCTATTTTTGCATGATATATGGAAGCAAAAGAATGGAAAACAACATACTGAACGTGCTGGGCAAGTGCCCGCTTTTTGCCGGAATGACACCCGTGGAGATAGAGATGAGCTTGATGGGGAAGCACTATCGGACAGTGAGTTATGGCAAAAACGACATCTATGCACTGGCTGGCATGCCTTGTAAGTATGCCGACATCGTGCTGAAAGGCAGCCTGGTGTGCCGCATGACCTCCATGTCGGGCAAGCAGGTGGAAGTAAGCCGGCTGCGCGCAGGTAATCTTGTGGCTCCGGCGTTTATATTTTCAAAGGACAACGCCATGCCCGTAAGCGTTGAAACCGAATCGCCTGCAGAAGTCTTTCGCATGCAGCCTGCCGTCTTAACGGAACTGATTAACACCGATGAGAAAATCAGGATGAACTTTATTCGCGTGCTGTCAAACATTGATGTGTTCCTTACCCAGAAGATGAAGTTTCTCAGTTTGTTCTCTGTTAGGGAGAAAGTGGCAACGCTGTTGCTGCAACGAGCCAGGGAACAACATACGAATGAGGTTGTACTGGAGCGCTCGCGGCAGGAGATAGCCGACTCGTTCGGAATCCAGAAGTTCTCGCTCATCAGGGCTTTGGCAGAATTCGAACGGGACGGGGCCATTAAGGTAAACGGCAAAAGGATAACCATCATCGACAAGAGCAAGATGCTGTAGCTCCCCGGGTGCTATAATATAATAAGGTGTAAGTTACGGTTTCGAGGTTTGAAATCAGAACTTACACCTTATGGGAGCATGCCATCCGCTCTCTTGGCTCAAACGGACAGCAGTTCCGTAGTTGGCCTCCTGCCCTTATCTACCCTTGATGGCAATGTTGTAATTGTAATATTTCGTATTGCCGGTGATGTCTTCCAACACCTTCAGGAACGGTGGGAACTTGACCGACTCGTGCTGAGCCACCCCCTTGGTCTCCAGGATGGTGAGTCCACTAATGGGTCTTTGAAAGGTATCGAGTTCAAAATACTGCCCCTTCCAGATAAAGCTCCGCCTCATTTTCTGTATGGTCTGGCGGTACGGGTCTGCCTGTTGCAGCAGCGAGACATAAAGGTTCTTGTTGATTTGTCGCTCGGTTTCCAACTGCTCTTTGTCCGAGAGTTTTTTCTTGGTGGTGTGCACGTAGACGTCTTTACCTTGCCAGGCACGCTTGCGGAGGCGGACTTCACAATCCGGTTCGGCCACCAGATAGGTTTGTGTTATTTCGCTGTCGATGCTGTCGGGTATGTCTCCAACAACCTCCACGATATACTTCCGCTCCTCGTCAATGGGTTGCGGAATGCCAAGAACATTGGAGATTTCTTTCAGAACACGGTTCAGTTTGTTGTCAAAGTCCTCATGATTGTTGATTACCCGCAAGTGCGGATGGCCTGTCCAGGCCTCAATCACCTTCTTGTCCAACAGGCGGGCGAGCTCAAGTCCTTCCGTTCGCTGCTTGTTGTTGGTCGTTGTATAAAACTGTTCTGCACCATCGGCAGCCGAAACCAGGTGCAGGACGGCATCGTAGCGCTGGTCGCGCAGTTCGGCGGTGGTGGTACCCACGGCCTTTGTTATCTGCTCCCACAGTTCGGACTTCATATAAGCAGAAATGTCCATGGCTCCCCTGTCGCATACAATCAATGACGGCTCGTGGTATTGCTCGGCCACTTTGAGGAACTTGTCTTCAAGTGCCAACTGCGTTTCGAGCGTAGCTTTTTCGCCTTCATAGAAAAAAGCCTGGTTGTCGGTAAGGTAATCCATGCCGGCCTGACTGAACAAAGTCGGAACCTCGGGGATAGTAAACACTTTGAAGCCAAGGCTGGAGAAGTGCTCTATGACACGCACCAAAGCCGTTGTTTTACCGGCACAAGGACCACCGGTAAGCACAATTTTCTTAATATCCTTCATTCTATACGATTCTTGTTAAATTCACAGCAAGCAACAATACGGATGCCTTTTGGCCGTTGCGCCACGTAACCTGCTGCAAAGATAGTAAAAAATCACGGAAGTAGAGCTTGTGAAAATTCTTTTTGATGGCCCGTTATTCCAGGAGTGCAACGGGTACCTGTTTGAGCAGCTGCTGGATATAAGGACGCTCCCAGTCGCTGGCATGGTAAATTGACTTACCAAATTTAAGAATGTCGATATCAATTTTCACGATGCCTCTTCTCCTTTCCGATTTGTAGCTTCCTATCTTCCGCTCAATTTGTTTCATGGCTTTGTAAACCTGATCGTAGCCATGTTTGGATTCGGTTACGATGATACAGTTCAGGAACTTGTCTGCAGACACCTCAATTCCCATGGGTTCCGTCCAGATTTTGTCAGTCACGCTGATGTGCCCAAAGAGCCTTCTTAAAAGCTCTAAGGCATAATCCATATTGCTCTCCTGCTCAATGTTGGAACCCAGCGCAATAATAATGTTGGTATTAGTGTTCATCCGTTAATGGTTTGCATACGTGTTTACAAAAATAGTAAAGATATTATCAGCGTCCCAGTCTTTTCACATTTTTTACATGAATTGGTTAAATTCTTATACATTCTTTAAAATTCAAGCGCTTCTTTCAGCAATTACAACATTATTGCTTAAATTTGCCAACCACAACACTCGAAGTCAATATGAAGAGATATCTCATTCTTTTACTGTATATTTTTACTTGCTCATGCTTCTATGGGCAGATAAGATGGAACCAGCAATACCAAGCCTACGTTAATCAGTACAAAGACTTGGCGATAGAAGAGATGATGAAATACCATATTCCGGCCAGCATTACGTTGGCTCAAGGACTACTTGAAAGCGGCGCCGGACTAAGCGAACTGGCCACAAAAGGCAACAACCATTTCGGCATTAAATGCCACGACTGGACCGGCCGAACCATCAGTCAGAATGATGATGATTACGGGGAATGTTTCCGGGCATACAATAATGCGTACGAAAGTTACGAAGACCACAGCCGTTTTTTGAGCCAACGGTCCCGTTACAGCAGGCTGTTCCGACTGGACAAAACCGACTACAAGGGCTGGGCCAGAGGCTTGAAGGCCTGCGGCTACGCAACAAATCCGCGTTATGCCGATAAACTCATTGAGATTATCGAGCTGTACAAACTATATACCTACGACAGGGCAAACAGCTACGACAAGTTCATGGCCAAGCGTTCCGGAACCGACCAGCCCGTATGGGTCGATGGTCAGACCCGCCAGTTGCACCCCATCCGCATGTACAACAAGAACTATTACCTGATAGCACGCGATGGAGACAGCTTCAAATCGATAGCCGAAGAGGTCGGCATACCGGCTCGTGCATTGGCCAGATACAATGAACGCGACAGAAAGGATGTGCTGTCCAATGGCGACATCATCTACCTGAAGAAGAAACGCAAGAAAGCAGAAAAGCGCTACAAGAAGCAACTGCACATCGTTAAACCGGGCGAGAGCATGTACTACATATCGCAGAAATACGGCATGCAGCTCAAGTATCTGTACAGGAAGAATAATCTTTCGCCTGATTATCAGATAAAAGCAGGCGACGCCTTGCGGGTATATTAACAAACAGGAATTCAATTACGACCTTACATGTTCACAAAACATATTGCAGTATATGTTGTCTGTTTGCTGAGCAGTCTTACGGTCTCAGCCCAGGAGTTCAGCCGGTTTTTCACCAACCGGACCCTGCGCATAGACTATAACTTTGCGGGGAATGCTGACTCCCAGCAGATAGCAGTCGACCAGCTCAGCGTCATGCCGGGCTGGTATGGCAAGACCAGGCGCCTGTCGGAGGTACCGGTCGAGGGCAATGGACAAATCATCGTGAGAGACCACCACACGCAGCAGGTTATCTACCGCAACTCTTTCTCTACGCTATTCCAGGAGTGGTTGTCCTATCCAGAGGCTCAAACAGTGCGCAAATCGTTTGAGAATGTTTTTCTGGTACCCATGCCCAAGGACACGGCCGACGTGACCGTAGAGCTTTACAACAGCCATCGCAAGGTCATGACAGCCTATACGCACCGGGTACTGCCTGCCGATATCCTTATCCGCCACATCGGCGAAAAGGAGGTAACGCCCTATGTTACCTTGCAGCAGGCAGCAGACACGGCCCATTGTATCCACATTGCCTATCTGGCTGAAGGCTATCAGGAGTCGGAAATGGATGCTTTTCTGAACGATGCCCGTATGGCCGTGGAAGCTCTTTTTGCCCACGAGCCTTTCAAGGAGTTGCGCTCGCGGTTCAACATCATTGCCGTCAAGGCGCCCTCACGTGAGAGCGGAACGAGCGAACCCTCAAAAGGCATCTGGAAAAACACGGCCTTGCACTCCCATTTTGACACCTTCTACAGCGACCGCTATCTGACAACGCTCAATCTGAAAGACATGCACAACTGGCTTGCCGGTACCCCCTATGAGCACATCATTGTGCTTGTAAACACCGAGAAGTATGGTGGCGGTGGCATTCTGAACAGCTACAACCTGTCAATGACCCACCACCCGGCCTTCCGCCCCGTTGTGGTTCATGAGTTCGGCCACAGCTTTGCCGGCCTTGGAGATGAGTATGCCTACGAAGCGGAGCAGATACCAATGTACCCGCACGATGTAGAACCTTGGGAACCGAACCTGACTACAAAGGTAAACTTCCACCATAAATGGGAGAACCTGATAGGCAAAGACAAGCTGGCAGGCTTCTACGAAGGCGCCGGCTACAGCCTGAAAGGGGTGTTCCGTGCCTATCCCGACTGCAGAATGCGCACCAACGAGACTCCCGAATTCTGCCCTGCCTGCAGGCAAGCCATTACCCGACTGGTTGATTTTTATACAAAGTAAGTCATCGTACGAAGTGAGAGATGAGGAAGTTATTGGTATTGCTGATGGTTATTTTGCTTGCATCGCCGGCCGCACGTGCGCAGACCACCGACGCCGAACGGCTGGGAATGGCCATTGACTACTTCCAAAGTGCCAAGTACCACGAGGCTCTGCTCATCCTGCAACAGCTCGACCGGCACTACAAACTGAACCCTCGTTTCCGCGCTTATTTAGGCGTTTGCCATTATTACGAATGGCAATACGAGCAGGCTTGCAAGTATCTGGATGCCTTGCTCCCGCTACTTTCCGATTTCGCTCCCCAGGAGCGTGCCGTTTATTATCACTGTGCGGCCGAAAGCCACTTTAACCTCAAGCAATATGCCAAGGCTCTGCCGCTTTACGAAACGCAGCTTTCGCTGTGCCATGAGAACGAGAAAGGCAACGTATATTATAAGGTGGGGTTCTGCTATATGTTCGCACAACAATGGCAAGAGGCATTCAAGAACTTTACCTACGCGCTGATTTATTACAGGAGAAACAACCCCGCAGAAGCGGCGCGCATCAGCCAGACGGAAACCATGCTTGCCGGTATCAGGAAGAAACTGCCTGCTGACGCCCCGGCGTTGTTTCTGATAACCCACCGCAAAACAGAACCTTTGTCTTGTGGCATAGATACAGCAAAAATCCGGTTGCCCCTCACCAACCCTCCCGCTGTACATGTCGCGTATGCTGACAAACGGCAGCAAACGCCCCGGCAAGGCTCAACTAAAGGTTCAAAACGGCATCAACAATAGAGCTGAAGTTATGCTTCGGGAACTTTTGACACTTGTCGCACGATTGTTTGACAGATGTCGAATTCATGTGTGACACTTGTCGAAAGTTCCCGCTACTGGCAAATAAGACTGTAAACGCATCTTTTTATCGGGAAGGAAGGCCGTAGGAAAGTTTGTCAGTGCATGTTGGAGTCGACAAACGAGAGCGGCATCAAATCCTTTACCGACTTAATGACATAAATGCCCTTGGTACCGTAAAGCAGGATGCGAACCGGCTGCTTGTACCTGTCTTCAATCTCCAGAATTACCTGCCGGCAGCCTCCGCAAGGTGTGACGGGCTCTTCGAGCAGCCCTTTCTCGTTTTTGGCAGCTATTGCCAAGGTTGTAATGGCCTGCTTGGGATAATTGGCCTGTGCGGCAAAAATAGCCGTGCGCTCGGCGCAAAGGCCAGACGGAAAGGCCGCGTTCTCCTGGTTGGCGCCTATCATCACTCGCCCGTCGGCCAGCCGAATGGCTGCACCAACGTGGAAATGGCTGTAATTTGCGTAAGAATTTTGGGTGGCCTCAATGGCTTTGTTGACCAGTTCCTGGTCGTCAGTGCTCAATTCTTCGAACTGCGCAAGCTGCATATTGACTTCAAGTTTTATATTTTTCATGTTCCGTTAATGTTTAAGTTCATAGGCTCCTACGTCCGGTTTTCCGTCGTTTCGCAGATTTCCGTCGCGGTCGGAGTTCGTAGCCGTGGCTGCATCTGCTTTGTCAACGGCAGCGCTACCAGGGCTTAGGCGGAAGTCGTATCTTAGTTTTTCGGTGTCAATCTTTGCAAAGTGCTTCGTGCCGGTGTGGGCAGTATCCTTGGGATTTTCGAATATCACACGCCTGAAATGCGCGCTCTCGTCTTCGGATACCTGTGGAGTGCGGATGATGCAATCGGCAAACAGGTACTCTGCAGCATTGCTGCCCTCGCCCTTGACGCCCGTCAGCACGTCGTCGGCATAGCCTGTAATGAGCGTGTTGGTGCAGGTGAGCGTCAGCTTGCCGGATGTGCTCGCGAAGCTGAAGGCTGCCCCTCGGTTGCCGTCGAACGGATAGAACTGGGCAAAGGTGCAGTTGTTGACGGTCGCCACTCCCCCACTCAGGTACACGCAATCCTTGAGTGTGTTGGTTATCTGGCTGTTTTCCAAGAGCACGTTGGCATTCACGGCCTTGAGCCCATAGCCCTGGCAGTTGTGTACAGTGGAAGAAACAAGCTCCAATTTGGGGCGTGAGGCTTCGGTAGAATCAATGGAAATGCCATCCATGGTGCCATGAATGTCGGTATAACTGATTTTGTTTCCGAAAGAAGAACCGTGCAGACGGATGCCCTGCCATTGTCCGCTCACATAATCGTAGGGCAGATAATCGAACAGCCGGTCGGTTCTGTCGCCTCGCAGCACGACGTTAGTCTCGGGACTGCCTTCGCACAGCAACCGCCCGTACACATCCAGTTGGGCATCCGAATGGAAATACAGACAAGCCCCGGCAGCGAGCCTGAGCGTTGCACCGGGGGCTACCGTCAGGCCTCCCATGATAACAATCGGATTAGGAGAAGCACCGATAAGGGTATCTTTCTCAATGCGGACATTGCGCAACAGCTGTGCATCCCACGAATAAGCGTCAAGATGCACGCGCTGTACATTGCCGTTCTCTAAGGTAAACAGGAGGTTGTCTTCTAACCTCACGGGCTGCAGGCTGCCGTTTTCGGGCGAGGTCAACTCGACAAAAACGCGAATGCTGTCGCCCTTGCGGAGTTCAACATTCTGCGTCTGAAATCCACCCTGCTGACCCAGGTAGGTGCCGTCAACATTGACCCGGAAGCCACTCTGGTTGCCCCGTTCTAACCGGATGCTCGTACAACGGAGGCCGTCGCCGCTGCGGTTGTAGACCCACAACGACTTCATGGCCGTGGGGATATTGGAGAAAACGGTATCCATCCGGATGGAATCGGCTGAAAACGACAGGCGTGCCGACGGCGATGTGGAAAACGAATCATCGTCGGTACAGCTGCTTATGGTAAATCCTGCAAAAGCTGCCAGGAATATGGGAAGTAACCATTTAAGTCTCATCATCAGTAATAACGCCAAAAGCACTTGTTTATTGCATAGGCTCCTGCTCCATAGCTTCGGCTCGGGGCTTCAGGAACTCGGTAATGGTTTGGTATTGGAAACTGGGTTTGATGCAGTTGACAAACGGACTCAAGTACCGGGCATAGCCCCAGTCGTTCTGCGAACTGTGCATGATGTAGAGGCGTTTGCGTGCCCGCGACAAGGCTACATACAGCTTGCGACTGTCTTCCTCGTTCTCCGCCGGCGTCTTGTTGTAGTGGTTGGGCATGCGTCCGTCAACCACATCGAAGACTATCACATTCTCAAACTCCAACCCCTTGGCCTTGTGGATGGTTGAAACAAAGACATTCTCGGTAAGACTCTGCACTTCGTTACCGCAAAGATCGGCTTCTTTCAGCGTTGTGAGGTCTATGACATGCCGTGACAGCTGCTCCTCTAACGACAAGTTCTCTTCGCCTTGCAGCATATCAACCTGTATGTAGCGGATGATGTATTGCAGCTTGGGAATTTCCGTGATGTAGCCGCTTTCGAGCAGCATTTTGTAGAACTCGTTAAGTTCGGAGATAAGAGCCGGCTCGCCGGATTGGGAGCCACGGTCGTGCAGATGGTGCATGGCATGGTTGTAAACATAGCCATAGACATTGCGCAACCGGGCCAGTTTGTCCATTGTTTGCGGTTTGGACAGGAATTGCTGCTGTACAGGCAGCACGTCGGCAGCCTTACGCAGGCAATGCGCAACGAGACTGCAAGTGGCGTTTACATCGTCGAAGGCGTTGTGAGAGTTTTCTCCTTCCAGGTTCAAACGTTCCAGCAAGTATTCGAGTTTGTATTTTTGCAGCTGCGGTTCCAATATCCGGGCAATCTTCAAGGTATCGAACACGTGCGTATGTTCTGCCTTCTGACTTTCTATTCCGAGGTAACGCCTGAGGTTGGCATTCAGGATGTTGTAGTCGAAATTTACATTGTGGCCCAGCAGGGCATCGCTCCCTATGTACTCCATGAAGAGCGTCAGCGCCTCTGCGTGGGTGTATTTGTGAGCACGGTCGTAAGCCTCTTTGATTGGATTGGGCTGTCCGCCAACGACTTCCGGCAATTCTTTCGTGGTTTCAATGAAGATGTTAAAGGACTCGCCTGCTTGCTCTCCGTTGCGCAACTTGACCGCAGCAATCTGGATGATGTCGTCCTCATATACATCCAGTCCGGTGGTTTCGGTATCGAAAACAACAACCTCCTCGGAGCTGCAGGTTTCGTAGAAATCGGCTATATATGTGCGGCCTCCTTCATACAGTAAAGCATCAGAGGGATAGATGTAATGGAGAAACAGCTCCCTTACAAATTCGCGGACCGACGTACTGTTATCAAACAGCTTGAAACCCGCAAACAGCTGAGCCCATGAAAGAAAATAACCTTCGTTATGAAGTACGGACAGATGGGCAAAGAGCAGGCGCACCTGCGGAAGCGAAAACACATCGACGCCGGACACCTTAAAGTGTCTGATGAGTGCAGCATCCAGATGTTCGCTTACCATATCGGCATCGGCATTGGACAAAACCACCACTGCGGTTCTGTCTTCGGGATAAGCAGCGGAGAGATAGTTGATGAGTGAGACCATGTCTGCTGCCTCATCGTACACGCTCCGGCTACTGATAATGGCGAGAGAATCTGCTTGCGCCCGGTCTTGGTTTGTGGAAAGCGGCAGGAAGTCGGCATCAATCCGCAGCTGTTGCGAAGCATAGGTGTTGAAAACATCGAGCAGATATTTGGGCGAACGGTGGTTGTAGTTGAGGTGCAAAAGGTGCCCCTGGCATCTGCGTTTGAGTTCACCGAGTGTAGAAATCTTAGCCCCCATAAAGGAAAAGATGGCTTGCTGCTCGTCGCCCAGATACACAACGGTGTAATCTTGGTCGGCAGTTGCCAAGTCAATAATGGCCAGTTGGAGTGCCGTAAGGTCCTGCACTTCGTCAACTTGTATCCAATGGTATTTACGATAAATGCCCTCAGCGTCATTCCTTAAGGCCTCATAGGCATAAAGCAGAATGTCCGTGAAGTCCATCAGCTGGTTTTCCTGCTTGTAACGCTCATATTGATGGGCTCGCAGGAGTTTCCTAACGGCGTGCGTATAGGTCTGTGGAAATCCCTTCTCGGTTATCAGCTGCAAGTAATCATCAGCCGTATTCTCTATCTGTTCATAGAAGTTGAGCATGTTAGCGGGTGTAAACGGTTTGTCTTCCTGCTGCAGCAACGACCTGAATGCGGTGACATCATCGGAAGAAATGCCCTTGGCATCAACGCGAACAGCCCGCGGTACGTTGTGTCTAACTTGCCACATGTAATGCGAACACTTAACAACCTCGAAGCAAGCGTTGGAAAGACGGAACTCTGACTTGACTTTCTCCTCGTCTGCTCCGCTGAAACTGCAGATGATACTCATCTGTACATCCTCGTCAATGACCGATGTCTGAATGGGTACAATATTATGATTGTAAAGCAACTGTGAACAAAAACGATGGATGTTGCCTACAAACACCGACTTTACATCCGCATCTTCGAAGGCTTCATCAATGCGCTGAAACATGCCGCGGGCAGCTCTGTTGGTAAATGTTAGGCAGAGCATGTCGTCATAGGCAACTCCCTCATTATCGTGAGCCCACCGTATGCGCTCGGTCAGACATCCCGTCTTGCCACAACCTGGAGGCGAGAGAACCAGATAATGTCCACCTTTTGCTCTGATGACCGGTATCTGACTGTCGTCAGCAATAAACGTGTGGGCGGTGTAATCGTGTTTCTCCATGTTTGTTGAGTTATTGGTAAGGGGCGGAGGTCTTTGTCGTTATCTGTTGCGATGAGCCATATACCACCTGTGGGTAAAGAAATTGTAAACAATCAAAGCTACCATATCAAGAACGAGAGCGAGGGTTAGCAGCTCCTTGTAATCTTGCTTAAAACAGCAGTAACCAATCAACAATCCGGTCGTTAGGCCACATTCCCATGCCAAAGTGAATGTACTTTGAGAAGTACCTCGCTGGCAGTGCTTGCTCAGTTTGATAAAGAAAAGCAGGAAACGGCTCCCGATAATGCCTATGCCGAAGCCTATCAAAATAGGCGACAGGTAATAGACAACCTCTTGATGACGCGTAAGCAAGAGCAGTAAAGCAAAGCCTATAGCTATCAACCCGGTTACGGTTTCACTTTTTAAATCGGCATTGGGGAACACAAACTTCTCCGACAAAATGGCTATCAGAAAGCCAATCATAAGCATGGCGTAGAACAACAATGTCGACATCATAGCCAACACGATGCCTACAACTGTTGTTATCAGCAGCAAATTGAGGAACAACCATATACCTTGAGGCAAGAAGAAGTGGTCGAGGCTGAACAGCTTCACATCGTCATCCGGTGTCTTGAAGGGAAAAGATACCGAGGATATCAACATGATAGACATCAGAACAAGTATCGGTGGCAATAGATATACAAACAAATCTTCATGGAATTGACCCAGCAAAAGCGTTGCCAATGGTCCCAAGGAAATTGCAAACCGGCCGAACCAAGATGTATGGTGGTTGGCTTCAGTACGTTGGAAAGACTCGCATTTATCAATGACCAGCGTGCTTATCAAAATCTTTTCAGCCAATCCAAATGAAGCTCCCAACACGAAACACAGAACCAGCAATATATAATAGGTGTCTGTTACAGGCAATATGGAAGATTCTTCTGAAAGGTAAAACATCAGAAGCATGTCTGCTGCCACGATAAAGGCATTCAATATAAACATCTTGTTTCGCCTGTATCTTTGTACCAGCCATGAACACAAAGAGCCTAAAGCCAAGTTTCCCAAGCCAAAAGAGCCAACCGTGATACCTGTTTGCAGACTGCTAAGTCCGAACTTTCCGATGAACATAGGTATCATGGGAATGTAGCAACATACAGCCATCGCAAGTAGCAGGTATGCTAACGACATAGACCAGAAATCACGGTGCCACAGATTGATGTGTATGGGGGTGTTTTGAGTATCCATAGAGATAGCTGTTGTAACTACAGGAAATTGTCAATGACAAGGTTTGAATAAGGGGCAATCGCATCCGGAGAATTGGTTGAAGCCACTCCTACTACGTACATGCCTGCGGCTTGTACGGATTTAAGACCGTTAAAGCTGTCTTCAAATCCGATGCAATCCTGCGGCTTGAAGCCGAAATGTCTGGCTCCGATAAGATAACATTCAGGGCTCGGCTTGCTTTCCGTGAAGTCTTCGGCTGTAAATATCTTATCAAACATACTTGTGAATTCCGGATGATGAGTGTAAACACTCTTCATTTTAGAATGATTGCTACTGGTGACAACAGCAGTCTTCAAGCCTAACTGTTTGATATCTTTCAAGAACTGTTCGAAACCGGGAAGGTAGTTGAACTCCATGTTTTTTTCGAACAAATCCAATTCTGCCACTATCTGTTCTTGCAGTTCAGTCTGATTCGGATAATGTTTATCGAATATCTGAGTGAGTGTTTGTCCCTTAATGAGATGGGCAAAATCAGGAATGTCAGGATGGGTGTCGCTTCCCATTCGTTCCCAGAAACGGGTATATTGCGGTTCTGTATCGAAGATAACGCCATCCAAATCAAACAGCGCAGCTTTCTTAGTAATTAATATCTCGCTTAGAGTTGATGTCATAACCTCATCGTTTAGTTTGCAAAGTTACTTCATTTTGAGCAGATTAACGCAATATTTTTTCATTATTTCTTTTTTCTTCGTATATTTGCACCCTTATGAAGAAATTTCTATTTGCACTGATTGCAATTCTTTTGATAGCCTCGTGCGGGCAGAAACAGGAGCAGACTGCTCGTATTGATGGTGTTGAACTTGACTCTGTAGTTGTTGATACGGTCATCAATTTGACCGAGGAAACTAATTCTCCTCAATGTAAAGTGTCGCTCTCGCTTCAGTATTTCAGGAAAGGCAAGAACGCACAAAAGATGAATGTATCGTTGCTGCATGCCGGTATTCTGATGCCTGATTACTTGTCGCTGGGTAAAGAAAGCATTTCGTTTGAACATGCTGTTGACTCTTTTATTACTCGTTATGTATCCGATTATAAGAGAGAATACGCCCCGCTTTATCGCGAAGACCACGAACACAGAGCTGCATATAACTGCACTTATGAAGTTAAGACCAAGACCCAGAACAGCAACGATGATATTGTCAACTATGTTGCGACTATCGTTACTTATGGTGGTGGTGAACATGCAATTAAACAAACGATAGCCAAAAACTTTAATGTTAAGACCGGACAACTCCTCGCTTTAGGCGATGTCTTTGTGTCCGGCTATGAAGAAAGCCTGGAAGATATGATGCTGAAGAAACTGCAGGATAAATTCTCGGCCAACAATCTTGAGGAGTTACAGAAGAAATATATATTCGCTGATCACGAGGTTTACATCCCTGAGAACTTCATTCTCGGAAAAGACAAGCTGACATTCATTTATTGCGAAGATGAAATTGCTCCTCACAATGTTAGTGAAATAAGAGTTGAATTCGACAAAAGTGATTTAAACAAATTCCTGAAATGACAGAAATAATCACCAAATATTTTCCGAACATCACAGCTGAACAGAAGAATCAGTTTGCTGCACTGCAAAAGCTGTACGAGGACTGGAACTCTAAAATCAACGTGATATCTCGTAAGGACATCGAAAATCTTTACGAGCACCATGTGCTTCATTCCTTGGCAATAGCCAAAGCCTTTCGTTTCAAACCGAAAACAACTATCTTGGATTTTGGCACAGGTGGCGGCTTCCCCGGTGTACCTTTGGCAATCATGTTACCGGACTGTAGCTTTAAACTGATTGACGGCACCGGAAAGAAAGTCCATGTGGCCCAAGAAGTTTGCAATGCCGTTGGCTTACGCAATGTAATAGCCGAACATTTGCGTGGAGAAAACGAAACCGGCAAGTATGACTTCATTGTAAGCCGAGCCGTAATGCCGCTTCCGGATTTGATGAAGATTGTGAAAAAGAATGTGGCTAAAAAACAACAGAACGCCATGCCCAATGGTCTGATAGTCTTAAAAGGTGGTGATTTGAGTCAGGAATTAAAGCCTTACCGCCGGATAGCTGAAGTATATCCGATTTCCGAATGGTTTGACGAAGAGTGGTTCAAAGAGAAAAACGTAGTTTATGTTCCGATGTAATCGGATTAATTAATGAATTATGCTGAAAATACAGAAGTTTGTTTGCAATATGATACAAGAGAATTGCTATGTAGTGAGTGACGACACGCTCGAATGTGTCATCATTGACTGCGGCGCATTTTATCCCGACGAACGTGCTGCCATTGTTGACTATATTCGCCAAAACAATCTTCTCCCCAAGCATCTCTTAGCCACCCACGGCCATATCGACCACAACTTCGGCAATAATACTATCTATGAGCTATTTGGCTTGAAGCCAGAAGTATATGCAGAAGATGAATATCTGATGACTGAACTGCCCGCTCAGGCTGAAGCCATTGCCGGTGTCAGACTGGATTATGCCATGCCTCCAGTGGGTAAATACTTGCAGAGCGATGACGTTATACACTTTGGTACCCACGAACTGACAGTGCTCCCAACCCCAGGACATTCAAAAGGCAGCGTGTTCTTCTATTGCCATGCGGAACATGTGGCTTTTTCAGGCGACACGCTCTTTTATCATTCCATCGGCAGAACGGATTTTGAGGGCGGCAGTATGTTCCAGATGATACAAAGTCTCAGGATGATAAGTCAACTTCCTGACGACACAATCATCTACCCCGGACACGGAGAGGAGACTACAATTGGTGCAGAACTGGCCGGAAATCCATACATGGACAGATGATGGCAGACAAGATTATATTAGGTATTGACCCGGGAACAAACGTAATGGGCTATGGACTCGTCAAGACAAACGGAAACAAAGCCGAGATGATAGCCATGGGTGTCATCGATATGCGCAAGGAACATGACCCGTATTTGCGGCTTGGTAAAATCTTTGAGCGCGTTACCGGCATTATCGATGAGTATCTTCCCGACGAGATGGCCATAGAGGCACCCTTCTTCGGTAAGAATGTACAGTCAATGCTGAAGCTGGGTCGTGCCCAGGGCGTGGCCATTGCCGCTGCCATACGTCACGACATCCCCATACACGAGTATGCACCTTTAAAGATAAAGATGGCCATTACCGGCAATGGATCGGCCTCCAAGGAGCAGGTTGCAGGTATGTTGCAACGCCTCCTTCATCTGGATGAAAAGGAGATGCCTAAGTTCATGGATGCCACCGATGCACTTGGAGCAGCCTACTGCCATTTCCTTCAAGGCAACGCTCCACAGTCCGAACACAAGTACGGTAGTTGGAAAGATTTTGCCTTAAAGAATAAGAGTCGCGTTTCTAAATAGGTTTAAGATGCAGAGAATAATACATATTGAAAGCGGCGTTGTCGGCATGCCGGAATGGAAGATGGCAGCTCCCGTAAACTTCGACCTTTGTGACGGCGAACATATTGCCATCGTAGGGCCGAACGGCGGAGGCAAGTCCATGTTCGTCGACATCCTGACCGGACGCCATCCTCTGCTCGGCCAGAGACCGGAGTATGACTTCTCACCAAGTCGAAAACAGCTGATAAGCGAAAACATTAAATATATAACATTCAAAGACAGCTATGGAAGCGACAACGATCGCACCTACTATCTCCAGCAAAGATGGAACCAGCAGGAAATCGATGAGACCACTCCTACCGTAGCAGACGAGTTGAAATCTGCCAGTCAGCTTGCCGGTCAGGACACTGCTGTGCACGGGGCAATGTTGCAACACCTGTGCACTCTTTTCCACCTCGACACCCTGTTTGACCGGCACACCATTACCTTATCAAGCGGAGAGTTGCGTAAATTACAATTAACCAAGGTGTTGCTGGCCGCTCCGAGAGTACTTATCATCGACAATCCGTTCATAGGATTGGACGCCGAGGCACGCGAACAGCTAATAGAAGTGCTGGCACAGCTAAGCCGCGAACAGGCACTGCAGCTCATTTTGGTCTTCTCCAAGTCGGATAATCTGCCCGCTTTTATCACCCATGTGGTGAAAGTAGAAAGACTTACTGTTGCCCCCAAAATAACAAGAGACGCCTATTTGGCTAACAGAAGCCCCTACCCTGCACACTTGCTCGATACCAGGCGAAAAGAAGAAATACTCCGGCTTCCCGATGACGAAGGCGATTACAACACGCAGGAGGTGGTGAGAATGAACAACGTGAGCATACGCTACGGACAGCGAACCATACTCAAAGAACTCGACTGGACGGTCAGAAATGGCGAAAGGTGGGCCTTGATCGGACAGAATGGAGCCGGAAAATCAACATTGTTGAGTCTGGTTTGTGCCGATAATCCGCAAAGTTACGCCTGCAACATTAGTCTGTTTGGCCGGGCTCGCGGAACCGGAGAGAGCATTTGGGACATCAAGAAGCATATCGGATACGTATCTCCGGAGATGCACCGGGCCTACAAGTACAATATACCCAGTATCAAGATAGTGGCCAGCGGACTAAAAGATTCAGTCGGTTTGTACTTTAATCCAACCGATGCCGAATACGAGAAATGCCGTTTCTGGATGCGGATATTTGGCATAGAGAAACTTGAAAACAGGCCGTTTCTTAAACTTTCGAGCGGTGAACAGCGTCTAATGTTATTAGCAAGGGCCTTTGTCAAGGACCCCGAACTGCTCATCCTCGATGAGCCACTGCACGGACTTGACGATGCAAACCGGCTACTGGTGAGGGATGTCATTGACACCTTCAGCCGGCGAAAGAACAAGACTATCATCATGGTCTCACACTATCAGGAAGAATTTCCTGCCTGTATAGACCACAAGATATATTTACAGAAAAATTAGAAAGATATGAAAAAATTAATTTTAGCTATTGCTTTATTGAGTACGGTGAGCTTCAACGCCTCCGCTCAAGCTATTTACAAAGAAGTAAAACGCATCATGCAGAATGCCGAAACCGTAAAACATGACACCAGCAAGAGCCTGGATGAGCGCAAGGTGGCAACCTTCAAGTGGGACGCCATCTACTATCTCATCATGAAAGGTTCGGCCTCCGACAGTTTCACGGAGTATGAGCTCGGCAACCAGACGAATGCCATGATCGACTACGTGAACCGTTTCGTCAAGCGTCTTACAGAGGAGAAAAAGAAGAAAGACAAGGACTTGATACTGGGAAGGTACAGGGGTGCTTCTGTTAATCACCCGCTTTTCAACGACCCCGAGAAAGACGTTGTCAACGGATATGTAGACAACGACAAATACATTACGCAGTTCTCGCTCGACACGAATTGGGTAGAGGCCTTGGCAGAAGTCAAGAACAACAACTGGTAAATCAACTTACAAGCACAAAAAAGGCCGGCATTTGCCGGCCTTTTCTTTGTTTCCGAGAGGATCAGATGCCTGCGCAAGTATTGGCAGTAGCCTCTCCAGATAGCTTCATTTTTGCTCATTCCCGAATTTCACTTTGGCCTGCCGGGTGCTTTTTCTCAAGATGCGACATGACGAAAAACGAAACGAGAAGTCCCAATCCTACGCCGGCAGCAAGGATAATCCAGAAGCCTATCACGCCCTCTGATACCTGAAAAGCCAGACTTACGAGATAACCAACGAGCAACCCCGAGAGAACGCACCCCCACTTAAGGGCCGAATACGGGTCTTTCTTTGCACCCTTGTCCGGGGTAATGAGCAGCTTCGCCGTCTCCGGATCAAGTTTTTCGGCAATAATCCGTTCCCGGATTTCGCGCTCGTTGGCCTGTTTTTTAATGGTTGCAATGGTTCCACCCACTATGGCAATGATGCCACAAAGGATTCCCATAACGGCTGAAATAGCTCCTAATTCTAATGGACTCATAACTTATATACTTTTAATTGGTTTTACTTTCTATACCTATGACCCTGCTTTAGGGAAAATATTACAGCCTGCGAAAAGAAAAATCACTCATCAAGCGGTTAAACTCTACTGTTAAGACTACCAGCAGGAACAACATTCCTACATTGAAAGGAGCACATAACAGCAGACTATTTGTAGCCTGCCAGAAGTAATAGATTGCCGCAATAGGCATGACTATCGCAAACGAAAAGCACATACAAAAGGCCACGATGCGCAGCCATTGCTGCAAGAAAGCTCTCCGGCGTTCGGCCTTTAAAGTTCTCATCACGTTGGCATTAATGTCTTTAAGAATGTCGTTACGGCCGAAGCTATCGCTGATGAGCTTGCCAAGCTCCTGTTCACTTATTTCTTTCATACTCAATCTGTTTCTTTAATTGTTCACGTATTCGGTGCAGTTTCACGAGCACGTTACTGCCGCTAAGACCCAGCAACGTGGCTATTTCTGCCGTTTTCTTACCTTTATAATAATGTAAAAGCAGTATCTGCCTGTCTATGTCGGGCAGTTTCGAGATGGCCTTGTCCATGGCCGAGAGCAACTGCTCGCGTTCGTCGGAGTAGTCATCGGCAACATCCTGCAGCCGTTTGTCGTCCATGGGCTCCATCCGATAACGCTGTTCTCTGCTCAAAAAGTTGAGCGCCAGGTGCGTGGCTATGGCGTTTATCCAAGCCCCAAAGGCTCCGCCACGCCAACAGCCAAGCCGGGAATAGGCGCGTATAAAAGCCTCTTGGGTGATATCTTTGGCTATGTCTTCGCGCTTAACGAGGCGGATAACCTTTGAAAAGACCATGCCCGAATGGCGCTCCACAATCTCCTTATAGCATCCGGTGTCGCCATATTTGAGAATTCTTTCTATGAGTTCTTTTTCTTCCATCGCTTTCAGACTTCAATGACAAGACCCGAAAAGGGCAAGATTATTACAAGAAACGGAAAGTTGTTTTGTGAATTTCATGTATTTTTTACCAAACTCCGGCCCTTAAGCAGAGGCCCGGACAGAGTTCGGAAAGCCACAGATAGGGTGCTTGGTGCCATCATAACGGAATGCTGAATGTGCCTTTCAGGAACTTTTGACAAGTGTCACACGATCGTTTGACACTTGTCATATAATCGTGCGACACTTGTCAAAAGTTCCCGGAGCATCTGTTTCGGCCGCCCATCCTATCATTTAGGCACTCTTCTACTTCCCGTATTGGTAATAATACCAGTAGGTGTTGCCGTAGGTGAGGCGCAGGTTATTCTGGCGTAGTGTCTTGTCAGAAAACTTGCGGCTCATGTCCTGATAATCCTGAAAGTCGGTATCCATGAGGCTGTTGTGGTAGTCGACCAACGGATTGGAGCGCAAGTGGGTGTACAGTGTCAACGCTTCACGGTAATGCTTGGGCAGCTGCTTGCCGTTTAACGGATAGAACCGGCCTATGTTTCTGGCAAAGGCATCGAGGTTTTTGTCCAGCAGGTAGGCACTCAACAGATAATCTGCGGCCGGCTGCTTGGCAACGTGGTGCCTGAAGATGAAGTCGAGATACGCCATTGGTGCTAAAGGTTGCTTGAGTCTGATGCCTAAATAATTATAAATAAAGGCCTCGTTGTACATCAGTAACTTTACGCTCCTGTTGTCGGGCAGTAAAGACTTTGAACCGCCTGTTATGGGGTATTCGAACAGTTTTTCGCCCAATTTGCCTTCTTTCGACAGTGCATAGGCACGCATCATTGTCATGGACGAGTCTCTTGCCAATGATTTGTTGCCCGTTTCAAGCACCCCGGCGTAATCCTTGTTTGCCAGAAGTTGTTCCATCCGCATGCGGTAATGGAACACGTCGTTGTGATTGCTGAAGAGACCAACAAACAGGAACTGGGCTACCATCGTGAGCACATTAATCCACATCAGGCGCGAGAACAGTCCGCGGGCATTGAAGTCCGGCTCGTAAGGCAGCATCTGTTTGACCACATACACCAGCCCGGCATAGGCTGCCAACAAAAGCGGAAAGGCGACTCCCCACGCCCCAATGGTGAGATGGCCGTCAGGTTTTTCGGTTGCGCCGGTAATGAAAGTAAGGACCAACAGCGACGGGAAGTAAGTCAGCGCATGGGCTCTGCGCCGCAGTCCGGTGAACGAATAGACGCCCAACTGGAGCAGAAACAACGCTGCGGTTATCACTACTGCTCCTATTAAGTTGCTGTAGTGCGTCCTTCCGTCAGACAGTTCGTGTTGCGTAACGGCAAGGATATCGGCCTGATAGCAGTGCAGGTAGACAAATGTAAAAGCTAAAAAGAGAATAGCACATACACTTCTCATCATGAACGTGCTATTCTTCGTGATATCAGTCAAAATCGGATAGATTAATGATTAATGGTTCAGTTCTTCTTCAAAACAACGGCCGAACGTGCCGGAATGTACAGTTTGAGCCATTCCTTATGTTCGTCTACGTACACTGGGTCGTAGTTGGTAAGGTGGGTAACGCTGTCATCAGCCAGTCCGTTGCCGCCGAACTCCTTGGCATCCGTATTCAGCATGACATCGTAAGAGCCCGTAGGAACCAGGAAACCGTAGTCCGTGAAGGAGCGTGAAGGCGAAAAGTTGAATACAAAAATCAGGTCACCGCGCATGAAAGCCAGTATCTGGTCGCCGTCGTTATGCCACACCTCCTGAACCGAAGTCTTGCTGAAACTCCTGATGCTCTTGAGCACCTTGAGCATTGCTTTGTCGAAATCGCCCAGATAGTGATAATCCAGCTCCGGGTTGTCTACCAGGTTCCACTGCCTGCGGGCGTATTTGTAGCTCCACCCGTTGCCCTCACGCGGAAAGTCAATCCACTCCGGATGGCCGAATTCATTACCCATGAAGTTCAGATATCCGCCGTTAATGGCAGCCGCGGTTACCAGGCGTATCATCTTGTGCAGCGCTATACCGCGGTGCACCATCTCGTTTTCATCGCCTATCTTGAAATGCCAATACATGTCGGCATCTATCAAACGGAAGATGATGGTCTTGTCGCCAACGAGCGCCTGGTCATGACTTTCGCAGTATGAGATGGTCTTCTCGTCGGCCCGTCGGTTCTTTACTTCCCAGAAGATGCTGCTCGGCTTCCAGTCTTCATCTTTCTGTTCCTTGATTGTCTTAATCCAGAAATCGGGAATGTTCATGGCCATACGGTAGTCAAACCCATAGCCCCCGTCGGCAAATTTGGCTGCCAGACCGGGCATGCCACTCACCTCTTCGGCTATGGTAATGGCATTCGGATTGACTTCATGAATGAGTTTGTTGGCCAGTGTGAGGTAACAGATGGCGTTGCCGTCCTGATGTCCGTTGAAATAATCGCCGTAGTTGGTAAACGCTTCGCCCAGTCCGTGGCTGTAATAAAGCATGGACGTAACCCCGTCAAAGCGGAAGCCGTCGAAGTGATACTCCTCAATCCAGAACTTGCAGTTAGACAACAGGAAATGAATTACTTCGTCTTTGCCGTAGTCGAAGCAAAGACTATCCCAGGCGGGATGCTCGTGCCGCTCGCCCGGATAGAAGTACTGGTTAGGATCGCCGGCTAAGTTGCCGAGCCCCTCTACTTCATTTTTCACAGCGTGAGAGTGCACAATGTCCATGATAACGGCAATACCGTTCTTGTGGGCTTCGTCTATCAGCGCTTTCAACTCTTCGGGAGTGCCGAAGCGACTAGATGCAGCAAAGAAGCTGCTCACATGGTAACCGAAGCTGCCATAATAGGGATGTTCCTGTATGGCCATGATTTGAATGGCATTGTAGCCATCCTTTACGATGCGTGGCAGGATGCGTTCCTTGAACTCTGTGTATGTTCCAACCTTCTCGGCATCCTGTGCCATGCCGATGTGACACTCGTAGATGAACAGCGGATCCTTCTTTGGTTTGAAGTTGCTCTTCTTCCATTGATAGGGTGCCGGGTTCCATACTTGGGCCGAGAAAATCTTTGTTTGCTCGTCCTGGACAACGCGCCGGGCCCATGCCGGAATGCGTTCGCCCTCGCCCCCGGCCCAATGTACGTGCATCTTGTAGAGGTCTCCGTGCCTGATAGCTTTCTCGCTAAGTTTGAGTTCCCAGTTTCCGGTGCCCTCAATGCGCTTTGCCCGGTATTTATCTGTTTCTTTCCAGTCGTTGAAATCGCCTACTAAATAGATGTCGGTTGCATTGGGCGCCCACTCGCGAAACACCCATCCACGCGAGAGATGATGCAGACCATAGTAGTTGTGACCATTGGCAAAGTCGGCCAAAGTCATCTTGCCGTTGTCCGTAAGTTGACCTATCTTCCACAACGCGTGCTCATATCGGCCGCGTATAGCGTCTTCGTATGGCTCCAGATAGCCGTCATTCTTCACGATACCAACATGCTGTTGAGCTTGCGGCTTTGCAGCTTTTGTGCTTTTTTTACTGCCTGCAGCCATGGTGGTTGCTGATTTTCTTGTTGCCATATTCGTTTTTTTAAGATGTTTTTCCTGATAGTTAATTATTGAATCGGCGACCGTTGTCATAGTGACCACGTGCCGTAATCTTTCCGTTTTTGTCCTTTTCAACGAACTTCCCGTCGCGGTAATCGTTTACGTAGGTGCCCTCAAAGCGTTTTCCATTCTTGTCTTCTTCGATAGCCGGACCGTTTCTCATGCCCTTGCGGTAGCTGCCTTTGAACTTGGAACCATCGGCGTAACGGATAATAACCTCCCCATTGACGGTGCCGTTGGTGAAATTTCCTTCGAACACATCGCCGCTCTTCTTGATTAATTTGCCGTGACCGTTCTGCCGGTTGGCCTTCCATTGGCCTACGTAGGTGTCGCCATTACGCCACACCATCGTACCTTCGCCGTCGCGGTCGCCCTCCTTGAACTGGCCTGTGTACTTATCGCCATTGACAAACTTGAAGGTTCCCATGCCGGTTCTCTCGCCCTGCACGTAACCACCTTGGTACACATCGCCGTTCTGGAACTTATAAAGACCTTCGCCGTTCTGTATGTCATCCTTCCATTCTCCTACGTAGATGTCGCCATCTGAATACTTGTAGGTTCCTCGACCCGAACGCATATTGTTGGCCCACTGCCCATCATAGTTGGAACCATCGCCCCAATCGTAGAATCCCCGGCCGCTTTTCTGGTCGTTCTCCCAGTTTCCATTGTAGTAAGCTCCATTGGAGAAGGTGTATTTACCTTTGCCTTGGCGCTTGTCTTCAACCCAGTTGCCCTCGTACTTGTCGCCGTTATAATAGTACATGGTACCCTGTCCCTGTTGATAGTCTCTGAACCAAAGGCCTACGTACTTGTTGTTGTTCGAGAAGTAGTAGGTGCCCTTGCCGTGTTGTTGGTTCTGAAACCACTGCCCTTCGTACTTCTCGCCGTCTGCGAACGTATAGACACCATAGCCCTGACGGCGCCCCTTGACAAACTCACCTTCGTAAATGTTGCCGTTGGTGTAAACAACTTTGCCCTTGCCGTGTGGCTTGCCGGCGCTCATTTCGCCCTGATACTGTCCCGATACTTTTGTTTCACCGACGCCTTCTGATATTGTGCAGGAGCCGAGTGTTATCTTTTGGGCAGAAACCTGGAAAGGCATTGCCAGGATAAGTAAAGCTAATATCTTATTTTTCACAATGTGCAAATTAAATGATTACGGCACCTTTGCATGAACAAGGTGCACAACCCATAGTTTTCCAGTCCAAAAGTAAGAAATTAATTCGAGACTTCAAAGCGTATTAGTAAATTTTAGTATCTTTGTTCCTGCTCGCCTAACCGGCAGCTCGTATTCATGGGCACACAACGCCCATCTAAAGACAACGGTTACCATTTGCCAACAGTAACTGCTGCACCAGCCATAAGCTAACTTCTCGAAAGATGCCGATTGAGTTCTTGAAAGCTACTTCTGCGAACTTTTGACAAGTGTCGAATTCGTGTGCGACACTTGTCGCACGATCGTGTGACACTTGTCAAAAGTTCCTGACTGATACTTCCAAGCCCTTGAAAAGTGGTACGTGGGATGCTTTTTAGCACTACAGAAGATTGTTATTCATTATTTTTGCCTACATTTGCAGGAACAAAAAGAAAGGATTATGAAATTTATCGCAATCATTCCGGCACGCTACGCTTCGTCCCGTTTTCCGGGTAAACCGCTGGCAATGTTAGGCGGCATGCCCGTTATTCAGAGAGTTTACCAACAAGTGTCGGCCGTAATCGACGATGTCTATGTGGCTACCGACGACGCCCGCATCTATGATGTCGTTACCTCTTTTGGCGGTAAGGCCGTGATGACCCGCAGCGACCACAAGAGCGGTACGGACCGCATAGAAGAAGCAATGGAGCAAATAGGCGGCAACTTTGATGTCGTGGTAAACATTCAGGGCGACGAGCCGTTTATCCGGAAAAGTCAGATAGAAACGGTATGTCAATGTTTCGATTCGCCCGAAACACAGATTGCTACCCTCGGCAAGCCGTTTACGGACATGGAAGCTGTGGAGAATCCCAATTCTCCTAAGATTGTTGTGGACGACCGGGGCTATGCCATGTACTTCTCGCGCAGCATTATCCCTTATGTGAGAGGTGTGGACAAGCAGGAATGGATGGGTAAATATCCATTCCTGAAACACTTGGGTATTTATGCGTACCGTACTGATGTACTGAAAGATATAACACGTTTACCGCAGTCATCATTAGAACTTGCGGAGAGTCTTGAGCAGCTACGATGGCTGCAGAACGGCTATAGAATAAAGGTAGGGCTAACGGATATTGAGACGGTTGGCATAGACACACCCGACGACTTGCAGCGGGCAGAGATGTTCCTCGCTGGCAAATAACCGAAAAGGCCGGAGCTTCAGGTTCCGGCCTTCTCGGTGTCAGTCTGTTTTACCCATTCGTCAAGCTGTCCCGATACCATTTATACAGCCTGCCGACGCCCTCTTCAATCTCCACATGGTGCGTCCATCCCATGGCGTGCAGCTTGCTTACATCTACCAGTTTACGGGGTGTTCCGTCGGGTTTCGACGCATCGAACAGCACCTGACCGGTATATCCTACCGTCCTGACAATCAGCTCGCTGAGCGCTCGTATGGTGATTTCCTTGCCTGTACCGATGTTGATGTGGCAGTTGCGTATTTCACCCAATGCGGGCAGGGCTCCGCCGCGCCCCTCGCTGTTGTTGCGGTTTACCTCACCTCCGGTGCCGGCACCATAGAAAACAGAGGAATACTTGTCAATCCCGATGATATCCTTAAAATCCACATTCAACAGTATATGTACGCTGGCATCGGCCATATCTTCGCTCCAGAGAAACTCGCGCAGCGGCTTGCCGGTTCCCCATAACGTGACTTTGTTGTCCTCTATGCCGTAGAACTGCAAGGCTCTTAGGATGCGTTCCTTACCGTTACTGCCGTCTACATTGCCCTCGCCGATGAGCTGGCGCAGCTTGTGGGTGGGGTTAATCGGGCGCTTGTCCATGTCTGCCCGTATGGCATTCCAGTCGTCATCATGAATAAGTTTGGAGAGATATATCTTGCGCATCATGGCCGGCATGACGTGGCTGTTCTCCAAATGGAAGTTATCGTTGGGCCCGTACAGGTTGGTCGGCATTACCGCTACATAGTTGGTGCCATACTGCAGGTTGTAGCTTTCGCACATTTTCAGCCCTGCTATCTTCGCTATGGCGTACTCTTCGTTGGTGTACTCCAAGGGTGCAGTAAGCAGAGCGTCCTCACGCATGGGCTGTGCAGCATCCTTTGGGTAGATACAAGTGGACCCAAGAAAAAGGAGTTTCTTCACTCCGTGGATGTAAGCATTGGCTATCACGTTGCATTGCATCTGCATGTTTTGCATGATGAAGTCGGCCCGATATAGGGAATTTGCCATGATGCCGCCCACGAAAGCGGCAGCCAGAACAACGGCATCGGGGTGCTCCCGGTCAAAGAAAGCCTTGACTGCAGCTTGATTGGTCAGGTCCAGTTCGCTGTGAGTGCGCCCTACAAGATTGTTGTATCCACGCGCTTGCAGGTTCTTCCAAATGGCAGAACCTACCAGACCGCGGTGTCCGGCTATATAGATTTTACTGTTTGTATCCAACATAGATTAGTTCCTCCCGCGTATTATTCCGGCAACTGTGCCTTCAGATAGAGCTTGCGGACAAACTTCATGTCGTGGTCTATCATGATTTTAACAAGCTGCTCGAAGGATGTCTTGCGTGGGTTCCAGCCGAGAACAGTCTTTGCTTTGGTCGGATCGCCGAGAAGTTGGTCAACTTCTGCAGGCCTGAAGTATTTTGCATCGACCTCAATAAGTGTTTTGCCCGTAGCCTTGTCTATACCTTTCTCGTCTATGCCACTACCCTGCCACTCTATTTCAATGCCCACATGGCGGAAAGCCAAGGTGCAGAAATCGCGCACAGTATGATATTCGCCGGTGGCAATTACGAAGTCATCAGGCTTGGGTTGCTGCAAAATGAGCCACATGCACTCCACATAGTCCTTGGCATAACCCCAGTCACGCAGTGAATTCAGGTTGCCCAAATAGAGCTTGTCCTGATATCCCTGGGCAATGCGGCAGGCGGCCAAGGTTATCTTTCGCGTTACAAAGTTCTCGCCTCTGCGCTCGCTCTCATGGTTAAACAGGATGCCGTTGCAGCAATACATGCCATAACTCTCACGATAATTCTTCATAATCCAGAAGCCATATAGCTTGGCAACGGCATAAGGACTGCGGGGATAAAACGGCGTGGTTTCACGCTGCGGAACTTCTTGCACCTTGCCAAAGAGCTCTGACGTGCTGGCCTGATAGATGCGGCAGGAATGTTCGAGACCGCAAATGCGGACGGCCTCGAGTAGTCGCAACGTGCCTACAGCATCGGTATCAGCGGTGTATTCGGGGACATCGAAGCTGACTTTTACATGACTTTGGGCTGCCAGATTATAGATTTCGGTAGGCTTAACCTCGCCTATGATTCTGATAAGCGACGAGGAATCGGTCATGTCAGCCCAATGGAGGTTCACCAAACGCTGCTTCTTCATATCCCGTACCCATTCATCGAGGTACAAATGCTCTATACGCCCGGTGTTGAAAGATGAGCTGCGGCGCAACAGACCGTGAACTTCGTAGCCTTTGCTGATAAGGAACTCGGCCAGATAGCTGCCGTCCTGTCCGGTAATACCGGTTATTAAGGCAATTTTCTTTTCCATACTGTATGTGTAATCTTGTTTATTCTGTTTTGCTGACAAATATAACGCTTTTTCTGAAAACATGAAAAGCAATCAGCTTATTTCATGTTTCGTAATCGTCTAACCGTCGGTTCATTTCATCCCTTCCGTATCCGATAATCTCTTCGGCCTTATCAAAATCGAAGATACTAAATCGGTTCATAGGTAATGCTGCATAGATGTCGGGTGGCGTAAGACGCAAAGCCATAAGCGTGTTGTTCTGCACAGAAAGGCGTGCAACACGCAACGCCATGTTCAGATAATTCTCTGAGAACTCTATTTTCAGAAAAGGAAGCCGTTGCCTGATGGATTTCTCGGCTTCCGTTCGGGGTTCAGCCCGTTTCAGATAGGTTTGGTAAGGTTCGTCATCCGGTGCACTCGCGTTTACAGCAACCAGCAAATCACCTTTCTTCCGCTCCACTCTGTCAAGCGGCAAGGTGTTGTGAACACTTCCGTCTACATAGATATGGCCATCTGAACTGACGGGCTTAAAGAAACAAGGTATTGATATCGAGGCACGTATCGCCTGTTTCAAAGAACCATCACGGAAAACAACCTCTTGTCCGCTAACCACATCCGAAGCACTGCAACAGAACTTGACGGGCAATTCTTCTATGCGTTCATTGTCTATTAAATCATCCAGAATGGACATAAGTTTCTGTCCGCTTGCAATGTGGTCGAGCCCTAAAGAGATGTCCATAATCTGCAGCACCTGCTTCTTGTCAAGCCCCATGACGAGTGACTTGAGTTCGGGAAAGCGTCCCGCAGCATAAAGTCCGCCGACCAGAGCCCCCATCGAAGTGCCTGCTATGGATGTTATATTGTACCCGCGCTCCAACAGCACCTCTATAGCACCTATGTGTGCAAAGCCCCGGGCTCCGCCACCAGATAAAGCCAAAGCTACCTGTTGCGGCTGATGTCTTAACCTTCGGAACTTCCGTATCAGGCTATTTGTTAACTTAGTAGACGGATTACTCATAGCAAACAACACCAAATTCGGAACTTAGCTCTTCGTAAATGCGCTGTACCGGCAAGCCCATCACGTTGAAATAGCTGCCTTCGAGGCCAGTAACCCCTATATAGCCAATCCATTCCTGAATGCCGTATGCACCCGCTTTATCAAATGGCTGGTAGCGGGAAACATAAAAATTGATTTCCTCCTCGGTTAAGTTTTTGAAGGTAACTTTGGTACTCACGGAGAATTTCCGCTGCTTCCGGCAGGTCGTCAGGCAAACACCGGTGATTACCAAATGTGTTTTTCCGCTCAATTCTCTTAGCATATTCTTTGCTTCTTCGGTATCGGCGGGCTTTCCCAAAATATGTTCTCCGAGTACAACTACCGTGTCGGCAGTGATGAGTAATTCATCTTCTGCTATGCTGTAAGCTGCAGCTTTTTCTGCCGATATGTATTGGGGAATCTTATGAATGGGCAAGTCTGCCGGGTAACTTTCTTCAATTCCGGGAATGAGTTTTATCTCAAAAGGAACGCCGAGGCCAGCCAACAACTCTTTTCTGCGTGGAGAGTTTGACGCTAATATTATCTTGTATGTTTTCATTTCTTACCAACCAAACGCCTTGGCATCAGCGAGCCACTTGCCCTGAGCTTTCAAGACTTGTTCTACTATGTCGCGTCCAACTCCCATGCCGCCTTTGCTTTGACTGATGTAAATTGCTGTTTCCTTTATCTCGGGGCATGCGTCAGCGGGACAACAGGGGCATCCACAAAGTTTCATTACTTCATAGTCGGGTATGTCATCGCCCACATAAAGCACGCTGTCGTGCTCCAATTTGTACTTTGAAAGGAACTCCTCGTAGGTTTTTATCTTAACAGCACAATTCAGATAGATGTCCTCCACGCCCAGATAATGATAGCGTTTGTAGATTGCTTCCGAGTGTCCGCCTGTCATGATGGCTATACGAAGGCCTTGCTTAACAGCCAACTGGATGGCATAACCATCCTTTATATTAATTGTTCTGATGGGCTCACCGTCATCATTCATTAAGATGGTAGAACCCGAAAGCACTCCATCCAAATCAAAGATGACAGCTTTTATCTTTGTTAAATCGTAATCTATCATAATCAATGTCTATCAAACGGTTTTCTTATACGCATGCTTTCGTTTTTTGCAAAAATAATAAAAAAAACGCTACTCACAGCCTACTATAATCTTTTTTTTAGTATTTTTGCAACAATGAAAAATGTCACTGTAAGGATATTAACCCGCAGTGAAGAGTTGCCTGAAATGCACTGCAACAACTTCTTCCACAGTACAGAGCTCTTTTATATTTCAGAAAAGACCCCTGGTATTAAGCCTTTCATGGCTATTGCCGAAGATGAAAGCGGCCAGGTTGTTGCCCACATGCTGGCCACTATCCGTACCCGTGGCTCTTGGTTGCCTCCCTATTTATATACACACGGCCGTATCTACGGCGAAGGAGAATATGAAGACGAAATAAACAAGGAAGAAGTTTTCGGCTTGATGCTGAAAGCCGTCACTCGAAAGCTCAAGCGACGGCTTTGTCTATACACCGAATTCAGCGATATCTCGCAAAAGATGTTCGGCTATAGGCTGTTCAGAAGCTACGGCTATTTTCCTGTTCATTGGCAGGAAATACACAATTCACTTCATTCAAAGACTCCCGAAGAACGTATAACAGACAAGATGCGGCAGCGCATTCAGAAGTCGTACGATGCCGGTGTAGTGACCCGAGAGGTGAAAGACAAGGATGAAGTGCATGTCTTTTACAAACTCCTGAACGGCTTCTACCGGATGAAACTCCGCCGTTTCATTCCTCCCGAGGATCAATTCAACGAACTGGACGAAAGCAATAATGCCAAGATCTTCATCACCGAATACAAGAACAAGATTATCGGAGGCTGTGTCTGTGTTTACAGCGAAGGCAATGCCTATCTTTGGTATCTGGCTTCAAAGCGAAAGAGCTTTCCTGCTTTGCATCCCAACATGATGACCGTTTGGCAAGCCATTACTTATGCCCACCAGCACAACTACGCCCACATCTTTTTCCTGGATGTAGGCTTACCGTTCAAGAAAAATTCTTTCCGCGAATTTATTCTCAGCTTTGGAGGCAAGCCGGTTGCCAAATACAGATGGTTCCGCTTCTCTATTCCGTGGATTAACAAGTTGCTCTCGTGGTGGTATTCTGAATAGTCTGGCGGATGTTTTGCATAGCAGTTGCAGGCTTGAGGGCTTCTGACAATGAACTGCCTTCAGGATTTATGCAGCTCACTTTTGCAAATCCAGCATCCAGCAACTCCTCTCTATTTGATATGCTGCCGGCTATCAGCCAACACGGAACACCCGCTTTCTGTGCGTGACGAAGTATAACAACGGGAAGTTTGCCCATCAATGTTTGCTTGTCCGAGCTCCCTTCGCCGGTAATGATGATGTCGGCATCCCTTATCAATGTATCAAATCCCAACAAATCCAGCAGCAACTCCGCGCCCGATTGCATCTTGGCATCCAAGTATTGCATAAAGCCATAGCCCAGTCCACCGGCCGCTCCGGCGCCCGGCAAGCATGAGCGGTCGTATCCGAAGTGCTTTTTAGACATTTCTGCAAATGTTCTTGCCCTTCTGTCCAATATCGGTATCATTTCCTCCGTAGCGCCTTTCTGAGGTCCAAAGACGGTTGCAGCGCCCTGTGGACCAGCCAAAGGATTGTCAACATCCGATGCTAATACGATGTTTACAGGCTCTTTCACCAAGTATCGCCAACCCTCTTCCCAAGTCGATAAAGGCTTACCGGCCAGCCGCTGTGCAGCATCCTTTATCCCTTTCAGCATCCCGATGCCGCAATCGCTGGTACCACTGCCGCCCAATCCGATAATGAGATGCGTGCAACCACGTGTCATGGCATCGACCACCAGCTCACCCACACCATAGCTTGTAGCAACAAGCGGATTGCGGTTTTCAGGCTCTATCAGCGACAGCCCGCATGCCTCGGCAACCTCTATGATGGCCGTTTTGCCCTTGACGGCATAGCTGGCGGTTATCCGTCGCATCATGGCATCGTGCACGCAACATTGTACCGCCTCCGCCTGCAGTGCCTGCGAGAAAGCCTGCAACATGCCTTCGCCACCGTCAGAGACTGTCAGCTTCACCACTTCTGCATGCCTGTTGGCCGCCAATATGCCACGTGCGGCAGCTTCAGCCGCCTAGGCAGAGCTGATGCACCCCTTGAAACTATCTATTGCCAGTACATACTTCATACAATAATAACGGCAAATAAGCGTTTGATTGTATATGAAACAGAAATTATTCCTTTTCTATATACTGCTTGCCGCGGCCGTTTTACGGGGCAGCGCCCAGTCTTTCACTCTACAGGGGCGCGTTACCGACGACAAGATGAACCCCGTAGAGCTGGCTACCGTATCGTGTGTGGCTCAGGGCAAGGCCACCATGACGTCGTTGAAAGGCGAATTCAGCATGCAACTGCATAGTGCCGACTCCGTTGTCATCAAGTTTTCGATGATAGGATACCGCACCAAAACCCGCGTTCTGCGCCGCCCCAAGGGCAAGCAGACGCTGCAAGTAGTTCTTTATGACGAAAGCACCACCCTGAACGAAGTGCAGGTGAAGGGCCAGCGCATACAGTCGGGACAAACGCAGGAACTTAGCAAGGAGAACCTTGCCCTGGCTCCTACCGTTTCGGGCAACGGCGTAGAGGAGCTCATCCAGAGCCAGGCCGGCGTTTCCACTCACAGCGAGCTGACCTCGCAGTACAACGTGCGCGGTGGCTCTTTCGATGAAAACAGCGTCTACATCAACGGCGTTGAGGTTTACCGACCTTTCCTTGTAAGGTCCGGACAGCAGGAAGGTATCTCGGTCATCAATCCCGACATGGTTGAGCGTATCGGCTTCTCAACAGGCGGATTTGAAGCCAAGTACGGCGACAAAATGTCGTCGGCACTCGACATTCTGTACAAACGGCCGGAGCGGTTCGAGGCCAAGATGGCCGCATCTCTGTTGGGTGCAAGTGCTTACGTGGGGCTGGCCAACAAGAAATTCTCCTGGATTAACGGCATCAGATACAAGACCACGAAGTACCTTTTAGGCTCTTTGGAAACCAACGGAGAGTACAATCCCAACTTTCTGGACTACCAGACATACCTCAGCTATACACCCAACAAGCGGTGGCAGATAGACTTCATCGGCAATGTTTCCGACAACCACTTCAACTTCCAACCCAAGGACAGGGAGACATCGTTCGGCACGTTGAATGATGTAAAGGATTTCCGCGTCTATTTCGACGGACAGGAAAAAGACCTCTTCAGAACCTATTTCGGCACGTTGAGCTTCAAGTTCAACTTCTCGCCGCTCACATCAGTAACCCTTTTGTGTTCTGCCTTCTCTACAAAAGAACAGGAGAAATACGACATACAGGGACAATACTGGCTTACGCAGACCGAGACCAGCGAGAATCTGGGCGTGGGTACATACTTTGAACACGCCCGGAATTACCTCCAGGCGCATGTAGAAAGCATCAAGCTCATGCTGCAGCACAAGACCCGCAAACATGCCTTTGAGGGCGCCTTTACCTACAAACGTGAACATATTGAGGAGAACTCGACCGAATACGAGATGCGAGATTCGGCCGGATACAACATTCCGCACACGGGCAAAGATCTCTACATGATATACTCTCTGCGTGCCCGCAACACACTCGATGCCAACCGCATGGAGGCTTACTTGCAGGACACGTGGCGCTTTACATCGGGACCAGATTCCCTGCCCACGCTCTACACGCTCAATTACGGCGTCAGGTTTTCGCACTGGAATTTCAATGGAGAGAGCATTGTCTCGCCCCGTCTCGCCATAGGTGTTATCCCCTCTTTCGACCAGAACCTTACTTTCCGCTTGGCAGCGGGACTGTATTACCAGGCTCCTTTCTTCAAGGAACTGCGCGATACCACTACGGCCAACGGCGTAACAACGGCCCGGCTGAACCGCAAAATACGCAGTCAGCGCTCCATCCACTTCATTGCAGGCGTCGACTACCGGTTCAGCATGCTCGGCAGGCCGTTCAAGTTTACGGCCGAAGCCTATTACAAGGCGCTGCAAAACCTGATACCCTACTCCGTGAACAACGTCAAGACAATCTATTACGGCGACAATAAAAGCAGCGGACACGCCGTAGGTGTGGACATGAAACTGTACGGAGAATTCGTTCCCGGGGCCGATTCATGGCTGTCGCTTTCGTGGATGAACACTCGCATGCGGCTCAACGGAAGGAGCATTCCGCTGCCAACCGACCAGCGTTACAGCGTAAACCTCTTCTTTACCGATTACTTTCCCGGCACCACAAGGTGGAAGATGTCGCTGAGACTGGCCTTTGCCGACGGGCTTCCTTTCTCGGCTCCACACCGCGAACTGGAGCGTAACAGCTTCCGTGCACCGGCCTACAAGCGGGCCGATATTGGCATGAGCTACCGCTTGCTGGACAATGAAGACCGCCACTTGGGCAGCATCTTCAGGAATATATGGCTGGGTGTAGACTGTCTCAACCTGTTAGGCGTTAACAACGTGAACAGCTACTACTGGTTTACCGATGTTACCAGCCAGCAGTACGCCGTACCCAACTATCTGACGGGCCGCCTGTTCAACGCCCGCATTCAGCTGGAATTCTGACCTTGAAACCATCTTTTCCGGGTGCCGAACGATGCGGACATGAACTTTCGACAAGTGTCGCACAATCTTTTGACAAGTGTCGAAAGCTCGTGCGACACTTGTCAAAAGTTCCCGGAGCATAGCTTCAAGCCTCTCTTTCGGGGCTGAACGGAAACAGAAATCAGCCTGCACAAACGGCTGCCAGCCACAGGTTGCGCTCTGCCTTGTTGCAAGTGCCATTGCACAATCCTATTGCAAGTGTGCCGTTTTTACATTATTTTTATTCCCCAATTCCTGTTTCTCGTTTTTTATTCGTACATTTGCACCGTTTAATTCGGAACGAAAATAGTATTATATTATGAGTAAACAAGTTGAGAAAATTAAAGAGCTGATTGCAAAACGCGAACAGGCACGCCTCGGAGGTGGCCAAAAAGCCATTGACAAACAGCACGAACGTGGAAAATACACGGCCCGCGAACGCATCGAGATGTTAGTAGATGAGGGCTCTTTCGAAGAGTATGACATGTTCAAACTCCACCGTTGCCACAACTTCGGCATGGAGAAAAAGCAGTACTTGGGCGATGGCGTGGTGGCCGGAAGTGCAACCATAGACGGCCGCCTGGTATATGTTTACGCACAGGACTTCACTGTCAACGGCGGCTCTCTCTCCGAAACGATGGCTCAAAAGATATGCAAGATTATGGACATGGCCATGACCATGGGCGCTCCTGTTATCTGCATGAACGACTCCGGAGGCGCCCGCATCCAGGAAGGCATATCGGCTCTAGCCGGTTACGGTGAAATCTTTGAGCGCAACATCCTTGCTTCGGGCGTCATTCCGCAGATTTCGGCCATCATGGGTCCGTGTGCCGGCGGCGCTGTTTACTCCCCTGCCCTGACCGATTTCATCGTCATGACCGAGGGCACTTCGTACATGTTCCTCACCGGCCCCAAGGTTGTAAAGACCGTGACGGGCGAGGATATAGACGCCGAACATCTGGGCGGTGCCAGCGTACACGCCAGCAAGAGCGGCGTAACGACCTTTACGGCCAAGACCGAAGAGGACTGCATGGCCCTTATCAAGAAGCTGTTGTCCTACATTCCCTCCAACAACATGGAAGAAGCTCCGCGCACTGAGTGCAACGACCCCATAGACCGTAAGGAGGATTTGCTGAACGAAATCATCCCCGAAGACCCCAACCAAGCCTACGACATGTACAAAGTCATTACGGCAGTAACCGACAACGGCGAGTTTTTTGAGGTTCAGCCCAAGTTTGCAAAGAACATCATTACAGGCTTCGCACGCTTCAACGGACAGAGTGTAGGTATCGTAGCCAACCAGCCCTCGGCCTATGCTGGCGTGCTGGATGTAAACGCTTCACGCAAGGGAGCACGCTTCGTGCGCTTCTGCGACGCCTTCAACATCCCCATTGTGTCGCTGGTCGATGTTCCCGGTTTCCTTCCCGGAACGGGTCAGGAGTACAATGCCGTTATCCTGCATGGCGCTCAGCTGCTCTATGCTTACGGCGAGGCAACCGTTCCAAAGATTACAATTACGCTGCGCAAGAGCTATGGCGGCTCTCACATCGTTATGGGCTGCAAGCAGTTGCGGGCCGACTTGAACTTTGCATGGCCCTCTTCAGAGATTGCCGTTATGGGTGCCAGCGGCGCCGTGGCAGTGCTCTGTGCCCGCGATGCCAAGCAAATTAAAGAAGAAGGCGGCGACGTTAACGCTTTCCTTGCAGAGAAGGAGGACGAATACACCGAAACATTTGCCAACCCGTATCAAGCTGCACAGTTCGGATATATTGACGATGTAATCGAGCCACGCAACACTCGTTTCCGCATTTGTCGCGGACTCGCCCAGCTTGCTACCAAGAAGCAGACGCTTCCGGCCAAAAAGCATGGCTGCATGCCAATGTAACTTGTAACCTTCATCATCATTAATTGAATATGGACAAGAATGTATATGCAGCCATTGCAATGGCGTTGTTCGAGTTTCAAGGCAACAACGTGCACGACAAGGAACCGGGAATAATCACCATTCGCCGGCGTGACAGCCTTTGGAATGCTAAGTTCTTAGGTGTAACACCTAAGCCGTGATAAAGAAGAAAACAAGATAACAGTAACTTGAAAATTCATGAAAGAATTCAAATATACCATTGATGGCAAAGAATATAAGGTAGCCATCGGAGAAATAGACGATAACAACGTAGCCGATGTAACCGTGAACGGCGAGAGCTACAAGGTGCAGATGGAGCAAGAAACCGAAGCTGCAAAAGAGAAGGTTGTGCTCGGCAAGCCTGCTGCTGATACGCCAACGGAAGAAGCAACGCCTGCTGCCAACGTGAATACTGCCAACGCCGTCAAGGCTCCCCTGCCGGGTACAATCACTTCCATCAACGTAGAAGTGGGCCAGGAGGTGAAAGCCGGCGACACGCTTGTGGTGCTGGAAGCCATGAAGATGGCCAAC
>LAHS01000455.1_pt1 | contig 127241 bp, 124 predicted proteins | sample 329651 | NCBI WGS metagenome assembly LAHS01 (sample SAMN03275699, study PRJNA271635) | activated sludge metagenome | isolation source: sample C-1 Sludge from hydrolytic chamber (first chamber) of Anaerobic...
CTAGTGTTTCCGTACGTCTTTGAAGCCTTTATTTTAAAACGTTCATCGTTTTTATAACTGGCTTAGTAATTCCGACGGTACAATCGGGACGGATGGTGGAAACAAGGTCACGTTTTGCATAATGCAAAAGAGCGAACGACCAGATGATCCCTGTGATGGTTGTGATTAATGGACAGTTACGCTAGATTTATTCCCTGAATTTGACTTGAATCCTTGCGGTGGTAGCGATTGCTGTATTAATAACGATAGCTACTTTACGCTCGACGCCCCGTTTTGGTTCCTATTATTTCCTCTGATAATTGTGCATTTTAATATGGGCTTTTGGAATGATGGGTAACCGTTGAAGAGATCTAAAAAACTAGGGGCTATTCAGTTCAGGCCGGTCACGCTCACAGACACAAGGTGACACTACCGACGGCCATCATCGTCTGGGCGTCGCGGCCAACTGGCTGGATGGCGCGGAGTATGAAGTTTTCCCATTATGGGAAAATTCCCTCACGGATAAAATACCCATGTTTTTCAACAGTTTATGGTGCGAACTGCGGGACTCGAACCCGCACGCCCTATGGGCTGGAGATTTTAAGTCTCCTGCGTCTACCATTCCGCCAAGTTCGCATGGAGGGTGCAACGGGTAGCTTGTGTGAGTGTTGCGTTTTGTCTTCTAGCAACGCTTTAGGTCAGCGGCAACTCCTGCTGTCCGGCACGCATGAGGTTGGGGCCGTGGTGGCGTAGCCATGCTTCCGCCCGCTGCCGGTGCGGGGTGAGGCGCTTCACCTGCTGCCAGAACTGGTTGCTGTGGTTCATATGCACGAGGTGGCTGAGTTCATGTGCAATCAGGTAGTGCCTGACTTCTGGCGGTGCCATGATAAGACGCCACGACAGCATGATGCGTCCCGTTGCGGAGCAGCTTCCCCAGCGGCTTGTAGGGTCGCGGATATCCAGCCGTGTTGGGCTCAGGCCTGCGGTTTTTGCCATATCCCGTAATTCGGCGCCCAGAACACGCAGGGCCTGATGGCGCAGGCAGTCCATCACCCGGCGCGTGATGAAAGCAGCCTCGCCACTGACAAGAATTTGTCCGTTTTCGATCCAGGCACCGCCTCGCTGCGTCGGGCTGTGCACGATCCGGTGGGGAACGCCTTCGATGGGAATAATACTCCCCGCCTCAAAGGAAAAAGCGTTTTGCACGCGCTTCAGGCGGCTGGCCAGCCAGTTCCGGTTGTTGTGCAGGAAAGCAATGGCATGAGCGGGCGGACAGGTGGCGGGCAGGGTGACAGTAACAGCGTTCTGGCGTGGTGCCAGACGCATGGAAAGGCGTCTGGCCTGTTTTGACAGGCGCCAGAAAACCGGAAATGTGCCGACAGCGTCAATGTCGATCTTATTCGGTAGCGGCGGGCTGTCCGGGCCAGGTGACAATGTAATCCTCCAGAGCGCCAGCGCGGCGCTCACTGATGCAGCGCCCCGCCGCGGAAGCGCCTGCACTGATAACGGTTTCCGGCGTGCCACTTATTAGCGGATGCCATGCGGGCAGGCCTCGCCCTTCGGCAAGGCGACGATAGGCGCAGTCAGGCGGGAGCCAGTCGAGTGTGTCGATCATATCTGGTGTTAAGGTGACGCAGTCCTGAACCTTGCGGTGTCGGTTGGGGTAATCCTCGCACTGGCAGGTTTTGGTATTGAGCAGCCTGCACGCGACGGATGTGTAATACAGTTCTTCCGTGTCATCATCACGCAGTTTGTGCAGGCAGCAGCGACCGCAGCCATCACACAGGGATTCCCACTCGCTGCGGGTCATGTCGGCCAGAGCGGTTGTTTCCCAGAACGGGGGCGATGCGGTCATTGCAGAATTCCAAAAACAAAAGCGAGAACAAGGCTGGTTAAAACTGGTTTTTTCAGGAGCGGCCACCACAGGAGCGTCAATCTTCTGGACAGGGGCGCGCCAAGTTCCTGCGCTGTGGCCGTCCAGTTTGCGGGCAGAGCGCGTAAAGGCAGCGTGAGCGGCAGCACCAGCAACGGAACCAGAAGCAGGCCCTGTGCCGGAGCGGTCATGCCTGTCAACCAGAAGGCAGGGAGTGCTAACGCCAGCAGGGTGGCAGGCACGGCTAGCAGGAGTGAAAGGACATACACAATGGGCGCACACCGCAGGCGCACCATGGCGGCCAGTATCAGGCTCGTGCCCGCCAGAGCCGTGAGAACAAGCACCAATGTGGACAGGGCGCTGCGCGTAGGGAGGGGCAGGCCAGTCAGGTGTGCAATCATGGACGGGCGGCCCAGCGGTGAAAACGCTCTGCAATGGTGGAAAGATTCTGGCTCCAGAATGAATCGTTCACAACTGTTGCAGGTGGTAGAGGCGAAAGCGCGCCCCCTGCGGCTGCAATGTCCTGCATGGAAGGGAGGGACGGCCAGGCATTGGCGAAGGCCTGCTTTTGTGCTGGCTGCTCCAGCCAGGAGGTCAGCGCCAGACAGGCATTATTATGGGCGGCATGGCGTGGTACGCCCCAGCCGTATTGCACCAGTAGACGCTGTTGCCAGCGGATGCCGAATTTGTCGCCGCTATCGCTCTGCGCTCCCAGAATTTCGCCCGTCGGTACCAGCCCCATGAGCGCGCCGCCTGAAAGCAGGATCTGCCCAGCTTCTTCAGGGGTGGACCACCAGGCGATATACGGGCGTATCTGATCCAGCTTCATGAAGGCGCGGTTTAACCCATCGTGTGAGGACAGAACACGATAGAGCGCGTCCGCCGGGATGCCGTCTGCCAGCAGGGCGATTTCTAGCGTGGTGCGCGGGTCGCGGCGCAGGCTGCGTCGGCCGGGATGGCGCGCGACATCCCAGAAATCAGCCCAGCCCGGCGGGACGTCAAAGCGGAAGCGATCCCAGGCCATAGCGTAGTCGATGGAGGCTGAGGGCGTGCCGCACACTGTCTGGTTGTGGCTGTCGGTCTCCTTCGCCAGCAGCCCCATGTCACAGGCGATCTGCAGGCTGCTGCATTCCATCATGACAGTCGCCAGGCTGTGCGGGGCGTGTTCTTCCTGCTGGCGCAGGGCTCTGGGCTCGCCATTCCAGACCTTGCAGCGCAGCGGATGTCCCGAGAGCCGACTGTAGGGCGCAAACAGGACTTTTTTCTGGGTCTGGGCAATCCTGCCGGCAAAGGTCAGTACCGTCAGGCTGCTGAGGGCATGTGCGCGTGCGGCCATGGCCCCTGTCGGGAGCAGGCAGCCCAGCCCGGCCAGCAGCGCCTGCCGACGTGAAATCCCGTGCGCGGCTGGCGGCCTGTGTGCTGTCGTGCCGGTGACTATGCCGGCAACGCGGGGGGGTGAGAAGGAAAACAGGGTGAACCTCTTGCACGTCTGAAGGCCGGTCTGATGACAACAGTCTAGCGTGATTTTTCGTCCATCGGAAAGGCAATGGCATTCCGGGCCTGCCACGCCACCAGCCCCGTGCGTCCGGGTTGGAGGTCGCGCATTGTGTGAACAGGCGGACGGTGCAGCGTTATCTCCGTTCCGTCGCGGCTGCGCAAGCGCATGATAATGGTACGCCCGAGGTGATGCGCGGCAACAAGCGTGCAGTGGACATCGCCCGACTCGGTCTCTTCCTGAGCGTGCGCGCCCACGCGGGGGAAGAGGACAGACAGACGGTCTGGCGGGATGCAGATGCAGGCCAGATCATCAGTGGCGAGGGCGTGATCAGCCATGGCCTCCACTGTCTCGCCTGAAGGCAGGCGCAGGCTGGCGATGTCGTCTTCAATGTCCAGCACCTTGCCGGTCAGGACGTTGGCATCATCCATCGCGACAGCCACGGCGGGGCAGGCAGGACGGCTGAGCAGGGTGGGAGCGTCCGCGTTCTGGAGCAGGGCGCCCCTGTCCATGACAGCGATGCTGTCTGCGCTGAGCAGGGCTTCCGACCGCTGGCGGGTCATCAGCAGGATGCTCAGCCCCAGAGCATGGCGCAGTCTGTCCAGCATGGCCTGCTCCTGTTGGCTGGTTTGTGGGGCCATGTCGGCAAAGGGCTGGTTCAGGATCAGCACTTCGGGCTTCTGGATCAGGGCGCGCGCAAGACCGGCTCGAAATGCCTGACTGGGAGAAAGCGCGTCCGCCCGAAGGTGACGGGCATGATCCAGGCCGGTCAGCGCCAGCAGGTCGTGTCCCTGACGCAGGATTTCATGCGGCTCAAGCGTGCCTCGGGCGCGGAGGGGGAAGAGAATGTTGTCCAGCACGGACAGATGGCCGAACAGCGGGGCATGGACGCCGCAGGATGCGACATGGCGGGAGCCGGGCGGGCGGTGCGTAACATCCTCCCCGGCAACGAGCATACGGCCTGCCTGCGGGGGCATGACAGCCCGGCCGATGGTTGCCTGTCCAGTCAGCCGCGCTGTCAGGGTTTCAATATCCTGACAGTCAGGGGCGATTCCCAGTACGGCGATGCAGCCTCTTCTGGGGAGGGAGAGCGTTATCGCGGGGGCTTGCGGCAGAAGCGTAAACGAATGCAGCGCCAGCGCGGCAGGCGAGTCATGCATGAGCGACATGCAACCATGTTCCTTGTCGGCTGTTGGATGGAGGTAAACACTGAACACCCCTGAATAAACGAGGTTTGAGAGATGTCTTCTGATAAAATCAAGGATATCAAGGCTGCCGGGGCGGTTGCGGCAGATGCGGCGCGTGATGAGATAGACGCTCTGAAGGCCCAGTTAGAGAAGCTGATCGGCCAGCATGTCGCGCCGGTTCTGGGTAAAGCGAGCGAGCAGGCGGGGGTTTTGACGGAACAGGCAGTTGCCAACGCCCGCGAACTGGCAGATCATGCGCGCAATGATCTCGCAAAGCAGACGCGGGGCCAGACGTCGTGGGTGTCCATCGCTTTTGCGGGCGTGGTTGGTTTCATTCTCGGGCGGCTGTCTCGCTGAAGCATGAGCGTCACCCGAGTATAAGGTAGTCGCAGAACCCATGCATATCCTCGATCTTGGTAAATCCGTCCTGAATGCGCAGACCAGCCTCATGCAGCAGATGGCTATCCGCTACGGCCGTCAGCTCGCCTTTCTGGTCATGGCGGCTGTATTCGGGTTCTTTGCCCTGATAACGGGGCATGGGCTGTTGTGGATTCTGCTGGTGTTCGGCGGCCACATGGGGCCTGTGGGTGCCTCTTTCACGGTGTTCGGTTTGGATGTGCTGGCGGCACTGATCTGCGTGATGTTCGGTCGTCGGTCCTATCTGACAACAGCCGAGGTGGAAGCCCGGATCGCTCGTGACCGTTCCATGATCCAGATTCGGGAATCCATGACCATGGCGGCGCTCACAGCGACCATCGCTGGCACGGTTGGTCGTGGCGGGATGCGCAAGGCATGGGACATCGTCCGCCGCAAAAAGGACTGAAATTGTCCCCGAACTGTCTAGCCGGGGTAAAGCCATAGGTTCCATTCCAAATTTGCATTGGCGCCGGGCGTCATTTGCGTAAATGATGGCCAGATACTTTATAAGTGTGCAAATTTTTTGTATGCTTACCAATGCGAGCGGTGAATGGAACCTGAGAGCGATTCTCTTGAGGCAAGCGAAACCCGTCGGCTCTTCGGGCATCGGCTGGCGCGGATTGCCGCAGCGTGGAGGCGCGAGATCGATATAGATCTCCGCACCTTCGGGCTGACTGACGCTACATGGCGTCCCATTTACTACCTCAACTTCTCCGCTACTGCGATGCGTCAGACCGATCTGGCCCGTTCGCTCTCGCTTGAAGCCCCCTCGCTTGTCAGGTTGCTGGACGTGCTTGAAAAGCGCGGTTATGTCGTTCGTGAAACAGATGAGGAAGACCGTCGCTCCAAGCTCGTCAGCATTACCGATGAGGGGCGGCAGGTCGCGGCCCTCGTCAGTCGGGTGGCGGATGAGGTGACAGCCCGTCTGACCGCCGCCATATCGGATCAGGAGCTGGATGAGTGCGGTCGGGTGCTGGATCGGGTGGAGCAGGCAGTGCAGGCGCATCGGGAGCTGGCCTCCCCTGCGCCGTTGCCACGCAGGGACACTGGCGCAGGGAAGGAGGAGTGATCACGTATGATGGTTTCTTTTCCCGTAGTGAGCGTGCGCCATGCTGACTGAGTTCAATCTGTTCGGTGTCTTCATGGCGCCGATTGTCGTGTACGCGCTGGCCGCCCTGCCCATTACCATGGGTATCCGCTTCATGTTGTGGTGGAGCGGCCTGCTGGGCTGGTTCTGGCACATCGCGCTGTTTGAAGTGTCGCTTTACGTTTGTATTCTCTGCCTGCTGATCCTTTACGTCTGACCCGAAAAGGCTTTCGAGACCGCCGCAATGTCCCTTCTGCGCACCCTCATTCGCATCGTTCTGACCCTTTCGGTCGTGTCTCTGGCCATAGTGCTGGGGGTCACTCTGTGGAATGTCTACATGATCGCGCCGTGGACGCGTGATGGCCGCGTGCGCGTTTACGTGGTGGACGTGGCGCCGGAAGTGTCCGGCACGGTGGTGCAGATACCGGTGGTGGATAACCAGTACGTGCATAAGGGCGATCCGCTTTTCGTGCTTGACCCGGTGCGTTTCCGTCTGGCCATCCGTGAGGCGCAGGCCCGGCTCGATGGTGCGCTGGAAGACCTGAAACTTAAGGAAAATGATGCCAAGCGCCGCATGGGGCTGGGTGGTATCGTGTCGGCCGAAGAACAGGAAGTCTTCAACTCCAGCGTGGCAACCCAGATTGCGGCGGTGGATGCTGCCCGCGCGGCGCTGGATGTGGCCAAACTGAACCTGCAGCGTTCCGTGCTGTATTCGCCTGTAAACGGCTATGTCACCAACCTCAATCTGCGGGTGGGGGACTACGCGTCCGCCGGGCAGGCCCGCATGGCCGTGATTGATGCTGATTCCTACTGGGTCTACGGGTATTTTGAAGAAACCAAGATGTGGGGCGTGCATGTGGGTGATGAGGCCCGCGTGAAGCTGATGGGCTACAAGCCCATTCTGCAGGGGCATGTCGTGAGCATTGCCCGGGGTATCGACGATACCAACGGTTCGCCCGACAAGCTGGGGCTTCAGTCGGTCAACCCTATTTTCACCTGGGTGCGTCTGGCGCAGCGTATCCCCGTGCGTATTCACCTCGATCATGTGCCGGATAGCGTAACGCTGGCGGCTGGCATGACGGCGACTGTCAGCGTCGGGCCGGAGCCTCGGGGACGGAGCGGCAGGCTGACAACATGGCTGCAGGATCATCTCTGATCGCGGGGACAGGACGCAAGTCATGAAGATTTATCGCCGCCTCGCGCTGGGCATGGCCTCCTCGCTGATGCTGTCCGCCTGCACGGTCGGGCCGAACTATCAGCCCGACCGTATGAAGCTGCCTGCGGGCTTCAAGGAAGCCGCGCAGGAACACCCTGCGACACCGGAAGAAATCGCGCGCACCAACAAGGAAATGGTCGAGTGGTGGTCCCTCTTCCAGGACCCGCTACTGTCGCGGCTGGTGGATGAGGCCATCAAGGGCAACTACGACCTGCAGATCGCCAGCCAGCATATTCTGGCCGAACGCGCGGTGCGTGACCGCGCGGCCTCGCAGTGGTACCCGCAGCTTGATGCCAATATGGGCGGCGGCGATGTGCGCTACTCGCTCAACATCGACAACTGGCCGATCCGTCCGGGTAACCCCATGAACCGGCCTGAGGCCTCCATGCTGACCTATGGTGCCACCGCATCATGGGAGCTGGACATGTTCGGCCGTATCCGCCGGGATGTGGAAGCGCACGAACGTGAGGTGGAAGCCACGATTGAAGGCCGCCGCGCCATTCTGATGGGGCTTCTGTCGGAACTGGCGTCGGACTACATGCTGCTGCGTGTGACCCAGTTGCAGATCAAGATTGCGACGGACAATATTCGAGTCGCACGCGATGCGCTGGATCTGACAAACCGCCTGTATAGCGAGGGCGTGGGCAACACCTTACAGACCGCTCAGGCGCAGGCCGAGCTTGATGCGCAGATTGCCCAGCGCGAACCCCTGAAAACGCGGGTGTCTCAGGTAACGCACGCCATTGCCGTGCTCCTTGGCAAAATGCCCGGTGAGCTTGAGGACGAACTCAAGCAGCCGCGTGATCTGCCGCACGTGCCGGAATTCCCCGCTGTGCTGCCTTCGGTGGTTATTGCAAACCGCCCGGATGTACGGGTGGCGGAACGCAAATACGCCCTGGCAACGGCGCAGATCGGCGTTGCCGTGGCCAATCTGTATCCACATTTCGTGGTGCCGCTGACCTTCAACCCCAACGCATCTGCCATGTATCAGGCCTTTCAGGCCAACGCCATGAGCTGGCAGTTCCTGTTGATGGCCAGTATGCCGCTGATGCACGGCGGTAAAATGACGGCCGAAGTGCGGGCCTCGCAGGCGACGGCGGAAGCAGCCCGCCTCACATACCGCCAGACCGTGTTGCAGGCTTTCAAGGAAGTCGAAGACAGCATGGCGGCGTGGCATGATGATATCGAATACGCCGAACAGTTGCACAAAGCGGCACAAGACAGCGCGACAGCCAGCGAGCGCGCGCGCAAGCTGTATAGCGCGGGTCTTGTCGGCTTTCTGGAAGTGCTGACAACTGAACGCACGACCCTGAACGCCCAGAACATGGAAGCGCTGGCCAGACTTGAGCGCCTGCGGGACGCGGTCAACCTCTACACGGCACTCGGGGCAGGCTGGAAAGGCGTTGCCCTGACCAATTCCACGCTGCCGGTTTCACTCGAAACGCAGAACGTGCTGGCCAAGGCGTTCTCTCAGTAAGTACGTAGGGGCGGGTTGATACCCGCCTTTTTTCCTCGATGGCTCGCCTGCCGCCTGGAGATGGTTTAAGCCGTCAGGCGCTGGAAGGCAGGCGCGCGTGTACGGCTTTCAAGAAAGCTGATCATGTTGCGGCGTGCCTGTGTGGCATCTCGTCCAAGGCGGATGAGAGCCGCAATCTGCCGAGGGTCACGCAGCAGGGAGCGCAGCAGCGCACCGATGTTCAGCCCGCCATCGGGGGACAGAACGGTCGCCGCGACAGGTGGCAGGGAGCGTTCGGCCGGGTCGCACACAACCCGCAGCACGGCGAAGGGCAGGCCCGTTTCCTGTGCCGCGCGGGCCAGAAAGCCGCTTTCCATATCGAGAGCCGCGCAGTTGAAATGTGCGTACAGCGCAGCCTTGTGGGCAGCATCCAGCACGACATCATCGCTGTGCAGCAGGCCGCCGCCGCGCACGCCGTTCAGCTCGCCTCCCAGAATATGGCGCAGGGTAGGGTCGCACTTCCAGCGTTCGCCATGGTCAACCACCGTATCAGGGATGACGATGCTGCCAGCGGGCAGGCCCGGCTCAAGCCCTGCCGCCAGCCCGAAGGACAGAAGGCAGTTGACGCCGCATTGCGCCAGCCGGGCGGCTTCGCGCTCGGCTCCCGCGCGGGTGGCCCCGCTGGCCGCAATGGCCGCGTGGGGGAACACCTTGCGCACAAGGCGGGCTTCGGCCTTTAGCCCGACCAGAATACCCGGCCGGGAAAGGGGGAACTGTACGGCGGCCAGTGCCATGAGCCTAGAATCCAAAACCTACGCGGCGGGTGTTGCTGGTTTCAAGGTTACGATAACGGGCCAGAGCCAGCAGCGGGAAGAACTGTTTGTAGCCATGGTAGCGCAGGTAAAACACCTTGGGGAAACCAACGGCGTTGTACGGGTCTTCGTGCCATTCGCCCTGTTCGTCCTGCTGGGAGGCCAGCCAGGACATCGCGCGGGAAACAGCAGGGTCATCACGACGACCCGCCGCCATCATGGCTAGAGCGGCCCAGGCTGTCTGCGAGGGCAGGCTCTGCTTATAGGTGCCACGCGGGCCATCTTCGAAGGATTCGCAGCCTTCGCCCCAGCCGCCATCCGGCTGCTGGACAGAGCGCAGCCATTCCACAGCGCGGACAACCGCCGGGTCGTCATGGGAAATGCCCGCCGCGTTGAAGGCGCACAGCACCGACCACGTTCCATAGATGTAGTTGGTGCCCCAGCGCCCGAACCACGAGCCATCGGCTTCCTGCTCACGGCGCAGGTAGTCGAGGCCGCGCTGGATCACGGGCTCATCTTCCGGGTTGGCGAGCTGCGCCAGGAAAGAGACGCAGCGTGCCGTCACATCTGCTGTGGGCGGGTCGAGCAGCGCGCCGTGGTCGGCAAAGGGGATGTGGTTGAGAATGTCTTTGTTGTTGTCGATATCGAAGGCACCCCACCCACCATTGGTGCTCTGCATCCCAATGATCCACTGGCGGGCCCGTTCGATGGATTCCGCGTTTTCGGGGTCGCCTTCGCGGTGCAGCAGCATACCAACCACGGCGGTGTCATCCACATCCGGGTAGTAGTCATTGCCGTACTGGAAGGCCCAGCCACCGGGCGCCAGATCGGGCTTGTTGATGGCCCAGTCACCCTTGACGTCCAGAATCTGCTTGCTGCGTAGCCACGCGCTGGTTTTCTTCAGGGCGGCCAGCGTCTTTTCCGGGGCGATACCATTGGGGCCGGAGGCGGCCTCAATCATGGCATGGCCGGACAGACCCGTATCCCAGATGGGGGAGACGCAGGGCTGGCAGTAGGCTTCATCATCCTTGTGGACGATCAGGCCCTGCACGGCTTCCCAGGCGGTGGCGGCACGCGGGTCAGTATCGGGCACACCCAGTGCGCGGTACATCATGACCGTATTGGCCATGGCCGGGTAGATGGCCCCGATGCCGTCCCTGCCGTTCAGGCGGGGTTCGATAAAGTCGATCGCGGCCTTGATGGCTTTTTCATGCGTTTTGGCCGGGATCATCGGCACAAGCGGACGCAGGGCCATGTCCAGCCCCTTGAAGACGTAGCCCCAGTTGGAGCGGTACGGTCCACGAATCCAGTCCCGCACCTTTTCGGGCGGTGTCTGGAACAGTTCACGCACATGGATCTGGCGCGGGTTGATGGCCAGCGGGCGCAGGGCGGCCAGCACCAGCAGCGGCGCAATGACCGTGCGCGACCAGTAGGACATGTTCCAGACGGAAAAGAATGCCGAGCGCGACAGCAGCATGATTTCCACAGGCATGACAGGCGTTGCCCGCCACGGCACTTCCCCGAACAGGGCAAGCTGGAAGCGGGTGAACACGTTGGAACGTTCAGCCCCGCCATGTGCCAGAATGGCCTCGCGCGCGCGCTTCATGTGGGGAGCGTTGATGTCGTCCCCTGCCGCCTTGAGGGCGAAATACGCCTTGACCGAAGCGGAGATGTTGAAGTCGCCGTCGTGGTAAAGCGGCCAGCCGCCATGGACGTCGCTTTGGATACGGCGCAGATAGACCGCCATTTTCTGTTCCAGCTCATCATCGATCCGGTCAAGAAAATGTTCCAGCAGGATGTATTCCGCCGGAATGGTGGCATCGGCTTCCAGCTCGTAAACCCAATGACCATCATCCCGCTGCACGCGGCCCAGTGCCGCATGAGCATTGGTGACGGCGCGATCCAGCTCGTCACGGGATAAGGGGGAAGCGGGAAGGGCGCTGCCGTCAGCGGCCATGGTTAGTGTTCCTCTCTGTTCGTGGGCGTGTTCGCGTGGGTCTGCGGTGGATGGCTGTTCTCAGCCCGGCGCCCTGAGTCCGAGTGCGTTCACTGCAAGGATACCTGATCTCATTGCACCTTCAAGTGTCGCGGGCAAGCCAGTGTTGGTCCAGTCTCCCGCCAATGCAAGATTGGCCAGTGGGGTGGCCGGGCCGGGCCGCAGGCGGTTCTGTTCCGGGGTGGCGGCAAAGGTCGCGCGCTTTTCCCACACGATCCGCTGCTCGGCCGGGGCGGCGGGCAGCGGGATGCTCAGGGTGGGGTCGCAGGCGCGGCGCACTTCGCGCCAGATGGCGCGGGCCAGATCTTCAGGATCACGCGCGGCATGGCGGTTGGCGGCGCTGACCGTGACAGACAGGACAGACCCGCGCAGGAACACCCATTCCGCAATGCCGCCGACCACGCCCATAAAGCCGCACCGGGCAAAGGAGCCGATGGGCTGCGGCGGTGTATCGAGACGGAAATGCAGGTTGAGAATGCTCTCGAACGCGGTGGGCGTGACCAGACCGTGCAGGTGGTTTTCCAGCAGGCCGCGCGCCACCGGAGCCGGGGTGGCGACAATCACATGATCTTCCGCGTCAAGGGGGATCGTCCCTTCGGCCGTGTGGAGCGCCGTTACGCGGCCCTGTGCGGTTTCGATGCCGGTCATGCGGCTTTGCGTGCGTACTTCGGCCCGCATGGCGCGCAGATGCGCCACCGCCGGGTCCACGAAGGTTTCGGACAGTCCGTCGCGGGCATGGAAGGGAATGCACGCGCTGCCGCCCAGTGAAAGCGACTGCTTGATGACAGCGCCCATCAGCGCGGCGCTGCCAGTCGCGCAGTCGGTGTTAAGGGCCGAGACAGCCAGCGGCTCAAGCAGCCTGCGCGCCAGAGCGCCGGGCAACAGGCAGTCACTGACAGTGGTATCCGGCCCGGCCTGCATGAGAGCATACAGGCTGCGCAGGTCAGGCAGGCGCATGTCTGGCACGCGGCGATGCGGCTGGAACACCCACCAGGGCATACGCCCGCGTGAGAGATCAAGCGTCCAGCGGGCGTCTTCCTCCAGGTCCACAAAGGGAAACAGGGGGGCTTTCGGCCCGGCCAGCGTATCAAGCGCGCCTGTCAGGCCAAGGTAGCGGAACAGGGTCTTGTTGGCGGACAGGAACAGGTGGTTGCCGTTGTCGATCCGGCAGCCAAGCTGCTTGTCGTCGTAGGAGCGGGCGCGTCCGCCGCAGGCCCGACCGGCTTCATGCACGATAACATGCCGGCCAGAACCCGCTACTTCTACAGCGGCGGCCAGTCCTGCCATGCCGCCGCCTATAATGTGCAGTACGCCTGCCATGCCTGAATACCGCCCGGACTTTACGGAAGATAGGAGAGAGAGAACCACCTGGCCTTGTCGAGCAGCGTGGTGCTGGGGCGCTGGCGCAGGACGGCGGCCGACCAGCCACGCTTGCACAGGGCCTTGAGAATCGCCTCGTAACTGGCCCCCATGATGCGCGCGGGCAGCATGGCGCGGCCCCGGCAGGTTTTCATGGTGGCAAACGCCGTGCGGAAATGATCCTGCGCGCGGGCGGCCAGAACCCGGCACACGCCTTCAAGCCCCGGTGCATCAAGCGCCTTGATGGCATCGCGCGGGACGTCAAAACGATCCAGCAGGTCGGACGGCAGATACAGGCGTCCACGCGCCGCGTCCTCGGGGATGTCGCGCAGAATGTTGGTCAGTTGCAGGGCACGGCCCAGATGGTAGGCAACCTTGTCGCCATCATCGGAGCATTCACCGAAGATGCGTACGGACAGGCGGCCAACAGCCGAGGCCACGCGGTCGCAATACTGGTCGAGCGTGGCTTCATCCGGCGCGACAATGACGGTCTGGGTGTCCATCATCATGCCGTCGATGACAGCGGTGAAATCTTCCTGGCGGAGCGCGAAGAAATTGATCGTGGCGAGCAGCACGCGTTCCAGCGGTTCAGGCTGCGGCACGCTCTGCGCGCCATATAGCCGCGCGATGCGGGCGTGCCACTCATTCAGTTCCTGCGTGCGCGTGGCCAGCGGGGCGTTGCCGTCGGCAATGTCATCCACAACACGGCAGAAGGCATAGATGGCGAACATGCCATAACGGCGCATGGGCGGGAGAATTTTCATGCCCGAGGCAAAAGACGTGCCAGCCTGCCTGACGGTATTTTCCACCCACGCAAGGTCCGCAGGGTCGCATCCCAGTGGAGTGGGCTCGTTATGCGTCTGGATATCCTGTGCTGTCACGCGCTCTTACCTGTCTGCTCTGATACTGGAAAACGGGGCTGCCGCTCCGAAAGAAGAGAGCCCCTTTTTACAGAAGTTTCATGATGGGGAAAGGTCAGCGCCATGCCTTCAAGGCTGCGGCTGCCGCATGTAAGGCGTCCGTGCGACGCAGGGCAACCCGTCCCGCAAGCGGGTCTTCGCGGCGCAGGCGCAGGGTCAGACGTTCGGCCAGGGTGACAATGGCCGCGCATTCCATGCGAAAGCGACGGCTGTGTATCTGGCCGGGCAGGATAGCCGCCTGACGGTTGAGTGTGTCCACCCCGTCCAGCAGGGTGTTGAAGACGCGACGCAGCGCCGGGGAGGTATGGCCTTCAAGCAGGGCTTCGGAGGTCAGGCCGTGCTGGCGCAGCATGTCAGAGGGAATGTAGCAGCGCTTCAGCCGCCGCAGATCCTGTGCGCAGTCCTGAAGGTGGTTAAGAATCTGGAGCGACGTGCACAGCGCGTCGGACGCCGTGAAGGCTTCCGCACTTTCCTTGTGCAGGCAGATCAGGTAGCGCCCCACCGGGTTGGCGGAATAACGGCAGTAATGCAGCAGGTCAGACCAGCTTGCGTACGGCTTGCCCAGAGAATCATCCCGAAAGGCGATCAGCAGGTCCGTTGCGGTTTCAAACGGCACGCCGGTCTGCATGAGTGACACACGCAGGCGCGCGGCGCTCTGGGCGTCGGGTCTGTTGATGGCGGCGCGCTGGCCGTGCAGCACTTCCTCCATGGCGTTCAGACGCGCGACCTTGCTCTGTGCGGACAATGTTTCGCAGTCAGCGATATCGTCGATCACACGGGCATAAGCGTAATAGGCGTGAACATGCGGCCGCAGCGCCCGGCTGATCAGCAGGGAGCCGACCGGAAAATTCTCGTCGGACGCGCCTTTCCCGGAAGAAACGTCGGTAGTTCCCCATACGTCTGTATCGTCTGTCATGCCTCGGCCCGATCAAAAATGGCAGCCAGTGGTTTACACGAGCCGCCACGGCCTGCCTATCCCTTCGCGTATCCTAGCTGGCGCGGCCGTCATTGGGGATGGCTTCCGTATAGGAGCGGTTTTTCCACACGACGCCGCGCCCCCGATGGTGATTGACAGCCGAGCCGATCGTAGCCGCCGTATAGAAGCCGGCAATGAACGGCAGCGCCAGCGCCCAGAGCGGCGAGAGATGGAAACGCCGCAGCGTGGGCAGAAACGAGCAGATCGAGGCCAGCCATGTGGCCGCTCCGATCCAGCGGGCCGGGCCGTGGGCGAACAGGCCCAGCATGGCGGGGAGAACCCACACCAGCACCATGCCCAGAACGGTCAGAACCAGCAGCAGGGGCGAAAAACGCAGTTGCACATAGGCGGTGCGCGCGATCATACGCCAGATATCAGCCGCGCCGGGATAGGGCCGAATGGAGCGCGCCAGCCGGGAATGGCCAAGATACAGCAGGCCTCCCGCTTCCTTGACACAGCGGGCCAGGGTGCAGTCGTCGATCAGCGCGCCTTTTAGTGCATCTATGCCACCGATAGAGCGCAGCATGGCGCGTTCCAGCAGAATGGTGCCGCCCGCGGCCCCCGCCGTCCGGCTTTTGGGGTTGTTCACTCTGGCGAAGGGGTAAAGCAGCGCGAAAAAGAAGACAAAAGCCGGCACCAGCGCGCGTTCGGCCAGACTGTCGCACTGTAGTTCCACCATTTCCGACACCATGTGCAGGCGGTCGGCCTGCGCCTTGCGGACCAGCGTGGCCACATGCTGGGGGGCGTGGATAATGTCGGCATCGGTCAGCAGGATATAACCCTCATCCTGCGGCGCTCGGCGCTCGGCTTCCTGTACGCCTTGCGAGACCGCCCAGAGCTTGCCGCTCCAGCCGGGTTGCGGGGCCACGCCGTCGAGCACGCTCAGGCGGCCGGAGGGATCAGGCAGGGCGCGTGCCAGTGGGCCTGTCTCATCCGCGCTGCGGTCATTGACCAGAATGATGGAGAGCGGGCCGGGATAGTCCTGCGCTATCAGGGACGACAGGGCGACTTCGATGGACTCGGCTTCGTCACGCGCCGGTACGACAATAGTGACGGCAGGCGCGCTGCCTTCAGCCGTGGGAATGATCTGATCCGGCGTTGCGGGGGCGAGAATAGGGCCTTTCTGCCAGAAGCGTCCATGGAAGAAGATGAGCACCACCCAGATGGCGGCGCACAGGACGGCGAGAGCCAGGAGCATGAATGCCTGCCTTTCTTTCTTACTTCAGCATCCCGTTGGACTGGAACCACGCAATGGCGTCCGCCACGGCCTCACGCGCGGGGCGGGGGCTGTAACCGAGTTCGCGTGTGGCTTTGTCGGAGGAAAAGAACATTTTCTTGCGCGACATGGCCAGCATCTCGCGGGTGACGCGCGGCGTGATGCCAAACGCGCGGGAGAGCCATTCCGAGACAACGGCTACCGGCCAGATGACCTCCTGCGGGAGGCTGATTTTCGGGGGCGGCACGTGGGCAATCTCCGAAACCATGGCAAACAGGTCGCGCAGGAGGAAGTTCTGCCCGCCCAGAATGTATTTCTCGCCAATCACGCCGCGTTCCAGCGCCAGCGCATGGCCTTCGGCCACGTCATCCACATGCACGATGTTCACGCCCGTATCCACATAGGCAGGCATACGGCCTGCTGCGCAGTCCAGAATCATCTGGCCGGTGGGGGTGGGCTTGATGTCGCGCGGGCCAACCGGGGTGGACGGATTGACAATGACGGCGGGCAGGCCGGCCTCACGCACAAGGCGCAGCACTTCCTGCTCTGCACGGTATTTTGAACGCTTGTATATGCCGATAACCGCGTGTTCGCGCACGGGCGTGGTTTCATCTGCCACGCTGCCATCCCCAATCAGCCCCAGAGCGGCCACGGAGGAGCAGTAGACGATGCGCTCCACCCCTGCAGCCTGCGCGGCCAGCATGAGCAGGCGTGTGCCTTCCACGTTGGCTTTCATCATGGGGGCGGGGTCTGGCACCCAGAGCCGGTAATCCGCCGCGACATGAAAGACATAGCGGCAGCCCTGCACCGCCTGGGCGAAGGTTTCGGGGCTGGAGAGATCGCCTTCCACCAACTCGGCCGGAATATCGGCAATGTTGCGCCGGTCGCTGCCTGCGCGCACCATCAGCCGCAGGTTATGCCCGCGCGCCAGCAGCGTGCGCGCCACGGCAGACCCGACAAAACCTGTAGCGCCGGTGACAAGTGTTGGGGCGGTGGCGGTCATGCGTGGGGCCTCTGTACAAATGGGTGCCTGAAACGGGGCAGGTGGATCAGTCTGAAACGTACGGTTTGTTTCTTTATCCTGACGCATGAGGTGGCGCCAGACCCCGTGGTGGTGTAAGGGGGCGGTTCATTCATAGACATGCCCGCAAGGGGTCTCTGTCAGGCCCTCAGGGCGGGCAGGCCCATCTGGCGTGATGGGCGGACAGAGCTGGTACCTTGAAGAAGCTTACTGTTTTTCTCACTTTCCTCGGGCTGGTTGTCATTACTGCTGCAATGGCATGGAGCGGGTTCGATTCCGTCCTCCATGCGGTTTTGCGCATTGGCATGGGTGGTTTTGTCGCTGTTGTCTGCTGCCAGCTTGTCGTTAATGGCGTGCTGGGTCTGGCCTGGCACGCGGCTTTTCCCGAGATCGGGTATCTGAAGCTTCTGGGCGCGCGCATGGTCAGGGATGCAGCCGCCACATGCCTGCCCTTTTCACAGGTCGGGGGTATGGTGGTGGGTATCCGCGCCACCTGCTCCGGCCACGGCCTGCACCCTACGCGCTCCGGCAGGCAGGTTGAACTGCCCGAGGCAACCTGCGCCAACCTTGTGGACATCACCACCGAAGTCATGGGGCAGGTGGCTTTTGTGCTGCTGGCGGTGGCGTGCCTGGTCGTGCACCAGCGTTCCAGCCCGTTTGTCCTGCCGGTGGTGATCGGGGCGGCCTTTCTCATGGTCGGGGTGAGCGGCTTTATCTGGACCCAGCGGCATGGCGGCAATATCTTCCGTCGTTTCGGCGGGGCGATCACCCGCAACATCGCCAGCCAGTGGCATGATAACCTGCAGGCCGGGGCGGATCATATGCAGGAACGCCTTGAGGCGGCCTGGAACCGCCCCTGGCATATTGCGCGGTCGGCGGCGTATCATCTGGTGGGGTGGCTGGGCAGCGCGGGTATTCTCTGGCTGACAGCGCATTTTCTGGGCGCGAGCCTGACCTTTGCGGATGCCGTGGCGGTGGAAGGTGTGACCTGTGCCATCATGTCCATGGGGTTTCTGGTGCCGGGGAGCCTCGGCGTGCAGGAAGGGGCTTATATGGCCCTGGGGCACGCGTTTGGCATAGAGCCCTCGGTGGCGCTGGGCCTGTCCCTGCTGCGGCGCGGGCGTGAAATCATCATTGGTATTCCGGTTCTGCTGGCATGGCAGATCATGGAAATGCGGAGCTTGCGAACCGCCGGGCGTACGGAGAAAGCCGCCGCGCCGGCCGCCTCTCCCACCATGGAGGACAAGAGCATTGGCTGAGGTGCAGGTGCCTGTTTTCGATACGCTGCTTGTTGTCGGGCCGGGGCTTATCGGGTCTTCCGTGCTGCGGCGTGCGCGTGCGCGCGGCACTCTGGCCCGCAGGCTGATTGCTGCTGACAGCAGCGCCGCGGTTTGCGCGCGTGTGCGCGAACTGGACCTGGCGGATGAAGCCACGACCGACCTCGCGGCGGCGGCTGCAAAGGCTGACTGCGTCATGCTGTGCGTGCCTGTGGGGGCGATGGGAGAAGTGGCGGCGCAGGTTATACCCGCCATGAAAAGTGGCGCGGTGCTGACCGATGTGGGTTCCACCAAGGTTTCGGTCATTGAGGCCATAGCCCCCCTTTTGCGGGCCGATGTGCCGTATGTGCCCACGCACCCGATGGCGGGAACGGAGTTCTCAGGCCCGGATGCGGGGCTGGAGCACCTGTTTGAAGATCGCTGGTGCCTGCTGACCCCGCTTGAAAGCACGACCAAGGCCGCGCTTGAGAGCATACGCACCCTGTGGGAGCGGTGTGGCGCGCGCCTGCGCGAAATGACGCCGCCGCATCATGACCGGGTCTGCGCCATTGTCAGCCACCTGCCGCATCTGCTTGCCTTTACCATCTGCGGCACGGCGGATGATCTGGCAGCGGAAACCCGCTCCGAGGTGCTGGACCTTGCGGCATCAGGCTTCAGGGACTTTACGCGGATAGCCGCATCAGACCCCGTCATGTGGCGCGATATTTTCCTGTTCAACCGCGAGGCGCTGCTGGAAATGCTGGGGCGCTTCATGGAAGACGCGCAAGCCATGGCGCGGGCGATTCGCTGGGGGGATGAGGCCTATATCGTGGACAGGATCGAACGTGGTCGCGCCATTCGTAAAAGCCTGATCGAGAACCGGCAGGCCTGACCGGAGCCGAGGCGCTCTTTTTTTCCTGTTCAGGTCGGTTGACCGAAAGCTTTGACCCGGAGCTGTTCCTGGCGCTTGTGAGTCTTGTCCAGCATCGGGTTCAGGCTCATGGCTTTTTCCCATGCCTGAAGGGCGGCGCGGTTATCGTTACGCCGCTCTTCTACCGTCGAGAGCAGCACCCAGGCTGCGGCGTCCGACGGGTCTCGGCTCAGGCTTTCCCCTAGATCAGTAATCGCCCCTTTGAGGTCTCCCGCGGCAAGGCGCATCTGAGCACGGCCGCGCCACAGAATGGGCTGTTCCGGCTGGAGCGCCAGTGCGTCTGACAGGTCCTGCACCGCATCATCGGGCTTTTCGGCAGTCAGATCTTTTTCGGAGCGGTGCAGCAGCAGGCGTGTGGCCGGTGCCAGTTTGGAGGCGCGCAGGATTTCCAGACGGTTTTCAAGACTGTGCGCCTGCTCGGGGGTTTTGGCGTGGGCCAACTGGTCTGTCAGCACCCCGATCATGGGGGAGGTCGGGGCGTGAGCGCCAGGCTGCACGGGGTGGCCTACAGGCAGGGTGAACTGCGGTGCTGGCACGGCGGGCAGGGCAGGGCGACGAATCTGCGGCATGGGGGGTAGGGTCGGCACCGGAGGCGGGCCGGCACTGCCGTCAGGCTCGGACAGATCGGGGGCCTGAGCATGGGCGACCGAAGGCAGGCCGCTGGCTGTTACGGCGCAGGCACCGCCCAGCAGGCCAAGATGCAGCAGGCCTAAAAACAGAAACCCGTTTCTCCGCCTTGCGGAAAAACGGGTCTCACGCATGACAGGCAGGAAAAAGCAGACCGTATGGGTCTGTTCCGCCATATGCTTCAGCCCTGACGGGCCTTCATGCGGGGGTTCTTTTTGTTGATGACGTAAACCCGGCCACGACGACGAACCACACGGCAGTCCTTATCGCGCACCTTGGCTGACTTCAGGCTGTTTCTGATTTTCATGGCCCGTATTCTCCGCCGAAACTGGTGAGTGCATAATTCAAGTTGGCTTGGCACTTACTGGCACTGGGGCCGGGAGTCAAGATTTGCGGCCCATTTGATGGCTGAATTTGCCATTTTTCCGGCGGAAAAGCGCGTGGTGCCCTTCGGTGGCGGGTGTGTTTTTTTACGGGCTTTCCGGTGGGCGCAGTGTTGCCAGCGTTGCGGACAGGGTCTGGAAGTCCGCCGCCCTGGGAGAGCGCGGCCGCCACGCTAGCCCCAGCGTGCGCCAGGCGGGGCCGCCGGTCAGCGGGCGTGAGAGAATCCGCCGCCCTCGCAATATGCCCCCGTCAATCGCCAGGGCGGGCATGATGGCGATGCCAAGGCCCAGCTCCACCATTTCGGCCATGCTATGGAGCGACATGGCGGTAAAGGTGGTCTCGCTTTCTCCTTCCGTGCCCGCACGGTTGGGGCCCTGGCGGCAGATTGCCAGCGTCTGCTCGCGCAGGCAGTGGCCGTCTTCCATCATTACCATGCCATGGCTGGACAGGCGGGAGACCGGTACGGTGCTCATGCTGGCCAGCGGGTGGCCTTCGGGCATGATGACACGGAACGGGTCCTGCCAGAGGGGATGGGTTTCGGTGCCGTCGCACAGGCAGGGCATGGCCAGGGCAAGGATGTCGAGCTGCCCGAGTGCGAGTTTTTCCAGCAGGTGCTCGGTCGTGTCTTCCGTAATGGACAGCAGCAGGCGCGGAAAGTGCTCGCGCAGGATGGTGACAGTCTGCGGGATGAGAAACGGCCCGATCGTGGGGATAATGCCGAGTCGCATCGGGCCTGTCAGCGGGGTGCGGGCGGCGGCGGCTAACTGTGGTACGGATTCGAGTGCCGCCAGCGCCTGCCGGGCCTTGAGCGCGATTTCGTGACCCAGCGGGGTGAACACCACTTTCTTGCCAACCGTGCGATCAAGCAGAGTGGCGTCAAGCTGGCGTTCAAGCGCCATGATCCCGGCGGACAGGGTAGATTGCGTGACCGCGCAGGCCGCCGCCGCCCGGCCAAAATGGCGTAGTTCGGATAGGGCAATCAGGTAGCGGAGCTGCTGGGCGGACGGCAGGGGCAGCATGGAGGTTTCCCATATGGCGGAGGTCGGTTCATCAAAGGTGGCGCGTTTGATCGACTGTATCAATCATTATTATATAAAATATTCATTGGATTAAATGAACGAGCCGGGCCATACAGAACAACGCAGCCGCTGGCGCTCCGTGTGCCGGTGGCAAAAAAGCTAGTCAAATAAGGAGCTAGAACAATGCTGACAGTTGGCGACAAGTTTCCCAGCTTTAACCTGACCTCCGTTCCGGGTGGCCCGGAAGGCCTGAAGGGTGAGTTCGTTCAGATCACGGATCAGAGCGATGCGGGCAAGTGGAAGATCGTGTTCTTCTGGCCCAAGGACTTCACCTTTGTCTGCCCGACCGAAATCGTGGCTTTCGGCAAGATGGCCAAGGACTTCGCTGACCGTGACGCCGTTGTGTACGGCGTGTCCATCGACAGCGAGTTCGTGCACCTGAACTGGCGCCTCAACCATGCGGATCTGAAGGATCTGCCGATTCCGATGCTGGCCGACATCAAGCGCGAGCTGACGGAAGGCACGGGCGTTATGGCCAAGGACGCGGGCGTTGCCCTGCGCGCCACCTTCATTGTCGATCCGCAGGGCGTGATCCGTCATGTCTCCGTGAACGATCTGTCCGTTGGTCGTAACCCGCAGGAAGTTCTGCGCGTGCTCGACGGTCTGCAGAGCGACGAACTCTGCCCGTGCAACTGGAAGCAGGGCGACGACTTCATTAAGGTCTGAGCCTGAAAACCTGCCTTTCCGGTCTGACCGGAAAGGTGTTGGCGGGGCCTATGGCCCTGCCAGAGCCCCGCACGGGGTATGGGGGCCGCGTCCTGCAGGGCGGCCCCCGTTCAAGAGTATTCCGGCGCCACGATACAGGGCGGCGCTGGTGGTCGCGGCATCCTGTGCCGGACAAAGCCCTGCATTTCTGCTTTTTCCATCCAGCTTTCTTGTCTCAACACCCTGACAGGTGAAGGAAAAGTCATGTCCATTGATGCACTCAAGGATCGGATTCCCGATTACGCCAAAGACCTGCGTCTCAACCTCGGCGCGCTGGCCAATGATGTCAGCCTGACACCCCAGCAGCTTGCGGGTACGTTCGTGGCCTGTGCCATTGCCGCGCGCAATGATGAGGTCACGCGCGCAGTCGTGGCCCAGTATAAGGATGTCCTGTCCGCGCAGGCGCTGGCGGCGGCGGAGTCAGCAGCGGCCATCATGGGTATGAACAACATCTACTACCGCTTTGTGCACATGGTGGGCGGCGAATACGGCAAGATGCCCGCACAGCTCCGTATGAGCGTTATCGGCAATCCCGGTGTGGAAAAGGTGGATTTCGAGCTCTGGTGTCTGGCCGTGTCCGCCATCAATGGCTGCGACCTGTGCGTGACCAGCCATGAAAAGATCGTGCGTGAAGCACTTGGGGCTGGCGCTGTGCAGACCGCCGCGCGGATTGCCGCAGTTGTACATGCCGTTGCCGCGACGCTTCAGGCCGCTGCTGCGCTGGAAGGCTGATTGCTGTTTGGGTAAAAGACGGACACCGAAAGGTGTCTGTCGCGCCACTTCGTTATTTTCATTGAAGGAATTTTGAAGTGGCGCGAGTGACGGGGCTCGAACCCGCGACCTCCGGCGTGACAGGCCGGCGCTCTAACCAACTGAGCTACACCCGCAGTCCAGACGCTCACCGTGGTGTGCGTCGGTATGTGCCGCTTTATACTGATGTTTTTTCGTTTGGCAACCGGGGTTAAGCAAAAAATTCACACGGCCACGCATTTTTTTGAGTAACCCCGGGCAGACCTGTGGGCCGCATACACAAACGGCGCATCCACCCCCTCATCTTAAGGGGACTGATGCGCCGTTCTGCCTTGGCCTGTGGCCAGCGGGTGGGCTGATTACTTGCCGCGTGCCGCTTCCAGTGCCTTGACGATGAAGTCACCCGCTTCGGCCTTGTCGCCCCAGCCGGTTACCTTGACCCACTTGCCCTTTTCCAGATCCTTGTAGCGGGTGAAGAAGTGCTCGATGGCCTTCACGGTGATTTCGGGCAGATCATCAATCGACTGCACGTTGGTGTACTGCGGATGCACCTTGTCGTGCGGCACGCAGATGATCTTTTCATCCTGACCGGACTCGTCTTCCATCTTCAGCACGCCAATCGGCCGGGCGCGGATGACGCTGCCGGGCACGACGGCGGCGGGGGTGAGCACGAGTGCATCCGTCGGGTCGCCATCGGCGGCCAGCGTGTTGGGGATGAAGCCGTAGGCCGTCGGGTAAGCCATGGGGGTGAACAGGAAGCGATCCACCACGAGGGCGCCGCTTTCCTTGTCGATTTCATATTTGACCGAAGAACCCTGCGGGATTTCGATCACAACATTGATGTCGAACGGCACATCCTTGCCGGCGGAAAGTTTCGAAACGTCCATGGAACACGGCTCCAGCACATGAAAATTGGGATGTCGCAGACCCTATCCGCCCGCCCGCAGCTTGCCAAGAGCCCTTCGGTACACGGGGGCAACAGGCGGCCTGCGGCGCGGGTATCCGTGGATTTTCCTGAGCAAGACCCTTGCCAAATTTCTCTGGTTGCGTAATCAGGAAGCCGCCTGCGCGCCCGTAGCTCAATTGGTTAGAGCGGGCCGCTCATAACGGCTTGGTTGCGGGTTCAAGTCCTGCCGGGCGCAGGCGTTCATCGGGAGCTGGCTGGCGTGTCCGCCAGCGCTGCTTTCAGCTTCAGCCACATACGGGGGTCATCATCATGGCATCTTATCAATACGTTTATGTCATGAAGGATCTCACAAAATCCTATCCCGGTGGCCGCGAGGTGTTCAAGGGCATTACGCTGTCCTTCGTGCCCGGCGCCAAGATTGGTATCCTGGGCGTCAACGGGGCCGGTAAATCGACCCTGCTCAAGATCATGGCCGGCATGGACAAGGAGTTCGGGGGCGAGGCCTGGGCGGCCGAAGGCGCGCGTGTCGGCTATCTGGAGCAGGAACCCCAGCTCGATCCGACCCTGACCGTGGGCGAGAACGTGGCGCTCGGGTTTGGCGAACTGAAAAAGGCGGTGGATCGTTTTAACGAGATTTCACTGCGCTTCGCCGAGCCGATGGACGATGACGAAATGAATGCCCTGCTGGCCGAACAGGCCGAACTGCAGGAAAAAATCGACGCGGGCGACGGCTGGGAGCTGGATCGTAAGCTCGAAATCGCTCTGGACGCCCTGCGCTGCCCGCCGGCAGACAGTGCGGTGGACAAGCTTTCGGGGGGTGAGCGCCGCCGGGTGGCCCTGTGCCGCCTGCTGCTGGAAAAGCCCGACCTGCTGCTGCTTGACGAACCGACCAACCATCTCGATGCGGAAAGCGTCGCCTGGCTTGAAAAGACCCTGCGCGATTATCCGGGCACAGTCATGGTCATTACCCATGACCGTTACTTCCTCGACAACGTGACCAACTGGATTCTGGAAATCGAGCGCGGTCGCGGTATTCCCTTCGAAGGCAATTACTCCTCCTGGCTGGAACAGAAGCGCAAGCGTCTGGCACAGGAAGAAAAGGAAGAGAGCGCCCGCCAGCGTGCCCTTGCCGCTGAAGAGGAATGGATTCACTCCAGCCCCAAGGCGCGCCAGAGCAAGAGCAAGGCCCGTATCGCCCAGTATGAGGAAATGCTGGCAGCCAGCGCCGAGAAGGTCAGCGGTGTGGCGGATATCGTCATTTCCCCCGGCCCGCGCCTTGGCGGCACGGTGATCGAGGCGGACGCCGTGAGCAAAGGCTTTGGTGATCGTCTGCTGATCGACAATCTGAGCTTCAAGCTGCCGCCGGGTGGCATCGTGGGTGTGATCGGGCCGAACGGCGCGGGTAAATCCACCCTGTTCAAGATGATCATCGGGCAGGAAGAGCCCGATGCGGGCACCCTCAAGGTCGGCGAGACCGTCAAGCTCGGCTACGTGGATCAGTCGCGTGACAGCCTCGACCCGGACAAGACCGTGTGGGAAGAGATTTCCGGCGGCACAGATGTCATTTATCTGGGCAAGCGGGCCGTGCCTTCGCGGGCCTATGTGGGGGCGTTCAACTTCAAGGGTTCCGACCAGCAGAAAAAAGTCGGCATCCTGTCAGGGGGTGAGCGCAACCGCGTGCATCTGGCCAAGATGCTCCGCAAGGAAAGCAATGTCATCCTGCTGGACGAACCGACCAACGATCTGGACGTGGATACCCTGCGTGCGCTGGAAGACGCGCTGGCAGAATTCCCCGGCTGCGCGGTGGTGATCTCGCATGACCGCTGGTTCCTTGATCGTCTGGCAACCCATATCCTGGCGTTTGAAGGTGATTCCCACGTCGAGTGGTTTGAGGGTAACTTCCAGGCTTATGAGGAAGACAAGCGCCGTCGCCTTGGCCCCGATGCCACCGAGCCCAGCCGGATTCGTTACAAGCCGCTCGCCCGCTGACAGGGCGGGGCGGCCGCCTGCGGCCGCTTTTTCGACTTTGCGGGGGTAGGTGATGGATTTGCGTTCCGTCCGCACGCCCCGGCTGTGGCTCTATCCTGTCACATGGCAGGATATGGACCACATGGCGGCGCTCAAGGCGGATGGTGCCGCCTTCGGGCAGATGCTCGGGGGTGTGCGCACCCGCCAGCAGGCTGAACAGGACATGGCCGAGGATATCGCGTGCTGGGCACGCTATCGTGTCGGTATTTTCACAATTCGCGAAAATGGCCGTTTTGTCGGTATGACCGGCCTCCATGTCAGGCCGGATGGCCGGGGCTTTGGCTTACGTTTTGCCCTGCATCCCTGGGCCAGAGGGCGCGGTATCGCGCGGGAAGCGGCCAATGCCGCCCTGAATTTCGCGCATGATGCCGGGATACGCCGTGTGGTGGCTGTCGCCGCCGAGAATAACGTGGCCTCGCGCACCATACTGGGCGGCATCGGTATGCACCCGGTTGAGACCTTTGTCAGAAACGGTCAGACCATGGTGCTGTACGAAAGCCTGCGCGACTAGGCTGCGCGCTGGGGCTTACTGCTGGGCGCTGGCGGCGTTGTGATGGTCGATCTGCTTTTGCAGCGCACGGAGCAGGGCCTCCACATCGCCACCATTGCGGGCAATGAAGGAGGAATAGTCGTTGCGCTGGGTCAGGCGCAGGCTTGCCCCTTCACCAATGACATCCACCACCTTGGGCGAGCCGCTGCTGCTGTTTACGACCCACTGCATGGCGGCAGGCGGCTGCTGCGGGCGCATCAGCGTCGCTTCAACGGAGTCGTCGTCCCCTACCCGGGTCACGTTCCCGATGGTAAAGCTGACGCCGCGATAATCGCCCAGTTTGTCGGCAATGGCGTTCGCCAGAATCTGATGAAACAGCACGAGGTAGTGCTGCTGCTGTTCAGGTGTTGCGGTTTTCCAGAAGCGTCCGAGGCAGTAGCGGCCAATCCCGTCGATATCGACGTTGCGGCTCACCAGCGGCATGATTTTTTCTTTTTTGTCCGCCAGAGACAGGGGGCTGTTGACGATAGCCACAAGCTGCTCGCCAAAAGACTGGATGAACGTCCGCGCATCCTGCGCTGCCCATGCGGCGGATACGGGCGCAAGGCCGGTGGACGCAACGGCCAGAAAACCCAGAACACCACGGCGGCTGGCAGAAAAAGTCATGCTAGGCACTCTCGTTGTTGTTACTGATACCAGGCCGGTACGGTCGCGCGGTGATCGTTGCGGATGGCTTCCGCCTGCGCCTTGCGCTGCTGCTGGTAAGCACTGCGTATGGTGGCGTAGGGGTCGAGCGCATCACGTTGCAGGGCATCCAGATCATCCAGATGTTCGGCGCGGCCATGCACCACGCCCATCATGTTGTAGGCCCAGTTGAAGCTGATCAGCCCATAGCCGCGCGGCACGTAGTTCCAGGGGGAAAGCCCCTGATCGATTCCGTAGCCGATGCCATCACGCACGGAGGACGGCCCCATGGGCAGGAACAGATAAGGGCCGGAGGAAATACCCCAGTTGGCCATTGTCAGCCCGGCGTCGTTCGCGTGGTGCGGATAACCCGCCATCTTGGCCACATCAATAAAGCCGCCCAGACCCGCCGTCATGTTGATGCACCAGCGTACGAACGAGTCGCCCGCCCGGCGGGGCTTGCCCGCGCCTACGTCGTTAAAGAACACCGAAGGTTCGTTCATGGTGGTGATCATGTTGCCCAGCGAGTTCCGCACGGGCCGGGGCACGGCCCACACATATGCTTTGGCGACCGGGCGCAGCGCGTATTTATCGACCTTCATGGTCATGTTGTAGGTCTTGCGGTTCAGGGGCTCGTAGGGGTCGTTTGCCGCCTTATATTCCGCCAGAGCGTCAGGGTCCTTGGGGACGGGCGCTTTAATGGCGCTGCACGCGGTGGTGCTGGCCAGCAGCACGGCAAGACCGAAGCGCCCCGCGCCCGAGCGCCAGCCACCCCGCGTACCGTGGTCCTGCTGCGCCTGCGCGCAAGGGCGGAGCCATGCGCCGTTCCGTCCTGAAGTCATTTTAGCCCCTACCTTATGTTGCGTGCGCCCAAGCCAGCCCATGGAAGTGGGCCAGCCTTCTCTAGCATGAGAAACGCCATCTGCAATGGCAGGGCTTCCCTGCATGTGCGACAGCCGTCGAAAACAGTCTTGCCTGGCTTAAAGTCCCCTGTCGCGTTTGATGACGTCCCAGGCGGCATTTATTCGTGAAATCCTGATCGAAGCGGCGCGGGTTTCTTCCTCGGTGGCGCCGCGCGCGGCCATGATGTCAGGATGGTACTGGCGCACCAGTGTTTTCCAGTGCGCGCGTAGCGCCTCGTTGGAGAGAGAGGCGCTCACCCCCATAACCGTATAGGCATCTTCTTCCGCCATGGCCGGGCGGGCGCGACCCGTGGCGGCGCGGTCCCATGCGCCGTGGCTGAGCCCGAACAGGGTATGAACCCTGCGCAGGAAGCGGTCTTCCTCACGGGTGAGCGGGGCGTCGGGGGCGAGGTCCGCGCGGGCGATGGCGAACAGAATGGCCAGCAGTTCTTCAAGCGGCTGCTTATCCTGCTGGTAGGCGTTCCCCAGTTCGCGGGCGAAGGACTCGTAGTCATCCGTGCGCTGGCGGGCCATGTCGAACAGGCGGCCAATTTCGCGCATGTTTTCGGCCGGCGCCATCATGCGCGCCTTGAAGGCATTGATTTCGTGGCGGTTGACCGGTGCATCGCATTTGGCCAGCTTGGCGCTCAGGATGACGCAGCTCAGTCCGTAGAGCTGTTCTTTTTTTCCGAGTGTCGCGGCCAGTTTTGCCGCGATGAAAGTGGCAGCGCCTCCGGCATCGGGCCGGGCGCGGGCGGCCCAGCGCTCGCTCCACCCTCCTGTGGGGGGCTGGAGAAGGGTACGGGTATCCGCTGCGTGTCCCAGCGCGGCTCCGACCGCGGCTCCCAGAGGGCCGCCCACGGCAAAGCCGGTAACACCCCCGAAAATTTTGCCCCATATCGCCATGTTGGGCAGTCTATCATGCCATGTGGCGCTCTTCCACAGGAGGCTGTCGGGTATTGGGGCGTGTCTGCCATGCCCGCCGTTTCGGTAGTTGACCGAGGCTGACTGCCCGACGTGCGGTATCAGGCAGGCTGTTCGGGCGGTGCGGGCGCGCGGGTCTCAAGCCATTCGAGGGCGAAAACCCGCAGGGCGGAGGCCAGAGACTGGCCCGGCACGCGGGCGGCGTCGATGCGGGTGACAAGCTGGGCCAGCCCTTCGCCCTCCTGCGTGGCCGCGCGGTCCAGCACGGCCCAGAAGGCAGGCTCCAGCGCGACACTGGTATCGTGCCCAGCCAGAATCAGGCTCCGTTTTTTCAGATGCAGGCTCATGGCGCGGGGGCTTCCGGGGTGGCGGGTTGAGCCAGAGCCCACTGTGCGGCCTCCGCCACAACGGGGTCGGGGTCGTTCAGCAGGGCGGTGGCGGCGGGGCGAAGGGCAGGCAGGCCGCTATTGCCAATGGCAATCAGAACATTGCGGATGAACCTGTTCCGCCCGATACGCTTGATGGGAGAGCCCGAAAACAGCGTGCGGAAGGCGGCGTCGTCAAGCTGGCTCAGGCGGGTCAGTTCCGGGGCCATCAGGTCCGCTCTGGGCTGGAGCTTGGGGTGGCGCGATGTCTGGGCAAAACGGTTCCACGGGCAGACAGCCAGACAGTCATCGCAGCCATAGATACGGGTGCCAATCCCCCGGCGCAGTTCCAGGGGAATCGGCCCCGCGTGTTCAATGGTCAGGTAGGAGATGCAGCGCCTTGCATCGAGCTGATACGGCGCGGGGAAGGCATTGGTCGGGCAGGCGTTCAGACACCGGGTGCAGGTGCCGCACCCACCCGCCGGAGGGGGCGAAGGCGTGAGCGCGAGCGTGGTATAGACTTCGCCCAGAAACAGCCAGCTTCCATGCTTGCGGGAAACCAGATTGGTATGCTTGCCCTGCCAGCCCAGTCCTGCCTGTGCCGCCAGCGGTTTTTCGGCCACGGGAGCCGTATCCACAAACACTTTGACCTCGGCGGCGGCATGATCAAGCTTTGCGGCCTCGCCGATCATGAACTGGGCCAGATGCTTGAGCATCCCCTTGATCATGTCATGGTAATCACGATGGCGGGCGTACACGGATATGGTGCCCCTGTCTGGTGGCAGAGGGATGCGGGGGTCTGTTTCCGGCGCGTAGGAGACGCCAAGGCAGACCACGCTGCGGGCCTGTGGCCACAGGGCGGTGGGCTGGGCGCGCTCGGCTGTGCGTTCGGCCAGCCAGCCCATGCTGCCATGCTGCCCGCTGGCCAGAAAATCCGCCAGCCGGGCGCGCACCTCCGGGCCGAGATGCGCCGGGCAGAAGCCGATGGCGTCAAACCCCAGCGCCAGAGCCTTGTCACGGATACGCTCTGTCAGTCGCGCCATGCGCCGTGCGTCGGCCTCTGGCGCGGCGGCGTTTTCAGGGGACAAGGGGGATGGCGGGCTGGGGCATTTCATCTTCTGTCCAGTCGCTGGCCTCCCACCCGGCGCGCAGTGTGTCCGCCAGACTCTGGAGCGTGCCAGTGCCAATGGCTTCGCGCATCTGGCGCATGAGGCGCTGATAATAGGCAATGTTATGCCATGTCAGCAGCATGGGGCCGAGAATTTCGTTGGCCCGGAACAGGTGGTGCAGATAGGCCCGGCTGTGGCGTGTGCAGGCCAGACAGTCGCAATGCGGTGAAATGGGGCGGGCATCTGCCGCGTGGCGGGCGTTGCGCAGGTTGAGCGTGCCACGCTCGGTATAGGCGCGCGCGGTGCGGCCCGCGCGCGTGGGCATGACGCAGTCGAACATGTCCACCCCGCGCATGACCCCGCCCAGCAGGTCGTCCGGTGTGCCCACGCCCATAAGGTAGCGCGGCTTGTCCTGCGGCATCAGGGGGGTTGTGGCCTCGAGCGTTGCGAACATGAGGGCCTGCCCCTCGCCCACGGCCAGACCGCCAATGGCGTAGCCTTCAAAGCCGACATCCGTCAGGGCCTTGACGCTTTCCGCCCGCAATTCCGGTTCCGTGCCACCCTGCACGATGCCGAACTGGCCGTAGCCCTCACGCTGCACATAGGCCTCGCGCGAGCGGGCGGCCCAGCGCATGGACAGGCGCATGGAGGCCGCTATGGCTTCCGGCGGGGCGGGCAGGGCCGGGCACTCGTCAAAGCACATCGTAATGGTGGCATCGAGCGCATGTTGGATGGCGGTGGAGCGCTCGGGCGTCAGCCGGTGTTCTGACCCGTCTATATGCGAACGAAACGTCACACCGTCCTGATCCAGCCTGCGCAGCGCGCCCAGCGACATGACCTGAAACCCGCCGGAATCCGTCAGGATCGGGCCGGGCCAATCCATGAAACGGTGCAGCCCGCCCAGTGCGCGCACCCGTTCCGCACCGGGGCGCAGCATCAGGTGATAGGTATTGCCCAGCACGATGCCCGCCCCTGTGGAACGCACGGCGTCCATGGTCATGGCCTTGACCGTGCCGACCGTGCCAACTGGCATAAACGTAGGGGTGGCAACGGGGCCGTGAGCGGTGTGTAGCGTGCCCGCGCGGGCAGCGCCGTCGGTGCTTTCGCATGTCCAGTGGAAACGGGTCATGGCAAGGGTTCCAGAGAGCGGTCAGTCGGTGGAAAGGCGCAGCAGGCAGGCATCGCCATAGGAATAGAAGCGGTAGCCCGAGGCTATGGCGTGGTCGTAAACCTGCCGGGCGCGTTCAACCCCCGCAAAGGCCGAAACCAGCATGAACAGCGTGGAGCGGGGCAGGTGGAAATTGGTCATCAGTACATCCACTGCCCGGAACCGGTAGCCCGGCCGGATGAAGATGGCGGTCTCGCCTGAAAACGGATGCACCACACCGTGCTCGTCCGCCGCACTTTCCAGCAGACGCAGCGTTGTGGTGCCTACCGCGATGATCCGCCCGCCTGCCCGGCGCGTGGCGTTGATACGCTCCGCCGTTTCGGGGGTGATGACACCGCGTTCCGTGTGCATGTGGTGGCGTGAAATATCCGCCTCACGCACCGGCAGGAACGTACCTGCGCCAACATGCAGGGTCAGGGTGCAGCGGCTGACGCCACGGGCATCGAGCGCCGCCAGCAGTGCGGGGGTGAAATGCAGCCCCGCCGTGGGCGCCGCGACAGCCCCGCGCACCTGTTCGAAAATGGTGGCGTAATCCTGACTGTCGCGCTCGGTCGGGCCGTCAGGGCGGAGGATATAGGGGGGCAGGGCCAGAACGCCCGCGTCGCGCAGGAAGGTATCGAAGGCATCACCCTCAGCGGAAAACCGCAGAATGGCGGCCCCGCCTTCTTCCAGGGCGACCACGTGTGCCGTTTGTGCCGTGTTTTCGAATGTCAGCGTATCGCCCGGCTTCAGGCGGCGGGCATTGCGCACCAGTACGTGCCATGTGCCATCGGGGCGGATCTGGTCGAGCGTGATGCCAATGCGCGCCTCGCCCCGGCGGGCCTGCAACTGGGCGCGAATGACCGCGGTATCGTTGGCAACCAGCAGATCCCCTGGCTGGAACAACTCCGGCAGGTCATGAATATGACGGTCGATCAGGGTCGGGGCCGGAGCGGTTGCGTCCAGCAGGCGCGCGCTCTCACGCGGGCGCGCCGGTTCCTGTGCGATCAGGGATTGGGGCAGGGGAAAGTCAAAATCTTCAGTGCGGTCGCTCATGGTGGGCCGGGTTTACGCAATAGGGGCGCGCAACGCCAGAGAAATGGCGCGGTGCCTGCGTTGTTGGGGCTGTGTCTGATCCGGGCGTGCGGCCATATTCATGTTGATATTAAGAATCATTATCGTTATGAAGGCGGACATAAATTCTTATTTATGTTTCACACTCTGGAAACAAAGGGTTCGTCCGTGAAGCTGACTTCTGGAAAAATTGCTGACACAGCTTCAAATCTTTCGTTGCTCGGCGCAACCGTGTGGATGGGCGCGCAGTCGTTTGCCTTTGCCGCTGATGTCGATGTGGATCATGCGGAAGGGAAAAAGAGGAAAACCACCGACCACAAGCACGCCGGGCAGCATAAGACCGTTCCGGGCTACGAGCAGGTTGAGGTAATCGGCCAGTTCAGGAATCGTTCTCCGAAATTTACCGCCTCCATTCTCGATACGCCCAAGAGCATTTCGGTCATTTCGCGTCAGATGCTGGATGAAACCGCCTCTCACACGCTGGCCGATGCCCTGCGCAATGTGCCGGGTATTACAATGGGCGCGGGCGAAGGTGGCAATCCCGTGGGCGATAGACCTTTCCTGCGTGGGCAGGATGCCCAGTCGAGCACGTTCGTGGATGGTATGCGCGATGTCGGGGCGCAGTCGCGCGAGACTTTCAATGTCGAATCCATTGATGTCATCAAGGGCGATACCGGCGCGATCAGCGGCCGTGCCGGGGCGGGTGGCGCCATCGTCATCAACAGCAAGATGCCGAAGCTGAAGAATTTCATTGATGCCAATGTCGGTTTTGGCAACGCGGACTACAAGCGCGCCACGTTTGACGGCAACTGGAAGGTGGCACCGACTGCGGCGTTCCGGTTCAACCTGATGGTTGATGATGAAGACAAGGCCGGTCGCGGCCCGACCCATTTTGAACGGTATGGTCTCGCACCCTCGCTCTCATTCGGGCTGGGCACGCCCAACCGTGTGACCCTCATGTACTACCACATGCAGAATTTCGACACGCCGGATGTCGGTATTCCCTACAATAACCCGACTTTCACAGCCCGGACAGACGGCGCGGCGCGTGTGATGGCGACTGGCAGTGGTGCGCCCGTCACGGTGCCGTTCGATACGTGGTACGGTCTCAAGGATCGTGATCGCAACCATGATGGGATCGATATGGGTACGTTGCGGTTCGAGCACGATTTCAGCCCCAACCTGCACATCCGCAACTCGACCCGGTATTCGGAAACCACCCAGAACGATATCTGGACCATGCCGGACGACAGTAACGGCAATATCTATTACGGCTATGTCTACCGGCGTATGAACAGCCGGATTTCAACCTTTGATACCGCCACCAACCAGACCGATTTCTATGGCACCGTGCATCTGCTCGGGTTCAAGAATTCCTTTGCAATGGGCACGGAGTTTACCCGTGAGCAGGGCAAGAATGACACCTACGCGGCCTTTATAAATGGCGTGAACGTTACCTCGGGCACGAACTATACACACTGTGCCACGGCTCTGGCCTTTTCGTCGGGTACCTGCACCACACTACTCAACCCCAACCCTGATGATGCGTATTCGGCCTCCATCCGCCGCGCGGGTAATCCCAACAGCACCCGCTTTGATACCAAGGCCGTCTATCTGACCGACACGATCACCTTCCTGCCGCAGTTGCTTGGAAATTTTGGTGTGCGTCTCGACAATGTTCAGAGCACCTACCGTTCCACGACGGCGGAATACGGACGGGGCGACAATCTGTTCACCTATCAGGGGGGGCTTGTGTACAAGCCTGCGCCCAATGGGTCGGTCTATGTCTCCTATGCCACGTCGGCCATTCCGCCGGGTAACTCGGTGGGGCAGGGGTCGGATGATATTTCTCTGGGGGCCGATCGTTCGGGCAATGTGGGCTCGGCGCTCAAGCCCGAGCGCGACCGTACGATCGAGGTCGGTACAAAATGGAGCCTGCTACATAACAGGATTTTTGTAACCGGTGCGTTGTTCCAGATTGATGCCAGCGATTTCAAGATCACCACGGCGACAGGCGGTATTGCCAATGGCGGCAAGAAGCGCACCCGAGGTGGTGAAATCAGCATCAACGGCCAGTTGACCAGATGGTGGGAGGTTTCGGGGGGATATTCCTATCTCGATGCCCGGCTGATCGAATATGGTGGCGCGGGGGCCAATGCGGGGCTGATGAACGGACGCCACGCCCCCAACACGCCTGAAAACAGCCTGTCTCTGTGGACAACCTTCCGGCCTGTTCAGAATCTGAAGGTAGGTGGTGGCGTCTATTACATGAGCCGCGTTTACGGTACGGATTCCCCCACCGCGCCAAAATTCGTGCCCGCTTACTGGCGCTTTGACTTCATGGCCAGCTATCATTTCCTTCAGCACTACACGTTGCAGCTCAATATCCAGAACATCGCCAATACCCGGTATTTTGTGCAGGCCTATACAACGCATTATGCCCTGCAGGCTGCTGGCCGTACCGCGATGGTCAACCTGCATGTCCACTTCTGAAGCGCACGCTGCGCTTCTGGCTCTTGTGACCCGGCAGGCACGGGCCGGTGATGCACAGGCGCAACTGGCCCTTGGCCAGTTGCTGCTCAACGGCATCGGTGCCGACCGGGACGAGAAAAACGCTTTCAGGTGGTTTCTGGCCAGCGCCCTTCAGGGTGTGGCCATGGGCTGCAACATGGTCGGGCGTTGTCGCGAACTGGGTTGGGGTGTTGCGCCCGACCGGGCCGAGGCCATGCCATGGTACGGGCGGGCGGCGCAGGCCGGGCTGGACTGGGGCATGTACAATTACGCAACCGGGCTGACACTAGGCTGGAGTGGGCCGCGCGACCTTGAGGCCGCCTTTCTCTGGTTCAGGCGGGCGGCGGCACTCGGGCATTGCAAGTCCTTCAATATTATCGGCGGTTTTTATGAAGACGGCTGGGCCTGCGCGCGTGACCTGCGGCGGGCACGGGCCTGGTACGCGGCGGCCGCCCGGTGTGGGGATTTTAGGGGCCATTTCAATTACGGCCGTTTCCTGCTGCGCGAAAACCGGCCCGAGGATGCTGCCCGTCATTTCTCTCTCGCCCGCCAGTCGGGCACGGCGGCGTTCGTCGAAAAAATGGACGCCTTCCTTCAGAATACTGATGGCCCGGAGCCGTCCGCCCGATATGCGCTACCCGCAGGCAGGGCGGAAGGGGATGGGCTTTTCCAGTTCTCATCGCTTTAACCGTGCCGTTTTTTCCGCCTGTGTCGTTCGCCAGTCTTGTGCGATGCCGGAGGGGTATCCGCGCTTTTGGGGGCTTGATTGACAGGGTCATGACACGGCCCGTACAAAAGCGCAGGTCAAGGTTCGGACAGAAAAGCCACGCTCAAATCCGGCCTTTTACCTTGCATGAGGGGGCAGCGCCCTGCCCGGAGCGGGTGCGCCCTGAGATCGACAAGGAGAAAATACATGTCTTATGCCCTGCTTGACGCGGCCCGTGTCGCCAAGGCCGCCGGGGTTTCGCTTGGCGTGCTCAACAGCGTTACGGAAACCTCCGAGGCCCATACCCGCAAGGTGATCATGATTGAGCGGATCGAGGCTCTGGCCAAGGCGGCATCGGAATCAGGGCAGGGCGTGACCCTGACATCCGAGGAGTTCTGGCTGATCAGCCGTAACTGGTAGGGGCGAGCCATGACGTTTGTTCTTGAAAGCCCGGCTTTTGTCACCGGCGACGTGCTGCCTCAGGCGCAGGTCTATAACGGCATGGGCCAGACAGGGGCCAACCTGTCGCCCGCACTGGTCTGGAAAGGTGCGCCCGAAGGGACACGCAGCTTTGTGGTGACAGTTTATGACCCAGATGCCCCGACTGGTTCAGGCTGGTGGCACTGGGTGGTGGTCAACATTCCGCCGCAGGTGACAGCCCTGCCTGAAGGTGCTGGATCAGGTAAAGGGGGCCTGCCGGAAGGGGCCTTGCAGATCCGGACTGATTTCGGCGTGCCGGGCTATGGCGGGGCGGCGCCGCCGCCGGGCCGTGTGCATCGTTATGTCTTTACCGTCTATGCGCTGGATGTGCCCAAGCTTGATGTTACGGCGGATGCAAGCCCGGCTCTGGTCGGGTTCATGATCCATCATCACCAGCTTGGCGCGGCCAGCCTGACAGCCCTGTACGGCGGTTCAGCCAGATAGCTGCCGCGGGCCTGTGGGTCTGGCCTGGGCACTTTAGTCCAGCCAGGCCAGCAGGGGCGGCAGATACTGTTCCAGCTTGATGCGTACGGGCATCAGGTAGGCATTGCCCTGCGTGTGCGAGAGTTCGCGTAGGACTTTGCCCGCAAAGGCGACGTTGGCCTCCAGCGTGGGGTCGAAATCATGCGGGAAGACGATATGGTTCGTGGTTTCCCAGTATGAGCGCGAGCGCGGGCCGATCACGGGGGAAAGCCCCCAGAACACGGTTTCGTTCTTCAGCCATTCGCGGCACAGGTCGAACAGTTTGAAATCAAAGACCGGCTGGGTGAAAAACCCTTCGGCCCCCGCGTCTTTCTTGCGGGCGACGTCTTCGAGTTCCTGCCACGGAGCGCGTCGATAAGGGTCGAACGCGGCATAAATCCGCAGATGCGGTGCTTCCCGCCTGTAGCGGCGGATCACGCTTTCCGAACTATTGGGGTAGGTGCGGCGTGACAGGTCGGCAGGCGGGTCTCCATGCACGACCAGCACCTCTTCAAGCCCCGGCTGGTTTGCACCGGGCAGGGGGGCATCCGGGGCGATGTCGATGGCGCGTACATGCGCGATGATACGCTTGCAGTAAGGCTGTGCCAGCTTTGCCGCATCCCAGCTCCGCAGCGGAAAGCGCATGAGATCGGGGATGTTGAGCGTATCAGCCGCGGGAAACAGGGTTTTGACGGTTCGGGCTTCGTTTATCAGGTCTTCAGGCGTGCGGGGCACCAGTTCGACAGACAGGCGGGCCAGACTCACGGCAGTTTTCCCTCGATCTGAAGGCGCGCAGCCGCCAGCGTATTGCTGAGCAGGCAGGCAATGGTCATGGGACCGACACCGCCGGGCACGGGGGTAATCCGCCCCGCGACGGTCGCTACTTCATCAAAGGCCACGTCGCCCACGAGGCGGCTCTTGCCATCCGGCGTGGTGGTGCGGGTAATGCCCACGTCAATGACCGTGGCGCCGGGCTTGACCCAGTCCTTGCGCACCAGTTCCCGGCAGCCGGTGGCCACCACCAGAATATCCGCCTCGCGCGCTATGGCCGCCGGATCGCGTGTGTGGATATGCGCAATCGAGACAGTGCAGCCTTCGGCCAGCAGCATCAGCGCCAGCGGCTTGCCCACCAGATTGGAACAGCCGATGACCACCGCGTGCAGGCCGGTCATGTCGCCAAGCTGGTCGCGCAGCAGCAGCAGGCAGCCAAGCGGGGTGCAGGGCACGATACCGGGCAGATTCACCGCCAGCCGTCCGGCATTGACTTCGCCCAGTCCGTCCACGTCTTTTTCCGGCGCGATGGCATTGGTCACGCGGCGCGCGTCCAGCCCGGCGGGTAGGGGAAGCTGCACCAGAATGCCGTGAATTTCGGGATCTTTGTTCAGCCTGTCCACCAGCCCGAGCAGTTCTTCCTCGGATGTGGTTTCAGGCAGCATGTGCATGAACGAGCGCATACCCGCATGGTGGGTCTGGATGGCCTTGTTGCGGACATAGACCTCACTGGCCGGGTCATTGCCCACCAGCACAACCGCAAGACCCGGGGTGACAGCATGACGGGCATGGAACGCCTGCACCTCCTCGCGAACCCTGTTGCGCAGTGTGGCAGCGAAGGCCTTGCCGTCGATAAGCTGGGCGCTGTGGCCGGAGGGAAGGGGGGTGCTGGTGCTGCTCATGTGCTTCTGTCGCCGGGGCTGAGGTCTTGCTGGTGTAAGGAATGAGTCGGGCATACGCAAAAAGAAACGCCCCTGCAATGCCGGAGGCCCCGCCCGCGCCATGCCTGAAATGCGGTTCGCTCTCTGGTTGCTCAGGTGGCTGCGGGCATCGCGCATGGCTCTGACGGGTTTTGACAGGGGCGGTTTATGAAGGCGTGCTGTCTCCCTCCTTGCGGTAGGGCGAGAGGGCCATCAAAGCCTCGGCTTCCGCGCGGATGGCCGGGCGCTCGTTGTGCAGGTAGTCCTGCACGGCGCGGCGCAGCGAAGGGTTTTCCAGCCAGTGGGCGGAGTGTGTCAGCACTGGCAGGTAACCGCGCTGAATCTTGTGCTCGCCCTGTGCGCCTGCTTCCACCCGTTGCAGCCCGTGGGCAATGGCAAAGTCTATCGCCCGGTAATAGCAGAGTTCGAAATGCAGGAACGGCCATTCACCCCGGCAGCCCCAGTTGCGGCCGAACAGCGTATCGCCCCCCAGAATGTTCAGCGCCATGGCTACGGGCGTCTGGCCGTCGCGGGCCACCATCATGACGACGGCATCGCCCAGCCTGTCCGACAGGAGCGGAAAAAAGCGGTCGGTCAGATAGGCCCGTCCCCATTTGCGGTCGATCGTGTCCTGATAGAAGCCGTAAAAAGCCTGCCAGTCTTCAGCGCTGATGGCCTGCCCGCGCAGGGTTTCGAACGTCAGGCCGCAGGCATTGGCGTCCCGCCGCTCCCGCCGGACGCTCTTGCGCTTGCGGGAGGAAAGGGTGGCAAGAAAATCCTCAAAACTCGAGAAACCCTGATTATGCCAGTGATATTGCACGCCAAGGCGGGGTAGCCAGCCGCGTTCGGTCAAAAGGGCGCTTTCCTCCGGCTGGCAGAAGGTCACATGCGCGGAAGAAAGCCCCGTATCACCGCAGAGCTGGCGGAGCGCATCGGCCAGTACGGCGCGGGTTTCGGGCGGGGCGGCAGGGTGTGCCAGCAGGCGCGGGCCGGGGGCGGGGGTAAAGGGCACCGCACATTGCAGCTTGGGGTAGTAATGTCCGCCCGCAGCGTTGAAAGCGCGGGCCCACCCCTGGTCGAACACATATTCGCCCCAGGAATGTTCCTTGATATAGGCCGGACAGACGGCAGCCAAAGCGCCATCGGGGCTTTGCAGGCGCAGGTGGCGGGGTATCCAGCCTGTCTCGCGGCTGACTGAGCCACTGTCTTCCAATGCGCTCAGGAAAGCATGGCTGATAAAAGGAGCATCCGGCCCGGCGCAGGAATCCCACTGCTCCGGGGGAATGGCGTGGATGCTCTCATGCAGGGTAACGGCCCAGTCAGCCATGGCAATCACGCTCCCTGTAGGATGCCGCCTCCCGCGCATGAAAGCGCGGAAGGCGGGATTTTACGCGATTTCGAACAGTCCTTCCACTTCCACCGGCGCGTCCAGCGGCAGGGAAGGCACGCCCACGGTGGAGCGTGCATGGCGTCCGGCCTCACCAAAAACGGCAACCGCCAGATCGGAAGCCCCGTTCATAACCGTGGCCTGCGCTGTGAAGTCCGGCGTGCAGGCAATGAACCCGCCCAGCCGCACCACGCGCTTGACGCGGGAAAGGTCGCCAATGGCGGCTTTTACCTGCGCGATGACGTTGATCATGCTGTAGCGGGCCGCCTGCACGGCGGTCTCGACCGTTACCACCCCGCCCAGCTTGCCGGTGGCGAACAGCGCGCCATCCAGCAGCGGCAACTGGCCTGAAACGATCAGCGTCGAGCCGGTCTGCACACAGGCGACGTAATTGGCGACCGGGGCCGCAGGTACGGGCAGGATGATGCCAAGAGCCTCAAGGCGGGATTCGGGGGTGTTCATAGCGGGTTCTTCCCTTGATCGTTACGTACCGGTGGGTCAGCAGACCAGCCGCAGGCCACGCTTTCTCTGTCCTGAAGGGGTATCATCCTCACCGGGCAGGTCAAGCGGCAGGAGCGGGTCCGGCTCGGTCTGGGCATCCTGATGCGGCCCGTCGGGCAGGCGCTTGCCAAGATAAGCATCCGACAGGGCGCGGAACACGTAATCCAGCATGGATGTGGCGTAGGAGGCCACGGGGTCGCCTTCCACCGTTCCGGCCGGGCCGAAGCAGGAATAGGCGAAGTTATCCACAAAGGCATCCAGCGGCGCGCCGTATTGCAGGCCGATGCTGACAGCCTCACCAAAGCTTTCCATCAGGCCGCGCACCATGCTGCTTTCACGCGTGGGCGAGAGCGAGAGTTCGCCCAGTGTGCCGTCTTCATACTCGCCGGTGCGCATGAACAGGCGATGCCCGCCAATGCTGGTTTTCTGCGTAAAGCCACCATGCCGGGCGGACAGCGCGCGCCGTGCACCGCGTTCGAGCTTCTGGCGCGCGGGCGCGGGCAGGGCTTCGGGGCGGGCGGGCATACGGTCTACAAAACCGGTCAGTGCGCGATACATGGCCAGATGCGCGCCCGCACCGGGCAGGGGCAGAACGGTTTCCCCCGCCAGAGAGGCGGCCAGAGCGGTTTCGGTTGTAAAACCGCGCGCTTCCAGCCTCTGGCGCGTGCTGGTGGCCAGACGGCCATCGGGGCGGAGCATGGAAAACACCGGGGCGAGGCCGCAGGCTTCCACTCCCAGAATGCCGTCCACCGGGTTGGAGGCTGAAAAGCCGGTTTCCACCGGGGCCAGCGGGGTATCGGTTTCCACCGCCGCTTCGGCCCAGACCGCGCGCAGGGTTTCGCCCAGACCCGGCAGCACGGTGCGCACCGGCGGCAGGGGCAATGTTTCGGGGCCGCGCCCGGCATGAGCGGTCAGAGTGGCCAGTGCGGCGATGGCGCAGGCGGCGGCCCGTCCGTCTTCGCTATCGTAGTCCAGTCCCACGCCTGCCAGGCAGGCGTCGAGATTGGTCAGCAGAATATCGCCCGCGACCAAGGGCGGCGCTTCCGCCTGCGTGGCGGCGTTGCCGGTGGCCGGGGCGGCGGGGGCGAACAGATCAGGCAGAGGCAGTTCGCCATTGCGCAGGCTGGCCGTGCTTTCCGCCGTATGGCGCAGCACCGAGCAGATCAGACGCAGGGCCGCGACAAAGGTGCGCGCCGCAAAGCCTTCCCCTGGCGAGACAAACGCCGCCAGATTGACAATAAAGCCGGGCGGGCGGTCAAACGCGCACCGCCATACGGCCTCGGTCGGGGCTGCCTGCCGTGTCAGCAGCAGCCAGACCAGCGAGCGTGCCGTGGCGCTGTCCGGGGCGAACACGCGCGTCCAGCCATTGGCCAGAGTGGGGAGGTCGATCGGATCGTCGCCCGGAACGAGCTGTGCAAGAGCGGCAGCCGCCTCCGTATCCCACTCCGCGGGGAGCGTTACGGGGCGGAGCGGCGCATCCGGGTCGGCGGCGGCGTCCAGTGTGCTCATCAGCACACCGTTCCAGGGGTGTGTGGCGGTTGTCATGTCCGGCAGTTTATCGCCCTGGCTGCGGCTGAGGTAAGCCGGTTTGAAGGCCCGATGGCGGCATTGATACTCTTTATTACGAGGATATGGGGGATAACTTTGCTGCCTGTCGGGTCTCGTACAGGTGATGGCAGGGCGGACGATAAAATGATCGACGGATGCCCTGCCGGAGTCCTATCATGCTGCTCATGGCAAATTTCGGAACATGGCTGCATACGCGCCGGAAAGGGCGGTTGATCGGCAAGGATGCCGATGGCCGCTGCTATTATGAATCCACAGGCCCTGCCCGTCTGGGCGGAGGGGTCGAGCGCGCCGAGCGCTGGGTGATCTACCATAAGGGGGAAGACCCCTCCGCCGTGCCGGCGGAATGGTGGGGGTGGCTGCACCACACGCTGGAAGCCCCGATTCCCGATGCCGAGCGCAAGCCCTGGCAACTGCCTCACCAGCCTAACCTGACAGGCGGGCCGGGCGCTTATCGCCCGCAGGGGAGCCTGTACGCAACGGGCAAGCACCCGCCCGCGACGGGTGATTATGAGGCCTGGACTCCGGGCGATACGCCCAAGGCGTGATTTGCCGCGCATTCCCTGCTAGGGTGTCGCCACCAACAGGGAGTGCGGTCGGTTCATGGCTTCTGCAATGGCGGAAAAATCACGGCGCGACATCGCCGAGCTTGTGACAGGGGCCATCGTGCTGTGCGCGCTGGCCGCCATGCTGGTGGCCACGGTTCTGGACGCAGGGCGCAAGAGCACGGGCGATGGCTATCAGCTTGGGGCTGATTTCTCCCATATAGACGGACTCGATATCGGTTCCGATGTGCGGCTGGCCGGGGTTACGGTCGGCCATGTCGTGTCGGAAAGCGTCAATCCACAGACTTTCAGGGCGCATGTGGTCTTTACCGTGCGGCCTGATCTGCACCTGTCGGATGATACGGCGGCCATCATTACCAGCGACAGCCTGCTGGGCGGCAAATACATCGCCCTGTCTCCGGGGGGCGATGACAGAACGCTCAGCCCCGGCGCGACCATGACCCAGACACAGGGTTCCATCAGTCTGGAACAGCTTCTGAGCAAGTTCATTTTCTCCGTGACGGATACGCTGACCCGCAGCCGCAAGACTGCGGCGGATCATGCACAATCCGGGCAAGAAGGCGCGCCTTGAGGCATTCCCTCCGACAGGGCAGCGGATTTGATACAGGAAACAGGCAGGATGGAAGTGTTGCGGATCTGGCCACAGGAAGACGGGCAGCCCGTTTCGTGTCAGGAGAAAATCCGGGTGCTGGAAGAAAACTGGCAGGATGTGCGGCAGGTTCTGACCGATGCCTTCGAGGATGCGGTATTGATGGGTGTAAGCGAGCAGGTCATGCGTGAGCGACTGACAGAACTGGTGCAGGCGTTGCAGTCTCCAAGGATGGGCGCATGAGGGTGCGCGCAGGTGGCCTGTCGGGGCGCGGCAGGGTCAGACATGGTTTTCTGACTGGCGGTATGGGGATGCTGCTGGCGGGCGTGGTGGGGGCGGGTCTTACGGGGGGGCAGGGTTTTGCCGCCGGTGTGCCGCTGGCCCCACCTGCCGTTTACCCGGCGGATACATGGCAGGGCAGGACCGTGGCTGTGATACGCGTGCTCGACAAGCTGGACGCGCATGTAGAGGTGCTGTCCGTACCGGTTGGCGGCACAGCGCACTACAAGAACCTGGAAATTGGTGTTGCCCGCTGTGTGGCCCGCCCGCCCACGCTCGCCCCGGATGCCGCCGCCTGGCTCGACCTGCGTGACACGCACCCTGATGGCGTGGCGTTTCATGGCTGGATGCTGGCAGCAGAACCGGCGCTGGGCGTGCTTGAAAGCCCGCTCTACGATGTGCGGATGATCCGGTGTGAGGGGCAGAACACCGCGCCCACGCCCATGCCGCTGGCAACGCCGGTGGTGCCTGTGCTGCCATCGGCCACGCCGCAGGCTGCACCGGGCGGTGCTCCGGCGGCTGATGGCACGCATCTGCTTGTGCCTCCGCCGGGTATGCAGCCGACACCGGGTACGGCCCAGCCCGCGCCTTCGACGGCTCCTGCATCAACACAGGCTCCATCTGTCGTTGCTCCGCAGGCGCCTCTGCCGCCGCCCGTTCCTTTCCCGTCCGGCGATCAGAACCGGGCAGGCAGCGCGGAACCAAAAACAGGCGATACATACTGACACGGGATCAGGCCCGGTGCTTTCCGGTGTAGGGCGGCTAGTATCGGCTCGTGGCGGAAGGTAGAGGGTCTTTCTGCGCCCGGATGCGGAAAACAGGCCATATAAGAGGTGTTTCATGCTCGGTTTTCATGGGGCGCAGAGCGCCCGTTTTCCCATCCCGCCTTTGTCTCAGGCCGCGTTTTTGCTGAATTTTGATGGCACGCTGGTGGAAGAGACACCCTCAGGAGACCCCGTGGTGCTGGCGCCCGGCCTTATAGACACATTGCGCCGTCTGCGGGCGGCCTGCGGCGATGCACTGGCCATTGTTTCTTCCCGCACGGTCGAACAACTGGATGCGTTTCTGGGCGATGTGCCGTTCGCTGTGGGGGGAGAGGGCGGCATTGCCCTGCGCCACAGGCCGGGGGGGCCTATCGAGCGGACAGCCCTGCCGGAACTGCCTAGAATCTGGCTTGTGCAGGCGCGCGACCTTGTGGGCACGTTGCCGGGCGTCAGGCTGGAGCATACGGAGGGCGGGTTTATTCTGCATTACCGCGCAGCGCCTGAGGCCGCGCAGGTTCTGCATGATGCCGTTGCCGCGTGGGTCAAGGAATCGGCCGGGGCGTATCTGCTCGCGGCCGGGCGCATGGCGTGGGAAATCCACCCCGCCGGGGTGGACAAGGGCTATGCGGTATCGTTGCTGATGCAGAGGCCGCCTTTTCTGGGGCGCAAGCCGGTTGTGATCGGTAACGACAAGTCCGATGAGAGTGCTATGGCCGTGGCCAAAGCCGCCGGGGGTGCGGGGTTTCGTATTCCGGTGGACTTTCCCACACCCGCCGTGCTGCGGACCTGGCTTGCGGGGCTGACCGCCTAGGGGGCGGGGCACGCGCCGGAAATCCGGAATATGGCGTCAGTTGCCAAGGCAGGAGGGCGGGCGCAGGATGCCGCGGCCGCCAACCCACAGGGGCGCAGGCTGGAGCAACAGGCGGGAGCATGACATGAGCCGCGACAGAACCGGATGGATGCCGGGCGTGTTGATGATACTGGCGGGGGGCATGGCGCTGGCCTTTGCATGGTGGGTCGAGCGCGGGCTGGGCATCACGCCCTGCGAACTCTGCCTGCTCGAACGCTGGCCCTGGCGTATCCTGATTGTGGCGGGCGTGGCCGCTGCCGTGTTGCCCGGTGCTTTGCGGCGGGTTTTCCTGTGGTGCGGCGTGCTGCTGATGCTGGGCTCCATCGGGCTGGCCGTGTGCCATGCCGGGGTGGAATGGGGCTGGTGGCCGAGCCCTCTGCCTGCCTGCCATGCACCGCATGTAACCGGGCGCACTATGGCTGAGCGTCTGGCCTCCATGCCGGTCCGGCCTCAGAAACCCTGTGACTGGCCGACCTATCTGGTACCGGGTGTTCCGGTTTCGATGGCGGTTATCGGGGGGCTTTACGCGCTGGCGGTGCTGGTTGGGCTGATTGGCAGCCTGCGTTCAGGCCAGCGCCAGACCCGGCGTATTTTTCGCTGAACTGCGGATCAATATCGGGCGCAGGGTTTATGCGTTGCCTACGATACCGTCTGCCTGCATGACCTGACCGGCCAGCGTTTCCAGTCGTTCGCAGGCCAGCGGTCCCAGTGCCTTGATGTCGGCATAGGAGAACCAGCGGGCTTCCAGCGCATCATCGCCTGCCTGCGGGGTTGGGCACGGCCCGGCGGGCAGATGGCAGCGCACCGCGATAATGACGTAATGGAACGCCAGCGCGCCTGCGGTGTCATGGCGGATCGACTCGAAGGTATCAATCACGGCCTGCCCCGTGGCGTGCAGGGCCGTTTCTTCCTCCAGTTCCCGGGTGGCAGCCTGAAGTAGCGTTTCCCCCGGCTCCACCTTGCCGCCGGGAAAACCCCACAGTCCGGCATCGGGCATCTTGCCGCGCCGGACCAGTAAAAACCTGTCTTCATGTCGGATAACGGCCAGTACGCCGACACGCGGCAGGGCGGGAGAAGAAATGGAGTGCATGGGCTCAAGGATGCGGCCTGCCCGTGCAATGGTCAATTCCCCCGGCGGCGCGGGCGGGGCTATGCGGCCCGTGCATCCGTTAACGCGCGGGCATATCAACACAGGCATTGACGTGGCCCTTTCTTTTTTTTCAAGCTGAACCGTTATGAAAGACCCTCATGTCCCCTCGGATAGCGTATCCGGGCAGGCGACTGTCTGCCCCTTTCCGCGTCAGCAGATCCTGGAGCGCAGGCAGGCTGCGGGGTATCTGGGTGTGCCTGCGCGGCGGCTGTGGCTGCTGGAATGGATAGGCGGCGGCCCGCGTCCGGTCAGGCATAAGGGACGTGTGATCCGTTACCGGCGCGATGAACTGGATCGTTACAGCGCCAGACAGTTTGAACGCGCGGGCCTGCCTGCCGAGTTTCTGGCCCGCTATCGTCGTCAGCGTGAGCAGGCGGGGTATGGCGGGCTTGATCCGTTTCTGGATATGGCCAGCCGTGACGAAATGCTGGGGCTGTATGCCCGGTCGGGCAGTCGGGTAGCGATCGTGGTCGGGATGGTTCTGATCGTGCTGTCGCACACGCCGCTTTCGCGCATGGTCTTCCACGCTCTGCACTGGCGTCTCGCGTAAGGTGCAGCGCCAGTGCGGCGGGGTGGCTCCCTTGCGCAAAGGGGCAGGCGCGACCATGTTTGGGGCATGGATGCTCCCTTGCCGCCGTTATCTTCTCCTTCTCCCGCGCGTGGCCGCAAGCGCGGCACGCTGAGCGAACGCGCCGCCCAGTTGCCAGCCGTCACTTTCCGGCCCGAACAGCAGGCCCCGCGGCCAAAGCTGCGCCGGATGGAGGTTGTGTCCGAGTATGAACCCGCGGGCGACCAGCCGCAGGCGATTGCCGAGTTGGTGCGCGGTGTCGAGGCCGGGGAGCGGGATCAGGTGCTGCTCGGCGTCACGGGGTCGGGCAAGACATTCAGCATGGCCAAGATTATCGAGGCCACCCAGAAACCCACCCTGATTCTGGCCCCCAACAAGACTCTGGCTGCCCAGCTTTATGGTGAGATGAAGCAGTTCTTCCCCCATAACGCGGTGGAATATTTTGTCAGCTATTATGACTACTACCAGCCCGAGGCCTATGTGCCCCGGTCAGATACCTATATTGAAAAAGACAGCCAGATAAACGAGCAGATCGACCGGATGCGCCATGCCGCCACACAGGCGCTGCTGGAGCGTAATGACGTCATCATCGTTGCGTCGGTCTCGTGTATTTACGGTATCGGGTCGGTGGAAACCTATGCGCGCATGGTGGTCAAGCTCGCACTCGGCGGGGAGATCGACCGCGACAAGCTGGTGCGCAGTCTGGTGGAACTCCAGTACCGGCGAAACGATGCGGCGTTTACGCGTGGTACCTTCCGTGTCCGGGGCGAGACGGTGGATATCTTCCCCGTGCAGAACGAGGACAGGGCCTGGCGTATTTCCCTGTTTGGCGACGAGGTGGACGGGATTATCGAGTTCGATCCGCTTACGGGCGAAAAAACGGCCGATCTTCAGGAAGTCACCATCTACGCCAATAGCCATTACGTAACGCCCCGGCCAACGCTTAATCAGGCGATTGTCGGCATCAAGCAGGAACTGCGCGAGCGGCTGGATCAGTTTACAAAGGCGGGCAAGCTGCTGGAGGCCGAGCGGCTGGATCAGCGCACCCTGTTCGATCTTGAAATGCTTGAGACAACCGGCGTGTGTAAGGGGATCGAGAACTACTCACGCTATTTGTCGGGCCGTAATCCGGGCGACCCGCCGCCTACGCTGTTTGAATACCTGCCGCGTGATGCCCTGCTGATTGTGGATGAAAGCCATGTGACCGTGCCGCAGATTGGCGGGATGGAGCGCGGAGACCATGCGCGCAAGTCCATCCTTTCTGAATTCGGGTTCCGGCTGCCCTCCTGTCTGGATAACAGGCCGCTGAATTTTGCCGAGTGGGATACTTTCCGCCCCCAGACCCTGTTCGTGAGCGCCACGCCCGGCCCGTGGGAGATGGAACGCACCGGCGGCGTGTTTGCAGAGCAGGTTATCCGGCCTACGGGGCTCATCGACCCCGTGACGGATATCCGCCCTGTGGAGCACCAGGTGGATGATCTGCTGGCCGAATGTCGCGCCACCATTGAGCGTGGTGGGCGTGTGCTTGTCACCACCCTGACCAAGCGCATGGCCGAAGACCTGACCGATTACATGAACGAGGCCGGAATCCGGGTGCGGTATCTCCATTCGGACGTGGATACCCTCGAACGTATCGAGATCATCCGTGATCTGCGGATGGGCGCTTTCGATGTGCTGATTGGCATCAACCTGCTGCGCGAGGGGCTGGATATTCCTGAATGTTCGCTGGTGGCCATTCTCGATGCCGACAAGGAAGGTTTCCTGCGTTCGCGCACATCGCTGATCCAGACCATAGGCCGCGCCGCCCGCAACGTGGATGGCCGCGTGTTGCTCTATGCTGACAAGATGACGGACTCGCTCAACTACGCGGTGGAGGAAACAGCCCGCCGCCGTGAAAAGCAGATGGCCTGGAACGAGGCCCACGGCATTACCCCGCAGAGCGTGCGTAAGCAGATCAGCGATATCGTTGGTTCCGTGTTCGAGCAGGATTACGTGACGGTGGCACCCGACCGGGAAACGGGTGTGAATGAGTTCGTGGGGCAGGACGGCGCCGCGACTCTGGCGGCGCTGGAAAAGCGTATGCGTGAGGCAGCGGCTGATCTGGAGTTTGAAACCGCCGCCCGCCTGCGCGATGAAATCAGGCGGCTCGAAGCCGCGCAGCTTGGCCTGCCTGTGGCTCCGGTCGCATCATCCGTCGGAGGGCAGGCAGGCGGCGCGCGTCGGGGCAAAAAGGACACCACGCCCCGGCCTTTCGGGCCGGGTGGTGGCGGGTACGAACGCAAATCCGGCAAGGGCGGCGGCCGGGCGCGCAGGTAGGGGCCTTGTTTATGGGGGGCAAGGCTTCTACCGTCTGGGCGGGATGATCCGTATTGCTACTGGCAAGGATATGAACAACGTGTCTCAGATAGACCTTGAACCGGATTACGAAGCCCTTGCGCGCGCACCTGTCCGCACCGAGCCTTTCAGGCATGTGGTGGTGCCGCACTTCATTCGCGAGCAGGACCTGCCTCGTGTCTTCGCAAACCTGCCGCATATTCCCTCGGGCGGGTCGTTTCCGCCGCAATCCCTGAACCTCTCACCGCTCATGCGCACGCTGCTGGCGCAGATGGAAGGGCCTGAACTCCGCAGGCTGATCGCCGAAAAGCTCGATCTCGATCTGTCGGACGCGCCTTCCATGCTGACAATCCGGGGCCGCACCCGTGAGAAGGACGGGCGTATCCATACGGATTCTCTCGCCAAGCGCGTGACGATCCTGCTCTATCTGAACCCGTCGGGCGAGGTGTGGGAAAAACAGGAAGGCTGCCTGCGGTTGCTGCGCGGCCCGCATGACATAGAAGACTATGTGCATGAGGTGCAGCCGGTGGACGGAACGCTGCTCATTTTCCCCAACGGGCCGGACGCGTGGCATGGCCACCGGCAGTATGTGGGGCCGCGATACACCATTCAGCTCAATTACATGACGCGTGATGCCAAGGCCCGCTCGGAGCTGCGGCGTCACAAGCTGTCGGCCATGGTCAAGAAGCTTGCCCTGCCCGGTCTGGATGCCTGAGGGCAGGCGGCGGCTTTTGACGGCGTTGAAGCAGGAAAACAGGAAGAATTGATGACACAGCGTACCGCCAGCACGGCCAGTAAGCGGCTGCCCGGTTTTGCCCGCACCCTGAGTATTGCCCTGTGCGCGGCCACATGCCTTGCGGGTGTGGCCGTGCCGGGCGTATCGGCTCTGGCGCAGCAGGCCATGGACATGCCACCCGGCCAGATGGGCGGTATGCCCTCAGCACTGGTGCCCGCGGCACTCAGCAGTGCGCAGGTCGTGCGGGCAACCCTGCCCAACGGGCTGCGGGTTGTGATTGTGCCGGACCGTCTGGCCCCGGTCGTGACAACCGAGATCAACTATCTTGTCGGCTCGGCTGAAACGCCCAAGGGCTTTCCTGGTACGGCTCATGCGCTGGAGCACATGATGTTCCGTGGAAGTGCCGGGCTGGATAAGGATCAGCTTGCCTCTGTCGGGGCGCGGCTGGGCGGCAGCTACAATGCTGATACCACCGAGGACGTCACCCAGTATTTCTATACCGCGCAGTCGCGCGACCTGCCGGTCCTGCTTAAAATCGAGGCGCTACGCATGACAGGGCTGACCCTGTCCGAAGCAGACTGGCAGAAGGAGCGCGGCGCGATCGAGCAGGAAGTCTCGCGCGACCTGTCCAGCCCCACCTATCTGTATCTGGAGCAGTTGCAGGCCATTCTGTTCGCGGGCACGCCGTACGAGCACGACGCGCTGGGCACGCGGCCTTCCTTCGAGCGTACGAAAGCGGCTGACCTGCGCGCGTTCTATCGCAAATGGTACGCTCCCAATAATGCGGTGCTGGTGATTGCGGGTGACGTCAATCCGGTGAGCACGCTCGAACTGGTTGAAGACACGTTTGGCGGCATCCCGCGCCGTGCCTTGCCTGCGCGTACGCCGGTGGCCCCTGTGCCGCCGCCTGCCAAAACCCTGTCTTTTGCCACGGATTATCCGGTCGGGTTCGCAACGCTGGCTTTCCCCATGCCGGGTTCCTCCGCGCGGGATTTTGCGGTGGCGGACATTCTGTCTGATGTGCTGTCCAGCCAGCGGGGGGCATTGTACCAGCTTGTGCCGCAGGGCCGTGCCCTGTTTGCCGGGTTTGAATACGCGCCCAAGCAACTGGCGGGCTTCGGGCTGGCGCTGGCGGCTTTCCCCAAAGGGGGCGACGCCAAGCGGACAATGGCCGATATGCGTGCCGTGCTGGAAAAAATCCGCCATGACGGCGTGCCAGCCGATCTGGTTGAAGCCGCCAAGCGGCGCGAGATCGCGCAGTTGCAGTTCGCGGCCAATTCCGTCAGCGGTCTGGCCGAACTGTGGTCCAATGCGCTGGCGTTCCAGAATCTGGAATCGCCCGGAGATATGGTGGCCGCCTATCAGGCTGTAACCCCCGAGGCCGTCAATGCGCTGGCCGCCACCCTGCTTGATCCCGCCCATGCGGTTTCTGCTGTGCTGACGCCTGAAAGCTCTGGCCAGCCGGTGGCGGGCAAGGGCTTTGGCGGGGCCGAGTCGTTCGGTGCGACGCCAGACAAGCCCGTGCCCCTGCCCGCATGGGCGGAAAAAGACCTGACCCGGCTGGACAAGCCCGAGCCCACGGCCCAGCCCACGGTCAGCACCCTGTCCAACGGGCTGAAGCTGATTGTCTGGCCCTCGCACGTTAGCCACACCATCCAGCTTACGGGGCAGGTGCGTCAGACCCCGGCGCTGGAGGAGCCGCAGGGGCAGGAAGGCGTGAGCGATGTGACCGAGGCGCTCTTTGCCTACGGCACCACCCAGCATGACCGTCTGGCTTTCCAGAAAGCGCTGGATGATATTCCTGCATGGGAGAGTGCTGGCAGCGGGTTCAGCCTGCGGGTGCTTACACCCGATTTTGAAAAGGGCATTGCCCTTTTGGCAGAAAACGAATTGCATCCGGCCTTCCCTGCCAGTGACTTTGAAATTGTTCGGGCGCAGACAGCACAGGCGCAGGCGGGGGAACTCGCGTCTCCGGGGCATCTGTTCACCCAGGCGATCAAGGTCGCCATTCTGCCGCCCAAAGACCCGGCCCTGCGTGAAGCAACGCCGCAGAGCATCATGCACGTCACGCGCGACGACGTGCTGCATTATTACGCACATGCCTGGCGGCCTGACCTGACGACGATCGTGGTGACGGGTGATGTGACCCCCGAGAAGGCCCGCGCGGTGGTGGAGCACGCCTTTGGCGGCTGGCAGGCGGAGGGGCCAAAGCCTGAACTCGACCTGCCCGCCGTGCCGCTCAGCAAGGCATCACGCGCGCATGTGCCCGACAAGAGTAGCGTGCAGGACGAGGTGGTGCTGGCCGAAACGCTGGGCCTGACCGCCGCCAACCCGGACCATTTCGCGTTGCAGCTTGGTAACGAGGTGCTGGGTGGTGGGCTGTTCTCATCCCGCCTGTATCGTGACCTGCGGGTGAAGACCGGCTATGTCTATACCGTTGGCAGCGATTTCGAGTGGGGTCGTACCCGGGGCACCTACACGGTGAATTACGGTGCCGACCCGGACAAGGTGGGCAAGGCGCGCGCGGCCGTGCTGCATGATGTCGGGGCCATGGTGGCGGCACCGCCTACGGATGCGGAACTGTCGCTGGCCAAGGCATCGCTGCTGCGGCGGATACCGCTCCAGCGCGCAAGCCTCGACCATATTGCTTCGCAGTATCTCTATCTGGCCAGTCTCGATCTGCCGCTGGATAACGCCGACCGTGCCGCACAGGCGTATTACAGCGCCACGGGGGCGGATATTCAGGCCGCTTTCCGGCAGTGGATTCGTCCCGATGATCTGTCCACCATTGTCAAAGGTCCTGCTCCCACCTGGTAAGGGGCGCAGGCCGGCGCGGTTAGTGCACGTGTCCGTTCAGGTGGCGGGGAGGAGCGAAAGCTGCTCCGCTCCGCCCGTGGCCTGAGGGCCGCATAGGCTGGAAACGGTAATGCCCAGCAGGCGTACGGGTTTTCGCAGTGGCAGCAGCGGGCGTAGCAGATACAGCCCCGCCTGAAGCAGGTCTGCCTGATCGCGCACCGGTGTCTGGCGCGAGAGCGAACGGGTAAGCTGGCTGAAATCCGCATGGCGCAGTTTCAGGGTGATGGTTCGGCCTGAAAGCCCGCGTTTTTCGCAACCTGTCCAGACTTTTTCGGCCAGTGTCCGCAGGGCTTCGGACAGGTCTGGCTCGTGTCTCAGGTCCTGATCGAACGTGGTTTCCTTGCCCAGCGATTTGCGCGGGCGGTCGGGTTCCACCGGGCGGTTGTCTTCTCCATGGGCAATGCCGTGGTAGAAGGCCGCCGCCTTGCCAAAATGCTGGCGCAGGGTTTCCAGAGGGAAGGCGCGCAGGTCTGCGCCAGTCTGGATTCCCAGCGCGTTCATGCGCCGCGCGGTGGCCGGGCCGATGCCATGAAAAGCGCCGACGGGCAGGGGGGCCACAAAGTCCTGCCCTGCACCGGGAGGAATGACAAACTGCCCGTTGGGCTTGTTATGGTCCGAGGCCAGTTTGGCCAGAAATTTGTTATAGGAAATACCGGCCGAGGCGGTCAGTCCGGTCTCGGCCAGAATGGCGGCACGGATTTCCTGCGCGATGGCGGTGGCCGATGCCCGGCGGATCAGCGGATGCGTGATGTCCAGATAGGCTTCATCCAGAGAAAGAGGCTGGATGAGGGGCGTGTAGCGCGCGAAGATCGCATGAATCTGCGCGGATACGGCCCGATACACTTCAAAGCGGGGTGGTACGAACACAAGCTGCGGGCAGCGTCTTTGCGCCAGAAGCGACGGCATGGCCGAGCGTACGCCAAAGGGACGGGCCTCATAGCTGGCGGCAGCGACCACGCCGCGTTCCTGGCTCCGCCCCACCGCGACGGGCCGCCCCCGCAAGGCCGGATTGTCGCGCTGTTCGACCGAGGCATAGAACGCGTCCATGTCGATATGGATGATCCGGCGCACGGGCTGTGTCATGGGGGCGTGACATAGCACAGTGCCCGGATGAATGGAACAAAAACGGAACCTTTTCGGCTCCTTAGTTCCTTAATGGTGCTGATAGGCCAGACTGCTTGCCAGCGCCACGCGGTGGGAGTGGGCGTTCTGCACGGGCGGCGTCGGCACGCCGCCGGAAAACAGGCAGGGTGACAGGTTGCGCGCCGCATGGGGCGAAAGCCAGTAGCCTGCGCCGGCCAGACAGGCGCCTAGAGTGGTCAGGGCCGTCATCATGCGCAGGCGGAGCCGCGCCAGCGGCAGCAGTGGGCGCAGCAGGGTGTGCATGTCGTCCTCACGCTCGTTCTGCGCGGCTTCTGTCGCCAGTAGCAGGGTGTATTCCGTCTCGGTCACTGCCAGGGTACCGCCGGTGCGGATATCAAGCGTGGTTGGCGCAGCAGGCCGGGCAGGACGTTCATCGCCTCTGAAGGAGAGATCGGACAGCGCTTCGTGGAAAGCTCTGGTCACGGCCAGGAATTCGCGGCGGAAGCAGGGCAGGAAACAGGGCAGCGCCACGCCGCAGGGCTGGGTGCTGTTGGAGCGGGCGGTTTGCGGCGCGGCAAGACGACGGATGGTCCACAGGGTCAGCCGTTCGCTGGAAGGAAGATCCGTCAGATAAACAGGCATTGTTGACATTGTGCGTTCCGTGGGTAGCTGACCCGCGGCTCCTGAAGTGAAGATGACGTTCCCTTATAGTTGATAATAATTCTCATTATCAACATAAAACCGCATGGGATACCGGGGTGGCCAGCCCGATGGCTTTTCCTCTTTCCTTGCCGCGACAGTTGGGGCAGTACTCGAAGCATGTCCGTGCTTACATCTCTCACCCTGCCGCTTCTGCGCTCCCTCAATCCTGAGACGGCGCATGACCTCGCCCTTGATGCCCTGACGCTGGGCCTGTCCGTGCCGCTCAAGCGGCCGGAGGATGATCCGGCGCTGGCAACCCGCGTTCTGGGTATGCGCTTTTCAAACCCGATTGGTATTGCCGCGGGCTTTGATAAAAATGCCCGTGCGCTGCGCCCGCTGGCCCGGATTGGCTTCGGGTTTGTGGAAGCCGGAACCGTCACGCCGCGCCCGCAGCCGGGCAACCCGCGGCCCCGGCTGTTCCGTCTGGAGGAAGACAGGGCGGTCATCAACCGCATGGGCTTCAACAATCAGGGGATAGACCGTTTTGCCGTAAGGCTGGCCCGTCTGTCGCGCCCGCTGCCTTCTGGCCGGGGCGGCGGGGCTGGCGTGCCGGTGGGGGCCAATATCGGCATCAACAAGACCGGTGCGGACCCCGAGCGCGATTACCCGGCGCTGGTGGCGCGGGTTAAACCGTATGTCCAGTATATCGTGCTCAATGTGTCCTCGCCCAACACGCCGGGCCTGCGTGGTTTGCAGGATGCAGCCCGGCTACGCGGCATTCTGGACGCCATTGCGGACAGGCACCCCGAGCGCCCCCCGATTCTGGTCAAGCTGGCGCCCGATCTCGAAAACGACGCAATCGCGCCGATTGTCGAGGCGGTGGTGGAAGGCGGCGCGCAGGGGCTGATCATCAGCAACACCACGCTGGAGCGTCCTCCCAGCCTGCGCAGTCCCTACCGGGACGAGGCGGGCGGGCTTTCCGGCAGGCCGCTGGCGCCGCGCGCGCGGGCCATGCTCGGCATTGTGGCCGAGGTGGCGGCCGGGCGGCTGGCGCTTGTGGCCTGCGGCGGTATCGAAACCGGGCTGGACATTCTGGAGCGGATTCGCATGGGGGCTGATCTGGTGCAGGTCTATACGGCCTTTGCCTATGAAGGCCCGGCTCTGGTGGCGCGCCTCAAGCGCGAGATGCTGGACGTCATGCGGCGCGAGGGTGTGGAAAGCCTCGACGATATCCGTGGAACCGGGACCAGAGGAAAGAGCCTGTGAGCACGCCCGCTACTCTGGCAATGCCCGGCGGCCTCGCGGCCGTTGCCGACCAGTATGATGGATATATCATCGACCTGTGGGGCACGGTGCATGATGGTATCCGCCCGTACGAAGGCGCGGTCGAGTGCCTTCAGGCCCTGCGCCGTGCGGGCAAGCGGGTGGTCATGCTGTCCAATGCGCCGCGTCCGGCTTCGGTGGTGACAGAGCAGCTCAAGGCTTTTGGCGTTACCCCCGACCTGCATGACGGCGTCATGACCAGTGGACAGGAAACCTATACCCGCCTGCGTGACCGGACAGACCCGTGGTTTGCCCGGCTGGGCCGCACGGTGCTGCACATGGGCGGGGCGAACGACCTTGGCCTGTATGACGCACTGGATATCGAACAGGTGCGGACCCCCGCGCAGGCCGGTTTTATCATGAATGCCGGGCCGGATATTGACCGGGGCGTGGAGTCGCTTGACCCGTACCTGCCGGAACTCGAAGCCAGCCTCAGGCACAAACTGCCGATGATCTGCGCCAACCCGGACCGGGTGGTGATCAAGGGCGGGCGGCGGCAGATCTGCGCGGGTGCTCTGGCGGCCTTCTATGAGGAACAGGGGGGCGATGTCTGCTGGATCGGCAAGCCCTATCCTTCTGTTTACGAACCGGTTTTCAGTATGCTGGATGTCCCGCGTGAGCGGATTCTGGCTATTGGTGACGCGCTGGAAACCGATATCCGGGGTGCGGCCGGGGTTGGCGTGGACAGCGCTTGGATTCTGGGCGGTATCCATAGGGAAATGGTTGGCAATGACGCGGCCCTGGCGACGGAAGAAGCCAGCGCGGCCGGGCTGCGGCCCGTCGCGGCGCTCCCCCGCCTTGTCTGGTAACGACTATGGCGGCTGAGGCCCTGCCCGCGGTGGGCTGCGGGGCGTTCATTCTGCGCGATGGTCAGGTGCTGCTGATTCAGCGCCTCCGCGCGCCGGAGGCCGGTTGCTGGGGGCTTCCGGGCGGTCGGGTCGAGCCGTTTGAAGCCGTGCCGGACGCGGTCAGGCGTGAGATCCACGAGGAAACTGGTCTCGACATCGTGCCCGAACGGCTGCTGTGTGTTGTGGATCAGATCGACCCTGCGGCAGGCCTGCACTGGGTTTCTCCCGTCTATCAGGCGCGTGTGCCGACAGGGGCTGAAGCCCGGCTGATGGAGCCGCATAAACATGCGGCCCTTGGCTGGTACGCTCTCGATGCCCTGCCATCGCCCCTGACGCGCGCGACGGAACTGGCTATGGCCGCAGTCAGGGCACTGGAGAACGGCTGAACGCCACGGCCACGGTTCTGGCGTAGCCGTTTGGCGAGCTTCCGGTTTGGGGTCGTCGGGTGTTCAGAAATCCGGCAGGGTCTGGGCCAGCAGGCCGCCCTGACGCAGTGGGGCAACGCGCAGGGCAAGGCCGGTGCGGTCATCGGTTTCCACCATAATCCCGCAGATCGTGGCTTCTCCTTCGGCGGGCTGGAGTCGTTCGCCGGGCAGCTTGCGCACAAGGCGGGCGATGGCGGCTTCCTTGGTCATGCCGATTACGCTGTCATAGTCCCCGCACATGCCCGCATCGGTCTGGAAGGCGGTGCCCGCCGCCAGAATACGGTGATCCGCCGTGGGGGTGTGGGTATGCGTGCCCACCACCAGCGAGGCCCGGCCGTCCAGCATGTGGGCAAGAGCCCATTTTTCGCTGGTGGCCTCGGCATGTACATCCACCACCACGGCCTGCACGGTTGTTCCCAGCCGGTGCCGTGCCAGCAGTTCGTTCATGCAGCGGAAAGGGTCGTCCAGCGGGTCCATGAACAGCCGACCCATGACATTGACCACCAGCGCCTTGCGCCCGTCGGTCAGCTCCGCCACCACGCTGCCCTGCCCCGGCGTGCCGGGCGGGTAGTTGAGCGGGCGGATAATGCGTGGCTCGCTATCAATATGGCCGATCAGGTCACGCCTGTCCCATGCGTGGTTGCCAAGAGTCAGCACATCCACGCCGTTCTGGAGCAGCGATGTCGCGATGGCGGGCGAGAGGCCGAAGCCATGGCTGGCGTTTTCGGCGTTGACCACGACAAGATCAAGCGCGAGTCGGCTCCGCAGATCCGGCAGGCGTGACAGGACGGCCTCGCGCCCGGTCCGGCCGACAATATCTCCCAGGAAAAGCAGTCTCACGAACGGAAGTCCGCAGCATGGAGGGGAGCGGGCAGCAGGCTGGTATCAGGAAGAAGGCGGGTCAAAACGCAGGATCTCTCTTTCAGTCACGATACAGGGCAGTTTCTGGTCATGCGGGCCTGCGGGCAGGGCCGCCACCTCCTGCGAAGCGGGGGCGTAGCCTATGGCCTGCGCTGAGGGCAGGCGGGCCAGTGTGCGGTCGTAATATCCCCCACCATAGCCAAGGCGGTTGCCTGCGCGGTCAAAGCCCAGAAGCGGCACAAGCACAATATCCGGGGCAAAGACCGGGCCATCAGGCGCGTGGGTGCCAAAGCGCCCTACCCGCATGGCGCATGTGGGGTGCCAGTGGCGGAAAATCAGGGGCGTGCCGCGAGGCGTGGTTTCAGGCAGGAGCACCCGCGCGCCGTTCTCATGCAGCCAGTGGCAGAGCGGGCGCAGATCCACCTCGTGCGGCAGAGGCCATACGCAGGCAATGGCCTGGTGCGGGCGTGGGCTCAGCAGCGTCTTGAGGCGCGCACGAATACCCGCATCCGCATCCGGCCCGCGCGTACGCAGGCTCTGCACGCAATGCTGGCGCGCCAAGGCTTTCTGCTGCGCGATTTCAGGGGGATCACCCATAACGGGTGTGGAGTGCGGAGCCGCCATGGCCGTGGGTCTTTTCAACCTCCAGGACCTGCGAGTGCAGGTGGGCACCAGATAATGTGACCAGGGCCACAACAGAGCCAGCTCCCAAGGAAGTGCTTATCGGCCCAGGGGTATGACATGCCTCACGTGCCGGGCAGCCCCGCCTTGTCTATGTAAGCCTGCTCAAGCTCTGCTGCAAGAGCTTCCGCGCGTTCGGCCAGATCAAGCAGGCGGCTGTCCTGCATGGCGCGTTCGGCCCGCAGGCGTTCGACATCATGCACGGCCTGTGCCGTGCTTTCAGGAATACGGCTGTTGGAAAGGTCTTGAATTTCATCGGCCATGAGCAGGGCCGCCAGCACCAGTACACGGGCATCGCCAGAAAAACCCAGCGAGCGCACGCGTTGCACGCGGTGCTCTACCTGATGGGCCATGGCCTGCACATGGCGTTCCTGACCGTTTTCACAGCCTACAGTGTAGCTGTGCCCGTTGATAAGAACCGAAACAAGGGCCATGGGATCAGTCTTTCCGTTCCGGCAGGGGGGCGGATTGTTCTAGCGCGTCACGCACGCGCAGGATAAGGGCATCAACATTGGCCAGCAGTTCCTGCCGCTCCGTCTCCTGACGTTCCGTCAGGCTGGTATCCTGCCGGGGAGGTCTTTTGGATAGCGCAAAGGAAATGCGTTGCAGGGCGCGATCCAGCCTTGCAATCGGATCTTCCTGCGGAGGGAATATCCGTGCGGTCGGTTCTGTTCCAGCTTCAGTGCCGGTCGCGCCACTGTTGATAGAGAACGGGTATGGCTCCGCTGCCTTATCCTGCATGCTTTATCCCTTTCTATTGTTGAGGAATCACCTGCAAATGCGATGGCGTCAAGCATGAGCATGGAAAACAGGCTACTTTTGGGCCGATGCTGCCGTTTTCTCTGTATTTATGACCACGAAAGCGGTCTGCGCGCGTTACGTTCCATGGCCTCGACCGACAGCGCCCCGGATGCGGAGAGGCCAGCTCTGGTTCTGCTCTCGCCCGAGGGCGCTGGGGTTTATATGGGGGCGGTCTGGTGGCACGCACTCGTGCAGGGGCTGGCAGCGGCCGTGACCGGGCAGGAAAGCTGGTCTTTTCAGGCGGATGGCAGCGAGGCGGACGGGTTGCCTTTCGCACATGTGCTCGATTGCGGGGGGAGCGCCGTACATGCCGTTATGGCGCTGAGGCAGGGGCAGCAGGCGGTGGTGCTGGACGCGCTGGACGCGCAGGCCATGGCGGCGCGTACGCTCTTCCGGCAGGCTGGAGGTGTGGTGCTGGCGTCGCGGCCGGCCATCATTTCACCGTACTGATCCTTCAGGCAGCATATCGTCTCTTGTCGGGCATTTCCCTCACGGTTATTTCCAAGAACATTGTCGGCAGGATAAAGTGCCGGACGCTAAGGTATGAAATGAAGGACCGTTCAGTCATGACGCTTACTCCCCAGGTCAAGGCCATTCTCAACCAGTACGAGAGCGATAATCCCGGTACCAAGATGAACCTTGCCCGCCTGCTTAACGCAGGTCGCCTGGGCGGCACCGGCAAGCTGGTGATCCTGCCGGTCGATCAGGGGTTCGAACATGGCCCGGCCCGTTCTTTCGCGGCCAATCCGGCAGCCTATGACCCGCACTACCATTTTGAACTGGCGATTGAAGCCGGGCTGAACGGCTACGCAGCGCCTCTGGGTATGCTGGAATGTGGCGCCGCCACCTATGCGGGCGAAATTCCGCTGATCCTGAAGTGCAACAGCTCCAACAGCCTCGCCACCGAGAAAGACCAGGCCGTGACCGGCACCGTGTCCGATGCGCTGCGTCTGGGCTGCTCGGGCATTGGCTTTACCATTTATCCCGGTTCTGAATACTGCTTCGACCAGATGGAAGAACTGCGCGAACTCGCGGCGGAAGCCAAGTCTGTCGGTCTGGCTGTAGTCGTGTGGAGCTATCCGCGTGGCCCGATGCTGGACAAGAAGGCTGAAACGGCGCTCGATATCTGCGCGTATGCGGCGCATATGGCCGCTCTGTGTGGTGCCCATATCATCAAGGTCAAGCCGCCGACCGACGTGGTGTCGCTGGATGCAGCCAAGTCCACCTACGAAAAGCACCCGGTTGACGTGTCCACGCTGGCTTCGCGCGTGCGTCATATCGTGCAGTCCAGCTTTGGTGGCCGCCGCATCGTGATCTTCTCGGGTGGCGAGCATACCGGCACCGAAAACCTGCTGAACACGATCCGTGGCATTAACGAAGGCGGTGGCTTCGGCTCCATCATCGGCCGCAATGTGTTCCAGCGTCCCAAGGCGGAAGCGCTCGGCCTGCTGGATGAGATCATCGGCATCCTGAAGAACTGATCCTGTCTTGACGGGCAAGCACCACTGGGGAGAGCCACAGCGTGTCTGAACTGTATCTGGCCACGCCGGTTCTTGATCAGGCCGGGCCTTTCCCGGCTGATCTGCACAAGCGGCTGACTGTCTGCCAGCCAGCCGCCCTGCTGCTGCGTCTGCCGCCCGTCGCGCAGATGTCTGATAGCGCCGCAGCCCCGCTTGTGGCGGCTGTGGCGTCCTGCGTGCAGCCTATGGGCATTGCCCTGATACTGCAGAACAGGGCCGCCCTGGCCGTGGCGCAGGCCTGTGACGGGGTGCATCTATGTGGCGATGCGGCGCAGGATACCGCCGCCGTACGCCGCATGGTGGGAGAGACGATGCAGCTCGGGGTGGATGTCGGCCTCAGCCGCGATCATGCCATGCGCGCGGGGGAGGAAGGGGCCGATTATATCTGCTTCACCCCCGGCGAGGGTGAACAGGCCACCCCCGAAGCGGTTGCCTCTGTGCTGGAACTCACCCGGTGGTGGGTCATGATGATGGAACTGCCGGTTGTCGCACAGGCCACGGCAGCAGCCGAGGTTGTGCCGCTGGCGACGGCGGGGGCTGATTTTATCATGCCCGCCGAGAACTGGTGGGATAACCCGCAGGACTGGAACCTGTAGGGTCCACCCTGCGCCCTTTACAGCCTGTCGAAAAAAGCAGCGGCTGCCTTTAGCAGCCGTCGCCCCGTACCGTCCACCCGGTCACGAGGCCGTTCACGAGTTCAAATGTAGTCTGGCAGGTATAGGTGTAGGCCGTGCTTACACCGCCGCCCCATCCCGGCCCCCAGCCTGGGCCCCACCCAGGCCCCCATCCCGGTCCCCAGCCGCCGCTCCAGCCCCAGCCGCCCATCGGCATGGTGTAGTCTGTCTGCTGGCTGATATAGGCGAGAAACAGGTGGTTATCCGCTTCGAACTGCTGGGTTGGCACGCCAAAATTCCGCACCACATCTGCCGCCGGATGACCGATCATGGAATTCAGCAACTGGCGCTCCTTCTTGGAAGGGACTTCGCACGCACTCAGGGCCAGCAGTGCGACCAGCAGTGTTTTTCCCACACGTTTTGGTGTTCTGGCATGGGTCATGGACGAAGAATCCTGAAGGTGAAGGCCAGGGTATGGCCATGTGAACGAGAACGCCGTGGTGTTGTGAATGTTGCAGACTAGTTACCCATCCACAAGACATCCTGTATGCGCCGGGCACCACAGGCCAGCATGACCAGACGGTCAAAGCCCAGCGCAATGCCCGAACAGGGCGGCATGTGGGGCAGGGCGGCCAGCAGGTCTTCATCCACCGGCCAGTCCCTGCGCTCAGGGTAAAGGGCTTTGCGGCGCGCACGGTCCTCCTCGAAACGGGCGCGCTGCTCGGAGGCGTCGGTCAGTTCCTCAAAGGCGTTGGCCAGTTCCATGCCTGCTGCGTAAAGCTCAAAGCGCAGAGCCACGCGCGGGTCATGCGGGTCGGTGCGGGCAAGGGCGGCCTGACTGGCGGGCCAGTGGGTCAGGAACGTGGGGCGGTCGCGCCCTATGACGGGTTCGACACGTTCCAGCAGCAGGCGAAAGAACAGGTCCTCCCAGCTTTCCTGTGCCCGCAGGGGACAGGAGGCAGCGCGCGCCAGCGCCTGTGCATCGCCTTCGGTGGGCAGCAGGTCGATGCCCGCGTGGCGGGCAAAGGCTTCCTGCATGGTCAGGCGCTCGAAGGGGGCGCTCAGGTTCAGCGTAGTTTCTGCGTAGGTGAGGGTGGGCGGCAGGACAGCTTTCAGCAGGGCCTCGGTTTCATCCATCAGGCCGTTCAGGGACAGATGGGGGCGGTACCATTCCAGCATGGTGAATTCGGGCGCGTGCAGGGCGCTGCCCTCGCCATTGCGCCAGACGCGGGCGAACTGGAAGACTGGCAGCCCGGTGGCGGCGACAATCCGCTTCATGGCGAATTCGGGGCTGGTGTGCAGGAACAGGGGGCGTTTTGCTCCGTCAGGCGTTTCCTGCTCGGTGCCGAAAGGCAGGAGGTGCACTTCCTCTCCCGGTACGGGCACGGCGTAAGGTGTTTCCACCTCCACGCAGCCGCGCGCTTCCAGAAAGGCGCGGACAGTGCGCATGACCAGCCCGCGCCGCGCTAGGTAGGGCAGGCGGTCGCGCAGGTGGAGTGGGTCGGGCGTGTGCAGATCAGTGGTTGCTAAGACAGACATGGGAAGAGTAGAGCCGCAGCATGTCTTCTTCGGTCAAGCCCTCATCCGTGCCCGGCCCGGTTGCCGCGCGCACGCTCCGTACGCCTGATGACCTGATTGGCGCTGGTCTGGCGCCCGCCTCCGCACGGGCGGGCCTGCTGGCGGTAGCCGGGCAGTACGCCACGGCCATTCCCCCGGCCTTTGCCGCGCTGATAGAGCAGCCGGACGATCCGATCGGGCTACAGGTGGTGCCCACCCCCGAGGAACTGGTGGTCGCCCCGGCAGAGCGGTCTGACCCGATTGGGGATGATGCGCTTTCTCCCGTGCCGGGTATCGTGCACCGCTATGCTGACAGGGCGCTGCTCAAGCCGTTGCTGGTCTGCCCGCTTTACTGCCGCTTCTGCTTCCGGCGCGAGCATGTGGGGCCAGATGGCGGCGTGCTGGACGAGGCGGCGCTGGCCGGTGCGCTGGACTGGCTGCGCACGCACCCGCAGATCCGTGAGGTGATTTTAACAGGGGGCGATCCGCTGATGCTCTCCGCCCGGCGGCTGGGCGAGATCATATCGGCCCTGTCAGCCATGGAGCACGTCACCACCATCCGCGTGCATACCCGTGTGCCGGTGGCGGCGCCCGAGCGGGTGACGGATGCCATGCTGGATGCGCTGGAGACAGAAAAAGCCATGTGGATGGCCGTGCACATCAACCACGCGCGGGAACTTTCGGAGGCGGCACGGGCCAGTCTGCGGCGGATCGTGCGGCGCGGTATTCCCCTTCTGGGACAGTCGGTGCTGCTGCGTGGCGTCAATGACAGCGAACCGGCGCTGGAGGCGCTGTTCCGGGGCATGGTGGAAAACCGTATGCGCCCATACTACCTGCACCAGCTTGACCCCGCACCCGGCACGGCCCGGTTCCATGTGCCGGCGGAAGAGGGACGAAAGCTGCTGGCCGGGCTGCGTGGCCGGGTAACGGGGCTGGCCTGGCCGCTTTACGTGCTCGATATTCCCGGTGGGTACGGCAAGGTGCCGCTTGGCCCCGGTTATGTGGACGGGGCCGCGCAGGTGCGCGACCCGTCAGGCCGCACGCATAGGCTGGAGCGCCCGTAGGAACCCGCTCAACAGGGCGTGGGGCCTATTGTACGCCGATAGCCGCGCCGCCGGGGTGACGGCGGTCATAGCCGCCATAATAGCCGCCTTTCGCGTCGGTCGCCCCGAGGGACGGCGCCCCGACCAGTATGCCTTCAGGAATTCCCCATGGCGCATGGGGGGCAAAATGGTAGCCTTCCTGTTCAAGCGTGTGGGCGACATCGGGGCTGACCGCACCGGACTCAACCTCGACCGTTTCGGGCATCCACTGTTCATGCAGGCGTGGCAGGTCGATGGCTTTCTGAATATCCAGCCCGTAATCCACCACGCCCAGCACAACTGACAGCACGATGGTAGGAATGCGCGAGCCGCCGGGGCTGCCAATGACCATGACCGGCGCGCCATCGCGCGAGAGAATGGTGGGCGACATGGAGGAAAGCGGTGTCTTGCCGGGGGCTATGGCGTTGGCGCGGCTGCCGGGAATACCGAACATGTTCGGTGTGCCGGGTTTGATGGAGAAGTCGTCCATCTCGTCATTCATGACAATGCCGGTCGTGCCTCCGACAACTTTCGCGCCGAACCAGCCATTAAGCGTGTAGGTGGTAGAAACGGCGAAACCCGTGCGGTCAATGACGGAGTAATGGGTTGTCTGCGGTTTTTCCGGCATGGCCTCTCCCGCCTGAAGGTCGGCGGACGGCACGGCGTGGTCGGTGGGAATGGCCGCCCGGACAGCGTTGATATAGGCCGGATTGAGCAGGTGGCTGATCGGGTTGCGGACAAAAGCGGGGTCGCCCAGATTGCGCCGGTCTGAATAGGCGTGGCGCATGGCTTCAATTTCGCGTTGCAGGGCCGGAGCGGTATGCAGGCCCAGCGCGTGCATGTCATAGCCGGACAGGATGTCCAGCATTTCGCACAGTGCGACGCCCCCCGCACTGGGTGGCGGGGCCGTTTCCACCAGAAAGCCCCGATAGGTGCAGCTCAGCGGTGGCAATTCGCGCGGGGTATAGCGGGCAAAGTCCTCGTTTTGCAGAATCCCGCCGTTCAGGCGCGCAACGCGCACCAGTTCCTGTGCAATGAGGCCATGGTAGAACGCATCCGTTCCCCCATGCGCGACCTGTTCGAGCGTGTGGGCCAGATGGGCCTGCACGAGCCTGTCGCCAGCCTGAAGCGGCGTGCCGTCGGGGCGCAGAAAAATGGCGCGGGCGTACGGGTCTTTGGCCAGGCCATCAGTAGCGGTGTGGAGCAGCGCCACATCGCCTGCTTCCAGCACGAAGCCGTTGCGCGCCAGTTCGATGGCAGGCTCCATATCTGTCTGACGTGACAGATGGCCCCAGCGCTGACGCACCATTTCAAGCCCCGCCACCGTGCCGGGCACGGCAACCGCTTTCCAGCCCAGAACGGACAGGTCGGGTATGACCTGCCCTTTGCTGTCCAGGTACATGTCGGCTTTTGCGGCCAGCGGTGCTTTTTCACGGAAATCTAGGAAAACGGTCTTCTGGCCGGGCGGGCGTAGCAGCATGAAGCCGCCGCCACCCAGATTGCCAGCAGCCGGATACACGACGGCCAGCGCGTAGCCCATGGCGACGGCGGCATCGGCGGCATTTCCGCCCTGCGCCAGAATACGTGCCCCAGCCTCGGAGGCCAGCTTCTGGGCGGAAACCACCATGCCATGCGGCCCCCACGTCGGGGCGAGCGCAGGCAGGTGGTCGGGGTCGCTGCTGGCATAGGCCAGCGGGTCCGTGCTGGCGGGCGGAATTGCCGAAGGCGTAACAGCAGACTGCGCCACCGCCGGAGCGGTGCTGAATGGCGCACCTGTGGGCAAGCCAGCCGCCAGCATGAAGAAGGCGGCGCAGGTGCGAAGCAGAAGCCCGCGGGCCGTTCCCTTACGGGCAGGAGCCAGAGGGGCAGACCCCGTGGAGACCGGGCCGGGCGCGGGCTGTGTCATGCTTATCCTTTCGGGGTGTAGGGCGGGTGCGTATAGCCGGCAGGCGAGAGGGTGAAGATCTCGTAGCCGGTTTCGGTTACGGCCAGCATATGCTCGAACTGGGCGGACAGGGAACGGTCGCGCGTGACGGCTGTCCACTCGTCTTCCAGAATTTTCACATCGGGTTTGCCGATATTGAGCATGGGCTCGATGGTGAACACCATGCCCGCCTTGAGCTTGAGCCCCGTGCCGGGCTTGCCGTAATGCAGTACATTGGGTTCGGCATGGAAGGTGCGGCCAATGCCGTGGCCACAGAAATCGGTCACGATAGAGTAGCGGTTCTTTTCCGCGTGGCTCTGGATCGCATGGCCAATATCGCCCAGTGTCGCGCCCGGCTTTACAACTTCAATCCCGCGCATGAGGCATTCGTAGGTGGTGTCCACCAGTTTGGTCGCCTTGATGGAAACCTTGCCCACGGAGTACATGCGGCTGGTATCACCAAACCAGCCGTTCAGCTTGGGGGTCACGTCGATGTTGACGATATCGCCTTCCAGCAGGGGGCGGTCTCCCGGAATGCCGTGGCAGACAACATGGTTGACCGAAATGCAGCAGGACTTGGGATAGCCACGATAGTTCAGCGGCCCCGGCACGGCCCCATGGGCGAGCGTGTACTCGTGGATGATCCGGTCCAGCTCGCCGGTGGTGACGCCGGGCCTGACATAATCGGTGATCATATCCAGCGTTTCGGCAGCCAGGCGACCCGCCGCGCGGAGCCCTATAAAGTCTTCTTCTGTGTGGATAATGATTCCGGCTCTGCCTGCCATGTCTGCCTCTTTGCTGTGTCCGCCAGGGATGCGGGTCGATATAAGGCGGCAAAGATGGAGATACTGGCCCGCAATGGCAACCCGCTTTCGGCTGCCGTCAGGCTGCCATGACCGTGGAGCGGCCATTCCCGGCGTGGCGCAGGGTGGTCAGGGCCAAGGCCCACAGGCTCTTTCGAGCGAGACAGCCCGGACGCTGCGGGCCTGTTGCGAGGGGGGCGCAATGCCCGCCCTCTGGCACTCAGGTACGGTTGCGCGCGTGCGTGGTGGTATGGCGGACCGGGTGGGTGCGGGCGGAAATGGCATGAACCTTCGCGCCGATCAGCCGCACACGGTGATCATGCGCGACGCTCGTGTGGCCCCGGCGCGCATGGGGCGTTGCGGCTTCAGCCACTTCCAAGGCCTTGTGGCGGCTGGCCCCAGCCATAGCAATAACCCGGTGCTGACGCATGACGGAGTGTTGCGTGCTGGCGCGTGCGAGCACCAGCGGACGTTCGACAGGGGCAACCCCTTCAGCGTCAAAGCCCCGGTCAAGCTGGCTGGCCATGATCTGGGTGCGCTGCGAGTTGCTTGAAGAACCGAGCACAACCCCGACAAGCCGTACATTGTCACGCATGGCGGAGGTGACAAGGTTATGCCCCGCTTCCTGCGTGTAGCCGGTCTTCATGCCCTCTGCTCCGGCATAGACCTTGAGCATGGGGTTGTGGTTGGGAATGACCCGCTGGTGGAAGCGGAAGCTCGGCGTGGAGAAGTAATGATAATATTCGGGAAAATCGGCAATCAGCCGGCGCCCGAGTGTGGCCAGATCGCGCGCCGTCGTCAGTTGCTCGGTATTCGGCAGGCCGGAAGCATTGCGGAAGGTCGTATTGTTCATGCCGAGCGCATGGGCCTGACGGGTCATCATGGCCGCGAACTGCGGCTCGCTGCCGCCCCCGATGAGTTCTCCCAGCGCGCAGGCGGCATCATTGGCGGACTTGGTGACAAGAGCAAGAATGGCTTCTTCCACTGTCAGGTACGAACCGGGCACCAGCCCCAGCTTGGAGGGCTCCATGGTGGAGGCATGGATTGATACCGGCACCTGCTGGTCGGGGGTAATCATGCCCGCGCGCAGGGCGCTGAAAGCCATGTAAAGCGTCATCAGCTTGGTCAGGCTGGCAGGGTAGCGGCGCAGATCAGGGTTATTCTGCGACAGGACATCGCCTGTACGGGCGTCCACCACGATTGTGCTGATCTGGTGGGCATATTGCGCGTGCGCCGCGCCGCCTGTAAGGCCGCCAACAGCCAGAGCCACCAGCCCGGCCACCCATGTGCCGCGCCGTGCGATTTTGACGCCTGTGGCGACAGGCACCGCAGGAAGTGCGGTCTGCCGCTGTCTTGCCCGTGTGGACATCTGTTTCTGTGCCACCGTTACCCCCGGCTTTTTTCTAATCTTCAGTATTCCGCCTGACGCGCGGAATCGCAAGAGAAGACTTACAAAAACCATGATAATCTAAAGCACTGCCATGCAGGGGCGATAAGGCCGGCGGAACAGTTTCATCATGACAGGGGCGTATCCCGTGTGGCACAAGCGGGATCATACCTGACAGTTGATTGTAGGGAAGGGGCCGCCGACTCCGGCGGCAGCAGGGAGTAACCTTGTTTTTTCCGGCCCGATGCGGAAAAACAGCCCTCATTCGTGCAACCGGGTTCCGGAGTGTCTTCGCCATGCTTTCGTCGCGTTATCCTGTCCTGCATACGGGCAACGGACCATCCCGACGCGATGGCGGCCAAGAGCCGGACGGGAACGATGCCGACGTAGGTGTGGTGGTGCGGGCCAAGCCCAAAACCCGCAAGCCTGCGATGTACAAGGTGCTGATGCTCAACGACGATTACACCCCGATGGAATTCGTGGTGTACGTGCTGGAGCGGTTTTTCCAGAAAAACCGTGAGGAAGCGACCGACATCATGCTCAATGTCCACCGGCGCGGCGTGGGTGTGTGCGGTGTGTTTACGTACGAGGTGGCGGAAACCAAGGTTTCGCAGGTCATGGATCTGGCGCGGCAGAACCAGCATCCCTTGCAGTGCACCATCGAAAAGGACTGAGCAGGCCTTCAAGACTCCTTGTCTGGAGCCGCCGTTGCGGGCGATGTGGTAAAAAACCACGATAAAAAAACACTTGTCACAATTTTTATGCGCTTATGACTCGCATTTCTGGCTGAAGCAGCCAAATATGCAGGAAGGGCTTCTACGCCTGTGGCGGTTTCTGCATGGGCCACGGAGAGAAGATCCTCGAAAGGAGCGTCTCGTCATGTTGTCACGCAATCTTGAGCAGACGTTGCATCGGGCGCTTATTCTGGCCGGGGATCGGCATCATGAATACGCCACGCTGGAGCATCTGCTTCTAGCCTTGGTGGACGATTCGGATGCCGTTACGGTGTTCCGGGCCTGCGGCGTTGATCTCGATCGCCTGAGAACCGATCTGACGGGTTTTCTCGACAAGGATCTCGCGGGGCTGGCCGCTGACCGTCCGACTGAGCCCAAGCCTACGGCGGCTTTCCAGCGGGTGATCCAGCGTGCGGCTATTCATGTCCAGTCCACCGGACGGGAGGAGGTGACGGGCGCCAACGTGCTTGTCGCCCTGTTTGCCGAACGTGAAAGTCACGCGGTGTATTTCCTGCAATTGCAGGACATGACCCGGCTGGATGCGGTGAACTTCCTCTCGCACGGTATTGCCAAGGCGCCTGATCGCTCCACGCGGAGACCGATCACCGGCACGGGGCCGAGTGCGGACAAGGCGGAAGAGCCCGAGCGTAGCGAAAGTAAGAGCCAGAAAAGCCAGGATGCGCTGTCAACTTACTGCGTCAACCTGAATGACAAGGCGCTTGCCGGTAAGGTGGACCCGCTGATCGGGCGCGACACGGAAATCGAGCGCACGATCCAGATCCTGTGCCGCCGCACCAAGAATAACCCGCTTTATGTGGGCGACCCCGGTGTGGGCAAGACCGCGATTGCCGAAGGGCTGGCCCGCCGTATTGTGGAAGGCAACGTGCCCGAGGTGCTGTTGCAGTCGACCATCTATTCGCTCGACATGGGGGCGCTGCTGGCCGGCACCCGCTATCGGGGCGATTTCGAGGAACGCCTGAAGGCGGTGGTGACGGAGCTTGATCAGGACCCTCATGCGATCCTGTTCATTGACGAAATCCACACCGTCATTGGGGCGGGTGCGACATCTGGCGGGGCCATGGATGCGTCCAACCTGCTCAAGCCTGCGCTTGCGGCTGGTACGCTGCGCTGCATCGGCTCGACAACTTATAAGGAATTCCGTCAGCATTTCGAAAAGGACCGCGCGCTGGTACGGCGTTTCCAGAAGATTGACGTGCCCGAGCCGACCATTGACGACGCGGTGAAAATCCTGCGTGGCCTCAAGGGAAGTTACGAAAAGCACCATAAGGTGCGCTACACGGATGAGGCAATCCGCGGGGCTGTCGAGCTTTCGGCGAAGTACATTCACGACCGTAAGCTGCCGGACAAGGCTATCGACGTGATCGACGAGGTCGGGGCATCGCGTATGCTGCAACCCGAAGGCCGCCGCCGCAAGACGGTGAACCTGAAGGATGTGGAAGACATCATCGCCCGCATCGCGCGCATTCCGCCCAAGAGCATCTCGGCGGATGACAAGGAAGTGCTGCGTAGCCTTGAGCGTGACCTCAAGGGCATGGTGTTCGGGCAGGACAAGGCTATCGACGCTCTCTCCGCCGCTATCAAGCTGGCGCGGGCCGGGCTGCGTGAGCCTGAAAAGCCGATTGGCAACTACCTCTTCTCCGGGCCGACAGGCGTGGGCAAGACAGAGGTGGCGCGTCAGCTCGCTACAGCACTCGGTATCGAACTGATCCGTTTCGATATGTCGGAATACATGGAGCGGCACTCGGTCTCGCGTCTGCTCGGCGCTCCGCCCGGCTATGTCGGGTTCGATCAGGGTGGTCTGCTGACCGATGCCATCGACCAGCACCCGCACGCGGTGCTGCTGCTCGATGAAATCGAAAAGGCACATCCCGACCTGTACAACGTGCTGTTGCAGGTGATGGATAACGGCAAGCTGACCGATCATAATGGCAAGACGGTCGATTTCCGGAATGTCATCCTGATTATGACCACCAATGCCGGTGCGTCTGACCTGAACAAGGAGGCCGTTGGTTTTGGCCGTACCGTGCGGGAAGGCGAGGATGAAGAGGCCATCAAGCGTCTGTTCACGCCCGAGTTCCGTAACCGTCTGGATGCGATCATTCCCTTCGCACATCTGACGCCGGAAATCGTAGGGCAGGTGGTCGAGAAGTTCGTGCTGCAGCTTGAAGCCCAGCTTGCAGACCGTAACGTGACCATCGAACTGTCTTCTGCTGCCAAGGAGTGGTTGGTGGAGCGCGGATATGACCGTCTGTATGGTGCGCGCCCGATGGGCCGGGTCATTCAGGAGTCGATCAAGAAACCGCTGGCGGAAGAACTGCTGTTCGGTCGTCTGACAAAGGGCGGTGCGGTCAAAATCGGCCTGCGCAATGGTGAACTGGTGTTCGACATTGTGGAAAGCAGTGTCGCTGTTCCGTCCGGCGGCGAGGATGAACGCGGCAGCGAGCGGGAGGAGGAAGCAACCAGCTAAGGCGGGTCGCTCAGTAAGATAAAAAAACGGCTGACAGGCTCAATGGCTTGTCAGCCGTTTTTTTATGCGCGGGTTCAATCGTAACGAGTGCCGTTCACCGTGACAGAGCCTGGTATGCTCCACGAGCGCCCGGTGCCGTGGTGGGTCCAGTCGATCCCTTGCCGTCTGTAAGAATCGTAATAATAGCGCCCGATAACCTCTACGTGGTCTCCCTTGGCAACCCAGGGCCACGCCGGGGCGCGCATCTCATCCAGATTGGCAACGACACGAATGGAAATGGTGGGCGTGACAGCCACATAGAAATAGCCGTGTACGCCGCTGCGGGTTTTTTTTGCGACCGGTGCCAGAGTCAGCACTGTGCCGCAGATGTGCACGGGCGTATCGCCCTTGGGGCCGCCCTGCTCAAAATTGTTCTGTGCAGTCAGAAAGCCCGCATTGTCACAGGTGGCGGCGACCTGCGAGGGAGGAGCCGCGCGTTCCTGCCAGGCACTGTGCCAACCTTCCCGCGCCTGCGCCAGAGGTGTGCCGATAGCGGGAAGGCAGAGGGCAAGGCCCGCCGCGAGCAGTCGGCGGAGCGGAAGGAGGCGGGTTTTCATCATGTGGTCCGGCATGGAGTGATCAGGATTTGAGCTTATGCCTGTTCACGCTTTTCTCATTCAGCAGGCTGTCACGGTAATTGTCGAGCTGGCGGCTGATATCCGGCGCGGGGGCAGGTATTGTCTGGTGCAGGTTGTGCAACGCCCGGATAATGGTGCCGATCACGACCAGATGTGCGTACCATTTCTGGTTGGCGGGCACGATGGTCCATGGCGCATGGGAACGCGCGGTGGCGGCGATGGTGTCCTGATATGCGGTCTGGTACTCGTTCCAGAATTCGCGCTCCTGCAGGTCGGATGAGGAGAACTTCCAGCGTTTTGAAGGGATGTCCAGCCGGGCCAGAAGGCGCTTGCGCTGTTCCTCGTGCGAGATGTTCAGAAAGAATTTCAGCACCAGCGTGCCCTGACGGCTCAGGTAATGCTCCAGATGGCGGATATCGCTGTAGCGCCCTTCCCAGAAGGCCAGCGTGTTGACTTCGCCGGGCAGGTGCTCATTCTGCAGAAGCTCGGGGTGGACACGCGTGATCAGCACCTCCTCGTAATGACTGCGATTGAACACGGCAATGCGCCCAGCCTGAGGGGCGGCCATATGAATACGCCACAGAAAGCCGTGCAGCAGTTCGGACGGGCCGGGCTGTTTGAAAGAGGTTACGCTTATCCCCTGCGGGTTCACGCCGGACATGACGTGCTTGATGGTGCCGTCTTTCCCTGCGGTGTCCATGCCCTGGAGGATAATCAGCAGCGAGTGCGTCTGGTTGGCGTAAAGCAGTTCCTGCAATTCCTGCAGGTGGGTCTTGACGTCAGCCAGCAGGGCTTTGCCGTGTTCCTTGTCCAGCCCCAGCCCGCCATCATCATCGGGGCTGAAATGCTCCAGACTGAAGGTCTTGCCATCCTTGACCTGATAGCTGTCCAGTGTTTTGAGAAAGCGGCTCAGATTGTTCAGGGGGTTGCTCATGCAAGGATGCCTTTGGAGGGTCGGAGGCGCTGTTATCGTGTCCGGCGCGACAGTCAATCTGTTGTGGGCCGCGATGATGGTCTTGTCAAAAGCGTGGAAGACCTCATATTTTCTCACATGCTCTCCACACATTCCATCCTGAATTCGGGCTTTGCGCTGGAAGAGGGTGTGTCCCTTAGCGGAACCCTGCTTGTCGCGACCCCCATGCTGGGTGACACGCCGTTCGCGCAGTCGGTTATCTATCTATGCGCTCATACGACCGAAGGAGGAGCGATGGGGCTTGTGGTGAATCGCCGCCTGCCTCGTCCTGGACTGGATGAACTTCTTGAGCAGCTTCAGATCGGCCCCGTGCCGCCGAAACGGCGCATAGGCCTGTGCGCTGGCGGGCCGCTGGATGAAGGGCATGGCCTTGTGCTGCATTCTTCAGACTGGAGTGGCGAGGAAAGCATGACGGTTACCAGCAACGTCACGCTGACCGCCAGCATGGATGTTCTGTGCGAGATCGCAGCAGGGCAGGGGCCGAAAGATGCCCTTCTCGCCATGGGGCACGCCGGCTGGGCGGCCGGGCAGCTTGAGCAGGAAATCCTGCATCATGATGCGTGGCTGGTGGTGCCGGCCACACGGGATCTGGTGTTCGGGACGGATCAGACCGCCAAATGGCGGCGTGCTCTGGCGTCTATCCGCGTCGATCCAGCGCGTCTGAGCGCCCAGACCGGACATGCCTGAGCGGCACTGTTTTCATAAGCTGCTGGAGGCGGTGTGCCGCGTCTGCGGCGTGTTTTCCGTAGACGGGAAGGAGAAGAAAGCTGAGCGTGTCTGCTACCCTATCGCGGCGCGGGTTCCTGTGGCGCACGGTCGTGTCAGGCGTCGGGGCGACTTCGGGCGTTGCTCTGTCTTCCACAGCTTTGGCTGGTGCAGGTGGCGTTACCCACCCCACCCTGAAAGCTGGGGGAGAGGCACACTCCCTGCTCAATGTTTCCTACGATCCCACACGTGGGCTGTATGCTGATATCAGCCGCGCATTTGTAGCGGACTGGGAAAAAACAGCTCCATCAGGTGGACACCTCGTTGTGCGCACCTCCAATGGCGGGTCTGGCGCGCAGGCGCGCTCCGTGCTGGAGGGGGTGCCCGCCGACATTGTCAGCCTCGGCCTGTCGCGCGATATCGATCTGCTCGCGCGGTACGGTCTGATCGGTGCGGACTGGCGTACCCGGCTGCCTCATGGAGCCGTGCCTTATACCAGCACCATCGTCTTTCTGGTGCGGCGCGGTAACCCGATGAATATCCATGACTGGCCCGACCTCGTGCGGCCGGGCGTGCGCGTTGTTACGCCTAACCCCAGAACATCGGGCGGGGCGCGCTGGAACTACATGGCGGCCTGGGGGGCGGCTTTACAGCGTTCACGCGGGTCAGAGGCGGCAGCACGCGCCTATATGCACGCATTGTTCCGCCATGTGCCGGTGCTCGATACCGGCGCGCGAGGGGCCACCAACACATTCGTGCAGCGCGGTTTTGGTGATGTGCTGCTGGCATGGGAAAACGAAGCCCTGTTGGCCAGCCTGCAACTTGCTCCCGGACATTTCGAAATTATCGTGCCTTCCCTGAGTATTCTGGCGGAAACGCCGGTGGCGGTGGTGGACCGCAATGTCGAGCGTCATGGGACACGTGCGGTGGCTGAAGCCTATCTGCGCTACCTGTTTACCCCGGAAGGGCAGGCCATTGGCGCGCGGCATTACTTCCGTCCGGTGGATGCGGCTTGCCTTGCGGCCAACAGGGCGCGCTTTATGGATGTACCATTGTTTGACATTGCCAGCCTCGGCGGCTGGGACGCCGCACAGAAGACGCACTTCGCTTCGGGCGGGCTGTTCGACCAGATAACGGCAGGCTGAGGCAATCAGGCGGAAAGCGTTGCCGTGTCGGCCTTGAAGGTTTCCACGGGCTTTCTGGCCCAGCGCCATGTGTTGAGCCCCAGACGGGCGAGTTCACGGTGCATGATCATGATGGGCCACTGGCCGGAGCCCGCGTAAGCGCCCATGCCGTCAGGGGCTGCCAGCCGTAACGCCAGTGCTTCAACAAGAGTGACGGAGCGATGTTGCCCGCCGGAGCAGCCAATGGCGATGGTGGCGTATTTCTTGCCTTCCTGCACAAAGCGCGGCAGCACCAGCCGCAGCATGGCGTGAATCTGCTGGAGAAAAGGCGGGTAATCCGGGTCTGCGGCGACGTACTCCGCCACATCGGCATCCAGCCCGGTCTTGGGGGCCAGTTCGGGCACGTAATGCGGGTTACGCAGAAAGCGCGCGTCCAGAACGATATCCGCCTCACGCGGGAGGCCGGCCGGATAGGCAAATGACATCAGGGAAACGGTCAGCCCTTCACCGCCTTCGCCTTCCCACGGGCTGAAACGGCTTTCCACAAAGCGGCGCAGTTCGGGCGGTGGCATGTCGGTGGTGTCGATCACAAGATCAGCAGCGGCGCGCAGGGGGGCGGTCAGGGCTATTTCCGCCTCGATTCCTTCTGAAATGCTGCCATGGGGGGCCAGTGGATGGCGCCTGCGCGTGGCGGTGTAACGGCGTAGCAGCACGTTTTCTTCAGCCGTGGCGTAAATCAGTTCCACCCGCAGGTGCGGGTCAAGCCTAAGCCGGGCCACAGCGGCCAGCACCGCATGGGCATCAAACCCGCGGGTGCGTGAGTCCACACCTATGGCCACCGGGCGTTCTGCCCGGGCAACAATCTCATCAAGCATCCCCAGCGGCGGATTATCGATCACCTCGTGGTCGAGGTCTTCCAGAATCCGCAGAATGGACGATTTTCCTGCACCGGAAAGACCGGAAACCAGCAGGATACGGCGCGGGGCTGATGTGTCATCCGCCGTATTCATCGGTTGGTATTCCTTCGAATTATGATCCGATACGCGGTATTTGGGCATATGCGTGTTTCGTTCTGTATCATGTCAGAAAACCGCATTAACCATTTTACCGTGATTTTTCGTATTCCGAGAGAAGATTATGATCAGGTCAGCCATCCCCTGATCACATCCGTTACTTGATCGGGACATTGTGCGGCTTGTTAAAAAAGAAAAATTTGCCGTTTGGTCAAGGCTGGCTTACATCCTCAGCCCGTGATGAATAATAGCAAGAATACGCAAGGCAGGGCAAAGGGCGCGCACAGGCCCCGCGTCCAGCACACTCAGGATGGGCTGACATGCAGCGGCCTGAGAGCAACGGATTGTCAGGGGCAGGATGTGGTCGAGCAGTGCCGCCTTGCTCTGGAGCAGGGGGCTGAACTGCTGGCGGAGCACGGGCTGGACATGCGCGATGTTACGCACTTCGCCTGTACCATCGCGGACCGGGAGGGGCTGATGGCCTGTCTGCCCGTTTTCAGACAGTTTTTTCCTACCATTTCGCCGTCCATGAGCTTCATGTGGCTTAAGGACACTGGCCGGACACGTGGCCCGGCCATTACCTGTTCGCTGAGCGTACAGCAGGTGGATGAAATGGAAAGCGCTGTCGCCTGAAAGCGGAGCCTGGCAGGGCGCGGCGGTGGCCGAAACGTTCAGCCTGCGCTGCCCAGCCCCTCCAGCAGCGGGCGCAGGCTTTCGTTATCCGGGCGCCAGCGGTGCAGGGCTGAGCGGTAAAGCGGTGTGCGTACCTGCGCCAGACTGGACGTGCGTACAACCCGGCGGTTTTCATGGAATTTCAGGCAGTCCGGATTCCAGGGCAGGCCACAATAGGCAACAATCCGCTGCGCATGATGCGGCAGGTTCTGCACGAGGTCTTCATACCGCACGGTCAGGATCGTCTCTGGGGGCAGCACCTGCTCCCAGTGGGCCATGAGGGCGCGATACTGGCGGTAGTAACGCCCCAGTTCCCCCAGATCGAACGTGAACTCCAGATGATCAAACGGGATCGAGAAACACGACAGGCAGGTGTCGATCGGGTCGCGGACGGTATGGATGATCCGCGCTTTTGGCCATAACCGGCGGATAATCCCGATATGGACAAAATTATCCAGCATCTTGTTGACGATCAGCCGGGGCGGTTCCGGGTGGGGCCAGTCTACGGCCAGACGGTTGATCCGGCTCAGATAATCCTCGGCGGTGGCCAGATATTCCGCCTCGCTCAGCCCAGGGAAGGGCATGGGGGCTTTCCATGCGGGGCAGCGTCTGGCGGCCTCCTTGAGGGTATCGGCCAGCGTGCTGACTTCTCCCGCGCCGTAGGCCTCCGGGTGGCTGGCCAGAATCTGTTCCACCAGGGTTGAGCCTGAGCGCGGCATCCCCACGATGAACACCGGTTGGGCGGACGGGTGGCCCGTCTGGACAAACGCCGCCATGGCGCCAGCGGTAAAATGCTGGCTGATCCGGCGCATGGCCCCAAGCACGGCGGGTTCGTCGTAAGACAGGCTGGCCCGGCGCAAGGCGTTGGCGCGCAGGAAATGGCTGAATCCCTCCTGCGGCTCCCCGGTATCGGTCAGGGCCTTGCCCAGTGCGAAATGCAGGCTGGCACGCCGGGAGGCATCAAAGCGCGATGCCTGTGTGGCAAGCTTCCGTAGCGCCGTCAGCGCAGGGTCGTCAGCCGTCAGGGTCTGGAGGCGCACAAGGCCGAGATAATGCGCGGGTTCGTCCGGCGCCATGGCGATGGCCTGACGGAACTGGGCCACGGCCTCATCAATGCGCCCCATTTCCTGTAACACCACGGCCAGACAAGTGCGGAGCGAGGGTTCGTTGGGGAGCAGGCTGTGTGCCCGTTCCAGTGCGCGTAAAGACTGCTCGTGATGGCCCTGCCTGCGCAACAGTGCCCCGATGGCCGCATGTACAGCACTCAGTCCGGGGTGGCGCACCAGTACGGCACGGTAACAGGCTATCGCGTCTTCTATACGATCCTGAGCGACCAGTTCCGTCACCTGACGGCTCGCCTGCTCAACATCGGGCGGGATAAGGGGCGCCTGTTCGGCAGCGGGATTCGGGGGAGTAGTGTCAGTCACGGCGCGGTGCGGAGCCCTTGCCCTGACGGGGGAGCGGCATTGCACGCGGTAGCAGGATGGTGAAACACGCGCCGGTAATGGCGCCATGCCGGTCGAGCAGATTCTCCACACTGATGGTGCCGTGCAGGGCTTCGATGATCTGGCGGCTGATGGACAGGCCCAGCCCCGAATGCTGGCCGAAATTCTCGTCCTTCGGGCGCTCGGAATAGAAGCGGTCGAAAATGGAATCGAGCTTGGCCTGCGGAATGCCCGGTCCTTCATCCGCAACGGAAATACTCACCATCTTGCCGGTCTCGGCTGCACTCAGGACAATGCGGCCGTTGGGCGGCGAGAACGAAATGGCGTTGCCGATCAGGTTGCGCAGAACCTGCACCAGCCGGTCTTCCACCGCCAGCACGCACAGGGGATGGTCAGGCGATTCCTGCGTGATGTTGGTGATGATAATGGGTTGGCCTTCCTGCCGGGTGGCCTGATGAATTTCCGCCAGCACACCCAGCAGGGGCGCGATTTCCACGGGCTCCGCCTTGGCGCGCGACATTTCTGCATCCAGTCGGCTCGCGTCCGAAATATCGGTAATCAGCCGGTCAAGGCGGCGCACATCGGCGTTGATAATGGTCAGCAGGCGGCGCTGCTGGTTCAGATCCTCGATTCTGAGCAGGGTTTCGATGGCGGAGCGGATGGAGGACAGCGGGTTTTTGATCTCGTGACTGACATCGGCAGCAAAGCGCTCGATCGCGTCCATGCGCTTCCACAATGCCTGCGCGCTGGCTTGGAGGGCGCGCGCCAGATCGCCAATCTCGTCGCGTCGGGCCAGCAGGCGGGCGGGCACGGTGCCGCTGCGCCCTGTCGTATCGCGCATGACCTGAGCCGAGGCCGCCAGCCGGAGCAAGGGCCGCGCGATGGTGAGTGACAGGTACCACGACAGCAGGACCGTCAGCACCAGCGCCATCAGGAACAGCGAGAGAATGGTGGAGCGGATGGTGAACAGCGAGCGGTCAACCTGCCAGGCCATGCGTGTGAGCTGCACCACGCCCACTGTCCTGCCGTCATGGATAACCGGCTCTGCAACCGTAATCAGCAGGCGGCCCTGTGCCGTGCGGCGGATATAGGGAGGTGTTTCGGGCGGGGGCCTGTTGGCGGCGGGGGTTGTGGGGTCGCCATTGTCTTCCGGCGGGCCGGGCGGGTGGTCGGGCGTATCTTCCTCATCCGTGTCCAGCGTGACGATGCGCGGGTTGTGGCTGGCCCATAGCCAGGACAGGAAACGCTCATACGCGCTGGGGGCGGGCATGTGGATGGCCCGTGCACGGTGCGGCGACGGCGAGAATGTGAGCGGAATATCCGGCGAGTCTGAAATGTCGATCAGGTTGTCCGCCACCAGCCGCCCATCAGGTCCGAACAGGCGGGCATGGGCGGCGGGGCTTGGTTCCGTCAGGCGTTGCAGCAGCGGGCGGGCCAGCGCGGTTTCCAGCGCGTAGTTCTTGTCCTGCGCGCCGCTGCCAGGGCGCGGGTGGATGGCGCGCACGGCGCTTTGCCCCAGCGCGCCCGCGTAAATGCGGGCCTGTTCGCGTAGTCCTGATACCTCGGAGGCCAGAAGGCTGTTACGGAACTGGCCCAGAAACAGCACTGTCACCCCCAGCAGGGCGAGCGGCAGGATATTGACCAGCAGAATACGCCGCATGAGCGGCGAAACCAGCCGCGTGCGCGACGCCTGATAGGCGGCGGTGGCCTCCACCCCCTTTTGGGGGCGTCTGCCAGGCACGCGCAGGTGGCGCAGCGAATCCACGCGGCGGGACAGCGGCGCCAGAAAGGGGGGCCGGTCTGTCATGGGTGTGGGTCAGTCCTCGCGGTAGCGGTAGCCGATACCGTACAGGGTTTCTATCTGGTTGAAATCGTCGTCAACCTGCCGGAATTTCTTGCGCACGCGCTTGATATGGCTGTCGATCGTCCGGTCATCCACATAGACGGTGTCACCATAGGCCGCGTCGATAAGCTGGTCGCGGGATTTGACCAGCCCCGGCCGCAGAGCCAGCGTTTTGACCAGCAGGAACTCGGTGACGGTCAGCGGCACGTCCTGACCGCGCCATGTGCATTTGTGGCGCAGTTCGTCGAGCGACAGGTCGCCCCGTGTTAGCGCGCCGCCCGCGGGAGCACCGCTGGCTTCGGCCTTGCTGGCCTCGTTGCGCCGCAGCAGCGCGCGGATGCGCTCAAGCAGAAGCCGCTGCGAGAAAGGCTTTGTAATATAGTCATCCGCACCGAGGCGCAGCCCCATGAGCTGATCCACTTCCTCGTTTTTGGAGGACAGGAAGATGACTGGTAGATTCGAACGGCTACGCAGGCGCTGTAAAAGCTCCATGCCGTCCATGCGCGGCATTTTGATGTCCAGCACGGCCAAATCCACCGGGTAGGCGGTCAGCCCCTGAAGGGCGGCCTCGCCATCCGTGTAGGTACGGACGTTGAATCCTTCGGCCTCGAGTGTCATCTGCACCGAGGTCAGGATATTGCGGTCGTCATCAACCAGAGCAATTGTCTGCTTGGTGCGCTCTGTCATTGGTCTTATTTTCCTTCCCGGCAACGGCGCGAGCGCGCCAGATTAGGCTTTGCGGGGGTGCCATGCCAAGGGGGCGTGGCGGAATGACACGCTTTTTTGCCCTCTTGGCTGGCAGGCGCGTCAGTTCATGGGAGTTTCATGCGTGAGAGGTCTTGTCGGCGGCGGCGGCGTTGCTTACTTCTTTGCACATGACGCACGATACAGACCCCTCACAGGTCGAGGCGCCGGTCGAACCGGGCCAGGCCGAACAGTCCACCGCCAAGCAGGATGATGCCGCGCCGGGGGCGGACTCACGTATTGCAGAGCTTGAACAGGCCGTAACGGAGTTCAAGGAAAAGTGGCTGCGCGCCGAAGCGGAGAACCAGAACCTGCTGGCTCGCGCCAAGCGCGATGTGGATGATGCGCGGCAGTACGCCGTGCAGAAATTTGCTCGTGATGTGGTGGAAGCCGCCGAAAACCTGCGTCGGGCACTGGCTAACCTGCCGCCCGCGCAGGAGGGCGAAGACAGTGTGCTGACCAAGATGCGCGAAGGCATCGAAAGCACCGAGCGGTCGTTCATTTCCATTCTCGAGCGTCACGGCATCCACTGCGAAGACCCGGCGGGTAAGCCTTTCGACGCCAACCATCATCAGGCCATGGCTGAACAGCCCAGCGCCGAACACGCGCCCGGCACGGTCATGCAGGCCTGGACGCCTACATGGACGCTGCACGGCCGCCTGCTCAAGCCCGCCATGGTTGTGGTGGCCAAGGCGCATGAAGGCGGGCAGCCGGGTTAAAAAAGCCATCCGATGGAGGGCGGCGCGCCTTGAAAAAGGAAAAACGCCGCCATACATCAGGTTTAGTCGGTTCGCACCGCGCCCATGGCATGAAGGCAGGGCGCAGGGAGCGGGCCGGAAAAAAGAGACATGAAGGGTTCCATCCGGTGCTTCGGGCCAGATGGAATTGCTGAAGGGAGAGCACATGAGCAAGGTTATCGGTATCGATCTCGGCACCACCAACTCCTGCGTTGCTGTACGTGAAGGCAACGAGACGAAGGTTATCGAGAACTCCGAGGGCGCGCGCACCACGCCGTCTATGGTCGCTTTCACCGAAGGTGGTGAAATGCTGGTGGGTCAGGCCGCCAAACGGCAGGCCGTTACCAACCCGGCCAACACCTTTTATGCCGTCAAGCGCCTGATCGGGCGCCGCTTTGATGATGCGACTGTCCAGAAGGACAAGGGCATGGTGCCCTATTCCATCGTCAAGGGTGACAACGGCGATGCGTGGGTTGAAGCCCGCGGCACCAAATATGCGCCGTCGCAGATTTCCGCCTTCGTGCTGGGCAAGATGAAGGAAACGGCGGAAGCTTACCTGGGCGAAAAGGTCACGCAGGCGGTTATTACCGTTCCGGCGTACTTTAACGACGCCCAGCGTCAGGCCACCAAGGATGCGGGCAAGATCGCCGGTCTTGAAGTCCTGCGTATCATCAACGAACCGACGGCTGCGGCTCTGGCTTATGGGCTGGAAAAGAAGAGCGGCGGCACGGTTGCCGTGTACGATCTGGGCGGCGGCACGTTCGACGTGTCCGTGCTCGAAATTTCCGATGGCGTCATTGAAGTCAAATCCACCAACGGCGATACCTTCCTGGGTGGTGAAGATTTCGACAACCGCGTAATCGGGTTTCTGGCTGACGAGTTCAAGCGTGAACAGGGCATTGACCTGCGCTCCGACAAGCTGGCTCTGCAGCGCCTGAAGGAAGCGGCGGAAAAGGCCAAGATCGAGCTCTCTTCCTCCAAGGAAACGGAAATCAACCTGCCGTTCATCACGGCGGATGCGTCCGGCCCCAAGCACCTCGTGCTCAAGCTGACCCGCGCCAAGCTGGAAAGCCTGGTGGACGATCTGGTGCAGCGCACGCTCGAACCCTGCAAGGCAGCCCTGAAGGACGCTGGTCTGTCTGCTTCGCAGATCGATGAAGTCATTCTGGTCGGCGGTATGACCCGTATGCCCAAGGTGATCGAAACGGTGAAGTCCTTCTTCGGCAAGGACCCGGCCCGTAACGTGAACCCGGATGAAGTCGTGGCCATTGGCGCGGCTATTCAGGGCGCGGTGCTCAAGGGCGATGTGAAGGACGTTCTGCTGCTCGACGTCACGCCGCTTTCTCTCGGTATTGAAACGCTGGGTGGCGTGTTTACCCGCCTGATCGACCGTAACACCACCATTCCGACCAAGAAGAGCCAGGTGTTCTCCACGGCGGAAGACAATCAGGGTGCGGTCACCATCAAGGTGTTCCAGGGCGAACGTGAAATGGCGGCTGATAACAAGCTGCTGGGCAATTTCGACCTGACCGGCATTCCGCCCGCACCGCGCGGCACGCCCCAGATCGAAGTGACGTTCGACATCGACGCCAACGGTATCGTGTCCGTGTCCGCCAAGGACAAGGCGACGGGCAAGGAACAGCAGATCAAGATTCAGGCGTCTGGCGGTCTGTCCGATGCCGACATTGATCAGATGGTCAAGGATGCCGAAGCCAACGCCGAAGCCGACAAGGCCAAGCGCGAACTGGTGGAAGCCCGCAACAATGCCGAAGCACTCGTGCACCAGACCGAAAAATCCCTGAGCGAAGCTGGGGACAAGGTTCCGGCGTCTGAAAAGACCGAGGCTGAAAGCGCCATTGCCGCTGTCAAGGCTGCTCTGGACGGCACGGATGCGGAAGCACTCAAGAGCGCGACGGAACGCCTGACCCAGGCCGCCATGAAAGTGGGTGAAGCCGCTTACAAGGCCGGTCAGGAAGAAGGTGGTGCGGCTTCCGGCGCGCCGAAGGCGGACGAACCCGAAATTGTCGATGCCGATTTCGAAGACGTTCACGACAACAAGAAGTCGTAAGCGGCGCAGGTTCCAGAGGGCGGCCATTCTGTATGGCCGCCTGTCTTGCGCGTCCGGCGCCCGCGCTTTGTGAAGCCGGGCGCCTTTTTACATTCAGGACAGTAAGGCCGCGCCCGGCGTGGGGCGGCGCCACAAGGATAGCTCATGGCCACGCAGCTTGATTATTATGAAGTTCTTGAGGTTTCCCGGACAGCTTCGGCGGAGGAAATCAAGAAATCCTATCGTAAGCTGGCCATGAAATATCATCCAGACCGTAATCAGGGTGATGCCGATGCGGAAGCACGGTTCAAGGAAATCAGCCACGCATACGATATCCTGAAGGACGAGCAGAAGCGCTCTGCCTACGACCGCTTCGGCCACGCGGCGTTTGAAGGCGGCGGGGGCGGGCCTGGCGGGTTTGACTTCAGCGGCTTTGGCGGCGGTGGGCTGGGTGATATTTTCGAGCAGATGTTCGGGGATATGATGGGCCGCCGTGGCGGCGGTCAGGCCCGTAGCGGCAACGATATCCAGACCCATGTTGAAATCACGCTGGAGGAAGCCTTTTCCGGGGTGAAAAAGGACGTGCGGGTCATTACCCGCGTCGCCTGCGAAAGCTGTCATGGCAGCGGTTCCGAAAACGGTGAAAGCGGCGTGCAGACCTGCCCGAGCTGCCATGGTGCGGGCAAGGTGCGGGCGCAGCAGGGCTTTTTTATTGTCGAGCGGCCTTGCCCGACGTGTCATGGCACAGGGCGTTCGATCACGAACCCCTGCAAGGCCTGCCATGGTGAGGGCACGGTCGAGCGTGAACGCGTGGTGGAAGTGCAGGTGCCCGCCGGGGTGGAGGATGGCACCCGTATCCGCATGACCGGCAGTGGCGAGGCCGGGGCCAATGGTACGCCGCCGGGTGACCTGTACGTGCATGTGTCAGTGCTGGAGCACGGACTGTTCCAGCGTGACGGGGCGAATGTCTATTGCCGTGTGCCCCTGCGGATGGGACAGGCGGCTCTGGGCACGGAAATCGAGGTGCCGGTGATCGACGGCAGCCGCGCCAATGTCAAAATTCCCGCAGGAACACAGGGCGGGGCGCATTTCAGGCTGCGCGGCAAGGGGTTCTCGGTTCTGCGCTCTTCGGCGCGGGGCGATATGTATATTCAGGTCACGGTGGAAACGCCGCAGCACCTGACAAAACGCCAGCGCGAACTGCTTGAGGAGTTCGAGACCGAAGCGGGCGAGGACATCAAGCACAGCCCGGAGCATACGGGTTTTTTCCGCCGTGTTCGTGACTTTTTCGAAGGCGGGGAATAACGCCATGCGGGTTGGTATTGCCGGTATTGGCGGGCGCGTAGGGCGGCTGCTGGTGGAAGAGGTGCGCGCGGCGGGCATGGAACTGTCGGGCGGCACCACGCGCAAGGTGCAGGAAGGGGGAGCGGCATATCCCCTGTTTACCGATCTTGCCGAACTGGCGGCGCTGAGCGACGTGGTGATTGATTTCACCCATGCCGATACAGTGTGTGACAACGCCCGTATTCTGGCTCAGGCCGGTGTGGCTTGGGTGCTGGGCACAACGGGCCTTTCCCCTGCGCAGATGGGGGCTGTTGATGAGGCGGCCCGGCAGATTGGCGTCGTACATGCCGCCAATTTTTCACCCGGCGTGACACTGGTGCAGCGTCTGGCCCAGTTGATGGGGAAGGTGCTGCCCGCCGAGCGTTACGACGCCGAGATCGTCGAGATGCACCACCGCCAGAAGGTGGATGCGCCGTCCGGCACGGCGCTCGCCATCGGGCGTGCGGTCGCGCTGGGGCGTGGCGTGGCGCTTGAGGATGTGCGCGAAAGTGGGCGCGATGGCCATACCGGCCCCCGCCAGACAGGTGCTATCGGTTTTGCGGCCCTGCGTGGCGGGCAGATCGTGGGAGAGCACGAGGTCCTGTTCACCTCGGCGGATGAGCAGATCACTCTTACGCACCGGGCGTTCGACCGTCGTATTTTCGCAACTGGCGCCGTGCGGGCGGCTGGCTGGGTGTCCGGCCGGGCTCCCGGCCTGTATGGCATGGAGGATGTGCTGGGCCTTCCACCGCTTTAGACGGCGCGGTCGGGCCGGGCTGACGCAGGGCCGCACTGCGCGGTCGTATGGTAAATATCCTTGACCAGCGCCGTCTATCCCGTCATATCGTCCCGTCCCTTTCTTGCAGGGGGCATCCTCTGTTTCCTTTTCACTCACGTGGGGCAACGGCACCATTATGCGTAAAGACGGCGATTTTCTGTTTACTTCGGAATCCGTATCCGAAGGTCATCCCGACAAGGTTGCTGACCGGATCAGCGACACCGTTCTGGACGCGTATCTGGCGGCCGACCCGGAAGCGCGTGTTGCCTGTGAAACAATGGTGACGACCAACCGCATCATCCTTGCGGGTGAAGTGCGTGGCCCAGCTTCCGTGACATCGGAAAAGCTGATTGAGCTGGCGCGCGAAGCCGTGCGTGATATCGGTTATGATCAGGAAGGCTTTTCCTGGCGTCGTGCCGATGCGGCCAACTACCTGCACGCCCAGTCCGCTGACATCGCCGTAGGCGTGGACAGCACGGACGACAAGGACGAAGGCGCGGGCGATCAGGGCATCATGTTCGGGTATGCGTCCAACGAGACCGACACGCTCATGCCGGCTCCGCTGTATTATGCGCACCGCATCCTGCACACCATGCGCGACCTGCGCCGTGCTGGCGATGCCCGCGTGGCTGGCCTGCAGCCCGACGCCAAGAGCCAGGTGACCCTGCGTTACGTCAATGGCCGCCCCGTTGGCGCCACGTCGGTCGTGATTTCCACCCAGCATGATGAAGGCGTGGATCAGGCTGACCTGCGCCAGCGCCTGCTGGGCCTGACGCGCGATATCCTGCCCGAAGGCTGGATGCCGCCGGAAAACGAATTCTACGCGAACCCCACGGGTGTGTTCGTGATCGGTGGCCCCGATGGTGACTGCGGCCTGACCGGGCGCAAGATCATTGTGGACACCTACGGCGGTGCGGCTCCCCATGGTGGTGGCGCCTTCTCCGGCAAGGACCCCACCAAGGTCGATCGCTCCGCGGCTTATGCCTGCCGTTATCTGGCCAAGAACGTTGTGGCCGCCGGTCTGGCTGATCGCTGCACCATCCAGCTTTCCTACGCTATCGGCGTGTCGCATCCGCTGTCCGTTTATGTCGATCTGGACGAAAGCGGCAAGGATGTGGACGAAGTGCGTCTGGGCAACGTGCTGCGTGATGTCATGGACCTGACGCCGCGCGGTATCCGCAAGCACCTGCGTCTGAACCGCCCCATCTATGCCCAGACATCGGCTTATGGTCACTTCGGCCGCACGCCTGATGACGCGCGTGACGACTTTACGTGGGAACGCACGGATCTGGTCGACGCTCTGCGTAGCGCGCTCAACCGCTAAGCTGAAAGAGCGCGTCTGTTCATGACGGAGGTTACAGGTCAGGCCGTGGGTGGCCAGCCGGAAACGGCGGATGTCAAACCCCCGCCCGAAAGGCTCTATGGTCGCCAGCGGGGGCATCCCCTGCGGCTCCGTCAGGAACGCCTGCTGGACGAAACGCTGCCGCGCCTGCGTTTTCCGCTGGAAAAAGCGGCAGACCCGGCGGCGGTGTTCGGGCAGGAGCCGGAGCAGATCTGGCTTGAGGTCGGGTTTGGCGGGGGCGAGCATGTGCTGGCCCAGACGCAGGCCCACCCGCAGGTCGGCTATATTGCTTCCGAAGTTTTCCATAACGGACTTTGCTCCCTGCTCAGCAGGCTTGTGCCTGTAGGGCAGGAAGCAACAGCCCCCGTGCCGGACAGGCTGCGGCTGTGGGATGACGATGCAAGGCTGGTGCTCAGGGCACTGCCTGAGGCAAGCCTTGACCGCCTGTTCCTGATGTTTCCAGACCCGTGGCCCAAGGCCCGCCATGCCAAGCGGCGCTTCGTGCATCCGCAGAATGTGGCTCTGGTGGCGCGCGCCCTCAAACCCGGCGCGGTATGGCGTGTCGCCAGTGACGACCCGACCTATCAGGCCTGGGTAGGCGAGGTGATGGCCCAGCAGGACTGGTTCGAAACACCGGCCCCCGCCACCACCCGGCCCGAAGGCTGGTTTCCTACACGGTATGAGGCCAAGGCCATCGCGGCGGGCCGCCAGCCGTTGTACTGGACATTCACCCGTCGGTAACGGCGGGTTTGTTTTTTCTCGCAGGCTGATTGCGCGCGCACGGTTTCGCGGCTGATCAGCCGTTCCGTCTTTCCTGCCGTGCGAAAGGTCCCTCCATGAGCCAGACGATACAGCCGATCCGGCGTGCCCTTATTTCCGTTTCCGACAAGACAGGCCTGCTTGATCTGGCGCGCGCGCTGGCGGCACAGGGGGCTGAGATCCTGTCCACCGGCGGCTCCGCCAAGACCCTGCGCGATGCGGGCGTGCCGGTCAGGGATGTGTCGGATTACACGGGTTTCCCCGAAATTCTGGATGGTCGCGTCAAAACGCTGGTGCCCATGATCCACGGTGGCATTCTGGGCCGTCGGGATCTGCCTTCGCATCAGGCCCAGATGCGTGAGCACGGCATTGGCGAGATCGACCTCGTGGCGGTCAATCTCTATCCGTTTGAAAAAACCGTTGCATCGGGCGCGGACAGCGAAACCTGCATCGAAAACATTGATATCGGTGGCCCGGCCCTGATCCGTGCAGCAGCCAAGAACCACGCCCATGTTGTGGTGCTGACCGACCCCGCCCAGTATGAAGGGCTGATTGACGCGCTGGGCGATGGCGGCACCACGCTGGCCATGCGCACGGCTTATGCGGGCGCGGCCTATGCCCGCACGGCAGCGTATGATGCCGCCATTGCGGCATGGTTTGCACAGCAGGCGGGCGAGCCTCTGGCCGAGCGTTTTGCCCTGACCGGGCAGCGCGCCGAAATCCTGCGGTATGGCGAAAACCCCCACCAGCAGGCCGCTTTCTACCGCGATGGCAGCCAGCGCCCCGGTGTGGCGACGGCCGTGCAGGTGCAGGGCAAGGCGCTGTCCTACAACAACATCAACGATACGGATGCCGCGTTCGAGGCGGTGGCCGAATTCGATGCCCCGGCGGTCGTGATCGTCAAGCACGCAAACCCCTGTGGCGTTGCCGTGGGGGACAGCCTGTCCGCCGCGTGGGATCAGGCGCTGAAATGCGATCCGGTTTCGGCTTTTGGCGGTATCGTCGCCCTGAACCGTCCGCTGGATGCGGAGACGGCGGAAAAGATTTCCTCGATCTTTACCGAAGTCATTGTAGCACCCGAGGCGGATGAAGCCGCACAGGCTCTGCTGGCCCGCAAAAAGAACCTGCGTCTGCTGCTGACGGGCGGCCTGCCTGACCCGGCTGCCGCGGGTATTGTCGTGCGCTCCGTGGCGGGCGGCTTTCTGGCCCAGACCCGCGATGCCGGGCGGATCGTGCCGTCTGAACTGAAAGTGGTGACAAAGCGCGCCCCTTCCGCACAGGAAATGCAGGATCTGGTGTTTGCCTTCCGGGTGGCCAAGCATGTCAAGTCCAACGCCATTGTCTATGCCCGCAACGGGGCTACGGTGGGTGTCGGGGCCGGGCAGATGAGCCGCGTGGATTCAGCGCGTATTGCCGCCTTCAAGAGTGGCGAGGCCGCCCGCGCCGCCGGGCAGGACACACCGCTGACACACGGCTCGGTTGCGGCGTCCGATGCGTTCTTCCCCTTCGCCGATGGGCTGGAAGCCATTGTGGCCGCGGGGGCAACCGCGGTCATTCAGCCGGGCGGCTCCATCCGTGATGACGAGGTGATCGCCGCGGCCGATGCGGCAGGCATTGCCATGGTTCTGACCGGTATGCGTCATTTCCGTCACTGACACGCTCGCATCGCTCTTGCGGTCAGGGCGCTTCATGGCGGAAACTGGGGGGCGAATCTCGTGCCATTGCCCCCCACCCTGACTGCGGGGTGGTTTTCGACTGGTTGAATAATGCGCTCTGTGTTTTTTCTGCCCGCCTGCGTGCTGGCATGTTCTGCCCTTATTGTCCCCGTTGCCCATGCCCATGAGGGCAAGGTCACGCACCATCATCATACGGCAGCCGCTAAACCTGCTCCGGCGCCCGCGCCGGTAGCACCCGCTGCGACAGGGAACCGGGTTGGCACGGTTTATGATCTGTCGGTGCTGCCGGTGTTTACCGGCAAGGTGGTGCAGTTCCTGCCTTCCACCCATGGCGGTATCAACGGCTTTATTCTTGAAGACGGCACACAGGTTCTTGTCTCGGCCGAGCAGGGCCATGCCTTTGCGGGGCTGGTCAAACCTGGCGATACGGTGGACATCAGAGGCCTGAAGGGTCAGACCCTGCCGATCCTGCGGGCTTTCCTGATTACCAGCCCTCGTGGCCGCAGCATGGAAGACAGTGTGATTTCCATGCCCAATCATTCGACGGAAATGCTGGCAGGCCCAGATCTGGTTCTGCATGGCCCCGTGTGGATGCCGTTGTACAACATGAACGGCAAGTTGACGGGCGCTGTTCTGAAGGACCATTCGGTTCTGTATCTTACGCCGCCTGAGGCGACCCGCTTTGCCGATCTGCTCAAGCCCGGTCAGACAGTTTACGCTGTGGGCAGCGGCAGCAATGGTGGGCTGGGTACCGCTATTGATGTGCGTGAGATCGGCCCTTCGCTTGAGGCGCTCACGCCGGTTGCGGTCAATCAGCCACCGCCGCCCGGCCCGGCTGCTGGCAGTGCGGCCTATGACATTATTCCCGGTTCCGACGCACACGAATAATGCGCCCGCGTCGGGCGGGTGTGATGATTAAATACGGGCGGCCACTGAACTAAAGGCCGCCTTTCAGCGTTCAAAACAGGCGGGTAAACGATTTTCCGGTCGGCGGAGCGACAGGGAAAAACGTGGAGACAGGCCATGGTTCTGATACGCTGGATTCTGATTTTTCTGATTTGTGCGCTTATAGCTTCGATGTTCGGTTTTCACGACGCAGCGGCAGGCTTTTCAGAAATCGTTCGGGTTCTGCTTTTTATTTTTGTCTTGCTGCTGATCATCAGCCTCTTTTTCGGTCGGGGCTGATGGCGCATGGCCAGCGTCGGCTTGGTGCCGGGCTGGCCATGAGGGTTTTCAGCTCTCGATCTGGCTGAAGTCAGCAATCAGCCGCATCATGCGCACGAGGCGCGAGAGCAGTTTGAGGCGGTTCAGGCGCAGGGCGGGTTCGGGTGCGTTGACTGTCACCTGCTCGAAAAAACTGTCCAGAGGCTGGCGCAGGCTCGCGGCCTCACGCATGGCGTCGGTGAACAGTTCCCCTGCGAAGGCGGCTTCCACAGCCGGTTCCACCTTTTCCAGCGCGCTGAACAGGGCCTGTTCCTCGGGCTGTTCAAACAGCGCCGCATCGGGCGTGCCTTCATGCGGGCCGTCTTTTTTGTCTTCGATCCGCAGGATATTGGCGGCTCGGCGGGTGGCCGTAAGCAGGTTCTGACCGTCTTCCGTTTCCAGCATGGCCTGCAGGGCGCTGGCACGCGCCAGCAGGCGGACAATATCGGTATCCGAATTATCAACCGAAATGGCCGCCAGACAGTCGTGCCGTGCGCCTTCGGCCCGGAGCTGCACACGCAGGCGCTCGGCAATGAACTGCGGCAGCAGGTCAAGGTCGGGCGCGTCGCGCAGGGAGGCAGGCAGGGCTTCCGCTGCGAAGGTGAACAGACGGACAAGGTCGAGCCGCAGGGTGTTTTCACGGATCAGGCGGATAATACCCAACGCAGCGCGGCGCAGCCCGAAGGGGTCGCCCGAGCCTGAGGGCTTTTCACCTGCGGCAAAGAATGCGCACAGCATGTCGATGCGGTCCGCCAGCCCGACCACCACGGAAACCGGGGCTGTCGGCACGGTATCGCCCGGCCCTTTGGGCGTATAATGCTCGCTGATTGCCTGCGCCACGCTGTCGGCCTCGCCATCGTGGCGGGCGTAATAGCCCCCCATGACGCCCTGCAGTTCGGGGAATTCTCCGACCATGCCGGTGGTCAGGTCGGTCTTGCACAGAAGGGCGGCGCGTTCGCACGCTTCAACCGGCGCACCGGTCATGCCTGCCAGCAACCCGGCCAGACGCGTAATGCGGCGGGCGCGATCCCCCAGCGAGCCGAGCCTGGCGTGGAATGTCACGTTGTCCAGAGCAGGCAGGCGGGAGGCGAGGCTGTGCTTGCGATCCAGATCCCAGAAATGCCGGGCGTCGGCAAAGCGGGCGCGCAGCACGCGTTCATTGCCCGCGACAATCAGCGCGCCATCATCAGCCGGGATAATGTTGGCCACAAAGGCAAAGCGGGGGGCGGCCGCACCGTCGGCATCACGCAGGGCGAAGTAACGCTGGTTGACGCGCATCGACACCTGCATGACCTCGGGCGGCAGTTCCATGAACTGCTCGTCAATCCGGCCCAGCATGGGTACGGGCCATTCCACCAGCCCGGCTACCTCATCCACCAGTCCGGTATCGGGCACGATCCGCAGCCCTTCGGCGGTGGCGAGCTGATTCAGCCCGGTTGCAAGGGCTTCGCGGCGGTCTTGCGCATCCACCATCACACGGCTCTGATGCAGGCTGTCCTTCCACTGCGCGGCACTGCTGACCGGAATGGTGTCAGGCGCCATGAAGCGGTGGCCTTCGGTCAGGTTGGCGCTGTGCAGGCCGTGCCCGTTATCCTGTCCCTGAGCGAGCGAGAAGGGCACAACCACGCCATCGAGCAGGCACAGGATACGGCGCAGCGGACGCACCCAAGTAAAGCTGCTGCCCTGTCCCCAGCGCATGGATTTGGGCCAGGGGAAACGGCGCAGCAGGTCGGGCAGCACGGCGGCAATCTGTGTTGCGGCGTCCACGGCGGGTTCGTCACGTTCAAACAGCCAGAAGCCATCACGCAGTACAAGAGCGTCGCGCGTGACATTATACTTGCGCGTAAAGCCGTCCAGCGCCTTGTCCGGCGCTCCTTCGCGCGGGCCACGTTCGCTCACAAGGCGGCCGGGCACCTGTGCAGCCACGGTCAGGGTGGCGGCGATACGGCGTGGGCCGGTATAGGCGCGCAGGTCTGACGGGGCGAGGGGGGCCAGCGCGTCGGCCAGCGCGTTCAGCAGGGCTTCACCGGCCTGCTGCTGCATACGCGCGGGAATTTCTTCTGAAAACAGTTCAATCAGCAGTTCGGGCATGGTGTTATTTGTCCTCGCCAGCCAGCCAGGTTTCGCAGCACAGTTTCGCCAGTGTTCGCACGCGCCCGATATAGGAGGCGCGCTCGCTCACGCTAATGACGCCACGGGCGTCGAGCAGGTTGAACAGGTGGCTGGCTTTCAGGCACTGGTCGTAGGCGGGCTGGGCCACACCGGCTTCGGCCAGAGCCACGCTTTCCTTTTCCGCATCCGCGAAGTGACGGAACAGCAGGTCTGTGTCAGCCAGTTCGAAATTATGACGCGAATAGTCTTTTTCAGCGCGCAGGAAGACATCACCGTAGGTCAGACCCGCACCATTGAAGTCAAGGTCATAGACGTTTTCGACGCCCTGCACATACATGGCCAGACGCTCAAGCCCGTAGGTCAGTTCGGTAGAGGGAACAGTTACCGGAATGCCGCCCACCTGCTGGAAGTAGGTGAACTGTGTCACTTCCATGCCATCGCACCAGACTTCCCATCCCAGACCCCAGGCGCCGATTGTCGGGTTTTCCCAGTCATCTTCGACAAAGCGGATGTCGTGCCGGTCAGGGTCGATGCCGATGGCGCGGTAGCTGTCGAGCAGCAGCTTCTGGCTTTCTTCCGGCGTGGGTTTGAGCAGCACCTGATACTGATAATAGTGCTGCAGGCGGTTGGGGTTTTCGCCGTAGCGCCCGTCCGACGGACGGCGGCAGGGCTGCACATAGGCTGCCCGCCATGGTTTGTCGCCCAGCGCGCGCAGGGTGGTATGGGGGGCCAGTGTGCCCGCGCCCACTTCAGTATCATACGGCTGGAGAATGGCGCACCCCTGCGCGGACCAGAACTGGTGCAGGGTCAGGATCAGGTCCTGGAAGGAGAGAGGTCGCTCAGAAGGGCGGGGAGGCGCCGGAACCATGGTCAGGATGAAACTCCGCAAGGTTGACTGGATGATCATTCCCCGCAGCCTTTCCCGCCGGGCGGGTCAGGTATCGGGGCCTGTTGTGGTGGTCACCATACAGGCCCTGTGCCGGAACCGGAAGAGAACCCGTGGCGTTGGGTGGTGTGTGCCCTTGTAACGGGGTTGTGTCCTTGCCACATCTTGGCCAGAGTGACGCGGTATAAACTGTCCTGACATGGCCCCATGTCATGCAACAGGGCCGGGATCGGACGCCCGCAGGGGCAGGAAGGGATGCAATGACCAACGAGGAACGCGATCTTATCGAGAAATTCTTTGCCCGTGTGGGCGGCGTGCCGCAGGGTGGTTTTGCCAGCGTGCCCGGCACGCAGCCCAGTCTGCCCCCCGTGGACCCGCAGGCGGATCAGCTTATTGCCCAGGAATTCCAGAAATATCCTGAAGCCCGTTACCGCGTAACCCAGATGGCAGTTGTGCAGGAGGTGGCGCTGGTGCAGGCCCAGAATCGTATCCAGCAGCTTCAGGCCCAGTTGCAACAGGCTCAGCAGGCTTTGCAGGCCACCCAGCAGCAGGGGGCTTCGCAGAGGTCTGGGGGTTTCCTTGGCGGGTTGTTTGGTGGCGGGCAGTCGGCCCAGCCGCAGTCGGCTCCTCCGCCGGGCTGGGGTGGTTCAGCCCAGCAGATGCCCCCGCCGATGCAGGCCCAGCCGATGCCGTATGGCGCGCGACCCAGCATGTTTCAGGGCGGGTCGGGTTTTCTGGGCAGCGCGCTCACAACCGCGACCGGCGTAGCAGGCGGGATGCTGGCGGCCAATGCGCTGACAGGTCTGTTCAGCGGTCATCATGACATGGGTGCTTCAGGCATGGGCGCTGAAGGTATGGCGCCGGGTAGTGAAACCATCATCAACAACTATGGCGACACGTCCGACCCGTTTGGTGGCGCAGGCACGACGGCTGATTCGGGTTTCAGTGCCGGCGGTGATAGCTGGGGTGATTCCGGTGGAGACTGGGGCGGAGACGACCAGAGCTTCTGAGCGCCGCGCGCGTTTGGGTCTTTGCCGCGCGGGAGGGGTTATCCTTCCCGCGTTTTTTTACGGGTATGAAACGGGCCGGTCAGTCCGCTACAGGTGCGTCGGTCATGGATGTGATCAGATCAAGGATTTTCTTGCGCAGGACAGGCTTGGGAATCCGGTAATAGGCCCGCACCAGTTCCAGTGTTTCCTTGCGTGAGAGCAGGGCCTGATCTTCAGAGCTAACGCAGAGCGAGGGGTGGGCGGACTTGTTGAATGGAGGACGCTGCTCCGCGACTTCTCCCATGGGGCTGGGTGGTTGGGGGCGGAACGTCTGCCGCCCGTTGCCCATATCGTCAAAAAAGAAGCTGATTGGTACATCAAGGATGCTGGCGATATGGTACAGTCGCGAAGCGCCAACGCGGTTGGCCCCGCGTTCGTATTTCTGGATCTGTTGAAACGTGATGCCGAGCGCCTCTCCCAACTTTTCCTGTGAAAGGCCAAGCTGGGTACGGCGCAGCCGGATACGGCTGCCGACGTGAAGATCAATCTCGCCTGAATGTAACGTTTTTGTGACACTGCGTGCCATAATTTTGTCCGCTGCGGTCACGATGGAAACGTTTCCCTCTGAGGAACAGGTGACGAAGGGAAGGTCACAATTTGGACGAGAGATTGTTTATAGATGAAGTCACGACGACCGCCAGTGTAATTTTGAGCAAGGAAGATGAAGGATTGGTAATAACATCGTTCGAGCAAAAGAAATTCTAGAGTCGCTGTGCGGCAGGCCTCTTTTTCTGACTTCTGGTGTAACTGATACAGGTTACGAACAGTATAACGCATACACTCAGCGGAATGTTCTGGCCGTACAGGGCAAAAAGTGTGGCGGGCAGGGGGGCAGGCAAGGGCACCGCAAAGACGGCGGTTTGATCCCAGCCCAGACTGTGCAACAGATGGCCCCGTCCATCATAAACAGCGGAAATGCCTGTATTGGCGGCGCGTGCAATGGGCAGTCCTTCCTCAACTGCCCGCAGCCGGACAGAAGCCAGATGCTGCCGTGGCCCGGCACTGTTGCCAAACCAGGCATCGTTTGTGATGTTGGCCAGCCAGCGGGGGCGATCGTGGCGGTCTGTCACGTCACCCGAAAAAATGACCTCATAGCAGATCAGCGGCCCGACCGGCGGTAGACCCCGCAGATGCAGGGTTCTGGGGCCGGGGCCAGCGGCCATACCGCCCTGCGGTACGATCTGAAGAGGAATGAAAGGCGGCTGATACTCACCAAAAGGTACGAGCCGCGCCTTATCGTAGATGTCTTCGATCGAGCCGTCAGGGGCGAGCGCCAGCATGGAATTACGGTAACGGCCCTGCTCGTCCATGCGTAGGGCGCCGATCAGTCCAGCATCGGCGCCATTGCCCCATTGCATGATGACTGCGCGCGCCTGAGGGCTGTCCTGTAGCAGATCGTAACCGGGGAAGGATGTCTCGGGCCACAGGAAGACGATGGGCCGACCGGTGTTCTCTGGCTCCGCATCGGCCAGATTTGGCGGGGTCGGCGGGCGGTGGTCAAGGGCCAGAGCCTGCTGCACGCCGTCGCGGGTCAGACGCAGATAACGCCGGAAAATCTCACGCGGATTAAGGCGATCGACCTTTTCAGTTTCCGGCACATTGCCCTGTGCGATCACGGCGATTGGCCCCGGCTCCCCCGCGGGCGTGACCGTATAAAAACGTACAGCGCCAAGTATGCACCAGACCAGCACGGCACAGACACTACCGCCCAGAATAATGGCGCGTGTGCGGGGGCGCAGGGCCGTGCCGCGCAGGCACGCAACACCCGCTAGCGTGCTGAGCAGGACAAGCCCCAGGGTCAGGCCGTCTTCTCCCACCCAGGCGGCAGGCTGGATCAGGATATCTCCCACCACGCCGGGAATGGCCAGACAACTGCCCAGAGCGTTCCATGTGAAACCGCTGAACAGGAAGGTGCGGCTCATATCGGCCAGTGTCCAGAGCGCGGCAAAGGCTCCCAACCGTCGGAGGCCCGGCGGGGCGAGCAGACTGAGCGCAGCCGGTGCCGCAACGGTCGGGGCGAGAATCAGCGCGCAGCCCAGAGAGGGGAAGGGCACAAACCACCAGAATTCTTCAGCCCGGATCAGTACTGCGTGAATAAGCCAATACAGGCCGGTGGCGTAAAAGCCGAAGCCGAACAGGCCCCCTGCCCAAGCGGCGCGTTTCCAGCTTGTGGTGGTGTTCAGAGTCTGGCCCAGTAGGCCGAAACTGAGCAGCAGAACAGGCAGGAAGTGGACAGGTGGCAGGGCGAGTGCGGCGAGTGCGCCCAACCCCAGCATACGGCCCGTGAACCGTAGTGTGACGCTGCTAAAACGGGCCCTTACGGACTGCGGGAGGAAACACCTCGGCACACGCATAGATATGAAGTCGCCTGTAGATGGATGGCCCGTGCGGAGGAAGTCTGCTCTCTCAGGGGTGCGGCACACGGCACGTTTCGCAACCCCTGAGCATTTCAGTCCAGTGCGTCGCGCAGGCGGCGTTCGTAATGGCGGTAATATTTGTCCGCCAGAAGTTCGCTCTTGACCAGAATGGCCACGTCCGTCGTGTTGAACTGGCGGTCGATTACCGCACCATCGCCAATATACCCGCCCAGACGCAGATACCCTTTGATAAGCGGCGGAAGCCCGACAAGGCATTTCCGTACATTCAGGGTATGTGGGTCGGTGCGCAGCATTTCCACCCGGCGGTCCTCCAGCGCCCTGACCCGCAGGGCGGGAGGAGCCAGATGGTTGTGGTAAAGGTAGGTCAGTTCATCGGCAATGCGATCCGGGTCGGTGCCGGGCAGGCTCGCACAGCCGAACAGAAGATCAATACGGTGGAGGAAGATATAGGAGGCAATGCCCCGCCACAGAAGCTGCATGGCGGCGCGGCCGCGATAGTTTTTGTCCACGCAGGAGCGGCCGACCTCAAGCAGCCTGCCGGGAAATTCCTGCAGGGGCGTGATGTCGTATTCGCTGGCGGAGTAAAAACGCCCGATGCGTTCGGCAGCATCGCTCTGGACAAGACGGTAGGTGCCTACAACGCCGCGTTCGTCTGAGGCGATGGCGTTGTCGATCACCAGCAGGTGGTCGGCTACAGCGTCGAATTCGTCAATATCGCGTTTGAGCGCGAGGGTCTGCGCATCGGGGTGCGCGCCCATTTCCTCGTAAAACACGCGGTAACGCAGCGCCTGCGCGGCTTCGCGCTCGGCATCGGTTTCGGCAATGCGGACACTCAGGCTGCCGCCGTGCAGTTCGGGAAAGCTGGTACGGTCCAGATCCAGTGTGGACAGGCCACCGCCACTGGCGCGTGCGGAACTCATGTCGTCTCTCCGTTGCGGTGCGGCGCGGTGGCACCCGTGCCTGCGGACTGCTTCTTTTTTTTGCCGAACAGTTCAAGGCGCAGGGAAACGAACTCGAAACCGAGGCGGTCGGCCATTTTGCGCATCAGTTCCTCGGGTTCGGGGTCTTCAAACTCGATAACCCGGCCGTTGTCCACGTCAATCAGGTGGTAGTGGTGCCGCCCATGTTCGGTGGCTTCGTACCGGGCGCGACCGCCGCCGAAATCACGGCGTTCCAGAATTCCCTTTTCTTCCAGCAGGCGCACCGTCCGGTAGACGGTGGCGACCGAAATGCGGGAATCAAGACTGAGTGCGCGGCGGTAAAGCTCTTCAACATCGGGGTGATCGTCGGCTTCGGAAAGCACGCGCGCGATTACCCGACGTTGGCCGGTCATTTTCAGACCATGTTCAACACACAATTGCTCGATACGTGATTCTGCCGCTTGTGCCTTCACGATCCCAAACCTGCCTGTACTGTCATGCTTGCGTCTGTCTTTCAGGTAGCCGAAAGGTAAGGTGCTTGTCCAATTTTACACGGATGCGCGTTATACCCTATGCCCGTTCCGGTGGGTATAATACGCCTGCCAAGAGGGGAGAAATGCAAAATGGCCGCAGTGATCGATGATGGGGCCAGTGCTCCTGCGATTGTCGAAATCGATATTACCGCAGATACATGCCCGCTGACCTTTGTGCGAACCCGCCTGATGCTCGACAGCATGGCCGAAGGGGGCGTGCTGATCGTGCGCCTGCAGAGTGGAGAACCGCATCGTAATGTCGGGCGTTCTGTGCGTGCTCTGGGTCATGCGGTTGTTTCCGAGGTGGCCCATGCCGATGGCAGCATCGTTCTGATCATTCGCAAAAAAGCCGGCTGAGCGCCCTTTCAGGGTTTCTTGCCGGCTTTTTCTGTCCATTCGGCCGTCTAGTTGTTCATGGCCTCGAAGAAGTCGTTGTTGGTCTTGCTGTATTTCAGCTTGTCCAGCAGGAAGTCCATCGCATCCATGGTGCCCATGGGGGCGAGGATACGGCGCAGCACCCACATCTTGGACAGGGTTGCGCGGTCCACCAGCAGTTCTTCCTTGCGGGTGCCGCTCTTGGTGATGTCGATCGCGGGGAAGGTGCGCTTGTCCGCCAGCTTGCGATCCAGCACCAGTTCGGAGTTGCCGGTACCCTTGAACTCTTCGAAAATCACTTCATCCATGCGGCTGCCGGTGTCGATCAGCGCCGTGGCGATGATGGTGAGCGAACCGCCTTCCTCGATGTTACGCGCGGCACCAAAGAAGCGCTTGGGGCGCTGCAGGGCGTTTGCGTCCACACCGCCGGTCAGCACCTTGCCCGATGAGGGCACGACCGTGTTGTAGGCGCGGGCCAGACGGGTGATGGAGTCCAGCAGGATCACCACATCGCGCTTGTGCTCGACCAGACGCTTGGCTTTTTCCAGCACCATTTCCGTCACCTGCACGTGGCGGTGCGCCGGTTCGTCAAAGGTGGAGGAAATCACCTCGCCGCGCACCGAACGGGCCATGTCGGTCACTTCCTCGGGGCGTTCGTCGATCAGCAGAACGATCAGGAACACCTCGGGGTGGTTGGCGGAAATGGAGGAGGCAATGCTCTGGAGCATGACCGTCTTGCCCGAACGCGGCGGCGCCACGATCAGGGCGCGCTGGCCCATGCCGATGGGCGATACAAGGTCGATCACGCGCGGGGTAAAGTCTTTCTGCGCGCCTTTCTTGCCTTTTTCGCCCTTGGGTTCGGGGGCAGTCGCCTGACTTTCCACTTCCATCTGCAGACGCCGCTCGGGGTAGAGGGGGGTCAGGTTATCGAAGTTGATGCGGTGGCGAACGGCGTCGGGCGATTCAAAGTTGATCGTATTGATCTTGAGCATTGAAAAGTAACGCTCGCCATCACGCGGGGCGCGAATCTGGCCTTCCACCGTATCGCCCGTGCGCAGGCCGAAGCGGCGTACCTGCGTGGGAGAGATGTAGATGTCGTCCGGGCCGGGCAGATAGTTGGATTCCGGCGCGCGCAGGTAGCCGAATCCATCATGCATGATCTCGAGGGTGCCCTCGCCGTAGATAGCCTGGTCGTTGTCGGCCAGTGTCTTCAGGATGGCGAACATCATGTCCTGCTTGCGCAGGGATGAGGCGTTTTCGATATTCAGGTCTTCAGCGCAGGCCAGAAGGTCGGCAGGAGACTTGGCCTTGAGTTCCGCAAGATGCATGGAAAAATGCCCTGACTGGCAAGAAAGTTCGTGAATGGAACGAAAGTCGGGACTGTCCGTGTTCATTTCCATGCCTTGCCGTGCGGACAGAAGATGTCCGTGCGTGAAAGGAACCAGGAAGCGGTTGAAGTCCTGACAATGAAGGGGAGGTGCTGGGCAGGTGAAGTCAGCCAGCGTGTTGTGCGCGCAGGATAAGGGGCGTGTTACGTGCCGTCAAGATCTACGCGCTTACTTGATGCCGCCCAGCCAGCCCTTGCGCCAGAACCATATCAGCGGCAGCACGATGGTGGCCGCCATCAGGCTGAGGGAATACCAGTAGCCGAACGACCAGCTCAGCTCCGGCATGTCCTTGAAGTTCATGCCGTAAATCCCCGCGATCAGGGTGGGTGCGACCCCGATGAAGCTGACGACCGTGAGTACCTTCATGACGCCGTTCTGGTCGATGTTGATGAAGCCTAGCGTCGCATCGAGCAGGAACTCCACCTTGTCCTGCGCCTGCGATACATAGGCGTCGAGCGAGGACAGGTCGCGGCTGACGGTTGTGATCCGTGCGCGCTGCGCGCCCGAAAGTGTGTAGATGGCGGCCCGCGCATCAGTCTCGGTCAGGGGCTGCTGCGTGGTGCTGATCTGGCGGCTGCTCAGTGAAAAACCGGGCGCGGGGGCGGCAGAGGCGGTTTTGCGGCTCTCGCTCAGGAAGAGGGCAATCCGTTCCATGCCCAGAAGCGTGTCGCGCATACGGGAGCAGAAACTGCCTGCGCTGCCGACCCGTTGCAGCAGGTCGCGCTGGCGCGACGCCGTGGTGCGCATCTGCGGCCCCTGCTGTGAGGGGCGGAAAATATCATGTGAAAGCGCGTCGAGCAGATTGCCCATGGTCTCGAGAATATCGGCCAGCCGGTCCACGATGGTTTCGATCAGCGCCACAAGGATTTCGCCCGCATGAAGCACAACATGCGGCTGCGCACCAGCCGTTGCGGCCGTGGGCATGGCGGGGTGGTCGGACACAAGCTGTGCCACGGTTTCAAAGGCCTGATAGGGCAGAAAGCGGATGGTGAACAGGCGCTCGTCTGTCAGCACGAATCCCACGGGGGACGTGATGTATTCGCTGCCATTGCGCTTGAGTAGGGGCGAGGACAGAAACGCTACCCCTTTGCGGACGCTGATGCGTGATGAGCTTTCAATGGCGTTCAGGTCATCAAGGGTAGGGAGCTTCTGCCCACACAGGCTTTCGGCCAGTTCCAGTTCCTGTTCAGTAGGGTCGAGCAGGTCCAGCCAGGCAGCCCCTTGCGCATCTTCGGGTGTTTCAATGGCTTTTGTGGTCATGCCGGGCCTGTGAGCCAGAAACATGCGAGTCTCCCTGCCTGTCTGTTGGGTAAGGTATCGCGCCGGTTCGCTCGCCGGTTGCGGGGTTGTCCGGCCCATGCGGGGCCGGTTGAAGGGACGGGGCTTAAATGCGGCAGGCCGGACTATGGGGCAGCCTCCCCCCGGCTGGCAAGATTGCGGCGCGGGACTGTGCAATTCGATACAGTATCTGGTAAGCCGGGCGCACAATGGCCGTGTGGACAAGGGTGGCGCTGCGTGCGGTGCCATGGTGGGCGGCAGAAGATATAGTGGAACTGGCAATGGCAAACCTGATGGAACAGCAAAAAGCAGCGCGGCTGAACAGCTCGCTCCGGCATGAACCGGATGGCCGGGGTCATTTCGGCGGTCGGTACGGTGGCCGTTTCGTGGCGGAAACCCTCGTGCCGCTGATTCTCGAACTGGAAACCGCCTACGCACAGGCCAAGGCCGACCCGGCCTTTCAGCGCGAGCTGGATTATTATCTCAAGGATTACGTCGGACGCCCCAGCCCACTCTGGCTTGCCCGCCGCATGACCGAAAAGCTGGGGGGAGCGAAAATCTACCTCAAGCGTGAGGAACTCAACCACACTGGCTCGCACAAGCTCAACAATGTGATGGGGCAGATCCTGCTTGCCCGCCGTATGGGGCGTACACGCATTGTGGCGGAAACGGGCGCGGGTCAGCATGGGGTTGCCACAGCGACAGTCTGCGCCCTGTTCGGCCTCAAATGCGTGGTCTACATGGGCGCGACCGATGTGGAGCGGCAGAAGCCAAACGTGTTCCGTATGCGCCTGCTGGGCGCGGAGGTCGTGCCCGTGACAGCAGGGGCAGGCACCCTCAAGGACGCGATGAACGAGGCTATGCGCGACTGGGTGGCCAATGTGGCCGATACCTACATGCTGATCGGCACGGTGGCGGGGCCTGCGCCCTACCCGGCCATGGTGCGTGACTTCCAGAGCGTGATCGGCACCGAGGTCAAAGCCCAGATGCAGGAAGCTGAAGGGCGCCTGCCTGATGTGGTGGTGGCCGCTATCGGGGGCGGTTCCAACGCCATGGGCATTTTCCATCCTTTCCTTGATGACCAGAGCGTGCGCCTGATCGGCGTGGAAGCCGCTGGCCACGGACTGGACAGCGGCAAGACGGCGGCCTCCATCGAGCGCGGGCGTCCGGGTGTGCTGCACGGCAACCGCACCTACCTGCTCCAGAACGCCGATGGCCAGATTGAGGAAGCCCACTCCATCAGCGCCGGGCTGGACTATCCCGGTGTTGGCCCTGAACATGCCTGGCTGAATGATATCGGACGGGCTGAATATGTAGGCGCAACCGATGAGGAGGCGCTTGAGGCCTTCCAGTTCTGTACGGAGCTGGAAGGGATTATTCCCGCGCTGGAATCCGCCCATGCCGTGGCCCACGCCATGAAGCTCGCCCCGACGCTGCCCACAGACAGCCTGATGGTGATCAATCTTTCCGGCCGGGGCGACAAGGATATCTTTACCGTGGCCGAGCATCTGGGGGTAAAACTGTGAGCCGTATCGCCAAGCGTTTCAGCGACCTTGCCGCACAGGGGCGCGGTGCGCTCATTCCTTATCTGGAAGCGTATGACCCCGACCGCGAGACCTCGCTCGCTCTGTTGCGTGCCATGCCCGCCGCCGGAGCCGACCTGATCGAAGTCGGCGTACCGTTTTCTGACCCGTCGGCTGATGGCCCGGTCATTCAGGCCGCTGCCCTGCGTGGGTTGAAGGCGGGCGCCACGCTCGCGGGCGTACTGGGCATGGTCGCGGCTTTCCGTGAGGGCGATGCCCATACGCCGGTTATCCTGATGGGCTACGTCAACCCGGTTGAGTCCTATGGTTACGAGCGCTTCTGCAAGGATGCGGTCGCGGCGGGTGTGGATGGCGTGATTCTGGTTGATCTGCCGCCAGAGGAAGCCGACGTGATCGAGGCTCCGGCAAAGGCCGCCGGGCTTGATATCATCCGCCTTGTTGCGCCTACCACCACGCCGGAAAGGCTGGGCTATGTGCTCTCGCACGCCTCGGGCTTTGTCTATTATGTCAGTATCGCGGGGATAACGGGCACGCGTACAGCCAGCGCGGGCGATCTGCGCGCGGCCATTCCGCGTGTGCGGGCGGCTACCTCGCTGCCGGTGGCCGTTGGCTTTGGCGTACGTACACCCGAGCAGGCCGCACAGGCCGCCAGCATAGCCGATGGTGCTGTTGTGGCGTCTGTCCTGATTGAAACGCTGGCTGGCACGCTGGACGCTCAGGGTCACGCGACGGATGCGACCTTGCCCACCGTGCTGGAGCAGATTGGCGCGCTGGCAACGGCGGTACGTGCCGCAGGCCGCCAGGCAGCATGAGCGCGAGCCGGTTCTGGCGCACGATATGACAGAGCCGTTTCGCGTTACGGTTGTAGGAGGCGGCCCGGCGGGCCTTGCCGCGGCGGAGGTGCTGTCCGCGGCGGGCTGCGCCGTGCAGGTGCTGGACGCCATGCCCAGCTTCGGGCGCAAGTTTCTCATGGCCGGGCGGGGCGGGCTGAACATTACCCATTCCGAACCGCATGAGAGGCTGGAAAGCCGCTATGGCGCTGCCGCCGCTCGCCTGCATGGCGCGCTGGCGGACTGGACTACGCAGGATATCCGGGACTGGATGGCCGGTCTGGAGCAGGAAAGTTTTGTGGGGTCGTCTGGGCGGGTGTTTCCCGCTGCCATGAAAGCCTCGCCCTTGCTCCGGGCCTGGCTGGCGCGGCTGCGCGCGCAGGGTGTTACGCTGCGACCGCGCACCCGCTGGCTGGGGTGGGACGCTCAGGGCGATCTGCTGCTGGTCGGTGCAAATGGTTCCGCTCCCGCTTCTTACACTGAAAAAACCGATGCTCTGGTGCTGGCGCTGGGCGGGGCAAGCTGGCCCCGGCTGGGCAGCGACGGGGGCTGGGCGGACAGTCTGGCTGCGCGTGGTGTGGAACTGGCACCGTTTCAACCCGCGAACTGCGGGTTTACGGTGGCCTGGTCGGAGCTGTTCAGCCAGCGTTTTGCCGGCGCTCCGCTCAAGCCGGTGGCTTTGAGTTTTGAAGGGCGTTCCGTGCGGGGCGAGGTGGTGCTGACGGCAGGCGGGCTCGAAGGCGGCGCGGTTTACGCACTGGCGGCCGCCCTGCGCGAGCGGGTGGCGGTTCAGGGCCATGCGACCGTTCTGTGCGACCTGAGGCCGGATATGAGCCTTGCGGATGTGGCGGCCCGGCTGGCCCGTGTGCGGGCGCGTGAGAGCCTGTCCAACCGTTTGCGCAAGGGGTTGAACCTGTCTGCCGTTGCCATTGGCCTCCTGCGCGAAAGCGGGGTTGTGCCCACCACCCCGATGGCGCTGGCTGAACGGATCAAGGCGCTGCCCATCAGGCTTGATGCCCCGCAACCGCTGGCGCGCGCGATTTCAACGGCTGGCGGCGTGCGGTGGGAGGCCTGCACGGAGCAGTTCATGTTGCGGGCGCTGCCGGGCGTATTTGTGGCGGGGGAAATGCTGGATTGGGAGGCCCCGACCGGCGGTTATCTGCTCCATGCCTGCCTTGCCACCGGCCGCGCCGCCGCTCATGGCGCGCTGGACTGGTTGCGAAAGCAGGGCGGAGAGCGGTATCCCGTTTCGCTATGAATAACATGATTACGATGGGTGAGGTGCCGGGGGGTGGCCCGGCGCGTATGGATCTGGGCGAACTGCTGGCCACGCGCCTGCTCGTTCAGGGCAATTCGGGTTCGGGCAAGTCGCATTTGCTGCGGCGGTTGCTGGAACAGTCCGCCCGGATGGTGCAGCAGGCGATTATCGACCCGGAGGGGGATTTTGTCAGTCTGGCGGACCGTTTCGGCCATCTGGTGATCGAAGCGGCGGATCACTCCGAAATGGCCATGCACGCGGCGGGTGAACGTATGCGCGAGCATCGCGCTTCCGTGGTGCTTAATCTGGAAGGGCTGGATGCGGATCAGCAGATGCGCTGGGCCGCCGCCTTTCTGGGCGGCATGTTCGAGGTGCCGCGCACCTTCTGGTACCCCGTGCTGGTGGTGGTGGACGAAGCGCAGCTATTCGCGCCCGCAGCGGCGGGTGATGTGTCGGACGAGGCCCGCCGGGTTTCGCTCGGGGCCATGACCAACCTGATGTGCCGAGGCCGCAAACGCGGTCTGGCCGGGGTAATTGCCACCCAGCGTCTGGCCAAGCTGGCCAAGAACGTGGCGGCGGAAGCCTCGAATTTCCTGATGGGGCGCACGTTCCTGGATATCGACATGGCGCGCGCGGCGGATCTGCTGGGTATGGAGCGCCGTCAGGCCGAATCGTTCCGTGATCTGGATCGGGGCACCTTCCTTGCTCTTGGCCCGGCGCTGTGCCGCCGCCCTGCCATGGTGCGGATTGGCGCTGTGGAGACCCAGAGCCGCTCTGCAGGGCCGGTGCTGGCTCCGTTCGAGCCGCCCTCGGCCCCGGTGCACGAGCTGATTCTGGCTCCCGTGCCGGTCATGGACCTGCCAGCGCGGGCGCGTCGCGCGCCGCCAGCTCCCGTGCCGGATCTGCTCAGTCAGCTTGCTGCCCACGGACAGGCGCAGGCTGAACAGGAAGCCGAAGCCGCACCCCCTGCGCCTGAAACGGATGCCGAGCGTGAGTCCCGTATGACCGCCATCCTGCGGGACATGCTGGAGGACGATGAGGCCGCGTTCCGGTCCGCGCCGGTTCTGTATCAGGATTTTCTGGTGCGCTGCCGTATCGCAGGGCTTGGGCGCAACGCGCTGGACATGCGGCGTTTTAACCGCCTGCTGGCTGTGGCGCGCAGCGGTGTGAGCGAAGACATATCCGTCTCGGAAGACTGGCGGCAGGCCGAATCCATGGCAGCGGATCTGCCGGAGGATTTGCAGGGTGTGTTCCTGTTTCTGGCGCGCGCCGCCATCGAGCACCATGCCTGTCCGTCAGATACCGAGATCGCGCGTGTCTATGGCACTGTATCCACGGGCCGCGCCCGCCGTCTGCTCGGCTGGCTGGAAGACCGCAATCTGATTGTTCTGCGGCCCGCAGGGGCTGGGCGGCGAGTGCTGGCGTTTATCGGCGCGGGCTGGGAAACCCTGCCGGGCATTGCGGAAGGATGAGCACGCCTGTGTATTCCGCGCGGCGACGCGCTCCGGCCCGCGCGCGTGATTTGCAGGCATGACGGGTCGGGCAGGGAGTGCTATAGGCCGAGACATGACGGAAAACCCGCCCTTTAGCCCGGCCCTGCTGCCTGCTGGCTTTGTCGATCTGCTGACGCCTGACGCCCGGACACAGGCGCAGGGTGTTGCTGCCCTTATGGATGTGTTCACCTCGCACGGGTACGACCCGGTGCGGCCTCCGCTCATGGAGTTTGAGGACACGTATCTGGCGGGGGCAGGGGCCGCGCTGGCCGAGCAGGGCTTTCGCGTTATGGACCCGGACACGCGCCGCATGATGGTGCTGCGCCCCGATATTACCCCGCAGGTGGCCCGTATGGCGGGCACCCGCCTGAGCGGTGTCCCGCGTCCCCTGCGCGTGTCCTATGCCGGGGCCTGTGTGGTGGTGGCTCCGGTCGCCGCCGAGGAAAGCGGGCGGCAGATCATGCAGGCGGGGATCGAGCTGATCGGCCCCGATTCCCCCGAGGCGGATGCTGAAGTCATGTCCATCGGTGCCGAAGCTCTCTCCCGGCTTGGCGTGCGCGGCGTGTCCTTCGATCTGACCATGCCTCCCTTCATTCCCGCCCTGTTGGAAGAGGCCGGCGTACCGCAGGCTGAACGTCAGGCCCTGCTGCGTGCGCTTGATCGCAAGGATGCAGCGGCCGTGGCGGAACACGGTGGTGCGCTGGCGGCAACGCTCATTGCCCTGCTGGATGCCAGCGGCGCGGCGGAACACGCCGTGGCCCGGCTGATGGAAATCACCTTGCCGGAGCAGGCAACGGCTATTGTGCGCAGGCTGGTGGCGACGGTTGGCGCGCTACGTGAGCGCTGTCCGGGGCTGAGCCTGACCGTGGACCCGGTGGAGTTCCGGGGCTGGAAATATCATACCGGCGTGTGCGTGACCCTGTTTGCCCAAGGACGTTCCGAGGAACTGGGCCGGGGCGGGCGTTATCGCTGCAACGACAATGAACCCGCCTGCGGGCTGACTTTCCGCCCGGATGTGCTGTGCAGGCTCATTCCCGCCGCCGCGCCGCGCCCGCGTGTGTATCTGGCCAGTGACTGTGATCACGCTCAGGCGGCGGAACTGCGCGCGCGTGGCCACGCCACCATCGGCGGTTTCCTGTCCGGCGCTCAGGCGGTGGAGGAAGCCCGGCGTCTGGGCTGTGGCTTTGTGCTTTCGGGCGCGGAGTGTGTGGCGCTGTCCTAGGCACGGATGGCTGACAAAAGACCGACGTTCTGGCCCGGCCCTGTGCTGTGGCGCCCTTTTTCTTGACCAGCAGGCAGTTTTTTCAGGAGCAGACCCTCAATGTCCAACGTAACCGTGATCGGCGCCCAGTGGGGTGATGAAGGCAAGGGAAAGATTGTGGACTGGCTCGCCAGCCGGGCCGATATTGTGGTGCGGTTTCAGGGTGGCCACAATGCGGGCCATACGCTGGTCGTTGGCGATCAGGTCTACAAGCTCTCGCTCCTGCCTTCGGGTGTTGTCAGCGGCAAGCTGGGCATTATCGGTAATGGCGTGGTGGTTGACCCGCAGGCCCTTCTGGCGGAAATCGCCCGGATTGGGGAGCAGGGCCTGTCCGTCACACCGGAAACGCTGCGGATTGCGGAAAACGCGCCCCTGATCCTGCCTGTGCATGGCGCGCTTGACCGTGCGCGTGAAGCGGCACGGGGTGAGCGCAAGATCGGCACCACGGGGCGTGGTATCGGCCCCGCCTATGAAGACAAGGTGGCCCGCCGTGGTATCCGCCTGTGCGACCTGGCCGAGCCGGAAACGCTGGACTGGAAGCTGGACGAACTGCTGCTGCATCACAACACGCTGCTGGCGGGTCTGGGTGCGCCGACGTTCAGCAAGGCCGAACTGCTGGATTATCTGATGCAGGTGGCTTCCAGTGTGCTGCCGTTCATGGCGGCGACATGGGATATTCTGGACGACGCACGTCGTCAGGGTAAGCGCATCCTGTTTGAAGGCGCGCAGGCCGTTATGCTGGATGTGGATCACGGCACCTATCCGTTCGTGACCAGCTCCAACACGGTCGCGGCCAATGCGGGCACGGGTTCGGGTATGGGGCCGGGGGCTGCTGGTTTTGTGCTGGGTATCGCCAAGGCTTACTGCACGCGCGTGGGCGAAGGGCCTTTCCCGACCGAGCTGTTTGACGAGACAGGCCGTCGTCTGGGTGAGCGCGGCCATGAGTTCGGCACGGTTACGGGCCGTCCGCGCCGGTGTGGCTGGTTTGACGCCGTGCTGGTGCGCCATGCGGTGCGTGTGGGCGGGGTGGATGGTCTGGCCCTGACCAAGCTGGATGTGCTCGACGGGTTGGATGAAATCCGTATCTGCGTTGGTTACGAGCTGGACGGCAAAAAGACGGAACGCTTTCCGTCCGCTCCGGCCGCGCAGCAGCGTATCCGCCCGGTTTATGAAACGATCGAAGGCTGGAAGGAAACCACCCACGGCGCGCGCCGCTGGGCGGATCTGCCGGCGCAGGCCATCAAATACGTTCGCCGGATTGAAGAACTGGTGGGCGCGCCCGTTACCCTGCTCTCCACCAGCCCGGACCGCGAAGACACCATTTTGGTGCGCGATCCGTTTGAAGGCTGATCCAGCGGCTGGAACACTTAACCCCCGTTTTTACGGGGGTTTTTTGTAACGGCATTCCAGTCCGCACAGTGGCTTCATAAAACTTTCATAAGCGTGTTTTAACCATGACAGGCGCGGTTTTTTACTGTGCGACGGGGCGCGGGTCTGTAACATAAGCCGCCTGTGCGGTTGTTTTTTGTCATATGCGCGTCATATCCTGCCCATCGGTAGCGATGAAGGCGGACATTTATGCAGAAAACGGATCTTCTGGTTGTTGAGGACGACCCGGCTCTTGCGCGGCTGATCTGTTACAATCTTGAAAAGCAGGGTTACACGGTTCGTCATGCGAGCGATGGGGAGGAAGCTCTGGAGCAGGTGCGCCAGCGCCATCCCGACCTTATCCTGCTGGACTGGATGCTGCCCGGCATTTCCGGCATCGAAGTCTGTCGGCGCCTGCGTGAGCAGAACCGCACGGCTGCCCTGCCCATTATCATGCTGAGCGCGCGTGGTGAGGAAGCAGACAGTATTCGCGGGCTGGATATTGGTGCGGATGATTATCTGATCAAGCCATTTGGCATGGACACACTGTTTGCCCGTGTGAAGGCCATCCTGCGGCGCGCCCCCCCGGCCGACAAGACGCTGCGGTTTGAGGATCTGGTCATGGACCGGGTGGGGCACAAGGTGGAGCGTAACGGCCGCCTGCTGTCGCTGGGGCCGACGGAATACCGCCTGCTGGAATTTCTGATGCTGCATCCGGCCACGGTCTTCTCGCGGGAGGAACTGCTTAAACACGCCTGGGAGCGGAGTTCCTGCGTGGAACTGCGGACGGTGGATGTGCACATCCGCCGGTTGCGCCAGACCCTGAACGAAGCGACCGAGCCTGACCTGATTCGCACGGTGCGGGCGCGGGGGTATGCGCTGGACAAACCTCTGGAACAGGACTGACCCAGCCTGTTCATGAAAGTGGTCTGACGTCATGCAGGTATGGCTGGCCGTGGTGTATGGTGTGGTGGCAGGGAGCGTCCTGTCTTCCGTTCCGTTCGCATTCTCGCGCCTGTTTTCATCGAGCGCGCGCGACGATGCGCTCGGTGCGACGCCCCGTCGGGTGGAGGTGCCCTATGGCCTGCCGCTTGAAGAAGTTATGGCCTGCCTGCCTGCCGCGACACTGGCGCTGAACGACTCCCGTCTGCCCTGCGTGATCTCGCCTGAAGCCCACAGGCAGTTCCGTGACTGTATTGGCAGCATTGTCCGGCATCCGGCTTTCCAGAACCGGGTTGAGTACCTGCTCTCGAATGACGAGAGCAGCAGTGCACCGGAAGAGGCTGTGGTGGTGCTGGATATTCCCCGTTACCGGGTTATCCGCGCATGGCTGCGTAAAAAAGCTGTGCCCGCCACCCTGATGGGAGAGGCGCCGCGCAAGGGAGGGATGACAACTGTCGTATTTGTCGCCCTGCATGATGAGACTGAAGCCGTTATGGCGGAACGCCAGCACACGGATTTTGTCGCCTTTGCCAGCCACGAACTGCGCACGCCGCTGGCGGCCCTGCTGGGGTTTATAGAAACCCTGCAAGGGCCTGCGGCAGATGACCCTGTGGCCCAGCGTGAGTTTTTGGAAATCATGCACACGCAGGCCCGGCGTATGCAGCGGCTTCTGGATAGCCTGTTGTACCTCTCGCGTGTGCAGATGCAGGAACATCTGCGCCCGACGGAGGTGGTCGATGTGGCGGCTCTGCTCAGCCATCTGAAAAGGGAAACGGTCGGGCTTCTGGCGGGTAAGGAGGCTGCCCTTACGGTGGAAATCCCCAAGGATAAAACCCTGCGGGTGGAAGGCGATGAGGCGCAGCTTTTTCAGGTTCTGATGAATCTGGTGGAAAATGCACTGAAATATGGTCTGGCCGCCAAGGGGAAGCCGGAGGGGCGCCTGTCCATTACCGTGCGCGGCGAGCGAGCCCCCCCGGATGCGGGCTGGCCTGCCACGCCGGGCGTGGTGCTGAGCGTGGCCGATACGGGGCCGGGTATTCCTGCGCGCCATCTCTCACGCCTGACGGAACGCTTTTACCGTGTGGCGAAAACAGCCGCCAGCGTGCAGGGCAGCGGCCTTGGTCTGGCGATCGTGCAGCACGTTGTGACACGGCATGGCGGGCGGTTTGTTGTGCGCAGTGTGGTGGGGCAAGGCACGGAATGTTGCGTGTGGTTGCCGCTGGCGGATGCAGTGTCATAAATCTGTAATGTAAATGTCCTGAAAACATCACACCGTTTCAGGGGGCGCTCCTTTAAGCACGTGGGCGCGGCAAGCCGCCGCAAGCTCACGGCAAAGGGATTTATCCAACAATGCGTCTTTCAATCAGGTCTGGAGTGTGTCTGGCAGCTGTTACGAGCCTCCTGGCCACTTTTCCGGCGGTATCCCGGGCTGAAAACGTGACTGGCGCTGGTTCCAGCTTTGCGGCCCCCATTTACGAATCCTGGGGCGCGGCGGCCAAGACGGCAACCGGTGTTACGGTCAACTATCAGAGCGTTGGCTCCAGCGCGGGACAGAACCAGATTCTGGCCGGAACGGTTGACTTCGGTGCATCTGATGCCCCGATGGATGCCAAAAAGCTCGAAGCGGGTCACCTCTTCCAGTTCCCGACGGTCATGGGCGGCATTGTTCCGGTTGTGAACATCCCCGGCATCAAGCCTGATGCCATTACCCTGAGCGGTGAAGTTCTGGCCGGGATTTATGCGGGCGATATCACCACCTGGGATGATGCCAAGATTGCGGCCCTGAACCCCGGCGTGCATCTGCCCGATACGGCGATTGCTCCTGTGCACCGTGCGGACGGTTCGGGCACCACCTTCGTGTTCACCTCCTATCTGGCCGATTCCTCGGATAGCTGGAAGCAGAACCAGGGTGCTAGCACCTCCATCAACTGGCCGAGCGGCCTGGGTGCGCGTGGCAATGACGGTGTGGCCGCTACGGTGCGTAATACCGAAGGCGCTATCGGTTATGTCGAGTTCGCCTATGCCAGCCGCAACCACCTGACCACGGTGCGCCTGCGCAACAAGGCGGGTACGAATGTTGCAGCCGGTCTGCTGAGCTTTTCCCATGCAGCCGAAGCCGCCGACTGGAAGAGCGCGCAGCACTTCGCCATCAACCTGCTGAACACGCCCGGCAAGGACGCCTGGCCGGTCGTTTCCGCAACCTATGTGCTGGTGCCGGTGCCTGCCCGCAACCCAGCGCGTGACGAAGCCGTGCGCACCTTCTTCTCCTGGGACTTTGCCAACGGCGATAGCGCCGCCGAGAAGCTGGATTACGTTCCCCTGCCCAAGAGCGTGAAGGATGACATCCTCGCGGCATGGAAGAGCGGAAAGTAAAAGTCCGAACAAGGTTTTTTTCGACCTGTTTGTGGATGTCCATGAAAGAAAGCGGTTTGGTTTACCAGGCCGCTTTTTTCATGAAACCGTAATGAAACCCTCATTGAAGCGTCACACGCAAAAGCGAGCGGACACGGTATCCATCCCTCACTGTTTTACTTGTGGAATGGTATAATGCGCTGCAAACCTCTTTTTCCAACAATTGCTTTTACGACCATGCTGCTGTCCGGGATCGCTCCCGTGGCTCAGGCTGCATCAGTTGATGACGCCGAGATTCGCGCCCTGCGAGCGGAAATGGCCTCCATGCGCCGCGAAATGCAGCAGCAGATTGTTACCCTCAGGTCACAGCTTGCCAAGACTGATGCAGCCCAGAAGCAGGCCACCCGTGGCCACCACGCCAGCCGCCAGATTTCTTCTGGCCCGGTTGAGCATGGCGTGCAGTTTGATGATGCAGCCCTGCACAAGCCCATTGGCCCCAGTGGCGTTGGCACTCCGCCTTCCGACCGTGGTGATACCATGTCCTGGAAGGATTTCCGGGCGGCGACCGCGAAGGACGAGGAAGTTCGCGTGGGTGGCATGAATATCGGCTTCCCCAAAGGGCGTTTCACGGTTTCGACCGAGGATGGCGCTTACGCTCTGTCCATCGGTCTGGCATTCCATGAAGACTTCGGCGGCTTTATGGGCATGTCCTCCGCTCCTGGGCAGACCCGTGGCGATTTCTCCGGCCTGACTGAAAACGCCCGTCGCCTGCGTATTCCCTTTACATTCCGTTACAAGGACTGGGTGGCTAACGTAACGCCTGACTTTGGCGCAGGTAATGTGGACGGCGCTACGACTGATCAGACCCTGTACGAAGCGAACCTGAATTACACCGGTCTGCACAACACGATCCTGACGGTTGGTTACTTCCAGCCGCGCGTGACGGAAGAAGATTCCGAAAGCTCGAACGACTTCATGATGATGGAGCGTCCGAACATTACCAACGTCGTGCGTAACATCGCCGCAGGCGATGCCCGCTTCAGCCTTGGTGGCCTGCATTACGCAAAGCGCTGGTGGATTGCTGCTTACTTCACCGGGCAGAGCTTTGGTGGGCGCAGTGGCTACACAGGCCCCAACCAGAACCAGACCAACAACCCGCTTGGCGGCACTTTCCGCGTTGCGGGGCGTCCGTTCGTATCGAAAGATATCGACCTGCATGTTGGTATTTCGGCTATCAGCTCCTTCCGTCCGGCGACAAACTCCACCACCGGAGCGCGTAACTATTCGGCGGGCGGCAACCCGGAAGTGGCGCTTACAACGACTAACCTGCTGGGAAGCGGCACAATGACCAATGTTGACTCTGTCTGGGCGGCTGGCCCGGAACTGGGTCTGCGCTGGAAAAAGTTTGTTGTTAAAGCTGAGTATTACAATATCGGCGTGACCCGCTCCCTTGGTGCCGTTGATTACGCAAAGGGAATGGGTAACGTGAACCTTGATGGGTATTACGTGGCGGCCAACTATACCCTGTTTGGCAAAGGCCGTGCCTATAACGAGAAAGAAGGGGCCTTTGGTGCGCCGGGCGTTGAACACGAATTTGACCCGAAGCACGGCTACTGGGGCGCGCTTGAGCTGACAGGCCGTTACAGCGTCAGCGATTTTCATGATGTCGCCATTAACGGTACCGCGCCCGGCAAAAATAACGGCAATCAGCAGACAGTGTGGTCCGGTGGCCTGAACTGGTATCCGAACCGCCACTTCCGCGTGATGCTGGACTTCAACCACTTTATGGTGAGCGGCAATGGAACCGGAGATTCGATCGGTGTGATCAACGGTTACGGCCGCGATGGCAACTCTCTGGCGGCCCGTGTTCAGGCAGCCTTCTAAGGTATCCTGACCCCGGTTCTTCCGGTTTTGGAAAACTCACATTGGACGGGCCATTCCTTTCGGGATGGCCCGTTTTTTTATGACAACAGGCAAGGGCCGTCAGAGTTGCATATGTGCAATGGCTGTTGTTCAGGCGGGGAGTTTGGCGGGCAGGCGGGTGACAAGAAGCTGGTTGATACGGAAGCCTTCCACGTCCACCACTTCAAAACGAAAGCCTGAGGCATCCACCCGGTCGGTCTTGCGGGCCATACGGCGCAGGCGGTGCATGATAAACCCGCTGATCGTGTCGAACTGCTCATGGTCGGGCAGGGAGAGAATGCCCAGTTCGCGCATGACATCGCCAATGGGGGCGGCGCCGTCCACCAGCCAGGAATTTTCATCACGGCGGACAATGGCCTGTTCCTCGAACGGGCTGGCCACGCCGTCCATCAGCACGCCCATGATGTCCTTGAAGGTAATCAGCCCCACCACCAGACCGTATTCGTTGACTACAAGGGCAAAGCCTGTGCCGTGGCTGTCAAACTGCGCCAGGGTGTCCCACAGGTGCAGGGTTTCAGGCACAGACAGCACATCGCGCCGCAGGCGGGCGATGGGGTTGCCACGTGGCTGTTCCACCGGAATGGCGTTGGGGTCCACCACCGAGGCCAGCACGTCTTCCGCCCGGATGGAGCCGATGACCTTGTCCAGCCCGCCATTGCATAGCGGATAGCGTGAATAGGGGGCCGCGCGTACCTTGTCGTAGTTGTGTTCGGTCGTGTCCTGAATATCCAGAAACACGATTTCATCACGCGGGGTCATGGCGGATGTGACGGAACGGTCCTGTAGCGCCAGCACGTTACCGATCATCTGGTGTTCCTGCTGGAGCAGCGCACCCGAAGCCGTGCCAGCGGCCAGAATGGCGCGCAGGTCTTCAGGGGTTACCGGCTCCACCGCCGAGGCCGCGGGAATTTTCAGCGCGTGCAATACGGCATCCGAGATGCGGGAGAACGTCCAGACAAACGGGTACAGCACGCGCAGCGCCACGCGGGGAAACCAGCCGATGGCCAGTGCCACCCGGTTGGGGTCGTTCATGGCAACCCGTTTGGGCAGCAGATCGGCAAACAGGACGAACACGCCAGTTACGAACAGGAAGCTCGTGGCGGAAGCGATGTTCTGTGCCCACCATTCCGAGACATGCCACTGGCGCAGGAAGTCGGTCAGCGGCGGGGTGAGCATTTCAGAACTGACGATACCGCCAAGAATCCCCACGCCGTTGAGGCAGATCTGGATAACGGTCATCACCTGCCCGCTGTTGCGGCGCAGGGCAAGAAAGGCCTGCGCCTTGCGGTTGCCCGCTTCGGCCTGGCTGCGAAGGCGCACCTCGCGCGCGGCGGCAAAGGAAATTTCTGAAAGTGAGATCAGCACGCTGACTGCAATGAGCAGCGCAAGGGCCAGAAGGCCCATGATAAACAGGAGCAAGAGAGTGTCCGGTCAGTATGATATTACAATAATTATTGTATCTATAGTCCCTACAGGGGCCGACAGGCCAATGTATTTTTTATGCGATGCCGCATGGCAAGGCATATAATTGTTTTTATGTAGGCTATCAAAACTCTGTCAGACATGAACATCGGCACTTTTCTGACGTTGAAGGCCTGCTACCTTCCGCCAGACACAATCCGGCGCAGGCGCGCAGAGAGGACAAGGGGCAGCTCCGTAGGGGCCACCTCGTTTGCATGATATGGAAGAGCGTATGTTTGAAGCTTTGTACATAGAAAAAACCGCCGAAGGTGCTCAGCATGTGGCCTTGCGCACCCTTCCTGACGAGGCTCTGCCGCAGGGTGATGTGACGGTGCGCGTGCTCTGGTCGAGCCTGAATTACAAGGATGCGCTGGCCATTACGGGCAGGGGGCCGGTTGTCAGGGCCTGGCCCATGGTGCCCGGTGTGGACGCAGCGGGCATTGTGGAGCAGACGACCTCGCCCGCGTTTCAGGTCGGGCAGACGGTGGTGCTGAATGGCTGCGGCGCGGGGGAGCTGCATTGGGGCGGCTACGCGCAGCGCCTGCGCGTGCCGGCCGACTGGCTGGTGCCACTGCCCGCCGGGCTGGATGCCTTTCAGGCCATGGCGCTGGGTACAGCGGGTTTTACGGCCATGCTCTGCGTGATGGCGCTGGAACGTGAGGGAGTAAGGCCGTCCGACGGGCCGGTTCTGGTTACAGGGGCCACGGGCGGGGTCGGGAGCGTGGCTGTCATGCTGCTGGCCCGGCTGGGTTATGAGGTCGTGGCGGTAACCGGGCGGTTGGAGGAGCAGCCTTATCTGCAAAGTCTCGGGGCGCATGAGGTTCTGCCGCGCGCGCTGTTTGAAGCCCCGCTGCGGCCGCTGGAAAAAGCCCGTTGGGCCGGGGCGGTGGATGTCGCCGGGGGGCACGTGCTGGCCGCAGTCTGCGCGGGGATGCGGCCGCAGGGCGTGGTGACGGCCTGCGGGCTGGCGGGCGGCATGGATTTTCCTGCGACAGTCGCCCCGTTCATTCTGCGCGGGGTTACCTTGGTGGGCATAGACAGTGTGATGTGTCCGCGCCCCCTGCGGCAGACAGCATGGCAGCGTCTGGCGGAACTGGTGGACCTGAAGCGTCTGGCCGGGCTGAGCCGCACCGTGCCACTGGCGGCCGTGCCGCAGGCGGCGGAAGATCTGCTCGAAAGCCGCCTGAAAGGCCGGATCGTGGTGGAAATTCCGCAGCCAGCGTGAGGGATACAGGGTTGCCCCTGCCCTGTAAAAAGGGCGGGGGCCGGCGCGATCAGGCTTCCAGACCGCCATCGACCGGTAGGGCGGCTCCCGTTACGTAACCGGCCTGCGGGCTGGCCAGGAACGACACCATATCGGCAATGTCACGCGCCTTGCCGTACGCGCCGGTTGCAACAAAGCTACGGATCAGCGCGGCCACTTCGCCGCTGTCGGGGTTCAGGTCGGTGTCGATCGGGCCGGGTTCCACCACATTGGCGGTAATGCCGCGCGGGCCAAGGTCACGCGCGACGCCCTTGGCGAAACCGCGCAGCGCCGCCTTGGTGGCCGCATACAGCGAAATACCGGGGAACGGCGCGCGCGCGCCAAAGGCGGAACCGATATAGATAATCCGCCCGCCTTTGGTCATGTGCTTGGTGGCTTCCATGGTTTCCACCATGGCGGCGCGCACGTTCAGGTTGAGGATATGCTCAATCTGGCTGACGCTCATTTCGTTGATCGGGCCGGAGAAGAACGTGCCCGCGTTGCACACCAGCGCGTCGATCCGGCCGAAAACCACCATGGTCTCGCCAATGACTTCGCGGTTGCCTTCCACCGAGGCGCCGTTGGCCTTGATGGTCAGGGCCTTGCGGCCCATTCCACGGATTTTTTCGGCGATCTGTTCGGCTGCCGCAGCGTTGCTGGAGTAGGAAATGGCGATGTCATAGCCGTCTGAGGCCAGGCGTTCGGCAATGGCCGCGCCAATCCCACGGCTGCCGCCGGTCACGAGCGCTACACGTTGTGTCATGTCTGTCAGACCTTTTCTGTTTTAAAACCAGCCCCGGCGGCTTTCTTACGAAAGCCCCAGCATGAGCCGGATATTCTGCAACGCCGCGCCGGACGCGCCCTTGCCCAGATTATCCAGCCGTGCCGTCAGCAGGGCATGGCGGGTGTGGGGGGTGCCATGCACGCGCAGTTCCATAATGTCGCTATGGGCGAGAGCTTCGGCGGAAAGCGCATTATCGGCCGTTACCACCCGCACATGGTCCTGCCCCGCATAATGCCGGGCCAGAATGTCGTGCAGGTCGGCCGCGGTGGGCGCACCTTCCAGCATGGACAGGTGCAGCGGAATGGAGACGATCATGCCTTGGGCGAAATGTCCGACCGACGGTACGAACAGCGGCCGTGCCGTAAGCCCCGCGTGGGTATGGATTTCCGGCACGTGCTTGTGCTCCAGCGTCAACCCGTAAAGCTCGAAAGCCGGGCCGCCATCGCGCTCATGGGCTTCGATCATCTGCCGCCCGCCGCCGCTGTACCCGCTGACGGCATTGATGCAGACAGGGTAATGCGCGGGCAGCACGCCAGCCTGAATCAGCGGACGGAGCAGGCCAATGGCCCCCGTGGGGTAACAGCCGGGATTGGAAACACGCGGAGCCGAGGAGATGGCATTGGCCTGCTCGGGCGAGAGTTCAGGAAAACCATAGACCCATGTGGGGTCGGTTCTGAACGCGGTGCTGGCGTCAAGCAGGCGCGGCGCGTCTGCTCCCAGTTCCACCGCCATGGCCTCGGCTTCGCGGGAGGCGGCGTCGGGCAGGCAGAGTACCACTAGATCGGCCTCGGCCATGGCGGCCTTGCGGGCATCGCGGTCCTTGCGCAGGGCCGGGTCGATGGAATGCAGGCGCACCGGCAGGGCGCTCAGGCGTTCGCGGATACCAAGCCCTGTTGTGCCTGCCTCGCCATCAATGAATACGACTGGTTGCTGCGCCATTCTGATTCTCCGCGTTGCGCCTGCGTGCCAGCCCGGCGCGGCCGGTGGGGTCGCGTGAGCGGGGTGCATGGACGTAAGAGCGTTTTATGGCACAATACGCCCGCGATAAAGCCCGCATGTGGCAGGGCTGGCAGAACAGGATGGATGCAGGCGGCATGACGGATTTTTCTTCTTCGGGCATGGCGGACGCGGAACACCAGCTTACCCGGCTGCTTGCGCTGATGGCCCGCCTGCGCGACCCGCAGGAAGGCTGCCCGTGGGACAAGGAGCAGACATTCGAAACCATCGCGCCGTATGCCATTGAGGAAGCCTACGAGGTTATGGACGCCATCCAGAAGCAGGACTGGCGCGCCTTCCCCGATGAACTGGGCGATCTGCTCCTGCAGGTCGTGTATCAGGCCCAGCTTGCCCGCGAGCAGGGGCTGTTCGACTTTGCTACCGTCGCGCGGATGGTGACGGAAAAAATGATCCGGCGTCACCCACATGTCACCTTTGGCCCCGATGTGCTGGACCGGCCCACGCAGCAGGCTGCATCCGGTCCGGCGGAGGCCGGGGTGCCTGCCCAGTGGGAGCAGTTGAAGGAGCGTGAACGTCTGGCCGCCGGGGGAGGCGTACAGGGAGCTCTGACGGGTGTGCCGCCCGCCCTGCCTGCCTTGCTGCGGGCCTCGAAGCTGGCGTCCCGCGCGGCGCGCGTCGGCTTTGACTGGCCGGACGAGCGCGGGGTGCTGGACAAGGTGCGCGAAGAGGTTGAGGAGTTTGCCGTGGAGATGGCGGACGGGGATCAGGCCCGGATGCAGGATGAACTAGGCGATATCCTGTTTGCAGTTGCCAGCCTTGCGCGTCGGCTGAAGCTGGACCCGGAAGCGTGCCTGAGGCAGGCCTGCGACAAGTTCACCCGGAGGTTTGAAGCGGTAGAGGCCCGCCTGACGGCGCAGGGCCTGTCCATGGCCGAGCAGGACGTGCAGAGGCTCGACGCCCTGTGGCGCGAGGTCAAGCAACAGGAAAAGGCGGGCCCGGCCTGAACGCCGAACCCGCCTTGTGTAAAACGGCCGCCTGATCAGCCAGCAGTGGCCGGCGCGGCTGCCAGATAATCCATGATCCTGCCCGCGAACGCGTTGACGTCCTTCGGGCTGTCACCGTTCTGGATGCTGGCCACATCCAGCAGGATATGGGCCAGCGGGGCAATGTCTTCCCCCGCCTGCAGGCGGGCGGCCAGCATATGGGCCAGCGGGTGGGCGGGATTGAGTTCCAGCACCGGCTTGGCTTCCGGCATGGCCTGCCCGCTACGCTGCATGAGCTTGCGCAGTTGCAGGTCCGGCCCGCCTTCGGGCGCACTCAGCACCATGGCGCTGGATACGAGGCGGTCGGTCGCACGCACGTCCGTGACCTCGTTTTCCAGTGCGGTTTTGAGGGCGGGCAGCACCGTCTCCATGTCCGCCTTCTGGGCAGCGGTTTCCGTATCGGGGGCAAATTTGTCCAGATCGTTCAGGCCCTGCGCTACATTGCGCAGGGTCTTGCCCTCGTAGGTGCCAAGCCGTTCCGGCCAGAAGGAGTCCACCGCGTCGGACAGCAGCAGCACTTCGATCCCGCGTGCCTTGAAGCCTTCGATCTGGGGCGAGGCCGCCAGAACGTCCGCGTTGTCGCCCGTGACGTAGTAGACGGCGTCCTGCTCGGGCTTCATGCGGCTGACATAATCGGCAAGGCCGGTCAGCCCGTCCACAGCACTGGAGCGGAAGCGGCTCAGTCCCGCGACTTCGGTGCGGTAGGTCGGGTCATCCCACATGCCTTCCTTCAGGATCGGGCCGAAATTGTCCCAGAACGCGGCGTAGGCCTGCGCATCTTCAAGGCGGGTCTTGAGGGCCGCGAGCACCTTGCCGGTCACGGCCTTGCGGATACGCGCAAGAACCGGCGTAGCCTGAAGCATCTCGCGTGAGACGTTCAGCGGCAGGTCTTCCGTATCCACAACGCCCTGCACGAAGCGCAGCCAGGACGGGAGGATTTCCGCCTCGTCGGTAATGAACATCCGGCGCACATGCAGGCGGATACGGCTTTCGCGCGTCTGCTCGCCAAACTCGAACGGGCGGGAAGACGGAATGAACAGCAGGGCCGAAAATTCCATGGTGCCTTCGGCGCGCCAGTGCAGCGTTTCCCACGGGGTGTCAAAGTTGTGGGTCAGATGGCGATAGAATTCTTCAAGCTGCTCGGTCGTGACCTCGGAGCGGGGCTTGCGCCACAGGGCCGTGCCTTCGTTGGCGGCTTCTTCCTTGCCATCCTGGAGGATGGTGACGGGCCAGGCGATATGGTCGGACCATTTGCGGATGATGGATTGCAGCCGGTAGGTGTCGAGAAACTCGTCAGCATCGGTCTTGATGTGGAGCGTGATGTCGGTGCCTGCCGTCTCACGGCTGGCAGGCTCGATGGTGTAGGAACCCCGCCCGTCCGATGACCAGCGCCAGGCTTCTTCCGCACCGGCCCGGCGGGAGACGACCTCAACCCTGTCCGCTACCATGAAGGCCGCGTAAAAGCCGACGCCAAACTGCCCGATCAGGCTGGGGCGGTCTTCGGGTTTGGCGTTTTCAAGCTGCTGGCCAAAGGCGCGTGTGCCGGAGCGCGCTATGGTGCCAAGGTTGGACACCAGTTCCTCGCGACTCATGCCTGCGCCGTCGTCGCTGATGGTCAGCAGGCGGGCATCCTTGTCCGGGTTGATACGGATTTTCGCCCCTTCAGGGAGAGCGCGCGCACCGTCCGTCAGGGCCTCGAAGCGGCGGCGGTCCGTGGCGTCGGCCGCGTTGGCCACCAGTTCGCGCAGGAAGATTTCCCGTTCGGAGTACAGCGCATGAACAACCAGATCGAGCAGGCGTCCGACTTCGGCGCTGAATTCCTTTGTTTCGCTTCCCGTTTGCGTGGCGCTTGTGCTGTCGGTCATATCCTGTTTCCTCTGTCGTGGTTCGGCGCGAGCGTGGCCTGAGGGTTTCCGCCACGCCCCGTTTTGCAGCATGAGATGAGGGCTTGGCCCTTCTGTTTCAATATCTTTTTTTACATATGTCGGAGGCCGGGGTTTTCAGCCCATATGCTCCAGCAGACTGCCGATAAGAACGGCAAGGTCCTGTGCCAGAGGCTGAAAGCCCTCATGCGGGGTACGGGTCTTTTCGGTCATGTACAGGCTGCGTCGCATCTCGATCTGCAGGGCGTGGCAGTTTTTGGACGGGTGCCCGTACTGCTGGGTAATGTAGGCGCCCGCATAAGGCGTGTTGCGTGCGGTGCTGTAGCCAAGAGCGCGCAGGGTTTGTTCGGCCCGGTCTGTAATGTGCCGGGCGCAGGCCGTGCCGTGCCTGTCGCCCAGCACAAAATCCACCATGTTGCTCTCGGCTGCGTCGGGCATGGAATGCAGATCCAGCAGCAGGCACTGCCCATGCTGTTGATGGGTGTGCCGCAGAAGCCCGGCAAGAGTCGTGTGATAGGGCATCCAGTAAGTGGCGATGCGCCGTGCGGCCTCGCTGAACGGCAGGCGGGAGCGGTAAATGGCGCGATAATTTCCGGTAATGCGTGGAATGGAGCCAAGCCCGGACAGTCCGCGCTCCGTCGGGCGTATGAAGGGGGGAATGGGACCGTGGAACATGCGCGGGTCCAGATCCCACGCGGCTCGGTTAGGATCGCACAGAACGCGCGGGAATGTGGCGCGCACAAGGGGCGGCCCGAGGCTGTGGGCAGGCTGCGCGAGCAGTTCGGTAAAGCTGTCCTCGCCGCTGCGCAGGTCGTCCAGCGGCTGGCGCGCTGCTTCTACAAACCAGTCTGGATAGTAGCGTCCCGCATGGGGGGCCGCCAGCACGATGGGGCTCGCCACGCTGCCTTCCTCGACGATGACGGGGGGCGGCGCCTGTGGGTCTGCTGCGAAGTCAGGAGTGCTTTCCTGCGGCTGGATAGCCAGCAGAGAGGCACGGATTCCGCGGGACAGGACGGAGTGAACAAAATTTTTCATCTCCCCCCTTTATTGTGGGCTTGCGCTGCCAGCGCAAGCGGGATACAAGGCCTCACACCACAGGAATGGGCGCATAGCTCAGCGGTAGAGCACTACCTTGACATGGTAGGGGTCACAGGTTCAATCCCTGTTGCGCCCACCATTCCTGGCCGCAGAAATCTGCGGTTCCGCCATGTCTCCCGTAGAAAAATTATACTTCTTAAATGGCGGCGAACGGTATCAATTTCCGTTCCTTGGAACCTGTGTCCGTGCCAAATCCGCTCCGCTTCTTGGGCGCTGCCAGGTTCGAATTTCCTCCCTGTAGGCATCGGGCATTTTCTTGGCGTATCGCGCGACGATTCTCGCGATGGCCTTCACTTTATCCTTCTTTGGCAGAAGTGATCGCCTATGGTCATTTTGATAGTATTATCGAAACAAAACGTACGGTAAGCCAGATTCCATAGTTTTTTTAAAAATTATGGGAATCGACTTATGTCAGATGATTTTCGCCAAAAATTTAAAGCTTTTTCTGACCGTATGATTTCGGTCGCTCCACGGTGCACAAATGAAGAGGCCACCAAGCTTTTTCTTGTTTTGCCTCTGGTGAATTTTCTTGGCTACGACACAATGAATCCAGATGAGGTTTGTCCGGAGCATAATGCCGATTTCTCAGATAAATATAAAAACCGAGTTGATTTTGCTATTCTGAAGAACAGAGAGCCCGTCATAGCCATTGAGTGCAAGGCTCTCGGTGCCACTCTGAAGGATGATCGGGGGCAACTGCGATCGTATTTCAATGCCGCCCCAACGGTTAAAATGGGCGTGATCACAGACGGCATGGTTTATGAATTCTATGCCGATTCAGACGAACCGAATATGATGGATTCAGCAGCGTTCCTGTCGTTCGATCTGCACGACGTCGCCAAGGGCAAGATTGAGGACTCTGTTGTTGATGGCCTCAGGAGTTTGCAAAAATCGAACTTCGACCCCGAGAATATCGGGGCTGAAGCCAAGAGGAAGCTCATATTCCAGAGTCTGGTTCAGCAAATAGAGGAATTATCCCAAGCGCCCAGCGATGCATTCGTGCGGTTGCTGCTACAAAACATCGGATTAAGCCATGTCAGGGCTAAGGCTATGGTGGATTATATCGATCTGACTAAGAGTGCGTTCGAGGAATTCGTCAATCTAAGAATACTTCAGCGTCTTGATCTGTCTCAGAAAGATAAGGACCAAGACAAGCAGGTTCAGACGACGGAGTCCGCTAAAACAGATGACGACGAAAACAAAGAGCCTGATATTGTTCCATCAGAGACAGAACTGGCTGTTTTTGAATATATTAAGAAAAGATTGGCGTTTCTTTCAAGGACGGACGATCTATTCAATGCTATCGATCTAATCGAGTACAGGGATTATAAAGGAAAGTTTGTTGTCTTTTTTGGTAAGGAAAGAGTTGGTAGGTTGTTCGACTTATACGAAAGTAAGGACGTAAAATACAAATTCGATTTTGGTCCTGATTTCGGTGGCGAAATACTCACAAACTCCCTGACTGACATAGACAGCAGTCTTCTGAATGTATTTACGACACGGGTTGGAGAAATCCCCGTGAAGGGCAGGAAGAAGCCTGCGGTGAAAGAAGGTGAGCCCGCGTAGGTTCCTGACCGACGACTCACTCCCTGATTTTCTGCTGGCGGAGGGGGAGTGAGGCGAGACATGTCTGCGCACAAATGCCCTTCCGCCGGGCAAGCCTATACAGCGGAAGGCAACGCGGAAGAAGCGGGGCGTTTGTCTAGCGGCGGTCTTTGTCTATTTTCCGTGGTGCCACGCCAAATCGTTCCCGCCAGACGCTCCAGCCTTTCACGCAGGTCAGGACAATCACAACGCCGACAAGAAGCATGACTAGCCAGATGATGCCAGTTTTCCAATATTCACTTTCAAACAGTGCGTCCATTTGCTCCATACTTTCTGTCGCTTGAGGTTCTATTTTGTTCCGTCATGCAGAAACACACTACAGCCTGATGAATGGGAGAGCGAGGAGTTTACGGGGCTTACGGATCGGCCCTACCGTCTTGTGAGCATGTTCAACGTGAAGTGAAGGGCGCGAGGCGACCGTTGCTGGTTCAACCTGAGCCGTATTTTCGCCACCGGTTCTGGCCTATATGAATAAAGAACCGGCGGCCTGGACATAACGAATGTGTGCGGCCGCGATGGAGGAGTTCATATGAAGACGAAAGCCGTTGCGTGGGTTTTGGTCGCGTGCCTTGGGGCGGCGCCAGTCAGCGCATTTGCAGGCCCCGGCTGGGGCGGTCCCGGAGGCGGGCCGGGCGGTGATCACCAGATGGGCGGCCCCAGGGGCCCCGGCGGTCCGGGGTGGCACGGCGGTGGCCACGGAGATGATCACCGGGGCGGCTATCCTCCCGGTGGCGGTTACCATGGCCATGGTCATTGGGGTGGGCCGCCGCCCGGTGGTCCCGGCCCCATGACATGGCGGCGCGGTGATCGTTACTGGGGCGGAGCGCCCTGGGTGAACGACTGGCGTGCCTATCCGGGGCTCTATGCGCCTCCGTACGGATATCGCTGGGTGCAGGCAGGTAACCAGTTCCTGCTGACAGCGGTGGCGACGGGCATTATTTCCGCCATTGTCGCAGGCTCCATGCGCTAACAGCCAAGGCCCTGCGCAGGCGTGAGCAGGGCTTTTCCGGCGCACGACTTATGCAAAAAAAGACCCATCCTGTTTGTGCAGGATGGGTCTTTGTGTGTGTCAGCCGGTTTCCCGGTTCGGGCGTGCCGGGAGCACACCCGCGGGCTTTCAGGCCAGAGTGGTCTTGCGCGCGTTGGTTGAGGCAACCTTGCGGCCCCATTGAACCAGCATATCCGTGCAGTCCGTGCGGTCGATCTGGCATTCGATCAGCGTCGGGCCGCGGGTATTGGCTTTTGCCCTGGCGATGGCTTCTGTCAGTTCCTTCGGGGTGGTGGCTTTCAGGCCAAGTCCATGGCCTTCTCCGGCGTTGAAGACTTCCATCAGGCCGGCGTAATCCCAGTTCTTGATATAGTTGTACGGGCCGTCATGAATGGCGATTTCAATGACATAGCCACGGTTGTTGATCAGAAAGATAATGACGGGCAGTTCGTAGCGCACCATCTGCGCCACTTCCTGCGCGGTAAGCTGGAAGGAGCCATCGCCTACCATCACCACGTGCTGCCGGTCCTGCGAGCCGATGGCATTGCCGAAGGCGGAGGGTACGGACCAGCCGATATGGCCCCACTGCATTTCCAGTTCCACACGCGCACCGCGCGGCAGGGTCATGCGCATGGCATTGAACCATGAATCGCCGGTTTCTGCCACCAGTGTGGTGTTTGATGTCAGTAGGGCGTTGATATGACGCACGATTTCGTCATTCGTCAGACCGGCTTCATCGGATGTCGCGGCGAGCGAGCATGTCGGGGCGCTGCTTTTCTGTGCGGAGGCCGGGCGCGCGGGGGCTTTTTCCGCCAGAGCGTGCAGGAAGGCGCGCAGGGTAAAGCCGTCATAGGCCCGGCCATCGACCGTTACGCGGTCGGGCTCAGCCAGAATAACATTGGGGCCCTTGGGCCATGCCGACCAGCCGACTGTTGAATAGTCATTGAACACGGGGGCGATGCACAACAGCGCGTCGGAGGTCTCAACCAGTTCCTGCACGCCGGGGTTTGAAACTTCGCCCCAGTACAAGCCACGGAAACCTGCGTGGTCTTCGGGGAAAAAGCCTTTCGCCGCCGCCATGATGGTCACCGCGCATTGCAGCTTGTCTGCCAGCGTTTCGGTTGCGGCCAGTGCGTTGGCGGCCCGCAGCTTGCTGCCCAGCAGCATGACGGGACTGGCCGATTTTTCCAGCAAGGCAACCGTGGCGTCCACTGCGGCCTTCAGGCTCGTGTGGTCGATTTCAGGCTCGGACAGCAGGCTGCTGACGGGGCCAGGCCGTACGCAGGGCTCGGAGGCAATGTTGCACGCGATGTCCAGATAGGCCGGCTTACGCTCGCGCAGCGCCGTGCGAATGACGTGGTCAATCTTGGCCGGGGCGGAGTGAGCGTCGGTAATGCTTTCGGCGGCACAGGTGACCTGACGGGCCATTTCAAGCTGGTAGCTGTAATCCGTCTTGCCAATCGTGTGATGCAGGATATGGCCTGTGCCCTGATCATTGCTGTTGGGCGCGCCGGAAATCAGGATAACCGGCAGGTTTTCGGCATAGGCGCCGCCGAGGGCGTTCATGGCGGAAATGGCACCAACGCTGAAGGTGACAACCGCCGCCGCAGCCCCGTTGGAGCGGGCGTAGCCTTCCGCGCTGAAGCCACAGTTCAACTCATTGCAGCAATAGATCTGTTTCATGTCCTTGTTGAGGAGCAACTGGTCCAGAAGAACGAGATTGTAGTCGCCCGCCACGGCGAAGTGATGCTTCAGCCCGATCTGTACAAGGCGTTCTGCAAGATACATGCCAACAGTATAGGTCACGGTCGGAATACTCCAATGAGACGCAGGATAGCGATTGCGCTCATTGTAAAAACCCGCCTCCGGCAAATGTCCAATATATGAATGACGGACAACCCATATCAAAAATATATGGATTTACGGCCATATGCCACCTGTTCTGCGGCTTGTCTCTCAGAGCCTGTGTGCGTGGTTACCCGCAGGCCCGATCACTCTGGTGTGAGGGCATGGCACCTTCCGCCGCTCCCGCTGCCCTTTGCACGAGGGGCGGCCTATAGTACGGAACGGTATGAATATGGGCGGTTTTCGCTGGCCCTGTGGTGCATGAAGCGGGAGTGCAGAAGAATGGACGTAAGGGCTGCGGT